>Ga0209717_1000017_pt1 | contig 214058 bp, 162 predicted proteins | sample AD_UKC048_MetaG_FD_184418 | JGI IMG/M metagenome (GOLD analysis project Ga0209717, IMG submission 184418) | Active sludge microbial communities of municipal wastewater-treating anaerobic digesters from USA - AD_UKC048_MetaG (SPAdes) (version 2) | ecosystem: Engineered > Bioreactor > Anaerobic... | reverse complement strand
ATAAATATTCCGTCCCTGACGGGACGCGGAACAACGTATATGCGATCGATCCAACAAATATCTCGTCCCTAAAGGGACTCGATAGATTCGCCGAGCACTATTGCTAAAAAAATACCGTCCCTGAAGATACGCGGATATGGACGCTGACTGTTTACCCAACAAATATCGATCATGATGAATAGAGCCTATCTTGCTAACAATGTTTTTGTCCCTTTAGGGACAACATATTTATAGCAAAACACGACGTGGCAACCCACGTCCCTTTAGGGACGAAATATTATTTTTTCGATGTCTTTTAAAATATATCGATCATTATATTCTATCTGATATTTTTTTAAAAATTCGATGTATTCTTCCCGAAATTTCTTTTTTCTGTGATGTTCCTTCTGAATTTTATATCCCGTCCCTAAAGGGACGGGGGGAGAGTCGCCGTTTAGCATTGCTATAAATATCCAGTCCCTAAAGGGACGCGGAACCTCTCGTGGACGATCAATCCTATAAATATCCCGTCCCTGAAGAGACGAGGGGCGAGTCGCCGTTTAGCATTGCTATAAATATTCCGTCCCTGACGGGACGCGGAACCTCTCACAGACGATCAATCCTATAAATATCCCGTCCTTAAAGGGACGGGGGGAGGGTTGCCGTCTAGCATTGCTATAAATATTCCGTCCCTGACGGGACGCGGAACCTCTCACAGACGATCAATCCTATAAATATCCCGTCCCTAAAGGGACGAGGGGAGGGTTGCCGTCGAGCATTGCTATAAATATTCCGTCCCTGACGGGACGCGGATTGATCCGCTGATTGTTAATTCTGCAAAGACCGATCATGATGGACAGGTTCTATAGAACAAACAATTTTTTGTTTTGTTAGGGACAATATATTTATGCTATCTTAAATTTTACAAATATAGGTCCAAATACATGGGTTTTCTATTGCCAACATCGGTTTTGTCCCGTTAGGGACAAGATATTTATAGGAGAACACGACATGGCAACCCACGTCCCTTTAGGGACGAAATATTATTTTTTCGATGTCTTTTAAAATATATCGATCATTATATTCTATCTGATATTTTTTTAAAAATTCGATGTATTCTTCCTGAAATGTCTTTTTTCTGTGATGTTCCTTCTGAATTTTATATCCCGTCCCTGAAGAGACGGGGGGCGAGTCGCCGTTTAGCATTGCTATAAATATCCAGTCCCTAAAGGGACGCAGAACCTCTCGTGGACGATCAATCCTATAAATATCCCGTCCCTGAAGAGACGAGGGGCGAGTCGCCGTCTAGCATTGCTATAAATATTCCGTCCCTGACGGGACGCGGAACAACGTATATGCGATCGATCCAACAAATATCTCGTCCCTAAAGGGACTCGATAGATTCGCCGAGCACTATTGCTAAAAAAATACCGTCCCTGAAGAGACGCGGATATGGACGCTGACTGTTTACACAACAAATATCGATCATGATGAATAGAGCCTATCTTGTCAACAATGTTTTTGTCCCGTTAGGGACAAGATATTTATAGGAGAACACGACATGGCAACCCACGTCCCTTTAGGGACGAAATATTATTTTTCGATGTCCTTTAAAATATATCGATCATTATATTCTATCTGATATTTTTTTAAAAATTCGATGTATTCTTCCTGAAATGTCTTTTTTCTGTGATGTTCCTTCTGAATTTTATATCCCGTCCCTAAAGGGACGGGGGGAGGGTTGCCGTCTAGCATTGCTATAAATATTCCGTCCCTGACGGGACGCAGAACCTCTCGTGAATGATGAATGCTATAAATCTTTCGCCCTTCTTTGCACCTCTGCGTCTTTGCGGTGGATTTTTCCCTTCACGGCCTTTAATCCTACCTCACCAGCACCACCTTGCCAGAAGCGGTTTGGGAGCCGGATTGCAGGCGATAAAAATAGATGCCGCTCGGCACCAGTTCGCCGTTGGTGCGCCGGCCGTCCCAGGCGAGCCGATAATCGCCGCCTGGTGCAGCAGCGCGATCAAAGAGCGTTCGAACTTCGCGGCCCAACAAATCGACGATCTTCAAAACGGTTCGCGCATCGCCGTTTTGCGCCAGAGAAAATCGAAAAACAACCTCTGCATTGAAGGGGTTTGGATAGGCAGGATAGAGGGCAAATTGACGCGGAACGGCAGGTGCCGGCGGTTTATCGGATATGCCGGTGGACGACTCGTGCAGCCATTCGATGCTGTTTTGCAAAACCTCTTGTTTCCTGGCGAATCCCGTCACCTGATCGTTGATGCCTTCCAAACCAAAACCATAAAAAACCACCCGGCTGTCCGGGACATCGCTGATCGCCTGTTCAACCCGCACCGCCGCCGCATCGCCGCGGGTGGTGTCGTAAACCACAAAAACCGTGGCAATGCTGTCGGGCAGCAGGATATCGCACGAGTTCTGATTCCAGGCGCTGTTGCCGCCGGTCAGGGCGAGCAGCGGCATCGTTCGGCCAAGCGGATCGCCGGCCAAACCGTGCAAAATCGGATCCTGAATATTGCGCGCCCACCCGACATGCAAAATTTCCGCCAAAAAGGGGTGGTCCCGTTCCTGCAGACTTGCCGCGATATTTTGCCCGCTGAGCAACAAACTGCCGCCGCGCTGCAGATGCGAGCGCAGGCTGTCGAGCTCGAGATCTGCTAGAATTTCCTCTTTCCGATCACCCGTGAACCAGACAATCGTGCGATCGGAAAATCGCGGCATCACCTGATCCGCCGCACCGCGTTCTTTTTTATCCCAGTGCACATAGGTGCGGCCGATTTTGCTCAGAGCGTCGGTATAAAAGAATTCATAACGACTGCTGCCATCGTCGTCGACCAGCAGCACTTCAGCGGTTTCCATTTCGATATCGATGGTGGTCTCACGGTCGGACTGGATCACGATCTCTTGCGCAATATCGGTTACCGGATAAGGGATCTGTGGCAGCACTCGCAGGCGATCATAGCGGGTGGTGGCCGGATGGGTCGTCGGCAGGTCTTCGAAGCGGTAGATCCCGTTGGTGTCAGTCGTTGTGGTGCGGAAAAGCTCATCGCCGATAAAAAGTTCGACTTGTGCCAGAACCGCACCACCGGTTTGGCGGTCGCGAACCGCACCCTGCAGAATGCTGAGCGGCAAGGGCTGCATCACAAAATCGACGGCAATCCTTTCCTGATCGGTAAAATGAACCAGGGTGGTTTCAGAAGGCGCGTAACCAAACAGAGAGAGAGAAACGGCGAACAGGCTGTCCACCACCGGCGCTTCATAACCGCCGTTGAATTTGCTCCTGACCACAGACACAGCGATGGTGTCTTTGGGAGTGACGGTGTCATGCAAATAAATCGGTGCATGGGAAATGGCGGCGCCGGTGGTGCCGTCCATCACCAGGCCTTCGATCGTCCATTTCGGATAGATCTGTGTCAACCCGGCCACGTCATCGGGCTGCAGAACGCGTTTGCGGCTGTTGGGGGCAACTGCATAATACATCACCGCATTGCGCACCACCGGTCCGCAGCCGGAATTGGCTGAGCTGATATCCCTCTTGCCGCCGCAATGATCGAGCCCGAGATGGTGGCCGAATTCGTGCAGCGCCACGGTTTCGATGTCAAAGGCGTTTTGACCGCCATCAACGGTCCACTGGTAGTCGCGCGCGTTGAAAACCATATCGGAATCAAAAGAGCGATAACCCAGAGCATCGAAGCGAGTCAGGGTACGTGAAAACGCCAAAACCGTGGTGCCGACGGTAAAATTTTCTCCCCGCACATCGAAAACGACAATATTGATCTCATCGTTGCCGGAAGTGTTCTGCGCTGTGGTGCCGGCAAAGGAAAAGGAGAAATAAGCCGAAGGAACGTCTGTCCACGTCTGCATTGCCCGTTTGACCGCATCGATGGTCAAATCTCCGGGAGCCTGTGCAGAACCGGTTTGATTGATGGTAATCGGCACCGGCAGAGTTGAGGGGTGCCACCAACGCACCAGCCCATCGCAGCAGCGCGTCTGGCCATCGAGCCAGCCGGTATAGCGAATGATACAAAACGACCAGCTGGTGCCGGCAGAGATCAATACAAGAACAAGCAAAATAACAGTTTTTATTTTCATTTGAGATATTCCGCAACCATTTTCATAAAAGCGTTCAGCGGCTGGGGTTTGATTCCTGTACCGCTCACCATGCTGTTTTGCTCATCGGCTGCAACACGAAATATACCCTGCGCCCAATCGATCAAGCCATAATACTCGCTGTCCGGGTAGGGACCAAGGAAGACCACCACCCGTTGCCCGATTTCAAACCGCGGCATGCCGTGCACCTGCGATTCGATGTCGCCTACCCGGCCACCGAGATGGCGCATCTGAATCTGGGCTCGGCCGGTCGTATTTTTCACTGCCTGCTCGATTTCCAGGGTGGTAAAAGTATAGATCTCCCTTCCCTGCTCATCCCAGGCGCAGTATTGGTCGACCACCTGACCGGCAGCGATCAATGCGGCACGGTGCGCGACCTGCTCAAGGTTGACCTGCTCTTGCACACCCGCAGCGGCAACCAAGGGCTGCGCCAACAGAACAGCAAACAAAAGGAACAGCAATTCGACTCTCATCAAGCGTTTTCCCTTAAAAATCTACTCTTTTCCTTTCACCAAACGATGACCACGTGATGGTGTTCCCGAAGGGGATCTCGCCTATGTAAATCTGTGAACAGCAAATCCGGATTATCCAATTTACACAGAAACAATCAGTGATGTTCCGTCTGACGACTGGATATCATTGAAATAATAAAAGGTAAATTAAGAATAAATTTAAAGATCATCCAGTACTTTTTTTAAAGCTACAAGGCAGATTCGGCGTTAATCGAATAAAATAACATTCAATCGCCTGTTCTTCAAGCGGTTGCGAAAAGGGCACTTCCACCCCCAGATTCGGTGTTAACCGAATCAAAAAACATTCAATCGCTTATTCTTGATGCGGTTGCGAAAAGGTCGCTTTTCACTCAACGCGCATTGCCACCAGATTGATTTTCTTTAAGATCCGGTGCTGCGCACCGAATCCGGGTTCACCCTTTGTGTATGGCTATTGACAACTGTTGAATAGATGGTTAACACGAAGGAAATGCACAACATCCGGCAATGGTGGAAGATGATGTATCTCTGCCGGAGAAGGAAAAAGCGATGCGAGTCCGGTGATCCTCAAGAGCGGCAACTGATTACAAGCCTGTCAACCGTCTATGCCTCTCCAGAGGACGGAGAAAAAAAAGAGAGGGAATTCGATGAATTCCCTCTCTTTGCGAACTATAGACAAAGGCACTTATTTCATCAGCGTCATCTTGCGGGTCAGTGTGGTGTTGCCCGCTTCGAGGCGATAGAAATAGAGGCCGCTGGACAGCGACGAGGCATTCCAGGTCGCTTCATGCGTACCGGCATTCAGATAGCCGTCAGCCAGCACGGCGACTCTTTCGCCCAGCATGTTGTAAACGGTCAATTTGACCAGGCTGTTCTTCTCCAGCGAGAAGCGGATAGCGGTGCTGGGGTTGAAAGGGTTCGGATAGTTCTGTTCCAGCTGATAAGAAGCCGGCACCGAGGAGACTTGTTTGACTGAGCTCGGCCCGGTATAGGGCTCGGTCGAAGGAATGTCGGCTTTCAGCACCAAATAATCCTGCAGGCCCAGCGGGGTTTCGCCCTGCAGAGCCGAGCCGGCAGCGGTGGAGGTTTGGTAAAGTATATTGAGTTTGCCCGCCTCGTTCCAGTTGGACAGGAAAGAATAGCGGTCGTCTATATCGCTGCTGTTGGTCAGATTGACCGGTTCACCCCACTGCAGACCGTCGTCAGCGGAAGCGACTGCCCAGATTTCACCGTAGGCGATATTGGACACCGGATCGAGAGTGGTTGAATCGCCGGTGAAACCGGTAAAAGTCATGATCAGGGTGCCGTTTTCGTCTACACCGAGCTTGGGCCAGTCGATCGCCAGGTGATTGCCACCAAAATCACCGCTGCCGATATCGCCGGCGAAATGGATCGAATCCCACTGCACAGCGACTGTGGGTTCACCATTGTTGACGCTTTCCGCCCAGTGCATCAGGCGCAGGCTGTCATAAAAGTAACTGATGGATGGATTGTCGCCATGTTCGGTATCATCGACCATGGTCCAGGCGACATGCAGTTCTTCGCCGACGTACACGGCGCTGAAACCGACCCAAAACGCTGGCAGAGTTTCCATAGTGGTGTCATTGGGGAAACTGGTGATAATATAAGGCTCGCCAAAGGTCATGCCGCCATCAGTGGAGGTCATGGCCACGATATTGTTGTCACCCCACTGATCGTATTTACCGGCGTCCTGGCCGTTGATCAAGAGCGTCGTGACTTTGCCGCCGGCGCTGCGCACGGTTACCGGGGTGGTCTCGTTGTCGACCAAGGGGAACAGCGGCTGAACCTCACCAAAACCGCCGGTGGTGGGATTGACCCAATTCCAGAAGGCAGTGGTGGCATCGGCATTGTTGTAGCCGGTAAAGAAAATGCGATCATCAGCCGGGGCAACCACTTGCGGCCAGATTGCCTGGGTTGCGGGTCGCGGTGCAATGAATTCTGTAAAAATGCCAAAACCGGCCAGAGCATCGACAAACACTGAAATCCCATTGGCAAACCCGGCGGGAGCCGTGTGGGATGAGATCACTGCACTGCCGCTGGGAGTGTAATCCATCGACGGAAAACCAGCGCGACGGGGTTCGGCCTTGCCGATGTAGGTCCAGCTTGCGCCGTAATCATCGGAAAACGAATAGTAGGATCCGCGAGTATCTCCGAGGCCGGCACCGGATTCATCGGTGGCGCCCATATAAATGGCATGCGCCAAACCATCGGGTTGAATCTGCAACATCTTCTGGTCGCCGCCGTTTGCCTGCCAGTCAAAACGAGTGGTGGTTGGATCACCGACAATCGACACGCCGGGCGATTGCGAAACCTTGCTGATTTTGTTCAAATCGACCTGCGGCAGCGTGCTCTTGGCTTCATCAACAACCACTACCGGTGTTGCATGATGCATTTTAACCTTTGCGGCAAATGCAGCGCTGCTGAAAAGGAAACCAACCAACAACAACAGAGTAACTCTTTTCATGATTTTTCCTCCGAGTTCGGTGTAACAAGATGCAGAGATGGTTTTGTGTAAAGATCTGCAAAGAGTTGCTAAAGAGATTGCATTGAATTTACTTCAGGCGCGACAGCTGCTCCTGCAGTACCTTTTTCTTTTTACGCGTTTTGCTCCCTTGATGTTGGTTTTCACCTCCCTTCATCATCTAAAATCACGCTGCAGCCTTTCTTTTTAAGATTTCTGTTTTTTGGAGTATTGCAACTCACCTCTTGCTCGACATTCGGTTGATCGCATTTAATTTATTAATCAAATCGGCACAGTCGTGTCTCTTTTGATGAAAGAACACGAGCAGTATTGGCAAATTTCCTAATAAAGTACTGATAAAAATGGAGATCGGCAAACATTTTTTATTTTTAAAATGGTAAATGGTTTCGGTACCCTTTACGCAGAGCCAAATATCTTGTCTCTGCCTCCTAGAAAACGATGTAAACCATAAAGTTCTAAAGGGTACCAACTCAGCTGCAGTATGCCTCTGTGATGGAGAGTGCGACCTCTGATTTCAATTCATCTCCCCGCCGTTTTCTTCCGAGCTGACAACCACAGCGCTCCTGTGCAACAACTATAGACCAATCTTTGGGAAAAAAAAAGAGAGGGGAAAAAGAGCATCCCCTCTCTTCCGCTTGTATTTTGTCACATTTTATTTCATCAGCGTCATCTTGCGGGTCAGCGTGGTGTTGCCCGCTTCGAGGCGATAGAAATAGAGGCCGCTGGACAGCGATGCGGCGTTCCAGGTCGCTTCATGCGTGCCGGCATTCAGATAGCCATCGGCCAGCACGGCGACTCTTTCGCCCAGCATGTTGTAGACGGTCAGTTTGACCAGGCTGTTCTTCTCCAGCGAGAAACGGATGGCGGTGCTGGGGTTGAACGGGTTCGGATAGTTCTGTTCCAGCTGATAGGACGCCGGCACCGAAGAGACTTGTTTGACTGAATTCGGCCCGATATAGGGCTCGGTCGACGGAATGTCGGCTTTCAGCACCAGATAATCCTGTTCACCCGCACCACCTTCACCCTGGAGGGCAGAACCGGCGATAGTGGAAGTCTGGTACATAACCGTCAATTTGCCGGCTTCGTTCCAATTGGACAGATAGGGATAGCGATCGTCGATATCGATGCTGTTGGTCAGATTGACCGGTTCGCCCCACTGCAGTCCGTTGTCGGCAGAGGCAGCGGCCCATATTTCAGCATAAGCATAATTGCTGGCGGGATCGAGATCGGTCGAATCGCCGACAAAACCGGTAAAGGTAAGAATGATAATACCGTTTTCATCCACTCCGATCTTGGGCCAGTCGATATTGATATGGTTGGAACCCTGGTCACCTGAGCCTAGATTACCGGCGAAATGGAGTGAATCCCAGCGAACGGCGACCGTGGGTTCGCCATCGTTGACACTCTCCGCCCAATGCATAAGGCAAAGAGTGTCAAAATAGAAGGAAATCCCATCTTCGGTAGGTGCGATATCCTCAACCTGGGTCCATGTCACGTGCAGCTCTTCGCCGACATAAACCGCAGAGATTCCGAGCCACAAGCTGGGCATCGATTCCAGAGAAGTATCGGCGGGCAAACTGGTGATCATGTAGGGTTCACCAAAAGTACGGCCAAAATCTGTTGAAGTCATAGCGATGATGTTGTTTTCACCCCACTGGCCCAGCTTGGCGATATCCAGACCCTGAATCAACAAGGTCGTCACTTTGCCGCCTTCGCTGCGCACCGTGCAGCCGCGGATCTCGTTATCGACCCCAGGAAACATATCCTGGGGCGTACCGAAAGCGCCGGTATTGGGATTGCACCAGTTCCACATATTCCAAACACCATCGGCATCTTCGAAGCCCGTATAATAAACATAGTCGTCGGTTGGGGAAACAACCATGGGCCAGGTGAATTCTCTGCCGCTGCGCGGATGAGTGAATTCGGTAAAAATCCCAAAACCCGCCAGGGCATCGACAAAAATAGACGGACCAAGTATTGACCCGGCAGGCGCGCTGTGCGATGCAACCACAGCGCTGCCCATGCTGTTGGCGTCTAAACTGTGGTAACCGGATCGACGCGGTTCGACACGGCCGATATAGGTCCACGTGGCACCATAATCATCCGAATAAGAATAATAGGAGCCGCGCTGGGCGCTGGTTCCGGCGCCGGAAGGATCCGCATCACCCATGTAGGCGACATGTCCTGAGCCATCGGGAAAAATCATCAGATGCTTCTCGTCGCCACCGTTGGATTGCCAGTCGTAATAAATGGTTGTCGGATCACCGACGATCGACACTCCGGGCGATTGTGAAATTTTTTGCATCTGCATGAAACCGGGTTGTGGTTCAGCGTTTTTGCCTTCCTGCAAGATCACGGCTTTTTTGTGTTGAATGTTGCTTTTAGCACCGAACGCTGCTCCGGCAAACAAAAAGCAGACCAGCAACAGTAACGTAACTTTTTTCATAACTCATCCTCCAGCTGATTGATTCAATGCCTCAGATCGCGTCCCAGTCGGTCAGCGGTGATCGGTGCATAGCTCAATTTTCACCCATTTTGCATGCGAGGCGCGGTCGTTGCCTGATCAAGGGTTAGATTGATGCCCGCGTTTGCTACCTTAAGCCGATTCTGCGAGCCGGGCAAGCCAGCTCGCAGAATCAGAGGTCGGGTTAAATCGAATTAAAGAACGCCAAAATCGGTAAAAACCTGGCGCGCCGCTTCGATGGCTTCAGAGTTGGTCATAAAATAGAATGGAAAGCCCATGACCACGGCCTTGTGTTTGGGGCCGATATACTTCGCGGCGACCGGGTGATCCTGAAAATCGGCATTGCCGCCGGCAGAGATAAAGTTATAGATCACCTCAACGCCATCGACATCCGGCCTTACGGTCAGCAGATCGATGGGGCTCAATTTGTTGCCGAAAGCCGGCGAAAAATTCTTGGCCGCGTCGACATTGATGGTCGGATATCCGGCCACACCGGTTGCACCGGTAAAATCAAAGGGCGTAGCCGGTGTCTGGCGGGTTGTGGCGATCTTGAAATAATCCCAGACAAAGGCAGCATTGGTGGGAGCGCCGCCAGCTTCGGGATTGAAGCTGGCAGGTGTGGAAGAGGCCAAACCGTTAAGCGTCTTCCAACCGCTGATCCAGAGATTGCCGCCCAGCCTCATATACTCACTCAAGGAACGGGTTCGGGCCTGCAGAGTGGTGGCAAAACTTTCATCCGACTGCCAGATCACCGTGCGATAGCTGCCCAGGCCTTTTCCTGGTGTAGGCGGCATGCCTTCTGCCTTGTTGTCATAAAGATAGAATGGCAAGCCGAGAGCGGTCAAAACATCGGAATAGAACTGGTCGACTGCCGCATTCTTGGCGTAGCGGCCGTCGCTCTCATCGACCACCATCACGCCCTGATCAAACGTGGGATGCACCAGATTGAAATTAAAGACCACCGGATCGCTCTCGATGCCGCCGGTATCCTTGACGCGCAGCGTAAAGGTGTGTTGCCCGGCAGCCAGGTTGGCAAACAGGGTGTCCTGGATCGCCAGCCACGGGGTTTCGGGCTGATCATCGATCTTGAATTTTGCGGCCTGATAATGGCCGTAATACGCCGATGCATTGACTTGCCAGTTAAAACGGACATTGTTGGAATCGCCGGCAAAATAAAAAGCGCTGTTGTCTTCATAAAAAGCCAGCGAATTGATCGTTTTGTTCAGCACAGCGATCGGTTTCACATCCGCAGAGACGACAAAACTGAAAGAGGCCGGGGTTTCGTCAACCGCCATACCGGCGTCGCGCGCCTGGGCATAGAACGTATGCGCACCCAGCGGCAGCGGATTGGCTTCGAGAAATTCGACTGCATCGTTCGTCGACCAGTTGGACCAGGTGCCGTTCTCATCGAGTTTCCACCGATAGGAGAATTCCGGACCATTGTCCGGATCGACGGCGCTGAGATAGAATTTCTGCGCTTTGCCGAAAGTAGAGCCTTGCGGCGGATTGTCGTCCAGGGTAATTTCAGTTTCAGGAACGATGTTCTGGGCTGTAAACGCGACCGACGCCGGGGTGGGATCGATGGCGCCGTCGTCGTCAACCGACGCCGCAATGATCGAGTGCTGTTCGTCTTTATTGGCGGCGGAGAAGCGGAAAGTGGAATCGGTCTTGCTGGTTAGAAAAGTTGTGCCGTCAACCGTGACCTCATATTTGACCACATAACCGTCTGTATCGCTGCCAAGCCAGCTGATCGGCATGTAATAAGAGTTTGAGGCATCCAATCGCGGTGCAGCGACGAGTCTGGTGTCAGGCGGCTGATTGGCAGCACTCGGTGAATCGGCCGGCTCAAAAATATCGCAGCCGATCCAGGCTGTCACCATGCCGACAAGGGCGATCAGCAGCAAGGTTTGCAAAAGTTTATTCATTACTTCCTCCAAAAGTCTCAACAAGCCAGTCAGTTTTCAATGTGCGCTGGATTGCGATTCGATCGCCTGTCAGCGCCTAGAATTGAATTCCCAGCGAAAAGCGGTGCGGGGAGTTCATCAACGAGCTCGTATCGGTCAAATCGCCCAATCCGGCATAGGCATAATCGAATTTGATGCCGTAGCCGGCGACATCCTGCATAAAACCGAGACCGGCGGTAAAGGTTTCGGTATCATAGTTAAAGTTGTAGCCGCCGCGAATGGCGATCATGTTTTGGAACCAGAACTCGGTTCCGAGGTTGACGCGTTCGGCCACGTCGCTCGGGTGCTCGAACTGCAAGCCGAGATTGCCGCGGATGCCTTCGCCCATGGACAAGCCGGTCAGCGTCTCAAGGTCGCCGAAAACGCCCACGCGGAAAGTCATCGGCAGCAGGTGTTTATCCATCTCCAAAACTTCGGGTTCTCCGGATGCCTGGCCGCTGACGGTGCGCCAATCTGCATATTCCCCGTCAAACGCCTGATCGGGGCCGAAATTGGCGATGACCATAGCCATTTTCATGCCGCGAAAACCGGTTTGGTAATGCAAACCGGCGTCAAAAGCGATACCGGAAGCGGTATAGCTGTACAATTTTTCTTGAATATACTTGGCCGACACACCGAAAGAAAAAAGCGTCGACAGCTGGCGTGCATAGGAGACCTGCAGCAACAAATCCGATGCGGTAAACAACTCGCCGGTGCCCTGCGGCATTTCGGCGGTGCGCACAATCATGTCGTCCATGTGCAGCGCAGCCAACGACACTCCAAAGGTGCCGATCCCGGCAAAGGGATAGGCCGCTCCGATGATGTCGTAATTGACTTCAGCCGGCATGTTGATATGGGTCAACAAGAGCTCCGGCCGAGTCATCAATCCCAGCCCGGCGGGATTCCAATAGATCGACGCCGCATCCTGGCTGCCGGCGACAAAGGCATTGCCCATGCCGATGCCGCGCACGCCCACATTCATTTTTAACACTTGAAACATCGTTGTCCCGACCCGCTCGATGGCAAAAGAAAGAGCCGGAATCAGCAAGACAACGATAATCAGTGAAGCAACCGATCGCCTCATTTTATATCCTCCTAAGCTCAACTCGCTAAAAGTGCAATCAGAAGTGTCGATCCGCTGAGAGACGGCGCGGGATTTGCCCGGCTGCCATCTCCTTGCGATCGCATTCTGCACCGGCCTACTTGATCACCACAAACTTGTCGATTTTTTCTTCGCCGTCGGCCTCAACCCGGAAGAAATAAACACCCGGGGCGATTTCCTGGTTGTTGCGCGTTTTCAGATCCCACGGCTGGAAACTGGTGCCGTCGTTGTGGTGCAATGTTTGCACATGATCGCCGGCCAGAGTAAAAATGTCGATGGTGCACTCGCCGGGCAGATTGCGAAACTCGATATCTTTCGGAAAGATTCGTCCGCCGGTCAGCGGGTTGATGCGGCTGACGATTTCCAATCTCGAGCTGCCAACATAAGGATTCGGAACGACGCAAACGTTGTCAACCGTGCTCTGTACAGCAACCGCCGGAACAACGTTTTTCAGCACTTCTGTGCCGCGCGAGCTTTCGAGCACACCGACACCGCCGCTGGCGCGATCGGCTTCCGGATGGTTGATGCCGTCGCCGTTGTTGCCGTTGTCATAGGCGGTTACCACATATTTGAGCGGGAAACCGTTCGGTACACCGGAATCGATGTATTCATAGTGCCCGTCGTTGTTCTTGCTCGGCATACCGAGATCATAGCCGATGCCGTTGACGAGATCGAACTCTGCTACCAGAATAAAATTGACACCATCTTCCGTGCGCCAGATGCGGTAGCCTTCAAAATCCAGTTCCTTGGAAATCGGATCGACCGACGCCTCGGCGTTGTCTTGCCAGGTGAGATGGACCGCACCGTTTTCCGGAAAGGCGGTGAATTTGGGTGAATCGGGGGCGCTGGGGCCGCGAAAGTCGGCCTGAAACATCGCTTTCGCCTGCCGCGAATTGGTGACGATGGTTTCGATATCAAAACCGTTGATCACCGCGCAGGTAACCGGCAGGGTTTCTTTCGGCGCCAGATCGCCCAGCGGACCGAAAGCGAGCAAAAAGCGCCAGTCCCCGACTTCTGATTCGGTGACGTCAGGATCGCGCTCACCGCTGGACATCATCAAATATTTGTCGCGGTTGGTATCGGGATCGCCGCCCGAGATGCGCTCGAAATTCTTATAAGTTGTGGTGATTTCAGGCATCGGCGTCTGCAGCACCCGCACACCGAACCACTTGGAAGCGAGCAAACCAGCGTCGCCGTCCGGATCACCGCCAATGGCGGTTTCCAGAGAATCGATATAAAAGGTCATGTCGTCTTCAGAACCTTCGCGTCCCTGCGAGATATGCACAACGTCGAAGTCGAAAAACAGACCGAGATAAACTTCGTTGAGCGTTTCGTTGCCGATATTGGTGATATTGAAATCAAAGATCAAAAAGTCATCGGCATAGCTTTCCGCCCATTGATAGGAATGCTGAACAACACGAAGACCCAGGGGGGTAAAGCCGTCGCTGTCAGGCGAGTTGATGCAGTCGGCGCAAGTGTCGACATAGGCGGTGATGAATTCCTGACCGGCACGGCCGATGCCGTCCTCGTCTTCCAAACCGTCGCCGTCATCGTCGAGCGATCCAGGGACCAGATCTCCGTCCAGATCGGGGTCATCGCCGTCGATCAAGCCGTCAAAGTCGTTGTCGATAAAATCGGCGGAAATATCGCCAGCCGGATCTTCATCGATGCGGGGCTCGGGATCATAATCGAAAATACCGTCGCCGTTGGCGTCGGCGCTGGGGCCATCCCAATCGACGCTCGGCAGGCCGTTGCCGTCGAGGTCGTCGGCCAGGGTCCAATCACCGTCGTCATCCTTTTCTTTCGGACGTGTTTCCTTGTCGGTGGCGAACCAATCCATGACCGGTCCGAATTCGTTGGTGCCGTTATCGCCATCGGTAACGGTGGTGACAATGGGCGTGCCGCCCTTTATCGCTCCCACCCAAAGACCGCCGGAGAAAAGAAATTCGGTGCCGCTGCCGCCCGGATACTCCAGGTTCGGATAAAAGCCGGCGCGTTCATCCGGATTGGCAAATTCGCCGTAATTGGCCAGGTTCAGCCACTGCAAGCCCTTGACTTGTTGGCGGAATGAATTGGCGAATATTTTTTCCAGTTTGGCGCTTTTTTCTTGCAATGCGCTGGCGCTGTTCTCCTTTTGCCGGGCAATCGATGCGGTCGGCACCATCAAAGCCAATCCGACGATGAACAAGACCGCCACTGCCGCAGCTCGAGGCCAAAAAATCGCTGCTGTTTGGCGTTTGTTTTTAAAGTCTATCATTCCATTCTCCTTTGAAGAAGAGGATTCAATCCGGAACAGGCGATCCATCCTGTTCGCTCAGTCAAGTAATCAGACAAGAGGCGAAAAGCCATCGCCGCTGTTCGCGGCGACGGCGAAATTCGATTCTCTCTTGAGCGGTTGCATCGCTCTAGAATTCCAGCGAGAAACCGAGGCGTAAACGGCGGCCGACTTCCCAGGCAAATGGGCTCGGGTATGAATTGGCAAAACCGCCATAGTTCGCCACCCGGCTGGCCGGAGTGCCGTTGCTGTAGCCGATCCGGTTGCGATAGGCATCAATAACGCCGCCTTCGTCATAGCCGATTACATTTTGGCGATCAAAAAGATTGTAGACCTCGAGGATCAAACCCAGGCGAGTGCCATAGGCGGTGAAAAACTTGCGCATGCGCACATCGGTGGTGCGCACCCACGGCGTGCGCAGCGAGTTGATCTTGGTCATGATCAAGGTACCGGAGGCTGTTTCCGGCGTATAGGGCAAACCGCTCGCCTCGGTATGCAGAATGTTCAGGTTCCAGTTCTCCAGGGGATAGACATTGCCGAGCCGTGGTCCCTGGTTTTCGAGAAAATGCAAGTCCACATTGACGGTGATCGCATGGCGCTGATCCCAGTCAGCCGGATATTCCTTGCCGGGCAGGTCCGCAAACGCATCTTCCAGTCCATAGGTGTCGCGCGAGTCGGAATGGCTGGTGGTGGCCACCTGATAGGTGTAGCTGGCTTCGCCCGACAGGAACTGGCCGCTGCGCTGGTTGAGCAACAGCTCGATGCCGCGCACCGTGCCATAGGTGTCGTTGAGATAGGTGCGGAAGACATTGCCTTTGACGTCCTCGACCTTGCCGATCTGCATCAAATTGTCGATATCCTTGAAGAACCCGGAAAATGACATCATGGTGTTCAGACCGAAAGAGTGGCGAACGCCGACTTCATAGGAGATGGTTTTTTCCGGTTCCAGACCGGGATTGCCGACGATCGAGTTGGCGCTGTCGATGCGCTGGTTGGCCTGGTTGTAAACATTGTCCAATGCCGGCATCTGGAAAAAGTGGCCGTAGAAAAAGTGAAAGACATCGTGGTCGGTCACCGGGAAGGAGAAACCCAGACGCGGCAGCAAGCTCCAGCGTTTTTCCGGGATGCGGGTCAGCCCGGCCTTGGTCAGCTGATAACCGGGAACCAGCGGATCGGTCACCTTTTCGTCTGCGACCTGGCTGCCGGGGTCAAAATATTCGAGGCGCAGACCGGCGTTGACGATGGCGCTCTTGAATTCCATCTTGTCCTGCACGTAGAAAGCGGCCGAGTTGGGAAAAACATCATATTGATTGGAGAACAAGCCGCGGCCGTTGTAGGGATTCAGGTACTGGCGCAGATGGCTGTAGAGCCGCATGTGGTTCCACTCCAGGCCGCCCTTGAGCTGGTGGTTGGTGTTCAGCTGGCTGGTGATATCGAACTTGCCGATATATTTGGTCGTTTTGTAGTTCCAGAACAGCTGCGAATAGGATTGGTAGATATATCCTCGAAACGGGTGGTACTGACCTTCAAAGTACATCGATTCGCCGGTGGGGTTGTTGTAATCCCACAGGCCGTTGTTGTTCCAGTCGGTAAAAGCTTCGCCGGCATCGTACTTGCCATTGGCATTGGCATCGGTATACGATTCGGACGGCGTGCCAAAGGACCAGTTGGGTTCGATCATCTTGGTGATATCCGGCACCACGATGTCGGAACTGCCGCTTTGGGCGATCTGTTGATCGCGCAGGGTGCTCAGGCGTGTTCTTTCGGCCTGGGCTGCATCATAGGCAGTGACCCAATCTTCCAGTTGGTCGATGGTGGTGTATTCCCCCGGTTTTATGCCGCGGGCCGGCATGATCGGGTAATTGAAATCGTTATAGCTGAAACGCAGCTCATAAAAAGTTTTCTCGCTCAAGGTGTGCGTCCAGTTCAGGCTCAACTGACGGTTGTCGCGATCGTAACGGCGAGCGATATCGAAGCCGTTCTGATCGAAAGGCATGGTGATGTCCTCATCGATCTTGCCGTCGCCGTCGTCATCGATGCCGTTAAAGGCTTCTTCATCGGTTTTGCCGTCGCCGTCGCCGTCAAGGCCCCAGGAAAATTCCCAACCGGAAAGCGCATTAATCTTGGCGCGGTCGACAAACACCGCGTCGTATTCGTCGATGACGCCGTCGCCGTCGTCGTCGATGCCGTTAAAAATTTCTTCATCGACGCGGCCGTCGCCGTCATTGTCAATCCCGTCGCTGATACCCAAAGCCTGTCCTTCGGAAACCACATCCATCAAGCTGGTATAATAGTTGGGCCATGAATGGGTCAGCTGAACAGAGTTGGAAGAGCGATAGCCGAAGGCCAGTTTGTGATTCGGCGTGATGTTGTAGGTCAACTTGAAATTGGTGGTGGCAGCGACATAATCGCGCCGGCCGCCAAGACCGAACCAGTCGTTGAAAACCGTGTTGCCGCGCAAACCCTCGGTGACGTTGTAACGGATGTCACCACGGCCGTCATTGGCCTGGGTATCGCCCTGCAAAAAGAAATTCATCGATCCCGGGATCTTGAATCCCAGCATCGGAAACAGATAGGTGGTAATCGGCTCCGGACCGCTGATGCTGGTTTCGAGAAAATCCCAGTTTTCGGAATTTTCACCCAAGCCGCTGCCGCTCAAATCGTCGGTTTTATAGGAAACCTTGCCGCGGTAGCGATCGGCCGCTCCCTCGCGGGTGGTGAGGAGCACCACGCCGGACTGAGCGTTGCCGTATTCAGCGTTGAAACCGCCCGAGATCAGTTGCATTTCCGCCACAGCTTCACGGCCCACCTCGAGGGCGTAATTGCCGGTCTGCGGATCCTCGACGCTGATACCGTCGACCAGATACTGCACTTCGCCGGCGCGGCCGCCGCGGACGTGCAGATTGCGGCCAGAACCCTGGGTGCCGGGAGCGGTGGCGATAGCTCCGTAAACCGTCTGCACCGGTATCGCCTGGATCTGTTCCTGCGAGGCGATCTTGGTCGTGGCAGTCACGTCTTTCTGGATCAACGGCCGTTCGGCCACAATGGTTACGGTTTCACCCGCATCCAGGACCGTCGGAATCATTTTAAAATCGATTTCTGTGGTGAGGCCGATGGAAACGCGGACGTTTTCGATTTCCAGGCTTTTGTAGCCGATCATGGTGCCGACCAGCGTATACGTACCGGCCGGAACATTGATAACGAAAAAATTGCCATTGATGTCCGCCGACGCACCCAGAGTCGTGCCTTTGATCACCACATTGGCACCGGGCAATTCATCGCCCGTTTCCCTGTCTGTAATCAAACCGGAGATCTTACCCGTTACCTGGGCAAAATTCATCCCGGCACCGAGCACGAGCAACAAGACCGTCATACCGATTATTCGGGTCATGCTCTTCAAGCGCATTTGAACCTCCTTGAAATAAACCCACCTACAATTATCCGAAAATTATCGGACGTTGGTAAATCTAGTACAATCAATGGATTATTCTTAATAAATTCATCCACACATCAAGTGGGCTAAGTGTTCACAGAACAAAGATTCACGGCCAACACAGCCTTGAACCGAGGATTTGTTCACCGAACAAAAAAGTGACAATTTTGTAATCAATTCGAAAGTAAAGATAATAAAGGTTTTTGTCAAGAAAAATGGTAGTGCATTGAAACATTGTGTGTGGCGGTGCGTAGAACCTTAGTTAAAGCTCGAGCGTGATGCAATGGACTCCAGAGGAGCCGTTGCCGAGCAACACGCCGCCGCGCACCGGGTAAACCGGTTTGTCGACCGCTGCTCCGATGGTCGCGGCGGCCAGTCGATCGAGCGAGTCGATGCCATAGACCGGCATCAATACGCCTCCTTGCCAAACCAGGCTGTTGCTGTAGCAGAGCATGGGCAACTGCACTTGCGCCAGCCCGGGACGGCGCGGCCAATAAGGCACGCGGATGACGCGATAGCCGCTGGCGCGCAAAGTCTGGGCGATGCGGTCATCCCAATCAATAGCCGGCGTCTGTTGCACCGTCCGGCGAAAGAGTTGCGCCTGGCGCAGCTCAGCCAACTTGTGCAACTTATCCCGCAACATCGGCCAGCGGATCAATTCCGGCCCGTCCGTCCGCCGCACTGCGCTCTGTTCGCCGATCCTCTCGATCCGCACATTGGCGGCCGCCTGAATATAGTCATTGATCCACCCATCCACCAAAACCGCAATCTGGCTGTCCGACAGCGCCAGCAAAGCAGCACGCGCCGACTCGTCATCGCCGACCATCACCGTTTGCTCGTCCAACGGCATGACCACAAGGTCGAGGTGCATGCTCGAATCAGGCAGCTGCAAACGAATCATGCGATCTTCGATATAGGGCGCCAGGGCTTGCGTGCCATGATGAGCCATGAGAATCGAGTTGTTGCCGGCCGGCAAAAGATTGGCGCCGATAAAATCGACATCGCTGCGCCGCAGCGCCAAACCATAATCCATCTGCAGGGAAAGAAAAATCGGCCGCAGCCCATGTTGATCGCGCCGACTGATCCACACAGAGCCATCCTCTTCCACCAACATCTGATCGCGCGGCCACGGTCCGAACGAAGAGGCATTCTGCAAAAACTGCAAACGCGGCCGGCCATCCGCACGAAAACCCAGCGAATCGCTGTTCAGGATCCGCACAAACGCCTCGAATTCCGCGCTTGCCGGCGCAAACTGACAGATCACCACGACATCCGTTTCCGGCAAGGCCCGCAAAATATCGACCAGGGAATAAACGCTCATCTCAGCGGTGAACGTGTAGATCAACAAGAGCCGATCGACCGGCGCGTCGTAGGTGCGAACAAACGAAAGCTCCGGATGCGAACGCGGGGTAAAACACGCAGAACCGACAAAGAACAAAATAACCGCCAGCACCCATCCGACTCGCATCGACGCTGCTGATCGGTGGAAAAATCGCCTGCTCCGTCCAGATCCGCCTGCCAAGAAAATATTCGGGAGCCCGAAATTCACCTCTCTCCTTTTGGCAACCTTTGCGGTGCCAGTCAAACTCATCCGCCGCACCCATCGAAGCAGAAACTGGAGGTATCCGGAGCTTTTGAGTTTATAATATAACATTATTATACAATTAATCAATATTATTTTAAGTTACTTTGTTAATTTAGCTAATTATATTATTTATCTCTGACCAGAACAATTCGGCCGACAGGGATCTTGCTCCAGCCGGTTGCTCCTGTCCGGGAACAGGTTTCAGGCGGCGGGTTCGCGCAGCAGAGCGAGCAAAATCTGCCACAGTTCGGCTTTGCCGAGGCCGGATTGCGCGGAAAATGCGAGGGTTTGGCGGATCGGAAAAGCAGATACTTCCTGCTGCAATTGCTTGAGGCGAACAGCCAACCGGTTGCCGGACAACTTGTCGGCTTTGGTGCCAACCACGACCACAGCGAGTTCTCGCTCGGTCAGCCAGTCGAGCAAATCGAGATCGAGGGGACTGATCGGGTGGCGCAAGTCGACAAAGACAACCACCGCGAACAGGTGGTCGTTGTTCTGCAGATAACCTTCGATGAGGTTGAGCCAGGCAATTTGCAGAGTTTTGGCGGTCTTGGCATAGCCATAACCCGGCAGGTCGACAAAAAACCAGCGGTTGTTGATGAGAAAAAAGTTGAGCAGGCGAGTCTTGCCGGGCGTGGAACTGGTCTGCGCGAGTTTTCGCCGGTTGAGCAAAGTGTTGATCGAACTCGATTTTCCGACATTCGATCGACCGGCAAATGCGATTTGTGGATAGGGTTCAGTGGGCAGCTGCTTGAGGTCGGCCACACTGCGGACAAATTTGGCCTCGGTAATTTTCATGATGCGATGATTCCCTCAACAGGAGTCAAGGCGCAGACAGGAGAATGGGGTGTTCAGGCGGCATCCTCCTGCAATTTTTTGTCGCTTTGACCGCCAATAAAAGTGAAAATCGGTGCAGCTTTGCCCAAAACCGCTTTGCGGGTGATCTGGCATCTTTTGATGTTCTTTTGCGACGGCAGGTGGAACATGATGTCCAGCATGACGTTTTCCAGCGCCGACCGCAGGCCGCGGGCTCCGGTTCCCCGTTTCTGGGCGATGGCGATGACTTCCAGCAGGGCATCTTCATCAAAGGTCAATTCCACATCGTCCATGGCAAAAAGGGTCTGGTATTGTTTGATCAGCGCATTTTTCGGCTGCAACAGGATCTGCATCATCGCCTGGTCGCTGAGAGGATCGAGGGTGGCGAGAATGGGCAAGCGGCCGACCAATTCAGGAATCAGGCCGAACTTGAGCAAATCTTCAGGTTCGACGTGCTGCAGGATCTGGCCTTGCTGCGATTTGTTGTTCTGCAGATCGGCGCCAAAACCGAGCAATTTTTTGCCGATACGATTGCTGATGATGGTTTCCAGGCCGTCGAAGGCACCGCCACAGATAAAAAGGATATTTTGTGTCTGGATATTGATAAAATCCATTTCCGGGTGTTTGCGGCCGCCTTTGGGCGGCACTGAAGCGACTGTGCCTTCGAGTATTTTCAACAGAGCTTGTTGCACGCCTTCACCGGAAACATCGCGAGTGATCGAGGGATTGCCGCTTTTGCGGCTGATTTTGTCGAGTTCGTCGATATAGACAATCCCGCGTTCTGCCAGCGATACATTGTAGTCGGCAGCCTGCAACAGCCGCACCAGGATATTCTCCACATCTTCGCCGACATAGCCGGCTTCGGTCAAAGCGGTGGCATCGGCGATGGTGAAGGGTACCTTGAGAAAATGCGCCAATGTCTGCGCCAACAGGGTTTTGCCCGTGCCGGTGGCGCCGATCATGAGCACATTGCTCTTGTCCAGCATCACATCGCCGGCATTTTTGCGGTTGTCGATGCGCTTGTAATGGTTATAGACGGACACAGAGATCGCTTTTTTCGCCATCTCTTGACCGATGACATATTTATCCAGTTCGCTCTTGATCTCTTCCGGCGTCGGGATCTGGCCTTGAAGTTGAAAAGGCTTTTTGCTCTTTTCCCGAGCGATGACTTTTGCGGCTATGCTCACACATTCGTTGCAGATGCTGACGTCCGGACCGGTGACAATGGTTTCAACCTGGTTCGAATTTTTCCCGCAAAATGAACAGACGACAACTCGCCGTCCGCTGCTGGGTCTGTCCTGATTCATGACTTTTCCTGCTTTTATTTCCGACTCTTGCTCTTTTGCAGCTTATCCCGCCGGGACATGACTTCGTCGATAATGCCATAAGCTTTGGCATCTTCGGCGCTCATAAAAAAATTGCGCTCTGTGTCCTTGGCGATCTTGTCGATCGGTTGGCCGGTGTGGTTGGCCAATATTTCATTCAGCTTTTCGCGCAGTTTCAAGATCTCTTTGGCATGGATTTCGATATCGCTTGCCTGTCCTTGCGCGCCGCCCATCGGTTGATGGATCATCACGCGCGCATGCGGCAGAGCGGAACGCTTGCCTTTGGCGCCGGCGGCCAACAGAATCGCTCCCATGCTGGAAGCCTGGCCCATACAGATGGTCGCCACATCGGGCTGGATATATTGCATGGTGTCATAAATACCCAACCCGGCCGAAACATAGCCGCCAGGAGTGTTGATGTAGACATAGACATCCTTTTCAGGATCTTCGGCTTCCAGAAACAACAACTGGGCGATCACCAGACTTGCCACAATATCATCGATTGCTGTTCCGATAAAAATAATCCTTTCTTTGAGCAATCGCGAAAAAATATCATATGCCCGCTCGCCGCGGCCGGTTTGTTCGATCACCATGGGTACAAGTGCCATAATTGCTTTTTCCTCAATATAAGTGTCGTGCATTCCCCGATCCGGTGTAACTGAATCGCAAACATTCTATCTCAACTTTTTAGAACAACGGCGAAAAGAACAATCGCTGCCCTTCGCGCACATCTTTCAAATCGATGCACTGCAAGATGCGGTGCCTAATCCGAATCCGGCGCATTTTCTTCTTCTTTTTCCCGACGCCAGGGTTTTTTAACGGTCTTGATCTTGACCTGCTTGGTCAGCCAAGCAAACAGGGCATCATCTGCAAGCTGATCTTTCAGCGACTCGAAACGATCTTTATTCCCTTCGATGGCGGTGGCGCGCTCCTGGGTGAGCGCTCCGGCCTCTGTGCGTTCCTGCAAATGGGCACGGGCTTGCTCATCCGTCACTTCGATCCCCGCCTTTTCCAACAAACGGCTGCGAATCAGAATCCATTTTAGCGTCCGCTCCGCACCTTCTCGCGATTTTTCCCGAACCTGCTTCTCGTCGGTTTTGCGATCGCGCTGCCTGGCTTCCTGGACAACGGTTTGCAGATAGCGCTCCAGCATCGTCGGCGGAATCTGCAGATCGTTGCGCGACAGGAGCGTCTCCATCATGGCCTCGCGAAAACCATATTCCGATTCTGAATCGGCGTTCTTTTTTAAATTCTCTTCGAGTTGTTTTTTTAATTCGCCGAGGTTTTTGTAATTGCCGAGGTCTTTGGCAAAATCATCGTCCACTTTGGGTATCTGACGCAGCTTGATCTCTTGCACCGAAAACTCGAGGTGGATATCTTTCGGTTGTTCAGCTTCGTTGATTTGACTGGTTTGCTTTTCAGGCGCGGGGATCGCGATGCGAATCCGACGAACATCGCCGGCGCGGACGCCCAGCAGTTGGGGAGTAAATTCTTTATCCTCTTCATGCAGAAAAATAGTCTGCTTCTCGTATCGGCGGCCGATGATCGGCAAACCCGAACGATCCAGCTCTTGTATATCGCCAACGACATGATGGCCGATTTGCGCCTCGCCTTCTACCGTATGGATCATGGCATTCTGCTGCTGCAAAGCGGCGAGAGTGTTTTCAACGTCCTTTTTATCGATGGAATAAATGATCTTCTCGATCGCTGTGTCCTGCAAATCCTGAACGGCGAAAACGGGGCGGACATCGAAGGTCACCTGGAAAGTCAAACCTTCAGCATCATCGAACCGCACGTTTTCGATCTCCGGCATGGAAATCGGTTCGTACTTGTCGTCTTTCAGTATTTCGCTGATCGCTTGTTGAAAATAGGGGCCATAGACCTGTTCTTCGATCTGTTTGCCGAACATCTTTTTGACCAGATGCAACGGCACCTTGCCCTTGCGAAAGCCCTCGAGTTTGATGCGCTTCGAATAAGAAGCATAAGACTCGGTCAATTTTGGACTCACTTCGTCCGCAGCCACTTGAGCCGTGACCACAGTGTGCCAATTTTCCTGTTTGGTGCTTTGATATTGCAAATCAGTATCCCTTCGTTTTTCTGCGACATGGGCATTGAAAAAGCCGTGGTGCAGCAAGCTTGCGGCTTTTGTCGTGTGCGAGAGGGGGGATTTGAACCCCCAAGTCCATAGGACACTAGATCCTAAGTCTAGCGCGTCTGCCAGTTTCGCCACTCTCGCTCATTGTTCCTCAACGCGGATTCTGCAGAGAAGACCACCGGCGCCACGATTCCAATTGCGTATTGTCATTAAAGATTAAAATATAGAAGATTTTTGTTGTAAAGTCAATTGCTTTTTGGCCGGGGTTGAAATCCAGAGGATGTTTTGCCGCCGGAACAGATCAGAGAGGTGTAGAGTGACTGCAGGTAAGGCAACAAACCTTCGACATCGAAACGCTTGACGCTTTGCAGACTGTATCTTCGCAGATCGGCGCGCAACCTGGCGTCGCCGAGCAGATGGAGCAGCGCTTCCTGCAACTGCCGTGCATCTTTGGGCGGGATCAGCAGAGCATCGTGGCGGTTTCGCAACAGCGCCACAAGTCCACCAACCGCCGAACAGATGACCGGTACGCCGCAAGCCATGGCTTCCGATACGATCATCGGAAATCCTTCGCTGTAGGAAGGCAACAACAATGCTGTCGCATTTTGCAGCAATTCGAGTTTTTCATCGCCGTCGACCCAGGAACGGAAATCGATGTGCTGTCGCCAGGATTGATCGACTTGCTCCTTCCATCCTTCTGATTTTCCATCGCCGCAAAGGACAAAACGAAAATCGGGAAACGCTTGCAGCACCGCCGGAGCCGCGGTCAGAATTTCAGCGATGCCTTTCTGGGGGAAAAAAGCGCCGAGGAACAGCGCGTAGGGCGATTGCTTTTGCTGCGGTTTGCTGCCGGGGCGAAAACGGTGCAAATCGATGGGATTGGGCAGGTAACAGAGCCTCTTCCCTGGAAGCAAGTCAACAAAAAGCGGAATCATCTCCGGATTGGCAAAGCCGACCGCGTCAGCCAGGCGCAGAAAACGGCGGATCAGCCAGCGGACGGGGCGTCGTTGCGTCAGATAATCATCATAGAAATGGCTGGGGTGAACGTTGATGAGCAGGCGAATCCCGTGCAGATGACCGGTCAGAAGATAAGGAGTTTTGCGCCAAAAACTGGCGCCGGATGAGAGGTGAATGTGCAGCAAGGCAGGAGGTTGTTGGGAAAGCCGATGGGCAAAGCCGAGAAACTGTCGAACCGCAGACATCCAGCGCACCCATGAATTGCCCGGCAAACAGGTTGCAATCAGGGCAAAATCAGGGGCGCGAAACCAGCTGGCCTGGCGATAGGTGCGCAAAACCGAAGCCACCCCGCCCCGCCGTTGATCGGACAAACCGATCATCCAGACACTTTTCTTGCTGCCGGGTTTCATGGCACCTGTTCGATCTCCAGGCCAAGCGGCGCCGCCGGGGGAATGGTGTCGGAAGAATCGAGAGCCTGGACGGTAACGCCGTCAAATCTGACGCGATCGTTAAAAGATCCCAGTCCGAGCAAACCAGAGGCCGTCACCGGCCATGCCTCGAGCAACACCACTTCCTGATTGATCTGGACTTGCAGCAGATCAGGCTCTAGGACAAGTTCGATTCGATTCCATTCCGACAGAGACAGATCGTTTGCGACCTTGCTGTTCTTGACGGTTTCACCTTCTCTGATGGCCACGGCTTGCACATCATAGGAATGTATCTGCACATAATCGTAATTCAGGCTGTCCGAATAATTGAACAGCAGCGCATAATCGCAATAGGGATTGGTTGCAGGATTTTCGATGCTCTGTGCCTGGCAGCCGAAGCGGACCCGCAAGGGGAATGAAACTCCCGGGTCGAGCAAGGCATACTCTCCCAGCTGTTTTCCTGCCGGACTTTCATAGTTTTCTTCCGCCAGCAAAAGCGTACCGGCTTCTTCGACTGCCCAGCGCTCGGGATGATTCAAACGCCATGATTTCAGGTTGGAATCGGAAAAGGAATCGCTGAAATAGAGCTGCAGTTGCAGGGAAAGTGCCGAATCCAGGTGCAACGGATTTTTGCGCTTTGACTGATCGGTCAAACCATCGATTTGCAGCTGGTACACGATTCCAGGATCGAGCGGATCCAGCCACAGGTCAACGCTTTGACAAGCCTGGCCGACCTGAACGTCATAGAGTGTTCGGTAGGGCGACAGTCGATAGGCCTCATGCCGGGCAGCCGCAACACTATCGATCGCTTCGCTGAAACGCAAGCGCAATTGACCCGCATCGATGAACGAACAATCGACAATCGTTGGCGGCAGGGTGTCGCCAAGGGTAGAGACCGTCAAACGGGCGGGTTCGAGGCTCTGCAATCCGGCGTTGTCGACGCTGTAGAGCTCATAGCGATACTCCTGATCTTCGGTCAACTGGGTGTCTTGGTAGAGGGTCGAATAGACGCGTGCGATCTCCTGACCATCGCGATAGAGGCGATAAAAATCCGCTGTACCATTGTCGGTTGCCGGATAAGGAGGACGCCAGGTCAGTTTGATGTCGTTAAATCCTTGTTCCGGACTGCGGAATTCCTGCGGCATGAGAGGAGGCGTGGTGTCAGCATCAGAGACGTCATCGCTGATGCGGAAAAAATACAAATCGGGTATCGGGCTCAGAAATGCGCTGCGGAAGATGGCTGCCGTGCCCTGCCGGTTGACCACCATATCGGGTTGCCAGTATTTTTCAGGCTTTCCCGGCACAGGGCGAGTGCGGTGATGCAATACGCGATTCACGGTTTGTGACCCATCGGTCGCGATGCCGACGATCTCCCCCCATAAAGGCGCCCACGATTTTTCGGGATCATACGAACGCCCATAAAAGGAAACATAAAGGGTTGTCGGATCTGTAACCGAGTTGCAGGCGCTCATCACCTGTGAGGCCCAGGGATTCATTTCCTTGAGCAGACGAATGTAGCCATCGGACAAACGTACCGAGATCACATCGCCGGACCTGACTCCATAACGGGAATAAAACTCCGGCATATCAAATCCAGCGACCGTATACATCACCTGATGGCCAAAAGCATCGACACCGACTTCCCAATGAATCAGGCCAGGATAGAGTTGGCGCTGAAAATTCCATTCCCGATCGTAGAGCTCGATGCCATGCAAGCGGTCAAGAGCGGGTTCGGAATGCCAGGACACGATGACGAATTGACCGTCTGCAGATACAGCCGCATAATCGAGCAGAGACATCGTGCTGGAGTCAAAAGTGCTCGCCGGGTATTTGATATCATCGACCAGGTCATAGACAAAGAGTTCACGTCCGTCGCCGTCGAGGCACCAGTAGCGCCCGTCATCTGAAATGTCTCCTTCACCGCCGGCCGGGCCGATCATGCTGTATTCAGAGAACCTGTGCAAAAGGGTATAGTTGGGGAAGTCGCGGACATCATAGAGCCGCATTTCATTTCCCTCAAATTTATAGAAACAATAGCGCGGATCAAAGGTGATCGTGCGGTCATTCGCTCGATAGCGATCAGCCAAAGCCCAGCGCATCCACCAGGTCTGAAAGGTGCCGCTCTCCAGGCGCCGTATTTTTTCACCGGTGCGGCCGTCGTAGAGAAAACTGTAGATCTTCCGCTGGCCGTCGATGATGACGTCTTCGCTGGCCATAAAATAAGAACCATCGATATTGAAACAACAGAATTCAGAATTGGCAAAATAGCCACCCACTGCATCCTGTCCGGCAGTGGTGCAGTTGCTGACCCGCGTGATGCGGGTGCCAAAAGCTGGGTCGATGTAACTGCCACCCACGCTCGCAGGGGGAGCAAAAGTTTTAAAGTCCGGCGGTATGATGATCGCCGTACCTTCATTTTCCTGATACTGCGCGTTGCCGTGTCCGATAAGCACAAACACCAACAGCAGCCATCGCCATTTTTTCACGAAACACTCCTCCGATAACCAAAATATTTGCCGATTTGTCGCTTGCCTGTCCGGACGATCTCGCAGCAAGAAAAGAAAAGGAAAAACGAATTGAGCAAAAGATAACGTTTCCACATCCGTTGGGGTTCCTGAATCAGCCTAAAGAACCATTCCAGTCCTGCACGCTGCATCCAGTGCGGAGCGCGACGCGTAAGCCCGCCCAAAATATCAAAGCTGCCCCCCACTCCATGGATGACCGAAACGCGCAGGCGGGCTTTATATTTGCGCACCCATTTTTCCTTCATCGGCGAGCCCATGCCGATCAGCAGAATATCAGCTTTGGATGCAGCTATTTCCGCAAGGGTCATTTCCAACTCTTCAGGGGAAGCAAAATAACCGCTGTGATAACCGGCGAGCGGCAGGTTTGGATAGCGCTGCCGCAGCTCTGCGACTGCAGATTCGATAACCGGCTCGCGCGCCCCAAGGAGATAAATCCGATGCTGCTTTTCTTCTGCCAGGGCGAACAATTGAAACATCAGATCGGTGCCGTTCAACCGCCCGGGCAGCGGTCTTCCCAAGAGGCGAGACAACCAGACAATCGGTATGCCGTCAGCACCGATCAGATCGGCATGGCGGATGATCAGGGCGAGTTCGCGATCCCAATGCGCCTTGACAATTTTGGCGGCATTGACCAGAACAATATGCACCGGCTTGATATTGGGTATACAACGATCGAACAGCTGCACGCACTGATCGAGAGTGATTTTGGCGACCGGAAAACCGAACAAATCCGAGGTCGGGACCGCTTGGATCTTTTGCCAGGCATGGCCGTCGGTGGTTCGGCCTTTGGCGATCGTTGCAAGAGGAAAAGGTGAAAGTCGAGAAAACAAATCCTCAAAACGGTTGGCCATGCGCTGCTTGGAAAAAGTGTGCAAGGCAAATTCAGCGGCGTTCGCTCCGACCTGACGCGCGGTGGGCAAATCTGCCAAACGAGCGAGCAAACAGTCTGCCAAAGCAGCAGGATTGCCGGGCGGCACAAGAAAACCGGTCTTTTCATGCTCGATCCAATCGCGCGTCCCACTGACATTTGTGGCAATGACGGGAATGCCGAGACTCATCGCTTCAATCACTGAGTTGGGACAGCCCTCGGCCTGGCGGGAAGTGAGAACTGCCAGATCCATTTGGATCAGATAGTCAACCACTCTGGGTTGCTGGCCGGCAAAGGTTACCGCCTCGGCGAGGTGCAATCGATGCGCCAGACTCTGCATCCGCGCCAGGCAAGGCCCATCGCCGAGCAAAACAAATCGCACATCCGGTCGCACCGCCAGAACTTTTTGCGCCGCGAACAGAAACGTCTCGTGGTCTTTTTGCCGCGTAAAGCGAGCGACCATACCGACAAGCGGCCGCTTTTCATTTCGGTTGGAGGGTGAATGCGTCGGCAACCCCAATTCGATTCCATTTTCGATCACCTGGATCTTGTTGTCCGACACACCGCGTTTTTGGCAAAATTCAAATCCGGATGGACTGTTGGTCACCACATGATCGACGTGCGGGAAAATCCGCGATTCTATCCAGTGATAGACGCGGCTGCCCATTGAGGAATAGACCGCTTCGGAATTCCGCTCAGCAAAGACGATCTGCCGGACACCTTGCCATCGACCGATGAGGTAACCGAATAGACGGGCGCAGGCATTGATGGCATAAAGAATATCAAAGGATTCATGCGCCAAAAAGCGGTTCAATCGCAGAATAAACCGAGGGTCAAAAGAATGCTTTTTACCCAGATTGTGAATTTCTAAACCTTGCAGTCGAGCAAAATCCTCAGCCAAATCGTTTGGCCGGGATTGCAGCACCAGCAGCGTGCAGCGAAACCGAGTGCGATCCATATTTTCCAATAAGGTGAGCAACTGCCTTTCAGCTCCCCCCAGACCGAGGGAAGGGAGCAGAAACGCTATGCTTGGTCGCGAGTCGTGGTTTCCGGACTGATGCAAAGGCTTCTGCATCGTCGGCAAAACAGTTTGAGTCATTTGAGTCAATTAGCAGATCCTTGCTTTTTCTTAACGCAATGCTGAACCGTGTTAATTTTGCTCAACCAATTCGCTTTTCTGGCTCGATGCCATCTGCTTGCTTTTTGATCCGCTAGCCTTGCCGGCAACGCCAACTGCTGCTCCCACCCGCACAGCAGCGTTTGCAGCTGAACGACTGGTGGACCGGCTTGCGCGACTCATCAAAACCGGAAGATGGGGTGTGGCGCAAAATACACAATTCCGATATTCGAATTCGTATTCCGCTGCAAGGATTTCCAATTCCTTCACAAGGCAAACCAGAAATGGCTGATAAATCAGTTTGTTTATCTTGCAATTAACCTGTTCGGCATTTGCACCGATCGACACACGGCCGCTCAGAACAATAAACTTGCACAAAGTGTGCCAAATACAGGTTTGAACAATAGAAGATTCGCCCTCAGCCGGCGTATGGGCTTCTCCGGCGGATAAATTGCAATATTTGGTCGGCGCGATCGTTCCAGGTCGGCGGCAACACCACGTTGTTGGAGCGCTGTTCGTTTTCGTCTGGTTCAGCAAGAGTGCGAATGGCCCGCGCCAAATCTTGTGGATCTCCTGCCTGAGCCCAGGCCAGATTGGCCATCTCAGGCATGGCCTCGCGAAAGACCGGCAGATCCGATAAAACCACAGGCCGACCGCTCTGCAGATACTCGTACAATTTTAGCGGCGATGTAAAGGCATTGTTGGGGTGATCGGAGTTGGGCAAAACCAACACATCGGCAGCACACTGGATATTCCAGATATCGCCAGTCGAAACCCAACCGAGAAAGCGCACATCCGCCGCACCGGCAACCCGCTTCTCGAGTTCGACAATTTCTGCCGGGTTGCCGCCAGCTATCACGACAGTGCTGACGGGCAAATCAGCAGCCGCCTGCACCAGAACATCCACACCTTTCCCCGGCAACAGACTGCCGGTATAGACCACCCAATGGGTACGCGTTTCTGGCAGAGCCAAATGCCGGCGAGCCATTTCCACAGGGATGACCTGACGTGGTGTCACCGCATCGGGAGCGACGCACAAACGATCCGACTCCAGGCCGTATCGATCGCCCAGATAGTCAGCGAGTGCCTTGGTGATGGTGATCACGCCGTCGCAGGAGCGCAAAACCGGGCCGAACCAGCGTTCCGGCCTGTGCACTCTGTTGTGGGCTTCAAAAAAAATGGCAAACCGCCGACGGGTGTGTTTTTTGATCTGCAAACCAGCCCAGGCCGCGTGTAAATTGCGGGTGTAGAGACAAAAAGGCAAATCGCTCTTTTGCTGCAGCAAATAGACAGCGGAACCGATCACCTGTCCAAGCCCGCCGACGGCGGGGACGCGCCAACGCGATGGCTTGGCGGCTGTCGGCCGTTTGCTCCATGCCAGCAAACTGGGCATCGTCACCACCGGGAAACGCTGCGCAACAGCATAGAAATCGAACAAATCATCGGTGCTGTTTTTGCGTGTATCGAAAAACAAAGGGCGCACCAATCGAATCCGGGCGCCGCAGGCGGCAAAAGCTTCGCACATCCGCATCTGTTGCATGCTGCATGCGGTAAACGCCGGGAATCGTTCATTTGTGAGATAGTGGATGTTCGTTACTTCACTCACCGATGCTCCTCATCGCCGCAACCAGGGTTTTTGTCGGCCACCGCCATAACCGATCAAAAAATAACCAACAGCGACGCGAATTGCCAGTTGGACAGCCAGTGCATAACCGGCACCAATGACCCCCAATCCGCGCAACGCGAAATATAGGCCCGGTATATAAAAAAGCATAATGGTCAGGGTGATTGCCAGATAAATAGCCAAACCTCTGTCGGTAAAACGGCCCATGATAAAACTGGAACTCAGTCCGTTGATCAGGCGCAGCAAGCCGGCAAGCGACAAAATTTGCAGCAAAAAAATGCCGCTGTCATATTTGCCGTCATACAACAGACGCATGATGGGTTGAGCGGCTGCGGCCACAGCGATCATCAAAAAAAAAGCCAGGACGATTATCTTGCGGCCATAGGCGTTCAATGAAACGTGCACCGAGCGACCGAATTCCGGCACCCAGACGATTTTCGCTGCATGGCTGATGATGCTGAAGATTTGCGCCGGCACCGTTGTGGCAGAAAAAATCGCCAGGGTTTCATTGCCAAGCACCTTGGAAATCACCAAAGCATCCAATGAGACCAGGACATTGACCACCAAACCGATACCCATGTAGATCAGGCCGGTTTTGTGCAATTCAGCAGGAACCGGATCTTTCCCGATCGGCATCGAACGGTGGGCAAGGTAGATATTGAAAAGTCCGGTGACAAGCAAGGTCAACGTATAACCAATAATGGCGGTGTCGGCCCCCAGGCGTTTGGTTGCCCACAGGAACGCAACGACGAACAAAAAAAGGCCGCGAAATGCGCTGCTCATCAGGACAGCCGTACGGTAGCGCCGCATGGAACGAAACAGACTGGACAGCAGCAGTGTGGAGCAAGTGATCAAGATCGCGAGCAAAAGACAAATCCACTGGTAGGGTTTTAGATCATAGATCAATCCGCTCACCACCACAGAAATCGCACCGATAACCGCAGAGGCAAAAAGAACTCTTCGCAAAAGCTGCGTCCATTGATAGCGGCCGGGATGGTCACGCGCAAAAAAAGTGGTAACCGCGATATCCTGGCCCCAGATCGCCAGCGTCGGCAAAAAGAGGATCAAACTGCGCATCAGGCTGAACTCCCCGAAAGCTTGGGTGCTCAAGGAACGAGCCAGCCAGATTGAGACCAGAGACGCGAAGAACATCGACAAGCCGAGCAAGCCGGTCACCCAGCCGATTTTCTGTGTGATGGTTTTCATTTTTTATTCTGTCCGTTGATTGCCGGGGCCTCTGGTAGAACTGCCGTCAAAGCCAGGATGATATAAAATAGCGGATAACCGCCAGGAGGATGTTTGTCGACGAATCCGTGCAACAAAAAAGCCAGAATGCCGGAGAGCAGGGAGATCGCGATGATCGATACAGCCATATTCGGACTGTGCACGGAACGCCACAGGCAGCGAACCAGAGAAAAAATCAAGAACAGGAAAGCCGCCAGGCCGATCAGACCGGTTTCACCCGTAATCAAAAGGTACATATTGTGCACGGGGCGCCGGATGGTGGAAAACCGCATTCCAAGAATGGTATCGTTGTACTTGCGCATGACCGCCGCATAGTTGTTGATTCCGACACCGCCGACCGGATTGTCCTGGATCAAATTAAAAGCGATCTGAAAGGTCGGTATTCGGCCCATGGCAGAGCCATGATCGTCACCAAAAATCCGGTTTTCCAGTTGCTCGGTAAATAAAAAACTCACAATCACCAGCACCACGGCAGAAAACAGAGCCAGCTGAAAGACCTGGCGGGATTGCATTCGATGGCATTTCACCGCGATGACCATAAAGAAGGTTAAGGCAACCAGAGTGGAAATCCAGCCTCCGCGCGAACCGGTCAAAATCATGGCGCTGCAGCCCAGTATGAAAGACACAAGAGCGGTATACCAGGCGATGCGGGTTCGCGCGAGCAAAACCAGACCCAGTGTCAACGGTAAAAGTATTTCCAGAAACCAGGCCAAACGATTGGGATGACCAAGTGTGCCGCCGACGCGCTGCAAAGAAGTAACCATCTCGCCTTCAATCTGCATCTCACCGAGAAAAGCCAATCCCAGCGTGTTCCCGGAAATGTACTGCATCAAGGCGATAAGAGATTGACCTCCAAGGGCCAAAGCCAGAGCCCAACAGCAGAGTTCGAGGTCGCGTTGGTCCTGCAATTGATAGGCAACAACCCAGAAGAGAAGCATCACTTTTGCCATTTGCACCAGTTCGAGGGTTGCGAGGTCCAAACGCGGTGCCCATAACAAACTCAACAATGCGGCTTCGAAATAAAGGACAGCTGGAAATGCCAATGCGGTATAAAATTTGGCTGGTTTGACTGTTTTTTTAGCCGATTGAATGATCCCATACCCCAACATGAGCAGCACAAAAATGTCCCGCAGAGCGACGCCCATCGTCGAAGCACCGGCCTGTTCTTCAAAAAGATGGATAAAATTGACATCGATTTGAATCGGCAAAGTGAAACACAGAGAAAAAAGCAGAAAACGACGAACATTCCCCGAAATCAAAGCGACAAAGGGAAACGCAAGCGCCAGGCTTAAAAGAACCATCCACTGACCGGAGAAACGGGAAAAAAAAGCCAACAGCAAACCGAAAAACAGTGCAAACAGACCAATAACCGGAGTCTGCCAGGAAAGGAATTTCGACCTCGCTGTCAACATACAGGTACCGAGCTCTTTTTTTCCGATCGACGCGACTTTTGCGTGACCAGCTGCCGCCAACACATCTGCATGCCGAGAGCGGTGAACACCAAAAGGCACGGTTCAACCGGAATGCGATAGCGCACTTCAGCGGTGATCATCGAGTAACCGAGCGTCATAAAAGCCAACACTCCGAAAAATATCCAATGCGAGGAAGAGCGTATCGACCGGCTGAACCAGAAACCCACCAGAGAAAAGATAAAAATCGGCGCCATCACCAATGAACTGAGCAGCGGCACCAATGGCCACATACGTTCGCCGTTCAAGCTCATACGCGGATCGGCTTGATGGGCGGATCGGCGATAGTCGTGATCGAGGGTATTCAAACGGTCGGGATAAAGCGCCCAGAAATGTCCCATCTCGCTTAGAGCATAGGTCAGGGTTTTGACAGGGTGTTTGATATAGCGGAGTGCAAGACGATCCAGGCGGTCTTCTTCGCTGCCATGGGGATTATGGTTTTTGTAATCTGTGGTGGATGGAAATCCGTTGATGACCTCGGTTTCACGGTTATCCAGGTCATTGAAATCGGGCAACACCGTGTTCGGCACAAATTGCACCCAGACGAAACGGCCATAGAGGCGATAGTTCCGCATGGTCCAGGGAGTAAGCACCAGGGCATAAGCGAGCAAGAACAGGGTAACCGCCGAGAATTTCCGTCCGGCTGTCTTTGGGATCACAGCCAAAGAGATGAGAAAGACCGGCAGGACAAAAATAGCCGCCGGTACGGCGAGTGCGGCGGTGGCCAACAGAACACCGCTCAACAGCGCCCGCGGCAACAGCGGTTTGACCATGATCAGCGCTGCAATGGCAGCAGTCAAAAGAAAGGTGAAGAGATTGGTCGGATAGATCAATCCACACAGCAAGATAAAATGCGGGTAGAGCGCCGACAAGGCCAGGGCCCAGCGGGCGGTTCTTTCGGCAAACATGTGGCGGGCAAGCACAAAGATCAATAGGCAAAGGAGAGTGCTGAGCAACGCATCTGCAACGCGGGCGGCAGTGAAAGACGGACCCGTGATGGCGTAAACTCCGGCCAGCAAATAGGCGTACAACGGCGGTCGTTCATAGCGCGAAGTCAGGCCGCCTGTATCAAGAATTTGTTTTGCCCCTTGATCATAATGCCGGGCATCGCTGAAATAGTAGCGATCGCCGCTCAGAAGAGAGACAAACAGCAAACGCACGATCAAAGCCACCAAAAGCCAACGGCGAACAGCTGGCAAGGAAACAATCGACACCATTCTTCTCACAATCTAACCTCTTTTTAGCAAAGGCTGCAGAACAGCCCGCCATTCGCCCACGCCATACGCCAGATGAGTGATGACGAACAGCATAAAAACCAATGGCAAAAGCTGTAACCTTCGCCTTCGCAGCGTCAAAATGAAACTGTACAGAGCTATCAGCAACAAATATCCAGCAAAAAAAATATAAAACGGATAGATGAAGCTAAATGGCACGCTCAACAACACGAGCACCAAAGCCATCGGCAAAAAAATCCAGTACTTGATCGCTCCGGGGTGGCGGATGGTGAATTGGATTCGCCCCTTGCCATAAAGGGTCATGTTGCGAATCCAGGTCTTTGGGGTCGCACGCATGCGATGGATCACCACACAACCGGCGATATAGATCAATCGATGGCCTTTTTGCACCAGCCGATAGCTGAGGTCGATATCTTCGCCGATGTTGCCACATTCGGTCAGAAAGCCGTCCAGTTCCTGTAAAACCTGACGTGAATAGAGCACATTGACTGTCGGCAAATGATCGACCTGACGATCGGCCGGATACTGCCTTCCCTGTACAGAACCATGGCTGCCGAGAAACGAGTTTAAAAAAAGATGCAGGGCTTGGTAGAACCGGCTGCCATCTGCTGGGGTGCGGTTTCCGCCCCCCACAGCAGCCAGCAGTGGATCCTGGTGCCGATAGCGCAGGAAGCCGGCGATCAGGCAAGCGAGCCAATTGCGCGGCACAACACAATCCGCGTCGGTATAGGCGACATATGGGTAGGCCGCCAAACGCCAGCCCATATTGCGGCTGATCGCGATGCTCCTGATCGGATTGGTGACCAAACGGATCCGCGGATGAGCGCTGGCAACTTCAGTGACAATTTCCCTGGTGCCATCCGTTGACTCATTATCCACCACAATGATTTCATAGAGCGGAGAGTCGCTGCTCTGGTCCAACAAGGCACCGAGACACTCGGCAATTTTCGTTCTTTCGTTAAAGCAGACCACCACCACCGAGACTGCAACAGGCGGCGAATCCTGGCTTTGACTCATCGGCTCTATCCTAACGACCGTTTCTTTTGCGCACCAAATACCCGCCGATAGCCAGCTCGTGCACACACCCCCAGAGCAAATGTTCAATCGCCTCGGACGGCGTTTCGACGATCGGCAGCCCGTGCCGATTAAAGCTGGTGTTCAGAATCACCGGAACACCGGTGCGTTCATAAAATCGATGGATAACGCGATAATAGAGGCTATGCTCCTTGGGCACGCTGTGCACGCGGGCGGTGCGATCGACGTGGATCGCCGCCGGAATATGGCGAGCCTGATCCGGATAAACATCGAAAGCCAACGTCATAAACGGCGATGGGCAAAAATCTTTAAAAAAAGAGGAACCGTATTCTTCCAGACAGCTCGGTGCAAAAGGCATAAACCAATCGCGGTTTTTCATCTTGCTGTTGATCATTTCCCGGGTTTCCGGTCGGCGGGGATCGGCCAGCACACTTCGGCGGCCGAGCGCCCTCGGCCCCCATTCAGCCCGGCCCTGGAACCAACCCACCACCTTGCCCTCGGTCAGTGCATCGCCCACCGCTTCCGGCAGCCGATCGCCGAGGTATTCATAGACGATATCGTCGGCGGTGCGCAATGCTGCAGCAATGTCGGCGTCGCTATAACTTTCGCCCAGATCGGCGTCGTTGAGCCGACCGGCAGCAGTCTCTCCGGTTTTTTGGTTGGTGACGAGAAGAGCGGCGCCGATGGCGGTGCCGCCGTCGCTGGCATGCGGATGCACAAACAGCTCATCGATATCAAAGTTCTCGCGGATCAGTTTGTTCAACTTGACGTTTAGAAAAGTCCCGCCTGCAACCGCCAGGCGTTTGAAGGGATAGCGTTGGTGGATATGGCTGATCCAGCCGATGACAGTTTCCTCGAGCAGACGCTGAGCAGCGGCAGCGACATCGGCGCGTCCATAGCGTTTGATCAAGCGGCGGATCAGGCGGCCGGTACGGCTGGCCAGCAGCACTTCCTTCCGCGGAGTATAGATCATGTCGATCCAATAGGGATAGGCTTGCCATTGGCCATCGCGATGGGAAAATAGAATTTCCCGCAGTTCGGCTGTAGCTCGGCTCGGATCGCCATACGCCGCCAAACCCATGGTTTTGCCTTCACCATCGAGGAATTTCAAGCCCAGGCAAACGGTGACCGCCGAATACCAGAGCATGGTGGCGTGCAGCGGCAGTTCTTCGACAAGCTCCATCTTTTGATTTTCGCAGCGATACACCTGCCCCGAAACGTTGCGTCCGTGGCCATTCGGGCCGAAGCCGTCGAGGCTGATGGTCATGCAGGAGTCAAAACCGCTGCAATAATAGGCGCTGCTGGCATGGGAAAGGTGGTGATCGATGAAAATAATTTTTTCAAGCGGAACACCCAGCGATTTGAGACCACCCTTTTGCGTCTTGGGACGATACATCTTGCGGAAATTGGGCAACAGATATTTGCCAAGGCCGAAGATGCCGCTCGGGGACAAGCTCAGAACAGAGCGGGGCAAATCCAGCCAGTGGCGTTTGAACAAATCGCTATAAAAAGCAGAGGGCGGATAGCCCACAGCAAAATAATCAACCTCATCGAGCTCAACGCCGCCAAAACGCAGCGCTGCCTGCAAGGCGTTTTTTGGAAAGGCGCGGTCATATTTGATGCGCGTGTAGCGTTCTTCAGAAGCAGCAAAGATCAGTTTGCCGTCTTTGACCAGAGCGACGCTGCTGTTGTAGTGGTTTCCAGAACAGTCATTGAAGCCAAGAACAATCATCGTTATCCTTTCCAGTGGCGCAAACCATCTTCAATTGTTCGGCAGTCGGCGGTCGATTCCGAGCATGCTGAGATAGAAGGAAGAAAAAATCGTCTGCAGACCGAGCAAAATCATCGTCGAGGCGACGAGGACCAGGCGTATCTCGAACATGGATCCAGGCTCGATTCGGATCCAACGAAAGGCAATTGAGAGGCTGATCGCTGCGCCGATGAGCAAAAAGACGATACCGGCGAGCAAACCGCGTTCGAGATTGAACAGACCAAAAGCGCGATGCAACCCGGAAGTTAAAGGGCGAAATTCATGCGTCACCGCATAGATGCGGGCAAAGATTCCCAATAGAATGACTTGATAACCCATCAGGGTGCTGAGACTGCTGAAAATCAGAATGTTCAAGCTCTGGTGAAGGCCCAAAACGCGAACCGGACCAAAAAATCCGCCGAACAACACCAAAACACCAAAGATAGAGAGGAAGGCTCCGGGGATAAAAAAGAGCCAAGTCGGACTGTGCAGCAACATAAAGCGCAGATGGCGCCAGCCATCGCGAAAGGAGCGCAAGTGGGGTGGGCGCTTGCGCCCATCGCGATGCAATGTGATGGGTATTTCACAAGTTTTCAGTCCGAGTTGTGCCGATTTGATCACCATTTCAGAAGCAAATTCCATGCCTGTCGTCTGCAGATGCATGCGTTCATAAGCCTCGCGGGTAAAGGAACGCATCCCGCAATGTGCATCAGAGACCGGGCTGTGAAACATGAGATTGAGCAGTCCGCTGAGCAGTGGATTGCCGATATAGCGATGGTGCCAGGGCATCGCCCCTTTTTCGATGTTGCCGAGAAAGCGGTTTCCCATGACAAACTCGATTCCCTGTTGCAGCGGTTCGACAAAACGCGGCAAATCAAGCAGGTCATAGGAATCGTCGGAATCGGCGATCACGATAAACCGGCCGCGGCTGGCTGCAATACCGGCACGATAGGCGCTGCCATAGCCTTTGCGGGATTCGACCACAACGCGTGCGCCAAGTGACTCGGCGATCTTTTGTGAACCGTCCGTCGACCCGTTATCCGCGACGACCACCTCGCCAGAGATATTCATCTTGCGCAGCGCCTCGAAAGCCTTGCGCACACAGATGCCGATTGTCTCTTTTTCATTGAGGCAGGGCATCACCACAGATACTTGCTTTTCCATCGCATCGTTCATGACATTTGGCCTACCTGGTCTTGCGAAAAGGCTGTAATCGCATCAGGCATTGCAATCGATCTGTGCGCCATACGCCCGATCATTCATCAGCGACAGACAGAAACAGACAGAACGTCCTGATTCTCCGCCAGACAGGAAATCAAGTGGATTCTTTTCGTTTGTCTGTATAGTAAGTATAATAGTAATTGTAATCGCCATAGAGATTTTTTTCATGGACATTGTTCAGAATGGCGCCGACCAGTCGGGTGTTGACCCTCTCGAGTAAATTCTTGGTTTTGATAACGATCTCTTTGTCGTTGAGCCCGGATTGAATGACCAGAGCGACGCCCTCCATCGCCGGCGCCATGATGGCAGCGTCAGCGACTGCGATCACCGGCGGTGAATCCACCAACACAAAATCGTAGCGCGCGGAAACGAATTCGAGCAAATCGCGCATGGAATCGCCCGCCAGCAATTCAGCAGGATTGGCAGGCAGATCGCCGGCGGTTAAAATGGACAGTCGGGGCAAGCCGGTTTCGCGAATTGCCTCGGACAACGCCAGATCAAAGGAAGCGGCCTGGTCGATCAAACGGTGGGAACGCTGCACCACGGCGACCGCTCCATCGTCGTTGGCTCCGTTCGAATTGTTTTGCGCTCGGTTTTCGTCCCAGCTGGACCGATTGAAAGCGGAGAGCAGATTGGCCAGGCCTGGGGTTACAGAAAGACCGAAAAAGCGGTGTTGCGTCGGCTTGCGCAAATCGGCATCAATGAGAAGTGTTTTCACCCCCATCTGAGCGGTGATCGCCGCAAGATTGGCTACGGTTGTCGATTTGCCTTCCCTGGGCCCAGAGCTGGTCAACATCAGTGTTTTCAGCCGTTTTTCAGCCGAATAAAACTGCAGATTGGTGCGCAAGGTGCGATAAGCTTCGGTGGCAGGCAAAGAAGGCTGATCATGGGCGATCAAGCGGCGCGAATGAGAATGAGATTGTTGATATTCACCGACTTGCCGCGTGGAAAGGCTGCGATGGTAATGGATGCGCGGAATCGCGCCAATCACATTCAGTCCGATCTTTTGCTCCACTTCCTCAGCGGTCTTGAGAGAAGTATCGATCGAATCGACAAAAAAAGCCAGGCCGATACCGATCGTCAATCCCAGAATCAAACCGAGAGCGAGGTTGAGGCGTTTGCGAGGCCAAACCGGTGAGGTCGGCAATTCAGCGACGTCGATCACCCGGATCGTCGGCAAACGCTGGGCTTCCGTGATACGCGCTTCTTCACGCCGCTCGGCCAACAGGTTGTAGATGTTGTTGGAAAGATCGCGTTCCCGCGTCAAGCGTGCCAATTCATACTCTTTGCCGGGCAGCCGATTCAGTTCGTGTGAATAGTCATCGAGCGCACTGGCCAACGATCGCTCCTGGGTGCGCAAGGTTTCCAGTTCGAGTTCGAGGTTGACCGTTTCCTCATAAAGTCCTGCAATTTCACTCAGAGGATCGATGACATTTTCCCGTTCCGCCAGTTTGCGCGTTTGTTCAGCCAGGCGGTTGCGAATGCTGTTCAATTCGGCGCGCATCTGCACCATCTTGGGGTTATCTTCCGGCACTCCCAACAATTGTTGGCGAATATAGTCGTTTTGCAGTTGTGTCCAGTTGTTCTTCAACTGCTTGATCATGGGCTCGGAAAAATCGGACATGGAAGGGCCCAGTTGCAACCGCTTCTGTTCCAGCATTTCTCGCACCACTTTCAAGCGCTGTTCCGTCTTGGCGCGGTCCGCCTTGGCGATCTGATAGCTGCCGTCGATCTGGGATACCCGCAGCAAAAGTTTTTCCACTTCCTGGTCGAGCGAAGTGACCCGGTTGGCCTCTTTATAGCGCCGCAAAGCCGTTTCACTTTTTTCCAGCTGCTCTTTGTAGATGCGGCGCTGCTCCTCGATAAAACCGCGGACGCCGCTGACTTCTTCCTGCCGCAGGCGCAGATTGCGCTCTTGCAAGACCTCGGTCAAGGTATTGGCCACGGTCATCGCGGCAAAGGCATCATGAAACGAAACGCTGATCTGGATGACCTGTGACTCGGCAACCGGATTGGCCTGGATATTTTTACGTACTTGCGCGGCATAAAACGCTTGCTTATCCAGTTGCTCGGCAACCGGGGGGGTGGCGATTTTGGCCAACGCCCGGTCCGATAGACGATCGACCACTTCCAAAGCAACGGCTCGACTTGTGATCTCCTGAATGGAGTTGAGAAGCATCTCTTTGCCGACGAACTCGCGGGTCGCCGAATCGGTAATATTTTGCGGTGGCGATTCGTAGATCAAAGTCGTATGTGCTTCATAGACCGGTTCAGCAAAACTGTTATAGAGAAGAATGGGCACAATTACCGCAATTAACGCCACCAACACGATCCACATTCTGCGCAAGAGCAGGCGCAAAAGTACAGGTGTACCGGATTCTTCTCGATTCTCTTCCGTCATTTTTATCCTTCCCCAATCGTGCTTTTTTAGTCGTTGTTGACGGCGCGCAAATAATAAACATAAACGCTGGCTATGACTGCCACCTCATGGGCAACCCGGACCAGTTCCCGCCAGAGATACCAATTGTTCTTTGGCACAAACACGACATCACCGGGATGTAGCTCAAGAGGCGTCTGGGCATCCTTTTTGTTTTCTAGATAGCGTTCGAGATCGTAAATCGACACCCGCTCTGAAAAACGCGATGCGAGCAAATCATCCAAACGCTCGCCGGTGATGCGGCCGGCTTGAGCTTCCTCGACCAATTTTTTCAAACCCTCAGCGTTGAGGTTCCATCCTTCGGTCTCACGGGTCAATTGAATGCGCGACAGGTCGGCATTTGACGTCGGACCCTCTGCCTTGGAAATCAGTTCGAGCAAATCGGTGTCATAGGTTACCCGATATTCGCCCGGCCGTCTGACTTCACCCCAGATGTGCACGATCATTTCGACTTTGGTTTCATCACCCAACAGATAGCCACTCGATTCGGGCTTTTCCTGAGCCTGCAGTCCAGCAACCGGCCAAGAACAGAGCACGGCCAAAAAAAAGAACACGATCAGCAATCGATGCACACTACCTCCCTTGTCAGAAGAGCGCAATTAGGCGGGTGGATGGATGGCCGCAGATGGCTTTTGCCCAAGTTGTTCGAATGAGCTTGGCCGGAGTCGGCCGGTCTACTTTTCCACCTCCTGGTCGGCCGTTCTTTTGGCCAAATGCTCCAATCGATGGTATTTTTTTAATTTGTTGTACAGCGTTCCACGGCTGATGCCAAGAGTTTCGGCCGTACGGCTGATGTTGCCGCCTGTGTCCTGTAATACGTGGCTGATCAACCTCTCTTCGACATCATCGAGAGCAAAATTCTGCAAGCGCAATTCGTTTGCCGAACGGGCATTTGGATTGAGAATCGGATCGACCAACACACTTTCTGCGCTCAAGGTGTCTCCTGACGACAGGATCACCGCCCTTTCGATGGTTGAACGGAGTTCGCTGACGTCGCCCGGCCATGGATAGCGAAGCAGTTTTTCCAAAGCGCCGGGATCCATCGCGGAAATCGATTTGTTGAAACGCCGGGCGAAGCGGTACATAAAATAAGAGGTCAAACCCGGCAAATCATCACGTCTTTCGGCCAGGGCGGGAAAAGAGACAACCGATGATCCAATTCTGTTCAACAGCTCTTCCGACAGCTGCGCAGAATCAGGCGACTGACAGCTGGAAAAGAGCAGGCGAAAACCCGAAGCAGCGCCGTTTTGCTGGATGCGCTGTTGCTCGTCGAAATAATCGATGAGTTGGTGCTGCAATGCCGGACACAGCCGTTCGACCTGGCGAAAAAAGAGGGTGCCTCGCTGAGGTGCATCTTGCGGCGACTGCTTGGATGAACGAGAAAAAGGCTGGTGTAAAAAAGTCAATTCGTTCTTCTGCAAAGTTTCGCAGTCGTATTCGATAAATGGCTGAAAACGACGCGGACTGAGAAAGTGCGCAATTCTGGCATAATTTTCTTTCATGCTGCCCGGAGCACCGACAAAAACCAGGGGCGAATCGGTGCGCGCCAAAAGCGCCAAACGCTGATGGCGCTCCCGCATGACCGGCGAAACCACCGGCAAAACCGCAACCACCCGTTCCCTTTCCCAACCATTCCTGCGCGCCTGCACCATTTGCTGATAAAAATCGACGCGCCAGACTTGCAGCAGCGTCAAAAAGACCTCATCGACGTCAAAAGGTGCCAGGATATAATCCGTTCCACCACGTTTGATCAGCTCGACCGCCAACCCCAGATCCGCTTGCGGCAGCAAGCCGATGATAGGCTGACTGCCGTTGGAAATCAGAGCATCGACTGCCTGCAGATGGCTCTGGGCATCACTCCGCAAATCCGCAATAACCGCATCCAATCGGTCGACGGAGTGGTATAACAATTCCCCCTCTTTGCGGTTTGTTGCCGGCATTGCCTGCACTTGCCGCTCATGCAAATAGCTGCAGCACGATAGAAGCCATTCCTTATTTGATGAGAGCAGCAGGACGACTGAAGATCGCGCAGCCATTTCTGCACTCCTGCACTTGACAAAAAGTCCATCAACATCCAGTCGATGGAAGAGAAACCGTTTTCCGCATTTCGCGAGTGATCAGCGATTCATCCCAGTGAGCTGTTGAATGGCGGTAAGCCTAGCAGATGATGCAAATTTCATTCCGCGCCCCAAATGACGAACGCCTTCCAAACAACAAAAGCAGCAACCAGCCCCCTATCTTCCGGAATTTGATATCTTATAAAACATTAAATTACAACTTCTTGCCCACCACTCTCCTTGCGCGAGACTTTGGGCTGACGGTGTCGGTAAAAAAAGCTTGCCAGCGAGGAGCATTATTTTCACCCGCTGATATCGGCCAGAAATTTCCACCGTTCAGTATTGAGACATTTGTTTCAAATTAAAACACTTGAGCGTCGGAAGCGGCCTGCTGTTGGCGGTGCAGATCCGGTACCCGGCACAACAACAGCAAGCCCACAGACATCAGCCCGGCCAGTACCGCAAGAGCGCTTTTATACTGCACTGCCACTGAAAAACTGTTCAGGGCGATGGTTACGCCGCCCCAGATCAAAGGGCCGATGATGGCCGCCGCCTTGCCGGTGAGCGCATACAGGCCGAAAAACTCGCCGAGCATTTCTCCTGGCACCAATGTCACCAACAGCGGCCTGGCAGATGTCCAGGTCGCCCCCATCAGCGCGCCGATGACACCGCCCATCATCCAGTAGACGATCGCCGAGGAATTGGCGATAACCACACCCAGTGCGCAGATCCACAGCGCAATGACAGACACCAGAGTTTTTTTCGGGCCATAGTGATCGGTCAACACACCGCACAGCGCCGAACCGATAACCGCTGCGGGGATAACCAGAAAAAAAAAGGTGTTGGTTTGACTCAGCGTGAAACCCATCACCTTCTGGGTAAAGACGCCCATGAAGATGATCACCGTCTCGATGCTGTCCTCGTAAAAAAACTTGGCGACAAGAAAGCGCAACAACCCTGGATATTTTTGGGTATCGCGCAGGCTTGTCCAGACGCGGCGATAGGATTTTCTCAGGTTCCATGACCGTTTGCCCGCCGCAGGCAAAGGGGGTTCAGAGACAAAAATAAAAATCGGTACTGCAAAAACGATAAAAAGCAATGCCGTCGGCAAAAATGAAGCAGCCGGGCCGCCGCCTTCGAGCGACGCGATTTTCCTGCCCAGGAAGGTGCCGTCGACAAACACCCGCGCCACCAGCAAGCCGATGGCCGAGCCAAAATAACCCACAGCGACGCCATATCCCGAAACTCGGCCCATTGTCCGCGGGGTGCTGACGGATGGTAAAAGAGCGTTGTAAAAAACCAGCCCGCCCTGATAAGCATAATTGGCGGCGATATAGGTCATCACGATCAACCATCCCATGATCGCCGCGCTGCGGATCGGGTGAGCGGAAAGTGCGACCCATTTTATCAACACCAAATCCCAGCCGCCCAACAATGCCGTGCCGCCTATACAAAGAATCGTAAAGATCAGCAGCGAAACAAGCTTTTTGCCTTTGCAATCGGACAACTCTCCAAGAACGGGCAGGGTAATGGCCACCAGACCCATGGAAATCGAATTGGCCAGCGAAAGCATCAGATCCGGCTGTCCCAGATGAATGAGGAGCCAGGTGCCGAAATAAAGGGACACGACATTCATCGAATAGGCTGTATTGGCCAGATCGTAAAGAACCCAGGAGACTGTCGAGATCAGGCGGGGCTTGGTGTTATCAACGGCGCACACAATGGAAATCCTTTTCAAGCGCCAGAAGCGGATTCAAAAGTTTCCAATTTTGCCAGCCGCTGAATGAACACACTCGTCAAACTGCGATAGGATCTTCTTGGCGGCACGATGGCGACCAGCACCGACATTTGCTGCAAAAAAGGAATAAAGCGAAAAACAATTCTTTTGCCGTAATCGTCCTCCATGAGGATTTCTTTCAACTGGTTCAAACCGGCAAAAGAGCGAACGGCTTTTTTCAGCCGGTTCATCAGCAGAGCGAATTCGGTACAGCGTTGCTCAGGCAAAAGGTTGCGGTGATCATATTGAGCCAATACCAGGCCGTCCTCGGTAAAGAAATAGGCGGCTTCATAACTGCCGCTGCGCACAATATCACCGAGCGCATCTTCCAAATGAATCTGAACGGCAAGGGTTGTTGCTTTTCCATTTGTGCTTGTCATCTGCCCAATTCGCCTTATAAAGTGGCCTTCTGCACTGCCATTTGAATGGCACATTTGAGCGTTTCAAATACACCAATGCCCTTGGTGGCGACGGCTTCATAAAAAGGTGTATGGAGAAAATTGAGCTTGCGTTCAAGGACTTCAATCGATTCGGCTTGCGGCAAATCGCGTTTGTTGTATTGCATCACCCAGGGGAAACGAGCCAAAGTTTTCCGCAGTCTGATCAACTTGATCTCCAGATCCATCAGACTGGTCAGATTGTCGTCCATGCGCATCGGTTGAGAATCGGCAACAAAGACCACAGCATCAGCACCTCGCAGGACAATTTGTCGGCTCCAACCGTATTGCGGTTGCCCGGGTATCGTGTAGAGGTGGAATCGCGGTTTACGCCCTTTGATGCGCCCCAATTCCATCTCGAGGAAATCGAAATAAAGCGTTCGCTCTTCGCTGGTCTTCAGGCTGATCAAATCGCTGCGGATCTGCGGATCAAGATTTTTATAGATCACCTCCAGGTTGGTGGTTTTTCCGCTCAAACCGGGTCCGAAATAGACGATTTTGAAGATCACTTCGCGCTTGAACGCATCAACATGCATATCTGTTCACGAACGATTAAGGCCAAACGTGCGGTCGAGTTCCTTGTCGAGAAGATCGCGGAATTCGAGATCGAGCAATTGGGTGGCTTGATCGCTTTTGCGCCGCAGGTCGTTTAGCAGCTCGTTCAAACGATCCGTGGTCTGCCGGGTCAGAAGGCGAATGATCCCCAGCGGCACACTCTTGTCGAACAAGACGATCATCAGATAGTTATCGCCGATATTCGAAAGATAGAGGTTGCGATGAGCGCCTTCATGATAGATAAATCGAAACCGCTGTTCTTCACCCAACCAGCGCGCCATTTCGAGAGTGGCGGAAAAACTGCCGGCCGCCAAAGCCGTCAGAGAAGATATTTGGACTCCCCGGCTGTCGCCGCCATAAGCAATGGGATACCCGTTGACATCGGCAAAAATACACATGGATGCGCGCGACCGCAGCAAAAAATCGCGGATAAGCAAACGGATTTTCTGAAAGCTCGCTTCGGAAAAAACCACTCGCTTGCCGTTATGCCGTTGCTGGATATCCATATGCCGAATCCTCTAAAAAGTTGATGAGGTCAACAGGTGCTTTAAACTAATGGCCGTAAGCGATTCGCTCGATCAGATAAACAGGCAGTGGCAATCGCCGCATTTTTTCTTGCACCGCGCGCACATCATAAGCCACCCGACAGAGCTCGAATAGCCACTTTTTCGGCTGCCAGATGCCAAATGCCGCCTGCGGATTGCCGTCGCGCGGCTGCCCAACACTGCCGACGTTGATAATATAACGCGCTTCCCTATCCATTTGCATCGGCCACTGCGACGATCGGCTCAGCCGATTCCCATCCCAACGAAATGAGACAGGAACATGCGAATGGCCAATAAAACAAACCTGTTCATCGAAATGGCGGAACTGCAGAAAAGCTTGTGAAACAGCAAGAATGTAATCCCATGCCAAAGGCTCATAGGGGCAGGCATGCACGCACAGACTGCCTTCAACCTGACAAACCGGCGGCAGCCCGCGCAAAAATTCTTTCGCGTCCTGCGACAACTCCTCTGCGGTCCATGTCAGCGCCTGACGGGCATGGTCGTTGAAATCGGCCAAATCCAGCAATCCAATCGCTGCACGGTCGTGATTGCCCTGTACCACCCAATCAGCTCGTTCTTGAACCATTACGACACAAGCATTTGGATCCGGGCCATAGCCCACAATATCGCCCAAACAGATCACGCGATCACAACCGCGTCGAGCGATTGACTGCAAAACCGCTGTTAACGCTTCCAAATTTGCGTGAATGTCTGAAAGGATGGCGATCTTCATCCTGGCGACAGGTCTTTCTGTTTTACCGCTCGAGACTCAGGGATGGTCACGATAAGGACGATAGATTTATTCAATATACCATTTGACATCAAGCAAAGCAAGTACAAATTTGCCGGCAGCACACCGCCAGTGATCGTTCTAGTAATATGATAAATTTATACTTAAAAGCAGTTCAGTCCGCCGGTATTGACGCTGGACAGCCTTTCACCAACCAGTCGCCGCCATCAGGGCGAACAACCCTGGCAAAGAAAAAGGCTTCTGAAAACAGAAGCCCCTTATCGCTCATCATTGCCGCGAGCGCACCCCCAAATGATAATTTTGCGCATTTTTATCTTGTTTTTTCGTATAATATTGCGTATTATTCGTCAATAGATCGTCATTTTTCCAGAACTTCTCGGTATGCCACTTCGTGTTCAGGATCGAGAACCAGCAGGGTTCGCAGGGGAGTCTTGTCCTGAGCACGGCGGAAGATTTCCAGCATTTCCATGTAATGAGCGCTGATGAATTTCTTGGCATATTCATTGTTCGGATCATCAGTGAGTATTTTGTCCAGCATTTGAACAGCGGTTGCGCAATGCTCGCGCGCTTTGGCATTGTCCTGTTGGACAAAAGAGATGCCATAGTAGTAATAATCGACCATTTCCCGGTATGGGCGATGTCGATCTGCCAGAAACGACTCCACCAACTCCACCCGGCGATCCCAACCCTCGATATAGCGTCCCATACCGAATTTCGCCTGTTCAGCGATATTTTTTGCCCGTTCAAAATAGGGTGTGCCGCCCAGAGTCGACCATTTGTCAAATTCGCCGCCGAGGATCAAATAGATATAGAAATCGATCAGGCTGGTAAAAGAATCTTGCGCCGCATTGTCGTGCGTAAGTGTTGCGCCCGTCTGGTGTGCGAAGCGCCAGCGCTTGTCGTAATACTGAATATCGTAATTGTTGTGAATGAGGATGTTGCCGGAATAGCGCTCTTCCGCACCTGAGGTCATGTCCTGAAGAACCAAATTGATGGTCACCGGGATTGTGGTAGTCCATGGATCGTCGGTCCAATTGTAGCTGTTGATATAATGCTGCACCTTTTCCGCAAAATTTTGCAGTTTATTTTGTTTTTCCAGAGGCAAGGTGCGCAAATCGGTTTCCACGATCGCTTCGATCCGCTGTGCCCAACAGGTCGCAGGCGCGATGGCGGCCATTCCCCCGCCCCAGATCAACACCAGCAGTATTCTTGTCATTGCGCGCATGATGTACTCCTCGATTCCATTTAAAGCTGAGGTTTGGTCCAATATGCTGTTTTTGCACAAGAGAATCAAGCAAATCTTGCGAGCCGGCGAGGCAACCTGGGGCTTTTGCTTGCTCTGTTTTTTGTCAACCAAATGCCCGGCTGCATTCGAGCCCCATTCAAGCTCGGCCCGTGCTTTGGCTATGGCGTCAGCCTGCTGCGCCGTGAGCGCCGAACCCACCCAGGCGATCATCAATCCTGCCGCCATTGGCGGGGCAAAAGGAATACGTCTGAGTGTTTCAACGGTCAAGCCTTATGGCCTGGCAGATCTGCAAACCCAAACTGCTGCACTGGTCTTTTCACGTTCGCTCTGGTCCTGTGCCGGCGTCTGGCAGCAATTTGGCGCCTCTCTGTACCGCGAAGAAATGGTGGCTCTAACCATGGCCCGCTCCATGGGTGGCAAGACAGCGGTCGGAATAACCCTGCGCCATGCCGGCTTGCAGATTTCACGCTACGGCCGCTCGCAAGCGCTGATGGTGGATTGTGGTCTTTGGACGCGTCCCTACCCGGCCATGGCTTGCGGTTTTTCGGTCAGCAATCTCAACGAGGCTAAAATCGGCAGATGCCGCGAGCCATTGCCAAAAATTTTCCGTTGGGGCGTCGCCCTCTCCCCTTTGCCCGCTGTACAAATCACCATCGACGTCAGCAAAGACATCCACTATCCGATTGATTTTTCTCTGGGTGTTGAACTCTTGCTCCAATCCATTCTCTGTTTGCGCGCCGGGACTGGCAGTGAACCTGGCCGATTTGCTGCCGGCATGAGCTGTAGAATTTCCGCAGTGCGCTTCGATTATGCAGTCGAATTCAATGCCGAGTTGGGCGCCACTCACCAAATCGGTGTGGTGGTGTGGCCCGGGAAAAGCAGCGAGCCGTGAGCCGCTTTGAGGGAGTCAAAGCAAATGTCCAGCCATTTCCTTCTTTCCATAACCACCAGCTCTTTGCTAAGCCTATTCCTCTGTCTGGCGCAGGCGCAGGAAGCCGCCTGGAGCGAGCAACTGGAAGCTGCACCGCCGGATGAAGAGGGAGCGGATTGGGGAGAATACCTTGAAAGCCTAACAGATGCTCCTCTCGATCTGAACCATGCGACCTTGCCGCAATTCCAACAACTGTTCAACGACTCTCTGCTCGCCAAACGGATCTGGGAATACTGCCAAGCCAACAGACCGCTGAATGGATGGGATGCTCTGGTCAATGCCGGTCTGCTCTCGGCAAAACAAGTTGCCCACTTGATGCCGTCGCCGCCCCGCAATCCTGCTGTTCAGCTCCGCATCAGCGGCCGGCATCGTTTTCTCTGGAAAACGCCGCTGGCGCGCGCCTTTGTTCAGGGCGACTATGCCGGCAACCCCGCCGCACTTGTCAATCGCCTGACCCTGAACAAATGGCCCGTCTGGCGCGCTGCCTTGTTGATCGAAAAGGATGCCGGCGAGCGATCAATTGCCGACTTTTCCTGCGGATATCTGCAACTGCGCCGATCCAGCTGCACTCTGACACTTGGCCATTACCTGGTCGAAAGCGGTCAGGGATTGTTCTCCTGGGGACCTTACCGCTTGCCGCTCGGTTCTGCCCTGGCTGAAGGTTTATACTCGAGCGGCCGGGGGATCGTTCCCTTTGCCGGTTCATCTGAAACAGCTGGCTTGCGCGGTATGGCCGTCAGTCTTGCACACCAGGGTTGGCAAGGCCATTTCTACTGCAGCAATCGCCTCCTCGACGCCACATTGAGCGAAGGAATCGCGACCTCTCTGGCGCAAAGCGGATTGCATCGCAGCGAGAGCGAGATCAAGAAACGCCGTGTGTTGCGGCAAAAGGTGGCGGGTATGGGGCATCATTTGCAGACCGGCCCGCTGGGCATCGGTTTTTATGCTTTAACCGCCGCCTATTCCGTACCGATCGGCACCGATCTGGCAGATGATCATGTCACTCTTTTCGGCGGTACGATCGATTGGCAAAAATCCGGTTGGCATGTTTTTAGCGAAGTGGTCTGCCGTCGGCTATCATCAGCCGCCTGGACCGCCGGAATCATCCGTTCCTGCGGAACGGGTCATCTGATTTGGCTCATCCGCGATTATCCCGACGATTTCTCCAATCCCTTTGGCAACGCAATTTTTTCTCGCAGGAATCTGAACAATGAAAAGGGGAACTATTTGGGCTGGCATTGGCGTCCATGCCCCGGAATTTTGTTGACGGTTTACGGCGACTGTTATCGCATACCCGCGCCCAGTTCTCTCGGGCCCATGCCGTTTTCGGGCACTAAAACAGGTTGTCAATTGGCCTTGTCGCCTTTGCGCCGGTTCAACATCCATTTCCGGTTCGAACAGCACAGCGATGCAGAAGAGCAAAAGAGTTCTGATCGCTGGGGCAACGCAGTGACCTACATGGCGGAGCGCTGGCGCCGCCGCGCACAGATCAATCTGCAGCAACGCCACTCTCGGGAACTGCAAACGCAAACCCGCATCGAATGGCGACAGCTGAGCTATCGCGGCATCTCCAGCGCTAAATCCGGCCTGATGTTCGTCCAACAAATCGATTGGCAGATTAAAAAGGCGCAATTCAAAGTCAAGTGGACGGCGTTTGATGCCGTTGACAGCGGCATTGGTTTTTGTTCGGTTCAATCGGGTATTCCAGGCACCCTGTCGTTCATCCAGCTCAGCGGCCGCGGCCACCTCGAAAGCGCAACCCTGCGCATCAAATTCGATCACCTGAACGGGGCTCTTCAAGTAGCCCATCTTGCATACGACGATCGAACGGTCATCGGTACAGGCGATGATCAGATTGCCGGCAACCATCGATATACTGTGACGCTGCAGATCGACTGGCAGCGCTGAGCAAACCGATGCCAATTTTCTCTATTGACCTTTTGCCAAGAATTGGTTAAATTTACTTTCAAATCCAGGCCAACGAGCGGAAAACAGCCTTACGATTCCGACCGATTGGACATCGCGGCGAGGTGGGTGACCGAGTGAATCATCTCGCAGAGCGCATCACCTGTATGGTTTGGCATCCAATACGCTGTCTGGTGCAGACGAGGCAACAAAGCATGCAAATCCAGAGCTTGCGCGCATTGACGATAGAAGCATCCCTAAAGCTGCACTATTGGCGCCAACAGAGACAACAGCATAAACAAAACATCCCAATCTGCGATCAGTTGATCAAAGCAACCTCTGTTCTGATCTGCCTTCCGCCTGAGAAAATTGGTGTCGAAACAGTGATGAATTCGGTGCATGGTCTCCGCCAGATTTTTCCCAACGCACAGATCGCGCTTCTCAACAGTTCCAAATATTCGCTTGCAGACTATATCATCAATGATTTTTCGATCATCGAGCTCGACGAATCGCATATCACAAAGTGGGGATCGCTGGATAAATCATCTCAGGCGCTGCTGTTCAAGCATCCATTCGATATCGTCATCGATCTAAGCAAAGCATTCCATTATCTCAATACCCTCGTAGCATGCTCCAGTCGCGCCAAGTTAAGAATCGGCTTCGGTCATCCAAAACGGAATGATTATTACAATTTTGTCATTCGCTTGAGGCCGAATCAAAACTGGAAGCGCAGCTTGGCAACCCTCTATCGTTATCTCTCGCTTGGGGCACCCGTATACGCCTGAGCCATCGCGTACGTTTGGACGCACCCGGCAGCTTTCCCAGCGATTCTTCGTCCAGGATTCGGAGATTCGCACCGAATCTTGGCTCGTCATTTATTTTCTCTAAAAGACCATTTTTTTATTTTAAGCACCTCCATGTCTGGCAGCCGCGGAAGCAAAGTTTTTCTGTTCTTTTCGGGTATGATATTTGCATCCATACTCGTTCAAGTCGCTTCCAAATTCCTTGATCTGATCGTTCATCAACCTTGAGGCAAAAAGTGGCTGATTCTGTCATAACCGATGTGGATGGCGAAACCGAGCTCCAGTCCCTGCGTTATCGCTGTGCTGATTTGGTCGCGGCAAACCGTGAATTGCACAAACAACAACAAGAATTGCAATGGCTGCTGCAGATCAATCGATGCCTCAGCAACACTTTGGATAAAAATGAAACCATCGATTCGCTAAAAGAGTTTTTCTTCACCAATTTCGCCTGGGCGGAATTTTCCCTGCTGCTCAAAAGCCAGTTGGGTGAAAAATTGCGCATCGCGGCAACTTTTGGCAGCGGACTCAAAACCGGCAAACAGCTCACCCTGAACCACTCAGACCCCTTATTCAACCACATCATCGCCCATAATCAACCCCTTTATATCAGAGATCTGCAGACTGTGGATCCTTTGCCGCGCTTTACGCAATTGCAATCGGGCTCGCTGCTCTGTTTGCCCCTCTCGGTCGCTGAAGACCAGATGATCGGTTTTGTCGCATTCGGCAAAGAGACGCGGGAGAATTTTTCCCTCGACGAAATCGAGCGGCTGCGCCTCCTCTGTGGCCATGTCGCCATTGTTCTGCACAAGACGATGCTATACCAAAACACCAAAGATCTCGCCTATACCGACGAGTTAACGGCAATCTTTAATCGCCGCTATTTCAATCAGTGTTATGAACGAGAAATCGGCCGTGCCAAACGCTATCAGCGAGCGCTGTCGGTGCTGATGATCGATATCGATCACTTTAAAAAATTAAACGACACCCAGGGCCATCTGCATGGAGACCGGGTGCTCAAGCAAATGGCACAACTGTTCGATGACAATATCCGCAAAGCGGATATTCTTTCCCGCTACGGCGGCGAGGAATTTGTCATTCTCTTGCCGGAAATCCGGGCAAAAGAAGCGGTCACGGTGGCAGAAAAATTGCGCAAGCGCGTCAAAAGCCAAAATTTTAACAAAGGAACCGGGCCCGCCGGAGGGGTGACAATATCTATCGGTGTTGCCGCTTTTCCGGAAAATGGCGTCATGGCAGAAGAAGTGTTGCACAAAGCGGACTTGGCCCTCTATGCAGCCAAACAGGGGGGACGAAATCGAGTGGTTGTTGCCAACAGCTTGACGAACGATTAACCAAAACAAAGCCAGCCAGAACCCGCGCGTTTGATCTCCTTCAGATGTTGCCGAGCGGCGATTTCGCCCGCATGGATGAGAAAATCGATCTGCTCAAAATCAGTCCAGTGCACTTGACCAATCGATGGTTGAATCAATATATCGGCCTCAGCGATAAGGTCATCGTGGTGGCAACGAGCGGTGATCTTATGCGAGCGCAACACCACCTCGATAATGTTGTCCATGTCCAATTGGGGGAAAAGCGGTTGCGAAACATCCACCGCAACTACCGGGTGCTTTTTCCACAACCGCCGCGCAGCGCGGACAGGCACAACCGAAGTTGCAGCCCCATCGATCAAAAAATAGCTGTTGACCTCAAGCGGCGGAATAAAACCAGGCAGGGATGAACTCGCAGCCACAGCCTGGCGTATCGAGCCGCTCTGCAACACCACCTCGTTGCCGCCGATCAAGTCGCTGGCCACTGCTGCAAAGGGAATCGCGGTATGGTGAATCTCCTCATCCATGAGCAAAAATTCCAGCGGTTCTGCCAACCGATCCAGGGAAAATAGCGACCGTTTGTGCGCCGCAATATTGACGGCCACACTGTCGCGTATATTTTTGGCCACCTGGTCCAGCCAGGTCTCGGAAAACTTGCGTTTGCTCGCCAGATGCAGACCGCTCGACTTGAAGATCGGGCTTTGCAGCAATGCATAGACTTTCTCTTGCACCTTGCGATAGTCTGGAACCTGGGCATACATTGCCCCAACGATCGATCCCATGCTGGTGCCGATGATCGCTTGAATTGGGATCCGTTCCTCTTCCAGCAGTTTCAGCACACCTATGTGTGACAATCCTCTTGCGCCACCGCCACCAAGCGCCAGTACGATCGGTTTTCTTTTAAGCCATGTCATCGCGATTTCTTCAGTCCACAATTGAGTTTTCTATAGAGTCCTTGCAGTGTCAAAATACAGAACACCGATTGATTCGATCAAATTCATGTTCGACCGGAATTGCACAAGATCCCGGCACTTGCTTTGCCATTCCGGTTGCATACAGAGCGAGCGGTCCCCATCACGCAAACCATGCAGTCGGCCAGATTGCGGTGCTGACCATTTTTTCTCTACCCTATCGTACCGCTCGCTCCGGCAGAATCGGTTCGCCGTTTATCGCACCACGGTGAGCGGGAAAATGCGCAAACGCCCTGCTCCTTCAACACGACAGAAATAGGTGCCGCTTTGTACGCAATTGCCGCCGGCATCCCGGCCGTCCCAATAAACCTGCAACGACCGCGCAGAGGCATGCGAGCCGTCCCACAGGCGGATGATTTTTTGTCCGAGCAAATTATAAATTTCGATCCGCAACGATTGCGCCAACGCGTTGCGCACCTGGATTCGCATGATTTGGCGGCCGCTGACAAACGGATTGGGATAACCGCTGATCTGCCAGTCATCCGGTACCGCCGGATCAGGCAAAGGACAGCCGTTTGTCCACGATCTGGCCAGGTCGATCGCTGCATCGATTTGCACGATGCCGCAGCCATATCGGTTGTCTGGGTTGGCATTCTGCGTCGCAGTTTCCATGAGCGCCTGCCTGACCTGCATCGGCTCCAGTTCGGGCACTTCGGCAAGCAACAGAGCAGCGGCCCCGGCTGCCATGGGAGCCGCAAATGAAGTTCCGGAGCCAGAGGTATAGGCTGTGCTGAGGCCTTCAGGCCCCGGGACTTGCGCACAAATATTTCCCACCCCCATCGCCGTCACTTCCGGCTTGAGGCGGCCGTCGAAGGTCGGCCCATAGGAGCTGAACGAGGCAATCGCGCCGCGACGATCAACCGCGCCAACGGCGATTACACTATCCGCATCGGCAGGGGCAGAGATGTAACGCCAATCGCTCATTCCTTCGTTGCCGGCCGCTGTCACCACCACCAGTCCTTTCTTGACTGCCACGTCGACAGCCGTGCTGATCGGTGCGGTATCGCCGTCCATGTCCTCATAGGTATACCAGTCGAGATAACTCAAACTCGAGGTAACAATATCGACACCGAGACTGTCGGCCCATTCGAGCGCGGCGATATAATAGTCCTCCTCCACCGCGGTTTCACTGCTCACATCTTCGGTTTTGGCCAACGCGATAGAGGCGCCATAGGCAGGGCCGATGAGCGATCCCGGAGCATGCCCCGCCAGAACCGATAGCACCTTTGTGCCGTGGCTGATCTGCGCATTCAAATCCTGCAGCGAATCCAGATCCACATTGGAATCCCGGTTGATAAAGTCATAAGCAGCCACCACATTCAAGTGGTCGAGACACTCGTGATTGAGCCGAAAACCGGTGTCAAAAACCGCGATCAACACCCCGTCGCCATTGTTGCCGCGTTCGTGCACGCTGGGGACCTGAATCAAGGCGTTCTGATCGAAGGAAAGGCCATAATCCATGGATGATGCTGATTTTCGCACACCCGGTGCATCCTCTTGCCGAATCTCCGGGTCACGCGAACGATCGCGCTTTCCGACCGGTTGTACCCGGACGATAAAACCGAGGTTGCTGACAACAGCCAGCTGTTCCGGCGAGAGTCGGGCACTCACGGCATTGAGCCAGCGCGACGGCCACTCGATCACACACCCAAGTCGCTGCAATTCTTCGATATAGCCGGCATAGACCGGAAGATCAGTTTCATCTGCTGTTCGTGGTGGCGGCATGAGTTTTTTATGGCGAAAACGCGCGCGCGGCTGCAATGCGGATTGAGCCTTGAGTAGATTGGCTTGTTGCAGCTCGTGCGGCCCTTTATCGGCGAAAAACAGCCAATATTTGCCAGGGTTTTGCGCCTGGCTGTCGATGGTCAGGCAGATCAGCACGAGGGGGAGCAGCCGTTTGCTTAGGGATGGCAAATTCATATTTTTAATTCTCTTTGCATTCTATCGCGCTTTTTGTTAGCGCATTTTCATGATTGCGCTTTCAATGCGAATGGTTTCAGTCGGTTTGGATTTTTCGCTCCCATAGTTGGGATTGTCGACTGTTGGGATCTGTTCCATCTTGGCCAGAACATCCTCGCCTTCGATCACCCGGGCGAACACCGTATACAGGCCGTCCAGGTGCCGGCTCTTTTCCCGCGAAAAACAAATAAAAAACTGGCTGCCGGCGCTGTTTGGATCCTGAGTGCGGGCCATGGAGACGATGCCGCGATCATGCGGGATATCATTGAATTCGGCCATCAAGCGATAACCCGGACCGGGGCCTTTGCCGTCGTTTTGCGGATCTTCATCGCGGGTCAGGATATCACCTCCCTGGATCATGAAACCGGGAACCAGACGGTGAAACGTGGTGCACTCCAAATAGCCTGCGTTGATCAGTCGCTTGAACGCTGAAGTGTGTTGCGGCGCCTTTTCAGGAAAAAATTCCAAAACCAGAGTGCCAAAATTGGTCTGCAGCTCGGCCACCTCGTTTTCAGCAACCGGCTCAAGAGGCATGGCTTTAACCGTTTCGATCAGCGCCTGAATTTCTTCAATCGTCATCGCCAGACAATCCGATTTCTGCTCGCTCGGTTTTTTGTTGCAGGAAGCAACCAGGGTCATCAGCAGTGCCGCGATCAAAATCTTGCGCATACACCTTCTCCTTGTGCAATTGATTCGTTTGATGCAATTTTACGAAAACCAGCGACAAGACACAAGTTGTATTTGCCGCTGTGCAGCTGCTGCTTTTTCGTTGCAAATTCTGCAGAAAAATCCTATTATCATCCAGATTCGGTGTTAAACGAATCACAACCCAAGCCAATTTTTCCTTTAATCAGGTGTGGAAAATCCATTCTGGCATTTGCCCCAATCCGGATTCAGTGCTTCGCATTGGATCCGGATGTCGGTTTCCCGCGCTTTGGCCTGGTGGATCACAATTCCTTTTCTTATCCGCGATAGGCAAATGAAAAAGCAAACCGCCCACAACCAATTCGCCCAAGTGGTTTTTCCCATTCCGATAAATCATGCCTATACTTATCTGATCCCGCCGCACCTTGAAGCCGACGTTCAGGCCGGGGTTCGCGTTCTCGCCCCGTTCGGACCGCGCAAGACCACGGGTTTTGTCATCGAAGTGACAGACATCGCTCAGCAGGACATCGATCTCAAATCGATCGAAGAGGTGCTCGATCCAATCCCTCTCTTCTCACCTCCTGTCCTGCAATTGGCAAAATGGATTGCGGATTATTACCTCTGCGGTTGGGGTGAAGCGCTCAAGGCCGCCTTGCCTGCCGGCATCCATGTGCAGTCGGAAAAAACAGTCCGCCTTGTTCACCCACAGCCGCAGGAACTGGCGCAGCAGCTCGAGCGCCGTGCTCCGCGGCAAGCGGCGATCATCCGTTTGCTCGCCGCCAACAATCCCCTGCCCTTGCGAAGATTGCGAACCGAGATAGAGGGCGCCGCTGTCGATTCCAGCCTGCGGGCGCTGCAGGAGCAGGGACATATTCATATCGAATTGATCTTGCCGCGGGCGAAAGTTGCACAAAAATGGATCGAAAAATGCCGGCTGTCGCCATCTTTGCAAGACGACGCGCTGGCCGCGGCGATCGAAAATCTCGCCAAGCAGGCGCCCCGGCAAGCCGAATGCCTGCAGTATGTTTCTCGCTTTCAAACAGAGGAATGGACGCGGAGCGAGCTGGCCCGTCAGAGCGGCTGCACCCTGGCAGCGATTCAGGGTCTGATGGAAAAAGGCTGTCTGGTGGCGCAAAAACACCATGTCGTGCGCAGCTATTACGACGATGAGGAACCGCAAGTTCCGGCAAAACTGATCTTGAACGATGAACAGGTAAACGCCCTGCAGGAAATCCGGCAAACCCTGGACAAAAACGAGTTTCAAACCATCCTGCTGCACGGAGTCACCGGCAGCGGCAAGACTCAAGTTTATATCGAAGCGATCGCCCACGCCTTGCAACAGGGCAAATCAGCAATCGTTCTGGTTCCAGAGATCGCTTTGACCCCACAAACCGTCAGGCGATTTACCAGCCATTTTCATGAGCAGGTGGCAGTGTTTCATTCCCGTATGTCGCCTGGCGAGCGCTACGACTCCTGGCGCGCAACCTGGGAAGGGCGACATCGCATCGTCATCGGGCCTCGTTCAGCCATTTTTGCCCCACTCAAACAAGTGGGCCTGATCGTGGTCGATGAAGAACACGATTCTTCCTACAAACAGCACGATTTGACCCCGCGCTACAATGCCCGCGATGTGGCGATTGTCCGGGCGCATTTGCATCAAGCGGTGGCAGTTCTGGGTTCAGCCACGCCATCGGTTGAGAGCTATTTCAACACAACCGTGGGCAAATATGTGCGCCTGCACATGCCGAACCGCATCGACAATATCCCGATGCCCAGGGTGACAATCGTCGATCTCAGCAAAGAGCCCAAGATCATCGGCAGGCAAGACCCCCTTGTTTTCAGCCGAGTCCTGCGGCAAAAAATGGATGAAAAGTTGGCTGCCGGCGAACAAATTATCTTGCTGCAAAACCGCCGTGGCTTTGCCACGGTTTTGAAATGCAAATCATGCGGCTATTCCGCTCGATGTCTGAATTGTGATATCACCCTCACCTATCACCTGACCCACAATCAACTGCGCTGTCACTATTGCGGCTTTAGCCAGCGCGCTCCATCGCATTGTCCCGACTGCCAGAGCGAAGACATCTTTTTGCGCGGCATTGGCACGCAACGGGTGGAAGAAGAGATCGAAAAACTGTTTCCCGGAGTGCAAGCGATCCGCATGGATCTGGACACCACCAAAGGCCGGCGATCGCACGATCGGATTCTCAAGGAATTCGGGTCAGGTAAATATTCGATTCTGCTCGGCACCCAGATGGTGGCCAAAGGTCTGGATTTTCCCAATGTCAGTCTGGTGGGCGTCATCTCCGCTGACACCGAACTGCTGTTTCCCGATTTTCGCGCCGGCGAGCGCACCTTCCAGCTGTTGACCCAGGTGGCTGGACGCGCCGGACGAAAAACCAAGACCGGCGAGGTGATTATCCAAACCTATTCGCCAGATCACTACAGCCTGCGGTTTGCGCGCGAACACGACTTTGAAGGTTTTTTCCGCACCGAAATCGCCGATCGCCGCACTCTGGGCTATCCGCCTTTCGGCCGCATGCTTCAGATCCACTTTTACGGACCTGAAGCGGCGACGGTGCAAGCTGCGGCTGAACTCTTTCGCCGCTATTTGCCAGACTCGTCCATTTACACCATCCGCGGTCCATCCTCCTCTCCTCTGGCCAAAATTCAAGGGAATTATCGCTGGCAAATTTTGTTATTGAGTTTAAAAGTTCAGGACAGCGGCGGGCAAGCGATGAAAAACGCCGTGCAGGAAGCCCTGAACCAATACAAACACCACCATCGCAACGCTTCTGTCCGCCTGACAATCGATGTGGATCCAATTTCTATCCTTTGAAGGCGTCATCTGTTTTGGATCGCCGATCTCGGATACTGTCGAAAGCAAAGAACCCCGATCTCCATCGAAAATGGATCGGCGGTTGTTTAAACCAAACCATAAGGAACTCATATGGCGAAGGCAAAACTGGATAAAGAAAAACTGCTGTGGATGTATCGCATGATGCTGTTGATCCGCCGATTCGAAGAGCGGACCGCACAGATGTACGGTATGCAAAAAATCGGCGGCTTTTGCCATCTGTACATCGGCCAGGAAGCTGTGGGTGTTGGCACTGTGGCGGCGATGAAGAAAGGCGACTATCTCATTTCCGCCTATCGCGATCACGGCCACATTCTGGCAATGGGTACAGATCCCAAACCGGTCATGGCTGAATTGTTCGGCAAGGCTACCGGAGTATCCAAAGGCAAAGGCGGCTCGATGCACCTCTTTGACAACGAAAAAGGCTATATGGGCGGTCACGGCATCGTCGGCGGCCAGATTCCCCTGGCTACAGGAATGGCTTTTGCCATCCGCTATAAAAAAAGCAACCAGGTGGTGGTGTGCTCTTTCGGAGAAGGTGCAGTACATCAGGGTGCCTTCCATGAATCGCTCAATCTGGCCAAGCTGTGGAATCTGCCGGTCGTGTACCTCATCGAGAACAACCGATACGGAATGGGTACACCCCTGGAAAGGGCTTCAGCAGTATGGGATCTATCGCAAAAGGCGTGCTCTTACGACATGGCGCGTGCAACCGTCGATGGCATGGATGTTTTGCAGGTCAATGAAGCGATGAAGGAAGCGATCGAACGGGCTCGTCAGGAAAACCAGCCCACTTTGATCGAAGCGCGCACCTATCGATTCCGCGGCCATTCGATGTCCGATCCCGTGCACTCCCATTACCGCACCAAAGAAGAGGTCGAGGAACAAAAAGAGCGCGACCCAATTTCCAGCTTTCAAGCCTATTTGCTCGATAAAAAGATCTTGACCAAAAAGATGGCCGATACCATCGAAGATGAAATCAAAAAAGAGGTCATGGACGCGGTCAAATTTGCCGAGGAGAGTCCATTGCCGTCGCTGGAATCGCGGTTTTCTGATGTCTATGCTTGAGGGATGATCTGTTTAAGCTGGTCAAATCATTCGCTCGTTTGCTGAACTGCATCTGTTAAAAGGAAAATAGAAATATGGCAGAAATCACTTTTCGCGAAGCGCTCAACCAGGCCATGGCTGAAGAGATGCAACGCGATGAAAACGTCTACTTGATGGGTGAAGAAGTCGGTTATTATAACGGCGCGTATAAAGTCAGTCAGGGGTTGATGGAAAAATTTGGCGCTTCACGCGTCATCGACACCCCAATCGCTGAACTGGGCTTTGCCGGGGTCGGTATCGGTTCGGCCATGGTCGGTCTGCGGCCGATCATCGAGATGATGACTTTTAACTTTTCCATTCTGGCCCTGGATCAAATTATCAACAATGCCGCCAAATTGCGCTACATGTCCGGAGGACAATTCAAAATTCCCATTGTCTTTCGCGGACCCGGAGGCTCGGCTCACATGCTCGCCGCCCAACATTCCCAATGCCTGGATCCCTGGTTCTGCAATGTGCCGGGACTGATCGTCATGACGCCGAGCACTCCCTATGACGGCAAGGGGATGCTTAAAACCGCGATCCGCGACGACAATCCGGTCATCTTTATCGAAAGCGAATCGATGTACGGGTTCAAAGGCGAGGTCCCGGAAGAAGAATACCTGATTCCGATCGGTGTCGGCGACATCAAACGCGGCGGCAGCGATATCACTTTGGTGGCCTGGAACAAGATGGTTCATGTGGCGATGGAAGCGGCAGCAATTCTGGAAAAAGAGGACATCGAGGCCGAAGTGATTGATCCACGCACCCTCAAACCGCTCGACGAACAGATGATCGTCACTTCGGTGGAAAAAACCAACCGCTGTGTCGTCATCGAGGAAGGCTGGCCCTATGCCGGCGTGGGAGCGGAGATTGCCGCGCGCATCAGCGCGTTGGCGTTCGATTCGCTCGATGCGCCGATTCTCCGCGTCAGCAGTGAAGATCTGCCGATGCCCTATGCCCATAATCTGGAAAAAGAGGTACTGCCCAGCGTTGATAAAGTCGTGCGAGCGGCTAAAAAAGTCCTATACATTTAATCGGCGAGGTTCATTTATGGCCATACAAGTCACAATGCCCAAACTCAGCGATACCATGGAAATGGGTTTGATCAGCAAGTGGTTGAAAAAAGAGGGCGATGCCATCGATGCCGGTGAGGTGATCGCCGAAGCCGAAAGCGACAAATCGACCATGGAACTGGAGGCGTTCGACAGCGGCATTCTGCGCAAAATTCTTGTCCCTGACGGCGGCAAAGTGGCGGTGGGAGGTGTAATCGCCATCATCGCAGCGGCGGATGAAGACATCTCTGAACTCTTGCAGCAAAAACCGAAAAATCAAACCGCCAAATCGACGGAACCACCCCCTTCACAAACAGAAGAAAAATCCAAACCTTCGGCCGTCCCCGTTCCGGCACCCGAACCGGCACCCAGGAGCAGCGATTTTGCCGATGATGAATTGCTGACCACCGGATCGGTGCGGATCAAAGCCTCACCTCTGGCGCGAAAAATGGCACAGGATGAAAAACTCGATCTGCACAAGATCAACGGCACCGGCACCGGCGGCCGAATTATCCGCCGCGATATCCTTTCCTATCAGGAAAAATCGGCTGGCACGGAATCCCCTGCAGGGCAACCTGGAGCTGAGCCACAGGAGATCCGCTTGAACACCATGCGCGAGACAATTACCAAGAGAATGGTCTTGAGCAAAACCACAATCCCCCATTTTTACGTCACCATGGAATTTGATATGGACCCGCTAATCGAATTCCGCAAAATGCTCAATGCGTCACAGGTCGCGTTGCGGGTAAGCTATAATGACCTGCTGATCAAGGCGTGTGCGTTGGCGCTGAAGAGCCAGCCGGCCGTCAATGCCTCGTTTGCCAACAACATGATCATCCGCCATCGGCGCATCGATATCGGGGTCGCGGTTGCGGTTGAGGACGGTTTGATCACGCCGGTGGTGCGCAACGCCGACGGCAAAAGCATCGGCCAAATCAACGGTGAAATGCGCGAAATGGCCGAACGAGCCAAAGAACGCAAACTGACGCCAACAGAATATACCAATGCCACCTTTACCATCAGCAACCTCGGAATGTATGACGTGGACAGCTTTACCGCCATCATCAACCCGCCGGAAGCAGCGATCCTCGCTGTCGGCGGCATCAAAACCGTTCCGGTTGTGGTCGACGGCCAGATCAAGGTCGGGAACCGCATGAAAGTCACTCTTGCCTGTGACCACCGCGCCATCGACGGCGCCACAGCGGCGCTCTTTTTGCGCGAATTGAAAAAATTGATCGAAAATCCCTTCACCCTGGTGCTGTAGCCTTACACGGTGACCCTGTGACCAAGGGCTGAGACGTCGGGATTAAACCTGGCGCCTCCGCCAAATAGATCTTCGATTTCACCGCTCTGTCTCTCTGTGCCGGCTTTTCATGCTGTTGGCCGGATCGTGTCGCGCTAGGTGGTGTGTGACTTTTCGCATACACAAAAAAAAAGCCCCGGTTTTATCCGGGGCTTTTTTTTGTTTTCGCTGTTATTTCAACAGCACCATTTTCTTGGTCAGCGTAAAGTCGCTGGCCAGGATGCGATAATAATAGAGTCCGGAGCCCACCGGTATGCCCTTCGCATCTCGTGCGTCCCATACAACCGCATGATAACCGGCATCGCGATAGTCGTCAACCAGCACGCGGACCAACTGGCCGTTCAGGTTAAAGACCTCCAGTTTAACCTCACCCGCATCTGGCAATTGGAAACGGATTGAGGTAATCGGATTGAAGGGATTCGGATAGTTCTGCGAGAGCTCGTAGGTCTCGGGCAATGGAATCTCCGCCACGACCGGCCCATGCAAGGTCTTTTGGCCGCTGACGCTGATATCCTGCAATTTGTAATAGAATCGAACACCGCCGAGAGCCTGCTTGTCGACATACACATAGCGGCGTTCGGAAGACGAAGGAATCTGCTCGCTGTTGATCTGTTCATAGACTCCATCTTCGCTCAAACCGCGCAGAATATTGAAGCCGAGGTTGCCCACTTCGCTGGCGGTTTCCCAGACAATGCGAGCGCCATCATACGCAGTGGCTGTACAGGAGAAACTCGACAATTCGACAGAGGTGATGCCGATCAACCACTCATTCTCGACTTGCGCGTTCTCACTGTCGTAAACCACGACTCGGATGGTGTGCAAGCCCATGTTGTAGTAACGGGTATCGAAGACAAAAGAGGAACCGAACTCGGCTACCTGGCTGTTGTTGACATACCACTTGAAATAGATCGAGCCGCCGTCCGGGTCATGCGCATCAACCTGGAAAGTCACGGATTGCCCCCATTTGATATCTGCACCGCTCGGCGTCTGGGTAAAGCTGTCGATGATCGGCGGCCGAGAAGCGTTGGTGATGACAATCTTGACTGTGTCGATGGCTTTGCCGCCCGGGGCATCAGTCACCACAAAGGATGGATAATAGGTTTGGCCGCCTTGCTCATAGGTGGGCGTCCAGGCAAACAAGCCACCCGACTGGTTGGCATTGGCGGTGAATTGCGCCCCTTCAGGCAAGTTGCGGGCGGTCACATAGATTTGATCGCCGTTGTCATCTTTTCCCTGCACCAGGAAGGAGACGAGCTCATTCTCATTGCCCTCGATCATCTCTGGCAAATTCACAAAATAAGGCCAGGGTTGCAGATCGCCGGTGGCATTGAAGTACAACGGCACGGTCACACCCGGGAAATTGGCGGTGACGATGATCTTGTTCTGGATGGCCTCCTGTCCGAGTTGCCACCACGCCTTGGCCAAACCGTTTTGATCCGAGGCAATCGGAGAGTCGGGATAGATATGCCCACCGCCCTGCAGAATGGTAAAGTAAACCAGACCGTTGGGCGCGGGATTGCCATATTGATCCTTGACCAAAACGACCACCGGATCGAGCAATTTATGGCCGACTTGCATTTTTTGATTGTCACCACTGTAGATATCCATGGTATAAGGCACATCAGCGGTTCCATAAAGATCAAAAATCACAGAGGCAGGGGTCAGATTTGGCGAAGAGGCGCTGACCCGGTTCAGGCCGGAAGTGGTTCCCAATGTGTACATCACCGAAGCGATGCCGGAAGTATTGGAAACCGTGCTCAGCGATTTGACGCCGCCTTGCAGGGTCCCTGATCCCTTGACATTGGCATCGCTGAGAACGGTAAAGATAACCGGCACATTGCCCACGCGGTTGCCATACTCATCTTCGGTGGCGACCACGAGCTGTCGGCTGAGCAATCGACCGACCACTTCGGTCTGACCCGAACCTTCGACCAGCCGCAAACGTGTCGCGGAAGTCGACGAAATGTTGGTCGTGGCAGTGAAAGTCACCGCCTGAATGCTGGGATAGTTCGGCAGATAGGCTTTGAACAGATTCATGCCGCTGGTGCTGCCCAGCTTGACATAAGCCTGCGCATGGCCATACAAGTCGGACTTGACCGGATTGCTGCTGACAATGCTGCCGCTGTTGACCATCTTTTCAAATGCGACGTTCAAGCCCCAGATGGCGTTGCCTGCGGCATCGATCAATTGCACCACCAGCGGGTTTGGCAATTGTTCTTGCGGATTGCCTTGTTGATTCGATCCGCTGACCACAACCAGCGAAGACGGTGGATTGTTGCTGGCGTATTGCGTAAAACGCACCGGCGAACCCTTGAGACCGTTTGCAGAAGCTTCGATTCGGTTGTACTGGATCGAGGCCTCTTCACCCAAACGATAGCGATTGCTGGCAAAACCATTGATGTCGGTGTAGGTACGAGTGCCGTCGATCAATTGCGCTCCGGTGCCGCCTTGCGTGATCGTCCAATCGATGGGATGGTTGGGAATCGGATTATCGAATTGATCTGCCACATAGACTCGCAGAGGTTTCGGCAATACCGTACCAACATTTCGGCTCTGCTGATCACCGCTCTCGACTGCAGCGATGCTGATGACATCGGCTGCAAGCGCTTCAAAGGTGATATGCGCAGTATCCGCAATTTCGATGCGATTGTTCATGTCGTAAGCCCAGATCACTTTCTCACCTGCCCTGGTCGAAGCCACCGAACCGGAGACCTGGCCATTGACATCGGTCAGAGAAGTCGGATTGTTGATGATCAGGTTCTGACCCATGGGCTGCTTGAGGATCACCGCCTTGTCGGGGATCAAGTTGCCGAACCGGTCGCGCAGGGTGACAACGATATTGGACACCACACTGCCTTCGGACACCTTGACCGCATTGGCGGGAAAAGCTCTGACTGTAGACTGCTGGGCATCGGTGATGTCAGCCTTGGCGCTGGCGGTAAACCGCACGGTGCCGAGGTTGCGCGGACCATTCTGAGCGGTCGCTTCAACCACATTGTTGTTGGTGCCTGCAACGGTACCCATTCGCCACTTCAACGTTGCCAGACCATTGACCGAATTGATGGTCAGCGTGCGGGCAGAGTCATTGCCGAGAAATCCCTGGCCGGCGATGATGCGGAATTGCACGGCTTGTGGTTGCATCACCAGGTTGCCATATTCATCCAAAACCCGAACTTCGAGCTGGTTGGGCAGAAATTGACCGACGGTGCCGTTCTGTGAGTTGCCGGCGCCCTGCTGAATCGAATGGGCGTTGGTCGCCTGTGCCGAGATTCGATATTCGACAGGCGAGCCTTGCAAAGGCACACCGGAGAATTCAGATTCGCAAAGCAAGCGGTTGATTTCAACCCCGGCACGATCGCCCAGAGTAAAGATCACCCCTACCAGACCGTTTGAATCGGTGTTCTTGGTGATTTGTGTCTCTGAAGTCAGGTCAAGCGATCCACCTTGCGCTTCGACGGCATTGGTGACGCGGAAGCGCACCGGGTGGCCGGCGACCGGATTGTAGAACTCGTCGGTCACCTTGACTTTGAGTTCCTTGACATAGGCGCTGCCGATATTGCCCACCTGATCGATGGTGGTCATACGGGTCAGGCGATAGGCGTCGCCGCGAGTTGCACTGGCATAGAAAACATAAGGTGAGTTGATCAGATGAACGCTGTTGAGTTTGGCAGACACCCGCATGCTGTTGTTGCGCGAACCGGGAACACTGCCCAATGTCCAGTTGACTTGCGCAAAACCATCTGCAGCGGTCGTTACCAGAGCCTCAGGCAAACCGTCGATATTCCCGCGGGTGGTGTCTTCACCCAAAACAGCAAAGGTGACGGCAAAGTCCGGCACACCGTTGCCAAATTGATCGACAATTTGTACCCGGATGGGATAAGCCAAAGGTTGGCCAACCTTGCCGGATTGCTGATTCGAGGTCTTGTCGTCGATCATGCGATTGGCAACATCGGGCAATGCCGACGCCTTGAAAACGATCAGCGATCCACCGGCGATACCGGAACGGGCTTCCAATATATTGTTGGCCCGCCCGGCCACTGTGCCGAGAACCCACTCTGCGGCGACAATTCCGGTTTCAGCTGCAGTCTGCAAGGTGACCATCGACAAACCGTTGACTTTGCCGCCGCCCTGGCCGATCTGAAAGACGATCGGATAATTGGGCACCGGGTTGTTGTATTTGTCGGTCACTTTGATGCGGATCGGTTGCGACAGCGGTTGATTGACCACGCCGACCAAAGTGTCCTGATCAGCGCCGTCAAGGGCAACCATCAGACTCGCATTGTCCGGAATGGAGGTTGCTCTGAAATTGATCGGGCTGTTGGTCAGCGGCATACCGCTGCCATCATAAGAGATGGCGTCCAGTTGCCAGACACCAGGGGTGAGAGGCATTTTCCAGGAAACCACCGCATAGCCGTCAGATCCAGATCGTATGGTTTTAAAGGTGTTTTCGCCTTGTTGATCCACCAGGGTGCCGCCGGCGCCCTTGACTTCAAAAATGACCGAATGGTTGCTGATCGCGTTGCCGTGGATATCGGTCACCTTGACTTTAATCGGCACGGGTAACTGCTGCCCGACGTTGGCGGTCTGGTTGTCGGAAGCGGGAAACTTGATCATCGCCGAAGCCGGACCCGGAGTCGCGGATGCGGTAAAACGGATCGGTGAATTGTCGAGCTGTTGCGTCGTGCTGTTGATGAAATAGGAGCGCACATCGACAACTTGCGAGTCCGTTCCCGCCACATGTCCCATGGTCAGGGTTGCTTCTGCATATCCGGTGATGTCGGAAAACACAACAGTTTCGCCACTGCCGGCGAGATTGCCGCCGCCTTTCATCACCTTGAAATAGACCGGATGGCCTTCAACCGGAATATCCGTGATGGCGCTCATGACGCGAACGCGGAAAGGCTGCGCAAGGGGTTGGGTGACCTCGCCTGCCTGGCCGCGGCCGGAGATGTATTCCAGCCGTTTGGCAATCACCTCATTGGAAGAATAGATGCGAAAAGTCAGAGAATCAGGCGTCAATCCGGTTGCCCGGGCACGGATGATGTGGGTTTGGGCAATCTCGGTGCCCATGGTCAAATTGACCGCTGCCTTGCCCTGCAAATCGGTTTGTACAGCCAGGTTGCGGGTACCGGGATTCGAGCCGAGATAGGCATTCGTGCCGGTGGCAATCGAATAGTTGACATTATACCCCTGAATCGGGTTGCCGTGTTGATCGGTCACCATGCTGACCAGTGGATTTTCAACCGGAACACCGGCATAACCGGTTTGTCCGTCGCCGCTAAAAATCGCAAACCGGGACGCCGGGCCGAGCAGTCCGTCGGCATAAAAGGTCTGGGTGCCGCCTTTGGCCAGACTGACCCCTGGTGCGGTCACCTGCGCTTCATTTGGCCCGACCGCCTCGCCCAAAACCCAGGTCGCGCGGGCATAGCCGTCGCTGTCGGTGTTGATATTGATATCCGCGCCTTCACGCGAGCCATCCATGGAACGGAAAAAACCGCCGCCGCGGGTCACTTTGAATTTGACCGGAAAATTTTCAAACCCGGTGGTGCCATTGGCTTCCAATAGACGCACGACCACCGGCTCTGTTAAAGGCTCGCCTGCTTGACCGCTCTGGTTGTCGCCGCCGATCTTGACCATCGAATCGGGCACCCGACTGACCTGCACGAGAAATGTTTTAGGCGAACCGGTCAAGCCGGCAGCCGTTGCCCGCACCTCGTACTCGGTATCAGAAACCCCCAGGGTCAAATCCACAGTGGCGTAGCCGGCGCTGTTGGAAAAACTGGTCTGCGACGACAAAGTGGCTCCCGATCCGCGGATCAACTGCCAGGAGACCGAGACATTCGACACGCCGTTTCCGTGCTCATCGACTGCCTGCACCTGGAGCGTGGTCGTGGAGAGCAGAAATCCCGGCATCGTGATGGATGTTGCTTCAGGCAACAACCGTTGGGCCGGTCCGGGGGTGGCGGTCAAGTTGACGATCGCCGGTCCGATCAGACCGCCTTCCGAGTTGGTGGTGGTTGCTTCGAGCACCACATTGCCGGCTTTGTTGCCAAAGCTCACTTTGGTAAAGACGACACCGTCGTCGTTGGTGATGTTGGGGAAAACCGGTCCACTGCCGCCCATGCCGGAAGGAGTATAATTGCCGGCGAGGGTGCGGTTGACGATCAGCACTTTATCCAGCGACCACCCCGGGTCATAGATGATCAGATCGATGAAATGCGATCCCTTGGTGAACGACAACCTGGGCGAGATGTACTCCCAGTGCCAGGTGGTGCCGGTGACCAGATGAGTTTGTTTGTACGTAGCCGCATCGTCGTCGGCTTTGAAATCTATGGTGTTTCGTGGCCCATCAGGAGCAATGAAACGCCCCCAGACGACAAAATCGGTGCCGGCGGTGGGGATATAGAAGGGAATGCGGACCATGATATTGCCGCGTTGGCCGCTTTCATAAGGCGTAATTGTATAGATTCCACTCGAAGCCAGGGGGTCAGTGGCGGTATAGGTGCGGTTCTGCAATTGCCCTTTTTCGGCTTCAGCCCACAACAGGCCGTCCCAGGAGAATTGATCGACGCTGAGAACATGGTCGTGATCAACCGGTTCGGTGATGGCAAAATCGACCGTCACTCCGGGGACCGGCTTCTGGTCTTCATCCACAACCCGGATCTTGACCGTATCGGGCAGAGTGGTGCGAATCGGGCCGCTCTGGTTGTTGCCGGCGATGACGTTCAGCGCCGCCGGTTCGCCGCCGATCGAATAGATCCAGCCGGTAAAGGAGGTCACGTTGCTGACCCCCCGATAACTGGTATTCGTTGGCGATGAATATTGCACAAATCCACAGTAGGAGGTCTCCAGCGCGCGGGATTCGCTAAAAGTCATCGTCGCATCGAGATTGCCGTCTATGAACAATTGCACGGTTTTTGTGCCGCCGTTGTCGGCGATGACAACCTTGAGAGTGCTGCCTGCGGTAGGCATCGGCTGGCTCACCGCGGCAGCCGAGCCTATGGCGTTGCCCATCGTCCCCCCCGTGATCAAATAGACCTGGGCAGTGCTCGCTTCACGGCGAACGGCATAGCCGTTGGCTTCACTGGAAAAAGAGTCGAGCAGAAATGCCGGCGCCACCAACACCACCGAGTTATCATAATTCTGGTAATTGGTAGAACTGAGCACCACTTCGACGCCGTTCGAACCCTGGCCTTTGTAGGTCGCCAGATGGCCCCAGCCGTTGGTCGGGGTGCCGGAAACGGTCATTTCACCGCCAGTCACGCTCTGCAGAGGATCCAGCGACCAATTGGCTGCATTGAAGGTGGAAAAATCATCCGTTTCTGGTTTGTATTCGCCGTCGGGCGGTGGCGGCGGTGGCGGATCGATTGTGCCGCCCCCCAAATTTTCGAATGCCATGGCGTTGATGTCGTTGCCTACATTGCCATAGATGTAGACGCCGCCGTATTTGAGCGCCCATTCCGGGCTGCCGCCGATCGGCAGAACAGCTGTCTCGGTGCCATCGACGGACACTGTGAATTCATTGTCGGCATAATCAACCTGTACCCGCGAGTCCGGGCCGGGTGCTGTCCCAGGTATAGCCACGATTTTGCTTCCATACATGCCGTTTTCAAATCTGTACAAATGGTATTTACCTTCGCGAAAATAGATGAAATAGCCGTTCGCGGTCAAGGATTGTGCATCCACAAAGATAATGCCGCCATTCTGGACACCGGCAGCGGTGGCAGTCGTCGCCCAGCGAAGCGCCACCCGCTGCACGTCGAAAGTCGACTTGTAGACAGCCCGGCGCCAGGTAAGTTCCAGGTTGTTGTGCAACACGCCGCCTACTCGAACGAGCTCTGCATCGGCGATCCAATTGGATGAAAGTGCGCCTGAGCCATCAAATCCTTCCGTCACACTTTGTTGCGCAAAAGCTGAATTGCCAGCCAACAAAAGAGAGACGAAAAGCGCGCAGAGTACAACAAGGTTACGCTTCATAATGCCGAACCTCCAAACTGGGTGTTGTCTGTTGTTTCAGTTCAGTACAATTGTTTGTGTCTGTGTCAGTACAAAACAATTTATTGAACCTGGATATCGCGTTAAGTTGTTGTTATTAATATTGATTATCAAGAATACAGAACCATAAAAGCAAATGATATGCCAACAAAAAAGCCCATTCAATATTCCATATTGAACGGGCTTGCAGTCAGCAGTTGGCAGCGTCAGGGTTGTCGGAGGATCTGTGGCGATTCGGCATTGCGCGGCGGCGTGGTATCGGCGGGCAAATCATCGCCCAAATAGCGAAATCGAAAACCATCGACGATCACATAACCGTCGGCGTTATTGGACACTTGCAGCCAGCTGTTCTGACCGGCGGGCAGCCACAGCACAGCAAAGGGATTCCATTGCCCGAGGTTGTGCTGCTGACTGTAAGAGCCAGCCATCTTGAATTGACTATCGACAAAAACTTTGAACTGTGCATTGGGCGCAGCTGCCAGCGAATTGCCGGTCGTATTGGACCACCAACCGTGCCATTCGGCGAGCTCATAGTATCCGGGAACTCCGATGCGGGGGGTGATCCGGGCGATCGATGAGCCGTCGCCGGCCTCGGCATAAGCGTAGACGACATTGGGTTCGACGACCACTCCGTCGCTGACAATATCCCGATTCCATTGCGACCAGTGCGGCATTCGCTGCGAAAAGGGCAGCTCAGTGTAATCGCCCTGGCCGGGTACAGAGTTCCAATTGCCCTCCAGCACCACAGGCACCTGTCCCGGTGAAGTGTCGCCATTGAAGGTGTTGCCGATAAAGATATCGGCGACGATTGTGGTTTCTTCCTTGAACAAAAGAATGCCGTCGCCCCAGTTGTACTTGATCGGAATGCGGGTCTCGCCATGCAGATAGACCGACTCGAAAAGCTGGCCGTTGTTGAAGACGGGATCCTGGCCGCCGCGGAAGCGGTAGTAGGGGCCGTCATAGCCCGCCAAGCCGACCAGTTCGCTGCTGGAGACGGTGATCGGATTGCCGGTCCCGTTGCAGATCACGGCGCCGTTATCGAAAAACCGGGCATGGGCGCCGCTGGGCAGCAGATAGGGTTCGGAGGTCGGATAGCCCAAATCGGCGTCGAATTCATCATAATAAAAAGTCAGGTAATAATAATCCCCGAAGGTGCGGCCGTAATAGGCACCGGTGATTGTCGCCAGAGTCAACCCGTAACGCATTTTGTAATAGTTGTCCTTGCCATAGCTGTAATGCGCTTCAGGGACATAGTCGATGATCATGACGAGGTCTGGCTCGTCAGCGGCTCTTTGATGCAATTCCCAGCTGCGGTTGACCTGAAAAGTCGAAGCATAGTCTGTCTGAAAACGGCGAAATCCTTCCCACAGCATTCCCTCACAGTGATCCATGACGTAGCTGTTCTCGGCTGCCCCGGAATTGATTGCGATCAAGGCGAGCTTGCCCGGGTTGATTTCGGAGAATTTGACATGCTCATAGTCGAGCATGAGGGAAATGCCCGCCGCCCATTTCCCGTTGATCCAGGCCAATCCATGCTCTTCAAAGTCATCGACCCCGTTCATGTCGAAATCCACGCCTTGCGGCAGGTCTTCCGTGCCATAGAGATAGGTTCGATAGGCGTCGTAAAACACACCGTCATAGTGGGAAAAGTCCTGCTGGGTGAAGCGATGATCGATGAACCACCGCCACGTCTCGGTGGTTCCGCCGATCAACGGGGCGTATTCGGTATAGTTCGGCAGCATGCCAAAACCGACAAAACGGATAGGAAAAACGATCTCTTTGTCGGGCTGATGCACCATCTCGATCGCCATACTGCCGCTCGTCGGAATGCCGCCGATGGTGGTATCGTTCTGAACCGCAAAAGAGATCCAATCCCGCCCATCGATGAGGGCGTATCTTGTGATGCCGGCAGTCGCCGGATCAGGGGCAGGGTAGCTGTTCAACCGTTCGACGCGCATCGAACTGGTTCCCGGCCCCACCTCGTCGATCAGCTTGAATCGCACCGGCAGATAGGCAAACAGCTCAGGGTATTGTCCTTCGATGCTGTTGCTGGCAAAGGGACCCTGCCGGCTGGTGCCCAGAATCACGCTGTTCGGATTGAGTAGCCGAATGCTGTCGTTCAGCGCGGCGGCTTCACTGCCGGTCAGCCCGTGAATGGCCAGATCATAGAGCGAATAAAAAAAATCAATCGCCCCACCCGCTGTGCCGGCAGGACTCTGGTAGACGGTCCGCGGAAACGGTGGATAAAAATCCTGGCCTGCCACAGGAACGAAAAAGAGCAACAGAACCACCAACACCTTTTTGCGAATCACAACGAACTTGCCCATAAACGAGCTCCCAGGAATGCCATCGGCGATCGCACACAAACAGACCAGCTCGATGGTTGAGTGTCAAGACAGCGATGGAATCAGGGCTGAAGCACACGCACATTCTGCGGTGGCGCAGGCGGCGTCTGATCTGGCTGCAGTTCTTTGCCCAGGAAACGAAATCGAATCGCATCAGCAATCACTGTGCCGTTGGTGTTGTCGGAAAGGATCACGCTGTTTTCGTTGCCTTCGGTGAGATAAGCGATTCCCAATCGATTCCATCGACCGGCGTTTCTGGTCTGATCGATGGCTCCGGTCAGCTTGGCCTTGCCAAAGGCATTGATCTCGAACGGAATGTCGGTGCTTTGGGAATCGCTGTTGAATCCGTGCCATTCGGAGATCTCATAATAACCGGAGACGCCGATGTTGGGGCGGAATGTGGCAATCGCTGAACCGTCACCCGCGTTGGCATAAGCATAGCCGATCCCTTCCTCGCCCTGATGCCACTGCGAAAAACAGGGATTGCGCGTCGGAAACGGGTCGTCGGTATCCATGACCTGTCGCCAATTGCCTTGCAGCTCGACAGGGACATTGCCGGGCGAGGTGTCGTTGTTGAAGCAGTTGCCGATAAAAATATCGGCGACGATGGTTTTCTCCTCGTTGAACAGCAAGATGCCATCGCCCTGGTTGTACTTGGGTCTCTCGCGCGTTTCCCCTTTCAGATCGACTGAAGAAAAAAGTTCGCCGTTGTTGAAGAGCGGGTCCTGCCCCCCTTCGAAGCGATAAAGATTCCGCTCTGAACCAGGCACACCGGTGCCGCGCAGTTGAGAAGCGGTAACGGTAATGGGCGTGCCGGTAGGGTTGCAGATCGCCGCGCCGTTGTCAAAAAAACGCACATAAGCGCCATTGGATAGTTTTACCGGATCGGAAATCGGAAAGCCGAGATTGCTGTCGAATTCATCGTGATAATAAGTGATATAATAGTAGTCGCCAAAGGTGCGGCCGTAAAAGCAGCCGATCATCAAACAGGTTGTCAAACCATAGCGCATCCGATTGAATATATTTTTTCCATAGGCGGCGCGCGACTCGGGCTCATAGTCGATAATCATGGTAAAATTGATGCGTCCGGCATTTTTTTGCTTTTGCTCCCATGCCCGACCGATATTAAAGGTCGTCTGCCAGTCGGTGCCGAAACGCATAAATCCTTCCCACAACATTCCCTCGCAGATGTCGAGTTCGTATCCAGGTTCTGCGGCACCGGAATTGAGAGTGATGACGGGATATCGATCAGGATGCAATTCAGAAAAGCGCTGGCGTTCATAATCGAGAGTGGCCGAAATTCCCTGCTCCCACTGATCGTTCACCCACTGCAGCCCGGTGTAGCTCGAGCCGAATTCAGTAAAATCGTTTTTTCGGTTATAATTCAGATCCACTCCCGCTTGAGTCTCGATATCTTCGAGATAGAGGTGAGTACGGAAAGCATCGTAAAACACACCGTCGAACTGGCTGAAATCCTGCCTTTCAAACCTGCCGTCGATGAACCAGCGCCAGGTTTCTTTTCCTTCTACCAGCGGCGCCAGGAGTGTCAAGTTGGGCAGCATGCCAAAACCGCTCATGCGGCAGGGGAATTTGATGCTGTCGCCGACTGCATGCGCGCTGTTGATGGCATATGGACCGCTGCTGGGAATTCCGGTCAAGCTGGTGGCGGAATGGCCGGTATAGGAGATCCAATCGTTTTCTCCAAGCAGGGCGTAATTGTGGCGGGTTGGCAGATCATATTCGGTTAAATTCTTTATCGCGATCTGCACATCGCCAGGCTGTACCGCAGCGGTCAATTGCAGAAAAACGGCATGATAAACCAGCATACCGGCCGGTTCATTGTCAACCCACGCTCCCTGGCGGCTGGTGCCAAAAATTAACAGATTGGGGTTAAGAGCGCGAATGGAATCATTCAAGGCTTTCGCATCATCCCTGGTCAAGCCATGGATAGCGAGGTCATAAAGGGAATAAAAATAATCCGCTGCGCCGCCAGATGTCCCGTAGGGACTCTGAAAGACCGTCCGCGGAAATGGAGGATTATAGGTCTGAGCATGAAGCGACGGCAATCCAATCCCCGCCAGGCAAAACCAGAAAAGGATGCGCGTCATTCGATTTTTGGTAACACTCATAGCTGGCCACTCCTTATTGCATTCACATCTTTTTATTCTTTATCCCAGATTCGGTGTTAACCGAATCACTGCAAAGTTGCAATAATCTTGCCACAAGAAAATTTCATTGCCCTTCTGCCTCAGGAATATACTTTGAATACCTCAGCCGATAAAGTACATACTTTTCATCTGCGACAATGCTGCAGGGAAAAGAAGCGATCCATTCAAAATCATACTTGCCTCTCCAGGGAAAATAATTGCAAATGAAGAGAACATCAGATCTTTTCGAATTGGCAATTTGTTGTGCAATCTTTAATACCTGGCGGGTTCTAATTTTTGGATTCGGTTTTTTAAATATGATATAGCTTCCCCAAACCTCTCTTCTGGGGTAGTAGATCGATTTATCCAATCGGGCGGCTACAGCAGATGCGGGTTCTTCCAAATCGCCGACCATCGGAAGCTCGTCCAGATGATGCATCCGGATATACTCAGCCGCAGCTTCACTGCCGCTGAAGGGATTCTGCCAATCGTATGCAAGAGCAATGGCGGCCGCAATAAATTGCAGAAGCAGAAGGATGTTAAGGAAAGGGCGATGGATCCGAAGGCTCCAAAGGGTCCAATGGTGCATTCGCGACGCTTCCGTGGTCGTTTCCTTGCTCTGAGCAGCCAACCAGGATGCGCCGATATAAATCAAAAAAAGATGACCAAAATAGCGCAGATACATAAAGATCTGAAACTGGTACATCAGGATCAGGCAACCGATCACAGCTAAAAAATAAAATTGAACAGCCACGCGTTTGTGCAACAAGCTTAACATCGATAAAAAAAACAAGACAGCGGACAGAAACAGACGAATTTCACCGATACCGATAAAATTGCTGTTCCAAAAGTGCAAAGTCAAGGCTGGAATGGGAACGAACGCTTTCCAAAGGGTTTCAGCGGTCAAGGTCAGCAAAAACGGGTCAAATTTAAAATCGATTATCGTTGCAAGTCCAACTTCCGGGCTGCGCATTTGGCAGAGAGAAAAGAGCACGCCTGCAACGACGATGACTGCCGACAGGGCAATGGGTACCACATGGCCAGAGCGAAACGAGTGTTCCTTGCGATTGGACAGCCACTGCAATCCAGCAACACCGATAAAACAGAACACCAGCACAAGGCCAAATGCCGTTGTTTGCGCCAGGAAGAACAAGATGCCAGCAAAAAGCAGAGGTCGTTGGTGGTGGTTGGGATAACAAAGCAGTGCAAGCAGAAAAAAATGCACATCCAGCACATAGTTCCGGCTGATTACCGCATACTCGAAAGCAAAAAAATAGCCAAAAACCAACAGAACGACCTGCCGCCGGCTAAACGGCGCAAAGCGAGCGATGATGAAAACATTGATCGTCGCCAACAGACCGTGCACTGCCTGCATCGCGGCCGCGTTGGTCGTCAACCGAGAAACCAGAAACAACATCACATGCCAGAGCCGCGGATGTCGCTCGAACTGCATGTTTGCGAATAAATCCGCTAAAGATGAGCTGTTGACCGCCAGCATCCAGGCTTGCAGCTCGTCCCGCCACATTTCATGGTGAAAGAGTGCGCTGCTGACAACGATGGCAAAAATAAACGTCACCCCGCAGCTGAATTGCATGGGTGATAATCTGTCGAGTTTCATTTTTGGCACAGTGCTTTCACTTTGGATCTGGATAGCGAATGCGGTAGATATGAATCTCCGGCCCTGGATTTGCAGGCGTTGGAGCGATCGACCACAAAAGGTCTGCATAATCAACGATCCGCTGATAGGCGGATCGCGGCTGCACAACGCCATCTTCCTGCATCGGCCGGGACCAGAGCTTGTCTGTTACGATCAGATAGTCAATCTTATTTTTATAAACATAGTCAGCGTCGACTGAATCGTTAAACGTAAAATTGACATTGATGACATCAAAGCCATCAATTTCGATTTCTGGTGCATATTGCTCGCGGAGTATTTTGGCTTGCCGCGGCAGATTTGCAGTCGCCCACTCAAAAGCCAGTGTGCGCGTATTTTTTTTCAACAAATAGCGATCAAAGTCGACCGCCTCTTTTCCCATGCTGAAGGCCGGCGGCACAAACAGCAGCAGTGTTAAACTACCATAGGTGCACCAGCGAGGGATTCTCCATTTCGCACAAAGAAAGGAAGCGAGTTCGACGGCACCCCAGACAAATCCGACGGCAGCCAGGACTGCCAGGATCGGCAACAGCGGCACCATATAGCGGTCGAACATCAATTTCCAGGTGCCGAGATAAAAATAGTAAAAGAGGCCAAACGAAAAGAACAAGAAAAGAGGCACATCTTTCTGGATGATTGTCCTGGCGGCGGCCAACACGACAAAAAACAATAAAACAGGGCCAAAATCACCGAGGAGATAACCGAAATTTGTCACCAAAGCCGGAGCTTTGTCAGCAAAGGTGCCGCTCCAGGTGGTCTGACTGACGACCATCTGAAAGAGAAAATCATGTGCGAATTGCTTGAAATCAATAATGGCATAAGGAGTCGAAGCAAAAAAAGCAACAAGTGCCACTGCGAAAAGAGTGAAAAGCCTTCCCAGGCGGACACGCCAAATTGGCCAAATGAAAACGATCAGCAGCAGGCCGCCGCCGAAGAGGAGCGCATATTTCCCGGCAGCCGCAGCAAGATGCGAGACAATCTCGTCATGATAGGTTTGCCACAGGTCGACAGGAATGCGGCGCAACAACCGATCGGCAAACCAGGCAAAGTGTTTAAAAAAAAGATAGGCCGCTGTTGCAGTGAAGGTCGGCAGCAAGAACAGCACACTGCGCGCCGGCCACCGGCGATAGTATTCTTGGCACTGGCGCAATAGGTTCATCTTTTCCAGACGCTGAATGCGGATCAGATGGGCGATCAGGATGGGCACAAACACCGCCGCACCCGGAATTTTTATCGATACCGTCAGGCCGGCAGCCAGGCCGGTTAGGATGTAATCACACCAACGGCCACGCTCCTCCAGGTTCAATGCCTGATAGATAGACCACAGGACAAAAAAGGACAACGGCACATCGGTTGTCGCATAATGGCTGTGAATCACATGCAAGGGTGAAAGAGAGAGCAACAGGGCGGCTGCCAGACCGGCCGTAGACCCCGCCAGCTTTTTACCGAGAAGGAAAACAAAAATCACACACCCTATCCCGAAAGCAGCAACGGTTAACCGCGATAAAAGATAGAGCATCGCCAAGTCAACCGGACCGCCTGCCAATACAAAATAAATCCGCTGCACGGCATGCATGAAATACATGAGCAGCGAGGGATAAAGAAAATTATGCGGATTAAAATCGCCGCTGAAAAACTGCTGGCAGGCCAGCACCAGTACCGGTTCGTCGTTGTGGTAAGCCATGGGCAGGCCAAAATCGATACCAACCACACGCAAAATCGCCGCAGCGGTCAAAATCAGCGAAAGAATAAAGCAGGGGTAAACAACCATATGTTTAGAAACCGGCATCCGATGATCCGCTTTCCGTTTAAGAATTCACTTGTTTTCGACAACGCCCTGGAGGGACAAACCTGCAGGTGGCTTTGGCTTGGTTTGCATAATTTCTGCCAGTTGCCGTGCAAATACCGCGGAAAATTTTTCAGCGCCTTGCGCATTCATATGAATGTAATCCATAAATAAGGTCTGATCGGCAAATTCGGGAAACTCTTCCGTGCGGATGGCCAGAAACGGAATGTCCAGTTCATCAGCCAACCGATCAAAGGCATCAAGCTGGCATGCAACGCGACCGCTCATCGGCGCAAGTGAAGGGGAAAAGCTCATCACCACGGTTGCGCCCCTCTGTTGTGCCTTTTTGATGAAAGAGACGAGCAGCGCGCGTTTAAGCGAATCGGGTCGAATGAACTGCTCATCGATTGTATCCAGGATAAACGGATTCTTCGGCCGGAATCGCGGCACACCGATGGATACATAACCGTTATCGTAGTCTTGCGGGCCATTGCGAATGTTGTCGGCGATATTGAGCACGATTGAATTGAAGCGATAGAGCTTGGACAGCCTTTTGATGGATTCAAAACGACTTTTGCGGTTGAGCATATCGCTGACAGTGGGATCATCTGCGTACGGCAAAAGGATTTCCAGGCGATCCCATTCGAGGTCAGTATCCGGAAGTTCGACCAAAAAACTCGGCAGCATATCCAGGATGATCACTTTGGGTGCATAGCGTTCCAAAATCAGATTTCCCAGAGCGATGGCATAAAGCAAATATTGCCCGTTTTCTCCGGCGTTGAAAACGGTGCGTCCGAGTTCCCTCTCGATGATCGAAGGCACATAGTGGCGGAATGTGCGCGATGAACCCAGGATAACCACATCGAAACGACTGCTGAGCAGCCAATTCTGTTTCGGCCAATTTTCACCGTAAAGCGTTTTGCTATAAAAATGCTGCAGAATTGCGCCAAGCCCTCGGTCAAGCCCTGCCAGCAAAAGAACAAAAAGCAATGCTTTGGGGAGAAATCTTTGCATGCTTTTAGAATTGAAAATAGATAAATTGACTGCCATTGAATACACCCATCAATACGATGATAACAGATAAAAGGAGATAGCCGCACCACCTCACGAGCGTCGGAAACCGCAGCGGCCGGGAGGTCAATCGATAGCGCTCCTGCAATCCGTCAAGCACGCACAATATGGCGATGGCCAGCAAACCATAGACAAATTGATCCAGAGCTGAGATATACAATCCCTTGCCATGCAGAGTAAAAATCTTGCCGACAATGTGGTTGGCGGACTGCAAGCTGTCGGCGCGAAAGTAGATCCAGGAAAAACAGACCAGATGAAAGGTGATCAAAATGCGGCTGAAGCGGATCCAGGCGCCGGAAAAATGCATTTTTTGGGCGGCGCGATCGCGAAAACCCAATGTCAGACGAGATAAAATATGGTAGACCCCGTGCAAGCCACCCCAGAAAACAAAGGTCCAGTTGGCGCCGTGCCACAAGCCGCTGACGACAAACACAGTCATCAGATTGAAGTACATGCGCGGCACCGCAACGCGGCTGCCGCCAAGCGGGATATAGAGATAGTCCTTGAACCAAGTCGATAGCGAAATATGCCAACGATGCCAGAACTCCTGGATGTTCAGCGAAAAATAGGGACGATCAAAGTTGGTCATCAAGCGATATCCGAGCACTCGCGCCGAACCGATGGCGATATCCGAATAACCGCTAAAATCGCAATAGATTTGAAAAGCAAAAAAATAGGTGGCGATCAACAGAGTCAGGCCGGAATGGATATCTGTATTGCTGTATACCGCATCGACATAAAGCGCCAGGCGATCAGCGACCACCAGTTTTTTAAAAAAGCCCCACAGAATCAACCGCAGTCCGGACACAACGCGCTGGTCATCAAAGAGATTGTTCTGCCTGAATTGCGGAAGCAAATTGGCGGCTCGTTCGATGGGACCGGCCACCAGCTGCGGGAAAAAGGCGACATAGAGAGCGAATATTCCCAGATTGCGTTCGACCGGGATCTTGCCGCGATAGACATCGATCGTATAGCTGAGGGTCTGAAAGGTATAGAAAGAAATTCCAACCGGCAGCAGAACGTTGAAAAACGGGATCTGCACCGGCATCTGCAGCGAATCGAACAGTTGGTTGAGAGAGGAAGAAAAAAAGTTGAAATATTTGAAAGCAAACAACAATCCGAGATTGGTCAACAAACTGGCAAACAGATATTTTTTTCGCTTGGGTTTGGAAAGCGACTCCATACAACGGCTGGCGACATAATCCACCAGTGTCGATAAAATGATGAGAATGAGATATTTGACATTCCAGCACATATAAAAATAGTAACTGGCGGCCAGCAATAAAATCCAACGAAAGCGAAAGGGCAGACTGAAGTAGAGCAGGACGACCGCCGCGAAAAACAGAACAAATTGCATCGAATTGAACAGCATATTTTACCTACCCATTGACCGAATTCGACGGATGAGCCGAACCCTCTTGTCGACTGCAAACCAATCAGGTATACCGTCGGTCGCAGTTCTCTTCCTTGCCCCCCTCTTGGGTGGCCAAGCCGCGGTTGTTTTGTTCAAGCTGATGGCGCAGCAGCGCGACTTCTTGCGTCAAATTCTTGATCGACTCCTCCGTGCGGGTTGCTTTCATCGAAGAATAGAGGCCAATCGTGATATAAAGCACCAACAAGACAGGGATCATCACCGCCGGGGCATAATAAATACCGACAAGTGCGGCAAAGCCTTCAAGCAGACCGCGGCTGGATGAAAAAAGCATAAACAGGATCGGCACCACCATCCAGACCAACGCATAGCGCTCGCTCAATCTTCGTCTGCGCACCAGATAGACAATCCACAACAGCAAAGCCAGACTGGCAAGAATGGAAACCCAGATCACTCGGTTGCCAAAGTTGGTTGTTACCGGATCAATAGGCATAGTGTTTTGTCCTCCTGATGCGGGCGATCAAAATGGCAAAAATTACTTTGATCATATAAAAAAGCGTGTCGAGGCCCGCGATCGAGGATCGACCGTGCTGGCGTTCAACCATTTGCACCGGTACCTCGCGCAAGCGAAAGCCGTGCATGATCAGTTCGATCATACTGATCGGTTCCGGATAATCCTGCGGATAGATGCTGCCAAGAACTGCCAGCGCCTGGTGATTATACGCACGAAAGCCGGAGGTGGGATCGCTAACACGCTGTCCGGTCAGCAGTCGGATCAAGGCTGCGAGCAAGCCGCCGCCCAATCGCCGCGATCGGCTGGAAACGTTCTGCTTGTTTTCAAGGTAACGAGAACCACAGACAAAATCGGCCTCTCCGGAGAGCAGGGGTTGGAGAAGGGCCGGAATCTGTTCCGGAGGGTGCTGCCCATCGCCGTCGACCTGCAAGGCGATATCATATCCCTCTGCCAGGGCATACTTGAAGCCGGACTGCACCGCACCGCCGATGCCGAGGTTGACGGACAACGCCAGATGGTTGATCCCTTGCTGCCGCAAAAGATGCTCAGTTTGATCGGTGGAGTGATCGTTGACCACCAGCACATCCACCCCTTCGACAGCATGGCGTATCCGTTCAGCCAGTTGGACGATCGTTTTCTCCTCGTTGAAGGCCGGAATAATCGCCAATATTTTGCACGGTTGGTTCAGTTCGTCACCTTTCCGGGGCTGCTTGTGGTAAATATCCGATGGCGAATGAGATTCCATTTAGCCAAACGATAAGCCAATGCCGTTCGCAACACGCCGAGGCCGTATTTCACACTGCGGCGGAAATTGATCGAAGAGGCTTCAGGAAAATATTTGGTCGGACAAGATATCTCGCCGACGCGATAGCCAAAATAAACCGCCTGGGCGATAAATTCATTGTCAAAAACAAAATCATCCGAGTTGTTTTGCAGCGGCAGCGATTGCAGCAACCGTTTGGAATAGGCGCGGTAGCCGGTGTGATATTCAGAAATCTTTTGCCCCAGCATTAAGTTTTCAAAAAGGGTGAGAAAGCGATTGGCAACATATTTGTATAAAGGCATTCCTCCCCGCAACGCCCCGCCCGAAATAATGCGCGAGCCCAGCACCAAATCATACTGATCGATGGCAATCAAGGACGCCATGGCGCCGATCAATTTCGGCGTATACTGATAGTCCGGATGCAGCATGATGACCACATCGCTGTCGAGTTTAAGGGCTTCGCGATAGCAGGTCTTTTGATTGCCGCCATAACCCAGATTGCGATCGTGTTGAAAGGTTGTAATCCCGAGCTGGCGCGCGACCACCACAGTGTTGTCGGTGCTCGCATCATCGACCATCAAAACCGCATCGACAACATCAAAAGGAATCTCCTGAAAAGTCTTTTCCAGGGTCGTGGCGGCGTTATAAGCCGGCAATACCACCGTCACCTTCTTGCCATGGATCATTTTGCCTCTCCTCGTGCACTTACCGTGTCGTCTTCAACCATCAGCAGTTCGTCGTATAGCATTTCAAATTCGCGAATTTGTTTATCCACAGAAAAATACTTTTCCACCCTTTTACGGCCGGCAATGCTGAATCGCTCCAGCTGCGCCGGGGTGCTGAGCAGATCACACATCGCCGTGGCCAGAGCCTGCGGATCCTCTTTTCCCACCAGAAAGCCGGTTTCCCCGTGGACAACCAGCTCGTCTGTGCCCTCCACACAGGTGGCGATAACCGGTAATCCCGCTGCCATCGCCTCCAGCACCACATTGGGAAACCCTTCCCATAGAGAAGGCAGAACAAAACAATCAAAGGTAGACAAAAATTGTGGAATATCGCTCTGGCGACCGTGAAAAACGACCGCTTGTTCGATTCCCAGGCGCCGGGCTTTATCCCGCAATTCAACGGCTCGATCACCGTCACCGACCAGGTGCCATTCGACATTTCTGTGGTGCTTTAACACCAGAGGAATCGCATCGAGCAAATGCGTATGTCCTTTCTGGTGTACCAACCTGGCCACCGTTCCAAAGACAAAGGGAGTGGAGCGCTTTTGCCGGGCGGTAAAAGAAAATTTTGCCAGATCAACTCCATAATAGATGGTGCGGATCTTCCTGGGATCCTGTCCGCGATCGCGAATGATGAACGGATGAATCGAATTGGAAACAGCCGCCACACAATCGAATCGTCGGGAAAAAAGTTTATACATCATGACCTGATGCGGCCTGAGTCTGCCGGTGATCACTTCCCATGAAACCAGCGCTTTTGGCCGATAGATCAGAGATGCCGCAGCCGCCAGAATATCGGCATAGAACAGCGTGCTCATGACCAAATTCGCGCGGACGCGACTAAATTCGCGGGCCAATTTGCAAACCAACAGAGGATCGAATCTCCATGACCGCGGAAGAACAATCAAGGGCCAACCGGTGCGGCGAAACTCCTGTTCAAGAATCCCACCCTGTCCGACACTGATCACCGTGATGTCATATTTTTCCGGATTCAACCGCTGCAACAATTCGAGCAGTTTGAGTTCGCCCCCGCCCACTCCCAATCCATTCACCACCTGGACGATATTTTTCTTCGCGGTCAAATCCGCTCCTCAGGATCACGGTTCATCGCTGGATAATCTCAAAAGTATATACCAAAAAAGCAAATGGTTGCGTAACCTTACAAAAAGCGGCGGTAAATCTCGTTGATCCTTTGCATATGGTTTTGCGGGCTGAACAACTCTTCCGCTTTGCGGCGAGCGTTCCTTCCCATTTGCCCCCAGCGATCGCGGCATTCGTACAGCCGTTCCAGGCCGTGCACCAATCCATCCTCGTCGCCGGCCTCGAAGAGAAATCCATCCTCGCCTTCATCGATCAGTTCAGGAATACCGCCGATCCGTGCGCCGAGCACAGGTTTGCCCAAAGCAAAAGCCTCATACACTGCCAACGGCGAGTTGTCATAGACTACCGACGGCACCACCACAAATTGCGCGTTTTGGATGATTTGGCGCAGTTCTTCACCCTGACGATAACCGAGAAACTCAACATGATTCAAGCCTTGTTGGTGGACAAAATCTTGCAGGCTCTCTCCCAGGCGGCCTTGCCCCACGACTTTTAGACGCCCTTTATTGAATCGCCGCATCGCGCGCACGAGTTCGGCAACGCCCTTTTCGTGTGACAGGCGACCAACATAGACAAAATAATCCTGCGACTCGTAATTCGGTGTATAGTCTGCAATGGGTATGGTATAGGGAAGCCATTCGATTTTAGCCGCCGGATAGCCGTAGAGAATCATCTTGTCGCGCAAAAATCGGCTCGGCGACAGGTAGAGATCCACACAATTCTGATAGGTGCGGAGGAAGCGGTGGACATAGGATTCAGCAGTGACCAGTGCCGAGGCAGCCCACGATTGTCGGAAACATCGATTCGCGGTGGCATGCCAAAAATGCCGACCGGCACAGCGCTCGCATACGCGGCCGTGCCGGTCGAGAAAAAGGTAATCCGGACAGAGGATCTTGTATTCATGCAGGGTGAAAATCACCGGCAAGTTCTTCTTTTTCATCGAGCGCAACACGGACGGCGACAGATGGTGGTAGACGCCGTGAACATGGGCGATGTCCGGCTGCACAGCATCGATGAGCGCCTCGATCCGGCGCTGGGCTGGGCGATTATAGATCACCCGCGCCGCCGCTCGCAATCCATTCACCAACCCCAAATGGGCCAGTTCCTTGTCCGGCTCGAAATAATCAACAAAATAGTCCGAAAAGGGGCTGGGCTGGTTGCGCGGATGTGCCATGGCAAACGGAACGACCTCAATCCCCTGCTCCTCCAACAACTGATAGAGGTTGAAAAAATAGCGTTCCGCCCCACCTTCGATATAGAAAAATTTGTGTACCAACATCACTTTCATTGCTGTCGTCCTGATCCTTGTTCACTGCACTGAGTCGGCCTGTTTGCCCGGGCGGTTCAACAGTTGGCGGCATAAAGACTCCCATTCTGCAGCCTTGTGTTGCCAGGTGTGTCGGGTTTCGATTTCTCTGCGCGCATTCTCACCCAACCGCTTGCGCAGATTGGAATTGTGCAGCAACTCTTCCAACGCCTGCACGATACAGTCGAATCTGCCGGCTGGGCACAGCAGACCGGTTTGATTGTTGCGGACAACTTGCTCGATCTGGCCAATGGCAGTTGTAACCACCGGTTTACCGGCAGCCATATATTCAAAAAGTTTAACCGGCGAATAATAAAAAAACGGCAAGTCCGGATAAGGCGCCAAAACGATGTCCATCAGTTGCACGATTTGGGGAATCTGCTCATACGGGATGTAGCCGGTAAAAACGACGCGATCTGTGAATCCGCTTTCGGCGGCGAACCGCCGGATGTGCTCTTCGGCACCACCGCCGGCGCCGACCAACAAAAACTGCGCGTTTGCATGGCGTTCGAGAATGGCGCGCATGATCTGCACCAGATTGTCCAAACCATGCCAGACATTCATAGAGCCGACAAAGCCCAGGACCGGCCCCTGGTGCAAGCCGAACTGCCCCATCAGATCAGCCGACCGTTTTTGTGGCTGAAAAAGAACAGGATCTGCCCCGTTGGTGACCATCGCCGTGCGACTCGGCTCCAGGCCATGTTCGCGGATGAAATAATCCTGCAGTTCGCGGCTCTGGGCGATGACCAGATCCGCGCTGCTCAAAACCTTCCTTTCGATGGCGCGCGGCAGAGCGGCAATCCGCCAATATTGCTTCTGAAATGCCATGGCTTCATAAAGCGGCGGCGAATCGGCTTCCACCACCAGCGGCAGAGCATATTTTCGAGCGGTGTGTAAAAAGGATTCGACATACAAATCGTGTCGGGCGACGATCAGATCCGGCTGAAAATCGCGCACCTGCCGCTCTTCACGGCGGGCAAACACCAAATTTTCGGCCAACAGCTTGGGATCATGGACAAATCGGGCAAAACGGCGCTTAAGAGCTTGCCGGAAAGGCAATCCCTGCCTGCCGCCCTGTCCAGTCGAACCGCTGATCTCATCTTTCAACCAACACAAACGCACTGCATGGCCGCGCTCTTGCAGGGCGCGAAACAGCTCGATCGGTTTGATCGCCGAACCCAGTGACGCGCCGCGGGTATCGTAGAGATAATTGAAGTAAAGAATTCGCATGGAGCTCTCAACCAGGTGATTGGCGAAAAGCGACGATTTCCCGCCAACTGACAATTCGCAGAATCAGCGCAAGAACGACATAGACTGCGAAACCCGCACCGATTCCCAACCAAAGCTCAATGCCTGCCGCTTTGAGTGCCAGAGCCACGCCCGTCATACCGGCGGTTGCCAGCAAGATCTGGCGCAAAAAGCGCAATTCGGCCAATCGGGTGATTCGCGTAAGAGCAAACCAGAGGGTAATGATCAATACAAGTCCCTCGGTGATCACAGTTGCCGCTGCGGCACCGATATGCGCCAATCCGGGTATCAGCAGGGCGTTGAGTCCGGCATTCAACAGCAGACCGACCATTTGGATCAACAACAGATGGCGTTGAAAACCAGTCGCCCCGAACAAACCGGCGGCAAAAATATTGATAAACAGAATCGCCGCCGTCACGCCAAAAATACGCAATGCCGGCACCGCCGGCTGAAAACTGCTTCCGTAGACGACATCGACAATCTGTTGGCTGAAAATCATGACGCCCGGAATCAACGGCACCGCAAGCAGCAGCAACATTTTCACCCCGCGGGTAAAGAGGTACGAGAGATCGTCTGCAGCTTCGGCTTGCAACCGCGAAAATGCCGGAAACATTGCGATCATCAATACCGTTGGGACCACGTTGGTGAAATCGATCAACTTGTGCGCTGCGCCGTAATAGCCCCACACTTGCGGCGGTTTCATCACCGACAGCATCATCATATCGATACGGCTGTAAAACGTGGTCAAAAAAACCGAGATTCCAAACAGGCTGGCGCCTTTGAATATTTGCCCAAATTCATGCCATGAAAACCAGATCTGCGGCACCAAATAACGCGAAAAAAGGACGCGGCTGGAAAACAGCAGACTGATCACCGCCGCCGCAACAAATGCCCAGCTCAAAGCGATCAGGGAATGCCAGACCAGCAAAGCCACAATGCCAAAGACCGTAACCAAGACCCGTTCGATGGTCAGTACCAGGCTTTCCCAAACCATCTCTTCGGCCGCCCGATAGATCGCCACCGCCAGATCGCGAAAAGAGATCAGCACGCCGTAGAGAGAAAAAATCCAGATGGCTTTAACGGTTTCTGCATCATAACCGGTCAAAGCCAGCAGAATGGCGACAAACAGCAGGCTGGCAAAAATCAGCACCGATTTCAGGCCCAGAGAAAAGGCAAAATAGCGCTGTGCACAATCGCGGTTTTTGGCGATTTCACGCGTCAACCACATATTGATGCCGAAATCGTCGATCAGCATGACGAAAAACATGATCGTCGTGGCCAGATTGTAGCGGCCGAATGACGCATCACCGAGAATTCGCGAAGCGACCGGCAGCAAAACAAACGCCATGAGCAGACGTATGATCTGGCCTATGGCGACATAAAGTGTATTTTTTCTTATTGTGGACAACCCAAACAACCTTATTGGCGCTGTTTTGCTTTTTCAGGATCCGGCGAATAGACGAGAAAGTTGCCAATCGACAGATATTCCAGGTGGCCCAGTTCAAAAGCGCGAATGGCGTCTGCCGGCGTGCAGACGATAGGTTCCTCATGCATATTGAAACTGGTGTTGATGATCGAATTCAAACCGCTCAATTTTTTAAATTCCATCAGAATATCGTAATAAACCGGATTGGACTCGCGATCGATGAGTTGCGGACGGGCTGTCTTGTCGACGTGGACAACCGACGGGCATTTTTTCTCCATCTCGTCTGAACAATCAAAAGTGATGGTCATAAAGCGGGCCGGATAGATATTGGCCTCGATTCGCTGATAATTGCCGTCCATGGCATCCAGCAAAGTCACCGGCGCGAACGGCATAAACTCAGTTCGGTTGAGTTTGTGGTTGAGCCAGTCGTTGACGGTTTTGTCGGCGGGTTGATAGAGAATCGAGCGATTGCCCAGGGCGCGCGGACCGTATTCCATGCGCCCGTCAAATCTCGCGACCACATGGCCGGCATGGAGCAGCTCAGCTACTTTTTTGGCCATATTGTCTATTCTCTCGTATTGCAGATTCGATTTTTTCAGTGCCGACTCGATCTCCTCGTCGCTGTAGCCCGGTCCCAGATAGACATCCTGCAATTGGGGCATTTCTTCGATTTTCGGCCACCCCATGCTCTGGTAGTAGCTGTAAAGAGCGGCGCCGGCCGGCAGACCGTTGTCGCCCATGGCCGGAAAAATAAAAACCGATTTGGCGTTCGGCAGTTCAGCGACTTTTTGGTTGATGCGAACATTGGCGAAAATTCCGCCGGCCATACAGACATCGATCGGCCCGGTCTTTTGCAGAAACCGGTCGACATAGCCGGCAACCACCTTTTCCGTCAACACCTGCACGCCTGCAGCGACATCTTGCGGAGAAAGCTGGTGGAATTCTTCCGGCAAGGAGCGCTTGAATTTGACATAATTGCTGCGATGCGGATAGGCGTGTTGGAAATGGCGTTCCGCCAGCTTGTAGCGAAATTCACCGTTTTCCAGCGCGAACAGGGGCTCAAAAAGATGGCGTACACGCTGGAAACTCCCATGCGCGGCCAGGCCGGTGATTTTCCCCTCATGGCGCATCGGTTTGTAGCCCAGATACCAGGTGATGAAATTGTAAAACAGCCCCGGGCTGTGATAGCTGGATACCGCCTCCAGTTGCCGCAAACGGCCGTCTTCACCCAGCCAGACCTGGCCGCAATGACCGTCACCCTGGCCATCGAGAGTCACGATAAGGGCGCGAGTGCGGCCGGAGGTGAAATAGGCGGCAGCTGCATGGGAGCGGTGATGATCCACCAGATCGATCGGTTTATCGCCCAGCCCGACGCTTTTAAGCATTTTTTTCACCTTGGCGATGCGGTTTCGATTGTAAAAATAAGGATAAAAGAGCCAATAGCGATCCCAACGGATGCTTTTGCTGAACAAACTGGCCAGGATCCACCGCCAATTTTTCTGTTTCGTGAACAGATCTCGCAGAACGATGCGCTGCAGTTGCGCAGGCGGCATCATTGCCAGCGCGATCCGGTCGATCTCTTCTGGTCGGGTATGGCCAATATCCAGCACCATCTTTAGACTGTCGATCGGCAAACCGTCAACGGTCCCGTTGTGCAGTTTGATTCGCGACAACCGCTCTTCTTCCACTGCGGCGATGATTTTGCCGTCTTGGATCAACGCACAGCCCGCATTGTGGTCATCGAAAATTCCCAGGATCTTCATTCAAATCACTCCCAATCTTGATCGCGATCGATATCGCGTCAGTTGATCTGTATATGGTTAATTATAGTCCTTGTGGTCGCGAATGTCCAGGCGGCGGCAACGGTTGAGCAGGAAAACGGTTGTGCGGCGGCCGCTGCAAGCGCAAATTTCTCGCCCGTGGATCGCCGGCCATGGCTACAGACCGCTTTGCCATCTTTTTGTGAAAATAGTCGATTTTCGCCGTCGCCAGAGTCAACCCCCAAATCATCCAGATGTGCGTTTTAACGTAGAGGATCCGGTAGTCAGGTGAGGGCAACATCGCGATGATAAAAATACTTTGTGCCATAACCAGGGCCGTGGCGCTGTTTTTGAGATAAAAATCGTTCGATCGCATCGCGCGCAGACCGACAACCAAAAAAGAAAGAATCAACAGGATAAAGATCACTCCGCCGGGGATGCCGAGCTCTGCGGTAACCAATAAATAGGTGCAATGGACCACCCGGGTCCCTGCTGTCTCTTCGCTCACATACATGCGGTAATTGTTCAATCCGGTGCCGGTCAGGGAATGTTCCTTGATGATTCGCATCGCATCCTGTGCCAGGCTCATGCGACTCGAAGATCGATCGTCCGCCAGCGACTCTTCAGCATCGGAGAATCGCGCCATGATCACCGTACCATAGCGAATCCCGCCTGCAATCAACACAAGCACAATCAAGGCTATATAGCGTTTGGAATGGCGCGTCTTGATTTCACGGCGCAAAAGATCAAAGACGAACATGACCACCATCGTGGCGGCGAATGCCAGCCAGGTGGCACGGTTCTGTGATGCGTACAAACTGATAACGCCGATGAGAAAGACCAACAAATAAAACTGATAGTGACGCGGTCGCAAAAAGACTCCAATGCGATACATGATGACGCTCAGCAAGGAGACATAAAAACCGAATACGCTGGCATGAACAAAAGTCCCCTGCGCCTGCCATCCGATTCGTTGTTCACCGAGAAAGCCCAGTCCGACCGGACCGCGCAACCAGTGATGAATACCAATCATTCCTTGAAACAACAGACCAATGGCAAAGCCCAAAAAAACGCTGTGCAGATCCTCCTTGCTGCTTACAAAGGAAATAAACGCGATAAAATAAAGGCACGCGCGGATGTTGAGAAACAGTTCCTGGCGGAAATAGAGCTGATTCGGAGCAAAAAAGACACCGATATGCGACCAAAGGAAGAAAAGCACCGTCAGAACCAGTGCTCCTTTGGCATAGGGCGCTTGCTTCAAACGTTTGCGGCCAAAGAGGAACAGCAAGAATAGCGGTATGTCGCCTACGACAATGGCTTCATCGTCGACCCACTCATGCCAATACCCCTGTGCAATGGTCGCTGAAAAGGTCAACAATATAAATAGATACTTGCTTTTCATCGGCTGGTGCCCAAATTCATTTCAACTGCCGATTTGCCACGCCAAAAGTTGTACAGAAAGACGATCGTCACTGCCGCAAATATCGCCATGATGGGCAAAATCGGAATCCGATACCGCGGAACCACGAGAGTAAGAACATGGATAGCTGTATAATAGGCACAGAACAGATAGAGCAACAACAACTGTCGCCAGCGACGGCGAGAGAGCCAAAGGCCGAACAGAAACAGAATCAGCAATGGATAATATCCCAACGAAAGCACGATTCGAGTCATGCTGTGGGTATTTCGCACCGTTCCGCCGGGCGTGGCTTCATAGACCCAAAACCAAAAGCGAAAAAACTTTTTTACCAAAAGTCGGGCGGTGGCGCATGGATTTTGGGCCATATGGCGTTTTGCTTCCGCAAGCAGGCGTTCCTCGCGCTGCACTTGATTCAATCCAGCAGCAATCGAATCCATGACCGCCATCGTTTTATCGTAACTGTATTTGCCGTCATGCGGCAAATAATTGCCGGTCCACAGCACGTCGCCGGTGCCGACCGCAACCGGTACCATCGCGTCAAAGGTACGGATATTTCGATACATCCATGGCAGAATCGGAATTGACATAAAAACAACGAAAAGCACAACGCTTTGCAAAGCGCGCTTATAACCGAAGTAGATTATCAGGATCGGCAAAAGCAACAGCGGCAACCAAAGCGTGACCCCGCGAATGAGGGTCACCATTCCACCCACAAGTCCGGCGAGCGCCGCTCGACCAGGCGTTGGGTGCTCGAGCAGCCGATACAAAAGCCAAAACTCAAACAACAAGAAAAAAATAAACAAGGTCTCGGTATAGAGAAAAGTGACAATCACAAAAAGATCCGGAAGCAGGAGGGTCAGGATGAAGGCGACCCATGCCACTGTGCCACCGAACAGCCGGCGAGCCAACAGGAACACCCATACCCCGATTCCGACTCCGAGCAGAGAAAAAATAAAATCAATCGCCATCGGGTGCACTCCGATCAGGCGATAGACAGCAGCCAACAGAAAAGGCAATCCGGGTGCAACAAAGATGGATGGATTGAGGCCGTCTTCACTGTAGCCGTTGCCCTGGATCAAATTGACGGCAATCGAGTGGTACGTCCCTGAATCCATATGAGCAGGTGATCCCAACTCCGGAAACGCCAGAATAAAGGCAACCCGCATTAGCCACGCGAACAGGGCGATGAAGAAAAAAAGATGGCCGGACTTTGGTTTAATCCAATTTATCGGAAAGAGGTGCATGTGTTTCCAGTCGGTGTATTTGGTACAATTCCAGCGATGGGCTGATATGATAACCGTTCTCGGGCTCGACTCGATGCAGCAGAGCGGCGTGTGCAGCTATCCAGCGGTAGAAATCGTCGCGTTGGGCGACAGTTTCAGGATGTTGGCGCACGGTTTGCGGCCAGTGATAGCGCTCATAGGTAAAACTGTCGAGGACGACATAATCGACATCCCAGCGCACCACATCATCGCTGGGATCATGCGATGTGCTGCGCTTCTTTCCATGCGCAAACATTCCCGGTACCAAGCCATAAACCTGGTAGACCTTTTTATAGTGCGGTGATTGCTGCAGGAAATGCAAATTGAGGTCCCAGCGGCTCAGCAGCGGCGGTCCGAATTCTTCCAACCCGATACGGCTGTCAGCGGGCAGATTTTCTTCAATCCACCTCTTCATTTGACTGCGTGTATCGGTTTGAGTCAACGCCACTCCATAGCGCAGTGCTTTGATGCCTGTCGGCAACACGATTGCGGCAATCCAAACCACAGCAAAAACAAGTTGTTTTCTCGCATTGCGAATCCTGGCGATCAGAAAACAAAGCGTTTCCGCTGCAATCAGCAGCAAATATGGCACCACAGGCAGTATCTGGCGCATCGCCTTGTAACTCATAACCCCCATCAGAGCATACCAGACGATCGGCAAGACCAGCAAGAGCCAGTCGCTGCGCCGGCGCCGTGCCAACAGAACCACTATGCCGAGTAGAAAAGTCAGGACCGCACCCCACCCCATAGCCAGATAAAAAGCGTTGTCATAAAAAAATCCGTATCCCGGGGATTGGTTACCGGTAAAATAGGAAAAGAAACCGCCACCGGCTCCCATTTTAATGGTGGCACTTTTTTGAAAACGAGCTCCGCCGATCACACCTCCCAGGAACTCTTTGAAATCGAGCAAGGGCATGGGACAGGCGACCAGAAATGCTGCCAGCCAGACCGCCAGCAAAACCCAGAACGGCCTGCCAAACAAGCGATGCCAATCGACCCGCCCCGACTCTGTGCAGGCCAGCAGATGTGCAGTCAGAGTCGCAAGAACAACCAAAAAGGCGTTCCATTTGGTGGCTGTGGCCAAACCGGCAAAAACACTCGCCCAAAGGTAATACCGCAACTTGCCGGTCTGCAAAATGCCGACAGCGGCAAGAAAAGAGGCCAGCATCAAAAAGGTCATCAGAATATCCACCACACCGAAATGCGAATTGCGCACGTGGATAAACGACACCGCCAGAAAGAACGCCGCCAGCAGGCCGCTTTTTTCATTGTAGAGGCGTTTACCGATCCGATAGAGCAGGTAAATCGAAGCAGTTCCGGAAATCACCGAAATCCATCGCGCCAACATATGGAACTGAAATGGGTTTTGGTAATACCATTGGCGCACCAGCGTGAAATCGGTTGCTCCGTGCGCCAACATCAACAAAGCCGAATAAATCCCGCTGACCAGGGCCAGAACATAGGTAAAAAAGGGCGGATAGACTCGAATGGCAAAAAAGGTGTCTACCGACCAATTGTGAAAGTTGAGCAAATTGCCCGCCTGCAAGACAAGCTTGACTTCATCCGGATGATAACGAAAAGGCCGGCCGAAATCTAGCCCGATGACCCGCAACGCCAATCCCAACAGCAGAATGGCGAGCAACAGCAAACCGTTTGATTCTTTTTTGGATGACACGACCAACAACTCATCCCTTTCTGGCAACCTGGTGAAACAGCCTCTCATAATCCCGGGTGACAATTTCCCATGAATAATGGGACTTTGCCCGATCCTGCGCCAAACGCCTGTATTTACCGACGATTTCGGGCTGGTGAAGCAGATTTTGCAGCTGATTGCGCAAATCGTCTGGATCATCGCCGTTAAAATAAAAGCCCGCATCGCCGAGCACTTCATGATGTTCGGGTACATTGTTGGCGATGATGCAATTGCCGTATCCCATTCCCTCGAGCAAGGCAGGATGCGTACCGCCGACTTCAGTCGCCTGAATATACAGATAGGCATGGCTTTGCAGTTCGCGATAACCTTGCCCAAAAACATAGCCGGTGAAAACGATGCGCGGATCCCTGGTGGCCTTTAATCGAGAGATATATTCGTCGCTATAGGGCGCATCGCCAACCATCACAAGTTTTTTTTCCGTCTGCACACGTTCAAAAGCCTCAACCACCAGATGTGCGTTGTTCTCTGGTTCCATGCGGCTGACATAGAGCACATATTCGCGCGGACGGAGAGCGAATTTGTGTAAAACCTCGTGAGTGGATACCGATTGAATCGGTGCGCCGTAGGGGATATAATAGGAAGGACTTTGGAACTTTTGGCAATAATAGCGCTGCACATCGCGGGCGTCTGAAACAATCGCGGAAGGAAGAAAAGTGGCCAGAAACTCGGATATCTTGTAAAACGCCTTGCCCGCCTGGTTCCATTTCTGCCTTTTCCATTCCAAACCATCGACATTGAGCACGGTCGGCTTGCCCAGCAAACGCGGAATAAAACAGAACAGAGCATTGGCGCTGTTGCAGATAAAAACCACATCATAGGGGGTAAAAAAACTGTACAAGGTACACAAACAGGTATGAGCGACCGTATCGAAATACTTGTGGCGAATGGTCGGCAACACCTTGATCCGCACGCCTTTATAATTGCTTCCCTGGTAATCGATTATATTTGACCGGCCGAAAACCGTCACCTCATGGCCTCTTTGCACCAGCCGAGGTGCCATCTCTTCAATAAAGGTTTCAAAGCCGCCATAATTTGCCGGGATACCACGGATCCCCATAATGGCAATCTTCATCGCAACCTAATCCGTTTGAATTTTTGCCTGTTTCAGATCCAGGAAAAGTTTGACAAAATCATTAAAGACCGTATTAAAATGAAAATGCATAGAGCTCCATATCGTTGCCCAATACCGCGGCGCCAAACTTCCACAAGACGCGGAATTCGCTCCAGGAAAAGCGCAACTGCGGATACCAGGGGCAGGTGATCATCAGCTGGGCAATCGTGGCCAGATCCCGATTCAATGTCAAAGCGACCAGACTCCAGACCCCGAAACCGGCAAAGGCCATGGTGACAGCTGTCCCTGCACTGACCATCACAGAAACAATCTCGACAATCACCAATTTGCGAAATTCCATCTCCCTGGTCAGCATCGCCTTTTGCACCCCACCCAAAGCACCGTAGATCAATCCCAGCGCTTGCACGCGAATCACGGCTTTGAGCAGCGGTTCATTGAAAAACTCGGCCAGAAAACCTGAAATCGATACGGACAGTCCGAAAAGCAAAATCGCGAAAACAATGCCGCTCTAAAAAAAAGCGAAGAGACCGCGAGTTGCGAGAGCGCCGGCCGTTGGACCAAGACCATACCCAAGCATTTATCATTTACCAAGGAAACGGCGACTGTCACCAATGCCGCCATGCCCACGATGGCAAATGCTTGCGGCGACAGCAAACGCGCCAGGACGACAGAAACAACCAGCAAAACAACTTGCATGCCCATCTTGGCTGCCCCGGTCCACACAACACCGGAGACTGTTTTTTGTTTCAAAGACATCCGAATATCGTCTCCGCAGGGCTGTTGGTTCGAAACGTCACCTTCGGCACAGGCAGTTCAAAAGGATGATCCCGCAAACTATAGATGATAACCGGAAAACGGGCATCGGGGATTTTGGCAATCGGCAAATAATGAGTTTCGAGTTCCGACTCGATAAAGCTCCAGTGTTTCTGGTATTTCCGCCGGGTATATCCATCGAGAACGATGAATCGCGGTCGATTCTGCTGAAAATCGGATATAAAGTCCGAGTGGTACCGCTTGACAAACTCGGTGGGATGCGCGACATTCTGAAATGGCAACAAACCCGACTCGAGAGTCCAGATCATCCCTCCTGACAGCACTTCATCCGCAGGTGATCCGTTATGGCGCAGAACTGCAGCAGCGTTTCGCAGAGTCGATTGCGACCAGACCCCTTCGTATTGAGGACCCAGATGTTTTCCCGAATAGGCTGCGGTGAAGAAAAAGCAGACAAATGCCGTGGCCAGCCAGGCTCGATTTGAAGTTGCAGCAGGTACAATCCCCGAAATACCGGACAGACTCTTTTTAAAGACGAGAAAGAACAACCAGGCGGCCGTTGCAGCTACCAAAACCAACGGCAGACCCACCAACTGCAACAACAGCATCGCGATCAGGCTGACCAGGCCGGCTATTGGCAGGACTTGTTTGCCGCGCACACTATCGAGAGGCTGGAAGAGGAAACCCAGAAAAAAGGTCAACACACAGGCAGACAGCCAATATACAGGAATCGGCACCTGTGCATGCCAAAAAATCCGATGCAGAAGGTAGATGCCATAGAACAAACCCCACATCAGCGGAAGGAATATCGCGCGATATCGCTGTTTGATCTGCTGGCTGTCCATGACGCCGGCCGCCAGCAAGACCATTGGCGGCAAGGCTTCGGTGTAATACTGAGTGTAGAATCCGCGGTGAGCGGTTTGAAAGGCATAGAGCGCCATGACCGTGCACAACCAGGTCAAAAACAACAGCATCGCTTGCCGATGTTCAGGTGCGGTGGTGGCTTTGCGCAAACAGCGGCCAATACATGCAATAGCGCTGGTCACGAGAAAAAAAGTGTAGAAAATGGAGTGTCTCCACGCCTCCAGGCTGACGCTGACCTCCTGATCCAGTATTCGAAATCCGGCTCCCTCGACCACGCGGAGCTCGGGCGGCAGCATACCCAAAGAGTGCAGAAGTCGATTGGCAACGATATTCAAAGGGTTCAATTGTGAAGTGACGACCTGTTGCCAGCCCATGCGGGTGGAATAGACCGCTGAAAGTGCCAGGATCACACTGAGAAATCCGAGTACATAATAAAGCACATGTAAAAACTTGAGTTGAATGGAATCGCGGCGAATCCATAAAAAATAGATCAGGGCGGTAAGCGGTAGATAGAGAGTGGATTGCCGCACGTAAAAGGCCAGGGCAGCGCATATCCCCGACACCAGCACCCAACCCCGGCGCTGCAGCGGCAATTCGAAAGCATTCAGCATCAACAACACCGACAGGGTCACCATGCACATGGCAAGGGGTTCGGTTTTAACCACCACAGACCAGACCACCAAAATCGGCAGCAACCAATAACTGGCAGCGGCGAAAATCCCGGCGTCGCGGTTCACCAGCCGGCGAGCGATCAAATAGAGCAGCCATCCGGTGATCAGCGAAGAAACCAATGGCACCAGACGGCCGGCCCATAAAGAGACACCAAAGATTTGCATGGCCAACGTGAGGACAAAAATGTAGAAAGGTTGGCGGGAGCCAAAATCAGCCACCGGCCAAAATCCATCCAGAAAAAGCCGTGCGCCCATCAAATGAGCGCCTTCATCCGGATTGATCCACCGAATCGCCAGCAAAAGCAGACGCAATCCTGCTGCGACGGCAAAGACCAGTGTGATGGTCAGCCTGGGGTCAGCAATCTTCTTTTTAATCCTTTTCCACTTCATTGGCACAATTCGATCGGCGTACGCCGCATTGTGGTTCTATTGGTCAAACTCGTTGATGCACTGTGCAATATAAATGATCTGTTCATCGTCGAGTTCCGGATAGATCGGCAGTGACAAAATGCGGCCAGCCAGTCTTTCGGTGGTCGGGCAATGCCCGGTCGCCACCCCCAGATGGGCATAGGCCTTCTGCTGGTAACAAGGAATCGGATAGTGAATCTGGGTTTCCACACCTCGTTTTAGCAGAAATTCCCGCAGTTTGTCGCGGTTTTCACTTTGAATAACAAACAAATGATAGATATGAAAAGCATTGGTTGCCTCTTTTGGCAACACAATGCGCGGATTGGTGATTTGTTGTCGATACAAATTGGCAATCGCACGACGTCGATCGTTCCAGCTTTCAAGAAAGTCGAGCTGCGCGTCCAGAATCGCCGCTTGCATTTCGTCCAGTCGGCTGTTAAAGCCGATGCTCTCGTGAACATAACGGCGCGTTTGGCCATAATTGCGCAGGCGTTTGAGCCGTTCGGCCAATTCATCATCCTCTGTGACAACCATTCCGCCATCACCGAAAGCGCCGAGATTCTTGCTCGGATAAAAACTGAAACATCCCAGCAAGCCCCAGGTTCCGGCAGGAATGCCCTCCCACTCGGATCCGTGTGCCTGTGCACAATCCTCGACCACTGGCAGGCGGTATTTTATCGCCACCTCCCTGATTTCAGACATGTTGCAGCACTGCCCAAAAAGGTGCACCGGCACGATGGCGCGCGTGCGCGGAGTGATAGCCGTTTCGAGCAAATCCGGCCGCAGGGTGTAAAAGTCGCTGTCGACGTCGACAAAAACCGGCGTTGCACCGGCAAAGGAAATCGCCGACAAGGTAGGAATGGCGGTATTGGCAACCGTGATGACCTCATCGCCCGGCTGAACATCCGCAGCCAACAAGGCGAGATGGATCGCCTCGGTGCCCGATCCGACGCCTACCGCATGCTGCACCCCGACATACTCGGCGAAACGCTTTTCAAAGCGCTCGACCTCCTTGCCCAACACAAACCAGCCGCTCTCAAGAACGCGTTGCACAGCAGCGTCGATCTCTGTTTTATAGGTGCGATAGTGCCGGCCGAGATCGCCAAAAAGTACCTGCATGTTGTTTTTCAACTCCCTGAAAATGGCGAAAATCGCCCTGTTTCCAACTGATGGCTAGTTACAGACGCGATAAATATGCGCTATGCGAGGACCGCGGGTTAAGGACACCAGATGATCAAAATCGGGCAAATCCTGGCCGGCTTCGAGAAAAGTGACGTTCTGCCAGCCGCGATTGTCCCGCTTCCAGCGATACCAATTGTCATCGCGGTTGAGCAAGCGATGGGTGCTGAGCCAGGCGATGGTGCAAACATCGTTTTCCTTGAGCCACGCCGCCAGTTCAGCAGGCTCCAAAGAAGGCAAATCAGCCAGGCGCACCAGGTCGCGATCCGGATCGAGGTCAGTATAAAAAGCAGCGATAACCGGCTGATCGATTGCCATCCGATCGCCTGCGCGGCGATGGCTGGCAAACCACTCCGCGGCTGCGCGATATTCCGCCTTGGAATAGCGAATATCGAACAGATCGGCCTGGGTCTGCGAATTCAAATAAAAAGCCAGGAGTGCTGCCAAAATCAAGCCGGCGACAGCGGTGGTCTTGATTCTCTGATCGCTCTGATGCCACAAAAATCCGGCCATCACCAGAACAGCTATTGCTACAGCCATGATATCGATATTGTACTGGGGATACGCAAACCGATGCCGAATGAGAAAGACCGATACCGCCAGCAAAACCGCAAAAGCCACCGCAATCAGGGATGTGGATGAATTCCAGGACGCCAGGCCCATGGAACGAAGTTTGTTGCCGGCAAAGTCAACCGCAACCGAGAATCCGCCGACAATCGCGATCAGCACGATCCAGGAGACGATGACCGTATAATCGATATTCGAAAACGGCCAAATCATATGCATGAAAACAAAACCAGCGAGAAAAATCCCGCCCATCACCGTTGTGCGCGGCTGTCGCCGCAAGCCGGCAATCGCACCCAACAGCGAAAAAAGCAGGGCCAGCGCCGTCCAGATTTTAAATCCCTGCACAGGAAAAGCATTCAGCATGCCAACCCAAAAGGTCCGGAGATACTCGATATTGAAGCGGTAATCGCTGAAATAGTTGCCATAGCTGGCGCCGCCGCTGCCGCCTTGCTGTATCAAAGTCCATACAACAATGAACGAACCGGAAAGAGCTCCCAAGCCTATAGTTATCAATCGCTTGCGGCTAAAAATCAAGTCTGTCAGCACAAACGCAGCGATCGCCAAAGCGCCTTCGTATCTGACCATAGTGGCGAAAAAGGCGATGAGATAAGCGCGCCGATCTTTGCGGATAAAGCGATCGACCGCCCACAGTATCAGCAAAGTGACCAAAAATTCGGGTTTGGGCTTGATGGCCATGCGAAGGGTAACCGGATGAAAAGCCCAAAGCCAGGCCGCCCAAAAACCGTTGTCGCCAAGGTAATGGCGGGCAATGCGATAGACCAGCAACAAGGATAAAACCGCGCTGACCGCGATGATCAACTCGGCGGCAGTCAACTCGCGCGCAGGTCCCTGAAAGACCAAAGAGACCATCGCCACCGCCGATTGGAATAAAGGCGGCCGTTTAAATTGCTCAGGCCATGACAAATTGCGCAACTCAACCGCTTGTTGCCGGTAATCGAAAAAATCGCTCTCCGGCACATCGAAACCATTGACATGGCTGGCGATTTGCAGGCTGAACAGAGCGATGCACAGCCAGCAAAACAACAATCGACGGCGATCGCCCCCTGCAAAAAACAGAGATATCTTCTTTAGGTCCAGTATTGATCCTTGTATTGTTGATAAAATGTCAAAGTGGTCTCAAGCCCCTGCCGCATCGGCGTTCGATACTTCCATCCCAATGCTGCACGGATCTTTCGATAATCCGCATAGTAATTGCCGATATCGATGCGCTTTTTGTTCTCTGGAAAAGGCACCAGGTGATAAGTGCCTTTGCCATAAATATCGATCATGAGTTTGACCAGATCCAGGAGTTTCAGAGGTTCATCGCCTCCGAGATTGTAGATCTGCCCATTGCACTCATCAAATGCACCGACGAGTAGAAAGGCATCCACAACATCCTGAACATAGATAAAATCTCGTATTTGATTGCCGTCACCGAATATTTCGATCTCTTCACCATCGATCAACTTGCGAATAAAAACCGTCATAAATCCCTGGCGATTGTGTTTCATCAGCAGATGCGGGCCGTAGGTATTGGTCAAACGCAAAGACGACGCGCGAATGCCGTATATGTTGTTGTAGAGAATATGGTACCATTCGCCGGCCATTTTGTTGATGCCGTTGACGTCTGTAGGGTTTTGTGGATGTTTCTCATCGACCGGGAGATAGTTTGGCTTGCCATATTGCTGGCGGGTTCCGGCAAAAACAATTTTGACATTCGAATTGAAATTGCGACAAGCTTCAAGAATCGAGAGCTGCGACTTGCAATTGATTTCCAGGTCGGTGAACGGATCTTCCATGCTGTCGATATGGCTGACCTGGCCGGCGAGATTAAAAATATAGTCTTTTCCCTGAACCAGATAATTCATCCCATATTGATCGCGAATATCGGCGATGTTGATCGTCACGCGGTCGCGGATATCCTTCACATTGAACCAGTTGCCGCCGTATTGCGGGATCAGTGAATCGACGATTAAAACATCGGCGCCATAATCGACCAGACGCGCGGCCAGGTGGCTGCCGATGAATCCAAGCCCGCCGGTGATCAGAACTTTCTTCCCTCGATAAGCGGCAGGCAGCAATTCCCGATTGGGCATTCCCCTACTCCTTTTTCAGAACCACCAGTTTGTACCAGATCACCGCGTAATCTCTGGCCACCCGGAAAAGTCGCTTGAAATTGAAAAACTGTGATTTTCCGCTGGCGCGGAAATAATGCCTGACCGGCACTTCGCGAAAACTCGCCCCATTGCGCGCCAATTTATAAACCATCTCGACACAAATCGTACCGCTGGTCGAGGTCAAATTGATCGAATCAAAAAGCTCCCGGCGGATCAGACGAAAATCGCAATCCACATCCCGAATCGGCAAATTGAACAAAAAGCGGCTGACCAGGTGGTAAATTTTGCCGATCCAAACACGGTAGATTGGATCGTTCCGCTTAATCTTGTAACCATTGACAATATCAACTGTCTCATCCAGAGCAGCGGCCAGATTCTGCAATTCAGTGACATCGTATTGAGCATCGCCATCCGTGTAAAAGATATATTTTTTCTTCGATTCTCGGAAACCGGTTCGCAAAGCGCCGCCATAACCCCGGTTTTTCTCATGGTGGATAACGCGCACCCGTGAAAAGGTCGATTCGAGAAAAGTGAGCACCTTTTGTGTCTTCTCTTCACTGCCATCGTCCACCAGGATTACTTCAAAGTCATCGGTCAATTTTTCCGCCGCCATGATCGACTGGGCGACAAGGCTGGCAACGGTTGCCCAATCGTTGTAAATCGGGAAAAAAATCGAAAGTGAAAAATCAGGTATGGGCGGCGATGGTTTTTTGTTCATCATAGGATCCTGCAATCGTCGGTTCATAGTTTCAGCAAGCAAGGTTCTGCAGTTGAATTTGTTTTTCTTCGACAAACCGTTGAATTTCAGGAGAGATCAAGGCCTGATATTCAGCGACCCGATCACTCATGTACCGGTTTGCCCAGTTGAAATCGAAGCCATTCTCGGCGGGGTGGCACATCAACTCGGTCAAACCCTCCGGCAAACTGCACAAGACAGCTGTTAATGCCGCTGCTTTATCAGCGGCATACATCAAAGAAAAACCCTGAAAAGAGGTTGTCCTGGTTGTCATTTTCGAATATCTGGCCTGACTGTAAATCACAGCCGCGTCGACCAGTCCCCGCGTCCTTTCCAATCCAAAAGGTCGTGAAAACAGCCGCAGTCCATTTTGCGGCTGTTCGCCAGTTACCTGGCGAACACCAGACGAAATCATCGGCAAAGTGTGGATATGGCGATGGCTGTCAAAATGGTTGGGGCGCCCCAACCGATCTTCAAATCTGCGCAGTTGTTCGCGCAGTTCAGCGGCGATTTCCCGCGGGTTGAGCTCTCCAGCCCACGCCCGTCGCACCAACCGCCAAACTCCGACAAAACGCCCCTGGCGGTCAACCAGGGAAGAAACGGTCCGGCTGGGCAGCATCGGAAAACCATCCGTTAAATTCCAGTGCAATCCGACCGTGATGCCGCTCGACCGCACCAGTCCGCAAGCGTGATCAGCGGCCGGGCCATTGATCAGCAGAGAGGTTCGCGTGACGATGCCGTTCTCAAAAGCGCGCACAATTCCGCGGTTGACCGCAGCGCACAATCCGAAATCGTCGGCATTGATGATCAATCTCTTCATATCGTGTCTGATTTGGTTCAGCCGTTTGATCATCCTGCGGCGTGCAACAAAATTTTCGCCAGTTCAGAATGCAATTGCCGGGCGACAAAGATCGATTCGACCTGGCGACGGGCTGCTTTGCCCAGCCGCGCCCGCAATCCGGGGGATTCGAGCAGCCGTTGCAGGGCGTCAGCAACACCAACACAATCCGCTTCCGCCACCAGCAGGCCGGTTTTTCCATCGACGAGCAGTTCGGGAATTCCCGAGATTGGCGAAGACACAACCGGCAACTGCATGGCCATGGCTTCAGCGATCACATTGGGAATGCCGTCCCGATTGCCGTTTTCCTCGACAATACAAGGAAGAGCAAAAATCGTGGCATCCGCGTAATGGTTCACAATCTCGGATGGTTGCACTGAGCCTGTCAGGCAAACGACATCTTCCAGATTTCCGAGCTTGATCCGCATCTCCAGACGTGGCCGTTCAGGTCCTTCGCCGATGATAATACAGCGAAAATCAAAGCCGCGATCGTGTAAAATCTTGCTCGCTTCGATCAGCGAAGCAAATCCTTTCTTGGGCACCAGGCGGCCAATCGATAGAATGATGGGAGGATGTGCGCGTTTTCTGCGCGTCGGTGTGAAACGCTGCACATCGATGCCGTGATAGACAACCTGAATCCGCTCGGCTGTCAGATAAGGAAAATTCTCGAGCATATATTCGCGGTTGTAATGGGTGCAGGTGACCAACAGGTCAGCTGAAAAGAATTTTTCCCGCCAGTTTCTCTGCGGGGTAAATATATCGTAAGCATGGACGCTGATTCCATAGGGGATACCCAGCAATCGGGATATGAGCATAGCCAAACTGGCGGCGGCGTCGGCAAAATGAGCGAACAGAAAAGTATATTCGCCGGGCCACATCCGCCGGGCCAGGACAACCGCCAGGATAAAATGAACAAACAAATCCTGTCTTTGATCCTTGGAATATTCGCCTCGAGTTGCGCTCTTGAGCAAGATCCCAAACAAGCTGGTTTCTTTTGATCTTTTCTGAATGGCAAATCGTGCTGTTTTTAGATAGCGCAGCGGATAGTGAAACAGAAAAAAAACGTGAGCCTGCACGAGCTTGCGGCCGGAAACTTGCGCCATCAGGTAAAAGGTCGTTTTCTGTAAATCTGCCATCGCCTCATTGACCTTGTCATCCGGCGGCTCAAACAAGGCAAAAACATCCAGATCAACGCCTTGATTTCGCAAACCGACCACTTCATTGATGATGAAGGTCTCGGACAATGTGGGAAAAGCGTTGAGCAGATAGGCGATTTTCGCCTGTTTTTGCATTGCCGGGGTTGTCATCGCCGATCTCCATCAGCGTCAAGATAATCCTGCAAGCGCTTTTGATAAAAAGCCACCGTTCGGTCAACACCTTCTTGCAGGTCGACGCGGGCCGACCATCCCGTATCGTTGCTGAATTTGGCAGTTGTCACAACGAATTTGCGAATGTCGATCCCCTCGCGCTGCGGCGGGAAAGGCACATTGATGTAGGTACCGCGGCCGACGGATCGGATCACCTGTTTGACCATATCGAGAAAGAGGGTTTCCACACCCGAGCCGATGAAATAGATTTGGCCGTCGGTTTTCTGCGAGACGCCGGCACGGACAAAGGCATCGACCACATCATCGATATAGACGTAATCGCGGGTTTGTTGCCCATCTCCATAGACCGTGATCGGCTGTCCAATCATGGCGTTTTTGATGAACCAGTTCAAAATGCCATAATAACCGTGTTGCATCTGACATCTGGGGCCGTACACGTTGTTCAACCGCAGAGAAACAGCAGGAAAACCATAAACCCGGCCAAACAGCAGCAGATATTTTTCGGCGGCGAGTTTGTTGATGCCATAGACGTCTGTGGGCAGAGTCGGATGGTCTTCGTCGACCGGCAAATAGAGCGGCTCACCGATCTGGCCGCGACTGCCCGCATAGACGACCTTGATCTGCCTCTTCGCCTGGCTTAGAATGCGACACAGATTGAGCGTGCCGTTGCAGTTGATCGCGGTATCCAGTTCCGGATTTTCCATGGAGATCTCTCTGCCGACCTGGGCTGCCAGATGGTAGACCAGATCGCAATCCTGCACCGCCTTTTCCAGTGCCGGATAATCGCGAACATCGCCGAGAATCACCTCGACATCGCTGCGAATTTCCGCAATGTTGGCCTCATTCCAGCCATAGGGATCAAGTCTGGCGTCAAAGATACGAACCTTCGCACCGTTCTCCACCAGCCGATGGGCAAGATTGCTGCCGATAAAGCCGAGACCGCCGGTGATCAGAATTCTTTTGCCTGAAAAATCATCAGATTGGGTCACTTTGCCATTTCCTGCAATATCTTGTTAAAACCTTTGCCCAGCTGTTCCAAAGTACAGTGCTGTAAAAACACCCGATAGCCTTCCTCAGCGATTTTATCTCGCAAAGACGCGTCGTCTTGCAGTTCGCGGATCGCTTTGGCCAAAGCTTCCGGATTGGCGCGTTCGATCAGCAGCGCGCTGTGGCGGTCACGCAGCAATTCCTGCACAGGCTGATTCTTGCCGGTAATCAGCGGTTTGTGCATGGCGATCGATTCGATCACCTTATTGGTGGTGAGGCGCAACATCCGCGCGTTGCCGCCGAAAATGCCCAAACAGACATCGGCCCGCGCGATCAAATCAGCCAATTGTTCATAGGGAACCGGATCGATAAACTGAACGTTGTGCAGATCCAGTGCTCGCGCCAGTTCCCGGCAGTCATTGTAAGTAATGCCGCGGCCCACCACCTGAAATTCGATCGACTCGTCCCGCAACAGCTGCGCAGCGCGCAGGATCGTATCGACACCATGGAAAGGTGCATATTCGCCGTGAAAATGAACCAAAAAACGATCCGAATTCTTGCGCTGCGGACGCGGATAGATCAACCTTTCGTCAACCGCCAAAAAAACACGATGAAACTTGTCGATGGGTGTTTTGAATTTGCGCGCAAAGTCTTCGATATGATCCTGAGTCTCCAGAACAATGGCTTTTGACCAGGTGCAGCAAAGCCGGTCGAGCCAATGATAAATCCTGGCCATGATGCTGCCCGGCCGCGCGCGATTGCGGTCGTTGACCATCGTGTCATAGGTGGCGATATACATATCAAAGAGAATCGGCTTGCGGGTAAGAATCTTGAAAAACGGCAGAATCACTTGTCCATAAAAGCCGACGATGATGACATCGCAATCCCGTGCGGATCGCAAGCCCTGCAGAATCAAGCGCGGATAATGCTTGAAAGAACGATCGGGCGGGAAGATCCCTTTGACCTCGAGGCCCTGCATCCGCAATGCCTGCTGAACGATGCGCGTGCGTGAATAGCTCTCTTCGCGTCCGGCGATATACAGTATCTTCATGGTTTGTCGTTGCTTTCCATCTTGCGGAGGCGATAGAGCACATTTTCGAGCAGTTGGCGGTTAAAACTGATGAGATCGGCCAGCAAGGCCATAATGAAGACCTGGAAACCAACAATCAACAAAACCGCTGCAAGGATCAACGACTGGATGTGGCCACTGCCGCTGTAAAACAGATAAAAATAGATAAAACGCAGACCGATGATCAGACCGACGGCAAAGATCAAAGCGCCAATGTAGGAAAAAATCTTTAGCGGCTCGTAAAGGGTATAAATTCGCGTGATGGTTGCGATCGAACGCTTGATATAGCTCCAGTTGCTGGAGAAAAGCCTTGATTTGCGAACCTGGGAATTGGTGTGCACCGGCACATCGGTTATTGCCAGATTCTTTTTGCCCGCCTGGATGATGGTTTCCAGAGTATAGGTAAAGCGCGACAAGACATTCATCTGCAAAGCGGCTTCCCTTGAGATGGCGCGAAAACCGCTGGTCGCATCGGCAACTTGCGTTCCCGAAAGTTGCCGCACGGCCCAACTGCCCAGCGACTGCAGCCGTTTTTTGGTCCAGGAAAAATGACCGATACCGTCGGTTTGGCGATCGCCGATAACCACGTCGGCTGAGCCATGCAAGATCGGATCGATCAACAAGGGAATATCGCACCCGGCATACTGATTGTCGGCATCTGTGTTGACAATGATATCGGCTTTCAGGCGCAAACACGCATCCAGACCGGTGACAAAAGCTTTGGCCAGGCCTTGATTCTTGGTCATGCGCACAATATGGTCGACGCCGAGCTGCCTGGCGACCTCGTAGGTGTTGTCTGTGCTGCCGTCATCGATGACGAGAATCTCGACCGTATCAACTCCCTCGATCTTGCGCGGCAGATCTTTCAAGGTCAACGGCAAAGTCGCCGCTTCATTAAAACAAGGTATTTGAATGATCAGTTTCACGATTAGTTTATGATTTCCTCTATATTGTAGTCCTTGATTTCCCGGGCATGGGTAAAGATGATCATTTCGCCCAGGAGGCCGATGGAGATCATCTGAATACCGAGGATAAAAAGCATCATGCCGAGCAAAAGCAGTGGTTTTCCGGCAATACCGCCGATCCCAAACAACCGATAGAAAAAGAGATAAATGTTGATGCCGGTGCCGACCAATGCAAAGATCGCACCGATAAAACCGAGAAAATGGAGCGGCTTTTTGGTATAATTGCGCAAAAACAAAACGCTGATCAGATCGAGAAAACGGCGGATATAATCGCGCAGATGCAAGGAGTAGTTGAATCGGCCGGCCATCTGTTCCACCTGCACCTGTTCAATCTTGAAGCCCTGGCGCTGCGCCATGACCGGGATAAATGAATGCAAGGCGCCATAGAACGGCACGCTGTCGCGCACGGAACGCCGCATCGCCATGACTCCGCTGTTGATGTCGTGCAGTTTGAGATGTGTCAAACGATTGGTCAGCGCATTGAACAAACGGGAAACAAATTGATTCAGGCGCGAATCCCGACGCGGATGTCGCACACCGATAACCAGGTCACTGCCTGCATCAAGAACCTTCAGCAGATCGAGTATGGCATTCGGTGTAACCCGCACGCGACAAGTGCTGAACAACAACTTTTCGCCCTGCGCTGCTTCCAGACCGGCCTCGAGCACCGAGGCCTCGCCAAAAGCGGTGCGCAATTTCAGCAAACGCACTTCCGGACGCTCAGCAGCCAAACGCCGCAATTCGCTGTACGTGCCGTCGATGCTGCCATCGTCCACATAAATGATCTCATATTTGGCGCCATAACTATCCAAAACGCGGTGCAATTCCAGGTCAAACGCAGTTACGAGACCTTGCTGATTTTGCACCGCCACAACCAACGACACCTCGGGTGCAACAGCCGCTGGAACCACCTCTCTGTCGACAGCTTGTATTGCTACAGTTTCCATAAAACCTCACAACTTGCCCCGATCCAGGCGCAGCGTTTGCACGCTGCAGCTCGAGTTTTGCTAAACAATCGAACGACGAGTTCCATAGTCGACGATCAACTTGCCCACCAGACCAAAAAAGAAAAATTGCATCGCCGTCGCCCACAACAACACCGTCAAAATCAGCAGAATATTGACGGCAATCAGCGTTTGTTCGAGGATGACGATGCGATAGGCACACACAAAAAAAACTGCGGTGCCCAAAAGAAAAAACAAAAAACTGAAGGTGGCAAAAAAGCTCAGCGGATTGCGCAAATGCCGCATGAGCAGGCGGATGGTGGTCAAATCCATAATCACACGGAACGTTCGGCTGAGATTGTATTTGGATTTGCCGAATTGACGGGCATGGTGTCTGACCGGCATCTCGGCAATCTTTGCCCCTTCTATGCGCATCAAAGCGGGGATGAACCGATGGAGTTCGCCATAAAGAGAAATACGCCTCAGCAAATCGCCGCGAAAAGCTTTCAGGGAACAACCGGTATCATGCAGCCGCACATCGGTAATCGAACAGATCAGACGATTGGCGATCTTGGACGGAATCTTTCTGATCAAAAAAGAATCCTTGCGGTCTTTGCGCCAACCGCTGACCATATCGTGTCCATGCTCCAATTGTTCGAGCAACAGCGGGATATCAGCCGGATCATTCTGCAAGTCGCCGTCCATGGCGATGACAATTTCGCCGCGCGTGGCCGTAAAGCCGGCTGCCATGGCGGCAGACTGGCCAAAATTGGCACGAAACAAAATGGCGCGGAGGTGCCGATTTTGTGCCGCCAGCTTGCGCAAAAGTTCGCGCGTCCCGTCTGTGCTGCCGTCATCGATAAAAATGACTTCATAGGTCTTTCCCAGATCCGCCAACACCGGTTGAAGCCGGTTCCACAGGCGCTCGGCATTATCCACTTCGTTGTAAAACGGCACCACCACCGAAAGATCGGGCTTTTTCTGATCGGAGTTTTCTTTTGACTCTTTTGTCATCGGTTTCCAATTTTTTTGCCGAACCAAACCAATGGCCCTAAAAGCAACACTTCAAGAAAAACCGCTCGAAAGTTATGGGCGATAAACAAGCTTTGCCAAAATTTGTCCATCGAGCTTGCCCGTTTGATGTCGAGAAAAATCGCAAAAGGCGCGATGTAATATTCTTTGGAAAAAGGCCAAAATATCTGGGCGCCGTATGGAACACTGGTATCAGCAGCCAGCAAGTCGAGCAACACATGAGACGAGCCGGCCACACCGAACACTGCGGCATAAATCTTTAAGCTTGTATGGCTGTATTTCGCCCAAATCGCTGCCATGAGCAAACCAATCGCCCAAACAAAAACAAAACTGTGGCTAAAACCGTGGTGAAAACGGTTGGGATCGCTGACAGCAAAACCAAAAAGGAAATCGAGATCCGGCAGAAGCGCCATAAAAATCAGCAGCAGTGCGGTGACGTGCCGTCGGGATAGATGCTGCTGTGTCGTAAAAAAAACGGCCAGCCCCGCCAAACCATGTCCGACCGGCGTTGGCATTATCGCTGTCCTTTTCTTTAACGTGGATTCGGTTAACACCGAATCTTGATCTGTTCTAAAATAGAGTCAAATATATCATATTGCGTACAAAAATCCAAGGTCTTCCTCAGTTCTGCATTTGCTTTTCGCTACAGATTGTTGCCATGGCTGCCGTCCTTGCCGCCTGGTAACAGCCGGGTCTGGTGGTCCTTGCCGCGCCAGTCCGGTTTTGCCGGTTACAGAAAAAGGGCTGTCTCGTGCCGGACAGCCCCTCGATTGTTTGTGGCCGAATTTAAAAGCTTGGCAAAATTGACCTGTTTCAGACCGTTTTCACCTCTTCATCGCGATCCCGGCGGTTTGCGACAATCCGGGCCGGCACGCCGACCGCGACCGAAAACGGCGGCAGCTCTTTGGTCACCACCGATCCTGCGCCAACCACACACCCTGTACCGACTCGTACGCCATCGAGGATCATCACCCCGGCGCCCAGCCAAACATCATCTTCGATCACCACTCCGCCTCTGCTGTCATAGCCTTGCCGCATGATCGGCAGATCCAAACGATCGTAGCGGTGTTGGGCGCCGCCGATATAGCAGTTGGCTGCCAGCAACACATGCTTGCCGAACTGAATGCGCGTGGTCGTACCCAGGCGGCAATTGGCGCCGATATTGCAAAAATCGCCGATTTCAATCGTGCCGTTGCGTGTGCTCAGCACGGTGCTGCGGCCCAGCAGCACTTCATCGCCCAGACGGATCGAGCTGGTTTTGTCGCCCTGAGCGCTCAAACTGCAATATTCATCCATAACACAGCGTTTGCCGATATGTATTTTTTTGGCATGCCGCAAAGAAACACTGCGGCCGATCATCGATCCCTTGCCCATCTTACCCAAAATCAAGCGATAAAATATTTGTCGCGCTGCATAGCCGAACAAGCCGGGAACCCAGGCAAACAAGCCTGTCACGGTCTCGAAAAGGATCAGATTCCAGAACGAATAATCGCCGATAACGATATCCATGTACTTTTTCAAAGGCGATTTCTTTTGCCGCATGACACCTTCGAAACCGCTAAAATAATTGACATCGCCTTTTACATCACCCCTGCTGGTGATCGAAGCAGCAGCAGGAACATCCTGCATATCGACTCGAACTCCCAGTGCTGAAAAATAGATACCGCCAAACACCCCGGCAAGCAAGGCTTTGAAACGCATGAAAAGAGCAACCGATAGTCCGAATGGGCCGCCGATACCCATACGCGCAAAAGTGAAGGCATAAGCACCTTCGGACAATCCGATCCCGCCGATTGAAATCGGAATCATGGTGATGACCAGGACAATCGGCGTAATGATAAAAGCCTGCAGCAAGGAAATCGGAGCGCGGAAGGCCAGTGCACTGATATAGACATTGAGCCCTGCAACCGCATAAAAAAGAAATGAGTTGGCCATCGCAAACACCAGAGCGCCTTTGGCGTTGCGCAAGGAAAGAATGGCGTTTTGCACCTTGAGAAACTTGCCCAGAATGGAATGAACTGCTTTTATGCGAATGCGGTCTTGCATCCAGGCGACCAGCGAAGGTCGAAGCAAGAAAAGCAGAATCATCCCATAGCCGATTACGCTGAAGAGCAGTGCCATTGAAAGGCCGATATCCCATAGATTGCGGATCGCAAGAAAAAAGGCCAGGATCGCCACAGCCAACAGAGCGGTCAGCCCGGTGAACCGTTCGACAAATACGGAGGAAAACGCTTCAGCTTGACGGCCGACAGATTTGCCGAGCGCATAAGCACGCACCACGTCGCCGCCGACATTGGTGGGCAAAACAGTGTTAAAAAAATACCCCACCGCATAAAGACCAAAAAGTTTGAACAACGACACCCGTATGGCATAGGCGCGCAAAATCACCTGCCATTTCCAGGCGCTGACGAAAATCAGCACCGGCGTGATGGCGATAGACAACAACACATAATCAAACCGCGCCTGACGGATGATCTCCCACAAACTGCCGAAACCGACGCGATAAAAAACCAGTGCCAGCAGGGCAAGACTGATGCCAGTGCGCAGGAAAAAAGAAAAGCCGCGTTTTTCGTTTTGCAACGGTTGATTCATCGTTTACCCATCTTCGCCTGTGGTTGGCGGAACCGCATATCCCATGCGCATTCGATTAGAGCAAAAACGGCTTGAGGAATTCAGCACTCTTGCGCGCTTTTTGCTTTTCCTGTTCCACCGCCGGCAACAGTTTGACTTTGATCTCTTGCCGATGCTGGAATGCGATGCGGATTTTTTCGAAAAAGGTATCATAAGAGAGATCGCGAAATTCAATAAGATTCTCTTCCTGGCCAATGGTCCGCATATAGCCCCGGTTCTTCGGATAGGTGACAATCCCAACCGGTGGCACCCCCATTGCCGAAGAAAGGATCAGCGAGTGGGTTCGCATGCCAACAAAAAGCTCCATGCGCTTCAAGACCGCGCAAATATCGCGATAGCTGTAACGGCGATTGGAAATCATGCGCACCCGATCCTGGTAGGCGATGCGTTGCACCACTTCTTCGGCGATCGCCATATCCATGTGTTGAGTTTCGACAAAAATGACATCGACATCAAAGGTCTGGATCGCGCGATCCGCGGTTAGCGCATAGAGTTCGATGAGCTGTTCGCGGCCGAACGTCTTGCCGTCCTGGCGAACAAATGCGTCGACATAGCTGTTGATATTGAAGCCGATCACCGGCCGGTTACTTTTAAAGAGTTGTTCGGCGCGACAAATCTCGTCGAAACGGCGGTCGTCGACCGGTTGGGCATTTAAAGCCGAATCTGCGCCGTCCAGAATGTTGGGATGCGAAATACCGAGCTTGTGTAAAAGTTCGCGCGATTCGATGTCGCGCAAGATCAGCATGCTGGCGCTGTCCACCACGCGCTGCAGGGCTCGATGGCCTTGCGGCGTCCGAATCGGCCCCAGGCTGCAATTGTACAGCGCAATCGGCACCCGCCGACGCGCAGCTATTGGCAAAACCAGGGACAGGGTGTGCAAATAGTTGAATAACGGATTGTACAATTTGCGATCAAAAAGAATGGCATCGGTCACCAAAATCAAATCAGCACGCAATGCCGCCACAAGAGTGGGTAATCCGAGAATTTTTAAGCTGAGAGCCCACGGCATCAGAGATATCGGTTTGACCGGAAATTCGGCAAAGGTCTTGCTCACGAACCGAGTATTGATCGTGGGGATGGTGAATGTCACGTCTGATCGAACCGCCAGGATATCCTGCATTAACCCGCCCAAAATGGCCGCATCGCCGGCATTGCGTCCGGAAAAATTCCCCAAAACATTAATCCGCATCATCATACACCCAATTGTTAAAATCCCTCATACGGCAAAACGAGTCGATCTGCAGCAAAACCATGACAAACTCGAACAGCCGCTTGCCATCACAAGAGTCCTTCCCCTGTATACCATGCTGCCGTGCGTGTGATTCCCTCGCGCAACCCGACCTGAGGATAATAGCCCAAATCGCGTTTCGCTTTTTCGATCGAAAAAGCGCGGTCTTTGACAAAAATATCGACTCGCCGGCGATAAATCGGCGGCTGAATGCGCAGCGGGACACAAATGCCCTCGCACAGCCAGGCAGCGCCATAGAGCGGCCAGACTGGCAATTTTAACCATGGTTTGCCAACACCCAGAACCTCCGCAATCAGAGCCGCAAACTCTGACAGAGTGACATATTCTTCACCAGCAATGAGATAGGCCTGACCAACCGCTTTTTCACTTTCACCAGCCAGGCGGAATCCCTCGACCGTGTCAGCGACAAAAGTCAGATGATACAGAGCGCGACCGCCTGCAAACATGACAAAGCGGCCTTTCTTAATCAATCGGTACATTTTGAGCATGCGGGTGTCACCGGGCCCATAAATACCGATCGGCCGCACCACCGTGACCGGCAAACCATGCTCGCGGTGATAGTCCATCGCCAACTGCTCACCGGCCAGTTTGCTGGATTGATAGATATCGCCTGGATGAAACGGAGAATCTTCGTCTCCGGGGGGATTTTGCACATGGCCGTGCACTCCGCCAGTGCTGCAGTGGATCACCCGTTTGACACCCTGGGCACGCGCTGCCTCCAGAACATGCCGGGTTCCACCAACATTGACCTGTTCATAGATGCTGTCCGGCACATTGGCAGCTCGATAGAGGGCCGCTATATGATAAATGACATCAACCCCTTCAGCTGCGCGCAGCAGATCATCAGCGGATTCGAGCTTTCCATAAACCCAATCGATCGGCAGATCTTTGAGATGGTCGATGCGGCTGGTCGACCGCACAAGGGCGCGGACCTGGTAGCCGTGCTGCAGGAGGTTTTTGACCATATAGCCGCCGGTAAAGCCAGAGGCTCCAGTGACCAAAGCTTTCATTCTCGACCCTTTCCGCCGCCGAAAATTCCTCTTTAAACCCTATTTTACCGCGACAACGATAGCCGCATGACCAAATTGGTTGCGAATGAAGCTGGGTAAAATATTATAGAGCGGTACAAAAACATAATTAAATATTCCCGACAGCAAACCCCGCCTCGGAGTCTGGGTGGCTTTGGTGTAATCGAGGGAAACCTGCACTTCATTGAAATCGGCAAAGAGCTGCTTGAGTTCTTTCTTGGTATAGAGACGGGTGATCGGCGCATCCTCATGCGAAAACTCGAAATTGATCCGGCTGAGTTTGGAAAGCAATATTTTCCAGGAGTAGCGATAATAAAGAGTGATCACCGCTTCGCCGCCGGGTTTGAGCACCCGCAACACCTCGGATATCGCTCGCTGGGTGCTTTCGGTCTGATGCAAAACACCAAAAGAGGCAACGATATCGAAGGAGTTGCTTTCAAAGGGCAGGTCTTCGGCGTTGGCTTCCCGCAAGTCACCTTCCAGACCATACAATTGGAAATTTTTGCGCGCCAATTCCAGAGCCGCCGGCGACAGATCGACTGCCGACACGTTCATGCCCGCCTGCGCCCAAGCGACCGATTCCCAGCCGGCTCCACAGCCGATCTCCAACAAATGGCCGCCCGGATACTTGGCTGCATGCGATTTTATCAACCGATAACGGTGTTCATAATTGGTGCGGATAAATTCACCGACCACGTGAAAGAATTCCGGAGAGCCGATTTTCCGCGGATCGCCTTTCCAGAACTGGGTGGTGTTGACGTTGTCTGTCCAATAACGCCGCACTTCCTCCAGGGTTCGGTTATCGCTGCCCTTCCACAGATAGCTTCCGATCGTATCCGACATCGAATTCCTCCACTTATCCTAACGCCTGCCAACGGCGAGAACTCAACACCGGGCATCGTCTTTGTATATGATTTTCAACAATCTATTCGATTTTGTTCAAGCCGGGCGATAAACTGCTTTGACGGCTGCAATTTCTTTGCGTTTTTGTTCCACCGACCATCCCAGCTCTGCCGCCATAATCTGGGCACAGGCTTCAACCACCGAGTCGCCTGGATAGCCAGCCGAACCCAGTTCCGTGCGGCGCAGGATCAGATCAGCCAGATGAACAGCCATCTCCTCGCGCACCGCAAAAATCACTTCTGCCTGCAACACCGGCGTCGATGCAGCCAAACACTCCAAAGCACAAGTATCGCCGTTTGCCATCTGCAAAACTTTCGTATAGCAGGAACCATACGTGTTGACCAGGTGACGGGTGATGTCGGGCAGAAACCGGGCGCTTTGTTGATTGATCTGGGTTTCCATGTAATCGTTGAAACGATCGATTTCGCCTCCCCACAGTCGGGTTGTGCGACTGGCAGAGCGACTCATTCTGCGCCCAAGTTTAGGCATGACCTGCCGCATGGCGCTCTCGGCAACCCCGCGCGCTGTGGTATATTTGACACTCAGAACACCGATCAATCCCTCCAGACCATGCTCCCGGCCATAATCGAGCAGCCGAAAATGCTTTTCCAACTGCACATCGCCGGTTTTGGCATTGGTACCCGCCATCGGCAACAAACCGCCATAGAAAAAGGTCACTTCTTCTCTCGCGATTTTTGCTTTCGGCATCGCGGCGTTCACCTCTTCGAGAAACGCAAGAATGTCCTCTTCAGTGACCCGATAATCCTGCGCTTCACCGGCAAAAGGCCGATGATCGGTGCCGACCAGTGTATACCCCCGCCAGGGCGACAGAAACAACAGGCGCGATCCTTTGTTGAAGACAGCATCCGCATCGCGAAACACTTTCTTGCTCGGCACCCCAAAAGCATAGTGCTCAGTTAACCGCCGATTGACCACCAGGTTCAAGGCGGTCGAAAGGGCAACACGGGGAATGGATCCGTTCGACGTGGCGCGTTGGACGAGATGGTTGATCCATGGGCCGGTTGCGCTCAGGGTCACACGCGCGCGAATCGACAGGCGCTCGCCGCTCAAATGATCGACCGCTTCCACCCCGACGACCCGGTTGTTATCGACAAGCAAATCGGTTGCTTCGATATAATTGCACACCACAGCGCCGCGCTCTGCGCCGGAGTGGATAAAAGAGAGCAACAAGCGCTCCGAATTGAACATCTGTGCGTCTGTCCACAGCGCCCCGCCGTTCAAATTGGGAATATCGAAATAGGGAAAAAGATCGGCCACGCGTTTCTTCGACAATATTTTTCCGGCCGGCAGATGCTTTTCCGGATCATTAAGCCGGTTGCGATCGAAGCCGATCAGATCGTTTAACAACAAGCCGATGCGCATCACTTCCGGGCCCTTGATCATATGCCCATAGGTGGGCATGATGCAGGACAAGGGATGGATTTGATGCGGTGCAATAGCGCTGAGGACTCTTCTTTCAACAATCGATTCACGAGTGCGGGCAAGATCCAAATGTTGCAGATAGCGCAAGCCGCCGTGAATGGTTTTCAGGCTGTTGGCAGAGGTTGCGGAAGCAAAATCGTTCTTTTCGATTAAAGCCACTCGCAAACCTTGCAAAACCGCTTCCCAGGCGATAGTGGCGCCATAGATTCCGCCGCCGATCACCAGGACATCGAATTCCGTCTGAGCAAGAGCATTTGGATTGCGTTTCATATTCCTCGCCGTCAAGATTAAACAGGGCTGAGTGCTGTCCGGCCGTCAAACTGGACAGCCCTTTCAGGACTGCAGTGTCTGTTGCCACCAGAGTTGAAAGACCATAAGTGCCCACAATCGATGGCTGTGATTTTCTCTGCCCTGTAAATGTTCGTGAATCAACGACTGCACCGTGTTGCTGTCAAAAAAGCCGCTTTTCTTGATGCTGGCGGGCGACAGGGCATCCAACATCATCGGTTTCAATTCTTTTTTCATCCAATTTTTGATCGGAATGCTAAAGCCCTCTTTGTTCCGTTGGATGATTTCAATCGGCAAAATGTCTGTCATGGCACGCTTGAGCAGATACTTGCTGGTTTTGCCCCGCAGGCGCAGGTGGCTGGGGACGGTCGCGGCAAATTCCACAAAGCGGTAATCGAGAAACGGCACCCGTGCTTCCAAAGAGGTTGCCATACTCATCCGATCGACCTTGACGAGGATATCGTCGACAAGATAGGTGTGAATATCGACATACTGCTGCTGATCGAGCGGATCGTTCGAATTGCAGGAGGCAAACTGCTCGAGCATCAGATCGTGGGCGTCAAAATCGCCCAGATCGCGCAGAAAATCGGAGCTGTAAAGGCGCTGTTTCTCTGCATTCTGCAGAAAAATCATCCAGCGCACATGCTGCAGATCAGCTGGGAGGCGTGCTCCTTCGGCAAAGCGTTTGATTCGGTTGCGCAAACCCTTCTTTTTTTCGCTCGGGCGCAGTTGGCCGGCAATCGCTGCCAGGCAATTTGTGCGCAAAAACCTGGGCAGACAGCTGAACTTTCTTGCCAATCTATCGGCGATATACGTATCATAGCCGGCGAACAATTCGTCTCCACCATCGCCTGACAGAACCACCTTCACATGGCGCCGGGCCATCTCGGAAACCAGAAAAGTCGGAAAAATGGAAAAATCGCCCAGAGGTTCATCCAGATGATGGATCAACTTGGCGGTCAAATCGACTATGTCCGGATTGATAAATTCTTCGTGATGCTCAGTGGCAAAGACTTGTGCAACACGCCGGGCATAGGGCAACTCGTTATAGGTTTTGTCGGCAAAACCGATTGAGAACGTCTTCACACCATTGTTGCTGCTCCGGCTCATCAAAGCGACAACCGAGCTGGAATCGAGACCGCCGCTCAGAAACGCACCCAACGGCACATCGCTCATCAAGCGGATTTTGACTGCATCCGTCAGCAGCGCAACAAACTGTTCGGCAAGTTGTCCCTCACTCTCTTCTGAGGCCTGAAACGAGAGATGCCAATAGGGACGGATCGTGATCTTGCCGCGCTCATAGATCAGATAGTGGGCCGGTAAAAGTTTGTGAATATCCTGAAAAATACTGTATGAACGTGGAATGTACTCAAATGTTAAAAAAGTATCAAGGCTTTTTCGGTCGATATTTCTCGGCACATCGCGCTGCTGCAAAATCGATTTGAGTTCCGAGGCGAAAATCAGCTGTTCACCATCTTGATAATAATACAGCGGTTTGATGCCAATGCGGTCGCGCGCCACAAACAGCAATTCCTTGCGGCTGTCCCAAATCGCGAAAGCAAACATGCCGTTCAACTTGCGCGGACATTCCTCGCCGTATTCCTCATAGGCATGCAGGATCGTTTCCGTGTCGGTACGCGTCCGGTAGTTATGGCCGCGGGCTATCAATTGGGTGCGCAATTCGGCGTGGTTATAGATTTCACCGTTAAAGACAATGGCCAGGGAGCGATCTTCATTGTAAATCGGCTGGCTGCCGGAAACAAGGTCGATGATGCTCAGACGGCGCATCGCCAATCCCACACCTTCAGCGAGGTGATAGCCGGCGTCATCCGGGCCGCGATGGCGCATGGCATCGTTCATCCGCTGCAGCGCATCGCCATCAACCGGCTTTTGGCGATCGCGATATACCATTCCGCATATTCCGCACATCTATCGGGCCGTCCCAACCGCTTGTTCGATGATCCATTCGACATTCTTTAGATAGTTGGTATAGCTGTATTGTTCATCCGCCAGCGCTTTGGCGGCAGCCGCCAAAGTCCGGCCTTTTTCCGGGTTGCGCAGCAATTCCGCAATGCCCTGCGCAAAAGCCTCGGAAGTCAAGTCGGTCAAAACCGCGACTTTAGGATTCAACACCTGCGTGTGGGTGATATGATTCGTCGCCACGATCGGCCGGCCCGAGCGCAGATAGGAATAGATCTTCAGGGGCGAGTTGTTGCCCGCCAGTCTGGGCGAGACCAGGATCTCGGCGATATCGATCAATCCAGGGATAAACTGCGGCGACATAAACCCGGTAAAGGTAAAAAGGGAATCCAAACCTTTGCGCTGCACCACTCCCTGATATCTGCGGACCTGTTCCTCGCCGCCGCCAACCAATAAAAAGTGCAAATCGCGTGCGACTTTTTGCCGCACCAGATGTTCCGCGCTGTCGATCAGCAGATCAATCCCCTGATAGGCCTCGAAAGTGCCATAATAGAGCACCACGCGTTTGCCTTCCAGCCCGAACCGCATCTGCAGATTTTGCCGGTCTTTGTCGGTGACTGGAAAGATCATGCTGTTGTCTGCAACATTCTCGATCATCACGCTCGTCTTTTGTGGATAGTGCTCCTTGACGTAGCGCTGCAATTCCGGACAGATGGTGATCATTGCGTTGGCATTCATGATCGCGCGCTTTTCCAGGCGCGCAAAGAGCGATTTGAGCAGCTTCGAGCGGGTGAATCTGAAATTGTCGAGTTGCTGCGGCAAAGACGAATGCATGTCGTAGAGATGGGGAATCTTGAACCGGCGGGAAAGATTGACTCCCCAGAAGCTTGCCTCCTCATGGGTGTGGAGCAAATCATATTGCCCTTGCTTGAGCATTTTTCTGCTGCACCGCCAAAGTCCAACGTCGAGAAAAAGCTTGGCTTTCGAAGGCCCAATTTTGATTTGCTTGACTCCCGGCAGTTTTGCACTGCGAAAGATGGACAGGTTCTGGATCGAAATATCTTCTCCATAGCCGTAGGTCACCAGGTCGATGTGATGACCCAACATCGACAAAGCCTTGATGCGATGGAGAACGCTGAACGGGGTGCCGCGCGGTGAAAAAAACGGCTGCGGTGCGATCATCAGAATTCGCAATGAGCGATTGGGTTGCTTTGGGTCGGGTCTGGGGACCATCTTTCCTTACCTCGGTCAAAATGAAATCTCAATGTTTGCCGACCGTTCTTTCGCCGGCCTTCACCTAAAATCCAGATGAATTGTGGCTTCCGCTGCCGTCATTGTTCGGCGCAGAGCTGTCTGATCTTTCCAAACCAGTTCGTTTCGTCGAAATGACCAGGAACCCCGACCACAAGCGACAGCCAGCGATCCGGCAAATGGCCGCGTTCACTCGGCGCCGTACCCGGTCAGAACAACAAAAAATGTTTTGCAGAGAATTTGCAGATCCAGCGTCAACGACCAGTTGTCGATGTATTCCATATCCATGCGCATCCATTGGTCGAAACCGATCTTGTTGCGACCGCTGACTTGCCAAATACAGGTAATACCGGGCTTGAGACTCAGACGGCGGCGCTGCCAGATCTGATAGTGTTCCACTTCTTGCGGAAGCGGCGGCCGCGGGCCGACAATGCTCATATCACCCTTGAGGACATTGAAAAATTGCGGCAATTCGTCGATGCTGGTTTTGCGCAACAGCGCACCGATCGAAGTGATGCGGGGATCACGCTTGATCTTGAATACCGGACCATCCATTTCATTCGAATCCAACAGCTGGGCTTTTTGTTCCTCGGCGTTGACAACCATCGAGCGAAATTTCAACAAGGTGAATTTACGGCCGTTCAGTCCGGCGCGGGTTTGTTTGAACAATACCGGTCCGCGTGATGTCAATTTGATTCCGATCGCCACCAGCAGTATGAGGGGTGAAAAAAACAACAAAAATAGAGCAGAGACAAAAATATCGATCAACCGTTTAAAGAACAACTGCCATTCCTTGGCGCGAAAAGCTTCAAATTCGAGCAGTGGAAAACCATTAAAATCGGTCTGTTGCGTCTGTGCGATCCGCAGGTTGTACAGATCGAGCGATATCGAAGTGGAGATGCCGACTTCTTCACAGGCCAAAATAGCTTCCTCGATGCGGTGCAACCAGAGACGTGGCACCACAAAAATAACCCGGTCGATCACCAGATGATTGATCAAAAACGGAATATCTTGAATTCGGCCGATCACTCGATAGCCATCCACCTCTTTGCCGTAAAGATTGCGTTCATCATCGATCAGACCAATAACCCGCAAGCCCCAGTTGGAATGCAATTTAATGGCGCGGATAAACTCGCGCGCCCGCTGGCCGGTTCCGACGATCAACAAATTTTCTTGATTGTAACCCTTGCTGTGGGCAAAATTCAGCAAGCGAAACAACAACCATTTGACGACCACCAGAGCGATAAAAGCGGTGATGGTATAGGTGGTAAAGAACAGACGGCTGGCCAAATCAATCCGCAGCAAAAAGACAAAACTTCCCGAAGCCACCGCAGCCCAAATGCTCGAGACCAGGATCAGATAGGACAACTTGCGAAAAGAAAGCGTTCGGTAGCGCCGATAGACCCCGTTCAGCGACAGAAGGGTCACCCAAATGATCGGAAAACCGACCAGCATCAACCAATAATTGGAAATGAAATAGATCAGGCCGGAAAAGGTCGGGCCGATCGCATACGCTTTAATGCTCAGAGAGGTAACCGAGCGTATCAATTCGTCCAAAAAATAGGCCAAGCAGAACGCAAAAGCCAACACAGCGATGTCGACTGCTTTCATGATTTGACCGATAAATCGCTCTCGTTCGGAAAGCATCGCGTCTTCTCTTGTTGCGTGATCAGGACAATCTAATCAGCGGTTCAGAGTTTGCAGAAACCAGTTTACGAATTGAATAATACCGACCTCAAGGGGAGTTTGCGGATGATAATCCAATTCATCCCGAGCTCGGGTGATATCGGCGTAAGTCACTGCGACATCGCCGGGCTGTTCGGGTTGGAAATCGAGATTCGCTTTTTTCTGCAGTTGCTTCTCCAGCAGATGAATCAGCGAGAGCAAATCAATGGTTTGCGATTCGCCCAGATTGTAGATGCGATATCCCTGGCAACGATCGATTGCGGCGACCAGGCCCTGAATCACATCATCCACATAGGTGAAATCCCGCCGCATTTGGCCGGTGCCGAAAACGGGCAGGGGTTTTCCTGCATGGATCAAACGCGTAAACTTGTGAATCGCCATGTCCGGCCGTTGTCTGGGGCCATAAACCGTAAAAAACCGCAAACAGGTGACCGAAAGTTGATAGAGATGGTGATAAGTATAGCTGACCAGTTCAGTGGCCTTTTTGGTGGCTGCATAAGGCGAAATCGGATTGTCGACCGGATCGTCTTCATGGAAAGGCACCTTCTTGTTGTTGCCATAGACCGAAGAGGACGAGGCGACAATAAAACGATCGATGTTGTGCAAACGACACTGCTCGAGCAGATTGAGCGTGCCCTGCACATTGACCCGCTCATAGAGCAGGGGGTCCTGGATCGACGGCCTCACCCCGGCCCGGGCGGCCAGATGCACCACTTTTGTGTACCCATTTTTTGCGAACAGCTCTTTGAGCAATGCAACATCCAGAATATCGCCCTCGATCAGCCGAAAACCATCCCATTGCCGGGCTTGCTCGAGGTTCAAACGTTTGATGCGCGGCTCGTAATAATCGTTGAAATTATCCAGACAATCGACTGAATCGCCGCGCGCGAGCAAATGCTCGGTCAGGTGCGATCCGATAAAACCAGCTCCGCCTGTGACCAAAATCTTCATGGTGCTCCCTGCTTTGCGATGGAACCGACTCGCTCTGTTTCGCCAACGAGTCGGTCGGTTGGCAAAACGCTCCGACTCAATAATGATAATAGCTGTAGTGATCTTTGATCAAGGCAGAATCTGAGCCGTTAAAAACGATTCCGAGCAAATTGATCGGCAGACTGCTCATGCTCTCCACCTTTTCCTTGACGCGATTTTTCTTCGAGTGTCCGGCGCGAACAACCAGTACCATGCCATCGACCTGCGTGCCCAGGACCACAGCATCGGTGGCGGCATCCAAAGGCGGCGTATCAAAAATGACGTAATCGAATTTGCGCCGCGCTTCGTCGAGAAAACGCTTCATCTGCAGAGAACCGAGCAATTCCGATGGATTGGGAATCATCGATCCACAGCTGATCAAAGAGAGGTTGGGGATATGTGTCTGCTGCACCACCCCGGACAAAGGCATACCCTTGCTCAAATAATTGGTAAATCCAGAGTTTTTTTGCAAACCAAAGGTGTTGTGCAGAACCCCACGCCGCAGATCCGCATCCACGAGCAGGGTATTGCTGCGCTGCTGCGCCAGAATGATCGCCAAATTGCCGGCGGTAAATGATTTCCCCTCTTCCGGCCCAACGCTGGTGATCACCAGGGTGTGGATGGACTTTTCCGGTTTGGCGAACAACAAACGGGTGCGCAATTCGCGATAGGATTCGCCGATCAGGGTGGGCGAGTAGTCATGCGTCACCAGTTGACTGTCGATCTGTTTGACTTTCTCAAAATCGTGATACTCCGGGATGCTCTTGAAATCGACCGCTGGAATTGCGCCGATCACCGGCTGACCCAGATAACGCTCGACTTCCTCGACCGTGCGGAGGCGTTGGTCCAGCAGATCGATGATCACAGAAAAAATCAATCCGAACAGCAAACCAAGGCCGCTGCCCAATAGAATTCTGTTCTTGATGCCGGCATTCGTCGGATGACGCGGGGGGGTTGCGGGTTCGATGATTTCGATGCGATCCTGATCCACTGCATCGATCACCGTATTGGATTGGATCTCAGTCAAATAGTTGTTGTAAAGCTGGCGATTGATTTCGAGCTTATTTTCCAACTCTTTCATCCGCGACTCTTCCGCCGGCAGTCCGCGCAACTGCGCCTCAACTTTGGTCTTTTGCAGCCGGTACTCATTTTCCTTGGCCGCCAAGGTGTTGAGATGCTTGGAAGCAAAATCGAGTATCTGCTGCTGCACATCTTCGATTTCTCTGCGGCAGTCGATTACCTGTGGATATTCATCAGAAAATTTCTGCATCAGATACGAGAGATTGCTTTCCAAATCCATCAATCGGTCTTTGAGGATCGTCAAGTTCGGCTCGCCTTGCATGGCGGAAAAATTGGCGATTTGATGGATCACATACCGCCGATATTGGTCTGGATCAGCAGATCGATCCTGGTTCGATAATCTCTCCATCAAGGCGGTCAGATCAGCGCGCTGCTTGGGCAACATCTGCAACTCGCGGTCATAGGTGAAAAGTTGATCGACAAGCTTGCGTTTCTCGGTTTCCAGCGTGAGCGGATAACGGCCATGAAACGAGCGCAGATCGAGTTCCGCTTCGCGCATGCGATCTTCCGCCACCCTGACGCGCTCCCGCAGCGCGTCGAGCCTGCTGGCCTGATCGCGGTTTTTCAGCTTGAGCGTCTCCTCTACATAAGCCTCGGCGATGCGGTTCAAATCGCTGGCCAACTCATCGGGATCAGTCCCCGACTTGATCAACTGCATGGTCGCCCCGGTGCTGCTGATCAGAACCTGGGTGGACCCGATTTCATAGATCGCTTTGGAAAAAGGCCGCACGCGAAATTTGACGTTGTTGGCCTTTTGGACAAAACCCGGCTGCAGACGAAAAGCAAACCCGTTGATCTCACGCGAGTCCTGTACCACATCCCAAACAACGGCGCTGTCGATCGCCACCCAAACCGAATCTTTCATCTCATAGAGCACATAACGGCCCGCGTCAAAGGTCTGCAGGTCATAGTAGCCCGGAATCGGTGTTTTTGTGGTGGAAAATTCGCTGAACACACTGTCGCGGCTCTTGCCAAGAGTACTCTCCGAGATCCGCATCGCCAAGCCGGTCTTGCTGGCCAAACGCTCCTTGAAATTGGTCGCCATGATCTCCAGCTGCCGGTACCGGCTCAACAACGGAGTGTCGCCGCTCTCCCCCTGTTGGATGCGCACCAGCACCTTGGCTTCATAGATCGGCACTTCGTTCTTGCCGAGATAATATAAAAAGGCAGCAACTGCTGCCGATAAAAAAACAATCATCCACTTGCGTTTCCAAAAACCGACGAGCAACTTTTTATAATCAAATTGACTCGGTTCCTCGTCCTGCCAGGATGATTGAATTGTGCTATAGTCATCCATTGCCATTCTCGTCTACTTCTTGCCACCAAATGCGATCGGGTGTTCGTCTCAAAGCTCGAAATTACTGCCGATAGTTGATCCAGGAAAAATAAAAGATCAGAAGGGACATTCCGAACTGTGTATAGCGCATCAATGTGTTGAAGGTCAGTCGATTGGAACGCGGAGCAACGATCGCATCACCTGACTGCAGCCCCAACTCATAAAGAGCCTGGGCATTGTAAAAAGCTTCGGAAAAATTGCTGTACAAGACCTGATTTTTGCGCATAACATAGACATCCTCGAGAACTATGCCGCCGGTTAACCCCCCCGACAGCTCCATGAGATCCCAGAATGACATCTTGAGATCAAGTCGATATAGCCCTGGTTTGCCAAATCCACCGACAAGCTGGATGCGTATCAACGGCTCGACGATGATATGCGGCTCGCGGGCAAATGGCTTGAATTTTTCTTCAAGAATTTTGGAAATTTCCGCCGCTGTGAAACCCTGAACATAAATCGTGCCGACCGAAATAAGATCGATCTCGCCAAAACCGTTGACGATTAACTCACGGTTGTGAAAATTGGCTATGTACTTGCCCTCTTCGACCGGAAAGAGACCATCATAAATATACAATTTGATTGCATCGCCCGCCTTGACCTTGATGTCCTTGGTTTTCTCCTCGCTTTGCTTGATCGGCTGGGCGTGGCAAATCGCGTAACCGACCGCGATGTAAACAAAAAGCAACTGTAAAAAAGAGAGCCGCTTGTTGATCCTCATGGTACCGCTCCACGGTATGGGGCCTGGATTCGTTCAACACCGAATCCGAGTCGACGATTGTCTGCCGCATTGTTCGCTCGAGCCTGTCAACGCGAACGATAATAGCGGTAGCGCTGCTTTTTGCTGCTCAAGGAAAGCCTTTTGAGCAACCTCCGCAACTTGAAATAACCGATTTTCGTATAGCCGAAACGCGGCGAGTAAAGGGTTCGCTTGATGGACCAAGTTCCCATTGCCGGATTCTCGACAACCATTTTTTTGATTTTTTCGGCAATCGGCAAATCCGCATCGCGGATTTCTCGACCGCGAACAGCAGTGAGATGGGGGGACATGACATCGCTTTTCTGCGCGGCAGTCGCCTCGGCTTTTTGAACCCTCTCCGATGGTTGAGGGGCTACCGCAACCGGCTGCAACATGCGTGCGGCGGTGATGTCGACCCCTCTGGCATATTCGAAATCGTTCAGGGCTTCTTCAAGAGAATCGTGGTAAGCCAAAATCCGATCAAACTCGAGCATCGCAAAGACTTCATAAACCTCGGGGGTCATGTGGATGATCTTGAGATCCCCCCCGCGTTCGCGCAATCCGCGAATCTCACCGACAAAAACTCCCCACCCGGCGCTGCTGACATACTGCACCGCCGCCAGGTCAACGATAAATTGCGCGGTGCCTTCTTGTATATGCTGAAAAAGACGCTGCTGAAGCTCCGGTGAGGTGGTGGTATCCACAAACCCACCCACTCGAAACAGCGCAATATCGTTTAAAGTACCGATTTGATCGACTTGAACTGAAATGCCTTCCATGGGCGCCCAACTGTTAAATGATGCCTCTCTGCACGGCCTCATTTGATCAATTGAAACCGCAGCCGAGCCAGGTCACAGCGATCACGAATCATGAGAAGTGTGAGAGCGATGTGCAGATACAGATAGACCTTATCGTATGGGTACAAAGCAAAGTTGGTGCCAGGCCGAGAGCGCATTACTCGTCCGTCGCCCGATCGCTGAAAATATTTGCGGGAAATAGCTTGGTCTAAGTTATACAATATCAACCACTAAATCAACAACCGCCGCTTTGGCAACACGCCCACCAAACGCTGGCACAAAAAAAAACCGTTCATTGGTCGACCGTGTCGTGTGATGAAACAACAGTGTTGCATCATCGAACATCCACACGTCCGCTATCCAACAAACGGTAAACTTGCAATGTGAGATCTCAATTTTTTCGTTTGAGCGAGTCGAGCTTGTGGTAAAGTTTGACATACTTTTCAGCCAACGATTTCCAGCTGAAATCGAGCCGCATCGCGCGTTTGACAATCTTTTGCCACTCCTTGCCGGCGACAAATTCGCCAACCGCCCGTTCGATCGCCTCATAGAGGGCGGAGGCACTGTATTCCTGAAAGACAAATCCGTTTCCCTTGGCCGGATCTTTTGTGACATCGATGATGGTATCGGCCAGGCCTCCGGTCGCATGAACAATCGGCAAGGTGCCGTATTTCAAGCTGTAAAGCTGATTCAAGCCGCAGGGCTCAAACCGCGAGGGCATGAGAAAACAGTCGCTGCCGGCTTCGATCAAATGGGCCAATTCGTCATCGAATTTGAAATGCAGAGCCAATTTTTGCGGAAATTTTCGCTGCAGCGCCTTGAGCCCCGTTTCGTAGCGAGACTCGCCGGTGCCAAGAATAATCAGCTGCAAATTCAAAGCAAAGATTTTTTCCGCACCTTCCAACAGGATATCGAATCCCTTTTGTTCGGTCAAACGGGAAATCATGCCGATGATCGGTACGGTCGGGTCGAAATTCAAACCGCTCTGTTCAGCCAGGGCCTGCTTGTTCACCACCTTTTCCTTGAGCGAAGCAGCATTGTATTTTGCCGGAATCAGGGAATCGATTTCCGGATTCCATATCGAATAATCCACCCCGTTCAGGATGCCGACCAGCTCTCTTTTGCGTGCGCGAAAGATAGGATCCAATCCTGCACCAAGTGTCTCATTCTGCTGGATCTCCTGGGCATATGACGGGCTGACCGTGGTCAAATAATCGGCAGAAAGAGCACCCAGCTTGAGAAAGTTTACCCGCCCATAAAACTCCATGTCGCCGTCTTTTTGCCCCAACTCTTGCGGAAGCCCGATCTTTGCCAGCACCGCAGGCTCGAAAACCCCTTGAAAAGCGACATTGTGCAAAGATAGAACCGTGCGCGTTTTGGCAAAAAAACCATCGTTCGAGTAATCGTTCTTGAGCAGCCACGGAATCAGTGCGGTCTGCCAATCGTTGCAATGAATGACATCCGGCTCCCAATGCAACAGCTTGGTCGTCTCCAACGCCGCCCGACAAAAGAGAGCAAAACGCTCGGCATTGTTGGCAAAATCTTTGCCGGTTCGCGGATCGATATAAAGGTCCTTTTTGTCAAAAAATGGCTTGTTTTCCAAAAAATAGACTTGCACCTTGGTGTCCGGGATAAAAGCCGACTTGGCCAGCGCAGCGTATTCCTTGCCGCCCATGATCAACGGAATCTTGCGCAATCGGATCACATCCCGCAGAACATATTTGCGCTCGCTGATGCAACCATATTTTGGCATCATCACCCGAACGTCATGACCCGCTTCATAAAGCGCCTTGGGCAAAGCACCGCTGACATCTCCCAAGCCACCGGTCTTGGCAAAGGGCGCCACTTCAGAGGACAAAAACAATATCTTTAGCCGATTCTTCATCATGAATTTGCCTGATTTGCTGTCTCGTTTGAGGTGAGCTACAAAAACTGCTGGATTCGGTATGCAACACCAGATCTAGGTGATACCCTCACTCGGTACGCAGCACCGAAACTCCAACTAAAACCAAAAGGACGCTCGCACCAATAAGGTGGTAATGAGGGCTGCTGCAAACCAAAAGTATAAAGAGCCTCTTTATTGGATTCTGTTAACACAGAGTCCGGATAATTGCAATAAACCTTATAAATTATTAAAATTTCACCACAAATGCAACAAAAAAAGGGTGATCCAATATCACCCTTTCTCTATCCCGGATCGCCGTCGACCTGTCGAACAGCAGGACACGATTGCTTTCCCCTGCCTGCGAAGATCTGCTTTTGCAGTCATCGCAACAGTGGCAGACAATCGTTCTTCCCTCTCTCCGTATGCTCCAAAAGCCTGCAGATGGAGCGAAAAACGGGGATCCTGCCGGTGACGCAAGCGACAGCGCCAACTGCTAGAGATTCTGCAAATAACGTCGGGCCTGGGCTACATAATCGCTGTCTGGATAGTTGCTCAATAACGTTTCGAATTCAGCGCGGGCTTTTTCCAGGTTGCCCAACTTTTGATGGCACAGCCCCAACTTGAGCTGGGCATCGGCGACTTTATTGGATCCCTTGAAAGCAAACACTTTTTCGAATTCGATAATGGCTTGATGGTATTGCTGCAGGCCGTAGTAGCATTCACCCTTCCAATATTGACAATTGTCGAGCAAGTCAGGGTCGCCGCCGCTTTGCAGCAATTGATCGAAAACCTGCAATGCTTGGTTGTAATTGCGCGTCTCGTATAACTGCAGCGCTGCCTGGTATCGGTCACTGAAACCGCCCGAGACAGAAACCGTTGTCGTCGCCGGGCGACTCGTGGTGGTTGGTTCGACTGTCTCTTGAACTTGCATGGCGCTCACGCGCCGCTCGCTTTCAGCCAATTCCGCTTTCAGATTGGCCACTTCCACATTTTTATCGCTGATCTCTTTTTGCATCTCGCTGATGCGGGCTTCCATCTCCTGGAGATTGGCTGCACTCGCTTGACTTTCATTTTTGGTTTTGGTGCTGGTGTCAGAGCTCAAACCCAATAAGCGCAAAACCTCATCTTCGTCCGACGGCGCGCTCTGTGCTCTCTCGTTGACCAGGGGTTCCTCGGCAGCCCGGGTTAAATCCTCGTCATAGATGACGCCGCTGTCCTTGCGCGAAGACGAACAGGAAATCAGTGCAACAACCGCCAACAAAGCCCAGAACACCCTGACTCCGTCTATCCTTCTCATCTCTCTCTCCTCAATAGAGTTAGACTGAATGAATCCAATCCTGAATTCTTTCAGCCAATATCCGGTCGGCAACGCTCAAGAGTCTCATCCCTTCGCCTTACCCCCGATCGAATCCATCCCGCCGATATTCAATGGTTGAACTCGACATCTCGCCATGTCCCTGCTGCGGACACCCGAAACCAAGTTGAAAATCACATGTTCGTCATCGAATCGACAGGCAAAGCCGGCCATTGAAGCATCATCTCGCCGACTACAGCGCACAGTTGGGAAAGCCTTTGATGCAGGAGCAGAAGATGCAAAATATCCAGGGGTCAACCCGTGCTAGACAACAAGTCGCCCGCAATTTATTAAAGTCGTTCATAAAAGTCAAGGATTTTTCACCCATAAATAAAGCTAACTAAATAAATTTGATTCACTTATACTTAAACCAAACCGCCGACAGATCTGGGATCGCCGGAACTATCGGATAAAAATCATTCCCCCTCGCAGCAATCGCCAAAAATGGTTCAATGGGATTTGGCCTTCACAGAGGCAGACTTTGCCGCTTTGTCCGAGCCGATGACCAAACCAATCACCCCTAAAACAACGAAAGCAATGCTGATCGCCTGGTTCATGCTCAGACTTTTGCCGACGACAGTCAACAGCACCATGCTGTCTTCATAATAACGAAATAGGTCAATGATAAAACGCGCAATCCCATAGAGGATCAAAAAGAGATAAAAGAGAAATCCGGTAAAGCGTTTTTTGCGATCAAACGCCAGCAAAACAAACAAAATTATCAGACCATAGAGCGATGAATATAGCTGTGCAGGAATCAGGGGAATGCCGGGGAATACATCGCCGGCCGGGCTGTGATAAGGGAAAAGCACACACCAGCCGTGTCCGTGTTCACACGGCAGGCCGAAGCAGCAGCCGTTCAAAAAGCAACCGATGCGGGTCAAGAAAATGCCGAGCCCCACGCTGGGCATCACCACATCGGCAAATTTTAAAAAGCTCAATTTGCGGTGGCGCAAAAAAAGATAGGAACTGATGAACGCCAACAGCACTCCACCCAACAGGGTCAACCCGGCCAGTCCGATTTGGCCGTCGCTCTGAAATGGATTGATGGTATCCAGCCAACGGCCGCGAAATTCATCGAGGTGAAAAACCACATACATCAGCCGCGAGCCCACAATCGAACTGATCAGAATGATCACCGATAAATCCATGATGTCGTTGGGATTGATACCGCGGTTTTTGGCCCTCCTGGTCGCCAGCCAAATTCCGAACAAAAAGGACAGAGCGAGCATGAAGCCATAGGAGCGCAATTCGAACGCACCAATCTTGAAAATCACCGGATGCACAGTTTCCTCCTATCCGTAAAGATGAAAACGCCGTATGGAAATATTGACCAACAAACCCGCCATCATCAGACTGGTGATCATCGAAGATCCCCCATAACTGATAAACGGCAACGGCAATCCGGTAACCGGCATAATGCCGACCGTCATACCGATATTGACAACCACCTGAAAGGCAAAAAGAGAAACCAGTCCTACCGCAACCAGACCGCCGAAACGGTCGTTGGTGGCCGCCGCCACCGAAATGCTGCGCATCAGGAAAACAAAAAACACCGTGAGAACCGCCATCGAGCCGAAAAATCCCCATTCTTCCGCCAAAACAGAAAAAATGAAATCTGTATGCTGTGCCGGTAAAAATCGCAGCTGGGTTTGGGTTCCGTGCAAAAAGCCCTTGCCCAGCCAACCGCCCGAGCCGATGGCGACTTTGGATTGGATAATCTGATAGCCGGCCCCTTGGGGATCGGAAACCAGGCCGAGAAAGGTCAAAATGCGGTTCTGTTGATACGGGTGGAGCTTGCCCCAGATCTGCGGTGCCAGAATGCCGACGAAAATATTGATCAGAAATACCCCCCAGAACATCCATCGACCTCCACGGGACAGAATCAGTACCCCACAGATCAGGAGTATGACGAAAAAAAAGGTCCAGAAATTAAACGAGGCCACAAACGTGATAAATGGCGAAAGGATAATGAAAACAACCAACGATTTCAAACCGCGCCAATAGAGCATGGGAATGGTCACCACGCCATAAGTCAAGGCTGTACCAAGGTCGGGTTGCTTGATAACCAGGGCAAAAGGCACCAGAGCCAAAATAAATACCGTCAACAGAGTGCGAAGTTGATGTGGATCCAAATCGTCGTCGCTGAGATAATGCGCCAGGGTAAGGACCAGCATCGGCTTCATGAATTCCGACGGCTGGAATTTGATCGTTCCCCATTCAAACCAGCGGTGCGCACCGGTTGGGCCACTGATCAGGTCGAGCAAGATCAAACTGACCACCAAACCGGCATAGCCGAGATAGGAAATCTCGCGAAACCACCGTGTCGGCACCAGGCTTATGACCGTTGCCAGCGCCAAACCAATGGCAATCCAGACCAGCTGTTTGTCAAAGTTCTCGCGCATATTCATCGACTGGCTGTTGCTGGTGGAGCTGTACACCGCCAAGCAGCTGAATACCAGGAGCATCAGCACACAAGAGATCAACAGCCAATCGACCTTTTTTCGGCCAGCAAAGATCATCGTTTCTCCCGAGCGGCATCCGCTGGATAGAGCTGAAAATATCGCTTCAACATGGTCCCGGCCAACGGCGCTGCGACTCCGCCTCCGCTTCCGCCGTTCTCCACAAACACGCAAATCGCCACTTGCGCGGATTCAAATGGGGCAAATCCAATAAACCAGGCATGTGTATCGCCATGCGGATTCTGCGCTGTACCGGTTTTGCCTGCCACCAACACCCCTGGAACCGAGGCAGCCATTCCGGTTCCGCCTGCCTCATTGACCACCTCGCACATGGCCGCAGCCAGGAACTCCAGGTTCTGCGGCGACATGCCGACAACGTTTTTGCGCACTGGCGCAATCCACAGGGTATCGCCGCGGCCAGGCTGATACACCGCGCGCAAAAGATGGGGCTGATAATAAACCCCGCGATTGCCCAAAATCATGGCAAACTGCGCCATTTGCAGCGGCGTTGTCAACAAATCGCCCTGACCGATGCCCAGATTCAACATCATGCCGCGCGTCCAGCCGCCTTTGCGATAGGTCTTGTCCAAATACTCTCGATCCGGGGTCAATCCGGCGGCTTCGCCAGGCACATCGATGCCGGTCGCCTGGCCAAAACCAAATCGCCGCGAAAAGTCAGCCCATTGGTCGACATCCACCCTGGTGCTCAGGGTGTAAAAGTAGGTGTTGCACGACTCGCGAATCGCACCCCCCAAATCGAGAGTGCCGTGCCCTCCCTCCTTCCAACATCCAAATGAACGCATGCCGTAGACAAAATAGCCTGGACAATGCACCTTGGAATTGGGTCTGATGATGCCGTTTTCCAGGGCTGCGGCTGCCAAAACAATCTTATAGGTCGACCCGGGTGCATAAGTGCTCTTGACCATTCGATCATAGAGCGGATGGGTTTCATCGGTGATCAACCGGCGCCATTCCGCCATTTTGATTCCACCGCTGAACAGGTTGGGATTATAATCGGGTTTGCTGCACAACGCCAGAATTTCCCCGTTGCGCGTATCGATCAGGACCAGACCGCCTTTTTTTTCGGCAAACAGCTCCTCAGCCAGCTCTTGCAGCCGCTCGTCGAGGCTCAAGAAAAGATCTTCTCCGCGGACCTTGTCGACCTCCCCCTCCATCTCGATATTCCGCACTTCGTGGCCGAATGCGTCGACTTCAATATAATCATAACCGATTTGCCCTCGCAAACGGCGATCATAGGTCTTTTCCAAACCGGTCTTGCCGATCATATCGCCGGCTCGCAAACCGGCGTATTTGTCGGATTTGAGCTCTGCCCGTGCCACCTCGCCAAGATATCCGAACAGGTGCGATGCCTGCACCGGAGAAGGATAGATCCGCATCGGTTCGACTTCATAGAAAACTCCCGGCAAAGCGAGCTTCCATTCCTCGATCTGCACCAAAGCCGAGTAATCGAGATTGCGGCGCAGACGAACCGCGGTGAACGGGCTATCTGCCCGGCGCAACTCTGCAGCCAGGCTGTCGGTCCCCGTCCCCAGGATCTCCGACAATTTGACCAGGATCGTGTCATTCTGCAGACACTCAAAGGGCGTGGCATAGAGCGAATAGGCGGGACTGTTGTCGACCAAAACGACCTGCTGGCGATCATAGATCAATCCCCGGTCCGGCGGCAGGATCAACCGCCGAATGCGATTTTTCTCCGAATGGCGCAAATATTGTTGCTGATGGTACACCTGCAGCCGGAACAGCATCACCACCAACAGCAAAAACAGCGCAGCAAAAATCGAGGTAAAAACCACCCGTTTTCCAGTGAAATCGACCATACGCTTTTATCCACCCAGATTCGGTGTCAACCGAATCAAAAATCATTCAATCACTTATTCCTTATGCGGTTGCCAAATGGCAGTTTTCGCCCTCTGTGTCTTGCTATCAGATTGATTTTCTGTGAGATTCGGTGCTTCGCACCGAATCCGGGTATCCAGATGCATGGCTCGTACCGACGGCCTGTAATCAGTGCCAATTAATAAGGCTCCTCGCCGAAAGCCGTACTGTGGCGCCAAAGCGATTCCGGCAAAAAAGAAAGGGCGATCAAGCCAACCGCAGCAGTGTAAAACGCAGAGGCGAATGCCATTAAAAAATCGTTGCGCAGGGGATCAAAACCGGCAACCGCAGATATGAGAAGATTATGGAGCAAATCAAGGCCGAAAAGGGCGACAGTCGGCCGCCATGACGACAGCACCCGGCGGCTTTTAAACAGCGACCCCGCAAAAAAACCACACAGGGTCTTGGCCAAAGCCTGCAAACCCAGGATTCCGGAAGACACAAAATCCTGCAGCAGGCCGACCGCAAACCCATAACACGTGGTCACCATCCGCGATTCACGGATTGCGATGATCAAAAGGTAGACCAGCACCAGGTTGGGAATGGCGCCCCGTATCGATATCAGATCGACAACGGTATATTGCAGCGCCACCACCAACAACAAGATCACTGTATGTAAAAAATGGCGCATAACGGAAATGCACTCCCTTAACTCGCGGTCACCTGCAAGAGGATTGGCAAATCGGCGCCGGTCAGCGCTTTGCCTCTTCACCGTCAACCGACAGCCGTCCCCATCCGCCGCGTATCACCGTGACTTCTTCCAATCGATCGAACGGCATGGTTGGCTGCACCCGGATCTTTTGAAACAAAACCGACTCTTGCGAATCGATTTGCTCAACGATACCCACCAACAATCCGCTCGGGAAAATCGAACTCATGCCCGAGGTAACGATGGTGTCGCCGACCGCCACCGAAGCGCGGTGGTGAACGCCATGCAGCGATCCCCCGGCACCCTCAGACCATTGAAAAATCCCTTCTACCCGGGTGCGCTGTACCCGAACCGCAACGCGAAAATTGCGATCGGTTAACAAATGCACTGTGCTGCTCGTCTTTCCCACATCCAGAACTTTGCCGACCAAGCCCAGCGAGGACAACACCGGCATATTGGGGGCAATCCCGGAGTTTCGGCCGACCGAGATAAGCAATGTATGAATGCCAACCGTGTTTCGCCCCAGCACCCGCGCCGGCATGGTGTCGTATGGCAGTCTCTGAGACAAATCGAGCAATTGACGCAAACGCGAGTTTTCATACCCCGCTTCCCGCAGTTGCGTTTGCTCCAATAGCAACAAGGCATTTTCCTGGCGCAAACGGCCGTTTTCGTTGCGCAAATCGCGCAAGGACTCCAGGTCGCGAACCGGTGCAGCCAACCGCCCCATCAAATCGACAGCCACCGCTTGCACTGCGCCGTTTTGTGACTGATCGTTGCCGAGAAAAATCAAACCGAGCGCAGTCAACGACAACAAAACAAAAACAACAAGATCACGGGAAAATGAATAACGACGAAACAGGGAGTTCATAACTCGGTGCGCTCCGCGTTGCGGGTGAACCCCGGCGGCAATTGCGGATGATATTCGACCGCTTTGGCGCCATCCCATTGATACAAGGCAGGCCCGCCCGCTGAAATCTGCAAAAAAGTGAACCGGCTCATCCAGGGGCCTGGATTGAGATACCACCCACGGCCGTACATCTCACACGCCGGCCAATGGGTATGACCCAAGACAACATAATCGCAACCGGCGTCAATCTTGGCATAGGCGAACCGCCGGTAATCGATATCAGTATAATCTTCTTGGTCGCGCGCAGATTGCCTGCTGAGTCGGGAAAAAAAGAGAGCCAGCGGCACACCCAAATCGGGATGCAGCAGTCGGTACAGCTGAATGTTGACCCGATTGCGCAAAATGCGTTTGAGCAATCGGTACAGGTGATCCTTCTTCAGCAAACCATCGCCGTGGCGCAAATAGATCCGCCGATCATTGGCAAGCAACTCCCAATCATCGACATGCACCTGCACACCGATCTCTTGTTCTAAAAATGAGCCCAACCAGAAATCATGGTTGCCGGCAAGATAATCGATGCGGATGCCGGCGCGAATCAAATGCGACAGCCCGCACAACACCTCAAAGTGATCGCGCAAAATCGCATGCTTGTATTCGAACCAAAAATCGAACAGATCGCCACAGATGATCAATTGCTGCGCTTGCTGCTCAACGTAGCGAAAGAACGACAGCAACCGCTCGCGCCGTTCGACATCCACCACATCCGAATCGGCTCCCAAATGCGCATCGGAGATCAGCATTATGTTTTGCATGCTTTCCTTTCCCGCAAGCCATTGGGGATTGACCGCGCCAACCATTCGTCTGTTGTCGCCCAAGCGAGCAAAGATATTGATATTAAAGATTATTTGTCTCAAAAGCAAGGATGAACTTGAATGATAACCACAGGTTTTGTATCTTTAGTCGTTCAGTGAAGGAGCACCCATGTCCTCTCCGCTGCAATCGCTGGCCGTGTCGGCGCCGGCAAAAATCAATCTCTTGTTGCGCGTGATCGGCAAACGGCCGGACGGCTTTCACGAGTTGGAAACGGTTTTTCAGGAAATCGATTTGGCCGATTGCTTGACTTTGACCGAACAACCAGAAAAGATCGAGCTGACCTGCGACTCCGGGCCTTTGCCCACAGACAACCGCAACCTGGCCATTCGCGCGGCACTGGCGCTGCAGCAGATAACCGGCACCCGAAAAGGGTGTTCCATCGATTTGCGAAAACGCATCCCCCTCTCTGCCGGTCTGGGCGGTGGCAGCAGCGATGCCGCAGCTGTTCTGCTGGGCTTGAACCGGTTGTGGAACCTCAATCTGAAGCCGATGGCACTGCTAAAGGTGGCGAGCGAATTGGGATCAGACGTGCCTTTTTTCCTGCACGGCGGCACTGCCTATGCCACCGGCAGAGGCGAACAATTGCGCCGCCTGACCGCTACACCTCCCTATTTTGGTGTGCTCATCTATCCCAACCTGGCCATTTCGACCAAAGAGGTCTTTGCCGCCGGCAAATTTAGCTTGACAAATTCCGAAAATTACTTTACTTTCAAGTTCGTATCGAGCAGCATGAAGAATCCAGCCCAGTGGACAGATCGATTCGGTAACGATCTGGAACGGGTCGTTTTCGAACGCTATCCACAGCTGCAAGAACTCATTGTTGAATTGCGCCGCGCAGGTGCGTTTTATGCACACATGTCCGGCAGCGGCTCTTCGGTGTTTGGATTGTTCGACTCGGAGTTGGCCGCCTGTTCTGCTAAAATTTGTTTTGATCCGTACGATCGGTGGGTGTTTCGACCTGTCTACAGGCAACATCGTTCTTTATCGTGAATAAAGTGGTTGTGCAAAACACCATCCATGACGATGTCAAACCCAGACGAACGATCGCTGTTGCACGAGCAACTGCTGGGGGTGTTTTGCGCCGACTGACCACGGATTGAGAACGTTGAAAAGGAATTGGGGCGTCGTCAAGCGGTAAGACACAGGAATTTGGATCCTGCATTCGGAGGTTCGAATCCTCCCGCCCCAGCTCGCCTGTTTTTGCCTGCAAGACCGAGACGGCGCAGCGCGTCGTCTTCCATTCCAGCCTCACCCGCGAACCCGCTGATCAGCAATTTGGTATCCACTTTTTTCCAGGTCAGAAGGCCATGAAAATCTTTTCAGGTACAGCCAATCCTCAACTGGCGCAAAAAATTGCCGCGGCCTTGGGCAGCCAACTCGGCGAATGCACCATCAAAAAATTTGCTGACGGCGAACTCTGGGTCAAATATGAGGAGAATGTCCGCGGCAGCGATGTCTTTATCATCCAACCGACCAACGCCCCGGCTGAACACATGCTGGAACTGTTGATCATGTTGGATGCAGCCCGGCGCGCCTCCGCGAACCGCATCACCGCGGTCATTCCCTATTACGGCTATGCCCGACAGGACCGCAAAGACCAGCCGCGCGTGGCCATCAGCGCCAAATTGTTCGCCAATCTCATCGTCACCGCCGGCGCCAACCGGATCCTCACCATGGACCTGCACGCCCCGCAAATCCAGGGCTTTTTCGATATTCCCCTCGATCACCTCTATGGAGCCAGCGTCTTTATTGAGCATGTCCACAAATTGAGAATCCCGGATCTGATCGTGGTCTCGCCCGACATCGGCGGTATTCGTTTGGCCCGTTCCTACGCCCGCCGGCTCGGCGTGGACCTCGCCATGCTGGACAAACGGCGGATCAAACACAACGAATGCGAAGTGACCAACCTGGTCGGCTCAGTCGCGGATAAAAATGTGCTCATCGTCGACGATCTTGTCGATACCGCCGGCACCCTGATCAACGGCGTGCAAGTCCTGAAAAAAGCAGGCGCAAAAGGCATCTATGTGGCGACCACCCACGCCATCCTCTCCCTCGACGCCCATGTTCGCCTCGCCCAATCGCCCATCGATCACATGTTCGTCACCGATTCAGTTGCCATCCCGGAGCAAAAAAGCTTTCCGCAAATGCAGGTCTTGACCGTGGCCAATCTTTTGGCGGAAGCGATTATCCGCATTCACGACGACCGTTCGATTTCTGATCTTTTCCCCGAAAAGGGGCCGATTTTGTAATCCTTAACCTGTTTAGCCATGGAGAATACACATGACCGATACCAAACTCAACGTCACCACCCGCGAAAATGCCGGCAAAAAATGGGCAAAAAAGATACGCCGTGATGGACAAATCCCCGGCATCTTTTACCAGCACGGCCAAAAAAACATCCAGATCAGCATTGACAAAAAGGAACTCCTCATTTTTCTGCGCCAGGAAGCGGCCCTGATTTCTGCGCTTTTCGACGGCAAAGAGATGAAAAATTGCGTGGTCCGCGAGCTGCAGATCGACCCCCTTTCCCGCGAACCGATCCACGTCGATCTGATGGGCGTATCGATGACCGAAAAACTGACCGTTGCTGTTCCCATCCATCTCACCGGCGTACCTGACGGCGTCAAAAACCAGGGCGGATCCCTGTCGCAAATCCTGCGCGAAATCGAGATCGAGTGTCTGCCGGCTGATATCCCCGAACACCTCGAATTCGACGTCAGTGCCTTGCAAATCGGCGATACCATCTCGGTCAAATCGATTCACAGCGACAAATTTGTCGTCGTCGGCGATCTCGATCGTATTATCGCCACGGTTGCCGCACCGCGCATCGTGGAAACTGTTGAACCCACGGAAGCCGAGGCACCAACGGCTGAGCCCGAATTGGTCGGCAAGAAGAAAGAAGAAAAAGAAGAAGAAAAATCCTAATTTCTGTGTATTTCAATGCGACTTTCACTGTTCTTTAAAAAACATCGCGATAAACAACCGCCTCTCCTCGAACCGAGCGAAAGAATCATGGTCGTCGGCCTGGGAAACCCTGGCCGGCGATACGCCGGCACCCGACACAATTGGGGCTTTGATGTGCTCGAGACCTATCTGCGCGGTCAACAAACCACGCAGACAAGTGAACATCAAGCCCTGGTCGATCGAATAACGGAGAATGGACGGTTGATCATTGTCGTGCTGCCACAGACCTACATGAACCGCAGCGGAACAGCCGTTCGCCCGTTGCTCGATCGCTACCAGGTGCAACTTTCGCATCTGTTGATCGTGCACGACGATCTCGATCTGCCGCTCGGCCGCATCCGCCTGCGCGGCTATGGCAGCAGCGGCGGTCACCGCGGCGTTGAATCGGTGATTCAGGAGCTTGGCGACAATCGATTCCCCCGCCTGCGCGGCGGAATCGGCCCTTGTCCAAACGGCATGAAAGCCGCTGACTTTGTGCTGAATCCTTTTTCTGAGAGCGAAAAACCGCTGGTGCAGCAAACGATCGAACGGGCCAGCGAAGCCATCACCAGCTTTATCGTTCAAGGGCTGGAGAAATCCATGAATCTCTACAATTCTCTTGTCTAGAAAAGAACATAACAATTGGACTCCTTAAGGAGGAAAAACCTTGAATAAATACGAAACCATCTTTGTCATCGACTCTTTGCTCAAAGCTGAAGAGATCGAAGCGAATATCGCCAAATTTGAACGGTTCATCTCCGACAATGGCGGCAACATCGAGATCATCGACCAATGGGGCAAGAAACGGATGGCTTATGAAATCAAGAAAAGACAATACGGCATTTACGTGTTGATCCGATTTGACGCCCCCGGCACGATCGTCAAACCTCTTGAGCGCGAATACCGCCTCAATGAATCGATTTTGCGCTATAAAGTCCTTAAACTCGAAACCCAAGCGCTCAAAGCACTGGCCAAAGCCAGCGTTGCCCAGGAAAAAGCCGCGCAAAAAATCGAACCGCCTGAAGGCAATGTCACCAACAGCGCCGTGCAGACAGCCGTGACAGAAAACAAACCTGAAACTGACGCCCCTGCAACGGCCGAACCACAAGCCGAACCGACAGTCGAACCAACAGTCGAACCAACAGTCGAAGAACCGGCAGACGAAAGCCCTGCAACCACCGACAGCAAGGAATAGTTCTCCCTGCACGGTCGGATTTCGCAATAGGAGTTTTTTATGTCTGATCTCAAGACCCCAGATGTCAATACGGTTCTAATTGCCGGCACATTGATCAATGACCCGGTCTTGCACCAGAGCGCGGGCGGAACGACCAGCGTCACCTTTGCCATCGCATCGGTGCGCAAATATCGCGACAATTCGGGTATCTGGCGGGAAAACACCTGTAATGTGTCAGTCATCACCTGGCGGCGATTGGCGGAATTTTGTCTGCAATCGCTGAAGAAAAAGAGCGCCGTTATCGTCGAAGGCGATCTCGTCAGCCGTCCCATGCAGGAAGAGGAAGCCGTCAACCGCAACACCGTGCAAATTCGCTGTCAGCGGATTCAACTTCTCGATCGCCAAGCCGGGGTGTTTGTCGCTGATTCAACAGCCGCCGAGCCATCGCCGGCCGGCACCACAGAGCCTGCTCCTGCCGTCCATCAAGCGGTCGAGCCGGAGTCGAGTGCTGATCAAGAACCGATTGGGCCAACCGAATTCGATTTTGGTTATCAAGATCTCAAATTCTGATAAAGGAGCAAACATGTTAAAAAAGAAACGGATTTGTCGCTTTTGCGAAGAAAAAGTTGAATATATCGACTTTAAAAACGAAAAGGCGTTGACGCGTTTTACCACCGAGCAGGGGAAAATCATCCCGCGCCGCACTTCGGGAACCTGCGCCAAACATCAGCGCCAATTGACCCGCGCCATCAAGATCGCGCGCGAATTGGCCTTGATTCCCTATATTTCTGAATTGACAAAATAACCGGTTATCTGCGGTCTGACGACAGCATGCCGCCTGCTTTTGTGCGGTCCCCTGCCGATCGTCGTTGGATGCGGTTCACCCCAACTCTGGGAATTCAAACATGAAGATCATATTAAAAAAAGATATCGAAAAAGTCGGCCGGGCCGGCGAAATCGTCGACGTTAAACCCGGCTTTGCCCGCAACTATTTGATTCCAAGCGGCAACGCAGTTCTGGCGACCAAGGGCAACCTCAAAGTCTACGAGATGGAACAAAAAAGAGCAGAGCAACGGCTGAGCCAGGAAAAAGTCGTCTCGCAAGCCCTGGCAGATAAATTGGCCCAGGTCTCGGTCACTGCCACGGTCCAGGTCGGTGAAGAAGACAAGGTCTTTGGTGCCGTGACCAGCCAGGAAATCGCCGGCTTGTTGGCGGAGCAGGGATTCGACATCGATCGCCGCAAGATTGTGCTCGATGAGCCGCTCAAAGCCCTCGGCGTCTATGATGTACCGATTAAAATCCATCCCGAAGTTACAGCAACCATCAAAGTCTGGGTCGTGCGCGACTGATACTCAAGCAGAATTTGCGAACAAAAGAGGTTGCAGACGCTCGATCTGTACACCTCTTTTGTTCTTTTGGGCGCAGCCGCTAGCGAATCCCGGCCGATGATTTCTGTATCTTTCTCGACCGCAAATGCAAAATGCCGCGGCATGGAAAAAGTGGTTGATCGGCAAGATAAAATATTGTAATATTATCGAATTGCAGTCCTGTCCAATACGACCCAGATTCGGTGTTAACCGAATCAAAAAGTATTCAATTGATTATTATTTAAGTGTTTATAAAAAGAATGGCTTTCACCTTTTTTCACTTGCTATCAGATTGATTTTCTGTGAGATTCGGTGCTGTGCACCGAATCCGGATCACCGACAGCGGCGAGCAGTCGCCTGTTGATTCCATGCTAAGGACCGCTCTGGCGCTGGATAGGATCGGAAATCGAAACACCCCCTGGGAAAAATCAATCGAGGACACTTTATGGAAAAAGCTTTCCCGGAATGCCTCAAATGCAAACGCGGTTTTTTGGTGCCTCTCTCCGACTATGGGCGCGAGGGTGCGACAATCATGTACAAAGCGTGGGTGTGCACAAATCCTGAATGTGGCTACAACATTCGAATCGACAATGGCGATATCAGTCAGGGGCGAGAGATCAAAAAATCAGAAAAATGATCTCCATTTCGAACTCCAACTCCACAACCTGCAGCTCTTGCCTTTGCATGGACGCCTTCAGGTTCTGCTCTCCAATTGTTTGCCGCGCGATCTCTAACCGTCTGAGCAAGGCAAGCCTGCCTCGCACAGACGATGGCAGAGCAAGCGAAATGGCCGAATTGCTCTCTCGACAGAGATCCACGCTGAGGTGAAATCATGATGCATGGCCTTTCCGTATCACCCAAATCCAACAATCGCCAGGGATTCAGCAAAGCCTACAAAACCAAAATTGCCTCAGTCCTGATCGCGATGTTTGTCTGGTTTTTGGTGGTTTCAGGCGGAACCTTCGACTATGTCACGACCATTCCCATTTCTGCGACGATGCAAAACGACCGCTACATCGTCACCGGCGAGGTGCCACAAGAAGCCCAAATCCGTCTGCGCGGCCAGGGCAAAGCGTTGCTCGCTTTTCTTCTATTCCGTGAAGGCAAACTGCACGCCGATTTCAATCTGGAAAGCGGACAGAGCACGGTCCGCCTCAGCAAAGAGAACATCGTGCTGACCGGCAACGCCAAAAATCTGACCGTCCTCGAGTTGATCCACCCCAAATCCTTTTCTCTGTTTATCGAAGAGAAAGCCGCCAAAAAAGTGCGCATCAAACCGGCCTTTACCATCACCACTTTGCCGGGCTACACCCTGGTCGGCGATATTGTCCTGGAACCGGCTGAAGTCCAGGTGAACGGACCCCGCTCCATGGTCGACAGCCTGCGCTTTGTGCTGACCACAACCGCGACCTGGGACAAACAAAAATATCCGCTGCAAAAACGGATCGAGCTCGTGCCGCCGATCTCGGACAAATTGAGTTTGCAAACCCAACGGGTAACGGTCTCGGCAGACATTCAGAAATTGATGGAGAAAAAAATCGTCCGCATACCCGTGCGCGTCATCAACTTGCCGCCCAACACCACTGCCCTCGTCATTCCGTCCACCGTCTCCCTGGTCGCCGAAGGCGGAGTCGAGGTGCTCGCCCAGCTGACCGACAAGGATATTCAGGCGACCATCGACTATCGCCGGCAGTTCGATACCAGCGGCAAAGATTTTGCAGTTCAAATCGCGCCGATGCAAAAAGTCCGGTTTCGCAACATCGAACCGCAGCGTTTTAAAATCGTTCTTGAACGCAAATAATCCAGGAATCCACCGACCCAACCATGATTGTCCTTGGCATAGAAACTTCTTGCGATGAAACCAGCGCCGCCATCGTTGACGATACGCGGCTTCTCAGCAACGTCATCGCAACCCAAACCGTGCACGAGTCATACGGCGGTGTGGTGCCGGAATTTGCCTCACGGGCTCATTTGCGCACCCTGGTGCCGATCATCCGGCGCGCGCTCGCCCAGGCCGGCATCGATTTGAATGAGCTGCAAGGATGTGCAGTGACCTACGGACCCGGCCTGGCCGGCTCCTTGCTCGTCGGCCTCAGCCTGTGCAAAGGTCTGTCTTTGAGCCTTGGCATTCCCTGGATCGGCATCAACCATCTCGAAGGGCATATCGTCGCGCCCGGCGCCGACGGTGAACCTCCCGCCTATCCCCATATCAGCTTGATCGTTTCCGGTGGACACACACTTTTGGTGCTGGTGGAAAAACCGCTCGTTTATCGCATCGTCGGCCGATCGATCGACGACGCCGCCGGCGAAGCGTTCGACAAGGTCGCGAAGGTCCTCGAACTGGGATATCCGGGAGGCCCGGCGATCGAAAAAGCCGGCCTCGACGGCAATCCCCATTCCATCGATTTTCCCAAAGCGCTGCTGGAGCGCGACAACCTCGATTTTAGTTTCAGCGGACTCAAAACCGCGGTACTCTACCATGCACAGTCGCTGGGACAGGAAAAAATGCGCCAACTGCGCGCCGATATCGCCGCCTCTTTTCAGCAAGCAGTGATCGAAGCGCTTGTCTTCAAAGCCTTTGCCGCCCTGCAAATCCATGACTGCAAGACTCTGGTGATCGCCGGCGGCGTGGCGCGCAATCAACAGCTGCGAAGGAGATTTGAACACGACTGTCGGAAATCGGGTGTCACTCTGCGCATCCCTCACCCCGATCTCTGTACAGACAATGCCGGCATGATCGCTCGCGCCGGCCACATGCGTTTGTCGCGCGGCGAATCTTCCGATTTTGACCTGGATTGTGCCCCAAACCTGTCCCTGCAATCAACGATAAGCTGAGAAAACCCGGTGACCTCTTTCTTTCCCACAGATCTGCAACTGATCCACAGCGGCAACGGCCTTTTTCTCCTCTCTCTGCTGGCGCTGACCGCCGTGCTGACCGTTTTTGTCTATCGACGCACCAATCCCGTTGTCGGCCTGCAGTTTCGTCTGGCACTTGTTGTGCTGCGCCTTTTGGCGCTGTGGCTCTTTCTGCTGGCCGCTTTTAAATTTTCTATCGCCTGGACCGATAAACAAGTCGAGAAGCCCATCCTGGCTCTGCTCATCGATCAATCGGCGAGCATGGCTGTGCGCCAGGAGCGCAGCACCCAGTTGCACCAGGTCTTGCACCAATTGCCGCTCGCTGATCTGGAGGATTTCCAGGTGGTGCCGTTCGCTTTCGGATCAAAGCTGCGCCCGCTGACCGGCCCGCCCATCGACTCGCTCGCATTGACCGACGATGCAACCGACATCGACGGCGCTCTGCAAAGCCTTGTCCGGCTCTTCATCTCGCGCAATCTGGCGGCTATCGCCCTTTTCAGCGACGGCAATTACAACCGCGGCGGCAATCCCGCCCGCTCCGCCGGTCAACTCGGAGTTCCGGTCTTTTCGATACCCATCGGTTCCGAACAGGAAGCGCCCGACATCGCCATCACCCGGATCGAGGCCAACGCTTTTGCCTACTGCGAAGAGAGTTCGGTGATCGAGGTGGAGGTGGCGAACCGCGGTTTCGGACGGCGTTCCACCCAGATCGCTCTCAAACACGGCTCGACAACTCTGGCAGCGGAAACCTTTACCCTGCCGGCCGATCGCTCGCAGCGCCGCATCCCCCTGCACTTTGCCCCTGGGCAACCCGGGCGATATAAACTGACCGTCGAAATACCGCCGCTTGCCGGCGAAGAAACCGCGCAAAACAACCGCCGAACGCTCTATATCGATGTTCTGAAATCGAGATTGCAGATTCAACTCATCGCCGGCGCCGCCATGCCGGATATCTCTTTTGTGCGCCAACAGCTCAATCTGAATAAACGCTACCAAAACCGCGCCGCCGTCGAAGCCGGCAACGGCCGTTTTCTCGGCGGAGAGCTCAATTTGCCGAACGACGCCGCACTGGCGGAAATCGATTTGCTGATCCTGCTCAATTGGCCGACGGCCGCCTCCTCCGAAGCCGTGATCGCCAAAATCGTGCAAAATGTTCGGCTGAACAAGATTTCTCTGTTGCTGATGCTGGGACCGGACAGCAAACTCGAACGCCTGCATGAGCTCGAAACCGATCTGCCCATTCGCAGCCAATCCGCAGCAATCGCTGAGACCGCAGTCTATGCCGTTCTGGCGCCCGAAGGCAGCCGCCACCCGATCACCGCATCCGCGGAAACCAGCGACAACCTTTGGAACCGACTGCCGCCGCTGTCCGCCAAACACAGCGATTTCACTGTCTGGCCGGACGCCCAGGTCTTGTTGTCCGCACAGCACGACAGCCAACAATCGGGCTCGCCGAACAACAAACCCAACGCTCCACTGCTGGTCGTTCGCCAAACGGATCGGCTTAAATCAGCGGCCTTGCTCGCTTATGCCGGCTGGCGCTGGCATCTCATGATGGCCAACGACCAGGGCGGGCCAACACCTTTTGCCATGCTGATCGATCGGCTGACGCATTGGCTGGAACAGGAACAGATCGACAAAACCGTTCGCCTGCAAACCGACCGCGCGCTCTATGGCATCGGTGAGCCGGTCAACGCTCAAGTGCGGGTCTTTGACGCCGAAAGACAACCCCTCGATGCGCAGGTCAATCTCGCTCTCTACCAGGACGGGAAATTGCTGGAAGAAAAATCTGCTGATCCGGTAAAAACCGGCATGTTCGAGAGATCCATTTACCCCGATCGCGCAGGCGATTTCGTCCTGATCGCCTCGGCTCAGCTGAACAGCCACGCCCTGGGCAGCGATACAACCGCCATCACGGTAGGTGAGACTGCTGTCGAGATGATCCACACCAGCCTGAACCGGCCAGCTCTCGCTTCTCTGGCACACCTGAGCGGCGGCCAAATCGTGGCAGCCGATTCGCTGGACCTTCTCCCCCACATCCTGCCCAGGCATACCATCATCCGCTCCGCAACCCACGAACGGGAACTTTGGCGGCATCCAATCGTCTTATTCCTGGGTATTGCGCTGCTCAGCCTGGAGTGGATAATCCGCAAACGCTGTGGCATGATTTAAAATCCTTTCTGCAATCCTTTTGTTTTGTCGCTATTTATTGCATGAACACCGGGATCCCAGATTCGGTGTTAACCGAATCAAAAAACATTCAATCGCTTATTCTTGATGGGATTGCGAAAAGGGCACTTTTCACCCAACGTGCATTGCCATGAGATTGATTTTCTTTAAGATCCGGTGCTTCGCACCGAATCAGAGGGGATTGGTGGTCGAGCGGAAAACCTCTGGGCCAGGAACGGTCGCATCCGGCTTGCAGCAGCAATCCGCATCCCGCACGAACCGGGAGAGGATCACAAGCACAGCAAATTGAGAAAAAATGGCCTGTAAAATAATCATTGAAATTCAACGCAATTAAGACTAAATTTGTGTTTGCCCGATCCGGTGCTGCCCCGAATCGGAGTGTTTAAGCTAAAAAAGGCCACCATCGCCGCATCCGAGGCCAAGGTCTCGATCATTGAAATCATCAGCTTTTGTGAGTCGCCATGAACTTGACAAAACACCTGCCGTCACTGCTGCTTCTTCTCTGTGCCAGCTTCGTGACCACCGCTCCGGCACAGGTTACTTACACGGGAGGCAAAGGCTTGCTGCGCGTCTGGGATGCGCAACCGGTCTTTCCCGGGCAGCTCTACTTAAATGCGTTCTATTCGGGCTTTTTTACCCCATCCGGAACCGATGCAAACGGCAGCCGACGGCAATTGGAAGACCACACTCTCAACATCGCCATGACGCTCGGTTTGTCGAGAAAGTTTGAAATTTTCGGTCATTTTGTACCGTATCAAGACGATCAGAAACATTTATGGGGCCCTATCGGCGATACACGGGCCGGCATCAAATTCATGCCGGGCCGCGAAAGGTCGGTGTTTCAATTCGGTCTGCTCGGTTTCGCGCAATTCGCCACCGCCGGCGCCCTGGTAGAAGACTATGAACCCAGTGTGCCTTACGAACCTTTTTCGTCAGGCAAACACGGATGGGGATTGCTGGCTTTGATCAATTGGGACTTGAACAATGCCGCCACACCGCACGCGCTTAAAATATCTCTTAACCTCGGTTTTAGAGACCATAACTGGCATGATCGCTATTTTACCGACGATAAAGATCAACTGTTGTGCAGCCTGGGGATAAAATTTCCTATCCGTACGACGGTCGTCTATACTGAGCTCAGCGGTGATTTCTTTATCAATCAGACAGAAGTTGTGCCAACCAAATACAATCTCATGCGTTTTACCCAGGGATTTCGCTTCGTTGGTCCTAAAAATCTCGTTTTTGACATTGCTGGAGATGTCCGGTTGGGCAGCACTCCCTCTTTACAGGAACAAGCTTCCACGCCTTTTATCAAAGAATACGCCGACTGGAAGATCGTCCTGGGCGTCACCCACCGGATGACTCTGTTTAAATATCTGACAGCAGACGAGAAGCTGCAAAGAATGCGCGAGCTCGAAGAGCAGGCAAAACGGGAGACCATCAAAGAGAAACGGCAAAAGGTGATTCAAGAACTCGAGGAAATGCGCCGGCAGCTCGAAAATGAAAAAAAACCGACGCCCCGACCGGAATAGACGCGTAACACTTTACAGCGACCCAAAACCTATGTGCCGAACGGAAAAGACATTTTTCTCTTCTCTTTTATTGGCTTTTTTTCTTCTGTTCCTGGCCATCCTGCCGGCTTCAGCGCAGTTCCAAGGCCAGCAAGCGGGAAAAGCGGCCTATTCTGATCTGGAAAAAGCCTCGGAAAAGCTTTTTGTACAGGCCAAAAGTCTTTATGAGCAGACCAAGTATTGGGAGGCGGCGCGCGACCTGATCATTCTGCTCGACTTCCATCCGACCTATTCAAAAATCGACCAGGCGCTTCTGGTGCTTGGAGATTGCCTTTATGAAATCGGCCTGACCGAAGGCGCCAGCAAAATTTACCGGCACATGGTGCGAAAATATGTCCGCAGCCCCTTTCTGCCCAACGTCCTGCTCGGCCTGCAGCGCATCGAATACGACCGCGGCGATTATGTCAAATGCCTCGAATACTATACCGTCATCAGCCGCGGCAATCCCCGGCGCGAAATTCTCGACGGCTCCCGCTATTATGCCGGTCTGAGCTATCACAAGCTAAAGGACTATGTGCAGGCGTGCAAGGTGCTGGCAGAAATCAGCGACAACAGTTCCTACTACCCCTACGGTCTCTACACCATCGGCCTGTCTAACCTGCGCCTCAAACAAGTGCGCGACGCTCTGCGCGCTTTTGCCCTGTTGAAAGCCTTGCCGATCACCAACGATGTCATTCGCGGCGCAGTCGACGAAACCCATCTCACGATGGGATACATCTATTACGAATTGAAATACTACCGTATTGCACTCAAGGAATTCAATGCGGTTTCGAAAGATCACAAAGGCTATGCCAACGCCCTGCTGGCTGCCGGCTGGGCGTCGGCAAAACTCGGCGACTGGACAACGGCGGTCAGAGTTTTGACCGAGTTGGCGGCTGTCTCTCCCGACAGCGATCTGGCTGAAGAGGGGTTCTTTCTCCTCGGCCGATCCTATCTCAAATTGGACAAGTATGAAGAAGCGAGAAATGTCTACGATCAATTGATCGCCATTTTCCCTGAACGCGATGTGGTGCCATCCATCGTTGAACAAGTCGAGCTGACCTTGATCGATGAAGCCGCCAATATCGAAAAAATAAAACTCGATCTCTTGATGCTGGAGAGCAAACTGCTCGATTCGATCAATCTGCCCTCTGAAGAAGCGCTGCCGGTTTCTGTGCAGGAGGAAAAAGTCAGGCTGCAGGAGACCCGTGAAGGATTGCTCAACCGCATTCGGGATGAACGGCAGACGTTTACCGATTTGTCCGAACTGCTTGCCGCTCTTCAGGAAAGGACTTTTACACGGCAAGACCGCCGAGATTGGCGCGTCTATGCCGAGTACGGTCGTGCTCGTGCATCTTTTTTGATGCAAATGCAGGGAAATAAAATGCCCGATCAACCAGAAACCGATACCAAGTCGCCGGCTGAAAAAACCGATCCCTCCGGCGCAACCTATTGATGCCCATGGCGAATAAAATAGTCAGTCCAATATTCTTGTTGTGCTTGTTGTTTATGACGGCACCCATGCCGATTTATCCCCAGGAAAGCGAGCTGGCAACCGCCATTCTGCGTCAAGCCGGCAACAACCTGCAAAAATTGACCGCTTTGATCGACGAACACGAAGCTCTGCTGAAAAAATACCCGAAAAGCGATTTTGCGCCGACCATCATGTTTCAACTGGCCGAATTGTATGAACAAAAATCGGTTCTGGTCTATCAAAAAGAGATGACCGAATATGAACGCGCTCTGGAAGCCTTTGACCAGCAAGAAATCGACCAGGAACCGATTGCACCGCGCATGAACCTCGGCGCCACCATTGATTATTGCTACCGCATCGCAACCGAATTCAATACGATCGACTTTTTGGATAAAGTGTTCTATAAAGCGGCAATGGCCCATTTGCAGGAAGGCAACGACGAAAAAGCCAAGGGCTATTTCGAGCTGCTCATCCGCCAGTTCCCGCAGTCTCCCAGCAATCTTGAAGCCCATTTCCGCATGGGCGAATTCTTTTTTGACCGCCAGGAATACAAACGCGCGATCGAACACTATCGTTATTTACTCGGCAAATGGGATAACCCTTATTTCGACATGGCCCTCTATAAACTCGGCTGGTCTTATTACAACATCAGCGACTTTGCCAGTGCAATCAGCACCTTCACCTACCTGATCGACGATCTGACAACGGTCGAAAAACTCAATTCGCGCACCATCGGCAAGAGTCGGGCGGATCTGCGGCGCGAATCCGTGCATTACATCGCCAGCTGCTTTACCGAATATGGCGGACCGCAAGAAGCAAAACGCTTTTTGGAAGCACACAGCTACTGGGATCTCTCATTGAACATTTTGCTGAAAATGGGTGAGCTGTATGAAAAGCGCAATTACTATACCGAAGCCATCGCGACTTACCGAACTCTGTTGACCATCTTTCCCACCTATGACCGAGCGCCGGCGATTTTCCGCAAAATCGTCGAAAACTATACCAACGATGACCAGTTCGAGCAGGCCGACTCCGCTCGTCGCGAAGCGATCGATCTTTTTTCCCCCAGCGGCATGTGGTCGCGTTCCCAACCGGATGACTCTCTCTACAACTCTGCAGTCGACCTCGCCGCGGAATATCTCGTCTACCTGGGCACCTCCGCCCAGGCCGCCGGCCAGGAAACCGGTTTGGAACGCCATTTTAACCAGGCCATCCAAAATTATGAACAGTATCTGAAAGATTTTCCGAGGAACAAAGACGCTGGCGAAATCCACTATTACCTGGCCGAATGCTATTATGCACAGGGTGCATTTGCCAAAGCCGCTGCAGCCTATTATGACGTCGTGGTCAGATACGATTCCAGCGCTTTTCGCGAGGATGCGGCGCACAATCGGATTCTCTGCACTACCCAACTGCTCGTCAGCGAACAAACCCAGGACAGCGCAACCATCTATATCGACGAATTTTTGGGGACCGGCGATATCCTCATCGCCCGCATCTCTCGCCATTCCGAGAATGATCTGTTGCGGTCTTGCAACGATTTTGTCCGCTTTTTCCCGGAAAGCAAATACATCGATCAAGTCCTGATGAAATTCGGCGAAACGCTGCACGAACTCAAAGAGTATACCGGAGCGGTCAAAGCCTACAAGAGAGTGGTGGATCTCGGCGAAAATCGGCCCTATTATTTGACGGCTTACTTGAACACCGGCCAGGCGCTCTTTGAGAGCGGCTACTACCGCGAAGCCGAGACCTGGCTCAACCAATTGATCGCCGACTATCCCGATTCGACCCGTCATGTCGACAAGGCGTCCAAACTGGTCGCCTCAGCCCAATTTAAAATCGCCGAAAATCTCGACGCCGAGGGGCAATACGACCAGGCCGCCTCTCTGCTGAAATCGATCGCGGCATCCAGTGCGGATGCGCAGTTCCGCGAACGGGCGCTGTTCGCCGCCGCCGGCCAATTCCAAAAAACCGGCCAGGCGGTGCAGGCCGCGCTGCTCTTGGAAGAACTGGGAAAAAATTATCCCGCCTCCGCCCTGGCGCCGGAAGCGCTCTTCAGCGCCGGCGATATCCGCATGAGCATTCAATCCTGGGCCCTGGCTGCCGCCGATTATCTGTTGTTGGTCGACAATTACCCTGGCTCGGAATTTGCACCGCAATCGTTAAAAAACGCGGCCCTGTGCTACGAAACGGTCGAAGACTGGTTCGCCGCCAAAAAAGTCTATCAGCGCTTCATCGAGTCCTTTCCCGACCACCTGGAAGACCGAATCGAATGCCTGTACCGCAGCGGCGAAATGTCATTCAAGTCAGGCAGGCGCACAACCGCTTTGCAGGAATTTGCCCAACTGGTCGATTTCTACAAATTTGAATTACAAAAAGGGAATGTTCTGGACAACTATTTCGTCGCCCAGGCGCAGTTTATGATCGGGGAAGTCCATTTTGCCGACTATCAAAAAATGGAGCTCACCCCGCCGTTGAAACAATCGCTGCACAATAAAATCGACAAATTCAATACCGTGCTGAACAGCTACAAAGAGACACTCGAATACCAGGTGGCCGACTGGAGCACCGCCGCCTCTTATCGCATCGGCATGGTGTTCGAGGAACTGGTGCGCGCTTTTGTCGAGTCGCCGCGGCCGACAGGTCTGAACAGCGAAGAAGCCCAACTTTACAGCCAAAAACTGCTCGAGAGCGCCCAACCCTATAAAGAAAGGGCTCTGGATACGTACCGCCGGATGGTCGAACAGGCAACGGATAACCAGATCGAAAACCATTGGGTCGAAGAGAGCCGCAAACGCATTCAAGTCCTGAGCGCAGAACTCTCGAGTGCACCGGTTTTAACCCGGGAGACATCGGATTGAAGATTATCGCACTGTTGCTGTTGTTGCTGGTGAGCGTTGTTGCCACGGCACAGGAAAAACCACAGGAAACGGAAAAAACCGTGACGGCAAGTGAACCCGCCGCTGAACCGCGGGTCGACGATGGTTCGATCAAGCTGTTCCTCGATAAAATCGAGGTGGTCGGCCAACTCGAAAAACCGCAAGCGGTTTTTATCATACCGGGATCAGCCCCCGAAATCGATGATATCCGCATTGAACGTTCTTTTTTTAAGGAGATCTTTAGAACGGTCGAGAAGCGCGGGCAGATCATCCCAAAAACATCGGTAGAAAAAAAAGAACGCAAAAATTATATCCCCTGGTAACTCAGCGAATTCGACCGTGGTGTTCACATTCACCTCTGCAGCGGTTTTGGCGCTCGCTCAAAGCCGGCCTTAAACACAGATCATCCGGATCGCCGTTGACTACCCAGCAATCGCAAGATAAGGAGGTTGTCGTTGGAAAGTATCATCCGCTTTTTTACGATGGGTGGCCCTGTCATGTATATCATCTTGTTTGCCCTCATTCTCGGCATCGCCATCATCATCGATCGCATCATTGCGATTCGCTTTAAAAACCGCATCGACACGGAAACCTTCGTCAACCGCCTGATCGAATTGGTGCGCGGCGGCAACATCCAGCGCGCCATCGAGTTCTGCAACATGTCCGAAGCAGCTTTGCCCAGGATCGCCCGTGCCGGGTTGGAAGAGTACAACAATTCCCCGGCCAGCATCCAAAATGCCATGGAACTGTCGGCGATGGTGGAAATCCCCAAAATCGAAAAGCGCACCAATTACCTGAACATGATCGCCAATGTGGCCACCCTTCTTGGCCTCCTGGGCACCATCCTCGGCCTGATCAACTCCTTCGCCGCCGTGGCGCACGCCGATGCCGCGGACAAGGCTGCACTTCTCTCCGCCGGCATCTCGCTGGCCATGAACACCACCGCCTTTGGTTTGATCACCGCCATTCCCTGTATGATCGGTTACACCTATCTGGTGGAAAAAACCAATGAAATCGTCGACGAGATCAACGAGAACGTGGCCCGCATTTACAAACATCTGGTCACAACGAGGTAAGGCGTGAATTTAAAAAATGCCATAGAAACGCGCCGCCGCGATCGCCAGGAAAGCGATCTGGATCTGACCCCGGTGATGAATATCTTTCTGATCCTGATCCCTTTCCTGCTGTTGACTGCGGTATTTGTCAAAATCGCCGTCCTGGAACTCTCGTTGCCCAATCTGGAGCGCCAGGGCGCGGTGGCTCAGCAGCAAGAAAGAAAAACCGTGGTGCTCAACTTTCTGTTTATCAAGGAAACCGGGTTTGAGGTCAGGAGTCCTGACCTGAAGTTGCCCGCCATTCCCAAAACCGCAGAGGGCTATGACTGGTCAACCCTGAGCGACCAGTTGAAAGCCGCCAAAAGCAAATACCCCGACTCGGAGGACATTATCATCGCTCCGGTCAATTCGATAACCTACGAAACCATCATTTCCGTGATGGACCGCTGCCGGGAATCCGGCTTTACCAATATATCGATCTCCGGTTAGTCGGTGCTGCAGCCGGAGGCAATCGCAAGAGATGCCTATGACTCTTTTCATGCAATCCGCTCTTCCCAAAGTTTCGCGCAGCCGTCGATTGCGCAGCGGCACTTTCAAGCTGCGCCTGACCTCGATGATCGACATGTTTACAATCCTGCTGGTGTTTTTGCTCAAATCCTACAGCGCCGAAGGGCAGATCGTCACCATCACCCAGGACTTGCGCTTGCCTGAATCGACGTCGCAGACAAAACCCCGTGTCACTTCAGTGGTCGCCGTCACCCAGGCCTGGATTCTGCTCGACGGCAGGCCCCTCATCGGCGTTGATCAGGTGATGCAACAGAGCGGTTTTTTGATTCAGCCGTTGGTCGATGAATTGTCCCGCTTGCGCGCAATTTCAGAAGGAATCGGCGAAATGTCCGCGCAGCTGGCCGGTTTCCAGGGATCTATCTCGATCCAGGCTGACCGCGAAATGACCTTTGAACTGATCAAACGCATCATGCTGAGCTGCGGCAAGGTCGGCTACAACAACATGATGCTGACGGTGATGCAAGTCGACTAGTCGGCAGAAGCACACCGCTGCTTTGCAAAACACGGGTTGCCCTGCATTGACCCCGGAAATAAACACAAAGGGCAAACCGCTTAAATAAAATGGGTCGTACTTAAACCGGATTCGTTTGCAATCGAATCCGGCCAAACTTCTCGAGATCGAATGCCAAAGAGCCGAAAAAAAGCTGTCGTCAACTTGCAGATTTCCCAAGGCAGCAAAAATATCACCCGCAACCTGCACAGCAGGGAATCGCTGACCATCGGCAAGAGTCCCAAAAACGATATTGTGGTGTATGGCGATTCTTTCCCGCGTTCTCTGCGGCTAATGGACTGTTCCGACAGCGGCTGTACTTTGCGATTTGATTCGCAGGTGCGCGGCGAGATCAACTTCCAGGATGCTCAGCTGGATCTGCACAGCTTGATGGTGCACGAACTGCTGCCGGTCAAGGACGGCTATTGCCAGCTGCAAATTCAGCACGGCCGCCGCGGTCGCATCGAGGTCGGCGACGCGACGATCCAATTCCTCGTCAACGGCCAAACCGAGGCTGCAGACAATGAAAAATCCTATTCCTGGCTCAATGCCCAGGGAAAAGCGATCGGCAAAGATCTGCTGTTCAAAACCATCCTGGCATCGCTGATTGGCTTCGAGCTTTTGTTTGGTTTGTTTTTGCGCAACTATGATTTGCCCCTCCTGGAGCCACCGCGATTGGCAGAAGTGCCCAAACGCTTTGCCAAATTTATCCCCCCGCAGCAGCTTTCACTGCCTGATCAGCAGGTCGGCGCCACCACTGCAGGGGCTACCGGTGAGCAACAGGAAGGCGAGAAGAAATCCGGCGATGCCGAGAAGCGGCAAGGCCGCGAACGCCGCGGCGGCGCCGGCGGAGGTTCAGCGGAAGAATCGGTGTCCAGCAAAGGCTTGCTGGCCTTGATCGGTGGAACCGGCGAATCGAGCCACAGCGGCGGCGCAGCCGATTTTTTGATCGATCAGGGACTGGTACAGGAGCTCGATGACCTTATTGGACAAACGCCCCTGCGCAAAGGCGACGGCTACGGCAGAGGCAAAGGTGCGGGCATCGGGGACGGGCAACAGCCCGGAGATGCAATCGATGATCTGATGGACATGGGTCTGAGCGGCTCAATCGATGATTTGATCCAGGATGTGCAAAAGGTGGAATCGGTGGGCCTTGAAAAGAGGGGCAACGTCAACATCCAGGCGCCCGGCCGCATACGCGGTTCTGAAAGCGCCATGGGCTATCGCACTGCTGAATCGGTGATGTCGGTGATCCGAAGCCAGCAAGGCCGAGTCATGTATGCCTACAACAAACACTTGCGCACCGATCCCGCCCTCGGCGGCAAAATCAGCCTCGATGTGACCATCGAAGCCAATGGACAGGTCTCACAAATCGACGTGGTTGAAACCAATATCAGCAATCTTGAATTTGTCCGCGAACTCGTCAATATCCTGCGCCGGCTGAAATTCGAAACAATTCCTGAAGGCTCCTTGACCGTCAACGTGCCCTTTGTTTTCAATCGGATCGAATGATCCCATCGGTGCGCCGATAATCCGTCGCTTGTATGCCCAGCGACTGCATCTTTTGCTGCAAGAACTGGCGCTTCATCTGTAAAATTCTGGCTGCTGCGCTCACATTGCCGCCGCAGCGCTGCAGCGCCTCGCTGATCCATTGCCGCTCGAATTCGGCAATTGCCTGTTTCTTCATTGCTGTAAACGATCGCCCGCCCAAATCGCCTTGAATCAACGGGGTCAACCCCGCTGCCCTGATTTCATCCGGCAGTTGGGCTGGCGTGATCCTCTCCCCCTCCGCCAATATCGCCGCCTGTTCCACCACATTCTGCAGTTGTCGTACATTGCCCGGCCAGGAAAACCGCTGCAACAGCGCCCGCGCAGCCGGATCGAAATCCCGCTCCGGCAATCGATGGCGATCGATCGATCGCTGCAAAAAATGGTCTGCCAACAACAAGACGTCCGCCTGCCGCTCCATCAGCGGCGGCAAATGGATCTCAACCACTTTGATGCGGTAATAGAGATCGGCGCGAAACCGGCCTTGTTCGATCTCAAGGTTTAGATCCTTGTTGGTGGCACTGATCAAGCGAACGTCGGTATGGATGACCTCCTTGCCGCCCAACCGCACCACCTGTTTGTCTTCCAGCACCCGCAGTATTTTCGCCTGCGTCTTCAAGTTCATGTCGGCAATCTCGTCCAAAAACAAGGTGCCACCATCGGCCAATTCGAATTTGCCTTTGCGCTGACTCACTGCTCCGGTAAAACTGCCCTTTTCATGGCCGAACAGCTCGCTTTCCACCAGATCTCTGGGAATGGCCGCACAATTCATGGTGATAAACGGTCCGTTCCGCCGCAAACTCGAACGATGAATCTGCTCGGCGGCCAGTTCCTTGCCGGTTCCGCTCTGCCCGGTGAGCAAAATCGTGACATCGGTTTGACTCACCTTGTCGATCAGGTTGCGCGTCCGCTGCATGGCTTCGCTCTCTCCGAGCAAGCGAATTTCCCCGGCATACTTGAGCTGACGCCGAAGCTGCGCGTTTTCCTGCTCCAGATGCCGTTTGTCCAGCGCTTTCTTGATCGTCAGCCGCAACTCGTCCAATTCATACGGCTTGACGATATAATCGTAGGCACCCGCTTTCATCGCCTCCACAGCGATGCGCTCCGAGCCGTGCGCGGTTACCAGAATAAAGAGCGGCGCGCTCGCCTTTTTGTTCACTTCTTGCAGCAGCGCAATGCCGTCCATTTCAGGCATGCGGATGTCGCATAAAACCAAATCGGGATTCCATGCCTCGATTACAACGAGAGCTTCACGGCCATTTTCTGCGCTCTGCAACTCATACGCCCGACCGGCGAGTGCCCGCTGCATGCCGTAACGCGCGGTCGGTTCGTCATCGACTATCAAGATCTTGTCCGTCACGTCATTCCGCCTGTTCCTGGCTCTGTTCGTTACACTTGAGATCAATCGTGAACTCTGTACCCCAACCTTTGCGGCTGTGGATTTTGATCTCACCGCCGAGATCCGCCACATTGCGGCGCACGATCGTCAGTCCCAACCCGGCGCCGACTGCCTTGGTGGTGAAAAAGGGAGCAAATATTTTTTGCGTCAATTCGGGGTCGATGCCTGCGCCTTTGTCGCTCACGCGAATCTCCAGACGGCTCTCTTTCCTCTTTCCAGCCTGGGGTTGAACAACGCCGATCTGCACGGTCACTTGAGCGCCTTTTGGCGAAGCTTGCACCGCGTTGAGCAGCAAATTGAACAGAATCTCGCGCACCGCTTGCTGCGTCGCCAAAACCCGGCAAGGCTGGTCCGGAGAGATGACCTCGATGTGCACACCACTTTGCTCAGCCTGATGGCGCAACAATGAGGTGATATCCATGGCGATTTCTCGCACATCGATCTGCTCTGCATTGGACTGCGAAGGCCGGGCAAAACTCAACAGCTTTTCCAACACTTCATTCAAACGGTTGATCTCGGCCACCACCCGATGCAAGTCAGCCGCCTGTTCGGGATCGGCGCTTTCGCTCAACACCTGCACCAACACCTTGATCGATGAAAGCGGATTTTTGATCTCATGTGCAATCGTGGCGGCCAGCTGTCCCATGTTGCGCAGGTTTTCCGTCTGATAGATGCGCGATTCCATCTCCAATCGCTCCTGCACCAGACGGGCATATTCAAAGGCCAGCCCAACCTGATTGGCAAAAGTCTGCAGCACATCCATTTCTTCGTCAGTATATTCGTTGCCGTTCTGCCGCTCGCCCAGACCGATGAGGCCGGTTAGTTCCTGTTCGAAAGAGATCGGCACGGCCAGAGCGATGTTGTTTTGCTGCAGCGCCCACACCACCCGGTGATCGCGCATCTGCCGCCGCAGTCTGAAATGCCGGGTATTCTGCAGAGCCTGCACCAGCGGCTCGATCTGGACCAGCGTGGCGGTGCCTGCCGTTCTCAGGATGGTCAACCGGTCGCTGTCGAAACGAAACACCAAAATGGCATTCGCCTTGGCTTTGAAAACCGTGAGCAGAGCATCGCTCAGAGTGGCCAGCAAGCGATCCAGATCGACGATTCGGCTGATGCTGTCTGACAACTCGCGGAGCACCTGTTGATAATAATAGCGCTCCTTGAAGAACAGCTTGTCCAGACGGTTTTGCAGGCGGGTGCGAAACGGCTGAAAAGCAAAGACCAACGCCACCAACAACAAGGCCTCGATCAATGCCGAATTGATGTCCGGAAATTGTCCGAGATAGTCTCCCAGCCGCCTGATTCCAAGCAGATAGAGCGCCAGAACCAAACCATAGACAATGGAATAGACCAGACTGGGTTTGACGACCAACCGGTAAAAGTTATAGCGATAGACATAATAAGCAAGCACTGCCATCGGATAGGCAGGTGACAGCCACATGAGCAAAATAAAATACCTGCCGATATAGGGCAGCCGGAACAGGGGCAGGAGAAAAACCAGCAGCAGGCCAATGGCAATTCCTGCCAGCAGCTGATTCAAATCGCGGTAAAAATGCCGATCCGAAGGATCCGGCAAATGCGGGATGAATCGATGGCTGATCCACAGCGACAGGCAGATGGCGGCAATACCCCAAACGACGAATAACCGGCTGAGCAAAAGATCTGGAATCGGCAACAGCGGCCACTTTATTGGACTCAGCAGAAAAAAAAGAGCCGGCAAATAGGCTGCGGCAATTATCAGCCGTTGGCGCAGACTCAGCCGCAACGGCTGCGCCGATGTGTTGCGAAAAACAATGGCCAGGTAAACATGCAAAAGCGCGGACGGCATGAGAGCCAAACCGACCAGTGCGAACAGTTTGAAAAGCACCATCGCCGGGTAGGCCACCGAACCGAACAACAGCTCGGCCAACAGCGACAACAGGTTGGCGGCGTTCCAGATCGCACAACACAGAAGAACCACCCCGAAAGCATAGTCATCGTAGCGCTTGGGGGTCTTTTTTAGCGACAAACTCAGCAGGATGAGGGTCAGGGCAGTGCCAAAACCAAAGCCCAGTACCGTCAAAACAATATAAAGCTGCATCGGAACCCTTCACCTCAGTCGAATTTAATCTTGAGCAGCTTCATCACGTTGTGGATCGGATTGAGCACGGTGACCTCATCCGAACCGGCAAAGAGCAATCCCACCGCGCGGTTTTCCTGGTCAACGATCAGCGAGCCTGAATCGCCCGGCTGCGACATATCCGAAGCGAGAATCTGGTGATCGAACACGGCGGTGCGATCGCCGCCATAGCCCACTTCGATGGTCGTATCGAGAACAGTAATTTTGCCTTTCGTCGAGGCGGTGGTGCGTCCGCACTTTTTGACCGCCATGCCGATGGCAGCCTCGGCAACCCCGCTGACGCTGCCAATTTTGTAGATCTCTTGCTTGACCAGTTCTTCTTCGAGCGGTTTGCCGAGCGCCGCATCGATCAGATTTTTAATCTCCTCCGGATGGGTGGTAAACCGGGAGGTGGAACCGAACAATTTGGCCAGCGCATTGAGCATCTGCACCAGAGCGAGTGAAATGGCGCACTTGCTGGTTGTATTTTCCCCACCCATGTAATACAACGGCTGAAAGCGGTGCAGTCGGGCGATTACATCCTGGGGAACCCGGCCGCCGTCCATAGGCCCGGGCTGCAGGATATCGTCTTCCAACTGAGCGTCATTGCTGTTGGCCAGCACATGATTGTTGGAGAGGATCAACAGCTCATCGGTCTCGGCATCGCGCACCACCGCCCCCAGCGTGCCGGCGGTAATCGCATAATGGCCGGTGCTGATACCGCCGACGGCCGGACGCCAGCGATCGGTGGTGGTCGCCAGTGCGGTGATTTTGCCGGCCCGGCGCACATCCGTGCTCATTCCATCGATGGTCTGCGGCACCACGTCTTTTTTTTCCAGAGCCTGCAAAGGCTTTTTGTCGCGCACCAGGACCACCAGCGCCATTTCGTCGGTGACCTTGCCCCCGCTTTCCTTGTAACCGACCCCCACGCCGATGACATTCGCCTTGCGGCGAAGCTCCCGCTCCATTCGTTGTCGGATTTCTTGAACTTGTTCAAGCTCGGCCATTAAGATCTCCTTTGCTTGTTTCTGCAGTACGGCCTGCCAAAGAAATGCGGCGGATGGCCGTTCAAACTCATCCGAATCAGATCGCCATCCATTTCTTTAAATATAGCCATTCCGCATGACTAAGCAAGCAAATTTCTGCCGCCAATCGGCCTGTGACTTGGTGTTTGCATTTCAGACGCAATTTTCTTAATTTCAACGGTTCCGCACACTGGTGTCCGGTAAATGGAAACCAGTGTGTTCTTCTGGCAAATCGATCAAGAGGTCAGGGCGATGAAACGCACAAAAATGCTCACCCGTCTGGTTTTTTTGCTCTCGTTGACGCTGGCGATCGAAATGATCGGCCTGCCGCAACCCATTACAGGCCCGCTGGTCAATCTGATGCTGCTGCTCACCGCCTTGCTGCTCAACTCTGTCGCCGCAGTCATCCTCGGCCTTGCCACGCCATTGATGGGTTTGCTTCGCGGTCAGCTGCCACCGATTCTGGCGCCGATGGTGCCGTTCATCATGCTTGCCAACGCGGTTTATATCTTGCTGTTTGCCATGCTGGCAAGCGCCGGGAAACAATCGCTGTCGCTCAAGCGGTGGCAGGGATGGATGGCCCTGGCAATCGCCGCAGCCGGCAAAACCCTGATTCTCTATGCAGCAGCAACACTGGTTGTGCCTCTGCTGTTCGGGCGACAGTTGCCGGAAGCGGTTATCGCCGCATTTACCTTTCCGCAGCTGATCACCGCCACAGTCGGCGGTGCCGCCGCCATCGGCATCTACCCTGCGCTCAGGCGTATTCTCGGCAACAACCGCTGAACATCCGAACGAGGAGCCACCGAATTCTGTCCAGGTCCCATTCGACGATAACCCGATATGAAACCACAAGCCATCACCATCCGCGGAGCGCGGACACACAATCTGAAAAATATCGATGTCGATCTGCCGCACAACCATCTGGTGGTGATCACCGGCGTCTCCGGATCCGGAAAATCGAGCCTTGCCTTCGACACCCTCTACGCCGAAGGCCAGCGCCGTTATGTCGAATCGCTGTCCGCTTATGCCCGGCAATTCCTTGACCGCATGTCGCGGCCCGATGTGGATGAGATCAAGGGGCTGGCGCCGGCCGTGGCCATCGAACAAAAGAATCCGATCCGCTCATCCCGTTCGACGGTCGGAACCGCCACCTAGATCCTCGATTATCTGCGGTTGCTCTATTCGCGTATCGGCCGCACCTTTTGCCCATCGTGCGGCCAGCCCGTGCGCAAAGACAGCGTTGCCGACGTCCTGTCCGATCTGCAAGCCTTGCCGGTCGGCACCAAAGTGGTGCTGACCTTTCCGTTTTGCGAATCCGATCGAGAAGCCGCCGCCGCTTTTTTGCGCGAATCCGGATTTCTCCGCCTCTGGAAAAACGGCGATATCGTCGCGTTGTCCGATGCGGCCATCATCCCCAACGAATGCCTCAATGTGGTCATGGATCGGTTGATCCTCAAACCAGAGATGCAGACCCGCCTGGCTGACTCGGTCGAACAAGCTTTTCACCACGGTCACGGTGTCATGCAGACGCATGTTTTGGGCGGCGACAGCCGGCGCTATTCACAGGATTTCGCTTGCAGCCGCTGCCAGCAGACCTTCATCGAACCGCAACCGCGGCTTTTTTCCTTCAACAATCCCTTTGGCGCCTGTCCCATCTGCAAAGGCTTCGGCGATATCATCCATATCGACCGCCAGCGGGTCATTCCCGATCCCAGCAAAAGTCTGGCCGCGGACTGCATCGTTCCGTGGAGCACTCCGGCGCACCGTGAATTGCGCGATCTGCTGTTGCAGGAAGCCCCCAAAAGGGGCATCGATATCCACGCTCCTTATGCGGAGCTGAGCGATGAACAACGGGAGTGGGTTTGGCAGGGATCCGATCCCTATCCCGGCCTCGATCGTTTTTTCGAGTGGCTGGAGAGCAAAAAGTACAAAATCAGCGTGCGCGTCTTTCTCAGCCGATATCGCGGCTATGTGCCCTGCACTGCCTGCCACGGCAGCCGCTTGCGGCCGGAAGCCGAGCAGGTGCGCATCGGTGGCCTGTCGATTGCGCAGAGCTGTCGTCTGGACATCCGTTCGGCGCGTCGTTTTTTTGCCGATCTGCCCCTTTCGGAACAGGAAAGAGCGATCAGCGGCCAGATCTTTGACGAGTTGATCAACCGGCTCACCACCCTCGACGAAATCGGCCTCGATTATCTGACTCTGGACCGCCGCACTTTTACCCTTTCCGGCGGCGAATTTCAACGCATCAATTTGGCCACTGCGCTCGGTTCGCAACTGGTCGGCGCGCTCTATATCCTCGATGAACCGACCATCGGCCTTCATCCGCGCGATACCCGCAATCTGTTGAATATCCTGCAAAAATTGCGCAAAATCGGCAACACCGTGGTGGTGGTCGAACACGACCGCGAAATCATCGAAAACGCCGATTATCTGATCGATATCGGCCCGCTGGCCGGTCGGGAAGGCGGCAGTTTGCTCTTTTCGGGCACACCGTCAGCCATCGCCGATCATCCGACCTCACTCACCGGGGCTTATCTCAGCGGCAAAAAACACATCGCCGTTCCCGCCAAGCGGCGCCCAAGCCAGGGTCCGGCCATCACCGTGCACAAAGCCCGCGAGCACAATCTGCAGAGCATCACGGTTTCTTTTCCGCTGGGTGTTCTGGTCGCTGTCACCGGAGTCTCCGGCTCCGGCAAAAGCACCCTGGTTCACGAAGTGCTCTACCGCGGCCTGGCGCGCCAACGCGGCGACAGCCAGCGGCCGGGCGGCCTATGCAGCGGCATCAGCGGCGGCGAAGCGATCGACGAGATCGCGCTGGTCGACCAATCGCCGATCGGCAAATCGCCGCGCTCCAATCCGGCCACCTATCTCAAAGCCTTTGATGCAATCCGCGTTCTCTTTGCCGAAAGCCGCCAGGCGCGTGTGCTGGGACTGAAACCCGGCGACTTTTCCTTCAACACGGCCGGCGGTCGCTGCGAAACCTGCCAGGGCGCCGGCGCCGTCAAGGTCGAGATGCAGTTCCTCGCCGACCTCTATCTCGAATGCGAGGATTGCGGCGGCAAACGCTACAAACGTTCGCTGCTGCAGGTGCACTTCCGCGGCAAAAACATCGCCGAGGTTCTCGAAATGACCGTCAATGAAGCCATCGACTTTTTTCGCGATCAACCCGGCGTCATCCACAAATTGCAGCCGCTTCGCGATGTCGGATTGGGCTATCTGCAACTGGGGCAGGCGTCCAACACCCTGTCCGGCGGCGAGGCGCAGCGGATCAAATTGGCAAGCCATCTGTTGCAGGACAAAAACAGCACCCATCACAATCTCTATCTCTTTGACGAGCCCACAACCGGCTTGCATTTCCAGGATGTGGCGGTCTTGCTCAATGCGCTCAATCAGCTTGTCGACCAGGGCCACTCGGTGCTGGTTATCGAACACAACCTCGATGTGATCAAATGCGCCGACTGGGTTATCGACCTCGGTCCCGGCGGCGGTGATCAGGGCGGACAATTGGTGGCCTGCGGCACTCCCGAAAGCGTGGCGGCCGATCCACATTCATTGACCGGAAAGTTTCTCGCCCCCATCCTATCCCCATTACCGATCAACCACCCGCCGCGCAGAAAAAACCGTTGATATTGAAATTGTTTTTATGTAATTTTATCGCTGTTGTCAACGCCTTTCAGCAGAAAGGCTGCTGCGGTTGCAGAGGGTTTTTCTGCAGGATCATCAACACCATCCCTTGATGCCGGAATCAGTGCGCTGCCTCTGAATGCCGGTCACCAATCCACCCATTTTCGTTTTCAAGGAGGGCGATGCGAAATTGAATCAAATCATTGCGAAGCGCATGTTCTTTACCAAAGGCGTAGGTTATCATCGCGACAAACTGCAGAGTTTTGAGCTGGCTTTGCGGGATGCCGGGGTTGCTTACTGCAACCTGGTTCAGGTTTCCAGTATTTTCCCACCCGAGTGCAGAATTATTTCACGCGAAGCTGGTGTCAAATCGCTGAAACCCGGACAGATCACCTTTGTGGTGATGGCACGTGAATCAACCGATGAGCCCAACCGTTTGTGCACCGCGGCCATCGGCCTGGCACAGCCCAAAGATAAAAAGCAATACGGATACATCAGCGAACATCACGGCTTTGGTGAGACGCAAATAAAATCCGCTGATTATGCCGAAGATCTCGCCGCCCAGATGCTGGGTTCCACCATGGGTATCGAACTCGATCCGAACCTGGCCTGGGACGAGCATCGCGATGAGTATAAAGTCGACAACAAAAATGTATTTGTCAGCAGAAGCATCGCTCAATCCGCCCGCGGTCACAAGGATGGTCTGTGGACCACTGTCGTGTCGATGGCGGTCTTTCTGATGAGCGAATGACCCTTTCCGGCTATTTTTCCACCTCTGTTTAGCGGAGTGTTTATGGCTTCCAATCGCTCTCTTTTTGCCGAGGCACCGAATATCGTGCCGCCGCGGCTGGAGAAAAATCTGTCTCTGTCTGAACTTTTGGAGTTGATGGGCCAGACATCCTTCGAAGCCCGCCATGTTTACCGGGGCGCCCGGCTGTTTCGCCGCATGGTCGAAACCGGCGATACCATATGGCTCGGCATCGCCGGCGCCGGTATTGCCGGCGGCATGGGCGGCTTTGTGATTTCCCTGATCGAAGCGGGATTCGTCGATGTCATCTGCTCCACCGGCGCCCAGGTCTATCACGACTTGCACTTTGCCTTTGGCTTGCCGGTCAAAGCGATTTATCCGCACGGCGACGACAATCTCTTGCGCCAGCACGGCGATACCCGTATTTATGATATCGGCATCCGCGAAAAAGAAACCCTGGAAGCCCAGGATGCCCTGATCAGGCGATTTGTGGCTGAACGCTACGATCGGTTGCGGGACAAACCTCTCAGCAGCTGGCAATTCAACCACGAACTGGGCCTGTGGGCAAAAGAAACCGCGCCGCACCCGGAACACAGCTTTGTCATCGCAGCGGCCGAACACGGCATTCCTCTCTTTTGGGATTCTCTTGCCAACCACTCGATCGCCATGAACCTGGCGCGCACCGACCTGGAAGGCATGCCCGTAACCCTGGCGGCGCAGAAAGATATCCTCGATTCAGCCGCAATCGCCTATTGCGCCAAAGGCTCTGGTTTTATCGAGCTCGGCGGCGGGGGACCCAAGAACTTTATCCAGCAGACCGGACCCACGATATCGCAAATCCTCGGCATCGAGTTCGAAGGTGCTGAACAGGGGCTGCAAATCGGCACCGCAGTTGAACGGGACGGCAGCCTGTCCAGCTGCACATTCAGCGAATCGGTCACCTGGGGCAAGTACCAGTCGGCTGATGAAGAAAAACTGGTGCAGATCTGGGGCGAATACAGCGTGATTTTTCCGCTGCTGGCCGCCTATGTCCTGCAACAATGCCGGCCCCGCAAACCGCAGAGGATCGTCCGTTCCTTGCCCGCCTGGAGCAAGTCGATGATCGAGGCGCGAACCTGAGCAAAATTAGTCCGCCGATCGATCGACACCCCGGCGGTTTACCTGACCTGTTCTTTCGAGACCGACGCCATGCAGGCCCATCATCATCCTTTTCTCAACCCGGATCCGGAATTTTGCACTTTTACCGAGGCCGCCGTGGTTGTCTTGCCCTTCCCTTATGAAGGCAATATCTCCTACGGCAGCGGCGCCGCCAACGGACCGCAAGCCATTCTCGAAGCCTCGGCGCAAGTCGAATTCTACGATGCAGAACTGGGCGCTGAACCGATGCGCATGGGCATCTTCACCGCCGCCGCACCCGAGATTCCCGCCGATCCGGCGGCGATGGTCGATTGCCTCTTTCGCACCACCCGCGATCTGCTCCGGTTCGACAAGTTCGTCGTGGTGCTCGGCGGCGATCATTCGATCTCCAGCGGTTTTGCGCGCGCCCTGTTGGAAAAATACGGTTCGCTCTCGGTCGTTCAGTTCGACGCCCACGCCGACCTGCGCGATGCTTACGAGGACAATCCCTACAGCCACGCCTCCGTGCTGGCGCGCATCCGCGATCTGACCCCGCATACCCTGCACCTGGGTATCCGCAGCATGTGCCGCGAAGAGGCTGACCTGGCGCAACAACACGCCATACCCCTGTTCACCATGCGGCAACTGCGCCAACATCCGGAAACCGCCATCGCCGCGCTGCAAGCGCTGCCCGAACCGGTGTTGATTTCTTTCGACGTCGATGCCTTCGACACCGGCATCGTGCAAAACACCGGCACTCCCGAACCAGGCGGGTTGTCCTGGGATGAGGCCCTCAACTGGCTCGAACGGATCTTTAAAAACAAACGCGTCGTCGGCTGCGATGTGGTCGAATTGGCGCCCCAGCCCGGCGACCTCAATTCGCCTTTCGCCGCCGCCAAACTCGTCTATAAAATGATCGGACAACAATTGGCCGCAGAAATCGATCGCGGCGAAAGAACCGCCTGGCCGGTCCACCCCACCGGCCCGGCGCCCAGAACCTGAATCATCAACCCATACGAGATCGCATGCCACTGACATCCTATGCCGAATTGCTGCAAGACGCCCGCCGCGGCCGCTATGCGGTGGGAGCCTTCAATATCTTTGCTCTCGAATTTCTTCCGGCTGTTCTGCAAGCCGCCCGGGAAAACCAGGCACCCGTGCTGCTGCAGATCAATCCGATTCATTTTCACCTCGCCGACCTGCCGGCCTATCTGCGCTATGTCAAGGAACAGATCGCCCGCACCGCCACCCCGGTCGGCCTCAACCTCGACCACGGCAAAAACTATGAGGTCATCGCCTGCGGCATCCGCGACGGCTTCCCATCGGTCATGTTCGACGGCTCCAAATTGCCCTATGAAGAAAACCTCAGCCAGACGCGCAAAGTGGCGGAACTGTGCAAAACCTGCGGCATCACCCTGGAAGCGGAGTTGGGCACCCTGAACGACGAAGGGCTGGAACTGACCGAGGAAACGCGCGACCGCCTGTTCACCGACCCAGACACCGCGGCAGAATTTATCGAGGCGACCGGCGTCGATGCGCTGGCAGTCGCCATCGGCAACGCGCACGGCTTTTATAAAGGCACGCCACAACTCGATTTCGATCGCCTGGCCGCCATCGCCGCCAAGACACCGGTTCCGCTCGTCTTGCACGGCGGCTCCGGCATCAGCGATGCCGATTTTAAAAAAGCCATATCCCTGGGAATCAGCAAAATCAATATTTATACCGAAATGAGCGCCGCTGCCGCCAATTGTGTGCGCGATCTCACCAAAGCCCAGGAAAAACCGTGGGACTATCCCACTCTGCTGGCGCGCGCCCGCGAAAGCGTCAAGGAAGTGGTGGCGCACAAGATCAAGGTATTCGGCAGCTGCGGCAAGGCGTAGATGATTCGCTCGATCGGCTCAGCAGAGGATTGATGCGCCCCGTTCACAGCGCATTTTACCATTTTTCTTTTGCCTTTCTCATTTAACAATGTTATTTTTTGCTTGAGAAACTGTGGATTTGTTCGAGTACAAAGAAAAAGGTAAAAGGAAAAAGGCAAAAGGCAAAAAAAAACTAAAAAACATTTACCACGAAGAAAACAAAAAATATATTTAACACGAAGAAAACGAAGAAAATATAATATTAAATTAAATAAATATAATTAATCTAATTTATTGTTTTTTCCCCTTCGTGACCTTCGTGGTAATACTTTTTTCGCCGACTATATGGTTTTTTTTCCTTTGTTTTTCTTTTGCCTTTTACCTTTTGCCTTTTATCTCTTCTTCGTTTTCTTCGTGTTGAAGTATTTTGTGGTAAAGCTGTTTCGGTTTTTCTTTTTCTTTTTCTTTTTCTTTTTCTTTTTCTTTTTCTTTTTACTTTTAACTTTTAGCTCTTTCTCTTCTTCGTTTTCTTCGTGGTTAATTTTTTCGTGGTTAAACTTTTTTTGTTTTTCTTTTACTTTTTACCTTTTTCCTTTCTTTCAGGATCGCCCTATGGTTGAAAAAACCCTTGACCTCAAGCTCGCCCGGCTGCACGCCGATTCGTCGTGCCAGGATTTCCTGTTGGCCGATGCCAAGGATGCCGATATGGCCTACGGCATAGCCGCACCCGGCAAGAGCCCGGAACATTACAGCCAGGAAGGCAAGTTCCGCACCCTTGCCGAATACCGCGAACAGATCCGCTCGGTCATTCGCCAGGCCAAAGTCGATATCGTGTTGATGTCTGCGAGCACCAACGAAATTCTGACCATCGAAGAGCGATTGTTCGACAGCAGTCCGATCACACCGGCAGCCCGCGCCAACGACACCACCGATATCCACGTCGCCACGGGCAGCCGCTATGCCCAGCAAGCCGCCCGACCGTTCCGCTCTGCAACCATCGACCATATCCAATGCGGCAAATTCTCTTGCACACCGGAAGAGAGGACTCTCGGCGCCAATCTCGGCCTCTATTCCGTGACCTACAACAATGACGTCGAGCTGGATCTGGTCACCCTGGAAGCCTTTAAAGAGTTTCGCCTGGAAGCGGAAAAGAAGGGATTTCGCTATTTTCTCGAGGTTTTCAATCCGAACCTGCCTGAAGCGGTTGAGCCGGAGAAACTCGGTCAGTTCATCAACGATCGGATCGTGCGCGACCTGGCCGGAGTGACCAAAGCCGGACGGCCGATTTTTCTCAAAGTGGTCTATCAGGGGCCGAAATTCATGGAACAGTTGGCCGCCTATGATCCGCACCTCATTCCCGGCATACTCGGCGGTTCATCGGGCACGACCTACGACGCATTCAAACTGCTGGCCGATGCGCGCAAATACGGAGCGCGAATCGCCTTGTACGGCCGAAAAATCAACAACAGCGAACACCAGCTGGCCTATATCAGTTTTTTGCGCCTGATTGCCGACGGAGAGATCGCTCCGGAAGAAGCCGTGCATGCCTATCACGGCGCTTTACAGGAAATGGGCATTCAGCCCTATCGTTCGCTGGCGGACGACATGCAGCTGACCAATCCTGCCGTCGCCTATGGCGCCGATCCGAGCCGGATCGCTGTTCCCGCACTGCCGCGCAACCCCATCGTTGCCAAAAACAGCCAGGTCAGCCGTTCGACCGGCGAACCCGATTTCAGCAAGATGACCCAGCAGGAAAAAACCGCATATAACCGCAAAAAATGGAACCGGATCATCGGCTGAAATTCAAATCCCGTACCGCCAAGGAGAGCACATGAACACCATCGATCCCCAACGAATTGCCGAGATTGTCAATCGCGTCATGCGCGAATTGCAGAACGCCCCCGCGGGCACCCCGCTCTCTCCGGCCGATGGGCTCTTCGATGACGTCGAATCGGCGATCGCTGCCGTCCAAATCGCCCAGAAGAAATGGGTGCAGACCAGCAAATCGACCAAAGCAAAAGTGATTGCCGCCTTGCGCTGCGCCATGCATGAAAATGCGGAAGAATTCGCCCGCGGTGCTCTGGAAGAGACCGGCATGGGGCGTCTGGAAGACAAGATTTTCAAGCACCACAACGTCGCCACGGTGACGCCGGGGTTGGAGGATTTGCAAACACAGTCGTGGATCGGCGACAAGGGGCTGGTGGTCGAGGAATATGCGCCGTTTGGAGTGATCGCCGCCATCACCCCATCGACCCACCCCATCCCGGTGTTGTTCAACAGCACCGTGATCATGATCGCGCCGGGCAATGGCGTGGTCTTTAATGTCCATCCGGCGGCGAAAAAAATCTCAGCCAGAGCCATGCAGATCTTTAGCCGCGTTATCCAGGAGAACGGCGGTCCGGCAAATCTTATCGCCATGTTGCGCGAACCGACCCTCGAGACCGCCCACGATCTCTTTCACCACTCGTCCATCCCGGTCATCGTCGCCACCGGCGGTCCCGGACCGGTGCGCGCTGCTTTTCAAGCCGGCAAAAAAGTCATCGCCGCCGGACCCGGCAATCCGCCGGTGCTGGTCGATGAGACCGCTTCCCTTTCTGCTGCCGCCCGCCACATCATCGACGGTGCCGCATTCGACAACAATATCATCTGCATCGCTGAAAAAGAGATCTTTGTGCTGGAGAGCGTATTCGACCGTTTCATGACTGCCATGCAGGAAGCCGGCGCCATCCGCCTCGACCGCCGCCAGATCGATGCGCTTGCCACCAAAGCCATTCTCAAAAATGAAAAAACCGGCGAACTCTATGCCAGCCGGGAATTTGTCGGCAAAAACGCCGCGGTCCTGGCCAAAGCCGTCGGTCTTTCTCTGAGCGATCAGGTGCGCATGCTGTACGGTGAAACCGATTTCGAGCACCCCTTTGTGCAAGCCGAGCAGATGATGCCCTTTTTGCCGGTGGTGCGGGTGCGAGATGCGGAAGAGGGCATCGAGCGCTGTTTCGCTGCCGAGCATGGCTTTGGCCACACTGCGGTCATTCATTCCAACAACCTCGACCTCATCACCCGCTTTACCCGCCGAATGGATACCGACATCGTGGCGGTCAACGGCCCAAGTTTGGCCGGCCTCGGACCGCTGGCCGGTGAAGCCTATTTCTCCCATACCCTGGCCAGCCCCACCGGCGAAGGGGTATGCACACCGCGCGATTTTGCCCGCGTCCGCCGCCTGGCGGTCTATGGAGCGCTGAACGTGGTGTGACCGGAATCTATGCCGCAAACAGTATAGCCAGCCTTATGTCGAAAAAGCGGAACCGGCCTTTCAGATCTCGATGATTTTTTCCTTGATCGCATACTTGACCAACGCCGCAAAATTATCCAGCGCCAACTTTTCCATGATGCGCGACCGGTGGGTCTCTACTGTCTTGCTGCTGATATGAAGAAGCTTGGCGACCTCTTTGTTGGTGTGCCCTTCGGCCAGCAACTTCAACACACCGCGCTCCCGCTCGGTTAAACTCTCCACCCGCATGTATTCGGTTTTGCTCGGTTCCTGCTTCCTGGTCCACGCGCGGATGATGCTGTCGGAGAGGGCCGTGCTGACAAAACGCTTGCCGGCCATAATCGTCTCGATCGCGGTTTTGAGCTCATCTACCGCCGCATCTTTCAGCAGGAAACCATCGGCCCCGTTCTGAAAGCTGACCTGCACATACTCGGGATACTCGTACATGCTCAACATGAGGATCTTGCTGTGCGGCGACACCCGTTTGATCTCCTTGATCGCTTCCAATCCGCGCATCTGCGGCATGGAGATATCGAGAAGTACCAGATCGGGCTGCTGCTCCTGCGCGACTTTGACGGCCGACAAGCCGTCGCCGGCTTCACCGACCACGTGGATTTTTTGAAAAGTGTCCAACAGCTCGCGCAATCCGGCGCGAACCAATTGGTGATCATCGACAATCACGATCCTGGAATCAGCCATTGCTTCTTTCCTTAAATTGGTAGAGATGGATTCGCAGCCGCCGGCATCTCCTGTATTGGCCCTATTGGCCGATGCTTGCGGATCGATCGCCGGCCTGACCTCGCAGCGGCAATTGGACAAAAATTCGCGTGCCGCGATTGAGCCACGACTGCAGAGAAAAGCGACCGCCCAGGAGTTCGACGCGCTCTTGAATACCCAGCAAACCCAGCTGATCGCCCTGACTGCCTGCACCATTCTTTTGCAGATCGAAACCGCAGCCAAAGTCACGCACCAGCAGATAGAGATCAGCGCCATCCTGCCACAACTTTACCCATGCGCGATTTGAATAGCTGTGTTTTTGGATATTGGTCAATGCTTCCTGGGCGATGCGAAAAATCGCCGTGGCAAGCTCGGCTTCGGGCCGATCCATTTCCACATCACAACGACAGGTGATCTTGATATTGCTCTGTCGGCCGACTTGCAGCATATAATTTTTCAGCGCCACAGCCAGGCCAAAATCATCCAGCAAAGGCGGCCGCAAAAGATAAGAGATATTGCGCGACAGCACGATCAGTTGGGTCAACCTTTCCACCGATCGTTTGAGCAGTTCGCTGGCATGTTTCGGCTCTTCTAGCAGTACGGTCTCTGCAGTTCTCAGCTTCATCTGCAGGGCAGAGAGATGTTGGATAATCGTGTCGTGCAGTTCGCGAGAAATGCGCCCGCGTTCTTCTTCCTGCACCTTGATCAACCGGTTGGCCAGAAGACGCGAGCGTTCCAATGCCTCTTCCAGCTCGGTGATGTCGGCGTTCATCGCCACCGCACCGATCACTGCGCCTTTTTCGGTGCAGACCGCCTTCATGCTCAGTGAATAGTAAACCCGGCGACCGCTGCGTTCGATGGTAAAATTTTGCGAAACCACCTGTTTGCTTTCGATCGCCTGCGCAAAACATCTCTCCAGTATCTCCACAAACTTGCTGTCAGCCAAACAGTCCCGCGGTTTTTGGCCGATCGCATCACCCCAATGCGCGATAAAGGTTGGATTGGCTTCGGAGATCCTGCCGTCCGCATTCAGGCTCACCACTTCATCGGGAATATTGCTGAACAGAGCGAGGTAGCGGGCGCGCTCCTGATCGATTTGCTGTCTGGCCTCGCGAATGGCGGTGATGTCCCGCAAAAAACCTTCTATACCGATGAATTCACCGCGATCCATCACCCGGCGTTCACTGAATCCGACCCAGACCGTACCGCCAGTCGGCCGCCGCAGCTCCATCTCTTCCCAATTTAGGTTCTTGCCCGACTTGACCTGACCGTACAAGCGGTTGGCGGTGTCTTTGAATGCAGGCAATATAAAATCGTTAAAATGCGTGCCGATGAGCTGATCTCTCGATAGGCCGGCGAGTTTGCACATCGCCCGGTTGACATTGCGCACACAACCGTCTTTGTCGAAGAAAAAGTAACAGTCCGGCGACCTCTCGATGACCTCGCGAATGCGCGCTTCCGAGCGGCGCAGCTGTTGCTCGACCTCGTTCTTTTCGGTCACATCGCGTCCGGTTCCGATAATCGCACTCATCTGACCCTGAGCACCCAAGATCCCTTGCACCTCCCATTGCAGCCAACGCAAGCCCAATCGCGTGTTGATCCGATGTTCAAAGCGGGTGCGATGAGGCGGATTCTCGAGCTTGTGCCACAATTTTGTGATCGATTCCCGCTCATTTTCAGTTACACGCAGCAGCGCTACCTGCCCGAGCAACTCAGCTTCTGTTCTGCCGAAAAAATCGCAGACAGAGGGGCTGACAAAATGAATTCTGCCTTCCCTATCCAGCCGCACCACCAGATCGGTCTGATTTTCCACCAGCATCTGATATTTTGCCTGGCTCTGGCGGAGCTGGGACTCGATCTTCATGCGATCCCTGATCTCGCTTTTGAGCCGCTGGTTGATCTTGATCAGCTCACGGGTGCGATCTACGACCAGATCCTCGAGCTGATGGCGGTAAACTTCCAGCTCTTCTTGCTGCCGTTTCTCAGCGGTGATATCCATGGCAACAAACATCATCTGCTTTGCGCCGTTCTCTGAATCGCTCAACGGCTGGGCGGTGATGCTGAACCAGCTCTCTCTGCCGGGCCATGTCACCTTGTGCTGAAAGGTTCGAACCTGGCCTTGATCGAGCACGGTTTTGATTTTTGCTGTAAAATTGGCAGCCATTTCAGCCGGCAGAAAGTTGCCCAAAGAGCGGCCCAAACAATCTGGTAGAGAAGTTTCCAGTTGCCTTGCGGCCGCGGGATTGACGAACAGCAGCCGCCCCTGATCATCCAAAATAACGATCATTTCCTGCGTGGATTCGATGATCAGTCGATGAATTTCGGCGTTTTTGCGCAACAACCCTTCAGCCTCTTGTCGCTTCTGTGCCTCGCGTTGCAACTGGTTTCGTGACTCCTGCAATTCGGCCGTTTGCCTCTGCACTTGTTGGCGCAAATGCAGGGCCTGTTCGATGAAACGGCTTCTCTCTTGCCGGCAAAAATCAGAATTGCGCAGCAAACCGATCACTGTCAGAACCTGTCCATCGAGATCCAAACGCGACGCAGCATGCACCTGGCAATCAAAAACTTGGCCATTTTTCTTTATTGCCCGGTAATTCCTGTTCAAGAAACGGCCCTTTTTCAACGTCTCTCCAGCGTCGGAATTGGCGCGTTGATAATCCTCGCCGACAGCCAGATCATAGATATTCTTGCCGCAATGCAACAGTTCCTGCGGGTCAGAGTAACCGAACAGCTCAGCAGCTTGCTGGTTGGCGAACAGGAGAATCCCGTCGAGGCTCCCTTTGAGAACCCCTTCCGGCAAAGTGGCCGGCAATTGCGGATCGAGGACAGCATCGCGGCCTGAACCAAACAACAGAGGATAGGCGCTGATATCCCAAATGGAGGAATAATAGATCAATTGGTCAGCGGGATAAAAATGGCGAAAAGTTTCCTGCCAGAGGAGGTGTGTTTGACCACGGCGATCAACCAACCGATAGAGCAAACGGCTGGCGCGCTTGCTTTCGCAATGCTGCTGCAGAGACTGATAAGCATGACGGTCCTGCGGCACGACAAGGTCTAGCCACTGAATGCGACCTGTGAGCCATTCCTCGGCGCGATATCCCGAGATCTGTTCGACTCTGCCCTCCAGGCCGTGCGGCACGAAATGTCCATCGCTGATGTGAAACAGTTCCGGTTCACCCAAATCCTCGGCGAACTCGGAAGCAAATACACTCAAAGTAGCGACGGCCAAATCTGAATTTGCCAATACATAGGCGGCAAGAGTGTAAACCTGATGCAGATCAGGCAGCAAGACAGTCAGCTGGCCGACCGCATTGTCGACCTGCAGCATTCCCCGCACATGGCGAGTGTCGATAGCCGAATAGATCGGCGATTCAGGCGCCAAGAGCTGGTCGCCGAACAAAAGCCGGCAAGCGGCGTTGCCCCACACCACGGTGGCGTCGCGATCGATGATAAAGGTCACTGTCGGCGAATTTTCGAACAGTTCGGTTGACACCGCGTGCAACCGTTTTCCAGTCGACCGCATATTCGGTTGTTCCCTTTTCTCGGCTTGTTTTCAGAATATACAAATCTCGCCGGCCACGAACAAGCAAAGATTCTGGCGACATGGCGGAGAAGAGGATGAGGCTGGGGCGAGGATCAATTCAGATTGCGCGCCGGGCAGGGATAACCGGGAGATTGGTAGGGACAGTCATTCCAGCTCGAACACCAGGTGCCGCAATAGATGAGATCGCTTTTGACAAAGTGACTGCGCAGCGGCAACCGCGAGAGATCCACCTGGCGGAACAATACGCTGCTGCAGAGCCGTAAGACGTTCTGCCGCACATCGCTGTCGAGAGGCAGCAGCGGAAAATCGCCTCGCAGCAGGGATTTTTCACGCACCAGTTGATGCAACGACGGTGCAAAGCCCACCTTGCCGATGAATCCGGTTTGAATCGCGGTTTCACTGAGGAGATACTTTTGCAAAAGCTTGTTCGGCTGCAGCCGATCGTCTTCATGAACCTGGTTGTAGAGGATGTTGACGTTCAAACTGGAAACCGCCCGCCGAACGATATCCTGGGCCGGCAGGTTTTCGCGCAACAACAATTCGTACGCCTGTTGCACTGCCGAAAGACGGCCTTGCCGCAGGTCCATCTCCTGACCGGTCAGGCCGAGGGACTGGAGAACGGTGCCTATCTTGTGGTTAAAAACGTTGCGCAGAAAAACCGCGAGGTTCTCCAGCGCCGTGGTTTCGGGCATGGTGACCAGAATCTGGTTGTCGGCGGTGACAAAGAAATCGAGCGTTTCCTCATCGATACCCGGCCCCAAATCGAGCAAGACAAAATCGGCATTCAAGGAGCGCAAGGCTTCAATAAAACGGATCTTGTGAAGGATATCCAGCTGACCTTTTCCGAACACCGGCGAAGGGGCGGTTACCAACCCCAGATTCGACCAGGCGGTCGGGATAACCCACTCGGCAATCGATTGCGGCTGGTCGACCAGACGAGGCCAATAACTTTTGCGCCGCCGATTAACGTTGAACAGCACATGTTGGTTGGCGCCATGAAAATCCCCATCAACGACGACTGTGCGCCGGCCCTGCCTGGCAAGCGCTGCGCCCATCAAGGCGCAAAGAGTGGACTTGCCCACCCCGCCTTTGCCGCTGGCAAACGCCCAGATCTTGGCTCGGTGAAGATGGCCATCGTTGCGAATAAAGGGCTGCAAGCCGGACAGCATGCCGGCTTGGACTCGATGTCGGCCGCTGTGCACAAGCACATCGCCCGGATAGAGCAATCCCCGCATACCCCACAACGCCAGTCCGTATGAACTGATCGGGCCGATCGCCTGACCATCATTTATAACCGACCACGGCCGCGTGCGGCCGCCGGCAATCTCTGTCCGTAATTGAGACATTGTTCGATCTCCACTCAAATGCGCATCAAAAAATCGATGCCCTGCGCTTACCGCCAATAAAAACAGACAATCTATCCGTCAAAATATCAGCAGTTTAATAGAATTTGCCTTTCATCGCGACATTTGCAAAAAAAGAGTACTGTTCCGCTGATAAGCGACATGCAACAGTCATACCAAATGAGGGAAAAGCGTTGCTGAAGCGGTTCTGAAGGCTTGAGCGGAAAACAGTTCGTTGCACGATCCGGCATCGCATCACATGCGCGGATACCGGATCCTTAACCGATCACCTGTGCAGCAGACGGGTCAACGCGACTTGCCGCCGTTTGGTACTCAATATGAATCGAACAACCGACCCCAGGGATTTTCCTTTTTCCAGTCGCGAAAAATCTTTTCCCCGTGCAGCGGCCACCAGATTTTGTCGTGATAGGTGTCGGATGCGGCGACAAACAGATTGACCAGCGGGGTGTGAAAAAAGAGCTTTTGTGCCCATTTGAGCGGTCCAAACCACAGGAGATCGCCGGCCCGGCTGGCCAGGTTGTCGCCCACCTTGAATCGATAGGTGAAGCGATCGATGTCCTCACCGCGGATATCGATCTCAGACAATTCACCGGTGCCCAGGCCCTGCTCGGTGGCCAGGCGCACATATTTGAGGTCGCGCATCGGATCGAAGCCCATGATGCGCGCCGCCACCGCGTCGATCGCCACCTGATCGGCCGACGCCAGGATGAGGTTGCCCTGCACCGGCCGCAACGTGCGCGGCCCGGCGCCGTCGCCCAACATGGTGCCGTCCATCACCGCGAACAGGCCGGAGTGGATCTCTTTCTGGATTTTGAGCAGATCGACCAGGGTCTCGTGGATCCAGGTGTGGGTATAGTGGCGATGAGTGGCGAGCAAGCCGCCGAAAGCGTTCTTCATCGCGCCGGTGGTGGTGGTGTAGATGTGGCATTTGACCGTCGGCAAATGGACGATGTTTTTGCCGAAAAAATAGTCGGGCAGGTGGATGCCCCTGGGATAGATGCGGTGCAGGACGTTCATCTCCGCCTTGGGTTCATAGCGAATCCATTGCATATCCTCAGGGACGAAATTGAAACGAACAGGGATGTGGTACTTTTCAAAAACCCGGTCGAACTTGTTGAGCTTTTCACCGTGTTTGGGCCGGGTGACCACGGTCTTGTTCTCCACGGCCACAATATCAGAAAAACCGGATTTGAGCAAAGCCCGGATCACCCCTTCGATCTGATAGGGCGTGCTGTTGGCCGACGGCATCGGCAAATGCCAGGAAATATTGTCTTTCAGAATGGTGCTGGTGCGGGGATCGAGCACAGACGCCATACCCGCCTGTTCACAGGCTTGCACCACATCTTCGACCACCGTTTGTGGGGTGGTCCGTCTGATCACGACAATGGAATTTGCCACCGCAACTCTCCCAAAATGTCCTGCCCGCGCGTTCTTTTCAAATCTTTAACTGGTAACTGGTGACTGGTAACTGGTGACTGGTCATTTCAAATCGTCAACTTTTCAACTGTTCAACTATTTTTCATTCAACTTTTCAACTCTTTTATAGTCAACGTGTCAACGTATCAATATCAGCCATATAGTATAAAAATCACCATCCCCAGCCACAAAAAAACGGTGGCGAGGATATAGCGATCTCGTATGAGGATCTTTTCCGGCGCATCGCCCAGCTGGCGTTTGTAGATCAAATAAAAATAGCGAAAAATGCCATAAACCACAAACGGAATCGTGTAAATCAAATTGTCGGTGCCGAATTTGGCCACCGTTTCTCCGTCCACGGTATAGAGCGCATAGGCGATGATGGTGGCGGCGGTGACCACACCGATCATCTGATCGAGGATCGCCTCATTGTATTCGTGCAAAATAGGCCGATGGCCGGCGGCATGATCGCCGAGTTTGACGAGCTCATTGCGGCGTTTGCCGATGACCAGAAAGAGAGCGAGAAAGAAGGTGCAGACCAGCAGCCAGTGTGAGATCGGCACATCGATCGCCCAGGCGCCGGCCACCGCGCGCAAGACAAACCCCACGGCGATGAGCAAGATATCGAGGATGACGATATTTTTGAGGCCAAACGTATAGGCGAGATTCATCAGCGCATAGAGCACCAGAGCCAGACTCAGCAGCGGCGAAATCCTGATGCTGCAAACGATTCCCAGCAGCAAAAGAAGAGTGGCGAGGATCAGCGCCGGCGCAGGCTTGAGATCGCCCGATGCCAGCGGACGCAGCCGTTTGACCGGATGAAGGCGATCCGCCTCGCGGTCGCGCACGTCGTTGACCACATAGACCCAGCCGGAAGTCAGACAAAAAAACAGAAAAGCCAGGCAGGTAAGCAGGAGATCCGCCGGATGGAGAAAGCGTTCGCTGAAAATCAGCGCCGCAAACACGAGCAGATTCTTGCTCCATTGATAAGGCCGCAGGGCACGGATAAAATGGATCAGGAACAACGATTCCTCCTCCGCTCAATTTCGGTTGCCGTCCGGCCGGGTGCCAATCTCTGCAAGCAAATACCTGAACACGACAGTCAAAAATTTGAATTCAGAAATATCATAGCTCTTTTTTTTTATAAATGCAAGCGCTAGTGCAGGTTCGATAAAAAAAACGCAAATCCGGTAAGGAACACGCGTCAATAGGGTTGCGGATCAGGAAAAACCAGCGGGATGCTAGAGCACAAATGAAATCGCGACACTCGAGGTGAACTCTTGCAGCTTCCAGAGGGCGAGCACGAGATGGAGTTTGGAAAAGAGATGCAGGCGCATCCCAACATTGAACTCTTGCGAGTCGTATTCGGCGAGCAGATCGATCCACGGATGCGGGGTGATTTCGACGCCGGCAAATGGGCCGACCAGATAGCGCTCATAGGCCGGCAGATCATCCCAGCCATAGCCGGCGTGCAGGCGAACCGCGATAGACCGCGGCGCGATGAACGTTTTGCTCGCCACCGCATAGAGAGCGGCAAAATGCTGTGCTCCCCATGGTTCGAGGTTGAACTCATCAATTGCAAAAAAATCCTGGGCGCCGACCGCAAGGGCCGGCCAGGAACGGCCTTCGGGCATCAACCTGAGCTTGATGTGTCCTGAACGGTCGCCGATACCGCCGCTGTAATGGTCGGGGCGGATCACCATGGCGGTGAGTTCGAGAAAAGGCAGATAGCCGATGCGGCCATAAAAGACCGAACGCTCGTAGGGCCGCAACCTGCTTGCATAGAGCTCGGGAATACGCGAAACGCCTACCGCTATCTCTCCGTCAGCAGCAACCGTGGCCGACGGCACGAGCAGCACGCCGCTCGGTCCCATCAGGCTGCCGGTCTGGGCGATCAGTTGGTGCGGCGGCAGAAACAGCAGCAACCAAAGCAGCACCCATAGACAAATCCGCCGGGACCAAAGTTCCGGCGGATTCACAGCTGTGTAAAGAGCATCGGTTTTAAGCATCATTGCCAACGGATCGGTTAAAACCCGCCCTGGTTGTGGGTATATCCCTGATTGTGCACGTAGCAGCCTTTGCGGAAGACCAGCACATATTTCGTATACAGCTCTTTGTCGAGCGTCGCATCCAGCCGCAACAGAGTACCGGTATATTTCTGCCCGCCGCGGAAGATCGAATAGGCGCGGCCGCTGCCGCTGGTGATCGACGTGTCGGCATCAAAAGAGCCGGGGCCCGAAACCACAGTAAAGGCGATCGGGATATCTTTGTAGAAAGTGCCGAGGCTGTCGACCAGGGTGCCCCAAACTTTTGTCCAATCCTCGGGGAAATAGAGATCGCGGGGGCAGGTGAAAAAATCGATGTCGGCGCTGGCGACAAAGCGCACCTCGGGCGGATTGCCGGGCACGACAAATCCCGGACCCATTGGGCCGCCGTCGAGAATATCGGTTCCCTGGTCGTAATAGGTGTCGCGGTCGACATCGATGATCACGTCGTATTCGCCCGGCCACATCACGATCGGCCTGGGATCGTCGACCATCGGCAAACCGCGCAAACGGGTGATCGGCAGGCTGCCGCTCGATTGGGCCCACAGGCAGTGGATCGGCATTTCAAAAGTGCCCACGGTGCGGATATCGACCAGCGAATCGCCCTCGGTCCACACATCCTTATGCGGCGTGATAAAGATGCCGACGAACTCGGCGGTATCGATCGGCCGCCGGCGGTTGGTCAACAGGGGGCGGCGATTGGGATTGACCCGCGCAAAAATCGTCTCCAGAGAATCAAAGACGTTCTTGAAATTGCCGAGCTCGTCGCAGGCGATCTCTTCGAGGATATCGGCAAACTGCGCTTCTTCCTGCACCAGCAAGCCGGTGATCGGTTGATCGGCCACCAGATCGCCCGGGTTGTATTCGCCAAAAGGCGCTTTATCGGCGATCACATCGTAAGCGCCGATCGGCGAAGGATTGCTCCACACTTGCGTCAGCGCAAAAACGCCTTCCCCGTTGGTGGTAACGCTCTCCACACCGTCGCCGCTGACGTCGACATAGGTCATGCCGGCCGTAAAGGGCACAGACGGCCCCGGTTCCTCGACCACCCAGAACTTGATTTCCTGGGCGCCGCCGGAAATGCGGCCGACCACCGAGACCGGTTCGCCGACATTGCAGCTTCCGCCGAGATAGTTACCCTGCGCATCGGTGATGTTGAGATGGAAAACGGGCAGCTTGTAATCCTTGACGGCAAAAGGAATGGCCAGTTCAATCCATTTCCGGTTGATACCCGGCTGCACCACATGCACCACATAATCGCCTTCCATGCCCGATTCGAGATGGCCGATGCGATACCAGATCGGCACATCATCGAGACGCCCGAGCTCATCGGTCAGCACCAGCAAACGCTTGATGATCATCTCGTCTTTCAATCTGATGATCTGGATATCCGTCTGTTCCTGGGCATAGAGATTCTCCATCGTCAAGAAGATGGTCTCATAGCGATAAAACAGGCTGCGTGCCGGACCATTCAGATCGCTCAATTTTGCCCCTTTGGCGATTTGCATGGCGTTCACCGAAAGAGGATCCTTGATCTGTTCGCACTGCAGGACCACGAGGAGCACAAGTACAGCGGTCAACACAGCGATCGCGCGTCCCCTCCATTTGTTCGTCTTCATGATTCGCTACCCTCCATGAGTTAAGCGTTAAGGCGTTTGCCAAAGTTCTTGCCAAATTTCAACTTGATTTGCTAGCGTCGAAGCATTTAACCGTTTATAGAAATCGTTTATGTCAAAGCCGGTGTTGACGCTGATGCCGGTCTGGATCGGCGGTCCGATGGTATAGACCCTGGTGGTGGCGCGATAATCCAGTTTGTAGCGTTCCGGCCAGTTGATCCGGAAGGCGGCAGGTTTGGCTCGCCGGGCCGGCGGCAGCGGTATTGCCACCTGCACACCGCCGTGTTTGTCCTCTGCAGTGGAGGTGAAATAGAAACCGAGCGACGTTTCGCCAAAATTGCGCATCAGGGTGATTCGCGGTCCGGAATCGCCCATCAGATAGCGCGCATAATCGGCGGTCAACTGCAGATCGATGCGGTCGCAGAACCAGGTGGCATAAACCCGCCATGTTTCGGTGGCCATCGCTGAATAGATCCAGGTGTCGTCATAGCGATAGAGAAAGCCGGTTTTGCTATAGTGCGCGCCCAGCAGGATGCGGCGCTGCCAGAAAAAGCGCGCAGCGTCGACCACCCACCCCCATCGTTCAGGCATATGCACACCGAACTGAACAGCCGCGGCGACATTGCCGGGCAAAATCAGCGCCTGGCCGATGTTCGCGCGTCCGATGCGGGTCTCTTCGCCGTGCACACCGATATCGTCGTAAAACGGCCGGATCGCCTCCAGCACAACCCGGCTGCCCTTCCAGGGGGTGACGAGCAGGGCAGGCAAAACATAGCCGTACAGTTTGAAGCGATCGTCATAATTGCCCAACCGCACTTCCTGGCCGACATTGGCGATGAGGTCGAACCGCCAGAAACTCGATTCTTGTTTCCCGTTGGCCGGCTGATCGCCGCCTTCGATAAAGACGATCTGATCGCTGAAAGCGCGGCTGCTTCCGCTGCCCTGGACAAAAGCCAGATAGGCCTGGCAGGGGACCGCCAGGCGCGCGATCTCAATACCGCGGTTTTGCGGCACGAGCACCAGAGACTCGATATCCGGCGCCAGATGAACCGCTGCGGCAAGGACGATGCCGGCGGCCGCCATTTCGTGGCGATAGACCCGATTCTCGTAGTGGACGACCCATTCGGAATCGCTGACCGCCACGACCAGATTTTCAAATCCCTGTTCGGCCAATCGGGCGACCAGCGAATCGGCTGCTGGTGTTTGTGCACCACACAAGTCAAAGAACAACAGCAAAAACAGAGAGACTGCAATACCAGACCGGTGTAAAAGCGCGGTCCTGAACCGCGCTGCGATATTCATGGCCGGCTGGCGCCGCTCGACCCCTTGTGGATCGATCTCCGTCGCCCGACCGGTTGCGTTTTTACCCACATCAATTCCGCTGTTAGAACTCCTGGTCGCGATTTTTGCATCGGTGTTACGGCTCGATGGTTCGCATTGGCCGGCCTGCTCAATTCATCGCGCTCTGCCTGCCCATTCGTTCGGGTTGCGATTCATAATAATAATGATATTTATATTTATATTTGCCATAAGCGTGCGTGAATTCGATGCCGTTGAACACGACCCCGACGATCGAAACTTTGAATTGCTGCAACGCCGTGGCAGCCTCACTGATGTAGCGTTTTTCGGTGTGGCCGAAGCGGGAGATCAGCAACAGATGCTCGACAATGTGCGACAGGATCTTGGCGTCGGTCACCGACAACAGCGGCGGCGAATCGACCAGCACAAAATCGAATTCGGTTGTCAGGCGCGCGATAAAATCAGCCATTTTCTGGCTGTTGAGCACCTCGGTCGGATTGGGTGGAATACGGCCGGCAGGCACCACAAAGAGATTGGCCGTGGCAGTCGGTTTGATGATATCCGAATAGGAAGCGAGCTCCATAAAATAATCGGTAAAGCCGGGCACTCGCTCCAAATCAAAGAGCGAATTGATCTTGGGTTTGCGCAAGTCGGCATCCAGGATCACCACCCGCTTGCCCAATTCGGTCATCGACAGAGCCAGATTGGCGGTAACCGAGGTTTTGCCTTCGCCGGGAATGGCGCTGGTGATCACCATCTTTTTGATCGGCTCGTCGATGTGATAGAACTGCAGATTGGTGCGCAGGTCGCGATACGATTCGGCAAACGGCACATCGGCGCGCATCCTGGTGAGCAAGGGATAATCCGATGCCTTCCAATCGGGTGCACCTGGTTCGCGCAGGTGCAGGCGCTGCAACAGCCGGTCCAGCGTCTTGTGCCGCCGCTTTTTGCGCTGCGGGATTTTGCCGTTGTGTTTGCCGTTGTGTTTGCCGTTGTTGTTGTCGGGTTGTCGGGAAGCATTGGTCTGTCCGTGCTGCGGAATCTGACCGACCACCTGCAAACCGCTCAGGCGCTCAAGCTCATCGCGGCTGTGCACGGTCTGATCCAGATATTCCAGCAGCATCGCCAGACCAAAACCCAACCCCAGTCCCATAAAGAGGCTGACCATGATATTGCGCGATGCGCCGTTCGGCAGCGGCGCCGACGGTATGCCGGCCGGCGTGATGGTGCGCAGGCCGCCGATGCTCGCCGAAGCGCGGATTTTGGCCTCTTCGTGGCGCTCGACCAGATAGCTGAGCAAATTCTGGTTGACGATCTGGGTGCGCTGCAGGCGCGTCAATTCAATATCGCGGTCGAGCATTTCCGGGCTTTCTTTGCGGTACTGATTGAGCATGTTTCTGTAGTAAAGCTCTCTGCTGCGCAGGGAATTGAGGCTGACCTCTTCAGCGACCAAACGCTGGTTGATCAATTCACGCAGTTGATCGCTCTTGCCGCTGTTCTTGCCGTCCTCGCCGGTGTAGGCGGACAAAATCTGCTGGCGCAGCTGCTCCTTGCCCTCGGCGATTTGTCGTTCCAATTTCTGCAGACGCACGGAATCGCGGGAAGTGTGCAACAAGATCTCATCGCGCTGTGTTTCAAGCCGCGCGATCTCGGCCCGCTTGCCCGCCAGCGCAGGCGTGTCGGCAGCGTCCAGATTGATCATCTTGCCGGAAGGATCCACCTGCTGCAGCTGGCGGCGATAGGTGGCCACATTGGTCTCAGCCAGCCGGCGCTCCATCTCGATCTGTTCCAGTGCCGCTTCGGCTTGGACGACACGATTGACCACCCCCCGCTCACTGACCACAGGTGATAGAGAGGTACCGCCTTTGAATTGCAGCAGTTCGCGTTCCGTCGCTTCCAGGGTAGCCTGCGCTTCTGCGCGCTGTTGATCGATAAAGCGCACCGTGTTCTGGGCGTTCTCCATCTCGATCTGCTGGTTGCGCAGGCGAAAGACCTGGGCGGCCAGGTCAGCGACGCGATAGGCGACCACCGGTGTTTCGGCGCGCACGCTCAGGGTCAGCAGGCGGGTTTCCTCATTCATCGACAGGGAAAGCCCTCCGCCGGCTGCAAGCCGAGCCGCCTCCATCGAACCGGCTCCAAAAGCCTTGAGCGTGCTGTCCTGTTCGACGGCGCTCAACAGCTGTTGATTATAAATGTCGCTATAGACGATGGTCTGATAATATTCGAGGCCGCGGCCTTGATTCATAACATAGTAATAATAGCTCGGCACATTGAAACCGCCGAGTCCGGAGCCTTCATTCATCTCGATGCTGAACACCGTGCTCGAGCCATAAATGGCGGGACGGGTGAACTGCCGGACCGCTCCGATCAGCACACTCAACAGCAATATCACCGCGATCAGCCATTTGCGCCGAATCAGCAGATTGAGATAATCGCGCAGCTCCCATTCGCGCGCGGAATCCACTTCCGATACCGACATAACCTTCTCCCCTCACCTGTGACGAGCCCGATCGAGACGACGTTGCAGAAATGCGTCTGCTTCAGAACTGCATGACCTCTCAACTCGCCCGGTGAAAAGCCTCATGGGCCAATCCCAAATACTTGATGCACAATTGGTTGCTATAAACAGGACAACGATGGATGCCTAAGCACGGGAACCCCCGTTTTGCCGCAAAACGGAACGAGATAGTGCTCCGCCAACGACAATTACCCCTGGTATGCTTTAGTTAAAGCTAGATATTCTATTTAAGATAGATACAATTGTGCTGAAAAGCAATAAAAAAATCAAGTTCGATATGGAACCGCAAAAGCAAAAAGCTATTGCCCTGCGCTCGGCTGGTTGAAGAGGTCGGAGTAGGGTCCTCCGGACTGCCACAGTTCTCGGTGGGTGCCCGATTCCACCAGGCGCCCGTCCTTGAACATGAGGATGCGGTCGGCGCTCTGCAGAGTCGATAACCGGTGGCTGATGAGCAAAGCGATGCGTCCCCTGGCGCGCTCCATCCAGGCGCTGAGCATCTCGTACTCGTTGCGCGCATCCAGGGCGCTGGTCGGCTCGTCGAATATCATGATCGGCGCATCGCGCACAAAGGCGCGCGCCACCGCCACGCGCTGCCACTCTCCTCTGCTCAGCTCTTCGCCGGTATCGAACCACTTGCCGAGCATGGTCGCATAGCCGTTCGGCAAGCCGTCGATCACCTGGTCGGCGCCGCTCATCCGCGCCGCATCTTCGATGCGGCGGTCATGGCGCGGCAACCTGACCTCGCCGAGCCAGATGTTCTCGCGCGCGCTGAGCTGATACTCTTGAAAGTCCTGAAACAACACCGCCAACTTTCGCCACCATTCGGTCAGCTCAAATTCGCGGATATCGATACCGTCCAGGCAGATCCTGCCTTCGCTCGGATCATAGAGACGGCAGATCAGCTTCATCAACGTGCTTTTGCCGGAACCGTTGGCGCCGGCCACGGCAATGCGTTCGCCCGGCACCGCCGCCAGAGAAACGCCGTGCAATGCCCAGCGCTCGCTGTGCGGGTAGCGAAAGGAAACGTTTTCGACAGTCAAGCCGGTCTGCACCGGCGAAGGCACCGGGCGCAGTTGTCTTTGCCGCGCTGGACCCGATTCCAAAGCGAAAAAAGCAAAGAGCATGGAAACGAAACGCGTATCCTCATAGATATCGCCCACGCCCGTAAAGAGGTTGCGCATGGCGTTCAGGGCTTGCTGAAACGCCTGAAAATACATCACCAGACTGCCCAGGGTCAGGGCGCCGGCCAACGTCCGGCCGATCAACAACAGATAAAAGCCATAGGCCACCACCGTGGCCAGCAGTTGCGCCGCCAGGGTGCCGCGGATTTGTCGGCCGTTGATGCGGAACTGCTCGACCCGCAGCCGGCGCTGGATGGCGAGGTAGCGGCGTTGGAAGAGCCGTCCGAGATGCAACAGGCGCAATTCCTTGGCCCATTCCTTTTCGGTCAGCAGCCAGTGATAGTGGTAACTGCGGCGCTCCAGGTTGCTGCGCAGCTTGCGCCAATCGAACACCACATCGGCGAAATGCAGGCGAAAGAAAAAAGCCGGCAGCAGGGTCAACAACAACAAGAAAGGAATCGACCAGTGGAAAAAAAAGAGCATCCCCACCAGTCCGACCAGGGTCAGGCTCTGTTGAAAGAGGCTCTGCAGTTTGCCGACCAGTTGTGTCGGTCGATAGAGGGCCTGATGCTGCGCCCGGTGCAGGGTATCGAAGAATGCAGGATTTTCATAATAGGCATAATCGATCTCAGCCGATTTTTTGTGCAGCTGTTCCATGATGTTCTCCTGCACCAGTGCCGATTGCTGTTGCTGCAGCCAGCCGTGCAGGCTGGAAAGGGTGACGCCGAGGAAGACCAGGCCGCCGACCAGGGTCGCCAGCCAGACGATCGGCATCGGCGTTTGGCCGACCGCAGCGATCTGCAGCTGCGCCGCCACCTCATCGAGGATCAATTTGCCGGTGTAGAGCACGCCGAGCGGCAAGACGCTCTGCAGCGCCAGCAGCGCGACACCGAGGACAAACAACAGCGGCGAACTATGCCAGACCAGGCGGATCGATTTGAAGATATGCGGCAAAAATTCGCGGCGCCACACACGGGGATCGAGTTTGTGCAGAGGTTTTGAGCGGGAGAGCATATTTCCCTACCTCTCATTGGGAATTGTCTTGCGCATCGAATTGATCCGTTTCGCCGGAATTGGCGGTGCGCTGTCGAGGGTTGCATTGATTAGCGCATGTCGTGCAGCCGCAGGTGTTGACAACAGCGGTGTCGGGCGGCAGATCTTCCCGGCAGCAGCGATCCTATAAATAACAGCCGGCAATCCGACATCATCGAAAAAGTAACGGTTCAAGCGAAAAAATGCAAGAAAATTAAGCAAGCAATACTCAATATTTGTTCGCAGGCTGTTCTAGCGCTGCAAAAACCGATAAAACAGAACAGTTTTGCTGATTTGCGGTTAAAGTTGTATTATTCGCTAATTTTTTAATTTTTTTCTTGCATGATATTTCTTATACGTTTATATTGTTTCGAATTAAGGATTGTTTTGTCTGTTGGAACGCGAGATCTGGAGTACAGCTGTTTCAATTTGGATAAGGCAATTTTAGAGCACCTTCAAGTTAACCTCCCTTTTCCATCGCATCTTTTAGCACCTGCAACAACAGCGCAATCTTTGGTGGGCGCGAAGGCTGACCCAATTTTAAAAATTTTAGCACTACCATTATATCGCCAGGCAGAGTCGATGACAAAGACTTTAAGATGATGGCGTGAAGGTCTACTTATCTGCGGAAAACCTGTGCAACAGAATATTTTACCGGGTGATGTTTTTCGCCTTTGTGAAGATGCATCAATGCAGCGCTTTACCGATGGTGCGCTGGTCCTGCAAATGCATGATCGGCACCTGTACGAGGTCAACACCACCGCAGGCGATTTGATCGAGCGGCTGGACGGAAAAAACAGTCTGGCTCAGATTGCCGCATCGATGGCCAAAGAGTATTCGATATCTGCACAAGCGATCATGGCCGATCTCATCGAGCTGATTCAAAAGTTCATCGAATGCGGTCTGATCGAAAAGTCTCCTACCCTGCCATAAAACCGGCTTTGGGATCTGTTTAAATGGCCTGGTATCCGGTAATCGGACAATCGTGCAATTTTGCAGATTGCGATTCATGTGGCCCCGAATATGGACGACATCTCAAGAGGCTCAACCATGAAAAAAACAGAGATGACAGGCGGCGATTTGTCGTGCAATCCCGATGTGGTGTTACGCGAAGAGGACGAGGACGGCGGTCTGCTGTTCAACCCGGACACCAACGAGATTAAGGTGATCAACACCACCGGCCTGTTCATCTGGAAGCAATGCGCACGAGGTTCAAACCCGGACACCATCCTCTCGGCATTGCGCCGCGAATTTTCGGACATTCCGGAAGAAAGCGTGCATCAGGACATCAAAGAATATCTCGAGCTCATGGTCGCAGCTGGTTTTCTCGGTTGGATTGGGAAACCCTGAGAAGCGGACTCGACAGATCCGGCCAGCGATAAAAAACAGCGACTCCATGACATGCTGTAAAACATCCAATCAATACGCGCACTGGCTTTCCAAACTGTTCCAGTCGATTGAGGTCAACACGAATACCAAAATGAAAATCATTTCAACACCCCGGCACGTTGATCTTGCGATAACCGGCAAATGCAATCTGGCCTGTCAGTACTGCTTCTATGCCGATGAGATGGTTGCACGCAACGATCTGTCGACCGCGACCTGGCTTTCCTTGTTCGAAGAGTTGGCACAGCTGGGCGTAATGACGGTTTGTCTGACCGGCGGCGAAGTATTTACCCGACCAGATCTGTTTCAGTTGATCGACGGAGTGATCGCCAATCGCATGCGCTACGAGATGTTGAGCAACGGCACCTTGATCACCGAAAAGACTCTGGCCCGGTTCGAACAGGGCAAGCGGCGGCAGCGCTTGAATTCGATCCAACTTTCGCTCGACGGCGCCAGCGCCGAAATCCACGACCGCAGCCGGCCTAATAGCTTTCAGCGAGTGCTGCGAGCACTGAAATTGCTCCACCAAGCGGATTATCCGGTTTCGGTGCGAGTCACGATCAACCGATTCAATGTCAACGATCTCAACAATATCGCGCATTTGCTGCTCGAAGAGATCGGTCTTGCCGATTTCAGCACCAACGAGGCCTACGACTGCGGCGAAACCGACCGCAACGCCAAAAATGCCATCCTCACACCTGAGCAACGGGAACACGCCATGCAGTCGTTGATGCAACTCGTTGAAAAATACCCTGGGCGCATCCAAGCGCAGGCCGGACCACTGGTCCTGGCGACAGAGATGCACAGCATCGAGGCAATGATGCTAGCCGGCCAATCCAGCAGGCAGGGTGGCGGGACACTGTCGTCCTGCGGCTGCGCCTTTTCCAAACTGGCGGTGCTGCACGATGGCACAATCGTTCCCTGTCACGTTTTGAGTACTCTTCGCCTCGGCAAGATCGGTGTGGACCGGTTGCAGGATATCTGGTTCAACCACCCAATTCTGGAAGATTTGCGCCGACGGCAACAGATTCCAATCACCAGCCTGCCGACCTGCCGGGACTGCCCTTACTCGGGCTTTTGCCACGGCGGCTGCCCGGGCGGTGCTCTCTACGCCTATGGAACTATAAACGCACGAAACCCTATGAATTGCATGCGGGTGCTCAAAAACGAAGACCCGTTCTATTCATTGGCCGCCGATACGGCCGAACAGGCGATGGATGAAAGAAATGCATGATCTCTCTGATCAGCTGCCGGACGGCGTTCCGCCGTTGACGACCCTCTATCTCTACATGACGACCTGCTGCAACCTGGGCTGTCGCCATTGCTGGATAACACCCAATTTCTCCAAAGGAGAGCTGTCGGCAGAGCAATATATCGGTGTGGAGTTGCTGGCCCAGGCCATCGCCGAGGCAAAACCTCTGGGGCTGCGGTTTGCCAAATTGACAGGTGGCGAGCCGACCTTGCATCCCCGGTTCGTCGAAATCGCCGATCTGTTGTCTGAGCAAGGCTTGTGGTTCGACATGGAAACCAACGGCACCCTGATCGATGCCAAGCTGGCACGCTATCTGAAAGAAAAAACCAGGCTTTGGTTTGTCTCGGTCAGTCTCGACGGCGCCAATAGCCAGACTCACGACGAATTCCGCAACAAGAGCGGATCGTTCGAGGCGGCGCTGCAAGGCATCAAAAATCTTGTCATGGCCGGTTTCAAGCCTCAGGTTATCATGAGTCCCCACCACGGCAACATCCATGAGGTGGATGAACTCGTCGACCTGGCTGCCGAGCTAGGCGCCAGCTCGGTCAAATTCAATCCGGTTGCCAACAGCGGGCGCGGCGCCCAAATGCACAAAAACGGCGAGGCGCTCGATTTTGCCGAGATACTCGCCCTGTCGCGCAAGATCAGCGGCAGACTACAGGACAGAACGCCCATCCCCCTTTATATGGGCATTCCGCCCGCCTTGTGCTCCATCCGCCAGTTGGCGCAAAACGCCGGCCATCGTTGTTCGGTGCGCAACATCTTGGGAATCCTCGGCAGCGGCGAGATGGCGCTGTGCGGCATCGGCCGCAATGTGCCCGGGCTCTGCTTCGGTCGGCTCGGGGAGGACAGCCTGCGCAAAGTCTGGCTCACCCACCCGGTCCTGATGAAACTGCGCAACGATCTGAGCAGCCCCTATCCGGGGCTCTGCGACAATTGCATTCACGCCCGCGTTTGCCAAACGCATTGTGTGGCGCAGAATTTTCTGGATAGTGGAGAACTGGTGACGCCGACCGCGATCTGCCGCTATGCGGCAGAGCAAGGCCTGTTTCCTGCATCACGTCAAATACAAACTGCAAACTCGGATACCTATGGAAAAAATGAGCAGCAGTAGGGAAGAATCGATAACAAAGCACGGCTTGATTCTGCATGCGGTGGCGGTATCCGCACCGGAAGGCGCCATCCTGATCCTGGGCCACTCCGGCGCCGGCAAAAGCACCCTGGGCAGAGCCCTGGCGGAAAAATTCCCGCTGCTGGCGGACGATAATGTCTATCTCACCACCGGCATCTTGCACAAACGATGGTTCGTCGCCGATGCCAAATTGTTGCATCTGCAACAGCCGCAATTCAGGCCTTTGCTCGGCGCGATACGGACCTTTCAGGCGCCGCAAGTGCGGCTCACGCCGATCGGTCCTCGCCAGACGTGTAGATTTTTGCTCGATGCGCTGTACGAGGTGGAAGGAATGCGCCTGGGTTCACTCGAGCAACAAAAGCACTGGTTTGGCTGCCTGGCAGAGGTGGCGCGCCAGGTGCCGGGCTGGCGTCTGTCGGCGACATTGGGCAGGGAGACAGCGCAACTGGTTTTCGATTGCTTTGCACAAAACACAATCGTTGATGAACAAATTTTTGCAGACCCGGAAAAGGTATCAAATGACACCAGCGTCGGGCTTGCTGGCCAAACTATACAGAAAGGAGTCTGAGGATGCCCAAAAAACAGTACAGCAAACCCACCCTGGTTTCTCTGGATGACGCAGCCCCTGTCATGGGAGCGACTTGTGCATACGGAGCAGATCCAGCGGTGATTCCATACTGCCCCAATGGCAGTACAGCTACAGGAAATTGTCTGTCCGTGGGCAATGTTGCGGGCCAGACGTGTTATAAAACCGGCAATACACCAACGTGGGGTGGAATAGACCAATATCGAAACAGAACTCCCAGATAACTTTTAGCCGCTGCAAGGAGTCGCGCGAGTGCAAAACGAACAACTGAGCATCGCAAAACAAGAGCGGTTCATCTACAGCGGTCGCAGTATGAAGCCGACTTTCAAGAACGGACAGCGGCTCTATGTACGGCCGGCGGTCAAACGCCTAAGACCAGGGGATGTCGTCGTTTTTGCCCCACATACAGGCAGCCAGCCGATCGTGCACCGCGTCGTGGCTGTGAGCGCAGCCGGGCTGATCACCCGCGGCGACCATAATTTGAAGATCGATCCCAGACCGGTCTCGGCAGCGGATTTGATCGGCCGAGTCGATTTTTTTCAACAACAGGGGCAGTTGCACAGAGTGCTCGGCGGCTGCCGCGGACTGCTGAATGCAAAGTTGCGCTGGTTCTGGCTCGCATGCAGGGCAAAAGCTTACATCGTGCTATTCAAATGGTATCGCGCCCTGGTTACCTCTTCGTCTGCCGCGCCCCTGATCAGACGTCTGATAAGGCCGGAATTCGATTACATCACCCTGAACTCCGACCGGCGGCCGCTAGTCAAGGCGATGCTTCGCGGCCGCGTGGTGGCGCGCTGGGAACCTCGAGTCCGCCGTTTTCAATGCCGCAAACCGTATGATCTGTGGCTGCAGCAGGACGGTCGAACGCTCAAAGATGGATAGAATCGCGCACAGCCCGGAACTCGAATTGATTTTGCAGTGCAGCCGCACCCGTATTGCCTCTGCCGACAAAGCGCAAATCCGGCGATTGCTCTCTCTGCCGATTGACTGGGGTATGCTGATCGAGACAGCCGGCCGTCACGGCGTTGTGCCGCTCCTCTACCATCAGCTGAAAAAGCAGGCTGCCGATTTGTTGCCCTCAGATGAACTCGCGCTTTTGCGCGATCTGTATTTGCGCAACTCCGGCCACAATTTTCGCCTGTTGCATGAATCCAAAAAGCTGGTCAAAGCTTTCGCGGATGCCAATATAACCATGATCCCGTTCAAGGGACCGCTGCTGGGGGAAATGGTGTACGGCGATTGCGCTCTGCGCAAAGCGAGCAACGACCTCGACATCGTCGTGCGCGAAGACGATATCCAGGCCGCTAGCGAAATCCTGCACCGAGCGGGCTATCACCTGTGTGCACTTTTGACAGGCAAACAATTGCAGAAACAGATCCATTTACGCTACCACATCGCTTTCTCCAACCATCACGGCGTCCATCTCGAATTGCACTGGCACACCGTGCCGCGCTATCTGGCCTCTTTTAGCATGCCTGAGGTATTCGACCATTGTCTGCAAGTCAGCGCCGCCGACATCTTCTTTTTTTCTTTCGCGTCCGATGATCTGTTCCTCCTCCTTTGCCAACACGCGGCCAAAGATTTTTGGTTGTCGCTGAGCATGGTGTGCGATTTGAATGAGTTGCTGCCGCATCTGGACACTGCGGCCATCGAACCATTGCTGCACAAGAGCCGCTCCCATGGCCGTCTCCGCATGGTGCTGGTCGGCTTTTATCTAGTTCATGCCCTCCTGAAAACATCACTGCCGCAGGCCGTCGAAAGGCAAATCTCCCTGCAACCAAAGATTCGGCAAATCGGCGACGCCATCAGCGAACGCCTGTTCGAAGCAAAAAAAAAGCCCACTGAAACGGGCTACCTTTTAAACAAATATCGTTTTTTTTGGGCGATGCAGGAGAGAAAACGGGAAAAAATGCGTATGCTTTTCGAAAAACTCCGCCAGCTGCCGGGGGTTTAGGGTTTGTCCTCGCCGTTCGCCGCGCGATCCGACAGAATTACGTCTCGCTCAAAGCCGTCGTGTGCAGCCGCACCTATTGCTTGCGGCAGATCACCGCGCGTTGTATTTCATTGACCGATTTGACAATGTCGACCACCTGCAAGCCGGCTTCCTGCAGCTCGGCGCGCACCTCGGCATCGGATCGAAAAGCGTGGATGAATTCGATATCCTGCCACAGGATATCTCCCGGTTCATAGCTGCGATTTCCCCACACCAAACAGGCGAGCAGACGCCGTGCGAAAACCCCTTTGGCGGAAGGATGCACACCTGGCTGCTGATGAAACTGGCAGATAAAATAGCCGCCGGGTTTGAGGCTGTGTGCGATTTTTCGTACCATGGCGACGCGGCGGCTGCGGGTGGGAACCGATGAGTACATGGCGCGCGACAGCCAGACGACATCGAACGAATCTGCCGGAACGTCGAGCTGCGAGATTTCCTGTACCAGGCCTTTGATCTCGACACCCCGCTCAATGGCGTTGGCAAGCGCCCTGTCGACCAATTCCGGCACAAAATCGATACCGGTCACCCTGAATCCCGTTTGGGCAAAGACGATGGCCTCGCGGCCGCCGCCTACCCCCAACACCAGCAGATCGCCGCTCTTTTCCGGCACGGCAGCGATCAGCTCGATCTCATCGCTGCGCAGGCCCGTATCGACCAGCGAAGATTCAGCCCAACCATCGACATCATTAGGCCGGCTGTAAGTCCGGCGGCTGAATTCGACCAGATCGTCCGGCTTCATGATCACGACCGGCAGAGACCGAATAAACGTGCTCGTGCGGAGCAAGAGACGGGCGGCTCGCATGCGCAGACTCATCATTCACCAAACCTTTGTTTGTGTTCGCAGCAGGCCGATCTTTTATCGAACGGCCTTGAATTCGTCGATCATGCGGTTGAAAAGCTGGACGGCATTGTCGCTTGAATCAAACCGCAAGCGATAGGCCGGAATCGCGGCGGCCATCTCTCGCAGCAGGACGAGATGCTTGCCCTCGCCGCCCACGTTCGCCGGCTCGATCAGCTGCGCAAGCCAGCCTGCCGCTCTGTCACGGGCAGCGGCGATATGGGTGAGCAATGGGGCTTTTGCTTTTTGCAGATAAACGATCGCTTGCAAAGGAGCGTCGGCCGGCGAAGCCTCAGCCGACGGATCGCTGCCCCAAAAGCCGTGCACGCGGATGCCTTCCGGCCATCTGCGGACGATGATCTGCTCGCTGGCGAGAATTTTGCCGCCTACGCTTTGAGCCTGCTGCAGAAGGGTTGATCTGATGTCAGAGTCGGCGACGATGACAAAGCCGCGGCCATCTGCAACCAGACCGCCGGCGCGCAAAACCAGCGCTTCTCTTGCCGCCAACAGCTCGACCAGCAGATCGCGCGTCAGAGGTGAGGCAAACCAGGTGTCGAGTTCCAGACGCTGGTTCTCTTCGATGCGGCTGTAGATGACAGTCCGGCTATGGTCATGGCCAAAGATGGCGATGACTTGCGGTTTTTCCTGCCCCGGCTTGCTGCCGACATGGGTAAAGGCGTGCGGCCGTTGGTAGACCTCCCAGGGCGGTTGTTCTACGACCAATTCCCCCGGCTTGAGATCGCTCAGGGAGGGGATATCGGCGGAGAGATGGATCGAAACGCTGTCGGTTTCAGGACTTTTGGTGCAAAAACTGAGGTAAGGCGATGATATTTTTGCTTCGTCCAGAGGAAAATCAGCGCTCAATTGCAGAACCAGGCCACCGACGCGGTAATGCTGGATAAAAGAGGTTCGCCATTTGTCTTTGAGCTTTTTGGCCTCTTTTGCCACTTGACACAGATAGTCGATTTTGGCCGAATAACGGCCGTGCTCGAGATAGGCATAAACCGCGCACCAGCGGCAAAAGGAGCGCAGATCGCAGGAGCCGCAGTTTTCCAGATACTCGCTGCCGCCGCGCACTTTGTCCTTTTGAGAAGGGATAAACTCATCCCAGGCCTGCTGAAAAGTGCCTTTCCGCAGATCATAGCGCAGCGCCGGATCTTTGACATAATAACAAAACGACATTTGGCCATAGGGATCGATATGGAAATCGCGGCGCGCGTCGATGCAGGCGGCAAAGAGGCGATCATCAGGCCGCTTGTCGGTTTCGGCTTTGGTGATCCCGGCGGCAGAAGGGTGATTGATCTCCCCCATTGGGCTAGGCCGGTCCAAATCGAGCACGGCAGTCGGATCGAGCCGCTGGCTTGCGATGCTGCGGTTGCGGGCGGGGCAGCCGGAAGCGGAAAGCCACAGCCAGGCGGCGCCGACGCGGACTTGCGGGCTCAGGGAATTCGCCAGCGCGAGCATGGCGTCGTATTGAAAATAATTGGCCTGCATGGGCACGATTTGCACGACAAAGCCGGCTCCTGCCTCTTGCAGATAGGCGAAACCGCGCATGGTCGCTTCAAACGAGCCGGGGTGTTGGGTCACCCGGTCGTGCACCTCGGCGGTTGCGCCATAGAGCGCGATCATCTTTCGCCCCTTGCGCCGCAGCAGCTGAGCGATACTCGGGGTGATCAGGGTTCCGTTGCTGTTCAGTTTATAGGCAAGCGATTTGCGGGTGATATAGTCGAAATTTTCGCCAAAGTCAGGCCGCAACATGGGTTCACCGCCCGACAGCGACCACGCCTGGCAACCCATAGCGCGGGCTTCGTCGACCACATACCTTATTTCGTCGAAAGAGAGTTCTTCCCGCCCGTGCGGATCATCGGCAGGCAGCCGCAACCAACAGTGAATGCAGCGGTTGTTGCAGCGGTAGGTGAGATCGAGGCTTCCGCTGGACGGCAGCCTCGGCAAAATCGCTCGGTTTTCCATCGTCATCGCAAAATGCCAGGAGGCGCGGTTTTAGAGAAAAAACCGCTCTTCGGAAAAATCAGCTGTGAGAACGTGCCTGGCAGTTGCTGCAATTACCCTCTGGCAGATCGTTGCAGCCGTTCTGATTAATCGAATCGGGATATCCCAGTCCAACCCCAATCAGTTTGCAATGTTCGAGCACGCTTTCTTCCGGTTTGCTGCGGGTAAGAACGATAACCTGCGGTGCTTTCCACGCTTTCTTGCTCAGCTTCATAACACCTCCAAATTAAAATTTTAAACTTGCCGGCGACAGGAGTTGGTCGACTTTTCCTTCCCCACGAGCAATAGAAGTTCCTCTCTTTAGAACCGACTGGGGAAAACTGGGCAAAGTCCCCGTTGCAGGCAAGAAACAAGCAGCACAGCAAAAGATGTCACAACTGAGGCATTAATTTATTCGGACTTGATGCAAAACAGCTGAACGACACCAGAACATCAAAAAATGAAAACACAAAAAATGGACAAGCAAGCATCTAAAAATATTAAATTTATATTATCCCATATATAAGTTCTAATTTGAAATATAACATATCGCCGATCAAAAAGCAATGGTTTTCTTTAAAAAGGTCAGGGCTCGCCTTGAATCGCGGCGGCGCGGGCATGTGCGACGGCGCAGAAATAGGGCGTGACGCCGTCCAGGGCGCCGGTTTCCAGCCAGGCGTGCGCCGGACACCACAGGCACAGATTGACCAGGGCGCAGCGGCGGCAGGTGGTCATGAATTCGGGGTTGTCGGAGCGCAGATCGCGCACATGGGGCACAAATTCCTCCCACGCCCGGCGCAGCGGCACTTCGCGCAGATTGACGGTCGTTTCCGGCGCCCACAGCGGCTGGCACAGGCGAAAGGTGCCGTCATAGCCGAGGCTGAAACTGTGGTTGCCGGTGCCGCAGTGGAAGAGATGGTTACACCGGTAATGGGTAAACTCTTGATTGATCAATTGGTCACAGCCTTTTAACAGAGATCCAAAGCGCTCGGCATCGGCGCGTTCGAGCGCCACCACCTCTTCCGGGGCCAGGCGCTCGCTGTCGATCTCTTTGTTGCGCTGCGGGTTGCGGTCGTAGCGCAGGTGCAGCTGCGGATCGAAGCGATAGAAATCTTTGGTGCGGCGGCGTCCAAAGGCGGCAATCGACTCCATCTCGTGCAGGTTGGAGTGCAGCGCCATAGCTTTGAGGCGCACGCGGATGCCGGCGTCGAGCAGCGCATCGAGGCCCTTGACAAAACGCGCGAATGCGCCGGTTTTTCGGGTAACGCGCTCATAGGTTTCGGCTGTGGCGCCGTAGACGGTCACCTCGATATCACGCGGCGGATATTTTGTAAACAGGGCGATATGGTCGGAATTGATCAGGGTGGCGTTGGTAAAGACAGAGAGCAACAACCCCTTGCGTTTCAGCATCAGATAGATGTCGCTGAAATCGGGCCGCAGCAACGGCTCGCCGCCGGTGAGCAGGCACCAGAGGGCGCCGAGTTCGATCGCCTGATCGGCGATGTTGCCGATCTCCGCGATAGAAAGCTCCTTTGCCTTGGCCGCCGCATCATTCGCCGGCAGATTGATGTAGCAGTGGCGGCAGTTGAGGTTGCAGCGCGCGGTCAGATCAAAATCAAAGGAGTAGAGCGTGCGCCTGTCGGCCTGTTTTTCCCACAGAGAAAAATCCTGGATTTCGATTTGCGAAACATGGCTCATCGGCTGGATTCCCTTTTGAACGGACGTGAGATCGCCAACAACACGCTGACCAACGGCAACAGCAAGCCCAGGCGCGAGCCCAGGGCGATGATCCGGGATTCCCAACCCAGCCCCAGGCGGATGCGCCGGCCGTTGCGTTCGACTCGCACCACCCGGCCCAGAACCTGTCGGTGTTGCGCCCAGCCATCCGGGTGCGGCGAATGGTCCCCTTTGAAAAGATAATCGGCGTTCAGGCAGCGGATGGCGCGGTGCACGACCAGGCGATTGCTCAACGGATGGACAAATGCGGCGACCTGGCCGCAGCGCAACGGTTTTGACAAGGGCGCCAGGGTGATCACATCGCCATCGCGGATAAAAGGCGACATGCTGAAGCCGCCGGCCTGAAAGCGAAAAGGCACGCCTTTGTCGAGCACCGCGGCCAACAATACGGCAAAGTGAGTGTTGGGGATGGGACGGATTTCAGAATCGACGCTTGTGCTATAAATGGACATGGGTCAATAGATTTTGCTCATAGTAATACGAGGGCGGCGACGCCTCGAGTGGTTAAATTGAGGTATTTCTAATTTAATCCTCATAACGATCGTTCTTCGTAATGGATGTTTAAAGTGCTGCATGTTCGATTTTAAAAAAGAGGTCAGTACTCTCTCGATCCTAATGATTTGCTACATTTACACCAAATTTTTCCGCATTGCAACCCGCCCATGATCATACTTTTTGCGCTCTTTCTCGAGAATAAATTTTAGTTTCGGAACAGAGCAAAATTCAAATCCCAGTTTTTGATATAAACGTATCGCCCGTATGTTGTCTTCAAATACGAGTAGATGCACTGCCTTTGCTCCCTCTGTGCAAGCTCGATCAATGACAGCTTTAGTCAAAGCTGTGCCAATCCCCCATCGTCGATTCGCCGGTTTGATTATCAGACTGAACAGCCAATACTCCTTTTCGACTGCACCAGGAGATTCATCGAAAACCAATTGTACAAATCCAACAACTCTATTCCGATAAAGCGCCACCCATTCGATGACATTCGAATCATCTTGCACATAAATTTCTTCGGCACTGGTGGGATCGAGCCATCGCTGCAACGCCAGCCGATCACCATTCTCTGCCTGTCGCACCACAGTTTTTTTGCCAAGAAACTTGCCAAAAAGACTGTATAGAAATTGATTTTGCGCTTTGCGTAAAAAGCGATTAGCGCTGTTGTAAAACAGCTTGCAAAAAACCTTCATGAGCGTCAGCGCTATCGATTAAATGCAAAACAGTTGGGTGCAATTTTCAGCTGGTCACTCGTTGCTTGCAATTGGTAGACCCACTGGAGCCGGTTCGGCATCTATCTGTAACACCGGGCCCTTCCCATCCGTCTCCCTTACAACCAGTTAATACAGCCTCTTCCGGCTTATTGCGCCCCAACACCAACAGCTCGGGAACGATCCACTTTTTGTTTACATGTAGTTCTTTCATAAGGTGCCTTTCTGTATTGTTTTTGCTCCTTGTTGTTCATCCTCAAATTTTAACAATGTTATTATTTTTGCTGAAAAGAAGGATTTATTTGCCATTCAAGCGATTAACGTGGTTATCAAAATTTAAGGCAATTATTTACCAAAATCAAACGAATTCAATTCGTCGACGATCTTGCCGCTCTTGTCGAAGCGCATGACATAGAACTTTGATTCTGCGGCAAGTTTGGCAACCACATCCAAAGTCTTGTCCCACCATGCGGCGGTGACGAACGGCCGGATCACGCACGCCAGCAAACGGCTGCTGATCTGCCGGCGATCGATCAATGGAATGAGCCGGTTTTCGGCCGCCTGTTCGAGAAAACAGATCGCCCGCAGCGGCGCCGAGGTCGCCGAGACCAGGGGAATATCGCCGTGACTCCAGCTGCCGTAGACTTGCCAGCCGTCGTCGAACCGGCGCACGATGTTGCGGTCGTCGCACAGGATTTCGACCTCCAGGTCGCCGCGCTCGCCCGCATCGATCAGCATCTGCGTGGTGGTCGATTTGCCCGCTTCGGAATGGCCGACAAACAAGAACCCGGCGCCGTTCAGGATGGCGCCCGCCGAATGGAGATAACAGCCGCGACGGTCGGCCAGCAATTGCGCGATCAGAATCTGGTCCGAGGGAAAGGATGTCAGCGCCGTGTTGCCGCCCGTGCTCCACCCTGCCCCATCGGGGTGGTAGATGTGGCCCACCGAATGGTCGGCATTGAAAACAGCGACTTTCCACAACCGTTTGGTCGAACCGTTCGGCGAAATGCCGAGATAGAGATATCCCTGCGCGGTCTGATAAATCGCCCACGGCGGCTTGCGGTAGCGCTCGATGCCCTCAACCGGCTCGACCTGCGCAGGCAACTCGAAATGGTGATAAAGGGTTACCGCGTCGTCGCCCGGTTCATCCACGCCAAAGAGCTCCAGCTTGTCGCTGAAGGTGGTGTCGGTGAGCGGCAGATCGCTGTGGATCTGCAACGTGATGCCGCCGATGCGGTAACAACGGCTTGCGGTCATGCTATCGTCCTGTTCAGATAAACTCCCGGAGTGTCGGTTTTGGATATTTGTCACGTTCATGCTCTTCCGCGGCGGATTTTCCTATAATCGACAGGCATCGATACAATGAATCGGCTGGTGTATCGCAAGGATACAGTCGACAATAGGGCAAGGCTTATTCTCGTGTCAGCAGGTCAGCCTTTGTGCATCGATACACGCAGAAACGGGATGATTTTTTCGCGCTTTCCTGCCAGCTTTTTACACATTCAAATTGCCCATGAAAGCATGCAAATTTCATGCCTCAGCCCAACAGGTCCTTGCAATCAAAACAAAAGACTCTTGCTTGCGGCAAGACAATACCCCGCCCTCGACAGGCAAAGTGTCAGGAAAAGCGGTGCAGAGGAGAACGAGAGCAGTGGCTATTCCGTCTGTGCAACCACGATTTTTCGCCGCGCCAGTTCTTCGATCAAGCCGAGCACGTCGCGCTCGATCTCGTCTAGCGGTGCGTCATACTCATCGGCCAGGGCAGCGGCGATCTCGGCCAGAGTGTTCCGGCCGTCCAGACGGTCCCAGATCATCTTGCCGGTCTCGTTCAGCGTATAGAGCTCGTCCTCCATGTCGCCGATGCCGGCTGCCAGGGGAATGATGATGATCTCCCCCTCGATCTCGCGCGCCACCACGTCCTCAGAGGGTTGATAGATGGTGTGCAAGGAAAGTTCGACTTGTTTCACTTTTTCCAGTTACCTTTTGTCTTTTGATGCAGAACGTTTTGTGAAAAGATAATCAACTGGTGACAAACTCATAGCAATTGTTCGTTCCCGCTTCTGATCCGCAGCCGTGTACTTCTCCCGTACCAGTGGCAAAGGGTCCATGTTTTCCAGGCCTTTTGCAGTTGAGGAGAATCGCTTCCTCGGGTTTGTTTCTGGTGATGACTGAAAGTTTGGGCATAGGCCACTCTTTTTTGTGTGCAGTCATCGTTGCTCCCCTCCGATAGATTGTTGCTCATTCTTTGAACTGCAAACAGGTACTTGAATTTGTCTGGAACGATTTTTATGTTGTGGTTTTTTACATAAAGAGTCGAATCATGTCTCCGATTTTCGGTTGCTGAAATTGGCTATTCGTTCGCGCCAGTCTTCGACTTCCCAGGCTTTCTCGCCTTCATCGAGCAGCCCCAGATCGCGCGCCTGGACGTGCGCGATGGCACAAAAATATTCCACCGGTGTATCCAGGTCGCCGTGTTCCTGCCAGGAACGCGCCGGGCACTGTTCGCAAAGACCCTTGAGAAAACAGCGGGCGCAGCGCTGCAAATAGTCCGGATTGGTCGCCCGTATCTCTCGCCATTTGGGAAAGACCTCGGTCAGGACAAATTTCAACGGCGACATATCGGCCGCCTCTGCCTCGTCAGCCCGATGCAGATCCCAGACCAGATCTGGATGGCGCAAGCCCATGCACATCTGCGCGCGGCCGTAGGCATCGACACATGCACCTTTGCCGGCGCCGCAGCCAAACAAGAGATCGCCCGAAGGTCCCATGAATTTGGCGCAGAACTGCTGCATCTCTTCCACATAACCCGGCCGGCTCGTCAACAGAGCCACGGATTCTTCCGGCGAAAAACGCAGGGATTCGATAACCCGATTCCTGGCCGGATTGTCGCGCCGGCCGCGCAGCTCAAAGTTGATGCTGTAGCCGGGCGAATCCTTCATGTCGGCAGCTGTCAAGGCCCAGGCTTCGAACTCGGCCTGTTCCGACCGGTTGGCCGGCAACAGGCTCTGCTTGACGATGAAGCGAATCTTGTGTTCGCGCAACAGCTCGACCCCGCGCCAGAACCCGGCAAACGCGCCGGCTCGCGCCGCCACCGCATCATACGATTCCGCCTGCATGCCATAGACCGTCACTTCGACCATTTTGCCGGGCGGAATGCGCGCCAGCAACTGCGCCAGTTCCGGCGTGATCAGCCGGGCATTGGTGAACAGAACCACCCGCATGCCCAGCCGCCGCGCAAACAGATAGAGCTCTGTGAAATCGCGGCGCAAAAGCGGCTCGCCGCCGGTAAAGCGCACCGAGATGCAGCCCAGATCAGCAGCCTGCTGCAGCAGATCCTTGATAAAAGCCGTGCTCATCTCGCGGCCGGCAAGCTCGGCGTCGTGCTCGGGCTGATTGATGCAGCAATGGATGCAGGCGTTGTTGCAGCGCTCGGTCAGCTCGATATCGAGATGGCTGAGCAGCGGCGCTTTGCCGTGCCAGGGATCGAAACGGCTTGGCGACAAGATGCGAACATATTCTTTCTGTGTGCTTTTTGAAACCATTTACACCTGTTGCCGAAATGGATCCCTTTGGATTACACCACGTTTATGAAAGCGCCTCACTCATACACCAATGCACATGACCAGCACAATAACACCGATTTGAAACAGACCCGTCACCCCAAACCGTTTGCGGCCCTTTTTCTTCGCCATATTTGCACATTTCCAAAACCGCCTCTTCCGGTTTGTTGCGGCTCATCACCAAGAGTTCAGGTTTGTGCCAGCAAGATCTTTCCGCGGTTGACATGAATACCCCCTTCGTTTGTTGAGTTTGCGATTACAGCCGCTTATACTATATGCGGTCGCGAAAAGGTGCTTTTCGCCTTTTGTGACATGCTGTCAGATATAATTTTCCATGAGATCTGGTGCAGCGCACCGAATCCGGTTCAAAAATGAATTCTGGTTAAAATTCGGCCTCGACGAGCAAATCGCCACAGCCGCAGGCAGATGAGCGGAAAAACCCCAGGTAAAAAAACAGAAAGAGCTGTACCCGGTGTCGGATCACGGGATCGACAGCGCTTGCGCGCCAGGCGAACCCCAAAATCGACGCGACCGTTTCTCCTCTCCCCTGCGAGCCCATGTCATGCTTGTACCCGGACACGCAATGAACTGAGGCGCCGAATTCCCTGTCGACTACCGCGGTACATCAGCGCTTGGCATGATGACCTTTTCTTCAATCGGGACAGATCAGGCGATCAATTTCCCTCCTTGTTGCCGGGCAGCGGCCAACAGCAGAGCAGAGGCAGGCACTCCCCCGGGAATACGCTGATGTCCAATTTTACAATAAAAAGTATACAGTTTTTTATACAAAAGCAAGAATAAAATGGTAACTGGTAACTGGTGACTGGTAATAAAAATACAAAATCCACCGCAAAGGCGCAAAGACGCAAAGGAAAGAAACTAACTATTTTTTTTGTTTTTACTTTAAAATCTTTTGCTCTTCTTTGCGCCCTGGCGTCCTTGCGGTTAATATTTATTTTGCTCTTCTTTGCGTCTTGGCGTCCTTGCGGTTAATATTTATTTTGCTCTTCTTTGCGTCTTTGCGTCTTGGCGGTTAATCTTTCTCTTGCTCTTCTTTGCGTCTTGGCGTCTTGGCAGTTGATCTTTCACCGCAAAGACGAAAAATCCACCGCAAAGGCGCAAAGACGCAAAGGAAATAACTAGAAATTATTAACATATCGATGAAAACCTTCCTTTAAAACTGGAACATTGAAATTTACGAGAAATCCTAAACATTTGTCCGCAAGCTTTAGATAAGAAATAATTTGTGCTGTATGCACAGGTAAAAGCATTTCTACTGATTTTAGCTCGACAATTACTTGATTTTCGATGAGCAAATCGATACGCAAATCCCGTGATATTTGATATCCTTTATAATTTAACTGCAAAGGAACTTGCTGCTGAAAAGAAATCCTGCGAATAGTCAGCTCATGTGCCAGACACTGTTCATATATTGATTCCAACAATCCCGGCCCCATCTCTCGATGCACCTCGATGCAGCTCTCGAGAATCACCCGGGAAAGCCTATCCAAATTATCCCTCGTCAAAAGTTTTTTCCCAAAAATATTGTTTCTTTATTCTTGCTCTTCTTTGCGTCTTTGCGTCTTGGCGGTTAATCTTTCTCTTGCTCTTCTTTGCGTCTTGGCGTCTTGGCAGTTGATCTTTCACCGCAAAGACGAAAAATCCACCGCAAAGGCGCAAAGGCGCCAAGAAAAAACAAAAACCCATTTTTAGTTTTTTACTATCAAAATCTCTTGCTCTTCTTTGCGTCTTTGCGTCTTGGCGGTTGATCTTTCTCTTGCTCTTCTTTGCGTCCTTGCGTCTTGGCGGTTAATCTTTCTCTTGCTCTTCTTTGCGTCTTGGCGTCCTGGCGGTTGATCTTTCTCTTCTTTCCAGTCACCAATCACCAGTTTCCAATCACATTTTTACAAGCCATCCCAGCTTTGCATTCAGAACAATTCCCGCCTGCCACTCGTCCTCAACTAGCGGCGAATCGAGATGGTTATAGACGCCATAGAGGCGCACATTCCAATGAATCGACGGCACATAGGCCAGCGACGCCTCGGCGTGGGTCCAATAGGAAACCGGAGCGCGCGGAAAGGATTCCCGCGTATCGCCAAAAGGCTGCGTCATATCCTGGCTGCCCTGGCGGGCATAGGCCGCCTGCAGGTGCACCACCCAGGCTTTCCAGCCCAGCCAGGTGAGATCGATTCCCACCCGCTCGATGCTGTTGGCCGCATAGCCCATTCCCATGCCGTTGGAGATATAGTTTTCATAGGTGCGATAGGAGAGGTAGGTCCAGTTGCCGATGCGGGTATAGCCGATCCCGAACTGCGCGCCCGGTGCCGGCAGATCGGATATCACCAGCTTGGCCGTGATGCCCATGCGGTCGGGATGTTCGGCGCGGTCATCCTGGCCAGGCTCGTTGTTGACAATGATGTCATCGATCAGGTACTGGGCGAAAAGCGTCAGCTGCGGCGCCGGTTTCCAGAACAGATCGGCGCACCAGAGGCCGTTCATCTGCACTCGGTTGTTGCGCTGTTCGATATAGACCAGCCCGAGGGGATTGAGATAGGACATCTCCCAGGTGCCGTCGACCGCGCCGTAGACCGTTGCTTCGGAAAAGCCGAGCTGCAGATTCGGCAGCAGCGCCACGTCAAAGCGCTTGATCGACCAGAAACGGCGGTACAGCCGTCGGGTGGAGTCGGCCTGCGTATCGATGCCCAGCATATCGTTGAGCCGGCTGGCGTAGAACGAAAAACGGAAACGCCGGCTTTCGAGCTGCACGCCGGCGGCATCGTAAGAATAGGGATGGTCCGACAGGATCAGGCTGGTTTCAGCAGGCAGACCCCAATTGCGGCCGAGGCGGCCGATAAAAAACCCGGCGCCCTTGTAGCGAAGCGCCAGATAGCCGGTCTCGACGCGGCCGTAGATCCACTCGCCGGTGTCGCCGAAATAGTCGGGATCGCGCTTGAAGTGCTGATCGATGGAGGTGCGATGCGCCAGCGCCGCCCACGAGGTTGTGAACCTGCCCTCCAGCTCGGCGCGGTATTCGGTCCACTGGTGGTTTTCGGCCGCCAGGCCGCGATAGGCCAGGCGGCTGCCGAGGTAGCCGTAACCGATGCTCTCGTTTTTTGCACTGCTCTTGTGGTAGGTGGAGATCTCCTGCACGAGCAGGCGCAGCCAGTGCTGCTGCCAGGCCGGCATGCCGCGATGGATGCTGTTGACGGCGGCCCGCTGCACCTCGAGGGTCGTATAGGGCTGGGTGAGGACAAAGGGCATTTGCAGGCGGCCGGCTTGAACGGCATAATCGACATAGGGCCTGAACGCGGGCGAATCGAACCAGGTGGAAGCTTGCGCATGAGCCTGTGCAGCGGGAAAAAACAAAAGAATGAGGGCGAACAACAGATGCTTTTTCATGGATGCCTGGTTTTAATGCTTGAGCAGCAGCAACCCTGGAATACGGGAAAAATGGTCATCCAGGGTCAGCAACGCCCGGCTATGGCGCAATGAATTGGCTGCAATCCAGAGATCGTTGGTGGGGACAGGTGTACCCTTTTTTTTCAGGGCACTAAAAATATTCGCATAGTATTCGGCTGTCAAAAAATCGTGCTCGAGTACAGTCACGCGAGGTGTATTCAGAAAAGCTTCGAGCTCCCGGCGATTTTTCACCTCGCGATTGCCGCCTTTAAAGCCGCTCAAAAGTTCAGCGATGACCGTGATGTCGACACCGATGGTGTCGCATCTGCACAAAACTTCCAGCACATCCGCCCGCCCCAATTTGAAGGCGACATAGATGTTGGTATCGATGGCGATATGTCTCATTTCCACTGATCCTGATCGATCCGGGCAAAGTGGGCCAGCCGCTGCATCACTTCTTCGCCTTCCTCATTCGACCACCCACCCGCGAGTTCGTCGAGATCATCATGTTCGGGAAAAAGTGGCTTTTTTTCCAAGCCCACGGCTTGCTTGAGCAAGCGCAGCAGCCATTCGTTGATGCTGAGATTGCCTTCTTTTGCCCGTTTTTTAATCTCACGAGCCATATCGGCGGTGATGCCCCTGATGGTAATCGTGCTCATCCTTGTTCCTCGACAGTTGCAATAAATGCATTCGTAGTAAATGTATCAATTGCAGCCATTCATTGCAACATTATTTTGAGAAAGGTGAATCAGAGCAGTTGACTAAAAGAGTTGAAGAGTTGAGCAGTTGAACAGTTGACTAAAAGAGTTGAAGAGTTGAGCAGTTGAACAGTTGACTAAAAGAGTTGAAGAGTTGAGCAGTTGAACAGTTGATTAAAAGAAGTTGAGGAGTTGAAGAGTTTTAAACTTCTCAACTTTTAAACTCTTCAACTTCTCTTCCTCAACTCTTCAACTTCTCTTCTTCAGCTTCTCTTTATCAACTCTTCAACTCTTCAACCTTTCAACTGGTTTTATTCAATTTTTCACCTTCTCTTCTCTTCTGCGATCTCCACAGAGAATTGATCATATTCGAAATATCTAATATATCGCTCTTCAACTGATGGGAATCGCTTTCCGGGAGATAATTAAGGTCGTTGGCAATAGCGAGATGACTGGCGATTTCCATCAAGCTGCCGTAGGCGAGCTGAGAAAAATGGGCCTGATCTTTTAGAGAACTGCGGGAACTCCCTTCTGCCAGGTTAGCGGCCACCGATACTCCAGCTCGCCGGATTTGGTTCACGAGTCCATACCATTCGCGTTTTGGAAAAGACTCTGTAACTCGATACAAATCAGCAACAAGTTTTCTCGCCTTTTGCCAGACATCCAATTTCTCGAAGGAAAATTGATAATCTTTCTTATCGGTCACAAAATAACCTTTTGTAGTGAAAGTTGAAGAAGAGCAGTTGAAAAGTTTAAAAGTTTAACAGTTTAAAAACACCATTTCAATCCTATTCCTCTTTTTCAACTCTTAAACTACTCAACTTCTCTTTATCAACTGTTCAACTACTCAACTCTTAAACGGCTCTTATTCAACTTCTCTTTATCAACTCTTCAACTGCTCTTAATCAACTCTTCAACTTTTCAACTGCTCTTAATTATTTGCTTCTCGCATGCCTGAAGAGGATATTCCTGACGGCGCGGGGGAAATAGACCCAGTCGGTGCGGATCGGGTGTTCGAGTTTCTGTTGCAGGTAGCGCCGCTCCGAGTCGATGATCTCTTCCAGTGTTTTGGGCATATCTGCATAATAGGGCGGCACCAGTCCGGGTTTGAAGCGGATGCGCAGCGCCCTGACGTCGTCTGGGTAGAGGCTGAAATAGTGTTCGCTGAGCGCCCGCACGCCAAAGATCTTGACGTCGCCGCGCAGATAGTTGACGAATTGCGGCAATTCGTCGATCCAGAAGCGGCGGAAGAGCCTGCCCCAGGTGGTGACGCGAAAATCGTCCTTGAACTTGCCGGACTCGTCGAGCTGGTGGTGGCGATAGACCCAGTCCTGGATGAATTCGGAATAGGGGTGCATGGTGCGCAGCTTGTAGAGTGTAAAGACCCTGCCCTGGTAACCGATCCGCTGCAGGCGCACCAACGGACCGTAGGTGGGATTGCTTTCCGTGTTCGGACTTTTGTCTTTTTGCGCGATGCAAAAGAGCTGCGCATCGATCATTTCGGCGGCCAGGACGCGAAAGCCGCAGAAATAGAGGCGGCCGAGCAGCTCGGCTTTGGAGAGAGCGCGGTTGTGGCCGCGCCACAGGGCGAAATAGAGCTTGTTCGAAGCGGACAGTTTGGGCATGACCCGGTGCACGAGAAAATCGAGCGAATAGAGGAAGCGGGCCATGTATTTGGGGTATTTGTCGTGCAAGGCGTTCAACCGTTTCTCAAAGGAGTCCAGAATCACGACAAAATAACCGCCGTGCACCAGCTTTTGCTGCGCGAGGAGAAAATAGGCATTGATGCGGCGGAAATCATTGACCCGGTGCAGGTTGATCAGCATGTGCAGCGAGCGGTCGTCGATGACCTGAATGTTGTAGAGCGTATGGGTGTCGAGCACCGCCAGAGCGGATTTGGCGACTTGGGAAAGATCGCAATGGCGGTCGAGCAGCGCGAAAAGCGACGGCATGGCCTGCAGATAGTGGCTTTGCAGCCGATTGCGCGCGGATGCATTGTCCCCCTTTAGCTGCGCCGGCGACAGCGCCGCCTCGCTGAATCGGTTCTCGAGGTTGTGCAGCGCTGCATTTTCGGATTTCAGCCCCGACTCGGCAGAACGGCTTTTGCGCCACAACAGGACCAACGGCGCCTCGGCCAGCAGCAGGAGCAGCACCGGTGCCAGCATCAGCGAGCGCGAAAAATGAAACAATTCGAAAGAATAGACAAACAGCGCGGCGCCGGCCGCCATGATGAACGCCGACTTGATAAACGGCTCATAGGCATAAAAAAAGGAGGAATGGTGTCTGTTTTCGAACTTGCCGGTCCATTCAGCGCCCAACAGCCAAAAGCCGAGGGTCAGGCCCAGGATCAGCAAGCCTTTCTGGTCGGGTTGCAGGGTGTTGTATTTGTAATCGTTCACAGCCAGGAAAAAGACCACATAGATCACCAGGTCGAGCAGTGCCAGCGCTGTTTCGGCTTCATAGCGCCGGTGTTTGTCGGCCCCATTGGCTGCCAGCCGCCGGGTCGATGGAGCAGCGATCGCCGCGACAATAGCCTCGAGGAAAAAGTATAAAAGATAGGTGCCGATCACGACCACTCGATCGAATCCCGTCACTCCCCACACCACCAGAATCAATGAGACGAGGAACATCATCAGCAGCGCACCGCGGGCGGAAAAGAAGAGGATGGAGTTGAGCTTGCTGCTCTGCAGTTGAGCAAAATTGCGCGCGTTCAGGGCGACGAGCAGCCAGGCAATGTTCATGAGCAGCAGGAGTTTGAGATAGGACGGCGTCAGCGACCCGCTGTGGGTGACCAATGCGTGCATGGCGAAAAACGACGCATTCAGCGCCAGCCAATCGATCAGATAGAACAAGCGAATCCTCATTTTTAAACGACCATTCTGTTTGCCAGAGTCATCGGTCTGCATCGAAAATCCCCCTTGGACGTGTCAACGTGGGAACGTGTTAACGTGTCAACGTGTCAACGTGCGAAAATCCACCGCAAAGGCGCAAAGACGCAAAGGGAAAACAAAAACTGATTTTTAGTTTTTTTCTTTCAAAATCTTTTGCTCTTCTTTGCGTCTTGGCGTCCTTGCGGTTAATCTTTCTCTTGCTCTTCTTTGCGTCTTGGCGTCCTTGCGGTTAATCTTTCTCTTGCTCTTCTTTGCGTCTTGGCGTCTTGGCGGTTAATCTTTCACCGCAAAGGCGCAAAATCCACCGCAAAGGCGCAAAGACGCAAAGGAAAGACAAAAACTATTTTTTTGCTTTTACTTTAAAATCTCTTGCTCTTCTTTGCGTCTTGGCGTCTTGGCGGTTAATCTTTCACCGCAAAGGCGCAAAATCCACCGCAAAGGCGCAAAGACGCAAAGGAAAGAAAAAACTATTTTTTTGCTTTTACTTTAAAATCTCTTGCTCCTCTTTGCGCCTTGGCGTCCTTGCGGTTAATCTTTCTCTTGCTCTTCTTTGCGTCTTGGCGTCTTGGCGTCTTGGCGGTTGATCTTTCTCTTGCTCTTCTTTGCGTCTTGGCGTCTTGGCGGTGAATCTTTAGAGATTGTACCCTTTACAGTGATCTTTAACCTTATTTTTGCTCTGCTGACCTTAGTAGAAAATGGCGATCCCCGTTTTCCCTAACCTTATTACCTTATTCCAATTGTATTTAATTTTCAATAAAAATAAGGTAATAAGGTTAATGGGTTTCTGGACCC
>Ga0209717_1000016_pt1 | contig 216710 bp, 215 predicted proteins | sample AD_UKC048_MetaG_FD_184418 | JGI IMG/M metagenome (GOLD analysis project Ga0209717, IMG submission 184418) | Active sludge microbial communities of municipal wastewater-treating anaerobic digesters from USA - AD_UKC048_MetaG (SPAdes) (version 2) | ecosystem: Engineered > Bioreactor > Anaerobic... | reverse complement strand
GCTTGCGCTGGAGGCCGATGCACGCCAGCAGACCACCGAGGCCGACGCCGCGCTGCAGCGCGGCGTCGGCCTCGGTGGTCTGCTGGCGTGCATCGGCCTCCAGCGCAAGCTCGCACCAGTAGTTCGCGATGCGCGTGGCAAAGGAGCCGCTGCCGCTGCGCTCGAGCCGGGCCGCCACCTCGACGGCGGCGCGCCAGTCGCGCGAGCGCTCGTGCAGCGCCAGCAGCGCCAGGCGCGCCTCGGTGTCGAACACCGTACCGTCGAGCGCCTTGAAGGCCTCCTCGGCGCGGTCGAACAGGCCGGCCTTCATGAAGTCCTGCGCCAGCGCATGCTGGGCGCGTTCGCGCTCCGAGGCCGGCAGGTCGGCGCGCTTGAGCAGGTGCTCGTGCACGCGCACGGCGCGCTCGTATTCGCCGCGGCGGCGGAACAGGTTGCCCAGCGCGAAGTGCAGGTCGGAGGTGTCCGGATCCTGCTGCACCGCCTCGATGAAGGAGTCGATCGCCTTGTCGTGCTGCTCGTTGAGCAGCAGGTTCAGGCCCTTGTAGTAGGCCTTGGGCGAATCCTTCTGCTCGCGCTTCCACTGCCGCAGGTCGAAGCGGGAGCCCAGCCAGCCCAGCGCGAAGGCCACCGGCAGGCCGAGCAGCAGCCACTGCAGGTCAAAGTCCATCGCGGGGCGGGTGTTCCGGGCTGAGGGTGGGCAGCACGAGCTGCGAGGTGTCGGTGGTGGTGTCGCGCTCGGCCATCGGCGCATGGCGGCGCGCCACGCGGCGGTGCCGCCACCAGCTGGGCAGCATCGCGACGATGCCGAACACGCAGCCCATCGCGAAGGCGACCAGCACGACGAACACCATCGGCGTGCGCCACTCGTGGCCGAAGAACCAGCGAATGGAAGCCTCGTGCTGGTTGTTCAGCGCGAAGGCGAAGAGCAGGAAGAAGAGGGCGGCTCGAACGAGCCAGACGAGCAAGCGCATCGGGACTCCCGCGTCGATTCTAGCGAGCGGGCGTCGAGGCTCAGGTCTTGGGCGACGTGTCGCCGACCGGGGCGTCGGCGTCGATCACTGGCACATGGGCATCGACGGCTTCCCGCAATGCCTTGCCCGGCTTGAAATGGGGGACGAGCTTCTCGGGGATGATCACCTGCTCGCCGCTGCGCGGGTTGCGGCCCACGCGCGGTGGCCGGCGATTGATCGAAAAGCTGCCGAAACCGCGGATCTCGATGCGATGCCCGCGCGCGAGCGCATCGGACATCGCATCCAGGATGGTCTTGACCGCGAACTCGGTGTCGCGATGCGTGAGCTGGCCGAAACGCTCGGCCAGCTGCGCCACGAGATCGGAACGGGTCATGTGCCGCGGTCAGCCGAGAGTCACTCGCTCTTGTTGTCGAGCTTGGCGCGCAGCAGGGCGCCCAGGCTCGTCGTACCGGCGGTTTCACGCTCGTTGGTCTGCGACAGGCGCGTCATCGCTTCCTGCTGGTCGGCGTTGTCCTTCGCCTTGATCGACAACTGGATCGAACGCGTCTTGCGGTCGATGTTGATGATCAGGGTGGTGACCTCGTCGCCTTCCTTGAGCACGTTGCGGGCATCTTCCACGCGGTCGCGGGAGATTTCCGAGGCGCGCAGGTAGCCCGTCACGTCGGCATTGAGCTGGATCTCGGCGCCACGCGCGTCGACCGTCTTGACCTTGCCCGTCACCGTCATGCCGCGGTCGTTGACCGAGGTGTAGCTGGTGAACGGATCGGAGTCGAGCTGCTTGATGCCCAGCGAGATGCGCTCGCGGTCCACGTCGACGGCCAGCACCACGGCCTCGACTTCCTGGCCCTTCTTGTAGTTGCGCACCGCGGCTTCGCCGGGTTCGTTCCACGACAGGTCGGACAGGTGCACCAAGCCATCGATGCCGGCGGCCAGGCCGACGAACACGCCGAAGTCGGTGATCGACTTGACCGGGCCCTTGACCTTGTCGCCGCGCTGCACGGTGGTGGCGAACTCTTCCCACGGGTTCGCCTTGCACTGCTTCATGCCCAGGCTGATGCGGCGCTTGTCCTCGTCGATCTCGAGCACCATGACCTCGACCTCGTCGCCCAGCGACACGATCTTGGCGGGGGCGACGTTCTTGTTGGTCCAGTCCATCTCGGAGACGTGCACCAGGCCTTCGATGCCCGGCTCGATCTCGACGAACGCGCCGTAGTCGGCGATGTTCGTGACCTTGCCGAACAGGCGCGTGCCCTGCGGGTAGCGGCGCGACACGCCGTGCCACGGGTCGTCGCCCAGCTGCTTGATGCCCAGCGAGACGCGGTTCTTCTCGGCGTCGAACTTGAGCACCTTGGCCTGCAGTTCCTGGCCGACCTGAACGACTTCGCTCGGGTGGCGGACACGGCGCCAGGCCATGTCGGTGATGTGCAGCAGGCCGTCGATGCCGCCGAGGTCGACGAATGCACCGTATTCGGTGATGTTCTTGACCACGCCGTTGACGATGGCGCCTTCGGTCAGCGTCTCGAGCAGCTTGGCGCGCTCTTCGCCCATCGAGGCCTCGACGACGGCACGGCGCGACAACACCACGTTGTTGCGCTTGCGGTCGAGCTTGATGACCTTGAAGTCCATGGTCTTGCCCTCGAAGGGCGTCATGTCCTTCACCGGGCGGGTGTCGAGCAGCGAGCCGGGCAGGAAGGCGCGGATGCCGTTGACCAGCACCGTCAGGCCGCCCTTGACCTTGCCATTCACCGTGCCGATGACGAACTCACCGGATTCCAGGGCCTTCTCGAGCGACAGCCATGAGGCCAGGCGCTTGGCCTTGTCGCGCGACAGGATGGTGTCGCCGTAGCCGTTTTCGATCGCGTCGATGGCCACCGACACGAAATCGCCGACCTGGACTTCGAGCTCGCCCTGGTCGTTCTTGAATTCTTCAATGGGTACGTAGGCTTCGGACTTGAGGCCTGCGTTCACCACCACGAAGTTGTAGTCGACACGCACCACTTCGGCGGTGATGACCTCGCCACTGCGCATCTCGGAGCGCTTGAGCGATTCTTCGAACAGGGCGGCAAACGATTCGCCGCCTTGGCTGGTGGCTGCTTGGGTTTGGGACATGTGGAGCTTCTCGGTGCAGCTGACGCTGCGGGTTGGGGTTGATGATCCGTTGCCTCGGCGTGCCTTGCGGCACTGGAGGGGAGGCGACGGGCCTTCTGGGTTGGCCCTGCGGCCGAGCCACTCGCGTGGGCTTCAGCCGAAGGGCCGGCGCTGTTCCCAGGCTGTCAGCACCTGTTCCATCGAGGCTTCGACGGTGAGGGCCGAGTTGTCCAGCAGCAGCGCGTCTTGTGCCGGCTTCAAAGGCGCCACGCTGCGATTCTGGTCGCGCGCGTCGCGGGCTTCGAGGTCGGTACGAAGGGTCGAGATATTAGCCGGAATTCCCTTTGAAATCAACTGCTTGTAGCGCCTTTCCGCTCGCGTCGCGGCGCTCGCGGTGAGAAACACCTTGAGCTCGGCGCCGGGGAAGATCACCGTGCCCATGTCGCGGCCGTCGGCCACCAGGCCCGGAACGCGGCGAAACGACAGCTGCAGCTGGCGCAGCGCCTCGCGCACGGCGGGCCAGGCGGACACCTTGGATGCCATGGCGCCGACGTCCTCGGCGCGCAGCGCCTCGGCCACGTTCTCGCTGCCCAGGTGGGCGTCGCCGCCGACGAAATGCAGCGGCAGCGTGGCCGCGATGCGCGCCAGCGAGGCCTCGTCGCCGGCCGCCACGCCGATGCGCATGGCCGACAGCGCGGTAGCGCGATAGACGGCGCCTGAATCGAGGAAGTGGTAACCGAGCGCCTGCGCCACCGCGCTGGCCAGCGTGCCCTTGCCCGAGGCGGTGGGGCCGTCGACGGTGAGCACCGGCACGGCCTCGACCGGTGTTCTCACCAGGTCGAACAGCGCCTCGAAGTAGTCGGGGAAGGTCTTGCCGACGCACTTCGGGTCGAGGATGCGCACCGGCACGCCCTTGAAGGCGGCCAGCGAGAAGCACATCGCGATGCGGTGGTCGTCGTAGGTGTGGATGGCCGCCGGCCGCAGCGCCGCAGGCGGCGTCACCTCGATGAAGTCGTCGCCCTCGACGACGCCGGCGCCGAGCTTGCGCAGCTCGGCGGCCATGGCGGCGATGCGGTCGGTTTCCTTGACGCGCCAGCTGGCGATGTTGCTCAGGCGGGTCGTGCCGGTGGCGTACAGCGCCATCACCGCCAGCGTCATCGCGGCGTCGGGGATGTGGTTGCAGTCCAGCGTGATCGCCTGCAGCGGCCAGCGGCCCCGCTTCACCTCGATCCAGCCCGGGCCGCTGGCGACCTGCGCGCCCATCGCCTGGGCCGCCTCCACGAAGCGGATGTCGCCCTGGATGGAGTCGGTACCGACACCTTCGATGCGCACGGGTTCGCCGTCCGCCGCGATGGCTCCCAGCGCGATGAAGTACGAGGCCGACGAGGCATCGCCTTCCACGTGGATCCGACCCGGCGAGCGGTAGGCGCTGCCCTGCGGGATGGTGAAGCGCTGCCAGCCCTCGCGCCGCACGGCGATGCCGAAGCGCGCCAGCAGGTTCAGCGTGATCTCGACGTAGGGCTTGGAGATCAGCTCGCCTTGCACCTCGACGGCGATGTCGCCGTCGTGTGCCACCAGCGGCAGCGCGAGCAGCAGCGCGGTGAGGAATTGGCTGGAGACGTCACCGCGCACGCGGATCGGCTGTGCGGCCTGCAGCGCCTGGCCGCTGGCGTGCAGGCGCAACGGCGGGTAGCCCTCTGTGCCCAGGCAGTCGACGGCGCAACCGAGCTGGCGCAGCGCGTCGACGAGGTCGCCGATCGGCCGCTCGTGCATGCGCGCGACGCCGCTGAGCTCGAAGTCTCCGCCCTGCGTCGCCGCGAGCAGCGCCAGCGCCGCGGTGAGCGGGCGCATCGCCGTGCCGGCGTTGCCGAGGAAGAGCTTCGCCTGCTTCGTGGCGAGCCGCCCGCCCAGGCCGGTGACGTGCAGCGCCTCGCCGTCACGCTCGAGCTTGCAACCGAGCACACGCAGCGCCTCGAGCATCACCTGGGTGTCGTCGGAGTCGAGCAGGTCGTGCACGACCGTCGTGCCCGCGCTCAGGCCGGCCAGCAGCAGCACGCGGTTGGAGATGCTCTTGGAGCCGGGCAGGCGCACCGTGCCTGCGGCCGATCGCAGTGGCGGGAGGTCGAGGAACGGGACGGTGTACATCGGGCGCGCCGCGCAGCCCCGGCTGCGCCGCTCAGGTCATCGGTTGGACTTGCCCGCGCCCATCTGCCAGCCGCCGCGCGCGTCGGAGGCCTTGCGGATCAGGTCCTCCAGCGCCTCGGCGTTGCCGGACTTCATCACGTGCTCCATCGCATCGAGCGCGTGCCGGAAGCGTTGCGTCTGCTTCAGGATCTCTTCGCGGTTGGACATGAGGATGTCGCGCCACACGGCGGGGTCGCTGGCAGCGATGCGGGTGAAATCGCGGAAGCCCGGCCCGGCGAGCGACAGGAAGTCACGCCCGGCCGGCTGCCGCGCCACCGAATTGAAGTAGGCGAAGGCCAGCATGTGCGGCAGGTGGCTCACGGCGGCGAACGCCGCGTCGTGGTTCTCCGGCGTCATGCGCAGCACCTGCGAGCCGATCGCGGCCCAGCAGTCGGTGGCCTTCTGCACCAGTTCCGGCGAAGTCTGCGGCAACGGCGTGAGGATCACCTGGCGGCCGTTGTAGAGCGTGGCGTCGGCATGCGCGATGCCGGCGACTTCCTTGCCGGCGATCGGGTGCGCCGGCACGAAGGAGGGGATGCGCTCCTTGAGCACGCGCCGCGCGGCGTCGACCACGTCGCGCTTGGTCGAGCCCACGTCCATGACCAGCACGCCAGGCTCCACGAGATGGCGGATGGCCTTGAAGGTGGCCTCGGTGGCCGACACCGGCACTGCGATCAGCACGATGTCGGAACCCGACACCGCCAGCAGCGCCGACTCGGCGGCCTGGTCGATCACGCCGAGCTGACGAGCCTTCTCGGTGGTGGAGGGCGATTTGCTGTAGCCGATGACGCGCTTGACCAGCCCCGCGCGCTTGAGCGCCAGGGCGAACGAGCCGCCCATCAAGCCACAACCGATGACACCGAGCTGGTTGAACATGTTCAGTGCACGTCGATGGGGTAGGTGCCCAGCAGCTTGAAGAAGGCGCACACGGCGCGCAGCTCCTGCATCGCGGCGGCGACGTGAGGCTGGTCGGGGTGGCCCTGCAGGTCGATGTAGAAGTAGTACTCCCACTGGCCCGAACGGGCCGGGCGCGACTCGAACCGGCTCATCGACACGCCGTGCTTCTTCAGCGGCACGAGCATGTCGTGCACCGCGCCGGGCTTGTTCGCCACGGAGACGACGAGGCTCGTGCAATCGTGCCCCGAGGCGGCCGGGCGCGGCTGGCGGTCCGGGTGCGCGAGGATGGCGAAGCGGGTGCGGTTGTGGGCCTCGTCCTGGATCGCAGGAGCCACCACGTGCAGGCCGAATTCGCTGCCGGCGCGCTCGCTGGCGATCGCCGCGATCGACACGTCGCCGGCGGCCAGTCGCGCGCCTTCGGCATTGCTCGACACCGGCCGGCGCTCGGCATCGGGCAGGTGCAGCGACAGCCAGCCGTGGCATTGCGCCAGCGCCTGCGGATGAGCGCAGACGGCGCCGATGCCGGCCAGCGTGTTCTCGCGGCGCAGCAGATTGTGGCGCACCAGCAGGCTGGTCTCGCCGATGATGAACAGCGGCGTGGTCAGGAACAGGTCGAGCGAGCGTGTCACCACGCCTTCGGTGGAGTTTTCCACCGGCACCACGCCGAAGTCGGCGGAGCCGGCCACCGTGTTGTGCAGCACTTCGTCGAAGTTGGCGCAGGGCACGCGCACGATCGAGGAGCCGAAGAAACCGAGCGCTGCTTCTTCGCTGAAGGTGCCAGCCGGGCCGAGGTAGGCCACGCGAGTGGGGGTTTCGAGCGCACGGCAGGCGGACATGATCTCGCGCCAGATCGGCGCAACGCTGGCCGATTTCAGCGGGCCCGGGTTGGCGGCCTTCAGGCCGTCGATGACCTGCGCCTCGCGCTCGGGGCGGAAGGCCACCGAGCCTTCCTTCTTCTTGACTTCGCCGACTTCCTGGGCGAGCGCGGCCCGCCGGTTCAGCAGGGCGAGCAACTCGCGGTCGAGCGCGTCGATCCGGGTGCGCAGCGCGAGCAGATCGTGTTGTGGCGCGGTCGTGGAATCAGCCATGGCAGACGCCAAATTGTCGCATCACTTCGCGGCAGGCTTGGCGGCTGGCCCGGATGCCTTCGGGGCCGTGGCGGAGGACGCCGCGGGCACGCCCAGCGTGGCCTGCAGCTTGCGTTGCAGGGCCAGCAATTTCGGGTCGAGAAGCGGGCCGGCTTCCGCGATCAGCTTCTGCGTGAAGGCGTTCTGAAGTTCCGGCACGTTCTGCTGGAACTTCTTGTTCACCGGCGATTCGAGCCAGGCGACCAGTTGGCGCAGTTCGTCCTCGGTGAACTTCTCCTCCAGCCCGACGCCGTAGGTCGCCGGCGCGATCTTGATGGCGCGCTCGGTGAGGATGGGCACGCCCTCGTCGACGAACTTGCGGATGTCGGCGTCGATGGACTTGGCTGCCGCCTCGCGCTTGGCAGGCGGCACCTGGGCCTGCAGCGTGGCCGCTGCCGCCTGCATCATCTGCACCGCGGGGCGCTCGACGATGTTGCGGGCGAGGCCCTCGATGCTGGCCTGTTGCAGCTGCAGCACCTTGGCGACCAGCTCCTTCTTCGAGTTCGATTGCGCATGCGCCAGCGTGGCGCCGGTGACCAGCGCCAGAACGATGAGTGCACGCATCAGGAATCCTCTCCGGTAGACGGCTCGTCGCCGGGGGTGTCGCCGTTGGGCTCGCCGGCGCTGTCGACGTTCGCATCGTTCTCGACGATGCGCTGCAGGCCGATCAGCTTGGCACCCGCGTCGAGCGCGATCAGCGTCACGCCCTGCGTGGCGCGGCCGAGCTCGCGGATCTCGGAGACACGCGTGCGCACCAGCACGCCGGTGTCGGTGATCAACATGATCTCGTCGTCGGCGCGCACCAGCGTGGCGGCGACGACCTTGCCGTTGCGCTCGCTCTGCTGGATGGCGATCATGCCCTTGGTGCCGCGGCCGTGGCGCGTGTACTCGACGATCGAGGTGCGCTTGCCGTAGCCGTTCTCGGTGGCGGTGAGCACGCTCTGCGTCTCGTCTTCGGCCACCAGCATCGCGATCACGCTCTGGCCGTCCTCGAGCTGCATGCCTTTCACGCCGCGGGCGGCGCGGCCCATGGCGCGAACGTCGTCCTCGTCGAAGCGCACGGCCTTGCCGCCGTCGCTGAACAGCATCACGTCGTGCTTGCCGTCGGTCAGTGCCGCGCCGATGAGGAAGTCGCCTTCGTCCAGGTCGACGGCGATGATGCCGGCCTTGCGCGGGTTGCTGAACTCATCCAGCGAAGTCTTCTTGACCACGCCCTGGGCCGTGGACATGAAGATGTAGTGGTCTGCGGGGAAGCTGCGGAAGCCGTCGGTCAGCGGCAGCACCACGTTGACCTTCTCGCCGGGCTGCAGCGGGAACATGTTGACGATCGGCTTGCCGCGCGCGTTGCGCGAGCCCTGCGGCACCTCCCACACCTTCAGCCAGTAAACGCGGCCGCGCGTGGTGAAGCACAGGATGTAGTCGTGCGTGTTGGCGATGAAGAGCTGGTCGATCCAGTCGTCTTCCTTGGTCTGCATCGCCTGCTTGCCGCGGCCGCCGCGCTTTTGCGCCCGGTACTCGGTCAGCGGCTGGCTCTTGATGTAGCCGGTGTGCGAGAGCGTCACCACCATGTCGGTGGGCGTGATGAGGTCTTCGGTGCCGAGGTCCTGCGCGTTGTGCTCGATGACGCTGCGGCGGGCGCCGACCTTGGTCTGGCCGAACTCCTGCTTGATGGCAGTCAGCTCGTCGGAGATGATCGTCGTCACGCGCGAGGGCGTGGCCAGGATGTTGAGCAGGTCGGCGATCTCGGCCATCACGTCCTTGTACTCGCCGACGATCTTGTCCTGCTCCAGCCCGGTCAGGCGCTGCAGGCGCATCTGCAGGATCTCGCCGGCCTGGTCTTCGCTCAGGCGGTACAGCCCATCGGCCTGCAGGCCGAACTGCCGGGGCAGGTTCTCGGGGCGAAACGAGTCGCGGCCACCCGGCGCCTGGTTCTCGGCGCGGGCAAGCATTTCGCGCACCATCGAAGAATCCCAGCTCTTGCTCATCAGCGCCGTCTTGGCCACCGGCGGGGTGGGCGAGCTCTTGATCGTCTCGATGAACTCGTCGATGTTGGCCAGCGCCACCGCCAGGCCTTCGAGCACGTGGCCGCGTTCGCGCGCCTTGCGCAGCTCGAACACCGTGCGCCGCGTCACAACCTCGCGCCGGTGCTCCAGGAAGATCTCGATCAGATCCTTCAGGTTGCACAGCTTGGGCTGGTTGTCGATCAGCGCCACCATGTTCATGCCGAACGTGTCCTGCAGCTGCGTCTGCTTGTACAGGTTGTTCAGCACCACCTCGGGCACTTCGCCGCGCTTGAGCTCGATGACCACGCGCATTCCGGACTTGTCGGATTCGTCCTGGATGTGGCTGATGCCGTCGATCTTCTTCTCGTGGACCAGCTCGGCGATGCGCTCGAGCAGGTTCTTCTTGTTCACCTGGTAGGGGATCTCGTCGACGATGATCGCCTGGCGCTGGCCGCGGTCGATGTCCTCGAAGTGGCACTTCGCGCGCATCACCACCTTGCCGCGCCCGGTGCGGTAGCCCTCGCGCACGCCGTTCAGGCCGTAGATGATGCCGGCGGTGGGGAAGTCGGGCGCCTGGATGATCTCCATCAACTCGTCGATCGCGGCCGCCGGGTTGCGCAGCAGGTGATGGCAGGCGTCGATCACCTCGTTGAGGTTGTGCGGCGGGATGTTGGTGGCCATGCCCACCGCGATGCCGGCCGAGCCGTTCACCAGCAGGTTGGGCAGCCGCGTCGGCAGCACCGTCGGCTCCTTCTCGGAGCCGTCGTAGTTCGGCGCGAAGTCGACCGTCTCCTTTTCCAGATCGGCCAGCATCTCGTGGGCGATCTTGTGCAGCCGGATCTCGGTGTAGCGCATCGCCGCGGCGTTGTCGCCGTCCACCGAGCCGAAGTTGCCCTGGCCCTCGATCAGCAGGTGGCGCAGCGAGAAGTCCTGCGCCATGCGCACGATCGTGTCGTAGATGGACTGGTCGCCGTGCGGGTGGTACTTGCCCATCACGTCGCCGACGATGCGGGCGCTCTTCTTGAAGGCCCGGTTCCAGTCGTTGTTCTGCTCGTGCATGCCGAACAGCACGCGTCGATGCACCGGCTTCAGGCCGTCGCGGGCGTCGGGCAGGGCGCGGCCGACGATCACGCTCATCGCATAGTCGAGGTAGGAGCGGCGCATCTCCTCTTCGAGGCTGATGGGCAGGGTTTCCTTGGCGAACTGGGTCATGCGGGGGTGCGAGCGCGAGCTCGAGGAGACGCAAGAACAAACGTGACGCCGGGGCGACACGCGAAACAGGCGATTGTAAGTGCCGCGGCTTGTAGCACCAGAGCAACATCACTCTGGAGGACTGCCGGGCCGGGCGCCAAAATCCCGCCTGGCAAAAACGCTATGGCACAATCTCGCGTCGGTGGTCGGCGCCCGGTATACGGGGGTTTACCAGCACTATCCGAACCCGGGTCGGACGTCATTGCAGAAATACTGCTCAATTCCCTCGAGAGGAGAATCATGAAGAAACTGAACACGGTGGCATCGCTCTTCGCAACGGCCGCTCTGGCCGCCTCGGCCTCTGGCGCGTTCGCTCAGTCGACGGTCGACAACTGGGTCGACAGCAACGGCAACGTCTGGAAGAACGGCACGAACGAACTCTGCTGGCGCGACACCAACTGGACGCCCGCCACCGCCAAGGAAGAGTGCGATGGCGCCCTGAAGAAGGCCCCGCCGGCTCCGCCGCCCGCACCCGCCCCGGCTCCGGCGCCTGCACCCGCTCCGGCTCCCGCCCCGGTCGCTCCGCCGCCGCCGCCCCCGGCTCCCCCGGCTGCCCCGGTGAGCGAGAAGGTCACCTTTGCTGCTGACGCTTTCTACGACGTCAACAAGGCCGTGCTGAAGCCCGAAGGCAAGGCCAAGCTGGACGACCTGGTCAGCAAGATGGCCGGCATCAACCTCGAAGTCATCATCGCCGTTGGCCACACCGACAGCGACGGCAGCGATGCCGCCAACCAGAAGCTCTCGGTGCGCCGTGCCGACTCCGTCAAGGACTACCTGACGAGCAAGGGCGTCGAGAAGAACCGCGTGTACACCGAAGGCAAGGGCGAGAAGCAGCCCGTGGCCGACAACAAGACCAAGGAAGGCAAGGCGAAGAACCGCCGCGTCGAGATCGAGGTCGTCGGTACCCGCACCAAGAAGTGATCTTCGGATCCTTCTGACAGAAGCCCGCCTCGGCGGGTTTCTTCCGGAACCCCGCCTCGGCGGGGTTTCTGCTTTCTGGACCTGCCTGCGCCGCTGCGCTTCGCTACGATCACGCCATGAACACCACGATCAATGCCGATCCCCAGGAACTGGCCAAGTTCAGCGAGCTGGCCCACCGCTGGTGGGACCCCGAGAGCGAGTTCCGCCCGCTGCACATGATCAATCCTCTGCGCCTGGACTGGATCGCCAGCCTTGTGCCGCTGGCCGGCAAGCGGGTGCTCGACGTGGGCTGCGGAGGTGGCATCCTGGCCGATTCGATGGCCCGCCGGGGTGCCGACGTGCTCGGCATCGACCTGGCCAGCAAGCCGCTGAAGGTGGCGCAACTGCACGCCATGGAGGCAGGCACGCCGTCGATCGCCTACCGGGAGGTGGCGGCCGAAGCGCTGGCACTGGAATCGCCCGCGGCCTTCGACGTCGTCACCTGCATGGAGATGCTCGAGCACGTGCCCGACCCTTCGTCGATCGTGCGCGCCTGCGCGACGCTCGTGAAACCGGGCGGCTGGGTGTTCTTCTCGACGATCAATCGCAACCCGAAGTCGTTCCTGTTCGCCATCGTCGGGGCCGAGCACGTGCTGCAGATGCTGCCCAAGGGCACGCACGAGTACGCGCGTTTCATCCGACCGAGCGAACTCGGCCGCTGGTGCCGCGATGCGGGGCTGGATGCGAGCGGCACGCGCGGCCTCGAGTACAACCCGCTGACGCGTCGCTACTGGATGTCGAACGACACCAGCGTCAACTACCTGGTGGCGTGCCGGAAATCGGCATGACGCTGCGGGTGCGCGCCGTGCTGTTCGATCTGGACGGCACCTTGATCGACAGTGCGCCCGACCTTGCAGGGGCCGGCAACGACATGCGCGTCGCACGCGGCCTGCCGGTGCTGCCGCTGTCGCACTTCCGGCCGATGGTGGGTTCCGGTGCGCGCGGCATGGTCGGCCGTGCGCTGCAGGTGCAGCCGGGGGATGCCGAATTCGAGGCACTGCGCGACGAATTCCTGCGGCGCTACGAATCGCGCATGACGCGCGAGACGCGCCTGTTCGACGCCATGCAGCCGGTGCTCGACACGCTGCGCCGCCAGGCGCTGCCCTGGGGCATCGTGACCAACAAGGCGACGCGATTTTCCGAGCCGCTGGTGCGCGCGCTGGGCCTCATCGACGAGGCCGCGACCTTGGTGTGCGGCGACACCACGCCGCATGCCAAGCCGCACCCTGCGCCGCTGCTGGAGGCGGCGCGGCGCATCGGCGTCGACGCCGGCGACTGCGTCTACGTCGGCGACGACCTGCGCGACGTGCAGGCCGGCCGCGCCGCCGGCATGCTCACCATCGCAGCGGCCTGGGGCTACCTCGGCGAGGGTGACCACATCGGCGAGTGGGGCGCCCATCACGTCGTCGAAAGCCCGGGCGAACTCTTGAATCTGCTCGCATTGGCCTAAACTACGCCGCTTGGGGCTGACCTGGCTTCGACGTGGGTACGGAGTTGGATCAGGGCATGCCGAGCACCAGTTCGCTCGTAAATCCACTGGAAACAAAGTAACTGCGAACGATAACTCGTACGCCCTCGCCGCTTAAAACCGGTGAGCCTCGCAACAGTTGGCCGATGGGCTGGGTCTGAGGGGTAACCTGAAGACTGCGAGGTCATACACATTGGCTCGCCCGGCGCCGGGTCACTCGGCACAGGGCTAAATCAAGTGACTCGAGGTGACGGCAGCGTGCTGCTGCGCGGCCGGCACCTCTAAAACCAAATCAGCCAGCTAAGCATGTAGATCTGCCTGACGATGGCTTGCGGACGGGGGTTCGATTCCCCCCAGCTCCACCAGATTTCGGCGCGGCCAAACGGCCGCGCCGAGCCCATCCCCAAACCGTCCATGTCCACGTGACTCGCCCACCCAGCCGCCGCGCTGCCAGACTCGTTGTCGCGCTGTGCGTGCTGGCCGTGGCGCTGGTGTTCCTGGCCTTTCAGTTCGGCACCGAGCGCACCTGGTGGATCGAACTGGCCCGCTACATCCCGTTCCCGGCTTACCTGGCGCCTGCCGCCATGGGCGTTCTGCTGTCGTTCTGGCTGCCGACGCGATGGCGCCTCGCTGCGGTTGCGGCGTTGGCCCTGGTGATCACCGGCATCATGGGTGTGCAACTCAACCGAGGCGAAGAAGGTCATGCGCCACTGCGCGTGATGAGCTTCAACATCAAGGCCTACCTCGCCGACGACAAGCCGGGCGGCTACGCCCGCATCGCCTGGGAGATGGCGCTGCACGATCCAGACGTGCTGGTGATGCAGGACGCGGGCCTGGCCAACAAGCCGGAGGACCTGCCGCCGTCGTTCCGGACGGCGCTGGGCGCGCGGCAGATCCACATCTCCGGCCAGTACATCGTGGCCAGCCGCCACCCGATGACCGATTGCCAATCGGGCGACATCTCATTCCCCGGCGAAGGGCACCACTACGTGCGCTGCACGATCACCGCGCACGGCGTGAGCTTCGACATGGTCACGGCCCACCTGCTGTCGCCGCGCGAGGGCCTGAACGCCACGCGGCACGAGCGGCTCGGTGGCCTGGCCGAGTGGCAAGAGAACTTCGAGATGCGCATGATCCAGGCGCACAAGCTGGCCCGCGACCTGTTCGGCCAGCCCCGCCCGCTGGTGCTGGCCGGCGACCTGAACGCTCCGGATTCGTCGCCGGTCATCGCCGCGCTGCGCGAGTCGGGCCTGCGCGACAGCTTCGCCAGCGCGGGGCTGGGCTACGGCTACACGTTCGGGCACTCGCTGCGCACGCGCTTCTCGTTTCTGCGCATCGACCACATCATGGTCAGCCCGCAGATCGGCGTGAAGGACAGCTTCGTCGGCGGTGCCGAGGCGTCGGCGCACCGCCCGGTGATCGCTGACCTCTGGCTCAAGCGCGACTGAGCCGCGCCACGCGCATTACACCGCCACCGGCGCCTTGATCGCGGCGTGGTGCTGGTAGTCCAGCACCTCGAAATCCTCGTACGCGTAGTCGAAGATCGATTCCGGCCGGCGCTTGATGTTCAGCAGCGGGTAGGGATGCGGCGTGCGCGAGAGCTGCAGCTCGACCTGTTCGACGTGGTTGTCGTAGATGTGGCAATCACCGCCGGTCCAGATGAAGTCGCCGACATCCAGGTCGCACTGCTGCGCCAGCATGTGCGTGAGCAACGCGTAGCTCGCGATGTTGAAAGGCACGCCCAGGAAGATGTCGGCGCTGCGCTGGTAGAGCTGGCACGAAAGCCTTCCTTCAGCGACGTAGAACTGGAAGAACGCGTGGCAGGGCATCAGCGCCATCTTCGGCAAGTCGGCCACGTTCCAGGCGCTGACGATGATGCGGCGCGAGTCGGGGTTGGCCTTGAGCTGCTTCACCACCTCGGCGATCTGGTCGATGTGGCCGCCGTCCGGTGTCGGCCAGCTGCGCCACTGCACACCGTAGACGGGGCCGAGGTCGCCGTCGGGCCTGGCCCACTCGTCCCAGATCGTCACGCCGCGTTCCTGCAGCCACTTCGCGTTGCCGTCGCCGCGCAGGAACCACAGCAGTTCGAGGATGATGGACTTGAGGTGCACCTTCTTCGTCGTGACCAGCGGGAAGCCCTCGCGCAGGTCGAAACGCATCTGGTGGCCGAACACGCTTTTGGTGCCGGTGCCGGTGCGGTCGGACTTCGCGACGCCGTGCGTGTGCACGTGCCGCATGAAGTCCTCGTATTGCGATCGAACCGGGCGTGTGGGGGTGGGGGCCAGCATGCCCGGATTCTAGAATGCCGCCCCGAACTCAGCCTTGCGGCGCCGGCTCGCGCAGGAAGATCTCGACGCGGCGGTTCTGCGCCCGGCCGGCATCGCTGCCGTTGTCGGCAACCGGCTCCCGCGAGCCGTGACCTTCGGTCTCGACGCGGGTGGGGGCCACGCCGCGGCCGGCCAGGTAGTCGCGCACGCTCTGTGCGCGATCGACCGACAGCGGGTTGTTGATCGCGTCATTGCCGGTGCTGTCGGTGTGGCCGATGATGCGCACGCGCATGGTCGGGTCCAACCCCTGCGCGAACTGGTCGAGCACCGGGCGCATCTGCGGCTTGATGGCGGCTCGGCCGACGTCGAACGAGAAGTCGCTCGGCACGTTCACCTTCAGCTGGTTGTCGGGCGTGCGTGCCACGTCGATGCCGGTGCCCTGCGTGGCCTTCTCCATCGCAGCGCGCTTTTCTTCCATGCGCTTGGACCACAGGTTGCCACCCACCGCGCCGATGGCGCCGCCAACGACGGCGCCGGTGCCGGCCTTGCCGCCGGTGGCCGAGCTCAGCACGGCGCCGGCCACGGCGCCGATGGCCGCGCCGGTGGCCGTGCCCTTCTGGCGCTCGCTCATGTCGGCGCAGCCAGCCAGGAAGGCGGCGGCGGCCAGTGTGCAAAGGGTGGTGGTCTTGATGTTCGAACGGATCATTTTTTTCTCCTCGATGGCGCCCAGCGCGCCCGCGCTGCAATTGGAGCTCAGCGGCGGCGCGAAGTTCGATCGCGACCCGGCCAGACGGTATCCGGCCGTTTCAGGCTTCAGTCGGCCGGCGCCTGATCGAACTGCAGGGCCGCCAGGCGCGCGTACAGGCCGCCGGCGTCCGACAGCTGCGCGTGCGTGCCGCTCTCGACGATGCGGCCGGCCTCCATCACGATGATGCGGTCGGCTCGCTGCACCGTGGCCAGCCGGTGCGCGATGACCAGCGTGGTGCGGTCCTTCATCGCGGACTCCAGCGCGGCCTGCACCATGCGCTCGCTCTCGGCGTCGAGTGCGCTGGTGGCCTCGTCGAGCAGCAGCAGCGGCGGGTTCTTCAGGATCGCGCGGGCGATGCTGATGCGCTGCTTCTGCCCGCCCGACAGGCGCACGCCGCGCTCGCCCAGGAAGGTCTGGTAGCCCTCGGGCAAGGCGCTGATGAAGTCGTGCGCAAAGGCCGCCTTGGCCGCGGCGATCACGTCCGCGTCGCTCGCGCCGGGCCGGCCGTAGCGGATGTTCTCCAGCGCATTGGCGGAGAAGATCACGCTGTCCTGCGGCACGATGCCGATGCGCTGTCGCAGCGCCTCGAGCGAAGCCTCGCGCAGCGGCACGCCGTCGATCTCGATGTGTCCTTCGCCTGCGTCGTAGAAGCGCAGCAGCAGCTGGAACACCGTGCTCTTGCCCGCGCCGCTGGGGCCGACCAGCGCGACCGTCTCGCCGGGGCGCACGTCGAGCGCGAACTGGGCGAGTGCCGCGTGCTTCGGTCGCGACGGGTAGTGGAAGGTGACGTCGCGCAGCGCGACCGACGAGCCGCCCTGTGTGGCGGGTAGGGCGCGCGGCCGGGCCGGCGAGGCGATCGACGAGCTCGTGGCCAGCAGCTCCATCAGCCGCTCGGTGGCGCCGGCAGCGCGCAGCAGGTCGCCGTAGACCTCGGACAGCACCGCCACCGAGCCGACCAGGATGGTCACGAACACCACCGTCTGCGCCAGGTGGCCGGCGCTCATCTGCCCGGCGATCACCGCCTGCGTGCCCTGGTACAGGCCCCACAGCAGCGCACCGAAGGTGGCGGTGATGATGAAGGCGACGAGGAAGGAGCGCACCCGCGTACGCTTGCGCGCCGTCTCGAAGGCGCTCTCGGTGGCGTCGTCGAAGCGCTTGGCCTCGCGCGTCTCCTGCACGTAGCTCTGCACCACGGGGATCGCGTTGAGCACCTCGGCGGCGATGGCGCTCGAATCGGCCACGCGGTCCTGGCTGGCGCGGCTGAGCTTGCGCACGCGGCGGCCGAGGTAGAGGCTGGGCAGCACCACCAGCACCAGCGTGCCCAGCACCTGCGACATCACATAGGGGTTGGTGACGATCAGCATGGTCATCGCGCCGATGCCCATCACCGTGTTGCGCAGGCCCATGCTCAGGCTGGAGCCGACCACCGTCTGCACCAGCGTCGTGTCGGTCGTCAGGCGCGACAGCACCTCGCCAGTCTGCGTGGTCTCGAAGAACTCCGGGCTCTGCTTCAGCACATGCGCATACACCGCATTGCGCAGGTCGGCGGTGACCCGCTCACCCAGCCAGGTGACCATGTAGAAGCGCGCCGCCGAGAACAGGCCCAGCGCCGCACCCACGCCGAACAGCGCGAAGAAGTGGCCGCGCAGCGCCATCACGCGCTCGCCGGGGTCGGTGGCGACGAGGCCCTGGTCGATCAGCGATTTCAGCGCCAGCGGAAAGGCCAGCGTGCTCAGCGCGGCCAGGATCAGGAACAGCACCGCCAGCGCGATGCGGCCGCGGTAGGGTCGCAGGAAGGGAAGCAGACCCGACAGCGACTTCACCTTGCGCGCCGGTGCCGCAGCGGTGTCGGCTGCCACGGTGGGCCTGGGGGCCGCCAGGGCGGAAGAAGTCTCGGATGCGGCCATGCGCGAGTCTAGGCGAGGGCTTCTATCCCCTGCATGGGACTCGGGATTGCCTGCCGCGGCAGAATTTGCCGGGTCAATCATTGCCGAGGCAGCTTCATGTCCTCCACCAAAGAATCCGCGGCACCCGTGCCGTTCCCGCGCTACGACGGCGACCGCTACGACGTGGGCGAAAGCGTCGGCCACCAGCTCGTCGGCCTGGTGCAGATGATGCGTCGCGAGGTCGAGGCGCGCATGGCGCGGCACGGCCTGACCGACGCGCAGTGGCGCCCGCTGTGGATGATCAAGACCGGCCGCGCCGCCACCGCCAATGAGTTGGCCCGCGAGGCCTGCATCGACGCTGGTGCCATCACGCGCATGCTCGACCGGCTGGAGGCCAAGGGCCTGGTCGAGCGCGTGCGCTCCGAGACCGACCGCCGTGTCGTGCACGTGCGACTCACCGAAGCGGGCGAGCTCGCCACGGCCAACATCCCGCATGTGCTCGCGTCGGTCAACAACGACTTCCTGCATGGTTTCTCGGAACGCGAATGGCGGCAGCTGCGCAAGCTGGTCGAGCGCATGACGGCCAATGGCCAGGCGCTGCAGGCTGCACAGGAGCAGGCGGCATGAAGCGCAATGCACTGCGTCTGACGGCACTCGTGTCGGCCTTGTGGCTGGCCGGCTGTGCCAGCCCGGGTGCGCCGGTCGCGCCGCGGCCCGTGATCGAGCCGGCCGCGCTGGGAGCCACCGGCAGCACGGCGGCCTGGCCCGCCGAGCGCTGGTGGGCCGCCTGGGGCGACACCGGGCTCGATGCCATCATCGACCAGGCACTGGCCGGCTCGCCCAGTCTGAAGAGCGCCGAAGAACGTGTGCGCCTGGCGCAGGCGGCGGCCGATGCCGCCGGCGCGGCGCGCCAACCGCAGGCCAACTTGTCGGTGGAACTCACCGAGCAGCGCTTCACCGAGAACGGCCTCGTGCCGCCACCGCTGGCCGGCACGATCCGCTGGAACAACAGCGCGCAGATCGGCGTGGGCTGGGAGCCCGACCTGTTCGGCCGCCAGCGGTCCGCGCTCGACGCCGCCATCGGCCAGTCGCGCGCCGCGCAGGCCGATGCGCAGGCGGCACGTGTGCTGCTTGCCGGCAACGTCGCCGCGGCCTACTTCAACCTCGCGCGCCTGCTCGAGAACCGCCGCCTGGCCAGCGAGTCGCTGGCGCAGCGCGAGCAGATCCTCGCGCTGGTGCGCCAGCGCATCTCCGCGGGCCTGGACACACGCGTCGAGCTGCGCCAGGCCGAGGGCCTGATCGCACAGACGCAGGTCGAGATCGAGTCGCTCGACGAAGCGGCGTCACGCGCCCGCCACGCGCTGGCCGAGCTGGCCGGGCGGGGCCCGCAGGTCTTCGATTCGCTGGCGCCGACGATGGCGGCGCTGCGCTCCACCGAGCTGCCGACGGCGCTGCCGGCCGATCTGCTGGGCCGCCGCGCCGATCTCGTCGCGCAGCGCTGGCGCGTCGATGCCACGGCCAAGGACATCGAGGCGGCGCGCGCGCAGTTCTATCCGAACGTCAATCTCGTCGCCTTCGTCGGCCTGTCGAGCATCGGGCTGGACCGCTTCGTCGAGGCTGGCGCACGCACCTTCGGCGCCGGGCCGGCGCTGCACCTGCCGCTGTTCGAAGGCGGCCGCCTGCGTGCTCAGCTCGATGCGAAGCGCGCCGAGGCCGATGCAGCGGTCGACGCCTACAACGGCACGCTGCTGCGCGCTCTGCGCGAAGTGGCCGACGAGGTGAGCAGCCTGCAGTCGATCGAACGCCAGCAGCGTGCGCAAGCCGAGGCCACCGCAGCGGCCGATGCCGCCTACGAGCTGGCGGCGCAGCGCTACCAGGCCGGCCTGGGCAATTTTCTCGTCGTGCTGACCGCGCAGACCAACGTGCTGGCGCAGCGCCGCGCCGCGGCCGAGCTGAAGGCGCGCCACCTCGGCGCCGAAGTCGCGCTGGCTCGCGCACTGGGCGGCGGCTACCGCGCCGCCTGAACAAGAACATCGAAGGAAGCGATCCATGAGTTCGAACCAAGACACTGCCCATCCTGCCAAGCCCGCGCCGGCCGTGGCCGCCTCGCGCCGCCGCCCGGCGCTGATCGCCGTCGCCGGCGTCACGCTTCTCGCCGGCCTGGGCTACGGCGCCTGGTGGGCGTTCGCGCTGCGGCACCACGAGGCCACCGACAACGCCTACGTGCAGGCGCCGGTGGTGCAGATCACGCCGCAGGTCGGCGGCACCGTGCTGGCCGTGCTGGCCGACGACACCGACATCGTCAAGGCCGGCCAGCCGCTGGTGAAGCTCGATCCGAGCGACGCGCAGCTCGCGCTCGACCGCGCCGAGGCGCAGCTGGCGCAGACGGTGCGCGAAGTGCGCACGCTGTACGCCAACAACATGACGCAGGCGGCCAACATCCGTGCCCGCGAGGCCGAGGTGGCACGGCTGCAGAGCGACGTGGCCCGCGCCACCGACGACGTGGCGCGGCGCCAGCCGCTGCTGGCCACCGGCGCGGTGGGCGGCGAGGAGATGAAGCACGCCGAGACCACGCTGTCCGGCGCGAAGAGCGCGCTGGCCGGTGCGCAGTCGGCGCTGGCCGCGGCGCGCGAGCAGGCGCTGAGCAGCCAGGCGCTGACCGACGGCACCAGCGTCGAGAAGCATCCCAACGTCGAGCGCGCCGCCGCGGCGGTGCGCGAGGCCTGGCTGGCGGTGCAGCGCACCGAACTGCCCGCGCCGCTGAACGGCCAGGTGGCCAAGCGCACCGTGCAGGTCGGCCAGCGCATCGCCGCCGGCACGCCGCTGATGACGGTGATCCCGCTCGACCAGGTGTGGGTGGAGGCGAACTTCAAGGAAGTGCAGCTGCGCCAGATGCGCATCGGCCAGCCGGTGAGGCTGCAGGCTGATCTCTACGGCAGCAAGGTCGAGTACGACGGCCGCGTGGCCGGTGTCGGCGCCGGCACCGGCGCGGCCTTTGCACTGCTGCCGGCACAGAACGCCACCGGCAACTGGATCAAGGTGGTGCAGCGCGTGCCGGTGCGCATCGAGATCGACGCGAAGCAACTGGCCGCGCATCCGCTTCGCGTGGGCCTGTCGATGGAAGCGACAGTCGACGTCGCCCCGCGGGATGGCGCGCCGCTGCTCGGAGCGGCCGCGCCACGCAGCAGCAGTTCGACGCAGGCCTTCGAGCCGCAGCGGGCGCATGCCGACAAGATCGTCGCCGGGATCATCGCCGCCAACCTCGGCCGTGCACCCGCGCACGGCCCGGCGCAGGCCGCGTCCGCCGCCAAGCTCGCAGTGATCGCGAAGTCCCGCACGTGAGCAGCCCCGCCCTCACTGCCGGCGACGCGCCGCCGGCCCCGCCCGCGCCGCCGGCACCGCCCGCGCGCGTTGCCTTCGCGCCGCTGGAAGGCAGCGCACGCGTGGCCGGCACGATCGCGCTGTCGCTGGCCACGTTCATGAACGTGCTCGACTCGTCGATCGCCAACGTGTCGATCCCGGCCATCGCCGGCGACATGGGCGTGAGCCCGGCGCAGGGCACCTGGGTGATCACGTCGTTCGGCGTGGCCAACGCCATCGCCGTGCCGCTGACCGGCTGGCTGACACAGCGTTTCGGCCAGGTGCGCCTGTTCGTCGCCAGCGTGCTGCTGTTCGTGCTGACCTCGTGGCTGTGCGGCCTGGCGCCGAACATCGAATCGCTGATCTTCTTCCGCGTGCTGCAGGGCCTGGTGGCCGGGCCGATGATCCCGCTGTCGCAGACGCTGCTGCTGGCCAGCTACCCGCCCATGCTGGCCGGCTTGGCGATGGCGATGTGGGCCATGACCACGCTGGTGGCGCCGGTGATGGGGCCGCTGCTCGGCGGCTGGATCACCGACAACATCTCCTGGCCGTGGATCTTCTACATCAACGTGCCGGTGGGCTTGTTCGCCGCCGCATTGGCCTGGTCGATCTACCGAACCCGCGACCCCGGCCCGCGCAAGGTGCCGCTGGACAGCGTGGGCCTGGGCCTGCTCGTGCTGTGGGTCGGCTCGCTGCAGATCATGATCGACAAGGGCAAGGAGCTCGACTGGTTCGCATCGGGCCAGATCGTCGCGCTGGCCGTCGTGGCGGTGGTGGGCTTCGCGTTCTTCCTCGCCTGGGAGCTGACCGACCACCACCCGATCGTCAACCTGCGCCTGTTCGCGCGGCGCAACTTCGCGCTGGGCACGGTCTCGCTGGCCGTGGCCTATGGCCTGTTCTTCGGCAACGTGGTGCTGCTGCCGCTGTGGCTGCAGCAGTACATGGGCTACACCGCCACGCTCGCGGGAATGGCGATGGCGCCGGTGGGGCTGTTCGCGATCCTGCTCTCGCCCTGGGTGGGCAAGAACGTCTCGCGCATCGATCCGCGCAAGCTGGCCACGGTGGCCTTCGTGGTGTTCGCGCTGGTGCTGTGGATGCGTTCGCAGTTCAACCCGCAGTCGCCGTTCTCCACGATCCTGCTGCCCACCATCGTGCAGGGCGTGGCGATGGCCTTCTTCTTCATCCCGCTGCAGGCCATCGTGTTCAGCGGCCTGACGCCGGACCAGATGCCCGCGGCCTCGGGGCTGAGCAACTTCGTGCGCATCACGGCGGGCGCGATGGGCACCTCGATCTTCACCACGCTGTGGGAGGACCGGGCCATCATGCACCACGCCCACCTCGCCGAGCAGATCAACGCAGGCAGCAGCGCGGCGATGCAGACGCTCACGCAACTCGGCGCGTCCGGGCTCAGCCCCGAGCAGGCGGCGGCCACGATCAACCGGCTGATCGACCAGCAGGCCTACACGATGGCGGCCACCGACCTGTTCCGGCTCTCGTCGTTCCTGTTCCTCGCGATGATCGCGATCGTGTGGCTGACCGCGCCGCGCAAGAGCGCCGTGGCGGCCGACGCGGCCGACGCGGGCGGCGCGCACTGAGGCGCTCGTCGCCGGCGGCCGCCTACAAATTGCCGGCGAACAACCTGCGCACGAAGGCGTCCTTGAAGCTGTGCGTCTCGGCCAGGCCAAGTCGCTCGAGGTAGGGCAGAGGCGCTTCCCGGCCTTCCCACAGGCTCTTGATCGCCATGGTGAGCAGCTCGCCCGGGTGCTGAGTGGCGTGCTTGAGCTTCTTCAGTGCGCGCACGATGTGCAACTCGTCGTCGGTCAGGTCGGTGCCGAACGGGAAGTCCGGCAGCAGCCCGGCCTGCGCCCAGGGGTGAAGACGGTCTTCCAGCACCTGCGGCAGGTTCTGGCGGTAGCGCTCGGGCAGCTCGTAGCCGGCCTCGAGCTTGCCGTGCTCCTTGGCCTGCTTGACCAGTTCGTCCTGGAAACGCGAGTCGGCCACGGCGATGAGGCGCTTGACCACCTCGCTGTCGGACTGGCCGCGCAGGTCGGCCACGCCGTACTCGGTGATGACGATGTCGCGCAGGTGGCGCGGGATGGTCACGTGGCCGTAGTTCCAGACGATGCTGCTGCGCAGCCCGTCCTTGTTGTCGTGCGTGGCGCGCAGCATCATCAGCAGCCGCGCGTCGGGCAGCGCGTGCGCCATGGCCACGAAGTTGTACTGCCCGCCCACGCCGCTGACCACCTGCCCCGATTCCAGCGCGTCGCTGGCGGCGGCGCCGAGCAAGGTGACGATCATCGTCGTGTTCATGAAGCGCGCCTTGCGTCGCTGCGCACGCTTGAGGTCGCCCTGGCCGCCGTTCTCGGAGTACAGCTGGTTGATGAAGTCGATGCGCGTCATGTCGATCTTCGCCAGCTCCTGCGGCGGCATGGTGCGCAGCCGCTCGTAGAAGTCGCGCGGCCCGAGGAAGAAGCCGCCGGTCATGAAGATGCCGTGGGTGAGCCGGCTGCCCAGCATCGTGGCGCCGATGCGCTCCAGGTTGTCTTCGGCGATCAGGTCGTTGCGCAGCTTCGTGCCGTCGAGCACCAGCGAGTCGCCGTCGATGGCCACGCCCTCGCGCAGCACGCCCCAGTGGGTCAGGAAGGCGAGGTCCTTCTTGTCCAGCGGCGAGCGGATGCGCGCATGGCGCAGCAGCGCACGCAGCGTGCCGGTGGTGACCACTTCGTCGATCTCGCCGTCGTTGAGCAGCTGCTGCAGCGCGGCGTCGCCGAACACCTCGCGGCGGATGATGCCGGCCTCGATGAGCTTGAGGAAGCCGTTGACGAACATCTCCGAGCAGCCGTACAGGCCCTGGTCGAAGCGGCCCAGCTCGCGGCCGGCCAGGCCGTCGGGGCACAGCGAGTCGAGGATGCGCCGGTACTCGTCGCCATGCCGGTCGCGCACGATCAGCGCCTGTGCGATCGCGTCGCCCAGCGAGCCGATGCCGATCTGCAGCGTGCCGCCGTCGGCCACCAGGCTGGAGGCGTGCAGGCCGATCGCGTAGTCGGCCGCGCTGACCTTGTTGTTCGGCGGCGCGAACACCGCGTGCGTGCCCGCCGGGTCGGTGACGACCAGGTCGAAGAACGACGGCGGCACCTCCGCGCCGTTGGGCATGAAGGGCATCTTCTGGTTGATCACGCCCACGGTGAGCAGCGGCTGGCCGGCAGCGCGCAGCTTCTCGACCACTTCCAGCACCACGTCCGGGTTGCTCGACAGCGACAGCCGCAGCGAGGCGCCCTCGCCGCGCGAGGCCACGGCCTGGGCGATCACGTTCATGCCCTGCACGGCCATGTCGCGCGCGACGAAGGTGTAGTTGGTCGAGATGTAGTTCTGCTGCGCTGCCGGGTTGCCGAGGTAGTCGCCGGTCTTCATGAAGAACTCGCGCACCTCGATGTTCGGCGGCAGGGTGCCGGCACGCAGGTCCTTCACGTAGGCGAGGTCGGGGTAGTCCTCGAACACCCGCTCGACCAGCGGGCCGAGGAAGTGCTGCTCCAGCTCGCTCTTGCCCACCGGCTTCTCGAGCGACAGCGCGGTGACGATGCGCAGCCGGCGCGCCGGGTTGGCCTTGATGCGGCGGTACAGCACGTTGACGAAGGGGTTGGGCTTGCCGACGGCCAGCGGGATGCCCAGCACGATGTCGCCCTGCACGGTGTCGAGCACATGGTCGACGGCAGCTTCGATGGAATCGATGAACAGGGCCTGGGCCATGCGTGTCTCCTGCTTTGATCTCCGATCAGTGTGAGCTCGACTCCAGGGTCACGCCTTGACGAACTGCAACCGCCGCGTTCAAAGGCGCAGGCGCGCGGCGTAGCCCGTCATCTCCAGGTAGCCCAGACCGACGCGCTGCCCTCGCTCATCGAGCAGTTCCGACAGCCCCTCCCAGTAGATCGCGCCGGTGCTGCCGCGGCTGTCGAGTTCCTGGTCGGCGAGCAGGGCGCGCACTCGGTGCGTGCCGGCGGGCGTCTCGATGCGCCAGTCCACCGGGTAGCTGGCGCGCGAGGCGGCGCTGGTCCAGCGCTCGCCCGCGATGAAGCGCACCTCGTCGTTCGCGAAGGCGCGCACCGCGCTGCCGGCGCGGCGCAGGCTGCCGCCGGCCCACATTACGCCGCCGTCGGCGCGGCGCAGCCGGAAGGCGGTGAGCGCGCTGCCGTCGAGCAGGTTCATGCCGATCCAGTCCCAGCCCACGGCGTCGGCATCGAGCAGCGACTCGCTCCACTCGTGGTCGAGCCAGGCGCGGCCCTGCACCGGCTGGGCACGGCCGTCGCGCGTCAGCGTGCCGGTGACGGCCAGCTGTGGCTGGCTGTAGTAGTGGCTCGCCTGCTCCGGCCGCGGGCCCTTGCGCGAGAAGCCGGCCTCGCCCTGCAGCAGCACCGGCTGCGTGGCGGCGAGTTCCAGATCGATGGCGTAGCCGGCGCTGTCGCTGGCCAGGCGGGCGCGGTAGACGCCGGCCTGCGCCGTGCCGCTGCGCTCGAAGTGCCAGCCGCGCAGCACGACGCGCGTGTCGTCCTCGGAGGCGCCGGCAATCTCGAAGCCGGCGCGCGCGATGCGCTGGTCGTGGCGAAGCCGCCGCTCGCCGAGGTCGGTGAGCGCCGCGTGCGCGAAGATCAGCTGGCTCGCCACGAAGCGGCTCGGGTGGCCGGCCGCCACGTCGGTGCGCGAGCGGAAGAAGGTCACCTGGAAGCCGAAGCGCGGCTCGGCTTCACCGGGCCCCGCCAGCCAGCCGGTGGCGTACCACCACTCGGTGCGCGTGTCGGGGTGGGCGCCGTGGTCGCGCGGGAAGCTCAGCACGCGGCCGCGCTGCACGCCGAGCGCGGGCGCAGCCAGCGCAGCCCAGGGCGGCGCGGCCAGCGCCAGCAGCAGCGCGCGGCGGCGCATCACCAGTCCTCCTTCACCGCCAGCGCGGCCTGTTTCGAGCCGGCGGCGCGGCCCGACCACCAGGCCGTCACGCTGCCGGCCGCCGCCATCGCCGCGCACAGCAGCGCCAGGCGGCCCCAGGGCAGGCGCAGCTCCATGGTCCAGTGGAAGCTCTGCGGGTTGACCACGTGCACCAGCACCGCGCTGACGGCGATGCCCAGCACCAGCCCGAGCAGCACGCCGGCCAGGCTCCACACCGCGCCTTCGCCGGCGACCACGGCGAGCACCTGCGCACGTGTGAGCCCCAGGTGGGCGAGCAGGCCGAACTCGCGCTGCCGCGCCAGCACCTGCGCCGAGAAACTCGCCGCGATGCCCACCAGCCCGATCGCGATGGCCACCGCCTGCAGCCAGTAGGTGACGGCGAAGCTGCGGTCGAAGATGCGCAGCGACAGTGCGCGGATCTCGCCGGCCGAGGCGAACTCGAGCGCGGCATCGGGCCCGGCAAGGTGGCGGATGCCCGCCTGCACCGTGCCTGTGTCGGCGCCCGGCGCGAGCCACAGCGCCATGTCGTTGATGCGCCGGTCGCCGGTGAGGCGCTGGTAGTCGGCCGCGTCGATCGCCACGGCGCCGTGCTGGCGCGCGTAGTCGCGCCAGACGCCGCGCACGAACACCGGCTCGCGCCGGCCGTCGGGCAGCGGCAGCTCGAAACGCTGGCCGGCACGCAGGCCGTAGACGTTGGCCAGCGGCTCGCTGGCATACACCGCGGTGATGCCGGCCGGTGCGTCGAGCAGCTCGCCGAGCAGCGGCAGGCGGCGTGCCGCATCGTCCATCGGCCGCGCGATCAACGCCACCGCCGGGCGCTGCGCGTCGAGCTGGATCGAGGCCACACGCTGGCCCTCGACCCGAGCCACGCCAGGCAGCGCACGCGCGCCTTCGATCAGCGCCGCCGTCACGAACACGGCGTCGCTGCCACCGCTGCCGGAAGCGCGCGCGTAGAGGTCGGCAGGCAGCACGGTGTCGAGCCACTGCGTCACGGCCTCGCGGAAGCTCGTCACCATCACCGTCAGCGCCACGGCCAGCGCCAGGCTCGCCACCACGCCGGCCACCGCGATGGTGGCGCTGCTGCGTTCGTGGCGGGCGCGTTGCATCGCCAGCAACAGCAGGGCGTTGCGCGGCGGTTTCGTCCAGCGCAGCATCAGGCCCAGCATCGCCGGCACACAGGCGATGCCGCCGAGCAGCAAAAAGGCGACCGCCACATAGGCCGCCAGCGGAATGCTGGCGATGGGGGGTGCCTGCGTCAGCGCCACGCCCACGAGCAGCAGCAGCGGCCCCGTCCATGCCGCACCGCGGTGCGAGACCGGCGCGCCGCCCAGGCCCTTCAAGGCCTGCGCAGGCGCGATGCGCTGCGCGATGCGGGCGGGCAGCCAGCCGCCGGCCACCGCCACGATCACGCCCAGCGCGCCGTACACCACGGCGGCCAGCGCGCTGAACTGCAGGCTCGGCGTGATGCCGGGGAAGTAGGTGCCGCCCAGGTCGCCGGCGAGCAGGCGCAGGGCCAGCGCGGCCAGGGCCGTGCCCAGCGCCAGCCCGAGCACGCTGCCCACCAGGCCGATGAACGCCGACTCGGCCAGCACCAGCGCCAGCCGTTCGCGCGCCGACAGGCCCAGCACGCCGAGCAACGCGAGCTGCGGCAGCCGCCGCGACACCGACAGCGACAGGATCGAGAACACCAGGAAGGCGCCGGTGAACAGCGCCACCAGCGCCAGCACGCTCAGGTTGACGCGGTAGGCGCGCGACAGGTTGGAGATGCGCTGCACCGATTCGTCCGGTGCGGCGGCGCGCATGCCCGCAGGCAGCTGCAGCTCGCGCAGCACGGCGTCGCGCTGCGCGCCGGGCACCAGCCGCACGTCGATGCGGCTGACGCGGCCGAGCCAGCCGAACGCCGACTGCGCGCCGGCGATGTCGAGCACCGCGAGCGGCGGGCCATCCGACAGCACGCTGCCGCGCACCACGAAGCTCGCCACGCCGCTGCCGCTGCGCACGCGCAGCGTGGCCGGGTTGCCGAGCCGCTGGCTCGCCGCCGCGTTGAGGAACAGCGCGCCGGGATCGAGGATGGCCAGCCGGTCGGTTTCGTCGGCAGGCCGCGGCATCAGCGCGGGCGTGAGCGGCGCGGCCACCAGTGCGTCCAGGCCGAGCACGCGCAGCGGCACGGCGCTGCCGTCGGCGGCGAACGCCTGCGTGTCGATCTCGATCGCCGCGCTGGCCAGCGCCACGCGCGGGTGCAACGCGACGCGCGTGAGCACGGCTTCGTCGAAGCCGTCGCGCTGTGCGCGCAGCTCGAAGTCGGGCTGGCCGTTGACCTGCCGCACCGCGGCGCTGAATTCGCCCAGCGCCGATTCGTTGATCAGGTGCACCGAAAAGGCCAGCGCCACACCGAGCGCCACCGCCATCACCGCGACGGCGTGGCGCAGCGGCTGGTGCCGCATGTGGCCCCACGACACCTGGCGCAGCAGGGCGGGCAGCGGGGAGGAAGAAGCGGGGAGCGCGGCGCCGGGGTTCACCCGGCCGATTGTGCGGGTGCGCGCTGGCGGGCCTCGAGAAGCCGGGTCACCGTGTCGGCCAGCACCATCGGGCTGAAGGGCTTGGACAGGTACTCGCTGGCGCCGGCGAGCTCGCCGGCGCGGCGGTCGTTCTCCTGCGCGCGCGCCGTCAGCATCACGATGGGCAGTGCGGCGTGGGCCGGGTCGGCACGCAACTGCGTGCAGACCTGGAAACCGTCGAGCTCGCCGGGCATCATCACGTCCAGCAGCACCAGGTCGGGCCGCAGGGCGCGCGCTGCATCCAGGCCCATGCGGCCGTTGGTGGCTTCGAAAATCTCGTAGTCGCCTTCTTCGAGCGACCAGCGGATCAGCCGGCGGATGTCGGCCTGGTCCTCGACGACGAGTATGCGCATCATGTCGTCACCAACTCCTGTGTCTGGGCGGCAGTCGCCAGCGGCAGCCACAGGGTCACCACGGTGCCCTGGCCCGGCTCGCTGCGCATCTCGAGCCGGCCGCCGAGCAGCTCGATGATCTCCTTCACGATGCTCATGCCCAGGCCCGTGCCCGGCACGTTGCCCGAGGCGTCGGCGCGGTAGAAACGTTCGCTGACGCGGGCCAGCTGGTCCGCGGTCATGCCGATGCCGCGGTCGGCGATCTCGATGCCCACGCGCGGCACCGCGCCTGATTCGCGAACGATCCGGACCGCCACCGGGCTGCCGGGCGACGAATACTTGTAGGCGTTCGAGATCACGTTGCCGATCGCCTGGCGCATCTTGTTTCGATCCACCTGCGCGGCAGCCGGCACGGCATCGTCGACGAACTCGGGCCGCTCGCGGCCTTCGGGGGTCTTGAAGTCGCCGATGACGTCGCGCACCAGCGTGCCCAGGTCCAGCGTCTGCAGTTCCAGGTCGAGGCCGCGGCGGGCCTCGATGCGCGCGAGGTCGAGCAGTTCGTTGACGATGGAGACCATCAGCTCGCTCTGCCGGTGGATGGTCTGCAGCACCTCCTGCTGCTTGTCGGGCGACAGCTTGCGGCGCATCAGCAGCTCGGCGAAGCCGTAGATGCTGGCCATCGGTGTGCGCAGTTCGTGCGCGGCCATGGACAGGAACTCGCTCTTCATCTGGTCGACCAGCGTCTCGTGCGTCACGTCGCGCAGCGACAGCACCTGCGAGATCACCGGCGTGGTGCCTTCGCGCAGGCCGATCTCCAGCACGCGCCGGGTCGGGCGCTCGAGCTCGATCAGCGCGCGCTTGGGTGCGGCGCCGTCCAGCGCCTGCCGCGCCTCGGCGCGGATCGCCGCGAAGCCGCGCCACGCGGCGGTATCGCCGCTTTGCGCGCGCAGCAGCGACTCGACTTCCGCCTCGCTGCGCTCCAGCACGGCCTGTGCGGCGATGCCCGTGAGGCGCGAGAAGGACGGGCTCACGTAGTTGGCATGCCGCTCGGCGTCGAAGGAGACGAAGCCGTCCGGGCTGAGCGCGAAGATCGCGTCGAGCTGCTCGCCGCGCACCTGCAGGCGGCTGACCAGCTCGGAGATCATGGCCGAGATCGCGGCCAGGTCGTCCGGGCCGGTGGGGCACAGCGGCAGGTCGCGCGTCAGGCCCTCGAGCACCTTGCGCAACTCCACCAGCGCCGCCTCGCGCGAGCGCAGTTCGGCGCGCAGTCGCTGGTCGAGCTGGTGCTGTTCGCTGACGTCGCGGCAGGCCAGCACGTGCCCCACGGTGGCGCCGTCGGGCGCGAGGATGGGCGACAGCGTCGTCTCGACCACCACCTCGCGGGTGCCGGCGAGCAGCGTCGTGCGGCGGTTGCGCCAGGGCACGAGCTCGTCGCCGGCGTCGAACAACTGCGGCAGCACCTGCGCCACGGGACGGCCGAGCATGTCTTCGGCGCGCCGGCCGAGCATCCCGGAGGCGGCCACGTTGGCCAGCGCGATGCTGCCGGACTGGTCGAGCGTGAACACGCCGTCGGCGATCGAGCCCAGCGTCACCGCGGCCTGCGTTCGCTGCGAACGCAGGTTGGCGGCGGCGCGGCCGAGCACCTCGAAGGTGGCGCGGAATTCGGTGGGCGCCTCGTCGGCGGCGAGCAGCGTGGGCACGGCCTCGCCCTCGTCCATGGCCTTCTCGAACTGTTCGACGCGGCTCAGGTTGCCCAGCCAGTGCACGAGCGGGAAGCGGATCAGCACCAGGCCGCCGGCCAGGCTGGCCAGGGCCAGCACGATCGCGATGCGCGTCTGCGCCCACAAGCTGCCGGCGATGCGCTCGGGGGCGAAGCTCAGGCGCAGCACGCCGTAGTCGCGGCCGCCCACGCCGATGGTCTGGTTGGTGTCGTACAGGCGCTCGGCCACCGTGCGCACCAGCCAGTCGGGCGCATTCACCGGCGGCGCGTCGGCATGCGGTGCGCGCACCAAGCCGCCGCGCAGGTCGATGAAGCTCGCCGAGGAGAACGACGAGTGGTAGACGGCGCGTTCCAGCGTGCGCCGGATGGTGTCGTAGTCGCCGATCACCGCGCTGTCGGCGATGGTGGGCAGCACCACGGCGCTGAGCGTCTCGGCGCGCAGCTGCGCCTCTTCGAGCTCGACCGTGAACTGATAGCGGTAGAACAGCCCCAGCCCGGCCAGCACGAAGCCGGCCAGCACGACGGTGTAGAGCGCGAAGACGCGCCCGACCAGCGAGCCCGGGAGCAGGCGAAACGACATGCGTTCAGCGCAGCGCGAGCGGCGCTGTGCGGTAGAAGTCGCGGTAGCCGGCGTACTCCGCGCCGTTGGAGGCGATGAACACCGCCTCTGCGCCGAGGCCCACCTGCGTGGAGGCCTGCTTCAGGATGGCCATGCCCGCCGGATCCTGCGCCATGCCGACGAAGGCGCGGGCCACGGCGGCCTGTACCTTGTCGGGCACCTTGGCCGAGGACATCAGCGCCAGGTCGTGCAGCGGCGCCGACGACCACAGCACGCGGTACTTCTTGCCCTCGCGCCGCGCGTAGCCCTCGGCGAGCTGGGAGTTCGCACCCACCGCAGCGACCTTGCCGGCGAACAACTGCGCCAGCGCGCCGTCCATGTTGCCGCCGAAGACGGTCTTGAACTCGACCTTCTTCGCCATCAGCTGCGCGGCCGGGAACTTGTACGCCACCAGCGCTTCCGGGCCGGGGAAGGCGACTTCCTTGCCGGCGAGCTGGGCGATGTCGGTCACCGGCGAGTCGTCGGGCACGATGATCTGGCCGTGCACCGGCGGCGTGATGCGCCGGCCGAAGACCTTCCAGCCGAGTTGCTCGCGCTCCGGGCTGAACAGGTGGTTGCTGAAGATGAACTCCACCTCCTGCGCCAGCACGAAGGCGGTGGTGTCGGCCGAGGTGCGGCCGATCTTGAGCTGCAGCTTCACGCCGCTCTTCTCGGAAACGTAGGCAATGATCGGGTTCCAGTAGGCCGCCGTGAGGTTGATGCCGTACTGGTTGACCGGTGAGAAGCGGTAGGTGGTGTCCTCCTGCGCGCGGGCCGGCGCAGCGAGCAGGGCGCTGCAGGCGAGGGCGACGGCAAGCTGGCGGGCGAGGCGAAGGGCGAATGAACGGGCGTGGGTCATGGCAGTCGCGGGAGAGGGCTGTTCGATCCCTATCGGCACGCCGTGCGCCGTCTTGAGGGCGGCTGCTGCAAGAATGCAGGGGCGGGCCTCACGGCCGCGGCATTCGAACCACCCCAGGAGACAACCCATGCAAGGAACCACGCTGCGATCGGCCTTCGTTCTGGCCGCCGCGCTGATGCTCGCCGCCTGCACCACGACGCCGGCGCCGAAGGCCGCCGGCGCCACCCCCGTTTCACCGCCGAAGACGGCGCTGTGGGTGGGCAACAGCTTCTTCTACTACAACAACAGCATGCACGGCCACGTGGGCGCGCTCATCGCCGCGGCCAGCCCGGGCGCCAAGGGCTATCGGGCCACCTCGGTGACGATCAGCGGCTCGGGCATCAACTGGCACGACATGGAGTCGCACTTCAGGCCCGGCGGCGTGGCCTCGTACTCGTTCGACGCCAGCAACAACGTCGTCTTCAACAGTTTCGACAAGCCCTTCGACGTGGCGATCATGATGGACTGCAGCCAGTGCCCCATCCATCCGCAGCTGTCGAAGTTCTTCACCGAGTACACCGCGAAGAACAGCGCCATCGTGCGCAAGTACGGCGCCGAGCCGGTGTTCTTCATGTCCTGGGCCTATGCCGACAAGCCGGAGATGACCGAGCAGCTCGCCGCTGCCTACGTGAAGGCTGGCGCCAACAACCGCGCCAAGGTCGTGCCCGCGGGCCTGGCCTTCGCGAAGTCGATTGCCAGGCGGCCGGAGCTGAACCTCTACGTGGCCGACAAGCGGCATCCGAGCCTGGCCGGTACCTACCTCGCGGCCTGCACGGTGCTGGCTTCGGTGTACGGCCTGTCGCCGGTGGGCGCCAGCTACTCCGCCGGACTTCCCGCCGACGTGGCCGCGCACCTGCAGGCCACGGCCTGGGAAACGGTGCAGGGCTTCAAGCAGCCCTGAACGGGCCCTATGCGGGCACGGCGTAGTCGCGCTCGCTCATCAGGTCCACGCCGCAGGGCAGTGATTCCGCCCAGGCGATGAACTCCTGCACGGCCGCGCCCTGCATGGGCGCGCCGTGCTGCGGCACGATCATGTCGATGGGCAGCTTGCGGACCATCTGCGCCCACAGCCGCATCACCTTGTTGGACACCATGTAGCGGCGGTGGAAGCCCTCCATGCGCGGCACGTGGCCGGCCAGCGAACTGACCGGCTTCTTGGCGGCCTCGCCACCGATGAGCGAGGCACCCAGGTCGCCGGAGAACAGGATCTTGCTGACCGGGTCGTAGAACTGGAAGTTGCCCTCCGAGTGCAGGAAGTGCGCGGGCAGGGCGATCAGCTCGGCGCGGCCGATCGGGATGCGCGCCCCGGCATCGGGAATGCCGATGACGCGCCCGCTCGTCTTGCCCGGCTTGCAGAAGTGGGGCACGAAGCGCTCCCAGATGCGCGAGATGTAGACCTTGGCGCTGCTGGTGGTCGTGAGCCAGCGGTCCAGCGAGGCGATGATGTCCGGGTCGGCGTGCGAGGCGACGATGGCCGAGAGCTGCTGCGGCGAGAAGAAGCGTGTCATCGAGAGATACAGCTCACCGTAGGCGAGGTTGCCGCCCGGATCGATGATCGCGCCGGTGTCGCCGTCGACGATGAGGAACTGATTCGACTGCACGGCCTCGCCGCCCTCTTCGCAGAGGTCGGTGAACATCAGGCACAGATGGCCCTTCTGGTTGAAAAGCTCGATCGGCATGGCGGCCTCGCTGGCTTGGAAGGCGCGAAGTGTGTTGGGACGCGCCGCCGCCGAATTTGACCCACCTCAAGGGCTTGTGGGGCTCAGGCCACGAACAGGCCGTCCGGACGCAACTCCATCACACGATCGGCCCGCTGCGCGGCCGCATGCGAGTGCGTGACGAGCAGGCAGGCGGTGCGATGGGCGCGCGACTGTTGCACCAGCACGTCCATCACGCGCAGTGCGTTGCCGGCGTCGAGGTTGCCGGTGGGCTCGTCGGCGAGGATCAGCTTGGGTGTGTGCACCAGCGCGCGGGCGATGGCCACGCGCTGCAGCTGGCCGCCCGACAGCGTCTGCGGCAAGCGCTCGCCCAGGCCGGCCAGGCCGACTTCGTCGAGCGCGCGCGCCACGGCGGCATCGTTCTGGCGATGCAGCAGCAGCAGCGGCAGTGCGACGTTCTGCGCCACCGTCAGGTGCGGCAGCACGTGGAAGGCCTGGAAGACGAAGCCGAGGTCGCGCCGGCGCAGCAGCGCCTGCTGCGGCTCACTCATCGCCGTCACGTCCGCGCCATCGAGCAGGACGCGGCCGGCATCGAGCGTGTCCAGGCCGGCAATGCAGTTCAGCAGCGTCGACTTGCCCACGCCCGACTCGCCGACGATGGCAACGAACTCGCCTTGTGCCAGATCGAGGTCGACGCCCGCGAACACCGGCGTGCTGCCGTATCGCTTGGCCAGGCCGCGCAGCTGCAGCATCGGTCAGCGCGCCATCAGGCGGTCGGCATGGCGGCGGGCCAACTCGACGGCGCGCTCGATCACGCCGGCCTCGTCGCAGGCCAGCACCTCGCGTGCTTCCATGCCGCGCAGCCAGGTGAGCTGGCGCTTGGCGAGTTGCCGCGTGGCGGCAATGCCGCGCTCGGGCAGTTCATCGAGTTCGCCGCGGTCGAGCGCCTCCCAGGTCTGCCGGTAGCCGACGCAGCGCATCGAGGGCATCTCGGCGTTCAAGTCGCCGCGTGCGCGCAGCGCCCGCACCTCGTCGACCAGGCCCGCCTCGAGCATCTGCGTGAAGCGCTGCGCGATGCGCTCGTGCAGCCAGGCGCGGCTGGCCGGCTCGAGCGAGAGCAGCGGCGGCGCCGCAGAGGCCGGCAGCGGCTCGCGGTGGAACGACGACATCGGCCGGCCGCTGAGGCGGAACACCTCCAGCGCACGCTGGATGCGCTGCGAGTCGCCGGGCGGCAGCCGTGCCGCGGTGACCGGGTCCACCTTCGCCAGTTCGGCGTGCATGGCCGCCGGGCCGCGGCGGAAGGCTTCATCCTCGAGCGCCACGCGCAGCGCGGCATCGGCCGGCGGCATCTCGTGCAGGCCCTGGAACAGCGCGCGGAAGTAGAGCATCGTGCCGCCCACCAGCAAGGGCAGCCGGCCCCGCCCGCGGATCGACTCGATCAGCGTGCGCGCGTCGTCGACGAAACGCGCTGCCGAGTAGGCCTGCGTCGGCTCCACGATGTCGATCAGGTGGTGCGGCACGGCGGCACGCTCGGCCGCGCTCGGCTTGGCGGTGCCGATGTCCATGCCGCGATAGACCAGGGCCGAGTCGACGCTGATGATCTCCACCGGCAGCGCCTGCGCGATCGCCAGCGCGCAGGCCGTCTTGCCGGCCGCGGTGGGGCCGGCCAGGCACAGGCAAGGCAGTGACGCGGTCATGCCGGCCTCGCTTGCGCGGCCAGCGGCTCGCCGGCCGGGTCGCCGTGGCGCTGCACCAGCGTCCAGGCGGTGGCGCACAGCAGCAGGCCCAGCGTGCTCATGCCCAGCGCCATCGGCAGCACCGTGCCGCCTGCCGAGCCGCCGAGGAACAGGCCGACGCCGAAGGCCACCAGCATCATCCAGAAGCCCGACAGCGAGGCGGCGGTGCCGGCCTTGTCGGGGAACGGGCCGATGGCGCCGGTCTGACCGCAGGGCTGGTGCACGCCGTGGCCCACGCAGTACAGCCACGAGGGCAGCAGCACCGCCCAGACCGCGTGCACGCCGGCCAGCGACAAGGTGGCCATGCCCACGCAGCCGGCCAGCGTGAACAGCGCGCCGCGGCGCACCGCGCCGCGCAGGCCGTGGCGGGCGAGCAGCCGGCGGCACCAGAAGGTGCCGACGATGTAGGCGAACGACTGGCTGAGCATGATCAGCCCGTAGGCCACCTTGCTCGTGCCCAGCAGGCCGATGTAGACGAAGCTCGAGCCGGCGAGCAGGAAGAACAGCCCGCCGTACGCGAAGCCCGACAGCAGCGTCCAGGCGCGGAAGGTCGGGTGGCCGGCCACGGCCGCCCAGTTGCGCAGCAGCGGGCCGATCTGCGTGGCGCGCGGGTCGCGCAGCGGCACGGTCTCCTCGTAGTGCCAGGCCACCACGCCGAGCATGAGGGCGCCGCACACTGCCACCACCATCAGCGCCGCCTGCCAGCTGAACCACTGCACCACCATGCCGCCCACCAGCGGGCTGGCCATCGCAATCACGCCCAGGCCGCTGAGTGCGCGCGACATGACGCGGGCGCCATCGCGCGGCGGGTAGAGGTCGCGCACGATCGAGCGGCCACAGGTCACCGCGGCGGCCATGCCGGCGCCCTGCAGGGCCCGCCAGGCGATCAGCCAGTCGATCGAAGGCGCCATCGCGCCGCCCACGCTGGCCAGCGTGTAGACCGACAACCCGACCAGCAGCACCGGCCGGCGGCCGAAGCGGTCGGCCAGCGGGCCGCAGACCAGCTGCGCGAGGCCGAAGCAGATGATGAGTGCCGACAGTGTCAGCTGCGTGGCCGCCAGGCTGGCCGAGAGTTCGCGTTGCAGCGTCGGCAGGGCGGGCAGGTAGAGGTCGGTGGTGATCGGCTGGATGCCCAGCAGCAGCGTGAGCAGCAGCACCACCACCGCGGGGCTCATGCGGTGGGGCGCGGGAACGGGAGAAACCATGCGCGCAGCCTAACAGGCGCCGCCGGGCGACCCTCCTGCCGGCGTTGCATTCGGTCACCGGCCGGGGCCCGCGCTTGTTACGATGTTGCCGGCGTCATGGGAAGCGTGCCCATGCGCCGCACAACAACCAGCAAGCTCCGCTTCAAAGGAACTGAAATGAAGACAACGACCCGTTGGATGACCCGCCTGATCGCTATCTGCCTCAGCTTCGCCGGCTTCATGACCAGCGCGCAGGCCACGCTCGTCAGCACCGAGCAGGTGGCCGCGAGCGAAGGCGTCACCGGTGCCGCCGAACAGCGTGCCCATGTCTACGAAATGCTGACCCGTGCCGACGTGGCTGCCGCGCTGCAGGAGCGTGGCGTCGACATGGAGCAGGCCAAGGCCCGCGTCGCCGCGCTGACCGATGCCGAAGTGGCGCATGTGGCGCACACGCTGGACACCGCCCCCGCCGGCGCCAGCGACGTGCTCGGCACCATCGTCTTCATCTTCCTGCTGCTGCTGATCACCGACATCCTCGGCTTCACGAAGATCTTCCCGTTCACCCGCTCGATCCGCTGAACCGGGCGATGACGCTGCGCGCCGCGATGCGGCGCGCGCTCCTGCTTTGCGCCGCGCTGCTGCTGGGCGGCTGCGCGGTGCAGACCGAGGCGCTGCGCCGCAGCTTGCCGGCCGACATGGCGCCGCGCGTCGAACTCGCGGGCACGCCGTTCTTCGCGCAGACCGACTACCACTGCGGCCCGGCGGCCCTGGCCACCGTGCTCGCCGCCTCCGGCAAGCCGGTCTTGCCGGACCTGCTCGGCGAGCAGATATTCCTGCCGGCGCGCACCGGCACCCTGCAACTCGAGATGATCGCCGGCGCGCGCCGCCAGGGCGTCGTCGCCACGCGACTGCCCGGCACGCTGGAAGCGCTGCTGCGCGAGTTGCAGGCCGGCCAGCCGGTGGTGGTGCTGCTCAACCTGGGGCTGAGCTGGTATCCGCTGTGGCACTACGCGGTGGCGATCGGCTACGACCTGCCTCGCAGCGAGATGCTGCTGCGCTCGGGCACCACCGAACGCGCCGTGCTGCCCATGAACACCTTCGAGCACACCTGGGTCCGCGCCGGCAGCTGGGCCTTCGTGGCGCTGCCGCCTGATCGCTGGCCGGCCACGGCCGAGGAAGCCGCGGTGGTGGAGGCGGCCGTGGGCTTCGAGCGCGCCGCGCCGCCGGCGCAGGCGGTGATCGCCTACCGCAGCGCGCTGCAGCGCTGGGGCGGCAGCCTGAGTCTGCAGATGGGTCTGGGCAATGCGCTGTACGCAGCCGGCGACAAGGCGGGCGCAGCGCAGGCCTTCGAGGCGGCCACCACGCGCCACCCCGACAGTGCGCCGGCCTGGATGAACCTGGCCAGCACGCGCGCCGAACTCGGCCAGCGCGACGCGGCCGTGGCCGCCGCGCGGCAGGCCGCACATGTGGCCGATGCCAACTGGGCTGCGCAGGCGAGGGCGCTGCTGGAGCGGCTGATGCCTGGCACGGGGGCGCCGGTCCAGCCTTGAGACTCAAGCTGGAGTGACCCCCCCGTGACGTCGTCGATGCCCGGCGGTCGCCGGTGAATCGATTCGCACGAGCTCAGGCGACGGACAGCGGTCCGATGCCGAGCAGCCGAGTGGCTGCGATCGACCCGAAGGCGACGTTCAAGAAGAACACTTCGCTGTCTCAAAGCTGCCGTCGAGACGAGCTTCCAATCGACGATCCCAAGGCTATCGCGGCTGTCAGGACCGTGCCGGAAACACGACACAGGTGGTTGTGGCGTGTGCGTACAGCTTGCCATCCGGCGCAACGATGCGCGCCTCGGACGTCGCCATTTGGCGGCCGCTGTGCACAGCTTTGCCGATGGCCCGCAGAGGCCCAGTGTCGATGGTGGCCGCGCGAACCATGTGCACGCTGAGATGTGCGGTGGTGTAGCCCACACCGGCGCCCAGCGTCGTCTGCACCGCGCAACCCAGCGCGAAGTCCAGCAAGGTGGCAAACCAGCCGCCATGCACCACGCCCATCGGGTTGTAGTGCTTCAGTTGAGGCGTGCCCTGGAATACGGCATGGCCAGGACCGATCTCGATCAAGGCCACATCCATCGTCTGCGCCATGTGTGGGTAGGGCAGTTCGCCGCTGAGCAGGCTCTGCATGATCTGCAGCCCTGTCTTGCCCGCCAGGGCGCTGCCGGGCGGCACACCGGGCGTGCCGCCATTCGCGTGCAATGCCGTCTCGACAAGTTCTCTCTGGCGAATCCAAGTCTGCGCTGTATCCGGGTTGTTCATGGCTCACCTTGACGTTGTGTCGCTGACAATTATGATGTGCGTCATATTTGTTGCGAGGTCACGCCATGCGCACAGCTCCAAGCCGCAAGGACATCAGCCACGAGCGCATCGTGGCGGTCGCCGCCCGTGCGATCCGGCGGGGTGGATTCCAGGGTATGGGTGTGGCCGACATCATGAAGGAAGCCGGCCTGACGCACGGCGGCTTCTACGCTCACTTCCGCAACCGCGACGCCCTGCTGGCCGAGGCCCTCGAACGCGCCGGCCAGGACTCGGCTGTTCGGCTGCATGACGGTGTCGCCCGCCGCGAGGCGCGCGGCAGTAGCCCTTTGCGAGCCTTGGTGGAAGCCTATCTGTCCGAACGTCACCTGGGCGAGATCGAGGCGGGTTGCGCCGTGGCCGCGTTGGCCTCCGAGATGCCGCGTCAGGCCACCGAAGTGCGCGAGGCGGCGGCAGAGCGTGTGCGGAGCCTGGTCGCCGGCGTGCGACGGGCGCTGCCCGAGGCGGCGCCGGCGGAGAGTGCCGCTGCGGTGGCCAGCCAGATGGTGGGTGCGCTGCAACTGGCGCGCGCCCTGGGTGACAACGCCGAGGGCCGCGCGCTGCTCAAGTCGGCGCGCGAATCGCTGCTGGCGCTGCACGATCGGCCGACCCGTGGCTGAGCGCACCCCATGAGTGTGCTTTCCGAGCCCCTGACTCCTGGCGCCGCCACGCCAGCCGCATCGCGGACCCAGCTGATGCTGCAGGGGCCGTTGGTACCGACGCTGCTGCGCCTGGCCACGCCCAACGTGGTCGGCCTGTTCGCCATGACCGTCGTCATCGGCTACGACGGCTACATCATCGGCCGGCTCGGCGCGGACGCACTGGCCGGCGTGGCGCTGGTGTTTCCGCTGTCGATGCTGATGATGCAGATGTCCGGCGGCGGCATCGGCGGTGCCGTGACCGCCGCCGTCGCGCGCGCACTGGGCGCCGGGCGGTCGGATGACGCGGGGCACCTCGCGCAGCAGTCGATGCTGATCGCCTGCGTCCTGGCAGCGCTGTTCACGGCCACGTTGCTGGGCTTTGGCCGCAGCATCTTCGGTGCGATGGGCGGCCGCGGTGCCGCGCTCGACGCGGCACTGTCGTATGCCGACGTGCTGTTCAGCGGCGCCATCGTCATCTGGGCCACCAACGTGCTGGGGGCCGTGGTGCGTGGCGCGGGCAACATGCTGCTCCCGGCGCTGATGCTCGTGGTGACGGCGCTGATCCACCTCGCGTTGTGCCCGCTGCTCGTGTTCGGCTGGGGACCGATATCCGGCCTGGGCGTGGCGGGCGCCGCGGCCAGCCTGCTCGTCGCCAACGGCACGGCGAGCGCTGCGCTGGCGTGGCACTTGATGCGCCCCGGTGCGGCCGCGCGGCTCAATGGATCGCGGTGGCGGCTGCATCCGCCACTCCTGCGGGACATCCTGCGCGTGGGCATTCCGGCATCGATGAGCCCGATCGTCAGCAACGGCTCCATCGCCGTGGCCACCGCCTTCGTGGGCGGCTATGGCACGGCTGCACTCGCAGGCTATGGCGTGGCGGCGCGGTTGGAGTACATCCTGGTGCCGATCGCGTTTGGCTTCGGCACGGCGCTGACGGCCCTGGTGGCGACCAACATGGGCGCCGGCAACGCTGCGCGCGCGCACCGCGCGGCGTGGTTGGGTGCAGGCATCGTCGCCGTGATCACCGGCACCATCGGGGTCACCGCGGCGATCGCCCCGGCGCTGTGGATGAACCTGTTCACGCAGGACGCGGCGGTGCGTGCGTTCGGCGCGTCCTACCTGCAGATCGTGGGTGCCTTCTACGGGCTCTACGGATTCGGGCTGGCCTTGTTCTTCGCCTCGCAGGGCGCCGGCCGCATGTTCTGGCCACTGGCCGGCAGCGTGGCACGCTTAGGCATCGTGGCGCTGGGCGGTTGGCTTTGCCTGCATGTGTTGCAGACCCCGGCGAGCGGCTTCTTCGGCGTCGTGGCGATCAGCCTGGCCGTCTACGGATTGACCATCGCCGGTGCGATCAAGCTCGGCAGCTGGAAGCGATAGCTGCGCCGCGGCAGTCAGGCCTTGCCGGCTTGCAGGTGCTTCGTCAGGCCCTGGAACCACAGCACTTCGACGAAGTCACCGCGGATCAGCAGCGCGCCATCGCGCAAGGCCGACAGAAAGGCGTCCGTTCCTTCCTTCGATGACAGAACGGCATAGCCTGCTTCGGGACTCTTGAACGTCATCGTGAACTTCGGGTGGGCCGTGAGCCCCGCACGCGAGCTCACCTTGCCGTCGGCGATGCTGAAGTGGCGGCCGATGCCGTCGTCCGTCTGGATCTGGAATGCCAGTGCCTTCCCTTCGATGTATCGGGCGAAGGCGGGGTCCTTGCGGGCGGCCCGCTGCAGCAGCTTCGTCAGGGCCCAGAGCAGGAACTTGAACTTGAACATGGTGCGTTTTCGTTGTCGACGCGGGTGTCTGTGAGTTCGCCGGCACGCTATTCGGCGAGGAACTGCACGGCATGCTGAAGGAAGCGCTCGGGGTACTGAAACTGCGCCGCGTGACTGGCGTCCGGGTACACGAAAAGCTGCGAGTTCGGGATGTTCTGCACCATGTGCCAGGAGTTGATGGTGGGAATCATCACGTCGTTCACGCCGTTGAGGATGAACGTCGGCTGCCCGATCTCGTGCAGGTGCGCGAACGGCGCCCTGGAATCGAGCTTGGCCAGGTAGTACATGTTGGCCTCGATCTGGCCCTGCATCACTGCGGGTGAGCTGGGCGGGTCCTGATCCACTCGCTGGTGACGGCGATGCCAGAAGTCCCGCCCCGCCTGCTTCGCGGCCTCGGACGGGCCGAAGAAGAGAAACAGGAAATCATCGAGGATGGGAACGGGACGCGGTGCCCGCTCGAGCACGCCCGGGTCCGAATCGGGGTTGCCACCGCGCGGGCCGGTTCCGAGCAGCATGAGCTTGCGCACGAGGTCGGGGTGGCGCCGGGTCAGGTCCTGGGCCTGATAGCCGCCCAGAGAAAAACCCAGCACGTCCACCTGGCGCAGGCCCAGGGCCCGGATCACCGCCGCCGCATCGTCGGCCATGTCCTCGATCCGGTTGCGCGGCATCCCGGTGGAAGACGCGACACCGCGGCCGTTGTACAGGATCACCTCACGCCCGGCGGCCAGGCCGTCGGTCATGAGCGGATCCCAGTGGTCCATGCCGCCACGAAAGTGCTGGAGGAAGAACAGCGGCGGCTGGGCTGTCGTGGTGTTGCCCCAGCGGCGATAGGCGAACTGCGCGCCGTCCACGTCCACGTGGCGGGTGGGTGCGGTGAGGTGGGTGTGGTTCATGAACGGCCTTCTTTGCTCGGACAGTGCCCGGCTCGTCACGTTGTCTTCGGGAGAGGGTGCTCTGCCGGGCTGGCTCTAGCGGGCCAGGAAGCCGAGCGCGCTGCGCACGAAGTCGACGTGGAACTGGAAGAGACCGCCGTGTCCGGCATCGGGGTAGATGATCAGCTGGCTGTTCGAAAGCCGCCGCGCCAGGTCGTGCGTGTTGACCGTGGGGACCATGCGGTCGTCGTCGCCGTTGACCACCAGCACCGGTTGCTTGACCACCGAGAGGTCGGCTGGCGCCTTGCCGCCCCACGTGCGCAGCGCCTCCAGCTGCGCCAGGAACGCGCTCACCGAGATATCCTTGTCGCGATCCTCGGTGCGCTCCTGCAACCGTGCCAGGAAGGCCTTCCCGGCCTCTTTGCCGTTCGGCGTGCGCGTGAAGAAGAGGAACTGCTTCGCGTCCTGGCCCGTGAAGAAGCCGCGGAGGATGTCGAGGAAAGTCACGCCCGCCACCGTGCTGATGCCCTCGCCGCCCGCGGGGCCGGTGCCGGCCAGAACCATCTTGCGCACGAGCTGCGGTTCCTTCAGCACGATTTCCTGCGCGACCATGCCGCCCAGCGAGAAGCCCATCAGGTCCACCTGCTGCAAGCCCTTGGCCTTGATGAAGGTGATGGCGTCGTCGGCCATCTGCTCGACCGAGGTCGCCGGTGAGCCGCTCGAGGCCCCGATGCCGCGGTTGTCGAAGGCGATGACATGGTGCTTGGCAGCGATGCCGTCGATCACCCGCGGGTCCCAGTTGTCCAGGACCGCAGCCAGGTGCGTCAGGAACACCACCGGCGTGCCGCCGTTGTGCTTGCCCAGCTCGCGATACTTGAAGTCGACACCTCCCGCGGAGATCGTCTGGGTCGGAACCGTCTTCCAGGTGACCCCGGACTTCGGGTCGGTGGCCGGCTGGCTCAGGGCCGTGGCCGCGGCAACAGGCTCTGCCGCGGCTACCGGCGAGGCCTGCAGGGTCGTGGTCAGGACGAGCCCCAAAGCGACTTGGTTGATCAGGCGTTTCATCATCGGTCTCCGGTTCAGGCGTTGAGCGTGGGGTAGTCGGTGTAGCCCTTGGGGCCGGGCGTGTAGAAGGTCGCCATGTCCAAGGGGTTGAGGGTCGCGTCGGCCTGCAGGCGCGCCACCAGGTCGGGGTTGGCGATGAAGGGGCGGGCAAAGGCGATCAGGTCCGCTTCACCCGCTTCGAGCGCACGCTCGGCGCTGGGCCGGTCGTAGCCTCCGGCCAGGATGAACACTCCCTTGAATGCGGCGCGCATGCCCCGCTTCAGCTCGGTTGGCACGGGCGGTGCACCGAGGGGCGAGTGGTCCAGCAGGTGGACATACGCAGTGCCAAGCTGCGACAGCTCGCGGGCGAGGGTCAGGTACTGCGCGTCGACCTCGGGGTACGCCCCCATGCCGTTGAACACGCCGTGCGGCGACAGCCGAATGCCCACGCGATCCGCGCCGATGGCTTCGGCCGTGGCGCGAACCACCTCCAGCGCGAAGCGGTTGCGGCCCTCAGGACCATCGCCGTACGCATCGGTGCGCCGGTTCACGGTCGCGTTCAGGAACTGCTCGATCAGATAGCCGTTGGCTGCATGCAGCTCGACACCATCGAACCCTGCCTCGATGGCCAACCGTGCCGAACGGGCGTACTCCGCGACGGCGTGGGCGATGTCGTCGGCGGTCATCGCCCGCGGTGCGCTGTGGGGCTGCAGACCCTGGGTGTCGGTGAACATCTCGCCGGGGCAGACCTCGGCGGTCGGCCCCAGCACTTCAGCCCCGGCGGGCAGGTTGGCGACGTGACTGACGCGCCCCGTGTGCATCAGTTGCACGAAGACCTTGCCGCCCTGGGCATTCACGGCCTGCGTCACCAGCTTCCAGCCCTGCACGTGGGCCTCGTTGAACAGGCCCGGGATGCGGGCGTAGCCCAGGCCGTTCGGCGACGGGGAGGTGCCTTCGGTGATGATCAGGCCGGCCGTGGCGCGCTGGCCGTAGTACTCGGCCATCAAGGCGTTCGGCGTGTTGTGCTCCACGGCGCGGCTGCGCGTCATGGGTGCCATCACGATTCGGTTGCGCAGTTGCGGGGCGGGCGTGGAGAGTGGCGTGAAGAGCATGTCGGGCTTTCGGGTGGGTTGAGGCAGTGAGGGTTCAGCGGGCCTGGGGCAGGTAGACCGGGCGCGGCGCCGTCAGGCCCTGCCTGACCTGCTGGGTGAGTGCATCGGCCAGCACCTCGTCGGCGCCCGCAGCCAGGCCGTCGAGCGCGCGCTGCACGATCTCCTCGGCACTGCTCTTCGCAACGTCGAAACCCCGCGTCAGGTCGGTGTCGACATAGGCCATGTGCAGGCCCAGCACCTGGGTGTTCTGGCCGGTCAGCTCGTGGCGCAGTGCGTTGGTGAGCGACCAGGCCGCCGACTTGCTGGCCGAATACGCAGCCAGCTCGCCACCATTGACCCAGGAGGCCACCGACAGCACGTTGACCAGTGCCCCCCCGCCGTTGGCCTTGAGCACGGGCGCAAAGGCCTTGCTCACGTTCAGAAGACCGAAGAAGTTGGTCTCGAAGAGGCGGCGGGCCACGGCGTCGCTGTCGGGCGCGAGGAAGCCGCCGGGCTGGGCGATGCCGGCGTTGTTGATCACCAGGTTCACGTCGGCCGCCGCCTGGACTGCGGCAGCGATGTGCTCGGGCTGGGTGACGTCGAGGCGCAAGGCCTGGACGCCCGGCAGGGTCACGCTGGCGGGGTCGCGTGCGGCAGCGTAGACCTTGCGGGCACCCCGCGCCAGCAGTTCCCGAGCGAAGGCCAGGCCGATGCCGCGGTTGGCGCCGGTGACGAGGACGACTGAGTTTTCGATGTTCATGCGAGGCTCCAAGAAGGTTGGGCAGCTATGCGTATGACGAACGTCATATTTATGGGCGTGGGAAAGTCGATCGCGTGAAACGGTTCATCGCACCTTGATGACCACCTTGCCTTTGGCCCGGCCGCTCTCCACGTAGGCGATGGCTTCGTTGGTGGCGTCGAACGGAAAGACCTTGTCGACCACCGGGCGGATGGCACCCGCTTCGATCAAGGAGGCGATCTGCTTCAGCTGGCTTCCGCTGGCCTTCATGAACAGGAAGGCGTAGCTGAGCCGGAGACGGCGAGCCTGGCGACGAACGCCGAAGCTCAGCGCGCGCATGACCTGCCGCACCGGCCACGGGGCCTTGATGTCTTCGGCGAACTGAGGGTCCGGCGGCCCGGAAATCGAGATGAGGTGGCCGCCGGGCTTGAGCACGCCGAGCGACTTCTTCAGGGTCTGTTCGTCCTGGCTGTTCAGCACCACGTCGTAGTTGCGCAGCTGGTCTTCGAAGGCGTCCTTCCTGTAGTCGACGACGACATCCGCGCCCAGGCTCTTCACCAGCGCGGCGTTGCCGGCGCTGGTGGTGGTCGCCACCGTCGCTCCCAGGTGCCTGGCCAGCTGGATCGCGAACGTGCCCACGCCGCCGGAGCCGGCCTGGATGAAGACCTTCTGGCCCTTGCCGAGCTTGGCCATCTCGACAAGCGCCTGCCAGGCCGTCAGGCCCACCAGCGGGATGGAAGCGGCTTCCTCCATGGTGATGTTCCTGGGCTTGAGCGCGACAGAGTCTGCCTTGACTGCCACGAACTCGGCGAACGTCCCGATGCGCAGGTCATCGGGCCGCGCGTAGACCTCGTCCCCCGCCTTGAACTGGCGAACGCGCGGGCCGACACGCACCACGACGCCCGCCACGTCGTGCCCGAGCACGAACGGCGTGCGGTACGGCAGGATGAGCTTGAACTCGCCATCGCGTACCTTGGCGTCGATGAGGTTGACGGCGGCCGCGTGGACCTCGATCAACACCTCGTCGTCACGCAGGTCCGGCTCAGGCACGTCGCCGGCGCGCAGCGGCTTCCCTTTGCCGTATCGATCCACGATGAAGGCTTTCATGGCATTCCCTTGTTTGGCATGATGAACATCATATGAGCGGTCAAAAAAAGAGAGTCGAGCGGGGTCACTCGCCGGCCGGGGCGAAGTGGTTCAGCACCGCATGGCGCAGTGACTCCGACAACGCCGGGTCATCGACGGCGCGGGCCATCATCAAGGTGCCCACCATGGCGGCCACGGTCACAAGCGCCCGCTCGTGCGCCGCAGGCTGCCCCCAGTCCGGCGACTGGCGGGCCACCATGTCGATCATTTCCTTGATGCGGCGTGTTGCCGCGCGGCGGACTTCCGGCGCTTGACGAGGCATCTCGGAACCCAGGGCCGACACCGGGCAGCCCGTCTCGATGCTGGCGAGATGCTCCTCGGACAGGTAGGCGTGCATCAATGCCTGCAACGATTGTTCGGGCGGCGCCGCGGCAATGACGCGGGCCGCAAAGGCGTTGGACTCCGCGCCCGCGCGGTCTGCGGCCTCGGCCAGCATCGCCTCGCGCGACGCGAAGTGGGCATAGAAGGCGCCATGCGTCAGGCCCGCTTCCTTCATGATGTCGGCCACACCGGTACCGTCGTAGCCGCTGCGCCGGATGGCGCGTGCGGCAGCCCGCACGATGCGCTCGTGAGACTCCTCCTTGGCAGCGGCTCGGGCGTTGGCTGGTTTGTTTCGCATGATGCGCATCATACAACTTGTTGGCGCCGATGGCAAGCGTCGATGTCGAGGACCTTGTCGGAACGCTACGGCCTGGAACCTGGCCGGACCGGGCTTCACGGCCAGGCAGATTCACCAGCGCCGCCCCCAGTGCGAGAACGGCGTCGGCCCACCACATCCACAGGCAGCTCCCGGTGTGGACCACGACGAGGCCGCCCAGCCAGGCGCCGAGCCCCGCCGCGAACAGGTCGAAGCTCCAGGGTTCATTGGGCGCAGCCAGGTAGACGAGGATGGCCAGCGAGGTCGCGGCCACGCCGGCGTTCAGCCCGCACAAGCTGACCTCGCCCGGCATGTGCGTGACCAGGAAGGCGATGTGAAAGCCGCAGGTGAAGAAGCCGGCATGCAGGCACCCGTAGCTGCGACCACGCAAGGCGATCGTCAGCTGCTGGCGAAGGGTCAATGCCGAAGCCGATGCTCGCGATGCACAGCCCGGTGTGCGTGTTCAGCGGCGACAGGATCAGCCCCATCGACTGCCGCGTGCCCATCGTCACCATCAGGATGGCCGCGGCGACGAGCACGAAGACCCAGGAATTGCGCGTCGATGCCATGGTTCAAGGCTCCGAAGGATCAGCGCGGAACGCAGGAGTCACGAGATCCATCCAGTCATGCAGGGCGCCGGCATCGGCCTCGCCCAGCGTGCGATTGACGAAGCCCAGGGCGACACGCCAGTACGGCATCGCGTCCACGAACGCTGCGCCGCCCTTCGCGGTGATCAGGGCCCGACGCACTCTGGCGTCTGCCAAGTCGGCGCCCAGTGCAACCAGCCCCTGGTCCAGCAGAGGGCGCAGGTTGCGCGTCAGCGTCGTGCGGTCCATGTCCATGGCTGAAGCCAGATCGGACACCGGGACGCCGCCGTCCCTGGCCTCGCGACGCAAGGTGGCGGCCGGCACGCGCAGACATCGCTGGATCGTCGCCAGGCGTACTGACAACTGCCAATGGCCTGGGCATGTTGATCAGGCGACCCGAGAGCCGCCTCTCGCCAATGCCGGCTTGTGGCCGAGACTGCGAGTTCCCGGATCAACTCAACAGCGCGCTCAGAGCGCGAACTGCAGTGAGCGCCAGTTCAGGCCTGTGGCAGCCTGCGCGGCTCCACCCATCCGGTCCTGCATGTACCAGATCAGCGTGGTGATCATGACATCGGCATGGGTGAGCGTTGGCCGCATGCATAGGGTGTGGCAAGGCGGCGCGCGGAACCGGTGATCAAGGCTGCGTCGGCCGCCTGCTCGTCGAGGTAGTCAAGGACCGCAGCACTGTCGATCAGCACCTCGCCGTCGTCCAGGACGAGGGCCGGAATGCGAGTCAGGGAGGGCTGATCTTCGCGACAGCCTGCGCATCTCCGAAGATCGAGCGCGTGTCGCGGCTGTCGTATTGGCCGATTGCATCGTCTCGAGCGCGCCAGCCTCGCCGGGATTTGCGCCGGACCGATGCGCTCCTCACCAGTCGTGGATGTCCGGGTTCGCGAAGCTGTAGTGGTTCGGCACCGCGAGGTTGGAGTACGAGAACGACAGGCTGACATCGAGCGACGTCACCTGGTGCCACCAGCCCAGCGGCAGGAACACCGTGTCGCCGGGCTCGGCGACCACCTCCAGCACCTTCACCTGGCTGAACAGCGGGTAGCGCGCCAGGTCGGGCCGGTCGATGTCGATCGGGCTGAAGACGTTGTTGAAGTTGTAGAGCTTGGGCGACTCCAGCGGCGAGATGAAGCGCCAGCGCTTGCGGCCCACCACCTGGGTGTGGAACAACATGATGGTGTCGTGGTGCAGCGGCGTGTTGGTGCCCGCCGGGCCGAACCAGAACGACGACAGGCGCGGCAGCTCGGCGCGGTCGCAGATCGACGGCAGCGTGCCGATGTCGGCCAGCAGCGGCGCGAACTCCGGCCGACGCAGCGCCTCATTGTTGGCCGTCATGTAGTAGTCGTTGGTCGGCCCGCCGGCGAGCACGCGGTCGACGAAGTCGGCCAGCCGCGCCGTGTGGCGGTGCTGGAGCTTGTTCTCCTCGTAGCGCGGGTCGGCGTTGCGCTCGGCCTGGATCTCGATATCGAGGTGGCCGAAGCGCGCCTTCAGGTCGGCCGGCGACCAGCGCCGCATGGCGGGCCAGTCGGCAGCCACGTCGGTCAGCACCAGCGGGCGGCTGCCGCACACGTAGCGGTCGAGCAGTTCGTCGCGCGACACGCCCGCGCGCTTCTCGACCTGCCCGTAGCCCGGCCGCATCTCCCAAAGCTTCTGCTGGTTGGCGACCACCGATTCGAGCTTGCGCAGCAGCTGCTGATGGCGCAGCGCGGCACGGTAGACCGGGTCGGTCTCGAGCATGGCCACGGCCTGCGCGCACAGCGCACGGTCGAGCCCGGCAGCGGCCATGGTGTCGACCATCGACTCCGGCGTGCAGCCGCGCAGCCGGTTTTCGGCCGCCCATTGCAGCCAGTTGTCGGCCAGCGCTTCCTGCGTGGCCGTGGACGTGGCTGAGGCGGCGGTGTTCATCGCGCCTCAGACGAAGGATTCATCGGCGCCCAGGTAGCGCCACTGGCCGGCCGGCAGGTCGCCGAGCATCACGCGGCCGATGCGCACGCGCTTCAGGCCGGTCACCTTCAGGCCGACGGCTTCGCACATGCGGCGGATCTGCCGCTTCTTGCCTTCGACGAGCACGAAGCGCAGCTGGTCGTCGTTGACCCATTCGACGCGTGCCGGCTGGAGGGCCTCGCCGTCGAGCTCGAGGCCGTGGTTGAGCAGGCGCAGGCCCTCGGCGGAGAGGCGCTCGCCTTCCAGCGGCGCCACGCGCACGAGATACTCCTTCTCGACCATGCTGTGCTCGCCGATCAGCTGCTTGGCGATGCGGCCGTCCTGCGTGAGCACGAGCAGGCCCACCGAGTCGATGTCCAGCCGACCGGCCGGCGCGAGGTGGCGGATGTGCTCGCGCTGGAAGGCGAAGTCGGTCGGGTCGTCCGCCCAGCGGTTCTGCGGCGTGACCAGCACGTAGGCGGGCTCGTAGCCATCCTCGGCCTGGCCGCTGACGTAGCCGACCGGCTTGTTCAGCAGCACGGTGACACGCTGAGCCTGCTGCGTGCGCGCCCGCTTGTCGATCGTGACCTGCTGCGTGGGCAGCACGCGGGCACCGAGTTCGGCGACCACTTCGCCATCGACGCGCACCCAGCCCTTGGCGATCCATTCGTCGGCCTCGCGCCGCGAGGCCAGGCCGAGCTCGCTCATGCGCTTGGACAGGCGCAGGCTGCCGTCGGGGTGGGCCGGGCCTTCGGCGGGCGGCTCGACGACCTTGCGCGGGCGGCCGCTGAAGGCGGTGTTCGGTGTGCCGGCGGCCACGGGCGCGGCGGGCCTCGGCGGTGCCGGGCGGGCGGGCGGGAGCGGTGCACGGCGATCCGGCGCCGGGCGAGCCGAGGCGGGGTGCGGCTCGCCCTTGCGTCCCTGTGCGGAACGTGGTGGCGCCGCGCGACCCGGCCCGGGCCGCGGTGGTGCCGAACGGCCGGCAGGGTTCGGCCGGTCATTGCCCGCAGGCCGGGGCCGCGGTTCGGCAGCGGGCGCCGGACGCTGCGCCTCGCGCTCGGCCCGTTCGGCCTGGGCCTGCGCGAGGGTCGGGCGCTTGCGCGCGCCGGTGCCGCGCAGCGGCGGGCGGTGGGGAGCGGCCGGGGCTGCCGGCGCGCCGCCGGTCGGCTTCTTCAGCTTGATCGTGGCCATGGCCACGATTGGACCATGCCGCGCTCAGCTGCCCAAACCGAACAGGTCACGCAAGGCGTCGCGGTACAGCGCCTGCCCGACACCATTGGTGCTGTAGTGCGTGCCGCCCTCGACGAGCACGAAGCGCTTCGGCCCGGGTGCCCGCTCGTACAGCGCGCGGCCCAGCTCGGGGCGGATCAGCGAATCCGCGCTGCCGTGCACCACCAGGATCGGCACGCGAACCTTGGCGATCTTCTGCGCCGAATCGAAGCGCTGCGTGATCAGCGGCCCGACCGGCAACCAGCCCCACTTGAAGCTTCGGAACACGTCGGGGATGGAGGTGAAGGTGCCTTCGACGATCAGCCCGCGCGCATCGTCGACCTCGCCGGCGAGCTGAACCGCGATGGCGCCACCCAGCGAGTGGCCGAAGATGTAGCGCGGCCGCTGCGGCTGCTCGCGCGCCAGCCAGTCCCAGGCGGCGCGGGCGTCCTCCAGCACGCCGGCCTCGGAGGGCAGCTCGGCGCTGCTCTGGCCGAAACCGCGGTAGTCGAGCGCGAGCACGGCGAATCCGAGGTCGTGCATGTTGCGGATACGGAAGTGGCTGCCCCACACGTTGCGGCGCGCGCCGTGCAGGTACAGCAGCACCGGCGCATCGGCCCGCGGCTGCGCCAGCCACAGCGCGTGCAGGCGCAGCGGGTTGCCGCTCTCGGCGGAGCGGTGCTCGATCCAGACGTCCTGCAAGCCCTCGGCGTTCGACGGCAGCCAGGCCGGCTGGCCGGCGGAGGGCTGGAAGATCCATTGCCGCTGCTTCTCGTCGAGCGTGGCGCAGCCGGCCAGCAGGGCGGCCAGCAGGAGCAGGCTGGCCAGTGGCCAGCGCAGCAGGGTCATCGGTCGGGGCATGGGCAACAGAGCGTGGCGCGGGTGCGAAAGTTCAACGACCGCGCCAGAACAATGCGTCGAGTTCTTTCAGCGTCACCTGCCGCCAAGTGGGCCGGCCGTGGTTGCACTGGTCGGCGCGTTCGGTGCGTTCCATGTCGCGCAGCAGGGCGTTCATCTCCTCCAGCGTCAGCTGGCGGTTGGCACGCACCGCGCCGTGGCAGGCCATCGTCGACAGGATCTCGTGCTGCGCGCGCTGGATGACGTTGCTCGCGTCGTACTGCGCCAGTTCGGCCAGCACGCTGCGCGCGAGCTCGACCACGTCGCCGCCGGCCAGCGCCGCCGGGCGCGCGCGCACCGCCAGCACGGCGGGCGACAGCGGCGCCACGTCCAGGCCCAGCCGGCGCAGCGTGTCGGCCCGCTGCTCGGCGGTGGCGATCTCCTGCGCCGTGGCGGCGAAGGTGGCGGGAATCAGCAGCGGCTGCGACTCGATCGCCTTGTCGTCCAGGCTGGCCTTCAGCCGCTCGTAGACGATGCGCTCGTGCGCCGCGTGCATGTCGACGACGACCAGGCCCTGCGCGTTCTCGGCCAGGATGTAGATGCCGGCCACCTGCGCGAGCGCCTTGCCCAGCGGCCAGTCGCCGCTGGCGGATACCGGCGAGGCTGTCGACACCGGCGCGGCTGCAGCCCACGCCGGCGGCGCCTCCTGTGCGAACAGCACCGCGGCCTGCTGCAGGCCGAGCGAGGCTTGTTGCATCGGCGGCGCGCTCCAGGGGCGCGGCGAAGGCATGAACGCACCCGACGCGGCGGCGTCGGCGGGCACGGCCTGTGGCGTGGCTTCGCCGGCTCGCGAGATCGCCAGCGCGCCGTCGACCGCGCGGCGCACCGCCTGGTGCACCTCGCGCGCATCGCGGAAGCGCACCTCGATCTTGGTCGGGTGCACGTTGACGTCGACACGCTCCGGCGCGATGTCGATGAACAACACGTAGCTCGGCTGGCGAGCGCCGTGCAGCACGTCTTCGTAGGCCGAGCGCACGCCGTGGGCGATCAGCCGGTCGCGCACGAAGCGGCCGTTGACGTAGACGTACTGCTGGTCGGCGCGCGAGCGTGCCGCCTCGGGCAGGCCGGCGCGGCCATGGATGCGCATCGGTCCCAGCTCCATCGCCACCTCGCGGCTGGCGTCGACGAACTCGTCATCGAGCACGTCGCGCAGGCGCTGCGCCGGCGTGGCACGGCGCCATTGTTGCGAGAGCTTGCCGTCGTGCCAGACGGTGAAGCCCACGTCGGGCCGCGTCAGTGCATGGCGGCGCACCGCCTCGATGCAGTGCGCCAGCTCGGTGGCCTCGGTCTTGAGGAACTTGCGGCGTGCCGGCGTGGCGAAGAACAGCTCGCGCACCTCGACGCTGGTGCCCACCGCCCGCGCGGCCGGCGTCAGCTCGCCGGAGCGCGCCTCCAGGCGCTGCGCGTGCGGCGCGTCGGCGGTGCGGCTGGCGATCGCCAGCTCGGCCACCGAGGCGATGGCGGCCAGCGCCTCGCCGCGAAAGCCCATCGTCGCCACGTTCTCCAGGTCGACCAGCGAGGCGATCTTGCTCGTCGCATGCCGGCGCAGCGCCAGCGGCAGTTCGGCGGCAGGGATGCCGCTGCCGTCGTCCTCGACCAGGATGGCGCGGATGCCGCCGGCCGTCAGGCGCACCGTGACCTCGGTGGCGCCGGCGTCGAGCGCGTTGTCGACCAGCTCGCGCACCACCGAGGCCGGGCGTTCCACCACCTCGCCGGCGGCGATCTGGCTGACCAGTTCATCCGGCAGCTCGCGGATGGGTCGGCGCGGGAGGGTGTCGACGACGGCGCTCATGCGGGCATTGTAGGAAGGCCGCCCCTGATAATCGCCGCCCATGGACATCGTGGCCTTCCTGATCGACTTCATCCTGCACGTCGACGTGCACCTCGCCAACTTCGTTCAGGCCTACGGGACCTGGGTGTATGCGCTGCTGTTCGTCATCATCTTCGTCGAGACCGGCGTGGTGGTGATGCCCTTCCTGCCCGGCGACTCGCTGCTCTTCGTGGTCGGTGCGCTGTGCGGCGCGGGGCTGATGAGCCTGCCGCTGTCGATCGGGCTGCTGATCGCCGCGGCGATCCTGGGCAACCAGTGCAACTACGCCATCGGCCGCCACTTCGGGCCCAAGGTCTTCCAGTGGGAGGATTCGCGCTTCTTCAACAAGCGGGCCTTCGAGCAGGCCCATGCCTTCTACGAGAAGTACGGTGGCATCACCATCGTCGCGGCGCGCTTCATGCCCTTCCTGCGCACCTTCGCTCCCTTCGTGGCCGGCGTGGCGCAGATGACGCGCAGCAAGTTCACCTTCTACGACGTCAGCGGCGCCGTGCTGTGGGTCGGCGGCGTCACGCTGGCCGGTTACCTGTTCGGCAACATCCCGTGGGTGAAGGAGAACCTCGACAAGATCATCTGGTCGGCCATCCTGCTGCCCGGCCTGGTGGTGATCTTCGGCGCGTGGAAGGCGCGCCGCGCCGCCGCCTGATCAGTTGCGCAGCGCGTGGCGCAGCGCGGCGGCGCACAGCTGCACCGCGGTGTTCGCCTCGTCGAGCACCTTGCCCATCAGGATGAAGCCGTGGATCTGCCGCTCGAAGCACAGGTGCGAGGCGCGGTTGCCGGCGTCGGTGAGCCGCTGTGCATAGGCCAGGCCTTCGTCGCGAAGCGGGTCGTAGCCGGCGGTGAGCACCAAGGCCGGCGGCAGGCCCGACAGGTCGGTGTGCAGCAGCGGCGAGGCGCGCCAGTCGGCATAGTGCGCCGGCTCGGGGATGTAGTGGCCGGTGAAGTAGGCCATCGTGTCGGTGGTCAGCAGGTAGCCCTGGCCATTGCTCTGGTGCGACGGCGCCGTGCGGTGCTGGTCGGTGGCCGGGTAGATGAGCAGCTGGTAGGCCAGCGGCAGCGTGCCCGCGTCGCGCGCCGCGATCGCCACCACCGCGGCCAGGTTGCCACCGGCGCTGTCGCCGCCCACGGCGATGCGGCTCGCATCGATGCCCAGCGTCGCGGCCTCGCGATGCACCCATGCCAGCGCGGCGATGGAGTCGTCCACCGCAGCCGGGAAGCGATGCTCCGGCGCCAGCCGGTAGTCCACCGAAACCACGGCGCAGCCCGAGTGGTTGGCGAGCTCGCGGCACAGCGTGTCGTGCGTGTCCAGATCGCCGATCACCCAGCCGCCGCCGTGGTAGTAGACGAGCGCGGGCAGTGCTTCGCCTGGCGCGCTGCCCAGCGGCCGGTACAGGCGCAGAGGGATGGGCCCGTGCGGCCCGTCGGCCTGCAGCTCGCGCAGCTCGCCCACCCGGGGTGGATCGGGCTGCGTGAAGCTGCGGCGGTCGCGGTAGATGGCGCGCGCTTCGGCGGGCGTGAGCGTGTGGGTCGGCGGCACGCCGCGTTCGGCGATCAGGTCGAGCAGGGCGCGTGCGTGGGGGTGGAGCATCGTGGTGGCGGTGAGCGGGTGTGGAACGAGATGATGCCCGAGCGCGTCAGCCGGCCGCCGCACCCTGGCGCCCGGCCTGGATGCGCTGCAGCACGCGCTGGCCCGATTCGGCCACCGACTGCATCGTGGCCTCGAGCAGCGCCATTTCGCGCAACGATTGCGCGAAAGCCTGGTACTCGGCGGATTGGGACTGCGCCACCTGCACCGGCGGTGCGGCCTGCTGCAGTGCGCGGGCCACGTTGTCGAAGCGTTCGCGCAGCAGGCCGAGTTGCTCTCGCAGCGCAGGCGACGAGGCGGCGGGAAGGCCGCCGCCGGCGCTCGCCCGATCGAGCATCTGCATCAGCACGTCGAAGGCGCCGGCTTCGCGCGCCACCACCATTTGCGTGTCCAGGCCGCGCTGGGCGCCGTCTCCCAGAGCGTGGAGCGCGCGGTTGCGCAGCCCGTCGAGCTGACGCTCGAGATGGCGGTTCAGCGCGCCGAGCCGCTCGCCCACCCTGACCACCTCGCTGAGGATCTTGTCGAGGTCGTGCACGATCAGCGAGATGCGGTCGAGAAAGTGATTCAGGTCCTGCGCCAGCTCGCCGAACTCGTCTTCGGTCTTGACGCTGGCGCGCGGAGAGAGGTCCATCACGCCCTTGGCCAGCGCGGCCACCGTCGTGCGCAGCGACAGCAGCGGCTCCATGCGCACCTTCAGCAGCAGGAGCAGCACGATGGTGTGGGCGAGGATCTTCAGGCTCAGCGCGCCTGCCGTCAGGCGCACTTCCTGCCACCACACCGCCTCCTTGCGCGCCAGGTAGCTGCGTACCGTGACCGTGCCCAGCACGTCGCCGACCTTGGCCTTCACGTGGCAGCCGAGGCAGAACTGCTCGGCGGTCAGCGACACGCTGGCCTGCTGGTGCGCGCCGGGCGGCCAGCGCGCCTTCAGGCCTTGCGCCTCCATGCCACGCGATGCCTTCATCGACTCGATGGTGACCTCCGCAGGCTCCACGGCGATCGACAGCCCGAGGTCGTCGTAGTTCCGGTTCAGGATCGGGTAGACGGTCTGCGCCGCCGTGGGGCCGCCGGAATTCAGCATGATCGACCTGATGTCGTTGGCCAGCTGCGAGGCCGCGCGGTCGACGCGAGCCGGCTCGGCATGGCGGAAGTCGTAGACCAGGGCGCCGTAGCGGATCCCCATCTCCACGCCGGCCACGGCGATCAGGATCAGGAAGAAGTCCCTGATCATGTGGAACACGAAGGACTGCTCGAACCGACCGATACTGCCTGTCTTCATCGAGTCGCTCCCTGGCGCGCCTTACTGCTGGCGCGTGCCCGATGGGATCACAACTGGCGGGTTCGCGCCAGAGGTGGATTGCGGGCGAAGTAGCGGGCGATACCCGCCACCAAAGCGTCGACCAGCTTCGACTGGTAAGCCGGGTCGCGCAGCTTGGACTCTTCCTCGGGATTCGAGATGAACGCCGTCTCGACCAGGATGGACGGAATGTCAGGCGCCTTCAGCACCGCGAAGCCGGCCTGCTCGACACGCGCCTTGTGCAGCTTGCCGACCTTGCCGATCTGGCCCAGCACCTCGCTGCCGAGCTTCATGCTGTCCTTGATCTGGGCCGTGGTGCTCATGTCGAGCAGGGTGCGCATCACGTCGGCGTGGCGGTTCTTCACGTTGATGCCGCCCACGATGTCGGCGGCGTTCTCCTTGTCGGCCATCCAGCGCGCCGCGCTGCTCGACGCGCCGCCCTGGCTGAGCGCGAACACCGAGGCGCCGCGCGCCTGCGGCGTGAAGAAGGCATCGGCATGCAGCGACACGAACAGGTCGGCCTGCACACGCCGCGCCTTGCGCACGCGCTCCTGCAGCGGCACGAAGAAGTCGGCGTCGCGCGTGAGCATCACGCGCATGCCGGCACGTGCGTTGAGCTTGTCGCGCAGCTGCAGGGCGATGGCCAGCACCACGTCCTTCTCGCGCAGGCCGCTGGGGCCGATGGCGCCGGGGTCTTCGCCGCCATGGCCGGGGTCGAGCGCGACGACGATCAGCCGGTCGATCTTGCCCTTGGACAGCGCCGGCGGTTCCTTGGGCGCGGGCGTCTGCAGGCTCGGTGCCGAGGCCGGCGGCTTCGCGCCCGGTGGCCGCTCGACGCGGCCGATGAACTCGCCCAGCGCGTCCTGCACGGCCTGCGCGGCCTGCTGCTCGGCGACTTCCTTCTCGTGGATCAGCGCGAGCAGCGGATCGCGTTCCTTCACGGGGTACAGGTCGAACACCATGCGGTGCTGGTAGGCGGCCACCGGCGGCAGCGTGAAGAGCTGCGGCGCACTCGCCTGTTTCAGGTCGATCACCAGGCGCACCACGCGCGGCTGGTTCTGGCCGACACGCACGCCCTCGATGAAGGGGTCGTCGGAGCGCACCTTTCCGACGATCTCGCGCAGGGCGGGGCTGAGCTCCAGGCCGTCGATGTCGATCACCAGGCGCTGCGGGTTGGCGGCGAGGAAGTGCTTCTCCGACAGCGGCGTGTCGGATTCGATGGTCACGCGCGTGTAGTCGTCGGCCGGCCACACGCGCACTGCGACGATGGTGGCGCCGCGTGCGATCTGTGCCGCGCCGAGCGTCAGCACCAGCGAGCCCATGGCGCGGATCGCCTGGCGGCGCGACGGGCCGCTCATCCGTGCCCCCAGGTCGCTTCGCGCCCGCCCCCCGAGGGGGTGAGCCGGCTTGGGGCGGCCCGGCACCGGCTCATGGCAGCAGCTCCAGGCCGAGCGGCGTGCAGGCGGCCAGCGTCACGCGCCGTGTTTCGGCCTCGAGCGGCTCGATGTCCACGCGCAGGTCGGGCGCCGGCAGCAGGCCCTCGGCCTTCTCGGGCCACTCGGCGAGCTTCAGGCCCGGGCTGGCGAAGATGTCGCGAAAGCCCGCGTCCTCCCACTCCTGCGGGTCGTTGAAGCGGTAGAAGTCGAAGTGCCAGACGCTGCCGCCGGGCAGGTCGTAGGGCTCCATCACCGCGTAGGTCGGGCTCTTCACGCGGCCAGCCACGCCCAGCGCGTGCAGCAGGTGGCGCGCGAAGGTCGTCTTGCCGGCGCCCAGCGGGCCGTGCAGTTCGATGAAGGCCTTGCGCAGCGGCGGCAGGGCGGCCAGCGATCGCGCGGTGGCGTCGCAGTCGGCCTCGGTGGCCCAATGCAGCGTGCGGCTTCCTAGAATCGTCAAATGAGCGTGCTTCGCGGGTTGGAAGGTCAGGCCCTGCTCGCGCAATTGCGCGGCTGGGCTCTGGCGGAAGGATTCTCCCAGATCGGAGTCGCCGACGTGGACCTCGGTTCCGCCGAGGCGGGCCTGCAGTCGTGGCTGCTCAACGGCTTTCAAGGCTCGATGGACTACATGGCGCGGCACGGCCTGAAGCGGGCCCGGCCGGCCGAACTGGTGCCCGGCACGGTGCGCGTGATCACCGCTCGGCTGGATTACCTGCCGCGCAGCGCACCAGCGGACTGGCAGGCGGCGGAATGGCAGCGCCTGTCGCGGCCTGCCGAGGCCGTGGTGTCGATCTACGCACGCGGTCGCGACTATCACAAGGTGATGCGAAATCGCCTGCAGCGCGTGGCCGATCGGCTGGCCCAGGCGGTCGGCCCCTTCGGCCACCGTGTCTTCACCGACTCGGCGCCGGTGCTCGAGGTCGAACTCGCCTCGAAGAGCGGCATCGGCTGGCGCGGCAAGCACACGCTGGCGCTGCACCGCGAGGGCGGCTCGATGTTCTTCCTCGGCGAGATCTATGTCGACCTGCCGCTGCCGATCACCGAGCCGGTGCCGCCGCACTGCGGCAGCTGCAGCGCCTGCATCGACGTGTGCCCGACGCAGGCCATCGTCGCGCCGTACCGGCTCGACGCGCGGCGCTGCATTTCCTACCTGACCATCGAGCACGACGGGACTATCCCCGTGGAGCTGCGCGCCGCGATGGGCAACCGCATCTACGGCTGCGACGACTGTCAGCTCGCCTGCCCCTGGAACAAGTACGCGCAGCGCGCCACGCTGCCCGATTTCGACGCCCGAGCGCCGCTGGATGGCGCCTCGCTGGTCGAGCTCTGGCGCTGGGACGAAGCCGAGTTCCTGCGCCGCACCGAAGGCAGCGCGATCCGCCGCATCGGCCACGCGCGCTGGCGGCGAAATGTGGCGGTGGCGATGGGCAACGCGCTGCGCGCAGGTGTGAGCGCGGAGCACGGCGAGGCGTTGCGCGAGGCCCTGCAGCGCGAGCGTGAACCGGCCGATGCGCTGCTGCGCGAGCACATCGACTGGGCGTTGGCTCAGGCGGAGTGAGTCCGCCGGTCGGATTGAGGCCCGAAGCTGCTTGCGGCCCGCTGCTGCCTTTCGAGGTCTGCTGTGCGGGTTGCGTTGGGCGCGGCAAAGGCCCGCCCGGGCAGGCTACGGCGCTTCGCCTCGGCGGTCGGCGCGTTGCGCCGACTCCCCTGCGATGCTCGGTCTCGCGGCCCCGTCGCCGAACTCACTACGCTCCCTGCGGTCGCTGCGTTCGGACAGCGTCGACGAGTCAGAAGACGATGCGCGCTGCGCGCGCGGCCACGAGCCCTGTGCTTCTCGGCACCTCAGAGGCGCGCCTTCGCCTGCCCGGGCGTGCCTTTGCTGAACCAGCGGCGGCATGCGAGACGAGACGAACCAGCGGTGGACTTCGCGGCAGGCGCTGCCCGCGGGGGGCGATTTCTGTGGCGACGAGAAGCGCAGCGCCAGGGTCGGCGCGCGAGAGCGCGCTTCGTGAACTGACTTGCCGCGGCTGTTCGAACGCAGCGACCGCAGGGAGCGTAGTGAGTTCTGCGGCACGACCCTGGCGCGAGCATCGCAGTGGAGTCGGCGCACAGCGCCGACCGCCACAGCATGAGCCCCCCGCGGGCAGCGCCTGCCGCGATGCGCGAACCAGGCACGAAAGCGGGAACAAGCGAACGTCAGCAAAGGGCCGCAAGCCGCCTGCGCGCGCACTTTCAAAGGCGACTCGCTTCCCGGCGACTCAGCCGAGCGCGCGCAGCGCCAGCAGCGCCAGCGGCAGGCCGACCATGCCGATCAGGGTGGACAGCGTTACCAGCCCGGCCACGAAACTGCCGTCGCCGCCCATGCGCGCGGCCAGCACGTAGGCGCTCGACGCCGTCGGCAGGGCCGCGAAGGCGACCACGATGGCTTGCTGCGGCGGCGGCATCTGCAGCGCGATCACCAGCGCCACGGCCACGGCGGGAAGGATCGCGTGGCGGATCGACAGCAGAGCCGCGGCCAACGCCGGCGCGCGCTTGAGGCCGCCGAAGGTCAGGCCCGCGCCTACCGCCATCAGGCCCAGCGGCAGGGCGGCCGCGCCGATGCGGCCGAGCGTGATGCTGGCCAGCTCGGGCAGGCGCAGCCCGAGCAGGTTGCACAGCAGGCCGGCCGCGGTGCTGACGATCAGCGGGTTCTTCGCCAGCTCGCGCAGGAAACCGTGGCCGCCATGCCGTGCCAGCGGCCAGACCGCCGCGATGTTGCACACCGGCACGCACAGCGCCACGAGCAATGCCACCCAGGCCACGCCCTGCGTGCCGGCCAGCCGCTCGGCCAGGGCCAGCGCCACGTAGGAATTGAAGCGGAACGACACCTGCGCGCCCGAGGCATGCAGCCGCGGGTCGACACCGGGCCACAGGCGCAGCGCATAGGCCAGCACCACGCCCAGCCCCACCACGGCCAGGCCGCAGGCGGCCAGCGTGGCGGCGGCCGATGGCTGCATCGGGTGGCGCAGGATGGCGCTGAACAGCAGCGCAGGGAACAGCAGGTAGTAGACGAGGCGCTCGACGCCGTCCCACACCGGGCGGTTCAACGGTGTGTGCCGGCACACCAGCCACCCGATCACGATGAGGGTGAAATCGGGCAGCAGCAGCAAGGCGTCGGGCATGATGCGAGTGTGCCAGCGGGCCCGGCATGTCCGGGTCCACCCTGTTCGTACTTCCCACACGCTACCCTGTCGTCGTCGCAGGCACGATAGCCGTTGAGGCCCTGCGAGGAGCCTTGCCGATGAGCCGAAACCTGTTGCACACCCTGCGAACCGCCTGCCTGACCTGCATGCTCGTTGCCGGCGCCGGCGCCGGCGCCGGCGCGCAGGCGGCCGTCATCGAGGGCCAGCATTTCGACGACCGCCTGCGCCTGGCCGATACCGAGCTCGTGCTCAATGGCGTGGGCCTGCGGGCGGTGGCCTGGTTGAAGGGGTACGCGGCGGGGCTGTACATCGCGCAGAAGGCCACCACGCCCGAAGCCGTGGTCGCGGCCAAGGGGCCCAAGCGCATCCGCATGAAGATGATGGTCGAGGTCGAGTCCAAGGAATTCGTCAAGGCCTTCGACAAGGGCATGAAGCGCAACCTCGGCGAAGCGGAGTTCGCCGCGCTGACCGAGCGCATGGCGAAGTTCGACGCCATGGTCAATGGACTGGTCAAGTTGAAGAAGGGCGATGTGGTCGACCTCGATTACCTGCCCGCGCGCGGCCTCGTGCTCAGCCTGAACGGCGTTGCCAAGGGCGAAGCGCTGCCCGGCGAAGACCTCTACGCGGGGCTGCTGAAGATCTTCATCGGCACGCGGCCGGTGGACGCCAGGCTCAAGGCCGGGCTGCTCGGCGCCGGCTGAAGGCCCGGCCCTACACTCGTTCGATTCACCCCTCAAGGAGAGCGCACTCATGCACCGCAGAACCCTCGTCGCCACCGCCGCCCTGTTGCTCGCTTCGGCGTCCCCCATTGCCTGGGCGCAGACCTTTCCGTCTGCCAAGCCGGTGCGGCTGGTGGTGCCGTTCGCACCAGGCGGCACGACGGACATCGTGGCACGCATCGTCGCCGAGAAGATGGGTGCGGCGCTCGGGCAGACCGTGGTCGTCGAGAACAAGGCTGGCGCCGGCGGCGCGATCGGCGCGATGGAGGTGGTCAAGGCGGCGCCGGATGGCTACACGCTGAGCGTGGCGACCGTCTCGACGACCGCCGCCAACCCGGCGATCAACCCGAAGATCCCGTACGACCCGATCGCCGACTTCGTGCCCATCATGAACATCGCCGCGACGCCCAATCTGATCGCGGTGCATCCGTCGTTCGCGGCGAAGGACTACAAAGCCTTCATCGACCAGCTCAAGAAGAACCCGGGCAAGTTCAGCTATGCAAGCTCGGGCACGGGCGGCATCGGTCACCTGCAGACCGAGCTGTACAAGAGCCTGTCGGGCACCTTCATCACGCACATCCCCTACCGCGGCGCAGGCCCGGCGCTGAACGACACGGTCGCCGGCCAGGTGCCGATCATCTTCGACAACCTGCCCTCGGCCCTGCCTTTCGTGAAGGATGGTCGCCTGGTGCCGATCGTGGTGGCCGCGCCGCAGCGCCTGGCCGTGCTGCCCGATGTGCCGACCTTCAAGGAGATCGGGCTCGAGCCGGTGAACCGCATGGCGTACTACGGCCTGCTCGCGCCCAAGGGCACGCCCAAGGACGTGATCGACAAGATCCACGCCGCTGCCAAGGCCGCGCTGGCCGACCCCGGCGTGCGCCAGCGCATCGAGGCGACCGGCTCGCTGATCGTCGGCAATTCGCCGGCCGAGTTCGCCGAGCAGATCAAGGCCGAACTCGCGGTCTACAAGAAGGTCGTCGCACAGCAGAAGCTCGCGCTGTGAGCTGAGCCCGGCATTCACCAGCGCTGCGGAAGCCACCTGCGGGTGGCTTCGTCGCCCATGGACGGTTCCGCCGAAATCATCGACCGCTTCATCGACGCCCTGTGGATCGAGGACGGCCTGGCCGCCAACACGCTGGCGGCCTACCGCCGTGACCTCACCCTGTATGCGGCCTGGCTGGCACGCACGCATGCGCGCTCGATCGACCAGACCACCGAGGCCGACCTGCTGGCCTACGCGGTGACGCGCCACGCCGGCAGCAAGGCGACGTCGTCGAATCGCCGCCTGACGGTGTTCAAGCGCTATTTCCGATGGGCGCTGCGCGAGCACCTCGTGCAGGCCGATCCGACACTCAAGCTGCTGGCCGCCCGCCAGCCGCTGCGTGTGCCCAAGACGCTCAGCGAGGCGCAGGTCGACGCGCTGCTGGCCGCGCCCGACGTCGACACGCCGCTGGGCCTGCGCGACCGCACCATGCTCGAGCTGATGTACGCCAGCGGCCTGCGGGTGAGCGAACTGGTCACGCTCAAGACCGTGCACCTGGGCCTCACCGAAGGCGCGCTGCGCGTCACCGGCAAGGGCTCGAAGGAGCGCCTCGTGCCTTTCGGCGAAGAGGCGCACGTGTGGCTGCAGCGCTACCTGGCGACGGCGCGTGGCGAGATCCTGCACGGCCAGGCGAGCGACGCCCTGTTCGTCACCGGCCGCGGCGGCGCGATGACGCGGCAGATGTTCTGGAAGCTCGTCAAGGCCCACGCGCTGCGTGGCGGCGTGCAGGTGCCGCTGTCGCCGCACACGCTGCGCCACGCCTTCGCGACGCACCTGCTCAACCACGGTGCCGACCTGCGCGCGGTGCAGATGCTGCTCGGCCATGCCGACATCTCCACCACGACGATCTACACCCATGTGGCGCGCGAGCGGCTGAAGTCGCTGCATGCGCAGCACCACCCGCGCGGCTGAGCCACGGCCATTGACTTGCGCTAATCTGCACGGATGCGCTACATGCTCCTGATCGTCGAGCCGCCCGGGCAGCGCTCGACCCGAACCCTGGCCGAAGGCCAGGCCGCCTACGACAGCATGCGCCGCTTCGGCGAGCAATTGCAGCAGCGTGGCCAGTTGGTGGCCGTGGAATCGCTGGCCTCCACACGTTCGGCCACGCGCGTGGCGCGGCAGGGCGACAAGGTCACGCTGCTCGACGGCCCCTTCGCCGAGGCGAAGGAGATGGTCGGCGGCTTCTTCATGATCGACGTGCCAAGCCGCGAGCAGGCGCTGGCCATCGCCGCCGAATGCCCGGCGGCGCAGTGGTGCCAGGTCGAAGTGCGGCCGCTGGCGCCGTGTTTCGACGATTCCATCTGACTCCCCGGGGGCTGTCGAAGCCGCGCCGCGCCGTTCGTCGTCGATCAGAGCGGGGCGAGGGCTTCGCCATCGACGCGAGGAGGTCCAGGATGCGCTACATGATCATCGTGCGTGCCACGGCCATGTCCGAGGCCGGCGTCTTCCCCGATGACCCCGGCCTGATGGCCGGCATGGCGGCTTTCCACGAAGACCTGGCCAAGGCCGGCGTGCTGCTCGACGCCGCCGGCCTGCAGCCCAGCGCGAAGGGCTGGCGCGTGCGCCACGGCAGCGGCAGGCCGGTGGTGGTCGACGGTCCTTTCGCCGAAACCAAGGAGTTGATCGCCGGCTACACCGTCATCCAGGTGCGCTCGCCGGACGAGGCGCTGGAGTGGTCGCGCCGCTTCCCGCGGCCCTTTCCGGCCGGCATCGACTGCGAAATCGAGGTCCGGCGCCTGTACGAGCTGGAGGACTTCGCGCCCGACCCGGCCGGCGCTGCATGAGCGCCGAGGCGACGCACCGTGCGATCGATGCCGTCTGGCGCATCGAGTCGGCGCGCATCGTCGCCGGTGTCGCCCGTTTGGTGCGCGACATCGGCCTGGCCGAAGAGCTGGCCCAGGACGCGCTGATCGCCGCGCTCGAGCACTGGCCGCGTGACGGCGTGCCCGACAACCCGGGGGCCTGGCTGATGACCACCGCGAAGCACCGCGCGCTCGACCGGCTGCGCCGCGACAAGCGCCTGGGCGAGAAGCTCGACGAGATCGGCGCCGATCTCGAGGCGCAGCAGGCGCTGGTGGTGCCCGATTTCGTCGATGCACTCGACGCTGCGCGCGAGGACGAGATCGGCGACGACCTGCTGCGCCTGATCTTCACTGCCTGCCACCCGGTGCTCGGCACCGAGGCGCGGCTGGCGCTGACGCTCAAGCTGCTCGGCGGCCTGTCGACCGAGGAGATCGCGCGCGCCTTCCTGGTCGCGGAGCCCACCGTCGCACAGCGCATCGTGCGCGCCAAGCGCACCTTGTCGGCGGCGCGCGTGCCCTTCGAGGTGCCGCGCGGGCCGGCGCTGCACGAGCGCCTGGCCTCGGTGCTCGAGGTGATCTACCTGATCTTCAACGAAGGCTACACCGCCACCTCGGGCGGCGACTGGATGCGCCCGGCGCTGACCGGCGAGGCGCTGCGCCTGGGCCGCGTGCTGGCCGAACTGGCGCCTGCGGAGCCGGAGGTGCACGGGCTGGTCGCGCTGATGGAGCTGCAGGCCTCGCGGGCTGCGGCCCGAGTCGACGCCCAGGGCCGGCCGGTGCTGCTGATGGAGCAGAACCGCGGCCGCTGGGACCGTTTGCTGATCCGCCGCGGCCTGCTGGCGCTGGAACGTGCCGAGGCCTTGTGCGTGCAGGGCGGGGGGGCGCTAGGGCCTTATGCGCTGCAGGCCGGCATCGCCGCCTGCCATGCCCGCGCCGGCACGCCCGATGAGACCGACTGGCCGCGCATCGTGGCGCTGTACGACGCGCTGGCGCAGGTGTCGCCCTCGCCGGTGGTGGAGCTCAACCGTGCGGTGGCGGTGGGCATGGCCTTCGGCCCGGCCGCGGCGCTGGAACTGGTCGATGCATTGGCCAACGAGCCCTCGCTGAAGCAGTACCAGTGGCTGCCCAGCGTGCGCGCAGACCTGCTGGCCAAGCTCGGCCGCCACGAGGAGGCGCGTGCCGAGTTCGAGCGTGCCGCCGCGCTGGCGCGCAACGAGCGCGAGCGCGAGCTGCTTCAGCAGCGGGCCCGCGCGTTGGCCGGCTGATCAGGCGACGGTGACCGGGATCTTGCCGATCTTCGCCTGCCATTCCTTCGGGCCGGTGTCGTGCACGCTGGTGCCCAGGGCGTCGACCGCCACCGTCACCGGCATGTCCTGGATCTCGAACTCGTAGATCGCTTCCATGCCCAGGTCGGCGAAGCCGGCCACGCGCGACTTCTTGATCGCCTTGGCGACGAGGTAGGCGGCGCCGCCCACTGCCATCAGGTAGGCGCTCTTGTGCTTGCGGATCGCCTCGATGGCCACCGGCCCGCGCTCGGCCTTGCCGACCATCGCGATCAGGCCCGTCTGCGCCAGCATCATCTCGGTGAACTTGTCCATGCGCGTGGCCGTGGTCGGGCCGGCCGGGCCGACGACCTCGTCGCGCACCGGGTCGACCGGGCCGACGTAGTAGATGACGCGGTTGGTGAATTCGACCGGCAGCTTTTCGCCCTTGGCCAGCATGTCCTGGATGCGCTTGTGCGCGGCGTCGCGGCCGGTGAGCATCTTGCCGGACAGCAGCAGCGTGTCGCCCGGCTTCCAGCTCGCCACCTGCTCCTTGGTCAGCGTGTCGAGGTTGACCTTCTTGCTCTTGTTGTAGTCGGGCTGCCAGTGCACGTCGGGCCACAGGTCCAGGCTGGGCGGGTCGATGTAGGCCGGGCCGGAGCCGTCGAGCACGAAATGCGCATGGCGCGTGGCCGCGCAGTTCGGGATCATCGCCACCGGTTTGCTTGCCGCGTGCGTCGGGTACATGGCGATCTTCACGTCGAGCACGGTGGTTAGGCCGCCCAGGCCCTGCGCGCCGATGCCCAGCGCATTGATCTTGTCGCACAGCTCGATGCGCAGCTCCTCGGTCTTGTTCTGCGGCCCGCGCTTCTTCAGGTCGAACATGTCGATCGGGTCCATCAGCACGCCCTTGGCCATCAGCATGGCCTTCTCGGCCGTGCCGCCGATGCCGATGCCCAGCATGCCCGGCGGGCACCAGCCGGCGCCCATGGTCGGCACGGTCTTCATCACCCAGTCGACCAGGCTGTCGCTCGGGTTGAGCATGACGAACTTGCTCTTGTTCTCGCTGCCGCCGCCCTTGGCAGCGACCTGCACGTCCACCGTGTTGCCCGGCACCACGCTCATGTGCACGACGGCCGGCGTGTTGTCCTTGGTGTTCTTGCGCTCGAACTGCGGGTCGGCCACGATCGACGCGCGCAGCGTGTTCTCGGGGTCGTTGTAGCCGCGCCGCACACCTTCGTTGATGGCGTCCTCGATCGAGCCGGCGAAGCCCTCGAAGCGCACGTCCATGCCGATCTTCAGGAACACGTTGACGATGCCGGTGTCCTGGCAGATCGGGCGGCGGCCTTCGGCGCACATCTTCGAGTTGGTCAGGATCTGCGCGATCGCGTCCTTCGCCGCCGGACTCTGCTCCTGCGCATAGGCTCGGGCCAGGTGTTCGATGAAGTCGGCCGGGTGGTAGTAGCTGATGTACTGCAAGGCCGCGGCGACGCTGTCGACGAGGTCGGCGTATCGGATGGTGGTGGGCATGGCGGCTCCAGGCGGGTTCGGTGGCTTTCAGCGCGAAAGTGTAGCCATGGGGCTGACAGCTGCCTGATCCTGTCAAGCACGGCGGCGATGACCGCAGGAACGCGGGTGTACTGTCCGGGCCGGCGCGCTGCCTCCCTAGAATCGCGCCGGACCTGCCTCCCGATCCGACCCTCCACCGATGAGTCCGCTTGCCCTTGTCATCCTGTTGCCGATGCTGCTGGGCACGAGCCTTTGCTTCTGGAGCGGGCGCGTGCAGACGCCGGCGCGACGCCGGCTGACCGCCTGGCTGGCTGCGGCCGTGACCGCCAGCGCGCTCGCACTGCTCCTGGCCCACGCGCCAGATGTTTTCGAGGGCCGGACGCTGCTGACGCGCACCGACTGGGTGGCCGCGATCGGGCTGAATGCGAACTTCCGCCTCGACGGCCTCGCTCTGATGTTCGGGCTGATGATCACCGGCATCGGCCTGCTCATCATCCTGTACGCGGCCTGGTACCTCAAGCCCGAGGATCCGGCCGGCAAGTTCTTCAGCCTGATGATGTTGTTCATGGCCGCGATGCTCGGCGTCGTGCTGTCGGACAACCTGCTGCTGCTGGTGGTGTTCTGGGAGCTGACCAGCATCTCGTCGTTCCTGCTGGTGGGCTACTGGGGCCACAAGGCCGAGGCGCGCGCGGGGGCGCGCATGGCGCTGGCGGTCACCGGAGGCGGCGGGCTGGTGCTGCTGGCCGGCGTGGTGCTGCTCGGGCAGATGGCCGGCAGCTACGACCTGTCGGTGATGTTCGAGCGTGTGCCGCAGATCCACGCCCATGCGCAATTCCCGCTCGCGCTGGTGCTGATCCTGATCGGTTGCTTCACCAAGAGTGCGCAGCTGCCGTTTCACTTCTGGCTGCCCGAGGCGATGGCCGCGCCGACGCCGGTTTCGGCCTACCTGCACTCGGCCACCATGGTCAAGGCCGGCATCTTTCTGCTTGCCCGGCTCTATCCGGTGCTCGGCGGCGCCGGGCTGTTCGAGGCCATCGTCGCTCCCGTCGGGCTGGCGACGATGGTCTTCGCCGCCTATGTGGCCGTGTTCAAGCACGACCTGAAGGGCCTGCTCGCCTACTCGACCATCAGCCACCTGGGGCTGATCACCTTCCTGATCGGGCTGGCCACGCCACTGTCCGCTGTGGCGGCGGTGTTCCACATCCTGAACCACGCCACCTTCAAGGCCTCGCTCTTCATGACCGCCGGGATCATCGATCACGAGACCGGCACACGCGACATGCGCCGGCTCGCCGGGCTGTTGAAATACATGCCCTGGACGGCGACGCTGGCCATGATCGCGGCCGCGTCGATGGCGGGGGTTCCGCTGGCCAATGGCTTCCTGTCCAAGGAGATGTTCTTCGACGAGGCTGTCGGCGCGCAGCGCGGGCTTGCCTGGGGCGTGCTCGTGCCGCTGGCGGCGACACTCGGTGGCATCTGCGCGGTGGCCTATTCGCTGCGCTTCATCCACGACGTGTTCTTCAATGGATCGCCGAAGGACCTGCCCAACCCGCATCCGCACGAACCGCCCTGGCTGATGAAGGCGCCGGTGGCGCTGCTCGTCGTGCTGTGCGTGTCGGTCGGCATCGCGCCGGCGCTGACCTTCGGGCCGCTGGTGCACATCGCGGCCAAGGCGGTGCTCGGAGCACCGCTGCCCGAGTACCACCTGGCGATCTGGCACGGCTTCAACCTGCCGCTGGCGATGAGCACGGTGGCGCTGGCCGGCGGCGTGGCGATGTACTTTGCGCTGCAGCGCCAGTTCAAGTTGCACCTGCATCATCCGAAGGGCTGGACGGGGCGCCTGATCTTCACCCACGCGATCGACGGCCTGTTCGCGCTGGCCGGCCGCTTCACGCAGCGGCTGGAGAACGGCTCGCTGCAGCGTTACGCGGCGTGGATGATTGGTTTCGCCGTGCTGCTCGCCTCCTGGCCGTGGCTGACGGTTTCCGGCGGCGCGCCGGGCACCGGCACGCGCACGTTGTTGCCCGTTTCGCCGCTGGCGCTGGTGCCCTGGGCGCTGCTGATCGCCGCTGGCGCCGCGCTGGTGCTGACGCACCACCAGCGCTTCCGCGCTGTGGTGCTGGTCGGCGTGGTCGGGCTGGTGACCTCGCTGACCTTCCTGGCGCTGTCGGCGCCCGATCTCGCACTCACCCAGCTGTCGGTGGAAGTGGTGTCCACCGTGCTGCTGCTGATGGGCCTGGCGCTGCTGCCGCAGACCACGCCGCGCGAATCTAGCGGCGTCCGCAAGGCGCGCGATGTGCTACTTGCGCTGGCCGGTGGCGGCGGCATCGCCTGGCTGACCTGGTTGATGCTGACGCGCGACCACGACTCGATCGCCTGGTACTTCCTGGAGAACTCGGTGGCCAAGGGTGGCGGCACCAACGCCGTCAACGTCATATTGGTCGACTTCCGCGGCTACGACACCTTTGGAGAGATCACCGTGCTGGGCATCGCCGCGGTCGGCGTGCTGGCGCTGCTCGACGGCTTTCGCGCGCGCCGTCCCGAGGCCGACGCGCAGGGCCGCGCCTGGAGCTTCGAGCGGCAGCCGCTGATGCTGCGCGTGGCCTCGCGCATCGTGCTGCCGCTGGCGCTGGTGGCCAGCGTCTATATCTTCTGGCGCGGCCACAACCTGCCTGGCGGCGGCTTCATCGCCGGCCTGGTCACGGCGATCGCGCTGGTGCTGCAGTACATGGCGCTGGGCCAGGACCGTGCCGAAGCGCTGCTGGGCGCCGGCGGCGGGCGCCGCTACACGCGCTGGATCGCCACCGGCCTGGCCATCGCCGGGCTGACCGGCGTGGGCGCCTTCGTCTTCGGACGGCCGTTCCTGACCAGCGCCTTCGGCCACCCGGTGGCGCCTGTGCTGGGCGAACTGCCGCTGGCCACGGCGGCACTGTTCGACCTCGGCGTCTACGTCACGGTGGTTGGCGCGACCCTGCTGATGGTCTCGGCGCTCGGCGCGGCGAGCAAGGAGCGCTCGGCATGATCAGCATGGAACTGCTCGTCGCCAGCGGCGTCGGCTGGGTCACCGCCTGCGGCATCTACCTGCTGCTGCGTGGCCGCACCTTCCCGGTGGTGCTGGGCCTGACGCTGATCGGCTACGCGGTCAACGTGTTCATCTTCGCGATGGGCCGGCTCTGGAGCAATGCCGCGCCCATCGTTGCAGGCACCACTGCGGTGGCCGATCCGCTGCCGCAGGCGCTGGTGCTGACGGCCATCGTGATCGGCTTCGCCACTACCGGATTCGTCATCGAACTCGCGCTGCGCGGCCGGCAAGAGTCTGGCACCGACCATGTCGACGGGCAGCGCGACCGCGCAGACGGCGAAGGGGCCGCGCAATGAGCCTGGCGAGCCTGTTCGACACCCACCTTGCCATCCTGCCGGTGCTGTTGCCCGCGGCCACGGCGATGCTGCTGCTCCTGCAAGGCGACGCCGCCGGCGACACCTCCGGCAGCCACGGGCACCACAAGCAGAAATGGGCGCGGCGCATCGCCATCGCCTCGGTCACGCTGGGCCTGCTGCTGGCCGCGCGGCTGGCGATCGAGGCTCATGCCGGGCCGGGGGCACTGCGCGTCTACCGTGTCGGCGACTGGCCGGCACCGTTCGGCATCGTGCTGGTGGTCGACCGCCTGTCGGCGCTGATGCTGCTGTTGACCGCCTGCGTGGCGCTGCCGGTGCTGGTCTACGCCAGTGGCGGCTGGGATGCGCACGGTCGCCACTTCCACGCCCTGTTCCAGTTCCAGTTGATGGGGCTGAACGGCGCCTTCGTCACCGGCGACCTGTTCAACCTGTTCGTCTTCTTCGAGGTGCTGCTCATCGCCAGCTACGTGCTCATGCTGCACGGCCAGGGTCGCGAGCGCTACCGCGTCGGCATGCACTACGTGGTGCTCAACCTGATCGCCTCGGCGCTGTTCCTGATCGGCGTGGCGTTGCTGTACGCGCTGACCGGCACGCTCAACTTCGCCGACCTGGCGCTGCGTGTGCCGAAGGTGACGGGCTCCGACGCGGTGGTGCTGCAGGCCGCGGCGCTGCTGTTGCTGGTGGTGTTTGGCTTCAAGGCGGCGTTGATGCCGCTGGCAATGTGGCTGCCGGCCACCTACGCGGCGGCCAGCGCGCCGGTGGCGGCGTTGTTCGCGATCATGACCAAGGTCGGCGTCTATGCCATCGTGCGTGTGCACGGCGTGGTGTTCGGCGCCGATGCCGGTGCCTCGGCCTTCACCGTGCAGCCGCTGCTGCTGCCGCTGGCGCTGCTCACCTCGGCGGTGGGCGTGCTGGGCGCGCTCGCTGCACACACGCTGCCGCGCCTGATCGCCTGGCTGACGGTGTCCTCGGTAGGCACCGTGCTGGCGGCACTCGGCCTGTTCAGCGCCGCGGCCTGGTCAGCGGCGCTCTACTACATGGCCAACAGCACGCTGGTCATCGCCGGGCTGTTCCTGCTCGCCGAGCTGGTCTCGGCGCAACGCGGCGAGGTGGGCGAGCGCCTCGAGCCGGCCTCGGCGGTGGCACAGCCGACGCTGCTCGGCCTGATGCTGCTGCTGGCGGCGGCCTCGGTGGCCGGCCTGCCGCCGCTGCCCGGCTTCATCGGCAAACTGATGATCCTTCAGGCCTCGCTGCCCCATTCCGCAGTGGTGGCGGTGTGGTCGGTGGTGCTGACGGTGGGCTTGCTCACGCTGGTCGGGCTGGCGCGCGCTGGCAGTATCCTGTTCTGGAACGTGCGCAGCGACATGCCTTCCTCGGCCTCGGGAGCGAGCCCGCGGCTGATCGTTGCGACGCTCGTGCTGCTGGGCTTCAGCGTGGCGATGAGCGGTTTCGCCGAGCCGCTCAAGCGCTACACCGATGCGGCTGCGGCGCAACTGTTCGACCGCCGCGCCTACGCCGAGGCCGTGCTCGGCGCTCAAGGCCTGCAGACCGAAACCACGCGGCCCTACCGCGTCACGCCGGGGGGACCGAAATGAACACGCCGCCGAAGACCCCGGCCGGCTGGCTGTCGCACCCGGTGGTGTCGCTGCTGATCGCCGCCACCTGGCTGCTGCTGCAGCAGAGCCTGGCGGTGCCACAGCTCATCGCCGCGACGGTGCTGGCCCTGCTGCTGCCGCGCCTGCTGCACGGCTTCCTCGGGACCGCTATCCGGCTGCGCGCGCCGGGCGCCGCGCTGCGTTTCGTCGGCGTGGTGCTGTGGGACATCGTGGTATCCAACCTCACCGTGGCCCGGCTGGTGCTCGACCCGCGTGCCAAGCCGCAGCCGGCCTGGGTGCCGGTGCCGCTGGCGCTCACCCATCCGGCTGCGATCACGCTGCTGGCCAGCGTCATCACCACCACGCCGGGCACGGTGTCCTGCGTGGTCGACGAGGCGCGCGGCGAGATCCTCGTGCATGCGCTGGACTGCGCCGATGCGGCCGGGATGGCCGCGCAGATCAAGCAGCGCTACGAGGCGCCGCTGATGGAGATCTTCGGATGAGCCCGCTCGCCCTGGCCTTGAACTTCGCGCTTGGCGCCGTATCTGTATCGATGCTTCTGTGCGCCTGGCGGCTGCTGCGTGGGCCGGAAGTCACCGACCGGCTGCTGGCGCTGGACACCCTGTACATCAACACCGTGGCGCTGGTGATCCTGCTCGGGCTGCGCTGGCAGACGGCCCTGCTGTTCGAGGCGGCGCTGATCATCGCGATGCTGGGCTTCGTGTCCACCGTCGCGCTGGCGCGTTACCTCAGTCGCGGCGACGTGGTCGAGTAATGAGGACGACACGATGAGCGAACTGCCGCTGTGGATGGAGTGGATCGTCGCCGCGCTGCTCGTGACCGGCGGTGTGTTCGCGCTGGTCGGTGCGATCGGCATGGTGCGCTTCCCCGATTTCTACATGCGGCTGCATGCCCCCACCAAGTCCACCACGCTGGGCGTGGGCGGCGTGCTGCTGGCCAGCCTGACGGTGTCGTGGTGGCGCGGCGAATTCGGTGTGCCGGAACTGCTGATCGCGCTGTTCCTGTTCATCACGGCGCCGGTGTCGGCCAATCTTCTGGCCAAGGCGGCGATGCACTTGCGCGTGCCGTCGAAGGCGGGCGACCCGCCGCGGGGCGGTACACCGTGAAGCCCGGTGGCTGGCGCGACTGGCTGCCCAGTGAGCAGGCGCTGAAGGGCAATCGCTGGCTGCGCTGGATCGGCCCGGCGCTGCACCACCCGCGCCTGTGGCACCTGAACCGCCGCGGCGTGGCGCTGGGCCTCGCGCTGGGGTTGTTCTTCGGCCTGCTGATCCCGGTTGCGCAGATCCCGCTCGCCGGCGGCGCGGCGGTGCTGCTGCGCGCCAACCTGCCGATGGCGGTGGCCAGCACGCTGGTCACCAACCCGGTCACCTTCGGGCCGGTGTATTACGCTGCCTGGCGCACCGGCAGCGCGATCCTCGGTGACGACGGGCTTTCGCAGCCGCCCGCGGCGCAGTCCGAGGCGCCGCAGGGCAGCTGGTGGCAGCGCTCCTGGCAGCGCATCCAGCAGGCTGGCAAGCCGCTGCTGCTGGGTCTGGCGATCTTCGCCACCGGTTTCGGGCTGCTGAGCTATCTGCTGGTCACGCTGGCGTGGCGGCTCAAGGTGGTCATGGCGCGGCGCCGGCGCCGCAAAGCCTACGCCTGACGCGCCGGCCGCAGCAGCATCACGATCAACGTCACCACAGTCAGCGGCACGACGAAACCGAGCATGACCTTGCTGAAGAAGGGCAGCGCGTCGTGTTGCTGCGCGGCCAGGATCAGGTAGGCGACGTAGGCCAGGTAGTAGCCGACGAAGACGCCACCCTCCCAGCGTGCGATCTCGCGGCCGGTCACGAACACCGGCAGGCAGGCCAGGCTGACCGCCAGCATCACCCACATGTCGAAGGACAGCAGCGACGGCGCCAGCGGCAGCTCGCCCCCGCCGGCTGCCAGCCCCGAAAGCCCCAAGCAGCCGAGGATGTTGAAGGTGTTGCTGCCGACCACGTTGCCCACCGCGATGTCGCGCTCGCCCTTCAGGGCTGCAGTGATCGAGGTGGCCACTTCGGGCATGGACGTGCCGGCGGCGACGATGGTCAGGGCGATCACCACGTCGCTGACGCCCAGCGCTTTCGCGAAGTTCACCGCCGCGCCGACCAGTGCATCCGAGCCGACGACCAGGAAGCCCAGCCCGGCTGCGATCAGCAGCAGTTGCACCGGCAGCTTCGAGTCCCAGGCGCCGGGTGCGGCCGGCCTGACCTCGTCGTCGTACTCGCTGGCCTGCGCCGAGGCACGGCGCGACTGCACGATCAGGAACACCGTGTAGGCGACCATCAGCACGGTGAGCAAGGCGGCGTCGAAGGCGCCGAGCTTCCCGTCCAGGCCGAGCAGGAGGAGCAGCAGCGCCGCGCCGATCATGATCGGCACTTCCTGGCGGATCAGCTGCAGGTTCACCACCAGCGGCGTGATCAGCGCGCTGACGCCGAGGATGAACAGCACGTTGAAGATGTTGCTGCCCACCGCATTGCCGGCGGCGATGTCGGTGCGGCCGTCGAGCACCGCACCGACGGACACCGCGACCTCGGGCGCGCTGGTGCCGAAAGCGACGATGGTCAGGCCGACCACCAGCGGCGAGATCCCGAAGGACAGCGCCAGCTTCGAGGCGCCGCGCACCAGCAGCGTGGCGCCGATCACCAGGCCGGCGAGTCCGGCGACGAACAGCAGCGCGTCCGACATGGCGTGGGCGTCTGTGTCGTCAGTGATCGCCCTTGGTCGCGTGCACCATCACGCGGTCAGCCAGCGCGATGGCGAGCGCCGAGAACAGGAAGGCGACATGGATCAGCGTCTGCCACAGCAGCACCTTGTCGGTGTAGTTGGCGGCATTGATGAAGGTCTTGAGCAGGTGGATCGAGCTGATGCCGATGATGGCGGTGGCCAGCTTGACCTTCAGCACCGAGGCGTTGACGTGGCTGAGCCATTCCGGCTGGTCGGGGTGGCCTTCCAGATCCAGCCGCGACACGAAGGTCTCGTAGCCGCCCACGATCACCATGATCAGCAGGTTGGAGATCATCACCACGTCGATCAGCGCCAGCACGACGAGCATGATGATCGTCTCGTTCAGCGCGGTCGGCGCCACGTCGCTCTTGTAGCCGATGCTCGAGACCAGCTTTTCCAGCGCGCCGGCATTGCCGAAGGCGGCCTCGATCAGGTGCACCAGCTCCACCCAGAAGTGGAATACGTAGACGGCCTGGGCGAGGATCAGCCCCAGGTACAGCGGCAACTGCAGCCAGCGGCTGGCGAAGATCAGCCGGGGCAAGGGCCGCTGGGGGGCGAAGTTCGGCGGGGTATCGGGTGCGGACATGGGGTGACTGCTTCGGGTTACTCTTGTGTTGGCGCAGGATTCTAGGCTGCGTAGCATGACAGACGGGGTGGGGCGTCAGGCCTTCGTAAGAGCATCTGCCTAATGTCCCGGGAAAGCTTCAACCATCACATCCAGGAGACCTCATGAGCACCAGCAACCTGTATCCGCCGCCGGAATCCGCCATCAAGGGCGCCCACGTCTCCGGCATCGAGGCGTACAACAAGCTGTGCGCCGAGGCCGAGTCCGACTACGAGGGCTTCTGGGCCCGCCAGGCCCGCGAGCTCATCAGCTGGAAGAAGCCGTTCGCCAAGGTGCTCGACGAGAGCAACGCGCCGTTCTTCAAGTGGTTCGAGGACGGCCAGCTCAACGTCTCCTACAACTGCCTGGACCGCAACGTCGAAAAGGGCCTGGGCGACAAGACCGCCATCATCTTCGAGGCCGACGACGGCAAGGTCACCAAGGTCAGCTACAAGTCGCTGCTGGCACAGACCTGCCAGCTCGCCAACGCACTGAAGGCGCGCGGCATCAAGAAGGGCGACCGCGTCGTCATCTACATGTCGATGAGCGTCGAGGGCGTGGTCGCGATGCAGGCCTGCGCGCGCATCGGTGCGACGCACTCGGTGGTGTTCGGCGGCTTCTCGGCGCAATCGCTGCGCGACCGCATCGAGGACGCCGGCGCCGTGGCCGTGATCACCGCCGACGAACAGCTGCGCGGCGGCAAGCAGCTGCCGCTGAAGTCCATCGTCGACGAGGCGCTGGCGCTGGGTGGCTGCGATGCCATCAAGAACGTGATCGTCTACAAGCGCACCGGCGGCAACATCGCCTGGAACGCGCCGCGCGACCAGTGGCTGCACGAGGTCGTCGCAAACCAGCCGACCACCTGCGAGCCGGAATGGGTCGGTGCCGAACACCCGCTGTTTCTGCTCTACACCTCGGGCTCGACGGGCAAGCCCAAGGGCGTGCAGCACAGCACCGGCGGCTACCTGCTGCATGCGGCGCTCACCACCAAGTGGACCTTCGACCTGAAGGCCGACGACATCTTCTGGTGCACCGCCGACATCGGCTGGGTCACCGGCCACACCTACATCGCCTACGGCCCGCTGGCCCTGGGCGGCACCGAGATCGTCTTCGAGGGCGTGCCCACCTACCCGGATGCCGGCCGCTTCTGGAAGATGATCCAGGACCACAAGGTCACGATCTTCTACACCGCGCCGACGGCGATCCGCTCGCTGATCAAGGCCGCCGAAGCCAATACCGCGGTGCATCCGAAGAGCTACGACCTGACGAGCCTGCGCATCCTCGGCTCGGTGGGCGAGCCGATCAACCCGGCCGCCTGGGAGTGGTACCACAAGCACGTGGGCGGCGGCCGCTGCCCGATCGTCGACACCTTCTGGCAGACCGAGACCGGCGGCCACATGATCACGCCGCTGCCGGGTGCCACCACCCTGGTGCCGGGTTCGTGCACGCTGCCCTTCCCGGGCATCATGGCCGCGGTGGTCGACGAGACCGGCAAGGACGTGCCCTGGGGCCAGGGCGGCATCCTCGTCGTCAAGCGCCCGTGGCCGAGCATGATCCGCACCATTTGGGGCGACCCGGAGCGCTACAAGAAGAGCTACTACCCGGAAGACTTCAAGGGCAAGTACTACCTCGCCGGCGACGGTGCGATCCGCGACGAGAAGACGGGCTACTTCACCATCACCGGCCGCATCGACGACGTGCTGAACGTCTCGGGCCACCGCATGGGCACGATGGAGATCGAGTCGGCGCTGGTGTCGCACACCGAACTGGTGGCCGAGGCCGCCGTGGTGGGCCGCCCCGACGACACCACCGGCGAGGCGATCTGCGCCTTCGTGGTGCTCAAGCGCCCGCGCCCGACCGGCGAGGAAGCCAAGCGCATCGCCAAGGAACTGCGTGACTGGGTCGGCAAGGAGATCGGCCCGATCGCCAAGCCCAAGGACATCCGCTTCGGCGACAACCTGCCGAAGACACGCTCGGGCAAGATCATGCGCCGCCTGCTGCGCTCGGTGGCCAAGGGCGAGACGATCACGCAGGACACGTCCACCTTGGAGAACCCGGCAATCCTCGACCAGCTCTCGCAGGTCAACTGAGGTTCGGGCCTGCAACGGAACGCGGCGCCTCGGCGCCGCGTTTTCGTTGGTGCCGCCGCAGCCTACTCGTGCGGCCGGAAGCTGATCTCGAACGAAGAGGGCACGCGTCCGTCGGTGTCGCGCGGCAGCACTTCGGTCTTGTCGATCGCGCGCAGTACCGCCTCGTCCCAGGACGGCACGCCACTGCTTCTTAGCAGCTTGCGACCGATGATGGTTCCGTCGGGGCCCGCCCTCACTTCCACCGTGGCCTGCGGATTGCCGCTCACTGAATCGGGGAACGTGATGTTCGGCAGGATGCGCGCCTTGATGCGCCCGGCGTAGCTTGCCGACGGACCGGCGGTGCGTGCGGCGGTGCCCGTCGAGTTCGGTTCGCCCGTCGCGCCGGCGATGCCCGCCAGGCGCTTGAGCTGGTCCTCGCGGCGCTTCTCGGCGGCGGCGGCTTCGGCCACGGCGCGTTTCTGCTGCTCCGCGGCTTCCTTCTTCTTCTTGTCGAGCTCGGCCTGCTTGCGCAGCGCCTCGTCCTTCTGGCGCTGCTGTTCCTCGCGTTTCGCCTCTTCCTTGCGCTTCTCTTCTTCGCGCTTGGCCTTCTCGATGGCGATCTGCGCGTCGGGCACCTTCTGCACCGGTTCGACCTTGGGCGGCGGCGGAGGCGGCTCCACCTTCTTCGGCTGGGGCTGCGGCGTGGGCTCGGGTTCGACTGCCCGCGGCGCGGCGATCTGCGGTACCGCGGCCCACAGTTCGGCCTCGACGCCTGCCGGATTGCTCGAGCGCCAGTTGACGCTGAAGGCCAGCGCCACCAGCAGCAGCGAGTGCACCAGCAGCGCGAGGCCGAGCCCGCGGCCCAGGCCGTCGGGATTGCGCGGAATCAGCGCGTCACGGGTCAGCGTGGCGGCGGTCATCGTGCCATCAGGCTCCGCCGCTCTTCACCGACAGGCCCACGCGCTGCACGCCGGAGCGCTGCAGCGTGTCCATCACCTTGACGACGGACTCGTACTTCACTGCCTTGTCGGCGGAGATGACCACCGGCGTGTTGGCGTCGCCCGCCTGTGCCTGTTTCACGCGCGCGGCCAGCGACTTCAGGTTGACGGGGTCGGTGTCCTTGCCGTCCAGGCGCATCTTCAGCGACTCGTCGCCGACCACCACGACCTCGATCACATGCTCGGGGCGCTGCTTGGCCTTGCCCACGGTGGGCAGGTCGATCACGCCGGTGGTGATCAGCGGCGCGGTGACCATGAAGATGATCAGCAGCACCAGCATCACGTCGATGAAGGGCACCATGTTGATCTCGCTGATGGTGCGGCGGCGCGAGCCGCGGGAGGCGACGGCGGGCATGGCTCAGCGGGTGTTGGAGAAGCCGGTGCTCGCGTGCGCGTGTGCCGCAGCCGGGGCGGGCGGGGCGCCGGTGTTGCGCTGCAGGATGTTCGAAAACTCCTCGATGAAGGTCTCGAGCTGCATCGCGATGCGGTCGATGTCGCGCGCGAAGCGGTTGTAGGCGATCACCGCGGGGATGGCCGCGAACAGCCCGATCGCGGTGGCCACCAGCGCCTCGGCGATGCCGGGGGCGACCGTGGCCAGCGTCACCTGCTGCATGTTCGACAGGCCGACGAAGGCGTGCATGATCCCCCACACCGTGCCGAACAGGCCCACGTAGGGGCTCACCGAGCCCACCGAGGCGAGGAAGGACAGGTTGGATTCCACCGCGTCGACCTCGCGCTGGAAGCTCGCGCGCATCGCGCGGCGCGCGCCGTCGAGCAGCGCGCCGGGGTCGGCGACGCGGCGCTCGCGCAGCTTGAGGAACTCGCGCATGCCGGAGGCGAAGATGCGCTCCATCGGCGCACCGTCGGTGCGCTTGGCGGCGTCGGCATACAGCTCGTTGAGGTTGCGGCCGGCCCAGAACTCGCGCTCGAATTCCTCGTTGTCGCCGCGCACGCGCTTGAGGCCGAAGATCTTGCCGAAGATCACCGTCCAGCTGGCCAGCGAGGCGATCAGCAGTCCGGCCATGACCAGCTGCACGACCAGGCTGGCTTGCGTGACGAGGGTGAAGATCGAGAGGTCCTGGTTCATCGCAGTTTTTCGAGGATGCCGTTCGGAATGCGGCGGGGGGTGAAAGTTCCGGCATCGACGCAGCCGATGCGGATGCTTCCTTCGGCCAGCAGCTGCGCAGGCGCCGAGCCGTGGCGCCAGGCCTGCTGCTGCAGGGTCATCGAGACGCGCCCCAGATCGACGGGCAGCACGGTGACCTCGATCAGGTCGTCGAGCCGGGCCGGGCTCAGGTAGCGCACCGAAGTATCGGCGACGACGAAGATCGCACCTGTGTCGGTTCGCAAGCGTTCCTGGCCGAAGCCCAGGCCGCGCAGCCACTCGGTGCGCGCCCGCTCGAAGAATTTCAGGTAGTTGGCGTAGAACACCACGCCCCCGGCGTCGGTGTCTTCCCAGTACACGCGCAGCGTGTGTCGAAACGGCGTGGTGGCGTCGGGCGCGTTCAAGCGCGGATTATCGCTGCACCCGCTGGTAGACCGGCCCCCACAGCGGATGGCCGGCCTCGGACTTCGTCAGCGCAAACGCCGGGTCGGCGGTGCGCGCGGCGCGGAACTGCGCCTCGCAATCGTTCATGCGGTTGCTGGTGCAGTAGATGAAGGCGAGCAGTTTGTGCGCCGCAGCGCGGTCGCGCGACGACACCAGGCCGGCCTGGATCGCCGTCTGCAGGTGCTTCTCGGCCTGCACGTACTGCGCGTCATCGTAGGCGCGCAGCCCGGCGAGCAGGGACTTCTCGGCCGGGCGCTCGGCCACGTCGAGCAGCCCGGTGGGGGCGGTGGTCGGTGCCTGGACGCAGCCGGCCAGCCCTGCCAGCGCAGCAGCCAGCAGCGGCGCGATCAGCGCGGTGTGCAGGGTCATGATCCGAACTTGTGCCTGAGGTTGACCGACTGGCCCGGCACCACCGTCACGGTGGCCACGAAGGGCGGGAAATCGGCATTGCGGATGGTGACCTGATGCCGGCCTTCCGGCAAGGTCAGCTCGTTCAGGGGGGGGGTGATGCCCACCGCGGCGCCGTTCACCTCGACATTGCCCCAGGGGCTGACGGCGATGCGCACGCTGCCGGTGGCGGCCGGCGCTGCCGCGGCGACGCGGGTGTCGCGCACCGGCCGGGCATCCTTGGCCGGGGCGGGCTTGGCCGGTGCCGCCCTGGGTGCCGCGGCCCGGGCGGGCGCCACCGTCGGGGCCGCGGCCGAGGCGGCCTCGACAGGCGGAGCCGGGACGTCGGCAGCCGGCGCCGTGACGACGGCGGGGGCTTCGGCCGGCGCGGCCGCCAGCACGGGTGCCGGCTCGGGGGCGGGTGGCGGGGTGGTGACCGGTCGAGCCGGGGCGGGGCGGGCCACAGCCGGTGCCCCAGCCATCGTCTCGGCCGGGGCCGGCGAACTGCCGTGCATGGCCAGCCAGACCAGCACGGCGCCGACACCCACGGCCAGCCCGGCGGCCAGGGTCACCCGGCGGCTGCGGCGCTCGGCGGGCGGCAGCTCGCCGCTCTCGGCGGGCACGCTCTCGGGCGAGTTGCCGTTCTCGTCGAGCCAATGGCGCAGTTCCCGCGACAGTGCGCGCGCCGAGCGGTAGCGATGCTCCGGGTCCTTCTCCATTGCGCGTGCCGTGATTTCGGCCAGCGCCGTGGGCACGTTCGGCTCCACCTCGTCGGCCCGCGGCGGCTTGTGCTCGATCACCGCCGTGGTGATCTCGCTGAGCGTGCTGCCACGGAAGGGCTTTCGGTCGGTGAGCAGCTCGTACAGCACCACGCCGAGAGAAAACACGTCGGCGCGGCGGTCGACGGTCTGCTGGCGCGCCTGCTCGGGCGCCATGTAGTAGGGCGAGCCGGCGGCGATGTCGCCGGCGCCGTCGTGCTGGTGCGCGATGCGCGCGATGCCGAAATCGAGCACACGCGGCTGCGTGCGCCCGACCATGAAGATGTTCGCCGGCTTGATGTCGCGGTGCACCACGCCCTTGCTGTGCGCGTAGGCCAGCGCGTCGGCGACGCGGCGCACGATCATCGCGGCCTGCATCGGTGTCGGGCGCCAGCCCTCCTGGCGCAGCTGGCGCAGGTCGCGGCCCTTGAGCAGCTCCATCGCGATGTAGGCGCTCTGGTCGCTCACCCCGGCATCGAACACCGTGACGATGTGCGGGTGGCTCAGGCCGCCGGCCGCACGTGCCTCGTTCAGGAACAGCGCGTTGAACGCGTCGCGCTCTTCCGGCGCGATCTCCAGGTTCAGCGTCTTGATGGCGATCAGGCGCGACAGCAGCGGGTCGTGTGCCGCGTAGACGGTGCCCAGGCCGCCGGCGCCGATCTTGTACTTCAGCGCATAACGGCCGATGTGCCCGATGGTGGGCATCTGGTCGTCGTTCTTGGTCGGCGTGTTGGTCGGGAACGCGGCCGCCGGCCCCGGCGGCGCGCCGATGTCGGTGTCGCCCCACGGCACGATGTCGGACGCGGAGGGCGGCAGGGTCGGCGGGATGTTGTCGGCCGGCTCGGAGTCAGCCGGACCGGGCCGCGATGAAGGGCTCGACGGAGTCACTCCGGGAGCTTAGTGCAGGGGCCGGGGGCAGGCGCGTGAAATAGGGCCGCGGCAGGTCGATTCGTAACAGACTCTCACCAAAGTTTGACCTTCGGTGTGCAGGTGTCACGTCTGCGGCGCAAGCCAGTGGGAAAGGCGCGACAAGGCCTCCTGCAACTGCGGCATCGCGTTCGCGTAGGACAGGCGCACCCATCGCTCGCTGCCGTGCCGGCCGAAGTCGCGCCCGGGGGTCAGCGCCACGTGGGCCTGGCGCATCACGTCGAACACGAAGTCCCAGCTGCTGCTCGCGTGCGCGGAGCAATCGGCCCAGGCATAGAACGCGCCGTCGGGCAGCACCGGCACGGTCAGGCCCATCGCGTTCAGCGCCGGCACGACGAGGTCGCGGCGCGCCTTGAACTCGCTGCGCCGGCGTTCGTATTCGGCGATGGAGTCGGGCTCGAAGCAGGCCAGCGCGGCGCGCTGTGCGATCGTCGAGGCGCAGATGAACAGGTTCTGTGCCAGCTTCTCGATCGCCGGCACCAGCGATTCGGGCAGCACCAGCCAGCCGAGTCGCCAGCCGGTCATCGAGAAGTACTTCGAGAAGCTGTTGATCGAGATCACGTCGTCGCCGTGCGCGAGCGCACTGTGGCCGAAACGATCGTCATAGCTCAGGCCGAGGTAGATCTCGTCGACCATCGTGAAACCGCCGCGTGCGCGCACGGCGGCCACGATGCGGCCCATCTCCTGCGGGTCGATGGAGGTGCCGGTGGGGTTGGAGGGCGAGGCCAGCAGCACGCCGCGCGTGCGCGGCGTCCAGGCCGCCTCGACGCCGGCCGCATCCAGCTGGAAACGCTGTTCGGGCCCGCTGGGCAGCAGCACCGGCACGCCGTCGGCGGCGGCGACGAAGTGGCGGTTGCAGGGGTAGCTCGGGTCGGGCATGAGTACTTCGTCGCCGGTGTCCACGAGCGCCAGGCAGGCGAGCTGCAGCGCGGCCGAGGCGCCGGCGGTGACGACGATGCGCGAGGGGGCGATGTCCAGTCCGAAGCGCTGCGCGTACCAGCCGCTGATGCGCTCGCGCAGCGCCGGCAGCCCGGTGGCATCGGTGTACTGCGTGCGGCCGTCGCGAAGCGCGCGCTCGGCGGCCTCGCGCACCAGCGGCGGCGCGGTGAAGTCGGGCTCGCCGATGTTCAGGAAGATCATCGGCCGCTCTCGGCACGCGGGCGAACGCGCGAGCTCCGTTGCTGCCTTGGCGCACTCCAACACGTAGAAGGGCTCGATGTGGTCGAGCCGAGCCGCCGTGCGCATGGTCCTCAGCGCCGCGCCGCGCGCGCGGCCTGCACCTCGACGGGCCGCAGATCGGCAGCCGCCTTGTCGAGCACGCCGTTGACGTACTTGTGGCCGTCGGTGCCGCCGAAGTTCTTCGCCAGCTCCACCGCCTCGTTGATGGCCACCTTGTAGGGCACGTCGATGCAGTGCTTGAGCTCGTAGGTGCCGATCATCAGCACGCCGTGCTCGACGGGAGAGAGCTCGGTGGTCTTGCGGTCCACGTGTTTGGCCAGCAGCGCATCGATGTCGGCGGCCTCGGCGATGCAGCCGTGCAGCAGCGCGTCGAAATGAGCCGCGTCGACTTCGGAGAAGCCTTCCTGCTCGCGCATGTGGGCGTCGATCACGCCGGCGTCGCCGCCGCCGAGCAGCCACTCGTACAAGCCCTGCAGCGCCGCCTCGCGCGAGCGCCGGCGCGCCGAGGGCGGCCGGTTGCCGGCCGGGCGCGGCTTCTTCTTCGGGGGCGTGGTCGGTTCGGTCACGTGAGGTCTTCCAGCAGGTTGGCCATCTCGATGGCCACGCGGGCCGCGTCGCGGCCCTTGTCTTCCGCGCGCGCCCAGGCCTGCGCCTCGTTCTCGACGGTGAGGATGGCGTTGGCGATCGGCACGTGGTGGTCGAGCGAGACCCGCGTGACGCCTGCGCCGCTCTCGTTGGCGACCAGCTCGAAGTGATACGTCTCGCCGCGGATGATGCAGCCCAGCGCCACCAGCGCGTCGAAGTCGTCGCTCTCGGCCAGGGCGTTCAGCGCCAGCGGCACCTCCAGCGCGCCCGGCACGGTGACGTGGCGAATGTGGCGTTCGTGGACACCCAGGCGCTTGAGCTCCTCGAGGCAGCTCTGCGCGAGCTTGTCCGTCAGCGCGGCATTGAAGCGCGCCTGCACGATGCCGATGCGCAGGTCGCGCCCGTCGATCTCGGCACTGTCGCCCTTGTCAGCGTCCTGCATGGTTGGCTTTCGGTTCGAGGGTCATTCTTTGGCGGACACGAAGCCGGTGACTTCGAGCCCGTAGCCGGTCATGCTGGGCATGCGGCGCGGGCTGCCGAGCAGCCGCATCTTCGCGATGCCCAGCTCGCGCAGGATCTGCGCGCCCACGCCGTAGGTGCGCAGGTCCATCTGGGCGCGCACCGGCGGGGCGTCGGCGCGCGGGCCGGTGATCTGCGGCAGCAGCGATGCGACGTCTTCGCCGCAGTTCAGCAGCAGCGCCGCGCCGCGCGGGCTGGCCTGGATCGCGGCCAGCGCCTTCGGCAAGGGCCACGAGTGGCCGCAGTTCCCGGTGTCCAGCAGGTCGAGCACCGACAGCGGCTCGTGCACGCGCACCAGCACCTCGTCCTGCGGCGTCCAGGTGCCGTGCGTCAGTGCCAGGTGCAGCCCGCCGGTGCGGTCGCGGAAGGCGGTGCACTGGAACTCGCCCTGCGCAGTGGACAGCCGGCGCGCACCGGCCCGCTCGATCAGCGACTCGTTGCGGCTGCGGTACTCGATCAGGTCGGCGATGGTGCCGATCTTCAGCTGGTGCTCGCGCGCGAACTCGATCAGGTCGGGCAGGCGCGCCATCGTGCCGTCGTCCTTCATGACCTCGCAGATCACCGCGGCCGGTGTCAGGCCGGCCATGCCGGCGAGGTCGCAGCCCGCTTCGGTGTGGCCGGCGCGCATGAGCACGCCGCCGTCCTGCGCCTGCAGCGGGAAGATGTGGCCGGGCTGCACCAGGTCGGCTGCGGTGGCATTTCGCGCCACGGCGGCCTCCACGGTGCGCGAGCGGTCGGCCGCCGAGATGCCGGTGGTCACGCCCTCGGCCGCCTCGATCGACACGGTGAAGGCGGTGCCGGTCTTCTGGCCGTTGCGGGAAGTCATCGGCACCAGGTTCAGCCGCTCGCAGCGCTCGCGCGTGAGCGTCAGGCAGATCAGGCCGCGGCCGAACTTCGCCATGAAGTTGATCGCCTCGGGCGTGACGTGGTCGGCGGCGAGCACCAGGTCGCCCTCGTTCTCGCGGTCTTCCTCGTCGACGAGGATGACCATGCGGCCCGCGGCGAGCTCGGTGACGAGCTCCGGAATCGGTGAAATGGACATGGCGGAATTGTAGGTGGCGGGGTGCTGCGCCCCCGGGGAATCTGCCCGCGCCTTCAGTGGCGTGGCAGCGAGCCGCCGAGCATGCGCTCGACGTAGCGGGCGATCAGGTCGATCTCGAGGTTGACGCGATGCCCGGCACGCAGCTGGCCGAGCGTGGTGTTCTCGATCGTGTGCGGGATCAGGTTGATGCTGAACTCGCAGGATTCGGGCAGGTCGACGACCCGGTTCACCGTCAGGCTGACACCGTTGACGGTGATCGAGCCCTTGTAGGCCAGGAAGCGGGCCAGCGCCGGCGGCGCGCTGATGCGCAGCTCCCACGACTCGCCCACCGGCTCGAAGCTCGCGACGCTGCCGATGCCGTCCACATGGCCGCTGACGAGGTGGCCGCCCAGCCGGTCGTGCGCCCGCAGCGCCTTCTCGAGGTTGACGGCGCCGGGCTCGCCGAGGCCCGCGGTCTTGTCCAGGCTCTCCGCAGAGATGTCGATGCTGAATCGGCGGGCCGCCGGGTCGAAGCGGGTCACGGTCATGCAGGCGCCGTTCAGCGCGATGCTGTCGCCGAGTTGCACGTCGTCGAGGTAGCCGGCCGGTGCCTCGATCGTCAGGCGGCGGCCATGCGACGCGTCGGCGCCCAGCGCCTGCACGTCGACGATGCGGCCGAGGCCGGAAATGATGCCGGTGAACATGCCGCCATTGTCGCAGGCTGCCGCCTGGCGGCAGTCGCCTGCGCGTCAGAAGCGTTCGCGGCCGGAGGGGCGGGCGATCAGGCGCAGGTCGTCGCCGATGCGCTCGACGCTCAGGTAGCGCAGCTCCAGCGTGTCTTCCAGGCGCTCCAGCGGGCCGAAGGCCGCGAGTTCGCGCCCGGTGCCCAGCAGCCGCGGCGCCATGTAGACGAGGAATTCGTCGACCAGGTCTTCGCGCACCAGCGAGCCGTTGAGCTTGTGGCCGGCCTCGACGTGGAGTTCGTTGATGCCGCGCCGGGCCAGGTCGGCCAGCATCGCGACGAGGTCGACCTTGCCGCCGGCGCCGGGCGCAAAGGCGATCTCGGCTCCGCGTGCCTGCAGTGCGGCCTGGCGCGCGTCGTCGGGCTGGGCGGCGTAGATCAGCACCGCGCCGGGCGGGTCGAGCAACCTTGCCGTGAGCGGGGTCTCGAGCCGCGAATCGACCACCACGCGCAGCGGCTGGCGCGGCGTGTCGACCAGGCGCACGTCCAGCCGCGGGTCGTCGTCGTGCACCGTGCCCACGCCGGTGAGCACGGCGCTCGCGCGGCGCCGCCAGGCATGGCCGTCGGTGCGTGCCGCCGGGCCGGTGATCCACTGGCTCACGCCATTGTTCAGCGCCGTGCGGCCGTCCAGCGACACGGCGACCTTCAGGCGCACCCAGGGCCGGCCACGCACGATGCGCGAGAAGAAGCCGATGTTCAGCTCGCGCGCTTCATCGGCGAGCAGGCCTTCGTCGACGGCGATTCCGGCCGCGCGCAACCGCGCCGCACCCTGGCCGGCGACCTGCGGGAACGGGTCTTCGAGCGCCATCACCACACGGCCCAGGCGCGCAGCGATCAGCGCGTCGCAGCACGGCGGCGTGCGGCCATGGTGGGCGCAGGGCTCGAGCGTCACATAGGCGGTGGCGCCGTGCACGATCTCGTGGCGCGACTCGGCATCGCGCAGCGCCATCACCTCCGCATGCGGCCCGCCAGCCTGTTGAGTGCGGCCGCGGCCGATCACGCGGCCGTCCGGCGCGACGATGACGCAGCCCACGCGCGGGTTCGGCTCGGTCAGGCCGACCGACTGCGCGGCCAAGGCCAGGGCCTCGTGCATTGGCGTGAGGAAGTCGGGCGCGGTCATGGGTGGCGGGTGGGGTCGGCCCCGCATTCTGAAGGATCAACGCGGCAGCAGGCGCGCGGCCGCGAGCGCTGGATCGCTGGCGGCGATCAGCGTGGCAAGCATCACCTGTTGCGGCTCACCCGCGCGGTCGAGCCAGCGCACGCTGACGTCGACGGCGCGTGCGTTCGGCACCGCGGTGTCATCGACAAGGCGCTCGACGGCGTAGCGCGGGCTGCCGAGTTCGTCGGGCTCGATGGTGTAGGCCGCGCCGACGATGGCGTCGTAGGCCGCTGCGCTGCCCGCGATGCCGATCTGCACGAAGCCGCGCAGGCGTTCGAGGTCCTGCTGTGCCAGCCGCGTGGCCTCGCTGCGCTGGCGGGCCAGTTCGGCATGCTGGCGCAGTTCGGGCTGCAGGCGGATCACGGCGAGCAGGCCCAGCGTCATCACCAGAAAGGCGACGAGCATCTCGACCAGGGTGAAGCCCCTTTGGTGTCGCGACATATCGGATGGCATGGCCAGCTCCTCGTGGGTTGGGGGTCAGAAGTCGCGCCAGCTGCCGGGCAGGCGCACGAAGCTGCCCTGGCGTGTGCGAAGGGCATCCAGAACGTCGGGGTCGATCGCGAGGTCGAGCGAGCTGTCACCCGCCGCTGTGCCCTCGCTGATCAGCGCTCCTCGCACCACCGCGGCGGGTGCGGTCCATGCGAGGCCTTTGCCGTACAGCACGCCATGAAGCACGACATTGCCCTGCAGGCGGATCGCTCCGTCGGCGACGATGAGCATCGGCTTCTGTGGCGAGCCCAGGGTCATCGGGCCTTGCAGCAGCAGATCGCCCGGTATCGACACCAGCGTGATGCCGCGTGCCGCCGCGGCGGCCAATGCAGCGCTGCAATCGCTCTGGCAATCGAGTCGGTGCACGGCGGGTTGACGCTTCCACGCCGAAGGCGACAGGCCGAAGAATCCGACGAAGAAGTCGTGCGCCTCGATGCCGGCACTGCGCACCGTCAACGCCGCCGAGGGCGGTACCGGCAGGGCCGGCTGCAGGGCGAACAGCGCCTCATGGCGCGCCGTGGCCGGGTCGCGGCCGCCGCCGCCGGGCCGGCACTCGCCCGCCCAGTGACTGCAGCCGATGGCGGCCACGCGCAGCACGCCGGGTTGCGGCCCGGCGGTCCAGCGCAGGCCAAAGGCGGCGCCGGCGTCGGGGCCGGTGGCCGGGCCCAGATCCGCCGCAGCGTCGGCCGGGCAGGCGCAGCTCCAGCCGTTCGGACCATGCAGGCAGGCCGGCTGCAACGCGCGCGGTGTCAGCGCCGGCACGCTCGTGTCCAGGTGACGCTCGCGGTAGGTCTCGGTGGCCAACGCCGAGGGGCGGCAGTCGGGGCCGAGCCGCTCGCTCGAATTGAGCAAGGCGAGGGCCCACTCGAGCCCGGCATCCGCGGCCTCGAACGCCGTTGTCGACTGCGTCTGGTTGGCCGACTGGCGTAGCTCCAGCAGCGTATTGCGGTTGGCGGCCAGCAGCACCGGCAGCATCGCGCCGAGCAGCATCAGCGTGACGGCGAGCGTTGTCGCGCCGCGTTGCGGGTGGCGAAAGGGAGAGCGCTTCATGGTCATCCTCAGGCAGGGCAGGCGCCGATGACGCCGTCGTTGCGGATCCGCACTTCGCTGTCGAGCCTGCGCTGCAGCGAGGCGTCGTCGGAGGCGCGCGCCGTGATGCTCACGTGCAGGCTGCGCAGCTCGAGCTGGGCCTCGCAGCTCGTGCTGCCGGTGGGGCAGGGGCGGGCGCAGTGGTCGAGCAGCGACACCGTCTGCACTCGTGGCTGCACGCTGAACGCGGTGACCTGCAGCGTGCCGGCATCGGTCAGCGCCTGCCAGTTGCCGGCGCCGAGCAGCAGCTCGATCACGCCGCTGCGCAGGCGCAGGCCGAACTGCTCGTTGCTGTCGAGCAGCTGGTTCTCGACCGTGTCGCGCGAGTACGCGAAGCGCGCCGCGTCGGAGGCGGCCGAGGCCGGCGCGAAGGCGGCGTACGGGTTGGCGACTGCGCCGGACGCGGCGGCGGCCGCCATGGCGACGGTCGGATCGGTCCAATGGCCCGCTCGCCGCAGGTCGCGCGTGATCACGTCGCTGGCGCTGCGCAAGTCCTGCATCAGTCGCATGGCGGCGGTGGCGCTGCGGTGTTCGCGCCACTGGCCGACGAGCACCGAGAAGCCCGCGGCGGTAATGAACAGGCCGATCGCCAGGCCGATCATCAGTTCGACCAGCGACAGTCCGCGTTGGTGGAGGCGTGGCATGGCGGCCTCCATGCTCAAAGGCTCCAGCAGCGGCGATTCGCTGCCGGCGGGTTGGCCACGCTGTCGTCGGCGCCCGAGGCGCGCGTGATCACGGCGCCGTCGACCACCAGCTTGAGATGGCGACATTCACCGTCGCGGGCTTGCGCACCGCTGGCCCGCGCCACGACCTCGTAGCGCGACTCGTCGGCGGCGATCATCTCCAGTGCGTAGTGGCCGGAGCTCGTCTGCGCCGGCTGGCGCAGCTGCGCCAGGGTGGCGTAACCGCGATGGTTGACGAACCAGCGCTCCTGCGAGATCTGCACTTGCGTCAGCGCGACCAGTGCATCGGTGCGCCGCGCCTTCTGCAGGCTGCCCTGGAAGCTCGGGTAGGCGATGCTGGACAGCACGCTGGCAATGCCCAGCACGCTAAGCACCTCGATCAGCGTGAAGCCGCGCGAGCGACGGCCGAGGGTGGACGAATGCTGCATGGTGGTTCCCTTTCAGCAGGCGCGGTAGCCGGGCACGGAAGCGAGCGGTGAGCAGCTGCGCACCCGGCCCATGACGTTGACGACGTGGTGGATGGCGCGGCCATCTCTGGCGACGACGCGCCAGGTGGCGCTCGGCGTGGCGGTGCCGTGCTGCGGGTCGAAGGCGATCGAGGCGCTGTTCGACTGGACTGCGATGCGGTCGGCCGCCGTCCAGCCCACGCTGCGCAGCAGCGATCCGCCGGCGGCGCAATGGCCGCTGCCGTCGGCCGCACAAGTGCATTGGTCGGCCGCGCCGGTGTGCACGACATAGCAGTTTGCGGCCGCCTGCCAGCTCACCCGCACGACGCGATTGCGGGCGATGGACTCGTTGCGGGCGAGCTGCAGATCGGCGGCGAGCTGGCTCGCACCGGCTTCGAGCCGGCGATGGTCGATCAGGCGGCCGAGGCTCGGTGCTGCTGCGGTGGCCGCCGTGGCGATGATCGCCACGACCACGGCGGCCTCGATGAGGCTCAGTCCGCGCTGGGGGTGATGTGCTTGCATGCCGTGCTCCGTTTGAAACGATGCACGGACTGTAGAAATCGGGCGCGCCTTGCGCGTCCCGCACAGGGGCGAACAGACCGGCCCCGCTGCGGGGCGCCCAGGCCGGGTTCCCCCGGGCGGGGGATCCGCCTCAAATGTCCCGGATCAGCTGCCGGAACTCGTCCACGTCCTCGAAGCTGCGGTACACGGAGGCGAAGCGGACGTAGGCCACCTTGTCGATGCGCTTGAGCTCGCGCATGACGAGTTCACCCAGGCGGGTGGAGGCCACCTCCTTGGCGCCGCTGTTGAGCAGCTTTTCCTGGATGCGCTCGACCGCGGCGTCTATCTGCTCCACGCTCACCGGCCGCTTGCGCAGCGCCAGCGCCATCGAGGCGCGCAGCTTGGCGAGTTCGAAGTCGGCCCGCGTACCGTCCTTCTTGACCACCGAGGGCAGCGCGATCTCTGCCCGCTCGTAGGTGGTGAATCGCTTGTCGCAGGACTGGCAGCGCCGCCGGCGGCGCACGACGTCACCCTCGTCGGACTCGCGTGTCTCGACGACCTGGGTGTCTTCGTGGCTGCAGAAGGGGCAGCGCATGCCGTGCCGGTGGCCGCGTCAGCGGTAGACCGGGAAGTCCTTGGTCAGCGCCGCGACCTTGGCGCGCACGGCGGCGATGTTCGCTTCGTCATGCGGCTTGTCGAGCACGTCAGCGATCAGGTTGGCGGTCAGCCGCGCCTGATCTTCCTTGAAACCGCGCGTGGTCATCGCCGGCGAACCGAGGCGGATGCCGCTGGTCACCATCGGCTTCTGCGGGTCGTTCGGGATGCCGTTCTTGTTGCAGGTCATGTGTGCCATGCCGAGGATGGCTTCCGCTTCCTTGCCGGTCAGGCCCTTGGGTCGCAGGTCGACCAGCATCACGTGGCTCTCGGTGCGCCCGCTGACGATGCGCAGGCCGCGCGAAACGAGCGTCTCGGCCATCGCCGCGGCATTCTTCACCACCTGCTGCTGGTAGACCTTGAACTCGGGCGACAGCGCCTCCTTGAAGGCGACCGCCTTGCCGGCGATCACATGCATCAGCGGGCCGCCCTGGATGCCGGGGAAGATCGCGCTGTTGACCTTCTTGGCGATCTCGTCGCCACGCATCAGGATCAGGCCGCCGCGCGGGCCGCGCAGCGTCTTGTGCGTGGTCGTGGTGACCACGTCGGCGTGTGGCACCGGGTTCGGGTAGACGCCCGCGGCGATCAGGCCGGCATAGTGCGCCATGTCGACCATGAAGTAGGCGCCGATCGCCTTGGCGACCTTGGCGAAGCGCTCGAAGTCGATGCGCAGGGCGTAGGCCGAGGCGCCGGCGATGATCAGTTTCGGCTTGTGCTCGTGCGCGAGGCGCTCCATGGCGTCGTAGTCGATCTCTTCCTTGGCGTTCAGCCCGTAGGAGACGACCTTGAACCACTTGCCGCTCATGTTCAGCGGCATGCCGTGGGTGAGGTGGCCGCCTTCGGCCAGGCTCATGCCCATGATGGTGTCGCCGGGCTGCAGCAGGCCGAAGAACACACCCTGGTTGGCCTGCGAGCCGGAGTTCGGCTGCACATTGGCATGTTCGGCGCCGAACAGCTGCTTGGCGCGGTCGATGGCGAGTTGCTCGACCACATCGACGTTCTCGCAGCCGCCGTAATAGCGGCGGCCCGGGTAGCCCTCGGCGTACTTGTTGGTGAGCTGCGAGCCTTGCGCGGCCATCACTGCGGGAGACGCATAGTTCTCCGAGGCGATCAGCTCGATGTGGTCTTCCTGGCGCTGGTTCTCGCGCTGGATGGCGGCCCAGATCTCCGGATCGATGTGGGCGACGGTGGAAACGGAACGGTCGAACATGTTGGCAGTCCTTGACAGCGGAAGTACCCGGGGCCGGCCGCAGGGGTTGCGGTCGCAGGGCTGCCCAGGCGAACGGCGGATCCGGCGCCCGCAGCGGCAGGCTCCGACCACGCTTCCCGGTGGTTCACCACCTCAGGCCCCAGGGCGGGGCCGCATCGCCAGTCGCGCGGTCTCGCCAGTGTAGCGGAGCCGCGCCGGCGCTTCAGCGCAGGTAGGCGACCTGCTCCGGAGCTTCGGCATCGCGCGCCGGCGCCACGGCCGGCTGCGCTTCGGGTCGCTGCGCTGCAGAGGCAGCCGCGGCCGGCGCCGACACCGAGATCAGCGCGACGTTGGCCGGCACCGACTTGCCGCCGGCCACCATGCGCAGATTGTTCTGTTCGGCAAGCACCTTGCCGGCATAACCGCCGTCGTCCTCGAGATTGGCCGCGCCCACGTAGTAGCGCAGGCCGGCCTCAAGGCTGCCCGCGCGCGCGATGCACTCCTTGAGCACCTGCACGCCGACGCGCAGGTTGGTCACCGGGTCGAACGCCGCCAGATTGCCGCCGAAGGCCTCGTACTTGTCGTCGTGGATCTTCGTCATCACCTGCATCAGGCCCTGAGCGCCGACGGTGCTCTGAGCGAACGGGTTGAAGCTCGATTCCACGGCCATGATGGCCAGGATCAGCGTCGGGTCCAGCCCGGCGCGCTGGCCGACGTTCCAGGCTTCCTGAACGAGGCGACTGATCGGCTCCGGCGCGACGCGGTAGCGGCGCGAGATCCAGTGCGCCACGGCGGCCTGCTGGCGGGTGAGTTCCTTCGGATCGGTGGCCGTGGCGCGGCTGATCGCGTCGGGCTCACTCAACTGGGCTGCCAGCAGTTCAGCCGGCTCGGCCCGCGCTTCGTGACGCGCCTGCAGCCAGCCCAGTACCGTGGTTTCGGCAGCGTGCCGGAACTCGGGCTTGCCGAAGGTAAACACCGCGGCGGCCACGAGCAGCAGCCCGAGCAGCGCCAGCATGTTGTGGCTGACTTCGAGCAGGCCGTGCCCGACGTCCTTCAGGAACACCGTGGCCGACTCGCCGATGGCATCGCGCACCTGGCGGGCACGCGTCGAGCATCGATTCAGCGTTGTCATGTCACTCCTTCTGTTCAGGCCGCCGGCCCCGCAGGGCGACCCCGGCAGACAGCCTGGGGCGACGGTGATAATCCTCGGCCGGAGATCGGGTGCCGTCTTGCGCGGCGTCTTCCGGCAGCGATTCGAACCTGGGTTCGACTGTGGCAGCGGCTCGGCTGCTTCACTATCCCTGCACCATGGGGTTCGGGTTATCCCTTGTTGGTGCGAACGGGCCGAATTCTAGGAAGCCTTTTCATAACTGGTCAAGGTTATGACATCGATCTGTAATTACTTTTCAGTATGAAGTACCGAGATCTCCGTGAGTTTGTTGACGGTCTGGAGCGGCTCGGCGAGCTCAAACGCGTCGCAGAGCCAGTCTCCGCGCGGCTCGAGATGACAGCGGTCAGTGACTCCGTGCTGCGCGCTGGCGGGCCGGCACTTTTTTTCGAATCGCCTGTCGGTTACAAAATTCCGGTGCTCGCGAACCTGTTCGGCACTCCGAAGCGGGTGGCTCTGGGGATGGGTGCCACCGAGGTAAGCGAACTGCGCGAGGTGGGGCAGTTGCTGGCTCGCCTGAAGGAGCCGGAGCCGCCCAAGGGCCTGAAGGACACCGGCCGCTTGTTACACATGATGAAGGCGGTGTGGGACATGAAGCCGGCGTCGGTGCGCCAGGCACCCTGCCAGGAGACGGTACTGGAAGGCGCCGACATCGACCTGGCCCGCCTGCCGGTGCAGACCTGCTGGCCGGGAGACGCCGGGCCGCTGATCACCTGGGGGCTGGTCGTCACGCGGGGGCCGCAAGGCGGCCCGAAGGCGAGGTCGCGCCAGAACCTGGGCATCTATCGCCAGCAGGTCATCGGCCCGCGCCAGGTGATCATGCGCTGGCTGGCCCATCGCGGAGGTGCACTCGATTTCCGGGAGTTCGCGCTGGCCAAGCCGGGGCAGCCGTTCCCGATCGCCGTGGCCCTGGGAGCTGATCCGGCCACCATCCTGGGTGCCGTGACTCCGGTGCCCGATACGCTGTCGGAATACCAGTTCGCCGGCCTCTTGCGCGGCAGCCGCACCGAGGTGACCGACAGCGCCGTCGGCGACGCGGGCGTGATGCTTCAGGTGCCGGCGAGCGCCGAGTTCGTGCTCGAGGGGCGTATTCCGGTGGCCGATTCCGGCTGGACCGGCCACAGCGAGCACGGCGTGCCGATGAAGGAAATCAACGGCTACCTGCATGCGCTCGAAGGCCCGTTCGGCGACCACACCGGCTATTACAACGAGCAGGACTGGTTCCCAGTGCTCGAGCTGACGCGCATCACGCACCGGCGCGACCCGATCTACCACTCCACCTACACCGGCAAGCCGCCGGACGAACCCGCCGTGCTGGGCGTGGCACTCAACGAAGTGTTCGTGCCGATCCTGCAGAAGCAGTTTCCGGAGATCGTCGACTTCTACCTGCCGCCCGAAGGCTGCAGCTACCGCATGGCGATCATCAGCATCCGCAAGGCCTATCCGGGACACGCCAAGCGGGTGATGTTCGGTCTGTGGAGCTTCCTGCGCCAGTTCATGTATACCAAGTTCATCGTCGTCACCGACGACGACGTCGACATCCGCCGCTGGGACGAGGTGATCTGGGCCATCACCACCCGCATGGACCCGGTGCGCGACACCACGCTGGTGGGCAACACGCCGATCGACTACCTCGACTTCGCGTCGCCGGTCAGCGGCCTCGGCGGCAAGATGGGCCTGGATGCAACCAACAAGTGGCCGGGCGAGACTTCGCGGGAGTGGGGGCGCTCGATCCGCATGGACGCGGCGGTCGAGCAGCGCGTGGCAGGCATCGTCTCGAGCCTCACGGGGCGCCAGCCATGACAAGAGGAAACACGAACGCAGATCGTGCTTGAACTCGGGCGTGACATGGCCTAGCTTTGGAGAACCTGCATGCAGGTAAACCCAATGGCGCAGTCCCTGCGCGCCAGGAGCCCCGGACCACTTTCCTCCGGAGCCCCGAACCGGTGGCGTCAGCCACCCGCCCCTCCCACCTCTGGTCGGGAGGGGTTTGTCTTTGTGGGCGGCCCATTTGTCGGCTGTCGCTCCAACAGCAGCCCTTCATGGACGGCCACCCGCTCGAGCGCTTCCTCGAACCGGGCGCGAGAAGCGGCAGTCACCTGACCCAGGTAGTTGTGCAGCGCTGCGTCCGCCGCGCTGCGGTGGGCGCACTCGGCACTGTAGGCCTCGAAATGCGAGAGCTGCATGAGCAACTCGGCGATGTGTCTCGGGCATTCGCAGGCGATGGTGGTCGACAGACCGGCGATGTCGGCCAGCGCCGCGTCATCCCAGCGCCGTGGCCGGGCGGACTCGGCCGCAGGCCAGTCGGCACGTGCCGGTGCAGTGGCCAGCAGCGAGGATCGATCGGTGCTGTCGAGGCCCTGCAGCCATTGGCCGAGCGCGGCGTCTGAAGGTGGCTCGCGAAGCAGCGCCAGGCCGTCAGAGGCGAGTTGCTCGCACACTGATTCGCTGGCGAAGCGGAACACGACCGCGGTGCGCACGGAGCGTGGCACGGCGCGACGCCACAACGTCGGCCAGTCGTCCTGAAGGGTGGGGGCCTGCACCAGCAAGAGATCCACCGCCGCATCGCCGAGTCCTGCCACGGCGTGGGCGAGGTCGTCGAACGGGCCGAGCACTTCCAGCGGGCGATTCAGCCGGCGCCGCAGAGCCGGCCGCTCCAGGCGGCGCGCCAGCGCCGCACCCACCACGGCGACGCGCCACGACGGGCTCGCCACGGCAGGAGCCGCGTCGCCCAGCGTGCCGGTGACAGCGCCGGCGTGCGTGGCGGCAACTGCCCGCAGCTGCGCCATGTCCAGCCCCGCCAGGCTGCCGATCGCGTGGCCGAGTTCGGTCAGTTGCTTGAGCAGCGCGATGTGGCGCACGTCGGCGGCGCTGTACAGGCGCTGGCCGCTCGGCGTCTGGGCCGGCGACGAGATCCGATAGCGCCGCTCCCAGACCCGCAGTGTCGCCACGGGCATGCGCACCATGCGCGCAACCGCGCCGCTGCGGTGACGGGGTTCATGGTCAGGATCGGAAGAGTCGCGCATCGCAGGGCAGAGTGAAGTCGAATTGACCTCGATTATCAGGGTCAGTTGGCCGGTGTTTCAATCAATGACCTCACTCTGACGCGGTGAGTCCGTATCCTGCCGGCATGGCAATCAGCGATCGGGTGGGGCGTGTGGCCGTGGTCGGCGCCGGGCTGGCGGGTGCCGTGTGCGCACGACAGCTCTCCTTCGCAGGCTGGCGGGTGCAGGTGTTCGACAAGTCGCGGGGCGCTGGCGGGCGGCTCGCAACGCGTCGTGCGTCATGGCAGGACGCTGCGGGGCAGTCGCGGACAACGAAGTTCGATCACGGCGCCGTCGGCTTTGCCGCCACGACGCCGGCGTTCCAGGCATTTGCGGAGCAGGCGTGCCGTGCCGGTTGGCTGGTGTCGTGGCGGCCCGTGGCCGCGTCGGGCACGAACGACCCGGGGCTGATGTACGTGCCAGTGCCGGACATGCCGCGGCTGACGCGCGAATTGCTCTCGGGCATCGACTTCTGCTGGGACACGCCGATCGATGCCGTGCAACGCAAAGACGACGGTTGGCAGCTGCGCAGCCGCGGCGAAGTGCAGCCGGGTCTGTTCCACGCGGTGATCCTGGCGATGCCGCCGGCCCAGTCGGCCGCGCTGCTGGCAGAGCACGCGCCGGGATGGGCGCAGCAGGCCGTGCAGGTGGACATGCAGCCGTGCTGGACCTTGATGGGGTTGGCCGACACGCCTTCCGCGGCGCCGTGGGACATCGCGCGGCCGCACCATCCAGTCATCGAACTGCTGTCGCGCAACGAGCGGCGCCCGGGCCGGGAACCGCAGGACGGCGAAGCCCACTGGGTGGCGCATGCCCGTGCCGATTGGAGCCGACAGCATGTCGAGCGGCCCGGCGACTGGGTGCAGGCCCGCCTGCAGGACGCGGTGGCGGAGTGCCTGGGCGAGCCGGTGCGCTGGCGGCATGCTGTGGTGCATCGGTGGCGTTATGCGCAGACCGGTCTGCCGCTGGCCGAATCTGGCGACTCCTGCTGGTGGAACGCCGCCTCGGGCCTCGGCGTGTGCGGCGACTTCCTCGGTGGCCTGGGCGCCGAGGGCGCGTGGCAGTCGGCCATGGCCCTGGTCGAGAAGATGCATTGGAACGCCGGGGCTCGCCCCGCGTCTCAACAGGTCGCGCATCCCGCGCGGGCCGAGCTTCAGCCCTCGGGCTGAGCCGGCATTGGGCTCACATCGCACAACGGAGATCAACATGCACAAGTACATTCCGCGTCGCGTATTCCTCATGACACTGGCCGCCTCGGGCGCGCTGATCGGCACGGGCGCGCGCGCCCAGGCGATGGTCGACGAGAAGGATGCGCAGGCCACCGCGCTCGGCTACGTGGCCGATGCCAAGCGCGTCGACAAGAAGAAGTACGCCAAGTACGCCGACGGCCAGCATTGCGCCACCTGTGCCCTGTACCAGGGCAAGGCCGCCGACAAGTCCGGCCCCTGCGGCATCTTCGCGGGCAAGCAGGTGGCCAGCGCCGGCTGGTGCAGCGCCTGGGCCAAGAAGGCGTGAGGCAGCACTTCGCTTCGTTCAAAGGCAACAAGGCGTCGTTGCCCGCCAAGCCCTGCGCCGCTTGCGGCAGGCCGATGAGCTGGCGACGCGCCTGGTCGCGCACCTGGGCCGAAGTGAAGTACTGCTCCGACGCCTGCCGGCGCAGCAAGGCCGCGCGTGGCTGAACTGCGTTCGCTCGTCGTCGTTCTGGGAGACCAGCTCGATCTCGAGGCGTCGGCCTTCGACGGTTTCGACGCGGGCTGCGATGCGGTCTGGATGGCCGAGGTGGCGGAGGAATCCACTCATGTGGCCTCCAGCCTGCAGCGCACCGCGCTGTTCCTCTCGGCCATGCGCCACTTCGCTGCGGCCCTGCGCGAAGCGGGCCTGCCGCTGCACTACACCGCGCTCGACGCCGACGGCAACCGGGGCAGCCTCGCGGCGCAACTGCGTGCGGACATCGCCACGCTGCGCCCGCAACGGCTGGTGGTCACGGCGCCCGGCGAGTGGCGCATCCTGCAGGCGCTGCGCGGTGTGGCCGAGTCCAGCGGGTTGCCGCTGGACATCCGCGAAGACCGCCATTTCTTCGGCAGCATTCGCGAGTTCGCCGCGCACGCGAAGGGCCGCAAGTCGCTGCGGCTGGAATACTTCTACCGCGAACAGCGCGTGCGCCATCGGGTGCTGATGGATGGCAAGGAGCCGCTGGGCGGCGAGTGGAACTTCGACGCCGACAACCGCGCGGCCTTCGGCCCCGAAGGCCCTGGCCGTTTGCCGCCGCGCAGCCGCTTCGCGCCGGACGCGATCACGCGCGAGGTCATCGCGCTGGTGCGCGAACGGTTCGCTTCTCATCCGGGCCGGCTCGACGACTTCGCCTGGCCGGTCACGCGCGAACAGGCCTTGCGGGCGCTGCACGACTTCATCGAACACCGCCTGCCGCACTTCGGCCGCCACCAGGACGCGATGTGGCCCGGCGAGCCGTGGCTGTTCCATGCCCATCTTTCTGCTGCGCTGAACCTGAAGCTGCTCAACCCGCGCGAGGTCGTCGCGGCCGCGGAGGCCGCCTACCACGCCAGGCGCGCGCCGCTGGCCAGCGTGGAGGGCTTCGTGCGGCAGATCCTCGGCTGGCGCGAGTACGTTCGTGGCATCTACTGGACGCAGATGCCGGGCTACCTCGAACGCAATGCGCTGGGCGCGCAGGAAGACCTGCCTGCCTGGTACTGGAGCGGCGACACGGACATGGCCTGCCTGCGCGACGCGATCACGCAGACGCTGCAGCACGGTTATGCCCACCACATCCAGCGGCTCATGGTGACCGGCCTGTTCGCGCAGATGTACGGCGTGCAGCCGCGGCAGGTGCATGCCTGGTACCTGGCTGTCTATGTCGATGCCGTGGAGTGGGTGGAGCTGCCCAACACCCTGGGCATGAGCCAGTTCGCCGATGGCGGCCTGATGGCCAGCAAACCCTACGTGGCCACCGGCAAGTACATCGAGCGCATGAGCCCGCACTGCGCCGGTTGCCGCTACGACCCGGCGCAGCGCAGCGGCGACAGCGCTTGCCCCTTCACCACGCTGTACTGGGACTTCCTGATGCGTCACGAAGCTTTGCTGGCGAAGAACCCACGCATGGTGCTGCAGGTGAAGAACCTGGCGCGCATGGACGGTCCGCAGCGGGCCGCGGTGGTGCAGCGCGCGCAAGCCATCCGACGCGGCGACGTCGGCTGCCGCAGCAAGACGTTGCGTGCCGCGCCGGCCGAAACCGATCCGCTCGACCTGCAGGAAACGCTGCCATGAACAACATGGCCCTCGTCACCGGCGCCGGCGGCGGCATCGGGCGTGCGCTGGCCGCGCAACTCAGCGCCCAAGGCCGACGCGTGGTGGCCGTGGGTCGCGACGCCGCGAGGCTGGCCGAGGTGCCGGCGGTGCTGCGCATCGCCGCCGACACCACCACGCCGGAAGGCGCGGCGCTGGCCTTTGCCGCCTGCCGTGAGGCGCTCGGCGAAGCGCCCGCGCAACTCGCGCATTGCGTGGGCAGCACGCTGATCGCGCCGCTGCAGCGCACGCGCATCGAGGCCTATCGCGAGCTGATGCGGGTGAACCTCGACAGTGCGGTGTTCGTGCTGCAGGCCTGGCTTGCCGAACTGAAGGGTGAGGCGGGCGCGGCGGTGTTCGTGAGTTCGGTGGTGGCGCGCATCGGCGTGGCCAACCACGAGGCGATCGCGGCGGCCAAGGGCGGCGTCGAGGCGCTGGTGCGCAGCGCCGCGGCCACGCATGCCGGGCAGGGCGTGCGCGTCAACGCGGTGGCACCGGGTTTGACCGAGACGCCGATGACCGCAGCCATGCTCAAGCTGCCGGCGATGCGTGAGGGCGCGGCACGCCAGTACCCGCTGGGCGGCGTGCAGACTGCGGAGCAGGTGGCCGAGGTGATGGCCTGGCTGCTCGGCGAGGGTGCGCAGCGCCTGACGGGCCAGGTGATCGCCGTGGACGGTGGTTTCACCAGCGTGCGCCCGCTGGTGAAGTGAGGCGGAGCGGGCGTCGGCGCCCGCCGCGTCAGCGCCGGTGGCCGAGCCGGTGCGACACCTCGGCGGCAGCATCGCGCACCGCGGCGGCCAGCGGCGAATCCCAGGTGGCGGCGAACGTGTCCTCGTGGCCGAGCGCGGTGATCACCAGCGCCGGCCGGCCCTCGTGGTCGAAGGCGGCTGCGCTGAACGCGTTGACGCCCGGGATCGGCCGCCCCAGCGCACGCGCCACGCCGTGGCGGCGCACCTCGGCGGCGATGGACTCGAGTTCGCGGTCGATGTCCTTCACCGCCGTGCGGTCGGCACGGCGCGGCTCGCCCACCGGCCCGGCCAGCACCTCCTTCACCGTGCGCGGCGGCAGCACGGCGGCGAATGCGCGGCCGGTGGCCGTGCCCAGCACCGACATCACCGAGCCGGCGCGCATGTTCACGTGCAGCGGCTGGCTGCCTTCGATCACACGCACGATGGTCGGTCCGAAATTGGCCCACACGGCAATCGCCACCGTCTGGTCGATCGCCTGCGACAGCGCCTCGGCCACCGGCCCCGCCGCCTTGATCGGGTCGAGCTGGTGCAGGCAGGCCAGGCCGAGCTGCAGCGCCGCCGGGCCGAGCGCGTAGCGCCCGCTGGTGCCGTCCTGCTCGATCAGGCCGAGCCGGCCGAAACTCACCAAGTAGGGATGCGCCCGCGAGGCGGGCAGGTCGGCCGCGGCAGCCAGGTCCTTCAGCGACATCGGCGCGGCGTGCTGGCCCAGCGCGATGAGCAATCGCCCGCCGACCTCTACCGATTGCACCGCCCGCTGCTCGCGGTTGACGATTTGTTCCATGCAAACTAGTTTGACATAGCGCAACCTTGCCCGTAAAGTGCGAATGCGTTTGCAATGAACAAACAACGTGGCCGCCCGGCCACGGACTCCGGAGCCCCCATGAGCCAGAAGACCTTCGCCAGCCAGGCCGACCTCGAAGAGAAGAAGGTCAGCTTCACGAAGCTGTCCGACAACGCCTACGCCTACACGGCCGAGGGCGACCCGAACACCGGCATCATCATTGGCGACGACGCCGTGCTGGTGCTCGATACGCAGGCCACGCCGGTGATGGCGCAGGACGTGATCCGCCGCATCCGCGAGGTCACCGACAAGCCGATCAAGTACGTGCTGCTGACGCATTACCACGCGGTGCGCGTGCTCGGCGCGAGCGCCTATGCGCCGCAGCAGATCATCGCCAGCCAGGACACCTACGACCTGATCGTCGAGCGCGGCGAGCAGGACAAGGCCAGCGAGATCGGCCGCTTCCCGCGCCTGTTCCGCAACGTCGAGAGCGTGCCCGCGGGGCTGACCTGGCCGACGATGACCTTCACCGGCAAGATGACGCTGTGGCTGGGCAAGCTCGAGGTGCAGCTGCTGCAGCTCGGCCGCGGCCACACCAAGGGCGACACGGTGGCCTGGCTGCCGCAGCAGAAGATCCTGTTCAGCGGCGACCTGGTCGAGTTCGACGCCACGCCCTATGCGGGCGACGCCTACTTCAAGGATTGGCCGCAGACCCTCGACAACCTGGCTGCACTGAAGCCCGAGAAGCTGGTGCCCGGCCGCGGTGCCGCGCTGGTCACGCCCGAGCAGGTGCAGGCGGGCCTGTCCGGCACGAGGGCCTTCATCGCCGACGTGTACGAGAGCGTGAAGGCCGGCGTGTCCGCCGGCAAGGATCTCAACGCCGTCTACAAGGACACCTACGCGCGCCTGGCGCCGAAGTACGGCAAGTGGGTCATCTTCGACCACTGCATGCCCTTCGACGTGACGCGTTGCTACGACGAGGCCACGCAGTACCCCGACCCGCGCATCTGGACCGCCGAGCGCGACCGCCAGATGTGGGCCGCGCTCGAAACCTGAGGACATCCCGAGGAAACGCACCATGAGCATCCAGCGCATCCATCACGTCGCCTACCGCTGCCGCGACGCCAAGCAGACCGTCCAGTGGTACCGCGAGCACCTGGGCATGGACTTCGTGCTCGCCATCGCCGAGGACCAGGTGCCCTCGACGCACGCGCCCGACCCCTACATGCACGTCTTCATGGATGCGGGTGGCGGCAACATCCTGGCCTTCTTCGAGCTGCCGAACTCGCCGGCGATGGGCCGCGACGCCAACACGCCGGAGTGGGTGCAGCACATCGCCTTCAAGGTCGGCTCGATCGAGGAGCTCGAGGCCACGAAGGCCAAGCTGCAGGCCGCCGGCATCGAGGTGATCGGCCCGACCGACCACACGATCTTCAAGTCGATCTACTTCTTCGACCCGAACGGCCACCGCGTCGAACTCGCCGCCGACACCGCCACGGCCGAGATGAACGCGAAGCTCGACGCGGTGAAGTGGGACATGCTCGACGAATGGGCGCAGACCCGCCGTGCGCCCAAACACGCGGCCTGGATGCACGAGAAGGAATTCAAGGCCTGAGCCATGAGCCACTTCTGACGCCGCCACCGAGCCGCCCATGCTGAGCACCTACACCTACCCGCGCTATGCCCACCACCGCCCCGCCGAGATCGAACGGCCGGGCGAGGTGCCACGCCACCCGGTGATCGTCGTCGGGGCCGGCCCGGTCGGCCTGGCCGCGGCGATCGACCTCGCGATGCAGGGCACGCGCGTGCTGCTGCTCGACGACGACGACACCGTCAGCGTCGGCTCGCGCGGCCTGTGCTACGCCAAGCGCGCGCTGGAGATCCTCGACCGCATCGGCTGCGGCGACCCTGTGGTCGACAAGGGCGTGACCTGGAATGTCGGCCGTACCTTCTACGGCAACGACGAGGTGTTCCGCTTCAACCTGCTGCCCGAGGCCGACCACCACCGCCCTGGCATGGTCAACCTGCAGCAGTACTACCTCGAGGAATACCTCGTGAAGCGCGCCAGCGAGCTGCCCAACCTGGAGCTGCGCTGGAAGAACAAGGTGGTCGGCGTCACGCCTGCCGGCAACGGCGCACGCATCGAGGTCGAGGCCGCCGAAGGTCGTTATGCGCTCGATGCCGACTGGCTCATCGTCGCCGACGGCGCGCGCAGCCCGATCCGCCGCCAGCTCGGCCTGGACATCGAGGGCAAGGTGTTCCAGGACCGCTTTCTCATCGCCGACGTGGTGATGAAGGCCGACTTCCCGGCCGAGCGCTGGTTCTGGTTCGACCCGCCGTTCCATCCCGGGCAGAGCGTGCTGCTGCACCGCGAGGCCGACAACGTCTGGCGCATCGACTTCCAGCTCGGCTGGGACGCCGACCCCGAGGCGGAGAAGCAGCCCGAGCGCGTGATCCCGCGCATCCGCGCGATGCTGGGCCTGGAGCGCGAGTTCGAGCTCGAATGGGTCAGCGTCTACACCTTCCAGTGCCGGCGCATGCAGAGCTTCCGCCACGGCCGCGTGCTCTTCGTCGGCGACGCGGCGCACCAGGTCTCGCCCTTCGGTGCGCGCGGCGCCAACTCCGGCCTGCAGGACACCGACAACCTGGTGTGGAAGCTCAAGCTGGTGATGGACGGCAAGGCACCGGAGAAGCTGCTGGACACCTACAGCGACGAGCGTGTCTTCGCCGCCGACGAGAACCTGCTGAACTCGACACGCTCCACCGACTTCATCACGCCGAAGAGCCAGGTCTCGCGCGACTTCCGCAATGCGGTGCTGACGCTGGCGCGCGAACATGCCTTCGCGCGCGCGCTGGTCAACTCGGGGCGGCTGTCGGTGCCGGCGCACCTGACTGGCTCGGCGCTGAACACGCCGGATACCGAGACGTTCGAGGGTTCCATGCACCCCGGCGCACCGCTGGCCGACGCGCCCGTGCGGCACCAGGGGCGCGACGCCTGGCTGCTTGCGCACACCGGTCACCACTTCGCGCTGCTGCTGTTCGTGGCGAGCCCCGCCGATATCGACGCCGGCACGCGCGAAACGATCCATTCCCTGGCCGATGCCGCGATTCCAGTGCGCACGCTGATCGTCTCGCAGCTCGACGGCGATGCGCCGGCCGGTGCGACGCTGGTCGTCGATCACCAGGGCGTGGCCGCCAAGCGGCTGGACGCGCGTCCGGGCACCGCCTACCTGCTCCGGCCCGACCAGCACGTGGCCGCACGCTGGCGCCGGCTCGACGCAGCCGCGGTGCGCGCCGCGCTGGCCCGCGCCACCTGCAACGCCTGACCTTTCGCCGAGCCGACGATGGAACACCTCAACACCCGCCCCAACTTCGGCCGCCCCGGCCAGACGCCGCTGCATGCGTTCAGCCCGGGCGACGACTTCTACGAGATGCTGATCGAGACACACCGCGGCCTGTCCGACGAGGCCAGCCGGCTCGTCAACGCGCGCCTGGTGCTGCTGCTGGCCAACCACATCGGCGACCTGCGCGTGCTGCGAGAGGCGCTCGATGCGGCCCGCGCCGGTGTGCCGAGCGGCGAGTCGGCGCGATGAGCGCGGCGCTCGACGAGACGCACGATCCTTCGCTGCGCAGCTGGGTCGCTTCGGCCAACAACGCCGGCACCGACTTCCCGATCCAGAACCTGCCGCTGGGGCGCTTTCGCCGCAAGGGCAGCGAGGAGCCCTGGCGCTTCGGCGTGGCCATCGGCGACCAGGTGCTGGACCTGCGCCTGGCGGCGGAGCAATGCCCCTGGGGACGCGATGTGGCGCAGTGGCTGCAGCCATTGGCCGCCGGAGATCTGCTGGCCTTCATGTCGCTCGGGCCGGTCGCTCGGCGCGGCGTACGCAGCGCGCTGTCGGTGGCCTTGCGCGACGGCAGCGAGCAGGGGCCGTTTCTCGAGCTGTGCGTGCTGCCGCAAGCGGCCGTCGAGATGGCCTTGCCCTGCCGCATCGGCGACTACACCGACTTCTACACCGGCATCCACCACGCTACCGCGGTGGGCAAGCTGTTCCGCCCCGACAACCCGCTGCTGCCGAACTATCAATGGGTGCCCATCGGCTACCACGGCCGCGCCTCGTCGATCGGCGTGAGCGGCCAGCGCTTCCAGCGGCCGCTCGGCCAGGTGAAGGGCCCGAACGACGCGACACCGCGCCTGGCGCCGACCGCCCGGCTGGACCACGAGCTGGAGCTGGGGTTCCTCATCGGTGCCGGCAATGCGCTGGGCGAGCCGGTGCCGATCGCGAAGGCGGAGGACGCGCTGTTCGGCATCGTGCTGCTCAACGACTGGTCGGCGCGCGACGTGCAGGCCTGGGAGTACCAGCCGCTCGGTCCTTTCCTGTCGAAGAACTTCGCGACCACGATCTCGCCCTGGGTGGTCATGCCCGAGGCGCTGGCGCCGTTCCGCGTACCTTTCGAGCGCCCCGCCGGCGACCCGCAACCCTTGCCCTATCTCGACTCGGCGGCCAACCGCGCCGCCGGCGCCTTCGACATCACGCTCGAGGTGTCGATCCAGACGCCGCGCATGCGCGAAGCCGGCCTGCCGCACGAGCGCCTGATGCAGTCGAACTTCCGCGACTCGTACTGGACCATCGCGCAGCTCATCGCCCACCACACCGTGAACGGCTGCAACCTCGGTGCCGGCGACCTGCTCGGCTCGGGCACGCAGTCGGGCCCGCAGCCCGGGCAGGGCGGCTCGCTGCTCGAACTCACCGAAGGCGGCAAGCGGCCGATCACGCTGCCCAACGGCGAGACACGCACCTTCCTCGAGGACGGCGACAGCCTGCTGCTGCGCGCGCACTGCGAACGCGCGGGAGCGCGGCGCATCGGCTTCGGCCTGTGCGAAGGCCAGGTGCTTGCATCGCGCGCGACGGCGTGACACGCTCGTGAGCGAACCAGCACAGGAGAAGCACATGACGCAGTGGCGACGCAAAGGCAAGGACGAGGTCTACACACCCGAGGAGATCGAGGCGCGCCTGAAGGCCGAGTTGCCGAAGTGGACCTTCGAGGACGGCTGGATCCGCCGCAAGTACAAGACCAGCGGCTGGAAGGGCACGCTGATGGTGGTCAACACCGTCGGCCACCTGGCCGAGGCGGCCTGGCACCACCCGGACCTCAACGTGTCGTACGCCTTCGTCACCGTCAAGCTGATGAACCATGCCGCCAAGGGCATCACCGAGAAGGACTTCGCGCTGGCGAAGAAGATCGAGGAGGTGCTGATGTGGCAGCCGGGCCAGGACGCGGAGGCGGCACTCGAAGGCACGCCCGACGACCCGCGCTTCAAGTACCTCAAGTACGACTGACGCAGCCCGGCAGCCGAGGCTGCGTTGACACAGTGTCCCCGGAACGGGACAACGCCGCCCTGCGAACACCGGCGCAGGTGACTTCCCGTGGCGGAACGGCCCTTGCTACCTTGGCCGTATGCTCCGCCCGATCGATGCCCCCTTGCACGCCATGGCCAGCCCCTCGCCGACCTCGCCCCGCGCCGCCGCCCGCGCCGGCGTGAGCGTGCGCGCGCCGGGGCGCCTGCACCTGGGCTTCCTCGATCCTTCGGGCTCGCTGGGCCGGCGCTTCGGCAGCATCGGCCTGGTCATCGATGGCTTCGAGACCGAGCTCGAACTCGCGTGCGCCGACCACGATGCCTTGAGTGCCGACACGCTGGCCGCGCAGGACGAACTCGGCCGGGCCGCCGCGCACCTGCAGCGCCTGCGCGAGCGCAGCGGCTGCCACGCGCCGCTGTCGCTGCGCCTGCGCCAGGTGCTGCCGGCGCATGCCGGCTTCGGCTCGGGCACGCAGCTCGCGCTCGCCGTCGGCCGCGCCTTCGCGCGTCTTCAAGCGCTGGACCTCGACACGCCCACGCTGGCGTCCTGGCTGGGCCGCGGACTGCGTTCGGGCATTGGCATCGCGGGCTTCGACGCCGGCGGCCTGCTGCTCGACGGTGGTCCGGGCCGCGACGGTTCGCCCGCGCAGCTGCTCTCGCGCGTCGAGTTGCCGCCGGGCTGGCGCGTCATCGTCGTCCTCGACGATCGGGTGAGTGGCCTGTCCGGTGCCGGCGAACGCGAGGCGATCGCGCGCCTGCCGCCGCTGCCGCAGTCCGCGGCGGCCGACATCTGCCACCAGGTGCTGATGCGCGTGATGGCCGGCGCGGCGAGTGACGATTTCGCCGCCTTCGCTCCCGGGCTGAACCGCGTGCAGCAACTGCTGGGCGACCATTTCGCGCCGGCACAGGACGGCAGCGCCTGGACCAGCGCAGCCGTCGGCCGGCTGATGCGCTGGTGGGGTGCTTCGGCCGGCGATGCCGCCGCCATCGGCCAGAGCTCCTGGGGCCCGACCGGGTTCGCCATCGTGCCCTCGGCGCAGGCGGCGCAGGGCCTGATCGACGCGGCGCGCACGGCCGGTGTCGTCGACGCCGGATTGCAGATTCGCGTGGTCGGCGCGCGCCGCCACGGTGCTGCGGTGGCCGATCTGCCGGCCCGCTGAATTCTTCTTCCCCCAACCTTCACAGAATGCGATTCGCCATGGAACGCCCCTACATCCTCCACATGATCACGCCGGGCAAGCAGATGAGCCCGTTCGACATCAACATGGCCGCCGACGCCGGCTACCAGATCATCGTGCCGTACTGCGAGGCCGACATGAAGAGCGTGACGGCGCTGACGCAGGATGCGATCTTCTCGCGCGGGCCCAAGGGTGTGGCGCGCACCGGCATCTTCATCGGCGGGCGCGATGCGCTGGTGGCGGCCGACATGCTCGAGCAGTCGGCCAAGGCGATGGTCCCGCCCTTCGTGGTCTCCGTGATGTCCGACCCCAGTGGCTCGTTCACCACCGCCGCAGCGATGGTGGCCTGCGTCGAGGCGGCGGTGAAGAAGACCCGGCCCGACGGGCTGAAGGGCCTGCGCGTGGTCGTGCTCGGCGGCACCGGGCCGGTGGGCCGCATCGCCGGCGTGCTGGCGGCGCAGATCGGTGCCGACGTGGCGCTGTCCAGCCGCAACGGCATCGACGTGGCCGAAGAGGCCGCGCAGCAGACCGGCAAGCGCTTCGGCGTGACCATCCATGGCATCTCCGGCGGCGACCGTGCCGCGGTGCGCAGCTCGATCGCCGATGCCCACGTGATCCTCGCCTGCGCAGCGGCCGGCGTGCAGGTGGTGTCTGCCGAAGACCTGACGTTCGCGAAGAAGCTGCTCGTGGCCGCCGACGTCAACGCCGTGCCGCCCGAAGGGGTGGCCGGTGTCGGCGTGATGGACAACGCCAAGCCGATTGCCGGCTCCACCGCGGTGGGCATCGGCGCGCTGGCCATCGGCGACGTCAAGTACCACACCCAGCATCGCTTGCTGGTGGAGATGCGCGACAAGCCGAAGTCGGTGCTCGGCTTCGCCGAGGCCTTTGCCACGGCGCGCGCCTTCCTGGCCGAGTCCGCGGCCGGCAAGGGCGGCTGAGCCCGCCGTGCTCGCGGTTGCGGCGCTCTCCGCGCGGTCCCTGGTCGAGAGCGCGGCACTCGACGGCACGCGCACGGTCGCGCTCGACTGCTTCGGCGATGACGATACGCGGCGCCTGGCGGCGCAGTGGCACGAGGTCGGTGCTGCATCGGCGCTGTGCATCGACGACGACAAGCTGCTAGCGTCGCTGTCGGCCCTCGCGCAGCGCGGCGACACGATGGGCTGGATCGCCGGCAGCGGCTTCGACGGCCGCGCCGATCTGCTCGAGCGGGGGGCTGCGCTGCTGCCGTTGATCGGCACGGCACCCGCCGACGTGCGCCGCGTGCGCGACCCGCAGGAATTTTTCGGCGTGCTGCATTCGCACGGCATCGGCTTCCCGTCGGTGTCGCTGGATCCACCGGCCACGCCGGCCGGCTGGCTGCTCAAGGACGCCGGCGGTTGTGGTGGCTGGCAGGTGCGGCGCGCTTCGCCGGGCACGACGGCCGGCCCGGGCCGCTACTGGCAGCGCGAGCGGCGCGGCGCAGCGATGTCGGCGACCTTCGTCGCCAACGGGCGCGACGCCGTGCTGCTCGGCTTCAATGTGCAGACGACGCGATCGGCAGGCGAGCGGCCGTTCGTGTTCTGCGGCGTGACCGGGCCGGTGCCGGTGAGCGACACGGTGCAGCGCGAGGTGACGGCGATCGCGCGGCTGCTCGCCGCCGTGTTCCGCCTGCGCGGCCTGGGCAGCCTGGACTTCCTGCTCGACGGCGATACTGTCGAGGTGCTCGAACTCAACCCGCGTCCGCCGGCCAGCTTGGCGCTCTACCTGCGCGTGGGCGAGGGCGGCCCGGTGCGTGCGCACCTGCGCGCCTGCCAGCAAGGCGAGTTGCCGCCGGCGCCGGCGCCGACGGATGGCGTTCGCGGCACCACGATCGTGTTCGCGCCGCGCGCATTGCACATCGATGCCGTCACGGCGGCGCAGATCGCGCAGCGCGACGGTGCCTGTGACCTTCCCCGTGCCGGCACGCAGGTCGCCGCCGGCGACCCGCTGTGCAGCCTCGTGGCCGGCGGCCGCGACGTGCACGAGGTGACCACCCGACTCGCCAGCCGCCGCGACGCGCTGCTGGCTTCCCTGGAGACGACGACATGAGTGACCATCCCGCGGCACTGGCCGGCTGCACGCTGAGCCTGAATGCGCATGTGCAGCCCTGGGTCGAGCGGCTCGTCACCGATGCCGACGCGCTGCGCGTGAAAGTGACGCAGGACGCGAGCGGCGCACGGATCGTCGACGCCGGCATCGCGGCCGAAGGCAGCATCGAGGCGGGCCTGCTCGTCGGCGAGATCTGCCTCGGCGGCTTCGGCAGCGTCTGTGCACGCAGTGGCGCGGCCGACGGCTGGCCGACCTGGCTGGAGGTGCGCAGCTCGCAGCCGGTGCTGGCCTGCCTGGCCAGCCAGTACGCCGGCTGGAGCCTCGCCGCCAGCAAGGAGGAGACCGGCGGCAAGAAGTTCTTCTCGCTCGGCTCCGGCCCGGCGCGTGCGCTGGCCGCCAAGGAGCCGCTGTATGCCGAGCTCGGCTATCGCGATCGCGCCGCGCAGGGCGTGCTCGTGATGGAAGTCGACCGCGTGCCGCCGGCCGTGGTGGTGCAGAAGATCCTGCGCGACTGCGCGCTGCAGCCGCAGGGCCTGACGATCGTGCTGACGCCCACGAGCAGCGCCGCCGGCACCACGCAAGTGGTGGCGCGCGTGCTCGAGGTGGCGCTGCACAAGTCGCACGAGATCGGCTTCGACCTCTCGCACATCGTCGACGGCGTGGCCACCGCGCCGCTGCCTTCGCCCAGCCCCGACGGTGTCGAGGCCATGGGCCGCACCAACGATGCCATCCTCTACGGCGGACGCGTGCACCTGAGCGTTCGCGGCGGCGATGAAGCGGCAGGCGCGCTCGCCGCGAAGCTGCCCTCGCGCAACTCGAAGGACTATGGCCGCTCGTTCGCCGAGATCTTCAAGGCCGTCGAGTACGACTTCTACAAGATCGACGGCGCGCTGTTCGCGCCCGCCGAGGTGTGGGTGAGCAACCTCGACACCGGCAGCACCTTCCACGCGGGCGGCCTGAACATGGACCTGCTGCGCGGCCTGTGGCTGAAGGAAGCCTGAAGTCGCCATGACGCGCGTGGCGATCATGACCGACGAGGTCGGCTGGCACACCCGCCAGCTGCAGGCGGCGCTGCGCGAGCGCGGCGTGGTCGGCCGCTGCGTCGACCTGGCCGATTGCCGCATCGACACCAGCGCCGCCTGGCACGGCCTGGCCATCCCCGGCTTCGGGCGCGAACTGCCCGACGCCGTGCTGGTGCGCGGCATCGCCGGCGGCAGCTTCGAGCAGGTGACCAAGCGGCTCGGCGTGCTTCATGCACTGCGCGAGCTCGGCGTGCCGGTCTACAACGACGCGCGCGCCATCGAGCGAAGCGTCGACAAATCGATGACCAGCCTGCTGCTGCACGCGGCCGGCATCCCGACGCCGGCGACCTGGGCGATGGAGTCGCCGGCGCAGGCGCAGCGGCTGGTGATGCGCGAGAGCGCGGCGGGTCGGGCGCTGGTGCTCAAGCCGCTGTTCGGTTCGCAGGGCAAGGGGCTGCAACTGGTCGGCTCTGTCGACGGCGTGCATCACCCCTTGCCCGATCTGAAGCAGGGCTATGGCGGGCTCGCCTACCTGCAGCGCTTCGTGCCGCCGCTCACGCAGCCGGGCTTCGACTGGCGCGTGCTCGTCGTCGGCGGGCGCGCGGTGACGGCGATGCGCCGCGTCAGCGCGCACTGGGTGCACAACGTGGCGCAGGGCGCGCGCTGCGAGCCGGCCACGCTCGATGAACCGCTGGCACGCCTGGCTGAAGACGCCGCGCGTGCCCTCGAGATGGACTACGCGGGCATCGACATCCTGCCTTGCGGCGCCACGCAGTCGCTGCAGGTGATCGAGGTCAACGGCGTGGCCGCCTGGCAGGGCCTGCAGCGCGTGACGGCCTTCAACATCGCGCGCGCGCTGGTCGACGACCTGCTGGACCGGCGGCTCGCCGCGTCGCGCCGCGGCGCGCAGCGCGCCTGAGCGCCGCGTGGATCGCGCGCTGATCGAACGCGCCCGCGCCTGCTTCCTGCAGGCCTGCTGGCTCGACGTGGCGGTGCGCAAGCCCGGCAACGTCAGCCTGGCCTCGGCGGGGCATCGCATGCAGGCCGACATGTTCCTGGCCAGCGCGCAGGCGGCCGTCGGGCCGCTGTTCGCCCCCGGCGAGCGGGTCGGCGATCGCATCGAGGGCGCGATGGCGGCAACCTGGGCCGCGGTGGGCTGCAACACGAATCTCGGCATCCTGCTGCTGTGCGCGCCGGTCGCCGCTGCGGTGGAGCGCGAAGGCGCAGGCTCGAGCGTGGCGGCGCTGCGCGGCGCCATCGACGCGGTGATGCGCTCGCTCGATGTCGCCGATGCGCGCGCGGCCTACCGCGCCATCGCCCAGGCCAACCCCGGCGGCCTGGGCGATGCGCCGGCGCAGGACGTGCACGAGGAGCCCACGGTGGGCCTGCGCGAGGCGATGTCGCTGGCCGCTTCGCGCGACCGCATCGCGCAGCAGTACGCGAGCAGTCACGCCGACCTGTTCGACATCGGCCGATCTGCCTGGCCCTCAGGGTTTGTACTGGGGGTGCACCCGGCGGGCGAGCCGCCCGACGCGGCCACGAAGGCGGCCGTTCAACGTGTCTTCCTCGGGTTTCTCGGCGTCATTCCCGATTCACACATTGTTCGAAAACACGGCGAGGCCGTGGCACAGACTGTCATGACGGCGGCGCACGCGTGGCGAGGACATTCTTCGCCCGATGACGAGTCTTCGTTTGCCTCCTTGGACGAATCCCTCAAGGCACGGGGCATCAACCCCGGGACCAGCGCCGATCTGACCGTGGCCACCCTGATGATCGCGAGCCTGCTCGGCCCGCAGTGGCATGGAACGTGATAGCGTTTGCGACGCGCTGGACTGAGGCCAGTGTGTCGACACTCAGAGAATCACATTCACAGGAGATACAAACGCCATGGCAAAAATCGATCGCATGATGGTTGGCGAGTCCCTCGTCGGTGACGGCAACGAAGTTGCGCACATCGACCTGATCATCGGGCCGCGCGGCTCGGCTGCCGAAGCCGCCTTCGCCAACGCGCTGACCAACAACAAGGATGGCTTCACGTCGCTGCTGGCCGTGGTCGCGCCGAACCTGCTGACCAAGCCGTCCACCGTGATGTTCAACAAGGTCACCATCAAGGGCGCCAAGCAGGCCGTCCAGATGTTCGGCCCCGCCCAGCGCGGTGTGGCGATGGCCGTCGCCGACAGCGTCGAGGACGGCACGATCCCCGCCGCCGAAGCCGACAACCTGTTCATCTGCGTCGGCGTCTTCATCCACTGGCTGGCCGAAGACGACAAGAAGATCCAGGAATACAACTACAAGGCCGTTCGCGAATCGATCCAGCGCGCAGTCGCCGGTTCGCCCACCGCCGCCGAAGTGGTTGCCAAGAAGGGCTCCGTGGCCCACCCGTTCCAGGCGAAGTGAAGAGAGCGGCGCACCGGTGACGGTGCGCGTGGAGAGAGAGGGTTTGAGATTGCCGACCGGTTCGCCGGTCGGCTTTTTCGTTTCGGGGTGCTCTCGGCTTGCTCAGCGCCCGCCGGGCACCATGCCGCTGCCGATCAGGTGCAGCACCGCGGCGCCGCGCTGCTCGCGCTGCGCCGGCGTGTCGCGATCCGCCGCGTGGCGCTCGATCTGCACGCCCACCGCCTGCACGTCGTCGAACTTGCGCGGCTTGACCACCTTCACGCGCACCCAGCTGGCGCGGAACTCATCGAGCAGGATGTCGGCAATCGCCTCGGCAAAGGCCTCGAGCAGTTGCAGCCGGTGTTCCACCAGCAGGCGCTGCAGGCGCTCGCGCACCACGCCGTAGTCGATCGTGTCGCCGATGCGGTCGGTGTCGCAGGCGCGCGAGCGCGGCAGCCCGGCGTGCAGGTCGATCACCACCGGCTGCGGGTCGTGCAGTTCGGTGTGGTGGATGCCGATCACTGTCTGGCCCGTGAAGCCCTCGATGAAGATCAGGTCCATCGCCGCGCTCGATTGCGGTCCCTGGGAAGGTGCGGCCGCGAAGCCGGTCGGGCGGACATTGAGGGGCGTCAAGGCAGTTTCTCCGTGTTCTGCGGGCAGGCTCGCGGCGGGGCTGCAAAATGCAGGCCCGCGAGAGGTTACAGCACCCGTGGTTTACCCGGTGCGAAGGCCAGCGGCCCCCGCCGACAATCAGGAATTGTTCCCGAAACCGCTCTTGGCTCGTCCTGGAGACCGCGATGACCTTGACCATGCGTGAAGCCCACCGGCATGCCGACCGGATCCTGGAGCTGGTGCGCAGCGGCGTGCCCGAGCAGGCCAACGACCCGGTGGCCCAGTCCTGGAGCCGCTGTCTCAACGAATACCGGCTCGACCCAGCCAAGGCCTGCGAGCCCGCCTTCGTCGCGCGCGTCGAGCTCGAGGAGCGCCGCGCCCGCCGTGCCGACGTCATCGCCTGCGCCCGCTACGAGATGACCACGCTGTACCAGCAGCTCGCCGACGCCGAAGCCGCGGTGGTGCTGACCGACACCGACGGCGTGATCGTGCACATGGTCTCGTCGCCCGAGTTCGCCGCCGAAGTCGGCCCGCTGGGCCTGCGCGTGGGCGGCATGTGGAGCGAGACGGCCGCCGGCACGAACGGCATGGGCACCTGCCTGGCCGCGGCCGGGCCGGTGTCGGTGCGCCGCGAAGACCATTTCTTCACCCAGTTCACCCAGCTCACCTGCTCGGCGGTGCCGGTCTACGACCCGTCGGGCGAGATCGCCGCGGTGCTCGACGTGACCAGCCGATCCAGCCTGATGCAGCAGCACCTGCTGGTGCTGCTGGGCATGACGGCCCGCATGATCGAGAACCGCCTGATCGACGCGCGCTACCGCAACGCCCACCCGCTGCACTTCCACAGCCGGCCGGAGTTCGTCTATACGCTGCACGAGGGCAAGCTGGCCGTCGGCGACGACGGCCGCATCCTCGCCGCCAACCGCAGCGCGCTGTTCCAGCTCGGCCTGCAGTCGATGGAAGACATCCGCTCGCACCGTATCGAAGACCTCTTCCAGACCTCGCTGGAAGACATGTTGCAGCGCAGCACCTCGGCCTCGTTCCACCCGGTGGTGACCTACCGCGCCAACGCCGCTCTGCGCTTCTTCGCGGTGGCGCGCCGGCCAGCGTCGGACGCCAAGGCACCGATGGTCGCCGGCCCGACGGTGGCCGCCAACGCCGGGCAACTCGCCCCGGCGCGCACCCCCGCCCGGCTGGCCGCGCCGAAGCCGGCCAGCGGCACCACCTTCAAGGACGCGCGGCTGGTCACGCACCTGGACACGGCACGCCGCGTCATCGCGCGCCAGACGCCGGTGCTGCTGTGCGGCGAGACCGGCTCCGGCAAGGAGGTCTTCGCACGCGCCGTGCACGAGGCCAGCCCGCACGCTGGCGGCGCCTTCGTGGCGGTCAACTGCGCCAGCCTGCCGGAAACGCTGATCGAGTCCGAGTTGTTCGGCTACCGCGCCGGCGCCTTCACCGGTGCGCAGCGCACCGGACGTCGCGGCAAGATCCTGCAGGCCGACGGCGGCACGCTGTTCCTCGACGAGATCGCTGACATGCCGCTGGAGCTGCAGGCGCGGCTGCTGCGCGTGCTCGACGAGCGGCAGGTCACGCCCTTGGGCACCGAGGAGACGCATGCGGTCGACTTCCAGCTCATCAGCGCCAGCCACCAGCACCTGCCGACCCTGGTGCGCGAAGGCCGCTTCCGCGAAGACCTGTACTACCGACTGGCCGGCATCGAGCTGCAACTGCCGCCGCTGCGCGACCGCAGCGACCGCCGCGACCTGATGCTGGCCGTGCTGGCCGCCGAGGCCGGCGGCGCGGGCTCGCTCAGCGCCGAGGCCGAGCGGCTGCTGCTCGAGCATCCGTGGCCGGGCAACATCCGCCAGCTGCGCCACGTGCTGCGCACGGCCGCGGCGCTGGCCGACGGCAAGCCGATCACGCGCGAGCACCTGCCGACGCTGACCCATGTGGCCACGGCACCCGCGCTGCCGCCGCAGGTTTCGCCGGCGATGCGCCTGGCCGTGTCGATGGCCGACGACGCGGGCGGCGACGACCTGCCGGTCAAACTCAACCCCATCCAGGCCAACGAGCGCCAGGTTCTGCTCCAATTGCTCGAACAGCATCGCTGGAACGTGAGCAATGTCGCCAAGGCGCTCGATGTCAGCCGAAACACCCTCTACCGCAAGCTCCACAAGCTTCACATCGAAGTCTCGCACCCCGACTGACCGGCCGGGCGACGACTTCACGTCGCCCCTGCCGCCGCGCTCGCGCTTTGCCTGGTGCATCACCGGCTCGGGCCACTACCTCGATGAATCGATCGCGCTGGCTGCGCGGCTGCCGGCGCTGGACCTGTTCCTGTCCGACGCGGCCGAAGAGGTGCTGCCGATCTACAAGATGCCGCTGGACGAGCTGCGGCCGCGTTTCGCGCCGGGCTTCCGACTCGTGCGCGACAAGACGGCGAGCGCCGTGCCGGTGGGCATGCTCTACGACGACGTCTACCACACGGTGGTGATCGCTCCGGCGACGAGCAACACCGTGGCCAAGTGCGTGGTCGGCATCAGCGACACGCTGCCGACCAACATGTTCGCGCAGGCCGGCAAGCTGGGCATCCCGGGCATCGTGTTCGCCTGCGACACCGAGCCGGTGGTGGTGACGAAGTCGCCGCACGACTGGGTGACGCTGCGGCCGCGCCGCGTGGAGCTCGACAACGTGGAGCGCCTGCGCGAGATCGACTTCTGTGAAGTGGTGTGCTCGCCGGAAGAACTCGAGGCCGCGCTGCAACGGCGGCTCGACGCACTTTCTCTCGCATGGACCACATCCTCTTCCTGACCGGCCGGCTCGCGCAGCCGCAGCTCGAGCGGGTGCTGGCAGGCATTGACGACGCGCCCTTCACCTACGAGGTGCGCGAGATCGGCCTGCAAGTCGCCGCGCTGATGACGGCCGACATGATCCGGCGCCGTGTCGAGGCGCCCGTGCAGGCCAGCCGTATCATCGTGCCCGGCCGCTGCCGCGGCGACCTGGACGCGCTCGGCGCGCACTACGGCATCCCGGTGCAACGCGGCCCCGAGGAACTGAAGGACCTGCCGCGCTTCTTCAATCGCGCCGCCAAGCCGGTGGACCTGAGCGAGTACGAGGTGGCGATCTTCGCGGAGATCGTCGACGCGCCGCGCCTGTCGGTCGAGGCTATCGTGGCGCGCGCGCAGGTGCTGCAGCGCGACGGTGCCGACGTCATCGACCTCGGCTGCCTGCCCGAGACCGCCTTCGCGCACCTCGAGGACAGCGTGCGCGCACTGAAGGCCGAAGGCTTCGCCGTCAGCGTCGACTCGGTCGACGTGCAGGAGCTGCTGCGCGGCGGCCGCGCCGGGGCCGACTACCTGCTCAGCCTGACGGCCGACACGCTGTGGGTCGCCGACGAGGTGGCCGCCACGCCGGTGCTGATCCCGCGCACGCCGCACGACGAGGCCTCGCTCCACGCGGCGATCGACGCGATGAGCGCCAAGGGCCGCGCCTTTCTCGCCGACCCCATCCTCGACCCGATCCCGTTCGGGCTGGTCGCCTCCATCGTGCGCTACCACGCACTGCGCGCGCGTTACCCCAAGGCGCCGATCATGATGGGCGTGGGCAACCTCACCGAGCTCACCGAAGCAGACACCAGCGGCATCAACGCGCTGCTGTTCGGCATGGCCGCGGAACTGAACGTCGCCGCGGTGCTGACCACGCAGGTCAGCGCCCATGCGCGCCGCGCGGTGAAGGAGGCCGACTGGGCGCGGCGCATCATGCACGCCGCGGCGCGGCAGCGCTCGCTGCCCAAGGGTTTGAACGACGCGCTGATGACGGTGCACGCCAAGCATCCCTTCCCCGACACGCCGGACGAGATCGCCGCCACCGCCGCGCAGGTGCGCGACCCGAACTTCCGCGTGCAGGTGTCGCAGCAGGGCCTGTACGTCTACAACCGCGACGGCCTGCGCACCGGGCAGGGTGCCTTCGAGCTGTGGCCGCAGCTCGGCCTGGAGAACGATGCCTCGCACGCCTTCTACATGGGCGTGGAACTTGCACATGCGCAGCTCGCCTGGCAGCTTGGCAAGCGCTACACGCAGGACCAGCCGCTCGACTGGGGCTGCGCCGTCGACCGCGAGGCCGACGACCTGAACGCCTGGTGCGCGCCCGGACCGACCCGCGCCGCGCCGAAGAAATCCGAACCCTGACGATGAACGACCAGATCTTCGAAACCGTGGTCACCACGCAGTCGCCCGACGGCACGCCGCACATCGCTCCGATGGGCGTGCGCTACCAGGCCGGACGCGTCGTGCTGATGCCCTTCAAGCCTTCGACCACGCTGTCCAACGTGCTGGCCACGCGCCACGCCGTGCTCAACCTGATCACCGACACGCGCGTCTTCGCCGGCTGCGTGACGGGCCGGCGTGCCTGGCCGCTGTTGCCGGCCGAGCGCATCGCCGGCCAGCGGCTGGCCTGCGCGCTGGCTCATGTGGAGCTGATGCTCGACGAGTCCGTCGACGACGTGCAGCGCCCGGTGCTGCGCCTGGCGCGCGTGCACGAGGCCAGCCATGCGCCCTTCATGGGCCTGAACCGCGCCCAGGCGGCGGTGGTGGAGGGCGCGGTGCTGGTGAGCCGGCTGCAGATGCTCGCGCCCGACAAGGTCGAGGCCGAAATGGCCTACCTGCAGATCGCCATCGACAAGACCGCCGGTGCCGGCGAGCACGAGGCCTGGGGCTGGCTGCAGGAGGCGGTGGCGGCCCATCGCGCGAAGGGCGTGAGTTGAGCATGCGCCTGCTGGTCAGCGTTCGCAATGTCGAGGAGGCGCTGCTCGCCGCGGCCGGCGGCGCCGACTTCATCGATTTGAAGGAGCCAGGGCAGGGCGCGCTGGGCGGGCTGCCGGTGGAGACCATCCGGGCCGTCGTCGCCGCGCTGCGCGAGCGCGGCATCTCGCTGCCCATCAGCGCCACGATCGGCGACCTGCCGATGGCCGATTCGGGCGCCATCCTCGCTCGCGTCGAGGCGGTGGGCGCGTGCGGGGTCGACTATGTCAAGGTGGGCATCGAGCGCGACCCCGGCGCCGGTGCGGTGCTGTTCGCGCTGGCCAACTGCGGCCGCCCGGTGGTACCGGTGTTCATCGCCGACCGCGGCCTCGACCAGCACGCCGTCGCGCGGGCACGCACGCTGGGCTTCCCGGCGCTGATGCTCGACACCGCCGAGAAGCGCGCCGGCAGCCTGTTCGACGCGCTGGGCATCGAGGTGCTGCAGGGCTTCGTCTTCGCCACGCGCAAGGCCGGCATGCTCGTCGGCCTGGCCGGCGCGCTGCGCGCCAAGCATGCCGACGCGCTGGCGGAGCTGGCGCCCGATTTCGCCGGCTTCCGCAGCGCCGTGTGCCGCGGCGAGCGCAGCGATGCGCTGGATGCGCAGTGCCTGCAGGATCTGGTGCTGTCGATGCGCTTCGCGCGCGCGCCGCTCACGCCTCGCTGAGCCGCACGTCGCCCAGCAGCAGCGCGCGCATGCGCGCCAGTTCGGCACGGTGCATCACGTCGATCGGGAAGGCCGCACCGGCAGCGATGCCGGCGAAGCGGCTGTCGAGCACGCCGCTGGCGCTCAGGTCGGCCAGGCTCGCGGCCGGATCGATGGCGCAGGACTTCACCACCACCAGCCGCTCGGCGTTGAGCTGGCGGGCCAGGTCCAGCGCGATGCTGTCGGAGCTCAGCTCCCAGCTGGTGTTCGCCCCCGGCTGATCGCGCAGCCAGTCGAAGGGCAGCCACACCGCGGCGTGGCCGCTGTGCAGCACCTCGTGGAGCTCGGTCTTGTTGGTCGCCATGCGCAGATCCGGGCGCAGGCCGTGGGCGAGGTAGGCCGACTGCGCCATCGCCAGCACGGCCATGTTGTGCGCCTGCAGGTCGCCGAAATGCCAGTGCCCCTGTGCACGCCGCACCTCGTCGGCGAAGCCGCCGCCGCCGCACACCAGCGTGACGCGGCCGCCGCCGAGCTGGGCGAGCAGTTCCAGCCATTGCGGCAGCACCGGGTCGTTGTTGAGGCTGCCGCCGATCTTCACCACCCACATCAGGCCTGCTCCTGCTCGTACAGCGCCGCCACCGCCACGGCCGGCGCGCCCACCTGGACCCAGCCCGCCGCGCCCTCGGCCGAGCCGAGCGCGATGCGCGCCACGTCGTGCGCATAGGTCGCGAAGTGCCAACCCTCGGGAACCAGCGCAGGCACGAGGAAAGCACCGCAACCGGCCGCCACCACGGTGGCCGCAGCGGCGAGATCGTGGTCGGCCACGACCCGCTCGATCTGGCTGCGCAGCTCCGCCAACTGCTCGTCGCGCCACGCCCGTGCAAAGGCCAGCCACTGCGCGGCGCTGCCGTCGCGTTCGTCGAGGCCGATCATCCGCGCCAGCCGGGCACGCGTGTGCGCCGAGTCCTTGGGGGCGTTGTCGGCGCTGGGGTGCTGGTCGTGCGCCGCATCGAGCTCGCCGGTCAGCCGGTAGACATCGGCGGTGGTGGCGAAGAACTCGTTCATCACGTTCAGCCGCGCACCGCGCCAGCCGATGCGCCGCGCCAGCGCGCACAGCGGCGTGCGTACCACGCCCTGGTAAACCAGCTCGCCATGCTGCAGGCGCTGCGCGTCGCTGCGGCTGGCGGTGAGCACGTGGCCGCGGCGAAAGGCGATCAGGTCGGTGGTGGTGCTGCCGATGTCCACCAGCAGCCCCTCTGCCTGCGGCATGGCCCGCGCCGCGTGGCGCGCCGTGGCCAGCCAGTTGGCCGAGGCGATCTGTTCCCACTGCGTGCCGGCCTGCGCGGCTGCGAACCAGCCGCCGTCGCCGGCGAAGAAGCGTGGCCCAGGCAGGTGGCCGGCGAGCAGCCCGGCGATGCGCTGCACGCCGTCTTCGCGGTGCGCGAACAGATCGACCATCTCGCCGGTCATGGTCACCGCATGGGCGTGTTCGCCGAGAACGGGCCAGCGGCTGCGCGCCTGTGCGAGCACGTGTTCGAGATGATCCAGACCCTGCCACAGCGGGCAGGGCCATTGCGCCGCGTCGAGCACCGCGCCGCCGCGCAGCAGCGCGGCCTTCACGTGGGCGCCGCCGATGTCCCAGCCGACCACGATGCGTTCACGCATTGGCGTGCTCCAGTCGCTGCAGGGCCAGCACCTCGGCAGCCAGGCAGCGGCCGAGCCGGCGCGACAGGCCGACGAAGGCGCAGGTCAGCCGCGGATTGATCTCGATGACCACCGGCTCGCCGCGCGGCGGGCAGACGATGTCGATGCCGACGAAGCCGCGCAAGCCCGGCATCGCCGCAGCCACGCGCGCGGCCAGCGCGGCGAGCGGCTTGCGGCGCGGGTCGAGCACAGGCATCACGTCGATCTCCACGCCTTCGTAGCGCAGCGCGCCGCCGTCGCCGTGGCGGATGTGCTGCCGGTTCACGCTCAGCAATTCGGCGCGGCCGAGCTCGCACAGCAGAGACAGGCTCAGTGCCTGCCCCTCGACCCACGGCTCGAGCCAGGCGCTTTCGCCGCGGCCGCGGCGTGAGGCGAGGTCGTCCTGCGCCGCGGCCAGGTGGCTGTGCACGCAGGTGTCGACGCTGCCCGCGCCGTCGTCGGGCTTGACCACCCAGGCCGCCGCGCTCTCGGCGTGCGCCAGCGGCGTAGCCACATCGTGCGCGGCCAGGTGACGCAAGGTGGCCCCCTTGCTCGACGCGGTGGCGATGCTGTGCGAGTCGCAACCCAGCCAGCGCGGCGCACCGACCACCCGCTCGAAGTCGGCCAGGCAGCCGCCAGTCTCGGGTGCGATGACCCACACCGCCTCGTGTTCCGCGGCCAGGCGCGCGACAAAATCCAGCGGCGTCTCGCCTTCGCGCGCCGCTGTCTCGGCCGCGCCGGCGGGCAGGGCGCCGGCGTGTGCACAGGTGGCCGCGGTGACGTCACAATGCCCGCTGGCCAGCAGGTCGGCGACCAGCGCATCGCGCATCGCCAGGCCTTGCGGCAGCAGCGTGCCGGCGTCACGGTCATCCACCGCGCCGCCGCCGCTGAGATATTCGTAGACGAACACCTGCATCATCGACAGATCCTCGAACCCGCCACCGACATGATCCTCATTCCCGTGATCGACCTGATGCGCGGCCAGGTGGTGCGCGCCGTGCGCGGCGACCGGCAGTCGTACCGGCCGATTGTCTCCACACTGTGCGAGGGCAGCGATCCGGTGGTGGTGGCGCGTGCCCTGTGCGCGCATTGCGATTCGAACCGGCTGTACGCCGCCGACCTCGATGCGCTGACCGGCGGCACCGCGCAGGCCGCGGTGTTGCGGCGCATCCTGCAGGCGATGCCCGAGCTGGAGTTCTGGGTCGATGCCGGCTTTGCCGATGCGGATGCGGCGCAGCAATTGCGCGAGCGCATCGGGCCCGAGGCCGAGCGCGTGGTGACGATCTTCGCCAGCGAGTCGCTGCGCTCGCGCGACGAACTGGCGCGCTGCTTTGCCGAACGCGACGGCGACCGCGAACGCGGCGTGCTCTCGCTGGACCGGCGCGACGGCCAGCGGCTCGACCCGGCCGGCTGCTGGGAGCTGCCGCAGCTGTGGCCCAGCCGCGTGATCGTGATGACGCTGGAACGCGTGGGCGCCGATGCCGGGCCCGACCTTGCCACGTTGCGCGAGGTGCAGGCGCGCTCGCCGGCCACGAAACTGGTCGGCGCCGGCGGCATTCGCCATGCGGCCGACCTCGACGCGGCGCGCGACGCCGGCGCGCATGCGTGGCTGGTGGCCAGTGCGCTGCACGATGGGCGGCTGCCGCCGGTGCGCCGCTGATGCACTCTCCCTGCCTTCGGACAAGCTCGCATGGCGCCGACTGCATCATGATTCGTGCCACGGCTGCAGCCGGGGTGGAGGCACCCTGCGGCCGCCGGATTCGCCACACTGTGTGGCAAATCTGGCCGGATCGCGCCACCCGCAGCCACGGCGCTGCCCGGCGCGCCCAGTGGCACATCGTTTGCGTGACGGATCATCCATGACCACTTCTTCCGCGGCCGCTGGCGTCTGGACCTGCCCGTTCTGCCCCCTGTCGTGCGACCACCTCGGTGTGCGCGCGGGCAGCGGCGACGAGCCGCTGGCGCTGCAGGGCGGCCACTGCGAGCGCGCCAGCCAGGCCCTCGGCCAGTTCGCCAGCGAGGCGCGCGCGGCCTCGCCCGAGGTCGACGGAAGGCCGGCCACCCTCGATGCCGCGCTCGCCGCCGCCGCCGCGATGCTCTCGGCAAGCCGGCAGCCGCTGTTCGCCGGCCTGGGCAGCGATGTCGCCGGCACCCGCGCGCTGTACCCGCTGGCCTGCGCCACCGGCGCGATCTGGGATTCTGCCGGCGGCGATGCGCTGGTGCAGGGCCTGCGCGCCTTGCAGGACCGCGGCCAGTTCACCACCACGCTTGCCGAGGCGCGCACCCGTGCCGACCTGATCGTCTTCGTCGGCGGCCTGCCGACGGCCGTGGCGCCGCTGATCGGCACGCGGCTGGGCATCGGTGACGCGCAGGTGCCGCAGCGGCACGTGGTCGTGCTCGGGCCTTCGGCCGACGACGCCGCCACCCTGGCCGGCTGGGCCGGCGCAGGCGTGACGGTGGAGTCCATCACGCTGCAGGGCGATCTGTTCGACACCATGTCACTGCTTTGTGCGCTCGTTGCGCAGCGGCCCCTGGCGGCTGCACCTGCGGCACTGCGCGCGCTGGCCGAGCGCCTGCACGCGGCGCGCTACGCCGTGCTGGTGGGTGCGCCGCCCCGGCTGCCGGCACAGGGCGCCTTGATCGTCGAGTCGGTTCACGCGACGGTGGGCCACCTGAATCGAAAGACCCGTGCGGCCGCCCTGTGGATCGGCGGCGGCAATGGCGCGGCCACGGCGAACCAGGTGTTCGCCTGGCTGTCGGGCCTGCCGGTGCGTTCGCGTGCCGGTCCGCGCGGACTGGAACATGAACCGCTGCGCTTCGGCGCGACGCGACTGCTGGCCGACGGCGCCGTCGATGCGCTGCTGTGGGTGGCGAGCTTCGATGCCCAATCCGCACCGCCGGCCACGACGCTGCCGCTGGTCGTGCTCGGCCACCCGGCGCTGGCGGCGCAGTGCCGCCGGCCCGGCGCGGTGTTCATCCCCGTCGGCACGCCGGGCATCTGCAGCGCCGGCCATGTGTTCCGCACCGACGGCACGGTGCTGATGCCGCTGCACGCGGTGCGGCCCGATGCGCTGCCCGGCGTCGCCGAGGTGGCGAAACGCCTGCTGCAGGCCCTGCCGGCCAGGAGCGCCGCATGAGCAGTTTGCTGATCCGTGGCGGTCGCGTGATCGACCCGACGAACGGCACGAATGCCGTGCGCGACCTCGTCGTGCGCGACGGCCGCCTCGCCGCACCGCTGGCCGGCGAGGCCTACGACGAGACCTTCGATGCCAGCGGCTGCGTGGTGATGGCCGGCGGCATCGACATGCACACGCACATCGGCGGCGGCAAGGTCAATCTCGCGCGCATGCTGATGGCCGAGGACCACCGCGACGGCGCCAACCCGATTGCCTTGCCCGGCAACCTGCTCGAGCTCGCCTCCTGCGGCAACTGCGCGCCGGGCACGCTGTCCACCGGCTACCGCTACGTCGAGATGGGCTACACCGCGGCCTTCGAGCCGGCGATGGTGCCGAGCAACGCGCGCCATGCCCACATGGAGATGGGCGACGTGCCGGTGCTCGATCACGGCGCGTACGTGATGCTCGGCAACGACGAGCTGTTCCTGCAGTTGCTCGCCGAAGGCGGCCCCGACGCGAAGAACTTCGCGCAGCTGCGCGACTACACCGCCTGGACCATCCAGGCCAGCAAGGCGATGGGCGTGAAGGTCGTCAACCCGGGCGGCATCTCGGCCTTCAAGTTCAACCAGCGCAAGCTCGACGTGAACGAGCAGCACGCGCACTGGCAGGTCACGCCGCGCCAGGTGCTGCACACGCTGGCGCGCGCGCTGAAGGAGCTCGGCGTGCCGCACCCGCTGCACATCCACGGCAGCAACCTCGGTGTGGCCGGCAACATCCGCTCCACGCTCGAGACCATCGAGGCGCTCGAAGGCCTGCCGGCGCACCTCACGCACATCCAGTTCCACGCCTACGGCACCGAAGGGCCGAAGAAGTTCTCCTCGGCGGCGCAGCAGATCGCCGAGGCGGTGAACGCGAACCCGCAGATCAGCATCGACATCGGCCAGGTGATGTTCGGCCAGACCGTCACCGCCTCCGGCGACACGATGCGCCAGTACGCACAGTCGGACCTCGCCAACCCGCGCAAGTGGGTCGGCGCCGACATCGAGGGCATGGCCGGCTGCGGTGTGGTGCCGTTCCGCTACCGCGAGCAGAGCTACGTGAACGCGCTGCAGTGGGTGATCGGCCTCGAGATCTTCCTGCTCGTGAAGAACCCCTGGCAGGTGGTGCTGACCACCGACCACCCCAACGGCGGCCCCTTCACCAGCTACCCGCACCTGATCCGCCTGCTGATGGACCGCAGCTTCCGCGAGGAGCAACTGGCCAGGCTGCACCCCGAGGTGGTGTCGCAATGTGCGCTGCGCTCGATCACGCGCGAGATGACGCTCGACGAGATCGCGGTGATGACCCGCTCCGGCCCGGCCAGGCTGCTCGGCATCCCCGACCGCGGCCAGCTCGGCGTGGGCGCGGCGGCCGACATCGCCGTCTACCGCGAGCAGGCCGACCGCGAGGCGATGTTCCGCGTGCCCGAGCGGGTGTTCAAGGACGGCGCGCTGGTGGCGAAGCACGGCACGCTCACCGCCACGCCGGTGGGCGGCACGCACTTCGTCGAGCCGGGCTACGACACGGCGATCGAGAAGACGCTGCGCAAGCACTGGGGCGATCACGGCGCGATCAACTTCGACAACGTCGCCATCACGCACGACGAGCTGTGCAGCTGCTGCAACGGCGGGCGGTTGCTGCCGGCCGAATGCTTCACCGGGAGTGAGGCATGAACCGCAACGGCGTCGCCATCGACGAAACCTTCGCCGAAGCCTTCCCGATGAAGGCCACGCGGCTCGTCATCACTGCGCACAACATCGAGTGGGCGCGCCATGCCGCCGTGGCAGCCACCGGCTTCGCCACTTCGGTGATCGCCTGCGGCTGCGAGGCCGGCATCGAGCGCGAGATGCCGCCGGGCGAGACCCCCGACGGCCGCCCCGGCATCTCGGTGCTCATCTTCTCGATGTCGGGCAAGGAGCTCGCCAAGCAGATCGAGCGCCGTGTCGGGCAATGCGTGCTGACCTGCCCGACCACGGCCGTCTATGCCGGCATCGACGAGGGCGAGGCGGTGGCGCTCGGCAAGAACCTGCGCTTCTTCGGCGACGGCTGGCAGATCAGCAAGATGATCGGCGGCAAGCGCTACTGGCGCGTGCCGGTGATGGACGGCGAGTTCGTCGCGCAGGAGACCACCGCGGTGGTCAAGGGCGTGGGCGGCGGCAACCTGCTGCTGCTCGCGCGCGACACCGATGCGGCGCTCGCTGCGGCCGAGGCGGCCGTGGCGGCGATGAAGAAGCTGCCCAACGTGATCATGCCGTTCCCCGGCGGCGTGGTGCGCTCGGGCTCCAAGGTCGGCAGCAAGTACCCGGCGCTCGGCGCCTCGACCAACGATGCCTTCTGCCCGACGCTGGTCGGCCTGGCGCCGAAGACCGAACTGACGAGCGAGACACGCTGCGTGATGGAGATCGTCATCGACGGATTGACCGAGGCCGACGTCGGCGCCGCGATGCGCGCGGGCATGGACGCCGGTATCGCGCTGGGAGCCGCCGGCGGGCTGCTGCGCATCTCGGCGGGCAACTATGGCGGCAAGCTCGGGCCCTTCCATTTCCATCTGCACAAGCTGATGGCCGGGGGTGGCTCATGAGCGGCTTCACGCTGAAGGCGAGGGCGGCCGCGCCGCTGCGGCTGGATCTGCGCGGCATCACGCCGGCGGCACTCGCGGCGCTTTCCGCCGCCGAGGTCGAACGTCTCGAGATCGGCCATGGCAACGCGCTGGTGCCGCTGGCCGAGTTCTTCGCCGTCGAGGCGCGAAGCGACGACACGATGGTGCTCGCCGGCGACCTGTCGCGCTGCGACCGCATCGGCTGGCAGATGGACGGCGGCACGCTGATCGTCGATGGCGCCGCCGGTGACTACGCCGGCGCCGGCATGCGCGCCGGCGAGATCGTGGTGAAGGGCGACGCCGGTGCCTTGGCCGCCTGCGAGATGGCTGGCGGCACGCTGCGCATCGCCGGCTCGGTGGGCGACTTCGCGGCCAGCACCTTGCCCGGCAGCATGGACGGCATGCGCGGCGGCACGCTGATCGTCGGCGGCAACGCCGGCGCGCGTTTCGGCGACCGCATGCGCCGCGGCACGGCGCTGATCTTCGGCGACGCCGGCGACTTCCTCGCCTCGCGCATGGTGGCCGGCACCATCGCCTTGGCCGGCCGCGCCGGCGCCCATGCGGGCTACGGCATGCGCCGCGGCAGCGTGGTGTTCGCCGGGCAGGCGCCGGGGGCATCGCCGACCTTCGTGCCGGCGGTGGCCGGCGCACCTGTATTCTGGCAACTGCTGGCGCGCGATCTGGCCCAGCACGGCGGGCCCTTCGCCACGCTCGCCTCGCGCGGCATCGATCGCCAGCTCGGCGACGTCGCCGCCGGCGGCAAGGGCGAGCTGATCCTCGTCCGCTGAACTTCTCTCCCTCTACCGAAGCACCATGAGCAACGACTACCTCTTCCACGCCGGCGAAGCCACCGTGCTGGCCGCCGACGGCCAGTTCACCGACGCGATGCCCGAGATCCTCATCGGCCGCACCAGCGGCCCGGTCGGCCAGGCCTTCGCGGCCATGATGGCGCAGAGCAAGGGCCACACGGCGATGTTCGCCATCCGCGCCTGCAATCAGCTGGTGCGCCCGGCCACCATCACCGTGCCCAAAGTGACGCTGAAGGACGCGGCCAACATCGACCTGTTCGGCGGCGTGGTGCAGAGCGCCACCGCCGACGCCGTGATCGACAGCGTGATCGAGGGCGTGATCCCGAAGTCGCTGGCCAACGAGCTGTGCATCATCAGCCTGGTGTGGATCGACCCGCGCTGCGCGAAGGATCCGAACCTCGACAAGAAGGACATGTACCGCACCAACTACGAGGCGACCAAGCTCGCCATCAAGCGGGCGCTGAACAACGAGCCGTCGATCGAGGAGCTGATCGCCAACCGGCACAAGATCAAGCACGACATGGACGACTGGTCGTGAACCTGGCCCCCCCCGGAGCGCTCACGCGCTCCCCCCAGGGGGCGCCGCCAGCGGCCCGGCGAAGCCGGTTCCGCGGCGGCTGCTCGATCGGTTGAGTGTCGCGATGGTCTGCGCGCTGCTCGACGATCGCGAAGCGACCGACGCGAATCCCAGCAGCCGGCTCTACACCGGCTTCGTGCGCGAGCACCGCTGCGCCGACCCCGACACGCTTCACACCACCTGGGCCGCGGTCGAATCCGACCAGGGTGCCGGCCTGCACGCGCTGCTGCTGGCCGACTACGAGTGGGGCGCGCGGCTGCTGAAAGCCGGCCACGAACGGCTCGCTCCAGCCGACCAGGGCGCGCTGCGCGTGCTGATGTTCGAGCGCTGCGAGCGACTCTCGCACGCGCAGGCGGGCCGCTGGCTCGCCGAGCAGCCCGAGGCCGAAGGCCCTGCCGGCACGATGCATCTGCAAGCCAGCGTCGACCGCACCGAGTTCAGCGCGGCGATCGCGCGCATCCACGAGGCCATTGCCGCCGGCGAGACCTACCAGGTCAACTACACCTACCGCCTGCATGGCCGGATGTTCGGCTCGCCGCTGGCGCTGTACCGGCTGCTGCGCGAGCGGCAGCCCGTGGCCTACGGGGCCTACATCGCGCTTCCCGATGGCGATGAGACCACGCACATTCTGTCGTGCTCGCCCGAGCTGTTCGTGCGCGGCGAAGCCGGGCTGGTGACCGCGAAGCCCATGAAGGGCACCGCCTCCCGCATCACCGCACCCGAGGGCGACAGCGAGACGGCGCGGATGCTGTCGCTGGACATCAAGAACCGCGCCGAGAACCTGATGATCGTCGACCTGCTGCGCAACGACCTCGGCCGCATCGCGCAGATCGGCTCGGTGAAGGTGCCGGAGCTGTTCGCGGTCGAGCCCTATTCGACGGTGTTCCAGATGACCTCGACGGTGCAGGCGCGGCTGCGCCCGGAGATCGGCTTCGCCGAACTGCTGCGCGCGGTGTTCCCCTGCGGCTCGATCACCGGCGCGCCCAAGCACCACACGATGCAGCTGATCGCCGGCCTGGAGAGCACGCCGCGCGGCCTGTACTGCGGCGCGATCGGCTGGCTCGACGCGCGGCGCGACGGCCAGCGCTGCGGCGACTTCTGCCTGTCGGTGGCGATCCGCACGATCACGCTCGGTGCGGCACGGGAGGATGGCCTGCGGCCGCTGCGCCTGGGCGTCGGCGCGGGCATCGTGCAGGACAGCCGCGCCGACGACGAATTCGACGAGTGCCGACTGAAGGCGCGTTTCCTCACCGGGCTCTCGCCGGGCTTCGAGCTGTTCGAGACCGTGCTCTGCACGGCCGCGGGGGAGCTGCCGTGGCTGCAGAGGCACCTCGATCGCCTGTCGCGCAGCGCGGCCGCGCTCGGCTTCGAGTTCGACCCGGCCGCTGCGCGCACGCTGCTGTGCGCCGCCGCTGCCGAGCGCAGCGAATCGCCGCGCCGGCTGCGCCTGGCGCTCGCGCACGACGGCCGCCTCACGCTCGCGCAGGCTGTGCTCGCTGCTGTGCCGGCGGGTGAGGTGACGCTGCGAATCGCCGAGCCACGCTTGCCGGATGCGAACCCGCTCGCTGCCCACAAGACCACGCTGCGCTCGCTGTACGACGCCGGCGTGCGCGAGGCCGAGCGCGAAGGAGCCTTCGACAGCCTCTTCTTCAGCGAGAGCGGCTGGCTCGTCGAAGGCGGGCGCAGCTCGGTCTTCGTGAAGCTGCAAGGCCGCTGGTTCACGCCGCCGCTGGCCGACGGCGCGCTGCCCGGCGTGATGCGCGCGGTGCTGCTGGAGGACGAGGCCTTCGGTGCCCGCGAGCGCCGGCTGACGCGAGCCGATCTCGACCGGGCCGAAGCCGTGGTGGCCTGCAATGCGCTGCGCGGGGCCTTGCCGGCGCGCGTGCTGCGCACGGACACCGTGTCATGAGGCTGGCGCTGTTCGATCTCGACCACACGCTGATTCCTTTCGACAGCGGCATGGCCTGGACGCAGCACCTGGTGCGCCAGGGTGCACTAGAGCCGGCCGCGGAACAGCGCTACCTGGACTTCTGCCACCAGTACGTGGCAGGCACATTGGACATCCATGCCATGCACCGCGCCAACATGGCGCCGCTGGCGGCCTTCAGCGCCCGGCAACTCCAGGCCTGGCGCGACACCTTCGCGCTGGCGATGCAGGCGCAACTGCCGCCGGGCATGCGTGCTCTGGTCGAGCGGCACCGCGCCCAGGGCGACGTCTGCGCGATCGTCACCGCCACCTCGCGCTGGGTGGCCGAACCCTTTGCCCAGGGCTTCGGCATCGAGCACCTGGTGGCCACCGAGGCGGTGATGTCGTACGGCCGCCCCGGCCCCGAGATCGACGGGCTGCCGTGCTTCCGCGAGCACAAGGTCACGAAGGTCGATGCCTGGCTGGCGGCTCTCGGCGCGCCGCCGCTGGCCGCAGCCCAGGCCTCGTGGTTCTATTCGGACTCCGCCAGCGACCTGCCGCTGCTGCAGGCGGTGCGCCACCCGGTGGCCGTGCGCCCCGACGCCCGATTGCGTGCACATGCCCTGTCCGCCGGTTGGCCGGTGCTCGACACGGTCTGAAAGCACTCAAGTAGCGCGTCATTTCTGCCGATAGCCGCGGTCAGACCCGGATCAAAGTGCCGGGATGGGGCCGATCAATCAGTCGGCCGTGGCGAACCCATGGTGGGGGACAAACATGGAATGGATACGCAATATCAGCCTGGTGCGCCGGGTGGTGATCGGTTTCTCGCTGATGGCCGCCTGGGTGGCATCGCTCGGCGCGGCCGCGGTGTGGGCCTTGCCCAGCGGACAGGTCGCCTGGGCGATCGGTACGGCCTCCGCGGCAGGCTGCGTGGTTGCGCTGCTGGCGGGATGGCTGATCCGTTCCAGCATCAAGGACTCGGTCGAATCCACCGTCCAAGCGGTCGTCCGCATTGCCGGCGGTGACCTCGAGACCAAGATCGAATCACCGGGCAAGGACGAGATCTCCTGGCTGCGCGCCGAACTGAATGGCATGCGCAAGAAGCTGCGCAACATGGTGCTGGAAGTGCGCGAAACGGCCGAAGGCGTGAATACCGCATCGGCCGAGATCGCCTCGGGCAACACCGACTTGTCCTCGCGCACCGAGAGCCAGGCCAGCGCCTTGCAGCAGACTGCCAGCTCGATGCAGCAGCTCGCCGGCTCGGTGCGCAGCAATGCCGAGAACACGCACAAGGCACGCGAGGAAGTCGCGCAGTCCAGCTCGGTGGCGGCGCGCGGCGCGCAGACCATGCAGGACGTGGTCTCGCGCATGGGCGAGATCCATTCGAGCGCCACGCGCATCGGCGAGATCGTCGGCGTGATCGACGGCATCGCCTTCCAGACCAACATCCTCGCGCTGAACGCTGCCGTCGAGGCGGCGCGTGCCGGCGAGCACGGCCGCGGCTTCGCGGTGGTGGCCTCCGAGGTGCGCGCGCTGGCGCAGCGCAGCTCCACCGCGGCGCGCGAGATCAAGACGCTGATCGGCGACTCCACGGCCAAGGTCGACGCCGGATCCAAGCTGGTCGACGATGCGGGCCACACGATGCAGGAGATCCTCGACAGCGTGAAGCGCGTGTCGACGCTGATCGGCGAGATTGCCGAAGCCGGCGAGTCGCAGAGCAGCGGCATCGCCGAGATGAACCAGGCCGTGGCCCAGATCGACACGATGACGCAGCAGAACGCGGCGCTCGTCGAGGAGCTCGCTGCCGCGGCGCAGTCGCTGCAGGGTCAGTCCGGGCGCCTCAGCAGCTCGATGGGTTCATTCCGCGTCACTGCCTGAACCCGCGCTGCCCTGCGCGGCGCGCAGCGAGGCCAAACGCTTGCGCGTGCCCGGGTGGGTGGCCGTGTCGCGCTGCACGCCGGTCTGCGTGAAGATCGCGAACGCGTCCTGCGGCGGCCGGCCCAGCGTGCGCAGCACCTGCGCTGCATAGGCATCGGCCTCGAACTCCTGGCGGTGCGACAGGCCCGAGGCCTCGCGGCCGAGCAAGCCGGCCACCGGGTCGGTGGTCTGCGGCGTCACCTCACCGGGCACCCAGCGCCGGTACACCTGGCCCATCTGCAGCCAGTGTCGGCTCGCCACGTGGCCCAGCTCATGCGCCAGCACGAAAAGGCGTGCGCCCTCGGGCAGGTCGGCCAGCGATTCATTGGCGACGATGGTGTGGCCGTGCAGCGTCTCGGCGAGCGTCTCGCCGCGGATCACCCGCAGGTCGACCTGCAGATCGGCGGGCAGGGCCTGCCGCAAGTGCTCGAAACTGGCGCGCACCGCGTCGGCGCGCGGGCCGTCGGGCGCCGGCGCCATCGCGTCCAGCCGCATCTGCTGCGAGCGACGCAAGACGTCGACGATGTCTTCGCTGCGGGCCGGGCCGGCGAGCGCAAGGCCGAGAAGTGTCAGCTGGAACCACCGCATGTTGCACCTCCGAGGGGCAGACCCGGGTGGATCCGCCGACGCGGAGCCGAGTCGCAACAAGCGTGCCCGCTTAGGGGTTAACCCTTAAATGCAGGGTGTTTGCCCCTCATATCTGGATCAGGCCCCATTGCAGCGCGACCAGCGTCAGCTCCGACTGGTTGCTGGCCCCTAGCTTCTGCTTCACGTGATACAGGTGGGTGCCAACGGTGCTGGGCGAGAGTTTCAGGCTCTCGGCGATCTGCGCCACGCTCTGGCCGCGCGCGAGCTGGATGAACACGGAGAACTCGCGCTCGCTGAGCGTCTGCGCCGGGCTGGTGTCACCCTTGACCTGCGCCATCGCCAGCGAGCGTGCGGTCTGCGCGTCGACATACGCCTCGTGGCGCGACACGGCCGTGACGGCGGCGATCAGCGCGTCGGGCGCGCTGCGCTTGGTCAGGTAGCCCAGGGCGCCGGCGCGCAGCACACGCTGCGGATGTGCCGTGTCTTCGTGCGCCGACAGCGCGAGGATGCGCACCTTCGGGTCCTGCGCGACCAGCCGCCGCACGGCCTCCAGGCCGCCCATGCCGGGCATGGACAGGTCCATCACCACCACGTCGGGCAACACGCGGGCGTACTCGGCACAGGCCTGCTCGCCGGTGTCGAGTTCGGCCACCACCTCCACCTGCGCATCGGCCAGCAGCATGCGAAAGCCCATGCGCACCAGCGCATGGTCGTCGACGAGCATCACGCGGATCATTCGCTCTCCGGGTTCAGGGGCAGGTGCACCGCGAGCTGTGCACCATGCGGTTCGACAGGGGCGAGTGCGAGCGTGCCGTGCAGGCTCTCGACGCGTTCGGTGAGCCAGCGCAGGCCGTAGTGGCCGCTGCGCGGCAGGCCCTGAGCCGGCAGGCCGACACCGTCGTCGCTCAGCGTCAGGCGCACCGCATCGGCGCTGCCGGCGACCTCGAGAACGATGCGGGCGGCCTGCCCGTGGCGCAGCGCGTTGGTGATGCCTTCCTGTGCGGCACGGTACAGCGTCAGCGCCGCTTCGGCCGGCACGCGGGCCGTGCCCAGGTCCACGTGCATCTCGAGCGTCAGCCCGGCGTGGCTGCGCCGCGTGCGCTCGAGCAGGTCGCCCAGCGCATCGGCCAGGCCGAAGTTGTCGAGCACCAGTGGCGTGAGCCGCGGGATGATGCCGTGCATCGCGTCGTACAGGCGCGAGGACTCGTCGGCGATGACGCGCGCGGCCTGTGCCGCCTGCGGATCGGTGGGCTCCGTGCGCTGCGCGATCGACAGCGCCATGCTGCGCATCGCGGTGACCGACTGGCCGAGCTCGTCGTGCAGTTCGCGCGCGATCATGCGGCGCTCCTGCTCGATGTGGTGGTCGATCCAGCGTGTCAGCTCGCGGCTGTCGGACAGCTGCAGTTCGGCGCGCACCGCACGCCGCTCGGTCTCGATGTGGCCTTGCAGCTCGCCGACCATGCGGTTGAAGGCCGCGCCGATGGCGCCGGCCTCGCGGCCAGGCAAGGGCGGCAGGGCGACGTCGAAGCGGCCGCCCTGCAGTTCGTTCAGGGCACCGACGATCTGCCCGAAGGGCCGCACCGTGCGGCCGACCAGCCAGAACACCAGCAGGTTGACGGCCACCAGCAGGGCCGCCGCGCCGCCGGCCAGCAGCAGCACGTAGTCCCAGGCGTCGACCGCCGCGCGCGAGGCATTGGCGCGCACCTCCAGTTTGCCATCGGGGAAGGCGATCGCCTGTACGGACAGCGGCGGCGAGATCAGCGCCTCGAACCAGGCCGGCGCATCGCGGCCCGCCTTGTAGGGCGAGGGCGGTGAGCGGTACAGCTCGTTGCCCTGTGCGTCGTACAGGGTCACGTCGTTGGAGCGGATGCGGCCGATGCCCTGCAGGAAACTGAGCATCGCCGGCGTGCCCTGCGCCGCATAGCGCCACGCCGTGCGGTCGAGCAACTGGCTGGCCACGCGGTTGGCGGCGACCACCTCTTCATGCACCGAGTCGCGCATGCTGCGCAGCTGCAGCGCCAGCACGCCGGCCATGAACAGCACGGTCAGCGCGCCGACGATGAGATTGATCTTCAGGCGCAGCGTCATGCGCTCGCCCCGAAGTTGCCATGCGCCGCGTAGTGATCCAGCGCTGCGACGGTGGCGCCCACCAGGGCCGGGTGGGACGGGTCGTGCCCGCCTTCGTCGACCCACTGCAGCGTGGCATGCGGCAGGCGCTGGTGCAGGGCGAACGCGCCGTCGGCAGGGCAGATGCGGTCGTCGCGGGCGTGGATGAGCCGGGTCGGCACGCGCGGCAGGGCCTCGCAGCGCTCCAGCAGGGTCGGCGCCTGCAGCCAGCAGCCATGGCGCAGATAGTGCGCCTGCACGCGCAGGCGGTCGATCTGGAAGGCCAGTGCCTCGCCCTTCGGCGGCGCAGAGGTGCCCGCGGTGCCGGCCAGCGCCTGCTCACGAAGCCACCAGCTCAGCGCCGCTGCTTCGCGCATGGCCATGTCGTTCGAGGAGAGCGCCTCGGCCAGCGCGTCCAGCGAGAGTTCGCCGAAGAAGCCGGCAATGTCCTGCGGCCGCGCGAGAAAGCTGGCGCGCAGCAGCAGCGCATCGATCGCCTCGGGCTCTGCCGCCGCGTGGGCCACGGCGAGCGTCGCCCCCCAGGAGCCGCCGCTGACCAGCCAACGCCGGATGCCCAGGGTTTCGCGCACACGCCGCAGGTCGGCAAGCAGATCGTCGGTGCTGTTGTGTTCGATGCCGCCCCGCGGGAGGCTGCCGCCGGCACCACGCTGGTCGGGGCAGACGATGCGGTAGCGCGCCGGGTCGAAGACGCGGCGCAGCAGCGGCGAGCAGCCCGAGCCCGGCCCGCCGTGCAGCACCGCGGCCGGTATGCCGTCGGCCGCGCCGAACTCCTGCACCTGCAGTACATGCCCGCCGGGCACGGGCAGGGCATGGCTGCGCAGCAGGGGCGGGTCGGGGTACAAGGGCGGCAGCGGCACCCGCCGATGGTATCGACCCGGCGCGGCGCTCGCCGCGTCAAGCACTACGGGTCAAGCCGTAGCCTGATTCCAGATATTCATGAGGCGCGATTCATGGTCAGGGGACTGTGCGCACGAGCGGGTCGGCGCGACCATGCGTCACGGGATGACTGCATCCCCGCGGCTGCCGCCCGGTGCCGTGCCACACCCAGGAGACTTCGTATGCAATGGCAAACCCCGACCGCGACCGACTTCCGCTTCGGTTTCGAAATCACGATGTACGTCGCCGCCCGCTGAGCGACTGATTCGGAGCCGCCGCGCTGGACCGCAGGCGGCGGCTTTCTCTTTTCCCCGACGCCATGCGCATCACCATTCTCGGTTCGGCCGCCGGCGGCGGGTTCCCGCAGTGGAACTGCAACTGCCGCAACTGCGCCGGCCAGCGCGACGGCAGCCTGCGCGCCAAGGCACGCACCCAGTCGTCGATCTTCGTCAGCGGCAGCGCGAGCACCGACGGCGTGCTCTTCAACGCCTCGCCCGACATCCTCGAGCAGATCCGCTCGCATCCGGCGCTGCAGCCCGGGCGTACCGTGCGCGACACCGCCATCGCCGGCGTCGTGCTGATGGACGGGCAGATCGATCACGCCACGGGCCTGTTCATGCTGCGCGAACGCGGCCGCCCGCTGCCGCTGTGGTGCACCGACCCGGTCCAGGAAGACCTGACGACCGGCAACCCCGTGTTGAACGTGCTCGGCCATTACTGCGGCGTGGAGCGTCACCGCATCACGCTCGACGGCGCGGCCTTCGAGGTGCCCGGCGCGGCGGACCTGTCGTTCCGCGCCTTCCCGCTGTCGAGCAAGGCGGCGCCGTACTCGCCGCACCGCGAATCGCCGGTGCCCGGCGACAACATCGGCATGCTGATCAGCGACCGGCGCAGCGGGCGCAGCGCTTTCTACGCGCCCGGGCTGGGCGAGATCACGCCGGCGCTGTTCGACCTGATGTGCGGCGCCGACGCGGTGCTCGTCGACGGCACCTTCTGGACCGACGACGAGATGATCCGCCTGGGCCTGTCGAAGAAGACCGCGCGCGACATCGGCCACCTGCCGCAAAGCGGCGCCGGCGGCATGATCGAGTGGCTGGACAAGCTGCCCGCATCAACGCGGCGGCTGCTCATCCACATCAACAACACCAACCCGATCCTCGACGAAGACTCGCCCGAACGCGCGCTGCTGAAGCAGCACCGCATCGAGCCCTGCGAGGACCGCATGACCCTCGAGCTCTGACATGGCCGCAACTGCACCCGCCTGGGACCGCATCCAATTCGAAGCGAAGCTGCGCGAGCGCGGCCGCTCGTACCACATCCACCACCCGTTCAACGTCATGCTCAACACGGGCAAGGCGACGCCCGAGCAGATCCGTGGCTGGGTGGCCAACCGCTTCTACTACCAGATCGCCATTCCGATCAAGGACGCGGCGGTGATGTCGAACTGCCCGGACCGCGACGTGCGCCGCGGCTGGGTGCAGCGCATCCTCGACCACGACGGCTTCGAGCTCGGAGGCATCAAGGACGAGGGCGGCATCGAGGCCTGGCTGCGCCTTGCGCAGGCCGTGGGCCTGACGCGCGAAGAGGTGCTCGACCAGCGCCACGTGATCCCGGCGCTGCGTTTCGCCGTCGATGCCTACGTCAACTTCGCGCGCCGCTCGCCCTGGCAGGAGGCGGTGTGCTCGTCGCTCACCGAACTGTTCGCGCCCGAGATCCACAAGCAGCGCCTGGCCACCTGGCCCGAGCACTACGGCTGGATCGACCAGGCCGGGCTGGCCTACTTCCGCAACCGCGTCAGCCAGGCGCGGCGCGACGTGGAGCAGGGCCTGGCGATCACGCTGGACCACTTCACGACCCGGCCGCTGCAGGAGCGTGCGCTCGAGGTGCTGCAATTCAAGCTCGACATCCTGTGGGCGATGAACGACGCGATGGCGCTGAAATACGGCGTGAAGGCATGAACCCGCTGAGCATCGACAGCCGGCCCCGGGTTGGCGCGGGCTTTCGCCTGCAGTGGGAGCCGGTGCAGGAAGCGCACGTGCTGCTCTATCCCGAGGGCATGGTCAAGCTCAACGGCAGCGCCGGCGAGATCATGAAGCGCTGCGACGGTCAGCGCAGCGTGGCCGACATCGTCACAGACCTCGAGCAGGCGTTCAGCGTGCAAGGGCTGCGCGGCGACGTGCTCGCCTTCGTCGAGATGGCGGCCAAGCAGCGCTGGCTGCGCTGGGACTGAGACGATGAGTTCTGGCTCCTCCCGGCCCGGCCCGCCGCTGTGGCTGCTCGCCGAGCTCACCTACCGCTGCCCGCTGCACTGCGTGTTTTGCTACAACCCGGTCGACTACGCGACGCAGCCCGACGAACTGTCCACCGAAGACTGGATGCGTGTGCTGCGCGAAGGGCGCGAACTCGGCGCCGTGCAGTGCGGCCTGTCCGGCGGCGAGCCGCTGCTGCGCGACGACCTCGAAGAGATCGTCGCCGAGGCTCACCGGCTGGGCTACTACACCAACCTGCTCACCTCGGGCGTGGGCCTCACGGCAGAGCGCGCCGGGGCACTGAAGGCGGCCGGGCTGGACCATGTGCAGCTGTCGTTCCAGGACTCGACGCGCGAGATGAACGACTTCCTCTCGCACACCAAGACCTTCGAGCTGAAGAACAGGGTGGCGAAGATCATCAAGGACCAGGGCTGGCCGATGGTCATGAACGTGGTGATCCACCGCCTGAACATCGACCACATCGACCGCATCATCGGCATGGCCGCGGAGCTCGGTGCCGAGTACATCGAGCTGGCCAACACGCAGTACTACTCCTGGGCCTTCGTGAACCGCGCGCAGCTGCTGCCCACGCACGAGCAGTTGAAGCGCGCCGAAGCAGTGACCGACGCCTGGCGCCAGAAGCTCGGTGACCGCATGCGCATCTTCTTCGTGGCACCCGACTACCACGAAGGCAAGGCCAAGAAGTGCGTGAACGGCTGGGGCAGCATGTTCCTCACCGTGGCGCCCGACGGCACCGCGTTGCCCTGCCACACGGCGAAGATGTTGCCCGGTCTCGCCTTCCCGAACGTGCGCGACATGCCGCTGCGCGAGGTCTGGTTCGAGTCCGAGGGCTTCAACCGCTACCGCGGTACCGGCTGGATGAAGGAGCCCTGCGTCAGCTGCGAGCACAAGGAGGAAGACCTGGGCGGCTGCCGCTGCCAGGCCTTCCTGATCGCGCAGGACGCCGAGGCCGCCGACCCGGTGTGCCGCAAGAGCCCGCACCATGGCCAGGTGCTGGCAGCGGTGGCGCAGGCCGAGGCCGAGGCGCGCACGCGGGTCACCGAACACCCGCTGGTGTTCCGTGACCCGAAGGAGTCGCGGCGCCTCGCCGAAGCCGCTTCGGCGGCTCAGCGCGACTGCACGTAGGCCGAGACGGCCTTGAGTTGCGCCTCGCTCAGAGCGCGCGTCTCGTTCTTCATCAGCACGCCGTGCGGCCGCAGCGGCGTGCGGAAGGCCTGCAGCTGGCTGTAGACATACTTGGCGTTCAGGCCGGCCAGGCGCGGGAAGCCGGCCGCGCCTTCGGCCGCGTCGCCGTGGCATTGTTTGCAGGGCAGCACGCCTTGAGACGCGCTGCCGTTCTCGTAGATCTTGCGGCCGGCGGCCTCGAGCTTGGGCTGGGTGGACTTGCCCGGTGCCGGCGTCTGTGCCGCGTAGTAGTCGGCCAGGCCTTCGATCGTTTCGTCGGTCAGCAGCGCCGAGATGCCCCACATGTAGGCCTGCACGTCCGTCTCGGCGCGCGACTGGTTGCGGAAGTCCTTGAGTTGCCGGATCGTGTACTCGCGCATCTGGCCCGCCAGCGAGGGCACGAAGCTCTTCGAGCTGCGGCCGTAGTCGCCGTGGCAGGCGGCGCACACGTGCACGGCGCGCTGCACCGATTCGAGTTCGGCCTTGTTCGAGGATTGCGCGTTCGCCGCGCCCGCCAGAGCGAGCACGGCCCAAGCGAGAAGTCGGATTGTCTTCATGGTGTGATGGTTCTCGTGGGTTGTCTCTGCGAAAGATTTTCTGCAGGGCCGGCGCGGTGGCACTTGCGATGAGTCAAGTGGCTGACATGGCTGTCGGGCCGGCGCATCACTGCTCCAGGCGCAGGATCTCCAGCTGCTCGGGCACCGTCTCGAAGGTGCCGGTGCCCGCGGGCATCTGCATCAGCGGCTTGCCCTTGGCATCGAGCAGCCACACGCTCGGGTAGACGAGCTGGCGGGCGCGTTCGTCGCCGATCGAGCGGTTGAACTCGGCGTAGGGCATGGACTTGTCGCCGATGCGGAAGAACAGGCGATCGGCCTGTACCGACAGGCTGCTGCGCAGGTCGTAGACGATGTAGTCGCGGGCGAAGTGCGGCGTCAGCTCGGCCGCGTTCTTCTCGAGGAAGGCCTCGTACTTGCGGCAGAACGGGCAGTCGTTGGCACCGAGGTAGACGTACAGGCGCTTGTTTTCGCGCTGCGCCCGCTGCAGCGCGGTACTGAGGTCGAACTCCAGTCGCTGCGGCTGCCCGGTGCCCGGCACCAGCGTGGGCGCATAGCGGGCCGGGAAGCCGGCAGCCGCCGCAGCGCCCGCGGCCACGCACAAGGCCAGCACGGCGGCCAGGCGGTGCAGCAGAGTGTTCATCCCACCGCCAGGGTGCCGACGAACTGGCTGTCCTTCGTATCCGTCACCTCGGCACGCAGCTCGCCGCGGCCATGGGGCACGAAGTTGAAGCGCAGCGTCGGGTTCTCGCTGACCGAGAAGTCGAGTTCGGCGTCGAACACCTTGCGCTGCGCGTAGCTCACCTTGATCGAGCGCACGAAGTGCGGCGGGATGTACATCACCGTCACCTGGTTGAGCTCGAAGCCGGTGTCGTTGGGGTGGACCACGGTCACGTCGGCGGTGGTGGGCTGGTCCATGTGCAGCTCGCCGTTGAGCTTGAGCATGGTCTTGCCGATCAGGTGCAGCGCCTCGCGGTTGGGCGGAGCGGAGCAGCCGCCGGAGGTCTTCACGTAGCGCGAGTCGGTGTGCAGCTCGCCGTTGGAAAGTTCGCTGACCACGCGCACGTGGCTGTACTCGTCCACGCGCAGCCGCGTCTCGAAGTCGGCCTGTCCGACCTCGGTGGTGAGGTCGAGCACCGCCGCGACGGGCGAGGGGTTCTTGTCGACCACGATGTACATCTTGCGCACGTAGAGCTCGGGTTTCTGCGCCAGCTTCGAGACAATCTTCACCGGCACCGAGGCACCGTAGGCCGCGCGCAGCGGCACGATCACCTGCACCACCGACTGTCCGGCAATGAGCTTCTTGCCCTGGAACAGCTTGCCGCTGATGCGCTCCCATTCGGGCGACGAGGCATCGTGCGTGGCCGAGGGCAGGCCGCCCACGGCGGCGAATGCGCCGGCCGGCGACAGCGCCAGCGCGGCGAGGCCCTGCAGGGCATGGCGGCGGTTGGTGCGAACAGGTGGCATGGTGAACGGCTCCTCGGACTACTTGAACATCAGCTCGCGCTCGAAGCGCAGGAAGGCGACGGAAGCATTGCGGCGGTGGATCACGTCGTACTGGTCCCAGCCCTCGTACTCGGGCAGCTCGCCGGACTCGGCCACGCCGAGCAGCGATGCGCCGGATCGGACCAGGCCACGCACCTTGGTCTCGAGCTGCGCGAGGTAGCGCTCCACCGTGTCGATCAGCGCCGATGATGAGGCCGGGCCGTGGCCTGGCACCACGGTGCCAACCCGCAGCGCGCGCAGCGACTGCAGCGCCTTCTTCCAGCCCTCCAGATCGCTGTCCTGGATGTCGGGCACGCGGCCGGCGTCGAGCAGTCCGCCGCCGAACAGCACACCGCTGCGCTCGTCGAGCACGGCGATGTCGCCGGGGCCGCTGGAGTGGCCGAAGTACAGCACGCGCACCGGCCGGCCGATCAGGTCGAGTTCGTGCGTGGCTTCGAACTCCTGGTCGGGCTTGTACATCGCGGTGCCAAGCAAGGGTGTCTCACCGACGGTCTGGCGCAGCGCTTTCAGGCAGGTCTCGCAGCGCGAGGCCATCAGCCGCGAGGTGCGGCTGTGCATGCGGATCGGGATGCCGAGTTCGCGAAAGGCCGTGCCGCCGAAGAGGAACTCCGGCCGCGTGTGGGTGACCAGCGCGACGCGCACCGGCTGGTCGGTGACGGCACGGATCGCTGCGAGCAGCGCGCGGCCGTGTGCAAACGAGGTTCCGGTGTCGACCACGATCACGCCGCGCTCGCCGACGATGAAGCCGGCGTTGCCGATGCGCCCGAGGTTGCTTTCGTCGGCTGAGCCGGGGCTTCCGGGCATCACGTACACGCCGGGCGCGATCTGCCGGGCCACCGGCGGTGCGCCCGGCACGGGCGGCGCCGCCGGCGGCGCCGAGCCGCAGCCGGCCAGGGCGGCCATGCCCAGACCGAGCAGGACACGACGTCGCGAGTGCAGGCTCATGATCCGTCTACTTGGCCTCGGCCATCGCCTTCAGGTTGGCCAGCCCCGACTTGTAGACGCCGGTGACCGCGGCCACGGCGGCTTCGTCGTTTCTGTCGGGCGGCGGATCGTTGTTCGGAAAGCCACGGTAGAAGGCGCCGCGCCACTCCACCACCGAGCCCTTGCCCTCGGCCTTCACGGTGATGGTCGAGGTGTAGTTGGTCACGGGCAGGGCGCCGCCGTCCTTGGCGCGGTAGCTGTACTTCATCTTCGCCGCGTCGTGGCTCTCCAGCGTCTCGGTCAGCGCGCCGCCGCCCTTGAGCTTGAGCTCGCGCACCGAACCTTCTTCGTTGGCCTTGCTGGCCGGGCTCTCGGCCACGGCCGGGTGCCAGTTCTTCAGCGCGTCGAAGTTGGCGATGATCGCCCACACCTTGTCGGCCGGCGCGTCGATGGCAATCGTCTCGACCACCTTCTGCCGCGTCGGGCCGTGGGCGGCGGCGGGGCCGGTCAGGCTGGCCAGGCCGGTCAGCAGGGCGAGGCCGGTGAGCCATCGGCGGGTGCGTGAAAACATCGTGCGTCTCCTCGGGTTCGAAGGGTGAAGATTCAGGGGATGTCGGGCGCGCCGATGAAGGCGCCGAAGCCGCGGCTGTTGCGGCCGGTGTCGATGCGCGCGAGCGAACGGCCGCTTTCGGCGTCGAGCACGCTGACGTTGTCGTCCATCCAGTTGACGACGTAGACACGGTCGCCGTGTGCGGCCACGCCCTCGGGGTAGCCGAAGCCGTCGAGCGTGCGCCGCACCGCGAGCGTCTCGGTGTCGACGACGCTCACCGTGTCGGCGTGCTGGTTGGTCACGTAGAGCAGCCGGCCGCCATGGGCCAGTGCCGCACCGTAGGGCGCACGGCCGACCTTCACCGTGGCCTCGACCTTCATCGCGCGCAGGTCGACGACCGAGACGTCGTCGCTGAGCACGTTCAGCGCGTACAGGCGCTGTCGCGGCTCGTCGATCAGCAGCGCGAAGGGATGCGTGCCGACGCGCACACGCGCGCGGATCGCCCGCGTGGCGACATCGATCGCCGCCACGCTGTCGTCGTCGCGTTCGGCCACGTACACCGTGCGGCCGTCGGCCGACGCGGCCACCCCGGCCGGTGCCTTGCCCACCACGACCTCCGCGGCCGCGGCGCCGGGGCGCGTGGTTTCGATCAGCAGCAGGCGGTTGCGGTACCAGTCGGCGACGAACAGCAGCTTGCCGTCGGGCGAGGCATCGATGCCCACCGGGCCCGAGCCGGCCGGCAGCGTGTCGACCAGGCGCTGCGTGCGCATGTCGATCACCGAGATCGTGCGGCTGTCGGGGTTGGAGACGAACACACGGCCAGCGCGGCTGGACGCCACCACGCCGGCCGGCGAGCGGCCCACCGGCACGGTGGCCACCACCTTCTGCTGCGCGAGATCGATCACCGACACATCGTGGCTGCCCTGGTTGGTGATGTAGGCGAACGGCGCCGCCGAAGCTGCACCGCCGGCCAGCCACAGCGCGGTGGCGAGGATCCGACGGATCATTTCGGCGTGTCGCGCAGTGCCTGTGCGGCGACGAAGCGCAGGTCGCGCGAGTCGACCACGGTGGCGCGCAACTCGCCATTGCCCTGCGGCAGGAACCAGAAGCGGAAGTTCGGGTTCTCGCTGATCGAGAAGTCCACGTCGGCGCTGAACACCGGCTTGCCGTCGTAGGTCACGTCGACCTTGCGAACGTAGTGCGCCGGCGTGAACTGGCGCGAGTACTGGTCCATCGCCAGGCCGGAATGGTTGGGGTGGTCGATCATCAGCTGGGCGAGCACCGGCGTGCGGCCCTTCAGTCCGCCCTCGACGCGAAAGCGCATCTGGCCGAGCGAGGCCGCCGCCGCCTGCGCGTCACTGCCGGCCGGCGCCGAGCAACCGCCCGAGGCCTTCACGAAGCGTGTCACGCCGAAGAGCTGGCCATCGCTGGTCTCGGCGATGGCGCGCACGTGCGAGTAGGCATCGACACGCACACGGGTCTCGATTTCGGCCCGGCCGCTCTCGGGCGAGAACTGGAAGATCGCCGAGATGGGCGACGGGTTCGCGTCGATGATCAGGTAGAGCTTGCTGATGTAGCGGCCTGCGCCCTGCGGCCAGCGCGAGCGGATGGCGATCGGCACGACCGCGGCATCGATGGCGCGCGAAGGTGCCTCAAGCACCAGCATATCGGCCGGTGCCGGCGCGATGCTGCGGCCCTCGAAGATGCTCGCACGCACCTTCTGCCACACCGGGCTGCTTTCGGGGTCGTCGGTGGGCTGCAGGTTGCGGGCCTGGGACAGACCCGCAGCGACGAGCAGCAGCAGGGCGAACAGTCGTGCGAGGTGCTTCATGGCAAGACCTACTTCGGCGCGATGAAGCAGCCCTGCTGCACCTTGGCCTGCAGCTCGCGATAGCGCTTGATCTGCGGCTTGACGGTCTCGTTGTCGCGCAGCTCGCCGCCGCGCTCGCCGCCGATCGATATGGCGTTGACGATGGTCTGCATCGTCACGAAGTCCTCGTGCTTGACCTCGCGCGCGATCGCGTCGAGCGCGCAGGAGCATTTGTTGACCATCTCGTAGTTCGGCCCGGGATTGGCCTTCATGCACTCCTGCACGTAGAGGACCCGGTCGACGGTCGGGAAGTCGTTGGCGGCGGCAACGCCGGCCAGCGCCAGCGATGCAGCGGCTGCAAGGAATCGGGGCAGGGTCTTCATCGGGAGCTTCCGGAGTTCAGGGGTTGCGCGCGGAGGGCGTGGCGCCATCGAGCACCATCTCCTCGACCAGCAGCGGCGCGGCAGCGGGCGATTCGCCGTCGATGCGCGTGCGCACGGCATAGACGCCACCGGGCACCGCGTCGGACAGCGTGAAGACGTACTGCTTGTTGGCCAGCTTCTCGAAGCGTGTTCGCAGCGGGTCGTCCAGGTACGGGGCGACGCTGATCTCGCGCGCCGAGACATTCTTGCCGCGGTAGGGCAGCGACACCTCCTTGATCTGCGCACCCCCGGCAATCGCCATGCGGATGCGCTTGCGGAAGTAGTTCGGCTTGCCCTTGGTGAGCCGGCCCATCTCGCGGATGTCGCGCTCCAGGAAGTACAGCACCACCGGGTTGCCCTCGGCCTCCTCGACCTCGGGCAGCGAGAGTTTGCGCGGGCCGCCGAGGAAGTCGGCAGCGGCGGCGCAGCACTTGCCGTCGGCCTTGGCCTTGAGCCTGATGCTGACCTTGTCGTCGAAGGCCTCCTCCATGCTGCCGCTCCTGCTGAACGCATAGTTCAGCGTCGCCGGCGGCTTCAGCGAGGTGAGCTGGTTGGTCATGAACAGCGCACGCTCGGCGGGAGAGAAATCTTCTGCGGCGAGGGCGGGTGCGGGCAGGCAGAGCACGGCGGCCAGCAATGCGGCAGGGCGCTTCAGGGCGGAAGGGAAACGGAGGGTCATGAGGTCAGGGCCGATCGGTGGGGCAGGGTTTCGGGACAGGGGTGGCCGCCGCGCCGCGCTTCGCCACGTCGGCAAGCCGCTCGCGGGCTGCGGCACGTGCGGGTTCGAGGCTGAGCGAGCATTCGAGGGCGAGGCGTGCTTCCGGCAGGCGGTCTTGACGCGCCAGCGCGGTGCCCAGCAGGTACCAGGCTTCGGCATCGCCCGGATCGGCGCGCGACCATTCCGAGGCCAGCGCCTCCAGGTCGCTCCAGCGGTCGTTCTGCACCAGCACGGCCGCCCTGAGGAAGCGTGGCTGCGCGGACGGGCCCGCCTGCCAGTAGGGCAGCGGCTGGCTGTCCAGCGGCATCACCTTGCGGAAGCTGCCGCGCTGCGTTTCGTCGAGCATCTGCGCGACCCACTCCGCCGGCGCGGCGTAGTAGTGCGACTCGCCGCCACGCAGCCGGAAGGTCAGGATGCCCACGAGCCGGCCGTCGTCGTCGAACAGGCCGCCCCCGCTGGCGCCCGAGCTGAACCAGTTGGTGCTCTGGATCACCTGGGCGCCGTCGTGGCGATGCAGTTGCACGACCTCACCGGCGCTGTTCTGGATGCCCAGCCCGCCGGTGTAGCCCAGCGCCGTGACCTGCTGGCCGATGGCCAGCGTGGCGGCGTGTCCCAGCGTCACCGGCCGGGCCTCGAGGCCGGGCACCTGGAGCAGGCACAGGTCGCGCGTCAGGTCGCTCGCCTGCCACTGCACCGGCCAGCGCAGGCCGGCTCGCAGCACATGGATCTGCTGTGCCTCGCGCGTGACATGGCAGTTGGTCACCACCTTGTCGGGGGCGATGGCCACCGCCGAGCCGAAGGCGTAGCCGCCGCGCAGGCGGGGCGCTTCGACGCGCAGCACGCTGGCGGCCAGGCTCACGTAGGCTGCCTGGTCCAGCGCGGCAAGCGCCGTCTGCGGCGGCACGGCCAGCGCCGGCAGCAGGGACAGGGACAGCAGGCACTTCATGGTGGCAGCTTGCCACGCCGTCAGGGCTTCTGCGCGGCGTAGCTCTCGTCGACGATGGGAACGCCGAATTCCTTGAGGATGGCGCCGATCTCGGCCTTGCGGGACTCGAGCAGGCCTTCGACCTGCTGCTTCCACTCGCGCTCGCCGTAGCGCACGCCCATGGCCATCTCGTAGTCGAACTTCACGCCCGGCTCGGAGCGCAGCGGAACCACCGTCAGCGCGGGCGAGGTGACGCGCTTGGCGAAGTAGCCGGCAATCGGGCCCCAGACGATGGCAGCGTCGATCTTGCCGGCGGCGAGGTCGCGCTCGATGATCTCGCCCGGGTATTGCTTCGGGTCGGCGCTCATCATCGGATAGGGCACGCCGCTGTCGACCAAGCCGTGCTTGGACAGCCAGTCGGAGGCCGGCGAACGGTCGTAAAGCCCGATGCGCAGCTTCGACAGCATCGCGCGGTCGAGCTGGAGGAAATCCTGGCCGGAGCGCACCTGGTCCATGCCCTTGCCCTGCGCGAACACGATCGCATAGGTGGAGCGGTAATAGGGCTTGGTGACCGACACCTGGTCGAAACCGGAGGGCACGCCCATCACGATGTCGCAGGGGAAATCCTGGCCCGGCAGCTTGTAGCGCAGCGTGTTGCGGATGAAGTTCATCCGCTGCGGAAACGAGTAGTAGGTGACCGGCAGGCCCAGGGCCTTGCCGAACACCTCGGCGATGCGGTTCTCGATGCCTTGCGCGCTCGTGTTCGAGAACGGCAGGTTGTTCGGGTCCTGGCATACGCGCAGGGCCTCGCGCTTGGGCGGGGCGTCCTGGGCTGCGGCGGGCATGGCCCAAACCATGGCGGCGCACAGCGCCGCGATGCGGATCAGGGTCATTTGGCGATCGGCTCGACCTTGGAGCGCGTGATGGCGCCGTCGGAGCGGCCCTTCAGGTACGCATAGAGGTGATCCATGTTGTCCATCACCTGCTGGCTGGTGCCGAAGCTCTGCATGCCCTTCTCAAGGCGGCCATCGCGCACGGTCTTCACGAACTCTTCCTTCGTCAGCGTCTTCAGGCTGTTGACGAGGGACGGGCCGACCATGCCTTCCTGGTTGGCGCCGTGGCAGCGGTCGCAGGCGGCGGCACGCCAGGTGCGGAAGCCCTTCATCGTGTTCTCGTCGACCTTGTAGCCGTCGACCACGGTGTACAGCTGCGACTGGGCGAAAGCGGAACCGGCAGCGAGAAGAGTCAGGGCCAGCAGAGTTTTCCGAAACATTTGTGCGTCTTCCGTTGTGAAAAAGGGGGACGGTGCCCTCGGGCTCCATCCCCCCGGGTTCAGGCCGGCCAAGTGCCCGGCCCGTGTGCTGCGATCAGTTCGGCAAAGCGAACACGGTCAGCGAACCGCCCAGTTCGGTGTACTGGTTCAGTTCCTTGTAACCACCCACCGCGCCCAGGCCGTCGGTGTCCTTCTCGAGGCCCGCTGCCATGCCGATGCCGGCCCAGCCGCCAATTCCCGAGAACACGCCGATGTACTGCTTGCCCTTGTGCTCATACGTGAACACGTTGCCGATGATCCCTGAGGGCGTCTTGAACTTGAAAAGTTCCTTGTTGATGTCTTTCGCATCGACGCACTTCAGGTAACCCTCGAGCGTGCCGTAGCACGACAGGCCGCCCGCGGTGTTGAGCGAGCCGCTCCACACCGAGAACTTCTCCGCCTTGCTCTGCACGATCTTGCCGGTGCCCGCGTCCCAGGTGATGTAGTTGCCCATGCCGCCGTGGCTTCCCGGAGCCGGGAACATCGACAGCGTGGCGCCCACGTACGGCTGGCCTGCGGTGTACTCGACCTTGAACGGCTCGTAGTCCATGCAGACGTGGTTCGTCGGCACGTAGAAGAGCTTGGTGTTCGGGTCGAACGAGGCCGGCTGCTGGTCCTTGGAGCCCAACGCCGCCGGGCAGATGCCCTTGGTGTTGACGTCAGGACCGTTCTGAGCCGTGGAGTACTTGGCCACGACCTGAGGGCGGCCGGTCTTCATGTCCACGTGCGTGGCCCAGTTCACCTTCGGGTCGTACTTCTCGGCCACCAGCAGGGCACCGTTGGTACGGTCCAGGGTGTAGCCGAAGCCGTTACGGTCGAAGTGCACCAGCGCCTTGGTCGGCTTGCCCTTGACGTTGATGTCCGCCAGGATCATCTCGTTGATGCCGTCGAAGTCCCACTCGTCGAACGGCGTCATCTGGTAGACCCAGTTGACCTTGCCGGTGTCGACGTCGCGCGACCAGATGGACATGGACCACTTGTTGTCGCCGGGGCGCTGCGCCGGGTTCCAGGTCGACGGGTTGCCGGTGCCGTAGAACACCGCGTTCAGCGCCTTGTCGTAGCTGTACCAGCCCCAGGTGGTGCCGCCGCCGATCTTCCACTGGTCACCCTTCCAGGTCTTCAGCGAAGAATCCGGGCCGACGGGCTTGACCGCGCCGTCCGTCCAGGTGGTGGTCTTGGCCGGGTCGATCAGCATCTCGGCGTCGGGGCCGACGCTGTAGCCCTTCCAGGCCAGCTTGCCGTCGGACAGGTTGTAGGCGGCCAGGAAGCCGCGAACACCCCATTCGCCGCCGGAAATGCCGGTGATGACCTTGTCCTTGAACACGTGCGGCGCGTTGGTGTTGACGGCACCCAGCTTCGGGTCGCCGTTCTTCACCGACCAGACCAGCTTGCCGGTCTTGGCGTCCAGCGCGATCAGGTTGGAGTCGGCCTGCTGCAGGATGACCTTGCCTTCGGCATAGGCCAGACCACGATTGACCGTGTCGCAGCACATCTGCGGAATCACGGCCGGGTCTTGCTTCGGCTCGTACTTCCAGATGATCTTGTTGGTGTCCAGGTCGATCGCGAACACCTTGTTCGGGAACGGCGAGTGCAGGTACATCTTGCCGTCCACGACGAGCGGCGAGCCCTCGTGACCACGCAGCACGCCGGTGGAGAAGGTCCACGCGACCTGCATCTTGCCCACGTTGCCCGTGGTGATCTGGTTCAGCTTGCTATAGCGCTGGTTGAACATGTCGCCAGCCTGCATCGCCCAGTTCTTGGAGTTGGCGATGTTCTTTTCCACGTCCGCGTTGGCCAGCGCCAAGCCCGGAAGTGCAAGAACCGCCAAACCCAATGCCGACCAGGCATGGCTGCGGGATTGCCCTGAAATTCGCATCGATGTCTCCTTGTTGAAGTGACCGGAGTCTGTTTCGCGCGGTACAAACTTTGGACCAACACCCCGCGCGATCTCGAGAGCTCGGCGTCGGCCCAACCGCAATTTCTGCGCCCGCTTTTTCTGCCGCCTGTCCGTCGTCGACGCTTCCGACCGGTGGTTCCAGTCCACAACGCCGACACGCCTGCCGCGGCTGACCATCGTGTGGCCCTGTCGCACCGAAATGTGCCGCCTGATGGCCTCCAACGCATGGACTCCAGGGATGATCCTCATAGGGAAACCACGGGTGCTTGCGGCCTGAACTGCTGACGCGAAGAGCGCTCATTCCGATGCCGCTGACAAGGTGCGCCGAATCCGTGTCATCGACTGCGGAACAGAGTGTTTCATCGATGCGAGACACAATCGGCCGCCCGGATCGGATCGGCGCAGCGGGGTGTGTCACGCGCCGAAAATCAAGCGCGGGATTCCACGCCCTTGCGACGCCGCGCCGGCCCCCATCCAATCCTGTCGCGCGGCGTCGACGGGCCCGGCGCTTGCTCGAACGTTCAACTTGACTCACGCCAATCGCTGATCACCAGGCCCGACTGCATCGATGACCATTGACCCTTCCGCCGCCGTGCTGCGCACGACGGGCCTGACCAAGCGATACGGCAAGCATGCCGCCCTCGACAAGCTGACCCTGGCACTGGTGCCGGGCAGTTTCGTGGCGCTGCTCGGCCCCAACGGCGCGGGCAAGTCGACCTTGTTCCAGGTGCTCACCGGGCTGTTCGCCGCCGACGAGGGCGATGTCGAGGTGGCAGGCCATTCGCTGCGCCATGCCGGCACCGGCGCGCTGCGCCACATCGGCGTGGTGTTCCAGCAGATCTCGCTCGACCTGGACCTGAGCATCCGCCGCAACCTGATGTTCCAGGCCGACCTGCATGGCCTGCCCGGCGCGCTGGCGCGCGAGCGCATCGAGTCCGGCTGCAAGCGCTTCGGGCTGGACGGCCAGCTCGAGCGCAAGGTGCGCGAACTTTCCGGCGGCAACCGCCGAAAGGTGGAACTGGTCCGCGCCACCTTGCACCAACCCAGCGTGCTGCTGATGGACGAAGCCACCGTCGGTCTCGACCCGAAATCCCGCCAGGACCTGCTGGCGGCGCTGCACAGCGACGTCCGCGAGCGCGGCGTGTGCGTGCTGTGGGCCACGCACTGGGTCGAGGAGACCGAAGGCGCCGACCGCGTGCTGGTGCTGCACAAGGGCCGACTGCTGGCCGATGGCAGCCCGGCCGAAGTGACTGCCGCGCTCGGCGAAGCGACGCTCGAGGCCGGTTTCATCGCCCGCACCCACTGACACGAACGATGCAAGGAACGATGCCCATGTTGACGAATGCCCGAGCGCTGATCGCGCTGACGCTCGCCCTGGCCGCAACGGCTGCCGCCGCCCAGGGCACCGCCTATGTCAGCAGCGAGAAGGACGACGCACTGACGCTCATCGACACCCAGACGCTGGCGGTGAAGGGCACCCTGCCGACCTGCAAGCGTGGCCGCCACATCCAGCGCATGCCCGATGGCAAGCTGATGGTCGCCTGCACCGACTCGAACGCCGCCGACATCATCGACCCGGCCACTGGCAAGTCGGTGCGGCGCGTGCCGCTGGGCGACGAGCCGGAGGCCTTCGACCTGTCGCCGGACGGCAAGACGATCTACGTGTCGAACGAAGACGAAGGCGAAGCGAGCTTCATCGACGCAGCCAGCGGCAAGAAGCTGCAGGCCGTCAAGGTGGGCAAGGAGCCCGAGGGCGTGAAGGTCAGCGCCGACGGCAAGACGCTGTACGTCACCTCCGAGGTGGCCAGCCTGGTTCACGTGATCGACGTGGCCACCGCCAAGGTGGTGAAGAACGTCAAGGTCGGCAAGCGGCCGCGGCGCATGGCGATCACGCCCGACGGCAAGGAGCTGTGGGTCACCAACGAGCTCGACGCGAGCGTGAGCATCGTCTCCACCGCCGACCACAGCGTGATCGGCAGCATCAAGTTCGCCGTCAAGGGGGCGCGTGCCGAGGACATCTCGCCGGTGGGCATCACCATGACGCGCGACGGCAAGCGCGCGTTCGTGTCACTGGGCAAGGCCAACCACGTGGCCTTCGTCGACGTGCCCGGGCGCAAGGTCACCGACCTGGTGCTGGTGGGCAAGCGGGCGTGGAACGTCACGCTCGACAAGGCCGAGGCGCGCCTGTGGGTCGTCAACGGCCTGAGCGACGATGTCACCGTCGTCGACGTGGCGGCCGCCAAGGCGATCAAGAGCATTCCCGTCGGCCGCGTGCCCTACGGCCTGGTGGTGGTGGAATGAGGGCTCCCGCCCTGGCGCTGGCCCTGGCATTGGCCACGGCCCCCGCGCTCGCTGCCACGCTGAAGGCGACGCTGCTGATCCCGGCGGACGACTCGCGGCTGGAGCGCTCGCGCGCCGAGCGCGCCTATCTCGGCCACCCGACCGGCCCCGCCGGCGATGGCGTGCAGATGGCCGTCGAGGAAGGCCAGTTCGAGCTCGATGCGGCGCAAGCCGGCGTCGCGGTGACGACGCAGCCGGCCGCCTCGCTCGACGCGGCGCGTGCGGCTGCGCTGGCCGCCGAGAAGGCCGGTGCCGCCGTGCTGCTCGTCGACCTGCCGACCGATTGGCTGCTCGCCGTCGTCGATGCGGTCAAGCTGCCGGTGCTCAATCTCAGCGACCCGGCCGACCGGCTGCGTGCGCAGGACTGCCGCGCGAGGCTGTTTCATCTGATGCCCAGCGAGCGCATGCGCGCCGATGCGCTGGCCCAGACCCTGGTGTCGCGCAAGTGGACGCAGCTGCTCCTGCTGGTCGGCCCGAGCCCGGCAGACCAGCTGCGCGCCGCCACCGTGCAGGCCTCGATGAAGCGCTATGGCCTGAAGGCAGTAGCCAGCAAGCCCTTCAGGATGTCGGCGGATCCCCGCGAGCGCGACCTCGCCAACCCGCTGCTGCTGACCGCCGGCGCGAACTACGACGCCGTCTGGGTGGTCGACAGCGACGGCGAATTCGCCCGCTCGCTGCCTTACCGAACGGTGCTGCCGCGGCCGGTGGTCGGTGACGCCGGCCTCGTCGCCGTGGCCTGGCACGCGCAGTTCGAGCGCTTCGGCGCGCCTCAGGTCTCGCGCCGCTTTGCCAAGGCCACCCGGCGGCCGATGACGGCGCACGACTGGTCGGCCTGGATGGCCGGCAAGGCGCTGGTGGGTGCCGCCGTGGCGGCGCCCAAGGGGCCGAACGCCGCCTGGGCCCAGGCACTGGCCAAGACCCCGGTCGACGGCTCCAAGGGCACGGCGATGACCTTCCGCGCATGGGACGGCCAGCTGCGCCAGACCTTGCTGCTCACCGACGGGCAAGGCGTCATTTCGCAGGCGCCGATCGAGGGCCTGCTGCACCCGAGCAACGTGCTCGACACACTGGGCGCCGATGCGCCGGAGAAACTGTGCAAAGCGCCGCGCTGACCCCCGCCGTGCAGGCGCGCCGCGGCGTCCCGCACGCCTTGCAGGCCTTGCGCGCGATCGTGCTGCGCGAGGTGCTGAAGTTCTCGCAGCAGACCGGCCGGCTCGTTTCGGCACTGGTGCGGCCGCTGCTGTGGCTGGCGGTGTTCGCCGCGGGCTTTCGCAACGTGTTCGGCGTGGCCATCGTCGAGCCCTACGACACCTACATCCCCTACGACGTCTACATCGCGCCGGGACTGATCGGCATGGTGCTGCTGTTCAACGGCATGCAGTCGTCGCTGGCCATGGTCTACGACCGCGAGATGGGCCTGATGCGGCTGCTGCTCACGGCGCCGCTGCCGCGTTCGTGGCTGCTGTTCTGCAAGCTGTGCGCGACGGCGCTGCTGTCGGTGCTGCAGGCGCTGGCCTTCGTGATCGTGGCGCTGCTGCTGGGTACCGATCTGCCGGTGTTCGAGTGGAGCGTGCTGCATGCGCTCGTGGCGCTGCTCGCCGGCGCGCTGATGCTCGGCGCGCTCGGCCTGCTGCTGTCGGTGCACATCAAGCAGCTCGAGAACTTCGCCGGCACGATGAACTTCGTCATCTTCCCGATGTACTTCATGTCGACGGCGCTCTACCCGCTGTGGAAGCTGCAGGAGTCGGGTGCCGAATGGGTCTATCAGCTGGCCCGGTTCAACCCGTTCACGCATGCGGTGGAATGGATCCGCTTCGCCCTGTACGGCAAGGACCCGGGCCTGGCGCCCTGGGTGGTGCTCGGCTGCCTGGCGGTGTTCTTCGGCCTGGCCTGCTGGGGCTACGACCCGCAGCGCGGCTTCGGCGGCCTGACCAAGCGCGGAGGCGGAGCATGAACGCGCACGGCTGGACGCGTCGGCAATGGCTGGCCTCGATGGCGGCGATCGGCACGGCGCACGCCGCGCCGACACGAGCCAGCGATGCCTTCCCGGCGCGCCCGGTCACGCTGTGGGTGCCGTGGGCGGCGGGCGGTGCCACCGACATCACCATGCGGCTGCTGGCCGACCTTGCCGGCCGCCAGCTGCGCCAGCGCGTGCTCGTCGAGAACCGCCCCGGCGCCGGCGGGACGCTGGCCATGCCGATCCTGCAGCAGGCCGAACCCGACGGCTACACCATCGCGCAGCTCCCGCAGCCGGTGCTGCGCGTGCCCTTCACGCAGAAGGTGCTGTGGGACCCGATCCGCGACGTCACGCCGATCATCCAGATCTCCGGCGTCACCTTCGGCGTGCTGGTGCAGGCCGCCAGCGGCTTTCGCACGCTCGACGACCTGTTCGCCTTCGCGAAGGCGCGGCCCGGCGAACTGAGCATCGCCACCAACGGCGTGGGCACCACGCCGCACATGGTGCTCGAGGAACTGTTCAGCGCGCGCGGCATGAAGTACATCCACGTGCCCTACAAGGGCACCTCGGAGCAGGTGCTGGCGGTGGACACCGGGCAGGTGATGGTGGGCGTCAACTCCACCGGCTTCGCGCCCTTCGTCGATTCGGGGCGGCTGCGCCTGCTGGCCACTTTCGCGGCCAAGCGCTCGCCGCGCTGGCCGGGCGTGCCCACGCTGAAGGAACTCGGCTTCCCGATCGTGGCCATGTCGCCCTATGGTCTGGGCGGCCCGCGCGGCATGTCGGCCGCGGTGGTCTCGACGCTGCACGATGCGTTCCGCAAGGCGATGTTCGACCCGGCGTTCGTGCACGAGATCGGCAAGTACGACCAGGATCTGAACTACCTAGGCCCCGCCGAGTACGGCCAGTGGCTGCGCGAGGAGTACGCCAAGGAGAAGATTGCCGTGCAGCGCATGGGGATGGCACGTGCGCCGAGTTGAGCGCGCCGGGTTGTCGGGGGCCGCGCCGTGATCCGCGTGCTGATCGCCGACGACCACCCTGTGGTGCGCACCGGCTACCAGCGCCTGCTCGAGCAGGCCGGCGACATCCGTGTCGTGGCCGACGCGATCGACGGGCAGGCTGCCTACATGGCGTGGGTGGAGCACGAACCCGACGTGATGGTCACCGACCTGTCCATGCCTTCGGGCGGCATGGAGCTGATCCGGCGTGTCTGCCAGCGCAAGGCCGACGCGCGCCTGCTCGTCTTCAGCATGCATGACAGCGCGATGCTCGTGCGGCGCGCGCTGGAGGCCGGCGCACGCGGCTACATCCCCAAGTCCAGCCCTCCGGAATGCCTGGTCGACGGCGTGCGTGCGCTGCACGAAGGGCGCCGCTACCTGGCACCCGAGCTGCCCGCCGAGTTGCTTCAGCGCGACCCGCTGGACGAAACCGAGCGGCTGGCGACGCTGAGCGCGCGCGAGTTCGAGGTGTTCCGTCGCCTTGCGCTGGGCGAGTCGGCGGCGCAGTGCGCGCAGGCGCTCAACCTGAGCGCCAAGACGGTCTCGAACCACCAGACCGTCATCAAGGAAAAGCTCGGCGTCGCCACCTCGGCGGCACTGGTGCACCTGGCGATCCGGCACCGCGTGATCGACAGCGGGCCGGTCTGAACTGCACGCTCCAGCGCCACGGCGGGAAGATTTCCCTGGATCGCCTCAGTGCCGTTCGTTAGCGTCGGCGTCACGCTCGCCGCACCCAAGACGGCGATTCAAACGAGGAGATCCATGAACATCACCCGCACGCCGCACTGGCGCCTGCAACCGCTGGCGCTGGCCAGCCTGACGCTGATCGCCGGGCTCGCGCAGGCACAACAGACGCTGCCCAGCGTCGAAGTCGTCGGAGCCACCCCGGTGCCGGGAATTGGCGTTCCCAAGGACCAGATTCCGTCGAACGTGCAGACCCTGGGTGACAAGCGGCTGCGCCAGACGCAGAGCCTGAATCTGCCCGACGCGATGACCACGCTGCTGCCCAGCGCCAACGTCAACGAGGTGCAGGGCAACCCCTATCAGATGGACGTCAACTACCGCGGCTTCACGGCCAGCCCGCTGCTGGGCACGCCGCAGGGCCTGTCGGTGTTCCAGGACGGCGTGCGCATCAACGACCCGTTCGGCGACGTCGTCAACTGGGACCTGGTGCCGCGCGCCGCGCTGGCCAACCTGACGCTGCTGCCGGGCTCCAACCCGGTGTTCGGCCTGAACACGCTGGGCGGCGCGCTGACGCTGCAGACGAAGAGCGGCGACAGCCACCCTGGCACCGAGGTCGAGCTGCAGGCCGGCTCGTTCAAGCGCTTCTCGGGCGAGGTCACTCATGGCCGGCGGCTCGGTGAGACGGGCCACCTCTTCCTCGCCGCCAGCATGTTCGACGAAGACGGCTGGCGCGAGTATTCGCCGTCGAAGGTGCGGCAGCTGTTCGTCAAGGGCGGGCAGCACCTGGGCGACTTCTCGTGGACGTTGAGCCTCACTCACGCGAACAACAACCTGATCGGCAATGGCTTGCTGCCTGAATCGATGCTCGAGCAGAACCGGGCGCAGGTCTACACGCGGCCCGACCAGACGAAGACGAAGATGACGATGCTGGCGCTCAACGCCAGCTACGAGGTCAGCGCGACGCACCAGCTGGCTGCCACCGCCTACGTGCGCCGCTCGCGCACGGCCACGCTGAACGGCGACCTGAACGACGACTACGACCCGCCCACCGTGACGGAAACCGGCGTGGAGAACCGCACCCGGACCCAGCAGCGCGGCGAGGGCCTGGCGCTGCAGTCCACGCATCGGCTGTCGAGCCAGCAACTGACGGTGGGCGTCTCGATCGACCGTTCGCGCAGCGAGTTCGAGCAAACCGAGGCGGAGGGCGACCTCGACGCCACGCGCGCGGTGATCCCGACCGACGACCCGGAGGTCGATGCGCTGATCTCCGGCAAGAGCCGCACCACCAGCCTGTACGTGCACGACCTGATCTCGCTGCAGCCCAACCTGCAGCTCACGCTGTCCGGCCGCTACAACGACACCCGCGTGAGCACCGTCGACGACGGCCGCATCACGCTGGGCCTGCCGACCACGCTGGACGGCGAAGGCCGCTACCGCAAGTTCAACCCTGCCGCCGGCCTGACCTGGCAGGCCACGCCGACGCTGACGTTATTCGGCAGCCTCAGCCAGGGCAACCGCGCGCCCAGCCCGATCGAGCTGGGCTGCTCCGACCCGGCCAACGCCTGCGTGCTGCCCAACGCGCTGCAATCCGACCCGCCGCTCAAGCAGGTGGTCTCGCGCACGCTGGAAGTCGGTGCGCGTGGCAAGTTCGCGCCGCAGCTGCAGTGGAACGCCGCGCTGTTCCACACCGTGAACAGCGACGACCTGCTGTTCATCAGCAACGGTCTGGCGGCCGGCTACTTCACGAACTTCGGGCGCACGCAGCGCCAGGGCCTCGAGCTCGGCCTGGCGCAGCAGTACAGCAGCTTCGGCTGGTCGGCCTCGTACAGCTACCTGCGTGCGACCTACGAATCCTCGGCTTGCATCGTGGCCGAAGGCAACAGCACCGCCGAGACCAGCGCCGCCTGCACCGGCGACGACGAGATCGAGGTGCGCCCGGGCAACCGCATCCCCGGCCTGCCGCAGCACAGCTTCAAGTTCGGCGCCGACTGGCAGCCGGCGGCGGGCTGGAGCGTCGGCACGCAGCTGCGCGCCTATTCGGGCCAGTTCGTGCGCGGCAACGAGAACAACGCGCACCAGCCCGACGGTGTCGACTTCAACGGCAGTGGCCGCGTCGGCGGCTTCGCGGTGGTCGACATGACGGCGAGCTGGAAGCCCACTGCCAACCTCGAGCTGTTCGGCAAGGTCAGCAACCTGTTCGACCGCCGCTACGGCAGTGCCGGCATCCTGGGCGAGAACGCCTTCGACGCCGCCGGTGCGATCCAGGCCCCGGCCGACTGGCGTGCCGAGCAGTTCGTCGGCCCCGGCGCGCCGCGTGCCGCCTGGTTGGGCGTGCGACTGCAGTTCTAAACCTGCCGCTGCGGCGGCTTGCCTCTTGCTTCCCCGGGTTGGTGCAGCGCCGATCCGGGCCTGCTGTGCCGTCCCTGGCGCACACTGTGCCAGGCCGTGGCACGATCGCGCAGGTGCAACGAAGGACGCCGCATGGACCGCAACGATGCGCTGCTCGCCGATTGGCGGCAGCGGGCCCTGACGCTGGAAGCTGAAGTCGGCAAGGCGGTGATCGGCCAGGCGCGCGTGCTGCGGCTGGTCAACACCGCGGTGTTCGCGCGCGGCCACGTGCTGCTGCAGGGCGATGTCGGCGTGGGCAAGACGACGCTGCTGCGCGCCTTCGCTCAGGTGCTCGGTGGCGCCTTCGCGCGCACCGAGGGCACCGTCGACCTGATGCCCAACGACCTCGTCTACTACACCTACATCAGCGAGCAGGGCCGCCCGGCCGTCGAACCCGGGCCGCTGATCCGCCATGGCGAAGACCTGGCGATCTTCTTCTTCAACGAGATCAACCGCGCGCGGCCGCAGGTACACGCGTTGCTGCTTCGGGTGATGGCCGAGCGCAGCGTGTCGGCCTTCAACCGCGAGTTCCACTTCCCGCACCTGCTGGTGTTCGCCGACCGCAACCGCGTCGAGCGCGAAGAGACCTTCGAGATCTCGTCGGCCGCCCGTGACCGCTTCATGATGGAGATCACCATCGACGCGCCGGTCGACGACGCTCAGCGCCGCGCGCTGATGTTCGACCCGCGTTTCCACGACACCGACCGCCTGGTCGGCGCGCTGCAGTCGGCGATGGTGCCGCACCGCGAGCTCAACGCGCTGGCCGAGGTGATCCAGCACAGCGTGCAGGCCTCCGACGCGTTGCAGAACTACGCGCTCGGGCTGTGGCGCGCCACGGCCGAGCCGGCGAAGTTCGGCGTCACGCTGTCCGACGTCGACACCACGCAGCTGATGCTCGCCGGCGCCAGCCCGCGTGGCATGAGCCTGCTGCTGCGCGCGGCGCGCGTGGCCGCCTGGCTGGAAGGCCGCAGCTACGTCACGCCGGAGGATGTGCAGGCTGTGTTCGTCGAGACCATCGCGCACCGCCTGTGCTACCAGCCGGTGTTCGAACTGCACCGGCATGAGATCTCGCCGCGGCTGATGGCAGCCATCGTCTCGGCGGTCGCTGCGCCGTGACATGAAGCAGGGGCCGTACTTCCGAAAGTGCGTGGCTGCTTGCGGCCCCCAGCTGTCTTTCGACGTCTGGAGTGCGGGTCTTGGGTGGCGCGGCAAAGGCACGCCCGGGCAGGCTGCGGCGCTTCGCCTCGGCGGTCGGCGCGTTGCGCCGACTCCCCTGCGATGCTCGGTCTCATGGCCCCGTCGCCGAACTCACTGCGCTCCCTGCGGTCGCTGCGTTCGGACAGCGTCGACGAGTCAGAAGACGAAGCGCGCTGCGCGCGCGGCCACGAGCCCTGTGCTTCTCGGCACCTCAGAGGCGCGCCTTCGCCTGCCCGGGCGCGCCTTTGCTGAACCAGCGGTGGCCTGCGAGACGAGACGAATCAGCGGTGGACTTCGCGGCAGGCGCTGCCCGCGGGGGGCGATTTCTGTGGCGACGAGAAGCGCAGCGCCAGGGTCGGCGCGCGTGAGCGCGCTTCGTGGTCTGACTTGCCGCGGCAGTTTGAACGCAGCGACCGCAGGGAGCGTAGTGAGTTCTGCGGCACGACCCTGGTGCGAGCATCGCAGTGGAGTCGGCGCACAGCGCCGACCGCCACAGCATGAGCCCCCCGCGGGCAGCGCCTGCCGCGATGCGCGAACCCTGCACGAGCGAACGTCAGCAAAGGGCCGCAAGGAGTCTGCCGTCCAGCGTGAATGCCACCCCTCTCAACACGCACCATCGAGCGACTGACATGACGCGCATCCGCGAACTCCACTACCGTGTCGCCGGCGCAGCGGTCGGCCTGTTCCCGGGCCACCACCGCAGCCGCAGCGGAACGAGCGGCTTCGAGTTCCGCGGCCACGCGGCCTTGCAGGATGCGCCAGACGTGCGGCGACTGGACCTGCATGCCAGCCTGCGCGACCCCTTCGGTGGCTGGATCGTGCGGCTGCACAGCGAGCGCAAGTCGATTCCGGTGGCGATGGTCGCCGACCTGTCGGCGTCGATGGGCTTCGAGGGCGCACAGCGCAAGCTCGATGTGCTGGCCGATTTCGCCGAGAGCCTGGCGTGGTCGGCCTGGCGCACCGGCGACAGCTTCGGTTTCGTCGGCTGCGAGGAGCGTGTGTTGCCCGCTTTCACGCAGCTGCAGTCGCGCGTGCGCGGCGCCGGCGTGGCGCTGGCGCAGCGCCTGCGCACGCTGCAGCCGCAAGGCCGCTCGGCGCGTGCGTTGCGCGAGGCGCATCGGCATCTGCCGCGTCAACGTGCGCTGGTGTTCCTGGTGTCCGACTTCCATCTGCCGCTGGCCGAAGTCGAGACGGTGCTCGACAGCCTGGCCTCGCACGACGTGGTGCCCATCGTGCTGTGGCAGCCGGCCGAGTTCGCCCTCGGGGCGGCGCGCGGCCTGGCGCAGGTGCGCGAGCCGGAGAGCGGCGCACAGCGCTGGTTGTGGTGGCGACCGGCGCTGCGCGAGCGCTGGGCAGCGGCACACGACGAGCGGCGACAGGCGCTGCTGCAGGCCTTCCGGGCGCGCCGTCTGGCGCCGATGTTCATCGAGGGCGCCTTCGATGCGGACGCGGTGACGCGCCACTTCCTCGCATGAAGACGCTGCATGCTCTGTGGGCAACATGCCTCGCGCTGGCTGCGACGCTCGCGCAGGCTGCGCCCGAGGCGGTGCTGCGTGTCGAGGCGAGCGAGCCGCGCGCTTACGGCTACCGCGTCGGCGATCACCTGCAGCGCCAGGTCGTCGTGCATGTGCCCGAGGGCTGGCGCCTCGACGAGGCCACGCTGCCGCGGCCGGGCGGGCGCGGCCAAGCGCTCGAACTGCGCCACGTGACGCGCCGCGGCCCGGCGGGCAGCGGGCGGCTCGAACTCGATCTGGACTACCAGGTGTTCCTCGCGCCGGCCCAGGTGCGCACGGTCGAGATTGCGCCGCTGCGGCTTCGGTTTGCCGGTGCGTCGCGCATCGAGGAGGTGCTGGTCGAGGCCTGGCCCGTCACCATCTCGCCACTGGTGCCGGTGCAGGCCCCCACCCGTCGCGGCTACGGCGAATTGCAGCCCGACAAGCCGCCGCCGCTGATCGACACCGGCGCGGCGCGCCGGCGGCTCGAGTGGTTCGCAGTGGCGGCGGCGCTGCTGCTGGCCTGGCTGGCCGTCGTGCACCTCGGGCCACCCTGGGCCGCTGCACGCAACCGGCCGTTCGGCGTGGCCTGGCGCCGGCTGCACGGCCTGGCATCCAACCCGGCCGAGGCAGCATGGCGCGAGGCCTGCGTGCAAGTGCACGAGGCGCTGAACCGCAGCGCCGGCGAGGTGCTGTTCGAGCGTGGGCTCGACAGCTTCGTCGCGCGCCAGCCGGCGTTCGCCGCCGTGCGCGACGAGCTTGCGCGTTTCCTGCAGATGTCGCGCGCCGAGTTCTTCGGTGACGCTGCGCGGCAGAAGGACGACGGCGCCTGGTTGCGGGCGCTGTGCCGACGCTGCCGCGACGCCGAGCGGGGCATGGCATGAGCGCGCCGGGCCGCTCCCGAGCGCTCATCCCGGTGCGCGCAGCGCGGAGGGTAGCCCAGTGAGCTTCATCGGTTTCGACGACGCCTGGGTGCTGTGGCTGCTGCCGCTGGTGCTGATCCCGCTGCTCGCGCCGGCGGGTCTGTCGATGGACAACGGCTGGCTCGCCTTCGCGCCGCGCGACCGCGCCTCCGATCTGCTCGGCTGGGCCCTGCGCGCGGCCGCCTCGCTGGCCCTGGCCGCGCTGCTCTTCGCGATGGCCGGCCCGCACCGGCCCGAGTACACCGTCGAGCGGGTCGGGCAGGGCGCCGAGATCGTGCTGCTGCTCGACCGCAGCCGCAGCATGGACCAGGGCTTCGCGCCCGGCCGGGCGCCGCCGCCGGGCAAGGCCAACAGCCCCGAGTCGCTGGAGTACTACTTCAGCCAGACGCCCGGGCGGCTGCGCGAATCCAAGGGAAAGGTGGCGCGCCAGCTGCTTTCCGACTTCACCGCACAGCGGCCCGATGACCGTTTCGCGCTGGTGGCATTCAGCACGCTGCCGATGCGCGTGCTCGACTTCACCGCCAAGCGCGAAGTCATCCAGGCCGCCATCGAGGCCGGCAACATCGGCCGCGGCCTGTCGGAGACGAACATCGGCCGCGCGCTCGAGGTCGGCATGGACCTGTTCAACGACCGCCCCTACAACGGCTCGCGCATCATCATGCTGGTCTCCGACGGCGGCGACCGCATGGACCCGGACACGCGCGAGCGCCTGGCCCACCTGGCGCGCAAGCAGCGCGTGTCGATCTACTGGCTGTACCTTCGCTCATCGAACAGCCCTGGCCTGACGCTGGCCGCCGACGACTCCTTGGCGGCGGCCGAGAGCGTGCCGGAGATCCTGCTGCACGACTTCTTCAATGCCCTGGAGACGCCGTACCGTGCCTACGAGGCGAGCGATTCGCGCGCGCTGCAGCGTGCCATCGACGACGTCAACCGCCTCGAGAAGCTGCCCATCACCTACAACGACCTGGTGCCGCGCCGCGAGCTCGCGCCCTACGCGCAGGCGCTGGCGCTGGCCGCCGTGCTGCTGCTGCTGGCGGCGCGCCTGCTGGAGATTCGCCGATGGGCCTGAGCCGCCGTAGCGAAGCGCCTGTGAAACTGCGCAGCGCAGGCGGCTCATCTCAGGCCGCCGCTGGCCAGCCTCGCAGGGCCTTCGCTCTCGGCCTGAGCCGACGAAACGGCATCCGCCTCGCCTGGACCTTGCTCGCGCTGCTGGCCGCCGCGGCGGCGCGTGACGGCTGGCAGGTGGTGCAGGCCGAACGCCTGAATGCGCACATCGTCGCCGGCACGTTGCCGCCCGAAGACGCGCAATCGCCGGCCGAGCTGCGCTTCGCCCATGCCCACGCGCAGGCCGCCAGCGGCGCCGGCGAGGCCGCGCTGAACCGCTACGGCGCGCTGCATGCCGACACGCCCGTGGGCCAGGCCGCGCGCTACAACGGCGCCAACCTGCTGATGCGCCAGGGCATCGCGATGCGTGCCGGCGCACAGCCGGGCCAGGCGCTGGCGCTGATCGAGCTGGCCAAGGAAAGCTACCGCGAGGTGCTGCGTCACGACCCCGAAGACTGGGCCGCGCGCTACAACCTCGAACGCGCGCAGCGACTGGTGGCCGACCCCGAGGAGGTGGACGACGAGCCGCCCGAGGCGCGCCGCAGCGCCGAGCGCGCCGCCACCACCATGCGCGGCTACTCGCCGGGCCTGCCGTGAAGGTGATGCAGGTCTGGCGGCGCTGGTGGCGGGAGTGGTCGCTCGACCGCGGCCGCCTCGGTCTGGCGTTGGCCGCGCTGCTGCTGGCGATCGGCTTCCTGCAGCCCAGACTGCCCTGGAAGCGCTCGCTGTTCGAGCACGTGGTGGTGATCGACATCACGCAGAGCATGAACGTGCAGGACGAGCTGCTCGATGGCAAGCCGGTGTCGCGCCTGGCTTTCGCCAAGCAGGCCTTGCACCTGGCGCTGCAGGACCTGCCCTGCGGCTCCAAGCTCGGCTGGGCGATATTCACCGAGTACCGCAGCTACCTGCTGTTCGCGCCAGTCGAGGTGTGCGCCAACCGCGCGGAGCTGCGCGCCTCGCTGGCCGCCATCGACGGCCGCATGGCCTGGTCGGGCAACAGCGAGGTCGCCAAGGGCCTGCACAGCAGCATCGTCGTGGCCAAGGCGCTGCCGGGTACGCCTTCGCTGGTGTTCGTCACCGACGGCCACGAGTCGCCGCCGCTGAACGCACGCCATCGCCCCGCCTTCGACGACAAGCCGGGCGAGGTGGCCGGTGTGATCGTCGGCGTGGGCCAGGCCCGGCCTTCGCCGATCCCCAAGCTCGATCCGCTGGGCCGGCCGCTGGGTTTCTGGGGTGCCGACGAGGTCGCGCAGGTCGACCCGCGCAGCCAGGGCCGCGGCGCCAGCGTCGGCCAGGAGTTGATGGTGGACGAAGGCGGGGTGGCCGATGCCGCCGGTCTGGGCGCCACGCCGGGCAGTGAGCACCTGTCCGGGCTGCGCGAGCCCTACCTGCGGCTGCTCGCGCAGGAGAACGGCTTCGCCTTCCACAAGCTGCGCTCTGCCGCGGCGCTGTCGAAGGCCCTGCGCGACCAGGCCTTGTCGCGCCCGGTGCGCGTGAGCGGCGACGCGCGCGTCCTGCTCGCTGCGCTGGCCTTCGGGCTGCTGCTCGTGCCGTACCTCACGGCACTGTGGGCCGCGCGCCGCAGCCGGCGCCTGGCGGCCGCGGCCGGAGGCTGAACTCCGCAAAGGGCCGTGGCGGCCGTCACGCCCGGGCAGGAATCATGCCGGGCGTCACGTGCCGAAGTCACGCAGGTCGGGCTTGAGTTGTCACGGCTTGTGCCGAAGAGCAGTTCGTTGCCCTAGCCTTGCATCCGCCGGCACGACCCTCGCCGTCTTTCAGAATTCCGCGCGCCGAATCCGACCCGCCCACACTTCATGCTGACCTCGCTGCCAGCCCCTGTCGACGACGCCGTCCGCGTGTCGGAGCCGGCCGTCCCTGCCGCGCCGGCAGCGGTCGAGCCCCGCATCGACACCGCGTTGCTCGACGACGTGGTCTCCGGCCCGTTGCGTGCCGCGCCTGCCGTGATCGCAGCGGGCGCGCTGCTGGCGCTGGCCACGGCGTGGTCGCTCGGGCAGTTCAACGCGCTGGCCAGTGCACGCGTCTGGCTGGGTGCGGCGCTGCTGCTGGTCACGCTGAGGCTGGCGCACTGGGCCTGGGCCCGTGCCAGCGCGCCGCTGAGCGACCCGATGCGCTGGACGCGGCACTACCTGGTCGGCGTGGCCGCCTCGGCCGTGCTCTGGGCCGCGCTGCCCTGGCTGCGTTTTGCCGAGCTCGATGCGGCGCAGCGCCTGGTGGCGATGCTGGCGATGGCCGGCTTGGCGCTCGTCGAAAGCCAGGCTCTGCGTGCAATGCCCAGGGCGGCGATCGCCCAGTCAGCGTTGATGCTGCTGTCGGGCGTGGCCTGGCTGTTCGGCATGGCGACGCCGGCGAGCTTCGAGCCTGTCGCGATGCTGCTGGTGCTGCTCGGCGCGGTTGCCGTCTCGGCGCTGTCGAGCGATCGCCAACTGCGTGCCACGCGCGATGCCGTCGAGGCAGCGGGTCGACTCTCGAATGCCGAGGCCGAGCACGCCGAGCGCATCGGTCTGCTCGAGTTCGAACTGGCCAAGGCCGTGGGGGCGCTGGAGACCGCAGCGGCCGAAGCCGCGGTGCGCGAAGCGCATGCGCGTTCGGGCCAGGCGCAATCGGCCGACCAGCGCACCGCCGACCTCGAAAAGCGTTCACTGGACCTGGCGCGCCAGGCCGTGACCGACCCGCTGACGCTGCTGCCCAACCGCAAGGGCATCAACGAGCACCTCGTCGAGCTGCTCGAGCCGATGACGCACCCCGACCACAAGGGCGAGCTCGCGCTGCTCTTCCTCGACCTCGACGAGTTCAAGGAGGTCAACGACCAGCACGGCCACCTGGCCGGCGACGCGGTGCTGCGCGTGGTCGCCGAGCGCCTGCGCGAAAGCCTGCCGCGCGCCGGCTTCGCGGCGCGCTGGGGCGGCGACGAGTTCATCGTCGTGCTGCCCGGCCTGGGCCGCATCGAGCAGGTGCGCATGGTGGCCGAGAAGCTGCGCGCCGAGCTGTGCGTGCCGATCCGCCTGGAGGACGGCACGCTGCGCGTGGGCTGCAGCATCGGCATCGCGCTGGCGCCGTACCACGGGCGCTCGCCCGAAGCGCTGATCATCGCCGCCGACCACGCCGTCTACGCCGCCAAGACCGAGGGCCGCGACCGCGTGCGCGTGTTCGACGTGGCGCTGGCCAAGAAGGCGCAGCGCCAGCACCAGATCGCCCAGGCGCTGCCCGGCGCGCTGGAGCGCGGGCAGCTCGAGATCAACTACCAGCCGATTGTCAGTGCCGTCGACGGCAGCGCCAGCCACGTCGAGGCGCTGGCGCGCTGGCCGCACCCGAGCTGGGGCCAAGTCTCGCCGGGCGAGTTCATCCCGGTGGCCGAGGCCAACGGCCAGATCCACGCGATGGGTCGCTGGGTGCTGCGCCAGGCCTGCCTGGATGCGGCGCGCTGGCCGGGCAACAACCCGCCCAAGCTCAGCGTCAACGTCTCGGCCATCCAGGTCACCTCGGGCAAGCTGGTGTCGCAGGTGCGCGAGGCTCTGGCCGCCGCCAAGCTGCCGCCGCAGCGCCTGGTCATCGAGCTGACCGAGAGCCTGCCGATGGCGCGCAGCGAAGGCGTCTCGCAGACGCTGCAGGACCTGTGCGACATGGGCGTCTCGCTCGCGCTCGACGACTTCGGCACCGGCTACTCCTCGCTCAGTTCGTTGATGAAGCAGCCGGTCAGCCTGGTGAAGATCGACCAGTCCTTCGTGAAGGACGTTCCCGGCGGCGGCGAGGTGCTGATCAAGGCGACCGTCGACGTGGCGCTGCGCTTCGGCCTCGAGGTGGTGGCCGAGGGCGTGGAGACGGCGCTGCAGCGCACCCGCCTCGAAGCCCTGGGCGTGAACTACATGCAGGGCTACCTGTTCGGCCGGCCGATGCCGAACGACCAGTTCGTGGCCTGGCTGGGCCTGCGCGATGGCAGCGACGAGCCTTTCGTGCTGCGGGCGTGAAGCCAGGGCAACTGATCGGGCACGCGGCAATGATCCTTCATCGAGACTCAGGCCAGATGACTTCGACGGCAAGATTGGACACCATCTCAGTGGGCACGGCACCAGCCGGGCGCAGCAGGCGCCAACGTGGGTTCACGCTTCTCGAACTGATGTTTGTCGTCGGCCTCGTGGCGGTGTTGTTCGGCATCGCCACGCCGATTTACCAGTCGTATCGCGACCGCATTCGAACGAACACGGCAACTCGGGAGATCGTCGAGATGGCCGCCATTGTGCAACGCTTCGAGCTCGATCAAAGGGCCTTTCCGGCGTCGCTCGATCAGGTCGGCCTGAGCGCCAAGCTCGACCCATGGGGACGTCCCTATGTCTACTACAACGTCGAGGCCAATGGCCGGGGCGGTGCGCGCAAGGACCGCCGGCTCAACCCGCTGAACACCGATTTCGATCTGTACAGCCTGGGGCCGGACGGCCAGACCAAGAAGCAGATCACGCAGAAGGACAGTGTCGACGACGTCATCCGGGCGAGCAACGGCCGCTATTTCGGCGTCGCGGCCGACTTCTGAGCCCGGCGTCCCGGCCATGAGCGACAACGCGCGTGCCCCCCGCAGCCGGCTGGCACAGCGCCTGTTCCTGTTGTTCCTGCTGGTGGCGGTGCTCCCGCTGGCGCTGACCGACTGGATTGCCAGCCTGGCGACCACGCAGGTCGCCGAAGACCTGAGCCTCGGCGCGCGCAGCCAGACCACGCGTCAGGCCAGCCGCCAGGTGCTCGATCGCCTGCTCAACGCCAAGTCGCTGCTGCGTCTTGCGCCCGATGCGCTGCCTCCCGGGATGGCGGGCAGCATGCTGTTCGAGCCACCCGGCCTGGGCCCCGTGTTCCACCAAATGACGCTGCTGGGGACGAGCGGGCAGACCCACTGGCCTGCCGGCGAACCTGCGAACCTCGCACACGTCTGGGCACGCGCCGACAGCGGCCTGGACCGGCCGGAAGCACCGCACGACGCCGCCGAAGTGCAGTTGCGGCTGGACTTCTCCCTGCCGAGCCAGCCACGCGTGCTGCTCGGCGCCTTCCGCGACGGCTCGCTGCGCTGGATCGCCGAACTCGACAGCGACCACCTGTGGGCGCCGCTGGCCGACGCCGGCCTGGACACCGCCTGGAGCGTGCGCGACAACCGGGGCCGGCTGCTGGTTCGCCAGGTGGGCGAGGATTCGCCGCTGCGGCGCGAGAGCGATCTGGCCGAGGCGCGCGGCGAGGTGGTCAGCTCCAACACGCAGTTGTTCCTGACCGGCGAGCTCGGTGCCGGCGAGTGGCTGTTCACCCAGCAGGCGCCACGGCCACATGTGCGATGGCAGGGTATGCCGCTGGCGCTGTGGCTCGGCGCGGTGGCCTTGCTCGGGCTGCTGGCGGTGGCCTTGTTCAGCCACTGGAGCATCCGCCGCACGCTGCAGCCGCTGCGCCAGTTGACCCAAGGCACGCAGGCGCTGGCCGCCGGCGCTGCCGGCACCCGCGTCGAGATCCTGCGTGACGACGAGATCGGCGAACTGGCGGATGCCTTCAACGACATGGCCCAGCGCATCGAGACGCAGATCGGCACCCTCGAAGGCCTGGCGGCGATCGACCGCGACATCCTGGACGGTGTCTCGTTCGAGCGGGTCGCCGGCCACGCCCTGCAACGCCTGGCGGCACGCTACCCGCGGGCCTGCGCTTCGGTGAACTGGCGCGAAGGTGCATCGGCGCTGCACCGCAGCTGGATGACCCGCGGCCCGGCCGATGCGCTGCTCATCCGCAGCGAGCAGCTCGAACTCGATGGCGAGTCCCTGATGCGATTCGCCGGCCTGTTCCGCGACGAGTTGCTGGACCCCGCGCAGCCCGCCGCAGCGACGCGGCAGGCCCCGCCGCGCTGGCTGTGCCCGGGAGATCCGGCGCGCGTGGCGGCGATCGCGCTGCTCCCGCTGCGGCACGAAGGCCAGACGCAGGCGCTGATCGTGCTGGGCCTGGCCGCCGCAGCAGACGACGCGGCCCTGCAGCCTGCGCGCGAGGTGCGCGACCGGCTGGCCGTGGCGATGGCAGCCCGCTCGCGCGAGCAGGAACTGGTGTACCGCGCCGCGCACGACAGCCTGACCGGCCTGGCCAACCGCTATGGACTGCACCAGAAGCTCGAGCAGACGCTCGACCGCGTTGCCGACGACGCAACGCTGGCCGTGCTGTCGCTCGATCTCGACCACTTCAAGGACGTCAACGACACGCTCGGCCACGAGGCCGGCGACGAGCTGCTGTGCGCTGCCAGCCGCAGGCTGAAGTCCTGTGCGCCCGCGGGCGCCCTGGTGGCGCGGCCCGGCGGAGACGAGTTCATCATGCTGCTGCCAGGTGCCGACCTGGCCGCGGCCGCGACGTTGGCCCGGCTGGCGATCGCCGCGCTCGGCCGGCCGTTCACCTTGCGCGGTGTCGAGCAGCGGCTCGGTGCCAGCGTCGGCATCGCCATGCACCCGCAACACGGCCGCACCCGCGAGGAGCTGCTGCGCTGCGCCGACATCGCGCTGTTCGCCGCCAAGGCCGCGGGCCGGGCGCAGCACATGGTCTTCACCCCCGAGCTCGACCGTGCCGCGCGCGAACGCGTGCAGTTGCAGGCCGAGTTGCGCAGGGCGCTGGAGCGCGACGAATTCGTCGTTCACTACCAGCCACGCGTGCAGCCACGCGATGGCCGCATCCTCTCCGCCGAGGCGCTGATCCGCTGGCAGCACCCCGAGCGCGGGCTGCTGTACCCGGGCGCCTTCATCGACGTGGCCGAGTCCTCGGGCCTGATCGACGAGATCGGCCGCTGGGTGCTCGAAGCCGCCTGCGTGCAAGCGGCCGCGTGGCGCCGCGAGGGCATGCCGATGCGGCGCATCTCGGTCAACCTGTCGACCCGGCAGCTCGGCTCGGGTGAGCTGACGGGCTATGTGCGCGATGCGCTCTCGCGCAGCGGACTTCCCGCCGAGGCGCTGGAGCTGGAGGTCACCGAGAGCCTGCTGATGGGCGACCCCGGCGAGGCTTGCGCGCAACTGGCCGAGATGCGCCGATGGGGCGTGACGATCGCGCTCGACGACTTCGGCACCGGCTACTCGTCGATGTCCATCCTGCGCCAGCTGCCGATCGACGTGATGAAGATCGACCGGTCCTTCGTCGTCGGCCTGGGCACCGATGACGGCGCGATGGCGGTCACGCGCGCCATCGTCGCGTTGGCCCGGTCGCTGCACCTGCACCTGGTGGCCGAGGGCATCGAGACGGAGGCGCAGGCCGAGGTGCTGCGCTCGATGGGCTGCGACGAGTTGCAGGGTTATCTGTTCAGCCGGCCGGTGCCGACCGACGCATTCGAGCTGCTGCCGGGGCTGCGGCAGGGTCCGGCGCTCGTCCCACAAGATTGAAACCAATGATTCCCGCGCGGGCATGACTGCCCGCGGCATGCTGCCGCCGCGTGAAACGGCCGGATGCAATTGCGCCCGCCGGGCCGGTGCCGGTGTCCCTTAGGCTTGCGACCTAGGTCGCGCCCAGGGCCGACGCACCGCCCGAGACCCGCATGGACAACCCCACCGTTCCCTTCAGCGACACCACCCAGTTCCGGCCCACCGACGTGGCCAGCACGATCTTCGACGGTGAAGCGGACGAACTGCAGCCGAGCACCTACACGACCACGCTGAGCCCGTCGCTGCTGTCCGACCTGAAGCGCTTCGCCGACGAACCCGGCGGCACCGAGCTGCTGCCCGTGCTCGCCGCCTGCGTGCGCCACGCCCGGCCGCTGGCCTTGCACCTCCAGCATGGCCGCAACGTGCTGCGCCTGTCGGTGTTCCCGCGCGACCAGCTGTTCCATTGCCCGGAGAACCTGTGCGCGCTGCCGAGCTTCGAGCTCGCCCGCCTGCGCCTCGTGCATGTCGAGCCCGAAGCGCTGCTCGCGCCGTTCGCTCCCGATGGCTCGCGCAGCAGTTCGCTGAACTTCGGCGCACTCGCGCCGCTGCTGTGGCTGCTCGCGCTCAACGGCGCGCGCAGCGAGCTGCTGCCCGAGATCGCCGGCACGGTGCGCTACCGCCTCGCGCCTGGTGTGGCCACGCGCGGCCTGCCGATCGAGAAGTGCGACATGCCGCTGCTGCAGCACCTGCAGGGCAGCCCGGCTTCGCTGGAGGATCTGTCCAGCTGGACGGTGCTGCAGCCGTCTCGCGTGCGCCGGTTGCTCAATGCGCTGTACCTGCAGTCGGGCCTGATCATCTCGCGCGCGTTCACCGTGCCGCCGCGCGACCCGGCGATCGACCGGCCGCGCCACTAGCGTCGCGCGGCACCCGCCACGACGAATCCCTGCGCGGCCGCGGCCAGGGCGGGATCTCGAACTGCGGCAGCTCCTGGAGCAGGAAGCTCAGCGCGATCAGCACCGTGGGCACGTGGTACATCAGCCACCACAGCGGGCTGGCTTCGACGTCGAAACGCGGTAGCGACAGCACCGTGATCACCAGCGCGATCGGCGTGAGCAGCGGGATTGAACGCCGCAGCACGACGCCGTAGCGCGCCTTCAGGTTCTGCTCGTGGTAGCGCGAAGGCGGCTCGGAAAGCGTGCGCGCCAGGTGCGATGCCGCGCGTGCCAGCGCCGACTCGGCGGTGCGCGTGCGGCGGTCGGGCCGGCCGCGCAGGCGCAACTTGCTCTTCCAGCCGTCCTTCTGACGGATCAGCCTCGCCCAGTCCCAGCCGAGCACGGCCAGCGTGTCCTCGGGCAGGGCGAGGCCATGCTCGGCGGTCTCGGTGAGCACGATGTCGGCCGAGACGCCGCTCACCGGCGAGATCGTCATCGCGAGTTTCAGGCCATCGACCTGCACCAGGCCCAGCCGCAGCACCTGCCCGACACCCGAGGCGGCATAGCTGCGCGCGACGACGAAACCCTCGCCCTCGCTGAACTGCGAGTCCGGCGCCACCGCCTCGATGCGGTCGAGCAACTCCTGCGGCGACGGCCCCATCGCCTCCAGCGTGGCCTGCAGGCCGCCGGGGTGGGTGAGGGTGCGCGTGAGTTGCCGCGTGCCGGTACCCAGGTCGTCGAGCTGCAGCACCTCGCGCAATGCGCCACGCTGCATTTCCTGGAAGACGACGCGCCTCGCGATGCGGTCGCTGGCCGCGAGATCGACACGCCGCCCACGCCGCGCGAAGGGCTCGGCCAGCGCGAGGATGTCGTGGTGCGTCAGCGGCGGTGCGTTCATGCGCTGCGTCTCAGGCCAGCACCAGCTTGCGCCCGAAGGGCGGTTCGGCGCGCGCGTTCACCTCGGGCACGGCCCACAGCACCGGCGCGCGCGGCCGGTGCCGCGCCGGGCCGTCGAGGTCGGTGAGCACGACGGTGACGTCGGGGTCGTGCGCGTCGGCCTCTTCGAGCATGGGCGTGAAGTCGGTGCCGCCGCCGCCCTGGAAGGCGATGTCGCCCAGCCTGCCGCGGCCGGGCTCGAAGCGCTGCACGCTCTGCACGCGCTCGTCGCCGATGACCAGGGTCAGCGCCGCATGCAGGCGCCGCGTGATCGCCTCGATCTCGCGCGCGAAACGCTCCATCAGCGCCTCGTCGATCGAGCCCGACACATCGACGATGACCACCAGCCGCGGCGCCGCCTTCGTCGGGCCGATGCCCGGCTCGAAGGGCAATCGCCGGTGCGCACCGATGCGGCCCTGGTTGGCGAGGTAGGAGCGCGAGGGCCGCGACCAGGAGAGGTCCGGCTGCGGCGTCAGGCTGCGTGCGAGCTGCGTGCGCAGCACCTGCTCCCAGGGCGTGCGCACGCGCGGCAGGTCGGCGATCAGCGTGCGCAGCATCGAGTGCGCGCCGTCGCCGGCGTGCGCACGGGTGATGCGCTCGGCCCATTCGCGCGCCGCCTGCGCCTCCTGCTCCGGCGCCTGCTGCTGCGAGGGCGCGGGCCGCAGGTCGGCATGTTCGTCGCGGCCCATCGCGCGGGCCTTCTCGGCCGGCGTGCGCTCGTCCGCGGCGCCGCGCCGGCCGCGCTCGGGGCGTGCGCCCCGGGCAGTGCCTGCCCGGCTGCGTTCGACGAGCGCGCGGTACAGGCGCTCCACGTCCCATTCCAGCAGCGAGGCCTCGACCGGCTGCTCCACTTCCAGCGCGGCCCGCAGCAAGGCGTCGAGCTGCACCACGCCCTCGGGCAGCTCGAGCCAGCTCAGGTGCGACAGCGTGCTGTTGACGATGGCGTCGGCGCAGCGGTTGAACAGCGCCAGGTCGACCGTGCCGAGCAGCTGCTGCAGCTCGACGAAGCGCTGCGTGTGGCGCAGCGCGATGTGCAGCACCTCGTGTGCCACCCAGCCCACCTGCTCGGCCAGCGGCAGCGCTTCGAAGCCGCGCGCATAGAAGATCGTCGTCCCGTCGGTAGCGACCAGCGGCGATGCGTCGTCGGGATCGCTGCGCACCTCGTCGTCGCGCAGGTCGTGATGCCGCACCCACAGCGCCAGGCCGCCCGTGGAGGGCGCGTACTCCACCATGCGCTGCACGGCGCGCGTGCCGCGGTGGCCGAAGGCCTCAGCCATCGAGCCCCTCGGCACGCCGCCGTTCGCTGTAGCGGCGGTACGAGGCGCTGTCGAGGATGGCCGTCTCCAGGCCGCTCTCCAGCGCGCGCTGCATCAGCAGCTCCATCGCCAGCGTCTGCCCTTCGCGCACCGGCAGGCCGGCGGCGCTGCCGACATCCGGCAGCTGTTCGACGATCTCCAGCGCACGCGCCAGCGTGTCGGCGTCGCGGCTGGCGGCGAGCAGGCCGTAGACCATGCCGTACAGGCCGTCGAGCGTGCGCGGCAGCAGCGCCGCCGTCTCGGCGCCGGGCTTGGCGGCGAGCAGCTTCATCACGTCGACGGCGGCCTGCAGCTCGCGCAGCACGCCGAAGAACTCGGCCGCGTTGGCCGCGCCGATGCGGCCCTGTACGAAGACGCGCTTGGCCGATTCCGACAGCCCCGAGCGCAGCACGTTCGAGATGTCTTCCCAGCCGCGCGGGCTGGCGCCGATCAGGTGGTCGTTGGCGAGCTGCGCCTGCGTGTCGTCGAGCTTGTCGGGGCGCACCTTCAGGTAGGCCATCACCTCGGGCGCGAAGTCCATCGCCAGCGCATGGGCGAGGAAGGCGTCGATCACCGTCTGCACGTTGAAGTGGAACATGCGGTCGGCCAGCGCCGTGCCCATGTCGTGGCTGACCGCGCCATGGAAGCTCGCGTTGCCCGCGGCGATCACCTGCCAGCCGTCGGGCAGCCGGTAGTTGCCGACGCGGCGGTCGAGGATCAGCGAGTAGGCCGAGATCTGCAGCCGCTGGTCGGCGGCAGTCAGTTCGTCGAGGAAGAGGATGCCCGCCGGCATGTCCGGCGTGGGCAGGAACTCCGGCGGGAACCACACCGTCTTGGCCTGCCGGTCGTCGGCGAAGATCGCGCCGCGCAGGTCCACCGGCTCGATGGTGGTCAGGCGCAGGTCGACCAGCGGCACGCCGAAATGCTCGGCCACCTGCCGCACCACCGAGGACTTGCCGACGCCGCGCGTGCCCCACAGCATGGTGGCGCGGCGGCGCAGCGTGGCGTCGGCGTATTGCTCGATCAGCGCGGCCTTGGCGGCGGCGATCGAGATCGGCGGGATGTTCATCGGGTTGCCGAGCATCGTTCACCCTGGAGGTCGGATCGCGGCCGCGGCACTGCGCCAAGACAACGCGGTGGAGGGGCGGGGCCGCCGCGGCAGCTCGAAGCGCGGCAGCTCCTGCAGGCACAGGCCCAGCGCCAGCAGCAGCGGCGGGGCGTTGAAGATGAGCATGCGGAACACCGAGTTCTTCGCGATCTCGAAGCTCGGCACCGCCAGCGACGCGCCGATCAGCGCAGCGACGCCGAGCAGCGGCACGCAGCGGCGCGCGGCCACCTTCCAGCGCGCCGTGGCCAGCCGCGCATGGAACTGCGCCGGCGGTTCGGCCAGCGTGGCCGCCAGGTGTGCGGCGGCACGCTCCATCTGGCGCCGGGCATGTTCGCTGCGCGCCGGCTCGCGCCGTGGCAGGCGGAAGCTGCCGCGCCAGCCGGCGCCCACGCGCCACAGACTCGACCAGCCCTGGCCGAGCACGGCGAGCAGGTCTTCGGGCAGTTCGTGCACGTCGCCTTGCGGCGCTTCCACCTCCAGGTCTGCCGGGATTCCCGGCGTCGCGGGCACCTGCAGGCGCAGCACCAGCGCGTCGCAGTGCAGCTCGAGCCTTGTCGCCAAGCTGCGCAGCGGCGCGTCCGCCGATGCCGCGCCGCCCTGCGGCTCCACGCGCAATCCGATGGCCAGCACGAAACCCGGGCCGGTGTGCCATTGCGATGCCGGTGGCACGGTGTCCAGCCGCGCCAGCAGCACGGCCGGGTCGGTGCCGGCCGTCTGCAGTTCCACCTGCAGGCCGTCGGGGCGCGTCAGCGTGCGGGTGAGCAGGTAGCGCCCCTCGGCGGGGTTCTCCAGCCGCAGGCCCTCGCGCAGCCCGTCCGGGCCCGGCACCTCCTTGAACGCCAGGCGCCGCTCGAGGCGCTGGCTCGCGGCCAGATCCACGTGAAGGCCACGCCGCGCAAAGGGCGCGGCCAGTCCGAGGATCTCGTGGTGCGACAGCGGGTGGGACGGCGGGTGGTACTGCATGACGCGCCGGGCCGGCAGCGGCCCATCGTGTGCGCCGATTCTGCCTTCAGGCGCGTGCGGCGGCGCGCCGGGTCTTCCTGGGGCGCGGTGAGGCCGGCGCATCGCCGAGCTGCCGCGCGATCTCGGCCTGCCCGCGTGTGCACAGAAACTTCTCGAAGGCCAGCGCCACCTGCGGCAGCTGGCGCGAGGCCAGGTGCATGACGTGCCAGTCGCGCTCGATCGGGTTGTGGTCCATCGGCAGCAGCGCGAGCACGCCGGCGCGAAGTTCCAGCACGCAGGTGTGCATCGACAGGAAGGCCACGCCGAAGCCGGCCGCGCACATGTGCTTGATGGCCTCGTTGCTCGACAGCTCGGAGCCGATGCGCAATGGCAGCCCGGCATCCTTGAACAGGCGCTCGATGGTCGAGCGTGTGCCCGAGCCGCGCTCGCGCACCAGGATGCGCTGGTCCGACAGCATCGCCATGGTCGCGCGCGGGCCGGCCATCAGCGGGTGGTTCGGCGCGGCGAGAAAGGCCATCGGGTGCTTGGCGAAGGGCGTCGAATCGGTCTTCAGCTCGGCGGGCGGGCGGCCCATGATGGCCAGGTCGATCTCCTGCGAGGCGAGCATCTGCACGATCTCGTCGCGGTTGCCGACCTGCAGCTTCACCTTCACCTGCGGGTGCTCGTTGGCGAAGGTCACCAGCATCGGCGGCAGCAGGTATTCGGCGGTGGTGATCGCGCCCACGCGCAGGGTGCCGGAGAACACGCCCTGCAGCGTGGCCATCTCCTCGCCGGCCTCGCGCCAGAGCTCGAGGATGCGCCGCGCATAACCGTCGAGCAGCTCGCCGGCCTCGGTCAGGCGGATGCCGCGGCCGGTGCGCTGCAGCAGCTGCGAGCGCGCCGACTCCTCCAGCGCGGCGATCTGGATCGACACCGCCGGCTGCGTGAGGTGCATCTCGTCGGCGGCCGCCGACACGCTGCCCAGCCGCGCCACGGCGTGGAAGGTGGCGAGCTGGCGGAAGGTGGCGTTCTTGGTCAGCGGCATGGTGAGATATTAGGAAAAAGACATGTCTGAGTCAAAAGATTTAATTTTCCTAATTGATCGCACTTGCCTACATTGAGCCCATCCGCAACGCACGAGGAAGCTCCATGGGCCACATGAAAGACGTCCAGCAGATCACCGACGCCAAGAAGCGCTACTCCGCCGGCGTGCTGAAGTACGCCCAGATGGGCTACTGGGACGGTGACTACGTCCCGAAGGAAACCGACATCCTGGCGCTGTTCCGCATCACGCCGCAGGACGGCGTGGACCCGATCGAAGCGGGTGCGGCGGTGGCCGGCGAGTCGAGCACCGCCACCTGGACGGTGGTCTGGACCGACCGCCTGACCGCCTGCGACATGTACCGCGCCAAGTGCTATCGCGTCGACCCGGTGCCCAACAACCCGGGCCAGTTCTTCGCCTACGTGGCCTACGACCTGAGCCTGTTCGAGGAAGGCTCGATCACCAACGTCGCCGCCTCGATCATCGGCAACGTGTTCAGCTTCAAGCCGCTGAAGGCCGCGCGACTGGAGGACATGAAGTTCCCGGTCGCCTACGTGAAGACCTTCGCCGGCCCGCCCACGGGCATCGTGGTCGAGCGCGAGCGCCTGGACAAGTTCGGCCGCCCGCTGCTGGGCGCCACCACCAAGCCCAAGCTCGGCCTGTCGGGCCGCAACTACGGCCGCGTCGTCTACGAAGGCCTGCGCGGCGGCCTGGACTTCATGAAGGACGACGAGAACATCAACTCGCAGCCCTTCATGCACTGGCGCGACCGCTTCCTGTTCGTGATGGACGCCGTCAACAAGGCCAGCGCCGCCACCGGCGAGGTCAAGGGCAGCTACCTGAACGTCACCGCCGGCACGATGGAAGAGATGTACCGCCGCGCGCAGTTCGCGAAGGACCTGGGCTCGGTGATCATCATGGTCGACCTGGTGGTCGGCTACACCGGTATCCAGTCGCTCAGCCACTGGTGCCGCCAGAACGACATGATCCTGCACCTGCACCGCGCCGGCCACGGCACCTACACGCGCCAGAAGAACCACGGCGTGAGCTTCCGCGTCATCGCCAAGTGGATGCGCCTGGCGGGTGTGGACCACATCCACGCCGGCACGGCGGTCGGCAAGCTCGAAGGCGACCCGATGACGGTGCAGGGCTACTACAACATCTGCCGCGACACGCACACCCAGGTGGACCTGCCGCGCGGCGTCTACTTCGACCAGGACTGGGGCGCGCTGAAGAAGGTCATGCCGGTCGCCTCCGGCGGCATCCACGCGGGCCAGATGCACCAGCTGCTCGACCTGTTCGGCGACGACGTGGTGCTGCAGTTCGGTGGCGGCACGATCGGCCATCCGCAGGGTATCCAGGCCGGCGCCACCGCCAACCGGGTCGCGCTCGAAGCCATGGTGCTGGCGCGCAACGAAGGCCGCGACATCAAGGAAGAAGGCCCGCAGATCCTGCGCGACGCCGCCAAGTGGTGCAAGCCGCTGGCTGCCGCACTCGACACCTGGGGCGACATCACCTTCAACTACGCCTCGACCGACACCTCGGACTACGTGCCGACTCCGTCGGTGGCCTAAGGAGCAACCACATGCGAATCACCCAAGGCACCTTCTCCTTCCTGCCCGACCTGACGGACGCGCAGATCACCAAGCAGATCGACTACTGCCTCGGCAAGGGCTGGGCGCTGGGCATCGAATACACCGACGACCCGCACCCGCGCAACACCTTCTGGGAGATGTACGGCAACCCGATGTTCGACATCCAGGACGCCGCAGGCATCCTCATGGAGATCAACGCCTGCCGCAAGACCTTCCCGCAGCAGTATGTCCGCGTCACCGCGTTCGACTCGACGCACGGCACGGAGTCGGTGGTGATGTCCTTCATCGTCAACCGGCCGACCAACGAGCCCGGCTTCCGCCTGATCCGCACCGAGGAGCCCGGCCGCACGATCCGCTACAGCATCGAGAGCTACGCCGTGCAGGCGAAGCCCGAAGGCGCACGCTACTGATCGGCCCGCAGTGCCACGCCGCGCCATGGACGCCTCTTCCCCCGCCGCACCCGCTTCGACCGCGCCACGAGCGCTGTTCGAATCCTCGGGCGTGAAAGCGCTGCTCGACCAGCTCGATGCCGAGCTGATCGGCCTGGCGCCGGTGAAGGGCCGCATCCGCGACATCGCGGCACTGCTGCTGATCGACAAGCTGCGGGCCGAGCAGGGCCTGCAGTCGCAGCCGCCGACGCTGCACATGTGCTTCACCGGCAATCCCGGCACCGGCAAGACCACCGTGGCGCTGCGCATGGCCGAGGTGCTCAAGCAGCTCGGCTACGTGCGCAAGGGCCACCTGGTGGCGGTGACGCGCGACGATCTCGTCGGCCAGTTCATCGGCCACACGGCGCCCAAGACCAAGGAGATCATCAAGAAGGCGATGGGCGGCGTGCTGTTCATCGACGAGGCCTACTACCTGTACCGCCCGGAGAACGAGCGCGACTACGGGCAGGAGGCGATCGAGATCCTGATGCAGGTCATGGAAAACAACCGCGACGACCTCGTCGTGATCCTGGCGGGTTACAAGGACCGCATGGACACCTTCTTCGGCAGCAACCCCGGCATGGCCTCGCGCATCGCGCACCACATCGACTTCCCCGACTACTCGGAAGCCGAACTGATGCAGATCGCCCAGCTGATGCTCGGCAAGCTGAACTACCGCTTCGGCAGCGATGCCCTGCCGGCCTTCGAGCAGTACGTGCACCTGCGCCGCCAGCAGCCGCACTTCGCCAACGCACGCTCGATCCGCAACGCGCTCGACCGCATCCGCCTGCGCCATGCGACGCGGCTGTTTTCCGCCGAGGCCTCGCTCAGCCGCGACGAGCTCGTCACGCTGCACGCGCAGGACATCCTGGCCAGCCGCGTCTTCACACAATCCCAGCAAGGAAAGCAAGCATGAGCGTACAGGCCCTGATCTTCGACGTCGACGGCACGCTGGCCGACACCGAGGAAGCGCATCGCGTGGCGTTCAACAACGCCTTCGAGCGCTACAAGCTGGGCTGGAAGTGGAGCCAGGACGCCTACCGCGAACTGCTCAAGACCACCGGCGGCAAGGAGCGCATCGCCGCCTACCTGGCCAGCAAGACGCTGAGCCCCTCCGACCGCAAGCGCCTGACCGAGCTGATCCCGGCCATCCACGCCGAGAAGACGAAGTTCTACAGCTCCTTCGTCGCCGACGGCGCGGTGCCGCTGCGCGAAGGTGTGGCGCGCCTGATGGAAGAAGCGCTGACGGCCGGCTGCCGCCTGGGCATCGCCAGCACGACCACCGCCGCCAACATCGACGCCTTGCTCGGCTCCACGCTCGGCCCGCGCGGGCTGGAGATGTTCAGCGTCATCGCCTGCGGCGACCAGGTGCCGGCCAAGAAGCCCGCGCCCGACATCTACAAGCTGGCCTTGCAGCACCTGGGCGTCGACGCCGACCAGGCGGTGGCGCTGGAAGACTCGCACAACGGCCTGCTCGCCGCCACGGGCGCCGGCCTGTGGACGGTGATCACCCCGACCTACTGGACCGAGTCGCACGACTTCAGCGGCGCCGACCTGGTGCTGCCCAGCCTGGGCGACCCGGCCAAGCCGATCGCGGGCGAGCCCGGCTCGAAGCTGGAAGACGCTGCCTGGCTGACGCATGCCGAGCTGGTGCGCCGCGTCGAACAGCGTCCGCACTGCGAAGTGGCCGCGCTGTACGCCCCGAGGGCCGCATGATGAGCAACACCATCCGCATCGCACCCAGCCTGCTGTCGGCCGACTTCGCGCGCCTGGGCGAGGAGGTCAGGGCGGTGATCGCCGCCGGCGCCGATCTGATCCACTTCGACGTGATGGACAACCATTACGTGCCCAACCTCACCGTCGGCCCGCTGGTGTGCCAGGCGATCAAGCCGCACGCCACGGTGCCGATCGACGTGCACCTGATGGTCAAGCCGGTGGACGCGCTGATCCCGATGTTCGCGCAGGCCGGCGCCGGGCTCATCAGCTTCCACCCCGAGGCGAGCGAGCATGTCGACCGCAGCATCCAGCTGATCAAGTCGCTCGGCGTGAAGGCCGGGCTGGTGCTCAACCCGGCCACGCCGCTGCACGTGCTCGATCATGTCATCGAGCAGCTCGACCTGGTGCTGCTGATGTCGGTGAACCCCGGCTTCGGCGGGCAGAGCTTCATCGAGTCCACGCTGCCCAAGCTCGAGAAGGCGCGCCGCCTGGTGGACACGGCAATGAAGAACACCGGCCGCGAGATCTGGCTCGAGGTCGACGGCGGCGTCAAGCGCGACAACGCCCGCCGCGTCGCCGAGGCCGGCGCCGACACCATGGTGGCCGGCTCGGCCGTCTTCACCGGCGCACGCAACACCGCGGCCTATGCCGAGGCGATCGCCGGCATCCGCGACGAAGCGCTGGCCGGCCAGCAGAGGCTCGCCCTGGAGACCGTGTGAAGGAGACGCTCCGCCTCGTGCAGGCCGTTGCCTTCGATCTCGACGGCACGCTGGTCGACAGTGCGCCCGACATCCAGCACGCGCTGAACGCCGCGCTGAAGAAGGCCGGTCTCGAGCGCTTCGACCTCGACGCCGTGCGCGGCTGGATCGGCGACGGCCCCGATGTGCTGATCGCCCGCGCGCTGGCCGCGCAGGGCCTGGGCGATGCCGACGACGAGCTGCGCGCGCGCCTGCGCCGCTGGTTCGACGTCGACACCCTGGCCGCGCCGCTGGCGCACGGCGTCGTCTACCCGGGCATCCTCGACCTGGTCAGCGGCCTGCACCGTGTGATGCCGATGGTGGTGGTGACGAACAAGCCTACGCCGCTGGCGCGCGCCGTGCTCGACGCGGCCGGCGTGCTGCCCTTCGTCGACGCCGTGTTCGGCGCCGACACCGCCGCGCTGCGCAAGCCCGCGCCCGGCATGCTGCTGGCCGCCGCGCAGCAACTGGCCATCGCGCCCGAGCAGCTGCTGATGGTCGGCGACAGCGCGCCCGACATGCAGTCGGCCCACGCCGCCGGCTGCCGCGCGGTGCTGGTGCCCTGGGGCTACGGCCACCACACGCTGCCCAACTGGCTCGACCCGCTGCGCGTGTCCGGCCCCGACGAACTGCTGCAGGTGCTGCTCGCCACGCGCGGCGCCGCCGAACCTCTTTTCAACTCGTAGGAGACCGTCATGCCCACTGGCGGAAGACCCACCCTGACCCAGTTCCTGATCGAGGAACGACGCCGCCACCCCGACGCGACCGGCGACCTGAATGCGCTGGTCACCGACGTGTCGCTGGCCTGCAAGGCGATCTCGCGCAAGGTTGCCTTCGGCGCCCTGGCCGACATGCTCGGCCACGTGCAGGACAACACCGTCAACGTGCAGGGCGAAGAGCAGAAGACGCTCGACGTGGTGAGCAACCAGATGTTCCTGCGCGCGGCCGAGTGGGGCGGCATCGTCGCCGGCATGGTGTCGGAGGAGATGGAAGAGGTCTACCACCTGCCGAAGGAGTTCCCGCGCGGCAAGTACCTGCTGCTGTTCGACCCGCTCGACGGCTCCTCGAACACCGACGTCAATGTGTCGGTGGGCAGCATCTTCTCGGTGCTGCGCGCGGCCACGCCGGGGCAGGATGCCAAACCGGAAGACTTCCTGCAGCCCGGTGTTCAGCAGGTCTGCGCCGGCTACGCGATCTACGGCCCGTCGACCATGCTCGTGCTGACCATGGGCAACGGCACGCATGCCTTCACGCTCGACCCGCAGCTCGGTGAATGGGTGCTCAGCCACCCGAACCTGAAGATCCCCGCGAAGACGCGCGAGTTCGCCATCAACGCCTCGAACAGCCGCTTCTGGGAGCCGGCCGTCAAGCGCTACGTCGACGAATGCCTGGCCGGCCAGACCGGCCCGCGCGGCGCCGACTTCAACATGCGCTGGATTGCCTCGCTGGTGGCCGAGACGCACCGCATCCTGATGCGCGGCGGCGTCTTCATGTACCCGCGCGACAACAAGGACCCGGCCAAGACCGGCCGCCTGCGCCTGCTCTACGAGGCCAACCCGATCTCGATGCTGATCGAGCAGGCCGGCGGCCAGGCCAGCACCGGCCGCAAGCGCATGCTCGAAGTGCAGCCCGAATCGCTGCACCAGCGCATCGGCTTCATCTTCGGCTCGTCGGAGGAGGTCTCGCGCATCGAAGGCTACCACCACGAGGAGCCGCAGGACACCTTCAAGTCGCCGCTGTTCGGCAAGCGGGGTCTGTTCGCCACGCCGGTCTGAGCGCCACAAAGGCTCGCGCCATCCACGCGGGCGGGATCAAGGAGTACCCGCACGCTCGCCACGATTTTCTTCACTTCCGGGAACTCCCATGTCCGCCAAGCACCCCATCATCGCGATCACCGGATCGTCGGGCGCCGGCACCACCTCGGTGACGCGCACCTTCGAGAACATCTTCCGCCGCGAGAAGGTCGACGCCGCCATCATCGAGGGCGACTCCTTCCACCGCTATGACCGCCTGGCCATGCGCGCCAAGATGGCCGAGGCCGAGGCCGCGGGCAATCGCAACTTCAGCCACTTCGGCCACGAGGGCAACCTGTTCGAGGAGCTCGAGTCGCTGTTCCGCGACTACGCCGAAAGCGGCACCGGCAAGAGCCGCAAGTACCTGCACGACGCCAACGAGGCCGCGCCCTTCAAGCAGGACCCCGGCACCTTCACGCCCTGGCAGGACCTGCCCAAGAGCGAGCTGATGTTCTACGAGGGCCTGCACGGCGGCGTGACCACCGACAAGGTCGACATCGCGCGCTACCCCGACCTGCTGATCGGCGTGGTGCCGGTCATCAACCTCGAGTGGATCCAGAAGATCCACCGCGACAAGAACATGCGCGGCTACTCCACCGACGCGGTGACCGACGTGATCCTGCGCCGCATGCCCGACTACGTGCACTACATCTGCCCGCAGTTCACGCGCACGCACATCAACTTCCAGCGCGTGCCGGTGGTCGACACCTCCGACCCGTTCATCGCCCGCACCATCCCCACCGCCGACGAGAGCCTGGTGGTGATCCGCTTCGCCAACCCGGCCGGATTCGATTTCCCCTACCTGCTGAGCATGCTGCACGACTCGTTCATGTCGCGCGCCAACACGCTGGTGGTGCCCGGCGGCAAGATGGAACTGGCCATGCAGCTGATCTTCACGCCGATGATCCTGCGGCTGGTGGAGCGCCGCAAGAAGGCCCTGGCGAACTGAGGCGGAGGGTACGACCATGACCACCCCCACGCTCGACGCCACCGCCTTGCGCACGCTGTGCGCCAATGCCCTGCGCGTGCTGTCCTTCGACGCCGTGCAGGCCGCCAACTCCGGCCACCCGGGCATGCCCATGGGCATGGCCGACATCGCCGAGGCGCTGTGGCGCCATCACCTGAAGCACGACCCGACCGACCCGCAGTGGATCGACCGCGACCGCTTCGTCGTCTCCAACGGCCACGGCTCGATGCTGCTGTACGCGCTGCTGCACCTGAGCGGCTACGCGCTGCCGATGAGCGAGCTCAAGCGCTTCCGGCAACTGCACTCGCTCACGCCGGGCCACCCCGAGCACGGCCTCACGCCCGGCGTCGAGACCACCACCGGCCCGCTCGGCCAGGGCATCACCAATGCGGTGGGCATGGCGCTGGCCGAGAAGCTGCTCGCCGCCGAATTCAATCGCCCCGGCCACACGGTGGTCGACCACCGCACCTACGTGTTCCTCGGCGATGGCTGCCTGATGGAAGGCATCAGCCACGAGGCCTGCTCGCTGGCCGGCACCTGGCGGCTGAACAAGCTGGTCGCCTTCTACGACGACAACGGCATCTCGATCGACGGCGGCGTGAAAGGCTGGTTCGGCGACGACACGCCGGCGCGCTTCGAGGCCTATGGCTGGACGGTGCTGCGCAACGTCGACGGTCACGACCGCGCCGCGCTCGATGCGGCCATCGCCGCGGCCAAGACCTCCGACCACCCGGTGCTGATCTGCTGCAGGACGCAGATCGGCCACGGCTCGCCCAACCGCGCCGGCACCGCCAAGGCGCACGGCGAGGCGCTCGGCGCCGAGGAGATCAAGCTCACCCGCGAGGCGCTGGGCTGGAGCTGGCCGCCGTTCGAGATTCCCGAGGCGGTGCAGGCTGCGTGGTCGGCGCGCGAGCAGGGCGCGGCACGGCGGCGCGACTGGCAAGGCCGGTTCAGCGCCTATGCCGAGGCCTTCCCCGAGCTGGCGCACGAGCTGCTGCGCCGCCATGCCGCGGCCGGCGCCCCCACCGAGAAGGCCGAACGTGCCTTCGCGCAGGCCATCGCCGACACCGAGAGCAAGAAGGCCACCGTCGCCTCGCGCAAGGCCTCGCAGGAGCTGCTCAATGCGGTGGCGCCCTCGATGCCCGAGCTGCTCGGCGGCTCGGCCGACCTGACCGGCTCCAACCTCACCGACTGGAAGGGCCACAAGCCGCTGCTCGGTGCCGGCACCGGCAACCACGTGCACTACGGGGTGCGTGAGTTCGGCATGGCGGCGATCATGAACGGCGTGTCGCTGCACGGCGGCTTCCGCCCCTACGGCGGCACCTTCCTGACCTTCAGCGACTACTCGCGCAACGCGCTGCGCATGTCGGCACTGATGAAGCTGCCGGTGGTGCATGTGTTCACGCACGATTCGATTGGCCTGGGCGAAGACGGCCCCACGCACCAACCGGTGGAGCATGTGTCGAGCCTGCGGCTGATCCCCGGCCTCGACGTCTGGCGCCCGGCCGACGCGACCGAGACCACCGTGGCCTGGCGCGAAGCGCTGCGCCGCACCGACGGCCCCAGCGCGCTGGCGCTCAGCCGCCAGGGCCTGCCGCACGCCGGCGACGGCAGCGAGCGCGCCGATGCCATCGCGCGCGGCGGCTACGTGCTGCGCAAGCCGGCCCACGAGCAGGTGGTGCTGATCGCCACCGGCTCCGAAGTGGGCGTGGCGTTGGCCGCGGCCACGCTGCTGGGCGAGGAAGGCATCGCCGCGCGCGTCGTCTCCGTGCCCTGCCTGGACCTCTACGAGCGCCAGAGCGAGACCTACCGCGCCGAGGTGATCCCGCGCCATCTGCCGCGCCTGGCGGTGGAGGCCGGCAGCACCGGCCTGTGGTGGCGCCACGTCGGCGAGAACGGCGACGTGGTGGGCCTGGACCGCTTCGGCGAGTCGGCCCCCGCAGGCGACCTGTTCCGCCTGTTCGGCATCACCGCCGAGATGGTGGCGGTACGCGCCACCCGGCTCGTCGGCGCGGCCACGAAGCCCGAACTCGTCCCGCATTGAACTGAACTTCAGGAGCCTCTCATGGCGATGATCTCCCTTCGACAACTGCTCGACCACGCGGCCGAGCACGGCTACGGCGTGCCCGCCTTCAACGTGAACAACCTGGAGCAGATCCAGGCCATCATGCAGGCCGCGCAGAAGACCGACAGCCCGGTCATCCTGCAGGCCTCGGCCGGCGCCCGCAAGTACGCCGGCGAGCCCTTCCTGCGCAAGATGGTCGAGGCCGCGGCCGAGATGTACCCCGACATCCCGATCGTGCTGCACCAGGACCATGGTGCCAGCCCCTCGGTGTGCATCCAGAGCATCCGCTCCGGCTTCACCAGCGTGATGATGGACGGCTCGCTGCGCGAGGATGCCAAGACGCCGGCCAGCTACGAGTACAACGTCGACGTGACGCGCCGCGTCTGCGAGATGGCGCATGCGATCGGCGTCTCGGTGGAGGGTGAACTCGGCTGCCTCGGCTCGCTGGAGTCGGGCCAGGCCGGCGAGGAAGACGGCGTCGGCGCCGAAGGCACGCTGACGCACGACCAGATGCTCACCGACCCCGACCAGGCCGCCGACTTCGTGAAGAAGACCGGCGTGGACGCGCTGGCCATCGCCATCGGCACCAGCCACGGCGCCTACAAGTTCAGCCGCAAGCCCACCGGCGACATCCTCGCGATCGACCGCATCAAGCAGATCCACGCGAAGATCCCGAACACCCACCTGGTGATGCACGGCTCCTCGTCGGTGCCGCAGGAATGGCTGGCGATCATTCGCGAGAACGGCGGCGACATCAAGGAGACCTACGGCGTGCCTGTCGAAGAGATCCAGGAAGGCATCCGCCACGGCGTGCGCAAGATCAACATCGACACCGACATCCGCCTGGCGATGACCGGCGCGATGCGCCGCGCGATGAACAAGGATCGCAGCGAGTTCGACCCGCGCAAGTTCCTCAAGGACGCCACCGCCGCGGCGCGCGACGTCTGCATCGCGCGCATGCAGTCCTTCGGCTGCTCGGGCATGGCCTCGCGCATCAAGCCGGTGCCGCTGGAGGCGCAGGCCAAGCTGTACGCCTGAGCAGGCCGGTTCGAGCCTTGTTACACAAGTTAGGGTCATTAATGACCTAAATGTGGCCTCTTTTCGGCCGAAAGTGATGCCGACGCTTCGTCATTATTGACGTCAATCACTCGCCGAAAAGGACGCCATGAATCTCTCGAACCTGTCTGTCAAAGCCAAGCTCGGCGCCGGTTTCGGCCTGCTTGCCCTCGTGGTCACATGCGTGTCCGCGCTGTCGCTGCGGTCGCTGGAAGCGTCGCACCACGACTTCCAGACCTACGTCGAAGATGACGCCGCCCGCATCTCGCTGGCCAACGACGTGCTCGACGCCGCGAACGCCCGCGCCATCGGCGCTCGCAACCTGGTGCTCGTCGGCGCGGCAGATCGCGATGCCGAGAAGGCTGCCGTCGGCCGGGCGCACGCCAAGTTGCAGGACACGATTGCCAAGCTGAAGGCGGCGTTGGCCAAGGCCGGCGCCGCCCACGAGCAGGAGAAGAAGATCTTTGCCGAACTGGAGCGCGCCGAGGCGAAGTACGGCCCGGTGGCGCTGGGCATCGTCGAACTCGCGCTCGCCGGCAAGCGCGACGAGGCCGTGGGCCGCATGAATGCCGAGTGCCGCCCCTTGCTGGCCGAGCTTCTGCAGGCGGCGAATGCCTACATCGGCGAGGCCAATAGCGCCGCCGCCAAGGTAGTGAAGGAGTCCGAGGCGAGCTTCGCGTCGGCCCGCAACACGCTGCTGGCCATCTGCGCCGCATCGCTCGCCGCCGCCACGATCCTGGCCGTGGGCATCACGCGCAGCCTCACCCGCGCGCTGGGCGCCGAGCCCGCGGACCTCGGCCGCACCGCCGAGCGTGTGGCCGCCGGCGACCTGAACCCGGTGGCCGGCGCCGCGCACGCACCCAAGGGCAGCGTGCTCGCCTCGCTGGCCGACATGCAGACCAGCCTGGCGCGCGTGGTGGGCCAGGTGCGCGCTGCGTCCGACTCCATCGCCACCGGCTCCGCGCAGATCGCCACCGGCAACGCCGACCTTTCGCAGCGCACCGAGGAGCAGGCCTCGAACCTGCAGCAGACGGCCGCCTCGATGGAGCAGCTCAACTCGACGGTGAAGAACAATGCCGACACGGCGCGCCAGGCCACCCAGATGGCCACCTCGGCCAGCGCCGTGGCGCGCAAGGGCGGCGAGGTGGTGGGCCAGGTGGTGACGACGATGGACGACATCAGCGCCGCCTCCAAGCGCATTGCCGACATCATCGGCGTGATCGACGGCATCGCCTTCCAGACCAACATCCTGGCGCTCAACGCCGCAGTGGAAGCGGCGCGCGCCGGCGAGCAGGGCCGCGGCTTCGCGGTGGTGGCGTCGGAAGTGCGCAGCCTCGCGCAGCGCAGCGCCGAGGCCGCCCGCGAGATCAAGTCACTGATCGGCGACAGCGTCGCCAAGGTCGAGAACGGCGCCCACCTCGTGGCCGATGCCGGCGCGACGATGACCGACGTGGTCAACCAGGTGCAGCGCGTGGCCGACCTCATCGGCGAGATCAGCAGCTCGGCCCTCGAGCAGACCAGCGGCATCGGCCAGGTCAACGATGCGGTGACGCAGCTCGATCAGGTGACGCAGCAGAACGCTGCGCTGGTGGAAGAGAGCGCGGCCGCCGCCGACAGCCTGCAGCAGCAGGCCGCCCGGCTGGCCGAGATGGTGCAGGTGTTCAAGCTCGCGCCGGGCATGGCGCACGCCTGAGCGCGCGCAGCGCGCCTGCTCACTGCGCGCGTGCGCCCGCCGGGTTGGCGGCCACGCGCGTGTCGCCGGCGCGCAGCGCCATCACGCGCGGCGAGAGCTCCATCGCCGGATGCGCGTAGTGGATCTCCGGCTGTTCGACGGGCAGCAGCGCGGTCAGCGTGCTCGGGTGCAGCTGGTCCATCTGCGACTCGTCGAGCTGACGGATGAACTTCCAGCCCATCGGCGTCTTCACGTAGGCGAAGCGCGTCGGCAGGTCGACGTAGACGTCCCACTCCTTCACCTGCACGAAGCTCTGTGCCTGGCTCGGGGTGGAGACGGCGGCAGCGGCGATGGCGAGGGCGGCGATGGCGAGGTAGCTCTTCATGATCGGTGTCCTGGGCTCTGACTTGGGGGCACGCTGTGGGGCGTGGCGTGAGGTCAGTGTCGGCAGGCTCCGTATCAGTCGCGCTTCATCGCGGTGGGCCGCAGGTTTCGTTTGTTGCCCGCAACCGCGCCGGAGCTCAGCGCACGATCTTGTCGGCGTTCTCGGCCTTGTCGAGCCCCTTGGCCTCGGCCAGCCCCACGGCACCGCGCAGCACGGTGGCGTTCAGGTCGGCCTCGGTGAAGTCGGCGCCGGTCACGTCGGCGCCGCTGAGGTCGGCACCCACCAGCTTGACGCGGAAGAAGTTCGCCCCGCGCAGGTTGGCGCCGCGCAGGTCGCAGAAGTTCATCAGTGAGCGGTTGAAGTCGGCACCGGCCAGCGTCGCGCCGGCCAGGCGGGCGTTGGAGAGGTCGGTGCGCATCTGGCCCATGCCCTGGTTCTTGATGTTCACGCCCACCATCGCGCGGCTGAAGTTCGCGCCGGCGAGGTCGGCACCCGGCAGGTCGGCGATCATCTTCACGCCGCTCAGGTCGGCGTTGCGGAACACCGGCATCTTCTTGACCGTGCCGCCGAGGATCACCACCGAGAGCAGGCTCGCGCCGGCCAGCCGCGCGCCGCTGAAGTCGGTGCCCATCAGCCAGGCGCCGTTGAGGTTGGCCGCTTCGAGGTTGGCGCCGCGCAGGTCGGATTCGACCAGCCGGCTGCCGAAGAAGCTGGTGCCGCGCAGATCGGCGCCGCGGAAGTCGAGCCGGCTGAGATCGAGGTCGGACAAGTCCTTGCCCGCCAGGTTGGCAGGCGCGGCCGGCGTGGCCGCTGCGAGCAGGGCAGTGACCTGTTCGGCCGAGAGATCCGCGGCACCGGCGCCAGGCGGCATCGCCGCGGCGAACACCACGATGGCCGTGACGAGGCTTGCGATGCTGCGCGTCATCTTGTCTCCTGCGGATGATCGGATCGCATCATCATCCGCGCCCGGCCGTCAGGCAAGCACGCAAGACCTTGCTGGCATGTCCTGAAGTCCGCGCACCGCACTGGACAGGGCGGCCAACGTGCACGAGAGTGAATGCATCGTGCGTCAGTCTTCGTTCTCGCCAGGAGCCTGCCCATGAGCCACACCGCCGCCGATGCCGTGTTCGCCGGCTCCGTGCCGGAGATCTACGAGCGCTACTTCGTGCCGCTCATCTTCGAGCCCTACGCCGCCGATCTGGCCCGGCGTGCGGCCGCGCTGCGGCCAGCGCGCGTGCTCGAGACGGCCGCCGGCACCGGCGTCGTGACGCGTGCCTTGTCGCGGGCGCTGCCCGCCTCGGCCGAGATCGTCGCCACCGACCTCAACCCGCCCATGCTGGCGCAGGCCGCGGCCATCGGCACCACGCGGCCGGTGCAGTGGCAGCAGGCCGATGCGATGCAGCTGCCCTTCGGCGATGCCAGCTTCGACCTCGTCGTCTGCCAGTTCGGCGCGATGTTCTTTCCCGATCGGGTGCAGGCGTTTGCGCAGGCGCGGCGCGTGCTGCGAGCGGGCGGCACGCTGCTGTTCAACGTGTGGGACGGCATCGAGCACAACGAGCTCGCCGATGTGGTGACGCAGACGCTCGCCGAGGTCTTCCCGGCCGACCCGCCGCGCTTCATGGCGCGCACACCGCACGGCCACGGTGACCTGCGCCCCCTCTTCGAGGAACTGCGCGCGGCCGGGTTCGCCGCGGCGCCGCACAACGAGACGATCACCGCGCGCAGCGGCGCCGCATCGGCCGGCGACGCGGCCTTCGCGTACTGCCAGGGCACGCCGCTGCGCAACGAGATCGAGGCGCGCCAGAGCCCCGATCTGGCCGCTGCCACGGCCGCTTGCACCGCCGCCATCGCACGGCGCTTCGGCGACGGCCTGGTGGACACGAAGATCCAGGCGCATGTCGTCAGCGTGGCGCGGTGATGGCGGCCTGAGCACCCCGGCGCGGACTGCGGCACACTGCGCCGCATGAAGGGTTTCGAATGAACACCGCCGAGGCCGAGGGCGGCCTCTGGCTGGTGGCCTGCCTGTGCGCCGCCTGGTGCCGCACCTGCGACGCCTACACCCCCACCTTCGAGCAGCTCGAACGAGAGTTCGCGCCGCGCGTGCGCTTCGTGCCCGTCGACATCGAGGACCACGAAGACGCGCTCGGCGAGCTCGACGTGGTGGACTTCCCGACGCTGCTGATCGCCGAGGGCGACACCATCCACTTCCTCGGGCCGGTGCTGCCGCACGCGCAGACAGCGCGGCAGTTGATCGAGCGGGCGCTGAAGGGGCAGTTGCTGCCGGTCAGGGATGCGGCCTTGGTGGGGTTGGCGGGGCGGATCGGGGCGTTGCGCGTGGGGTGAGGGAAGGTCCGCAGCGAGGCTGAGGGTGCCGAGGCATGAGATAGTGAAGCGTCAGTCTGCCTGCACCTGGGCCTTCGCTCGAGCGGGGGCCTCCTCCGGCATGGCATCCTGGCCGCAAGGCCGCTCAACTCGGACTCCAGCCTGCCCGTGCACTCCGTCGTCTTCGTCTACGGCACCCTCAAGGAAGGCTTCCGCAACGCCCACGTCAACACCGGCGTGCGCGTGCCGGGCGAGTTCGTCAGCGTGGAGCCTTACCCGCTCTACGTGATCGGCCCCTGGTACTTGCCCTGGCTGGTGTGCAGCCCGGGGCAGGGCGAGCCTGTGGTCGGCCAGCTCTACGAGGTGAGCCCCGAAGGCCTGCAGCGCATGGATGCGCTCGAGCGCATCACCGAGCCTGACTGGTATGCGCGTGGCGAGATCTGGGTGCGGCCGCGGGCTGCGCCGGGCGCGGCGCCACTGCGTGCGATGGTCTACTTCGGCAGCGCCGCGCGCCTGCGCAGCGAGGTGGTGCACGTCGGGCCGCTGGCCGAGTACACGCTGGCTCACGCGGCGCGATTTCGTCCCGCCTCCAGCTGAAAGGAACCTTCCCCATGGCCACCATCCGCTCCGGCAACCGGCCCGTGCTCATCGTCGTCGACGTGCAGGTCGGCGTGGTGGCCGATGCGTGGCAGGCCGATCGCATCGTCGCCAACGTGGCACGCTGCGTCGAGCGGGCGCGCGCGCAGGAGGTGCCGGTGCTATGGGTGCAGCACGGCGACGACGAGTTGGTGGTGGGCAGCCCGGCGTGGCAATGGGTGAGCGCGCTGGTGCCGGCCGAGGGCGAGCCGCGCCTGCAGAAGCAGCACAACTCCTCGTTCGAACAGACAGGCCTGGAGCAGGCGCTCGCGGGCCTGGGCGCCACGCACATCGTGCTGGCCGGTGCGGCCACCAACTGGTGCATCCGCGCCACCGCCTACGCGGCGCTGGAGCGCGGCTACGACCTCACGCTCGTCGCCGACGCGCACACCACCGCCACCCGCGAGGCCGAAGACGGCCTGCGCCTCGAGGCGCCGGTGCTGATCCGCGATCTCAACATCGCGATGACGTGGCTGAGCTACCCGGGCCGCGTCAACGGCACGGCCACGGCCGAAGCGGTGGACTTCTTCCGGCCCGGCGGCACGCGCGGCTGATCCGGCCGCAGGCTCATCGCCGCACCCGGCTGCCCAGTGCCGCAGCCACGGCCTGCGCGCGTGCCTCGCACGCCGCGTCGGCATCGAGCCCGCTCACGTCGGCCGCCACGCTGGCCTGCAGCGCGCGGCGCCAGATCAGCGCCTTCGGGTACTCGCCCTGGTGGTGGCCGTCGAAGGCGGCCCAGTCGCAGGCGCACAGCTGCAGCAGCTGCGTGAAGCGCTCGGGCCGCTCGCGCGCCTGCACGCGGTCGAGCAGCGCGGCGATCGGGCCGGCGCGCAGCTCGCTGGCGTGATGCAGGTTGTCGCATTCGTCGATGGCCAGGTGCGCGAAGGCCAACGTCTCGGCCGGCACGGCGGTGTGCGTGGCCAGCGTGGCCAGCGCGGCGTGGGCACGGTCTTCGTGGCGCGGGTGGTGCGGCCAGATCTGCGCCGGCGTGCCGGCCTTGCCGAGCTTGTGCACCAGCGCCGCGAAGCGCACCGGCAGCGGCGCGCCGGCCAGCGCCGTCTCGTCGATGAAGCGCCACTGGTGCGTGCCCACGTCCACCCACACGGGGCTGTCGGAGAGCTGCGGCACGCCGAACAGCGCCTCGGCCTCGGGCAGCCACAGCGCCAGCACGCGCGAGCGGCGCAGCGCCTCGAAGGCGCAGGAGGGCTGCGGCGTCATCAGCGCGCTGGCCAGCAGCGCCCAGCGCCCGGCGGGCGACAGTTTCGCCAGCGAGCCGCCCACGCGCGCCAGCGTCAGCGTGGCCACCTGCTCGGCCGAGGGGCCATCGAGGCGGGGCTGCGCGAGGCAGCGTTGCAGGTCGGTGAGCTGGGTCATCGTCGGGTTCTCGACAAACGCGACCACGCATTGCCCGCGCGCCGCTTGCCGTAGAGCCCATTGCAGAAGCCGTGCCCGCGGCCCGCTCATGCGCTGCGCGAATTTGCTAGCGCGAATTGATTCGTTCGCGAAGGGCAGCCCGCTTCCTACGATGAGCCCATCGCATCACGGGCCGTGTGCCCGCCACGGAAACCCCATGAGCTGCACCCGTCTTCTACGCAACTCGCTCTTCGCCGCAGGCCTCGCGGCCGCGAGCCTGGCCTCGCCGGCCAAGGACGTCACGCTGCTCAACGTCTCGTACGACCCGACACGCGAGCTCTACGTGGATTTCAACAAGGCCTTCGCAGCGCACTGGAAGGCGAAGACCGGCGACGTGGTCACCGTCAAGCAGAGCCACGGCGGCTCGGGCAAGCAGGCCCGCTCGGTGATCGACGGCCTGGAGGCCGACGTGGTGACGCTGGCGCTGGCCTACGACGTGGACGAACTCGCCGCCAAGGCCCGGCTGATCCCGCCCGACTGGCAGAAGCGCATGAAGCACAACAGCGCACCGTACACCTCGACCATCGTGTTCCTGGTGCGCAAGGGCAACCCGAAGGGCATCAAGGACTGGGACGACCTCGTCAAGCCCGGCATCGGCGTGATCACGCCCAACCCCAAGACCTCCGGCGGCGCGCGCTGGAACTACCTCGCGGCCTGGGGCTATGCGCTGAAGAAGTTCGGCAACGACGAGAAGAAGGCGCAGCAGTTCGTCGGCCAGATCCTCGCCAACGTGCCGGTGCTCGACACCGGCGCGCGCGGCGCCACCACCACCTTCGTCGAGCGCGGCATCGGCGACGTGCTGCTGGCCTGGGAGAACGAGGCGCTGCTGGCGCTGAAGGAACTCGGGCCGGACAAGTTCGACATCGTCGCGCCCTCGCTGTCGATCCTCGCCGAGCCGCCCGTGGCGGTGGTCGACAAGGTGGTCGACAAGCGCGGCACCCGTGCAGTGGCGCAGGCCTACCTCGAGTACCTGTACTCGCCCGAAGGGCAGGACATCGCCGGCCAGAACTACTACCGCCCGATCGACCCGGCCGCGGCGGCGAAGTACGCCAGGCAGTTCCCGAAGGTGAACCTGTTCACCATCGACGACGTCTTCGGCGGCTGGACCAAGGCGCAGAAGACGCACTTCGCCGACGGCGGCAGCTTCGATCAGGTCTACACGCGCAAGTGATCTTCACCCGGTTGCTTCGCACGCGGCACAGCGTGCTGCCGGGTTTCGACCTGGCGCTCGGCTTCACGCTGCTGTACATCAGCTTCATCGTGCTGATCCCGCTGTCGGCGGCCGTCCTCAAGACCTTCACGATGAGCTGGCCGGCGTTCTGGGACGCGGTGAGTTCGCCGCGCGTGCTGGCCTCTTACCGGCTGACCTTCGGCGCCTCGCTGGCCGCCGCGCTGGTCAACGCGTTCTTCGGCCTCATCGTCGCCTGGGTGCTGGTGCGCTACGAGTTCCCGGCCCGCCGCGTGATCGACGCGCTGGTCGACTTGCCCTTTGCGCTGCCCACGGCCGTGGCCGGCATCGCGCTGACGGCGCTGTACGCCGGCAACGGCTGGATCGGCCAGTACTTGCCCTTCAAGGTGAGCTTCACGCCGCTGGGCGTGTTCGTGGCGCTGACTTTCATCGGCCTGCCCTTCGTGGTGCGCACCGTGCAGCCGGTGCTGGAGGACCTGCACAAGGAGATCGAGGAGGCCGCCGCCACGCTGGGCGCGAACCGCTGGCAGACCTTCACCAAGGTGATCTTCCCCATCCTCACGCCGGCGCTGCTGACCGGCTTTGCGCTCGCCTTCGCGCGCGCGTTGGGCGAGTACGGCTCGGTGATCTTCATCGCCGGCAACATGCCGATGGTCAGCGAGATCACCCCGTTGCTCATCATCACCAAGCTCGAGCAGTACGACTACCAGGGCGCCACGGCGATCGCCTGCGTGATGCTGGTCGCGGCTTTCGTCCTGCTGCTGGCGATCAACGCGCTGCAGGCTTGGACACGCGCGAGGCAGGGACGATGACGGCCACCACCGAACCGGCCTGGGTCAAGTGGACGCTGGTCGGCGTGGCGCTGACCTTCCTCGGCTTCTTCCTGTTCGTGCCGCTGGCGATCGTCTTCGCCGAGGCGCTGAAGAAGGGCTGGGACGTCTACCTCGCCGCCATCGTCGAGCCCGATGCGCTGTCGGCCATCCAGCTCACGCTGATCGCCGCGGCCATCAGCGTGCCGATGAATCTGGTGTTCGGCATCGCCGCGGCCTGGTGCATCGCCAAGTTCGAGTTCCGCGGCAAGAACGTGCTGCTCACGCTGATCGACCTGCCGTTCTCGGTGAGCCCGGTCATCGCCGGCCTGATCTACGTGCTGGTGTTCGGGCTGCAGGGCTGGTTCGGCGAGTGGCTGCGCGACCACGACCTGAAGGTGATCTTCGCCGTGCCCGGCATCGTGCTGGCCACCGTGTTCGTGACCTTCCCCTTCGTGGCCCGCGAGCTGATCCCGCTGATGCAGGCGCAGGGCACCGAGCAGGAGGAGGCCGCGCGCGTGCTCGGCGCGAACGGCTGGCAGATCTTCCGGCGCGTCACGCTGCCCAACGTTAAATGGGCGCTGCTGTACGGCGTGATCCTGTGCAACGCGCGGGCGATGGGCGAGTTCGGCGCGGTCAGCGTGGTCTCGGGCCACATCCGCGGCCAGACCAACACGATGCCGCTGCACATCGAGATCCTCTACAACGAATACCAGTTCGCCGCCGCCTTCGCGGTGGCCTCGCTGCTCGCCCTGCTGGCACTCGTGACGCTGGTGCTCAAGTACGCGGTGGAGCAGCGCGTGAAGGCGAGCCGGCGCGCGGCCGGCGAACGGAGCGAATGAACCATGTCTATTGAAGTCCGCAACCTCAACAAGCGCTTCGGCCAGACCGTCGTCTGCGACAACCTGAACCTCGACATCCCGGCCGGCGAGCTGGTGGCGCTGCTCGGGCCCTCGGGCTCGGGCAAGACGACGCTGCTGCGCATCATCGCGGGGCTCGAGGTGCCGGACTTGGGCTCCGTGCTCTTCCACGGCGCCGATGCGACGAACACCGACGTGCGCGAGCGCCAGGTGGGTTTCGTGTTCCAGCACTACGCGCTGTTCGCGCACATGACGATCTTCGAGAACGTCGCCTTCGGGCTGCGCGTGCGGCCCAAGTCGACGCGCCCGCCGGACAAGGAGATCCGCGCCAAGGTCACCGAGCTGCTCGAGCTCGTGCAGCTCGACTGGATCGCCGACCGCTACCCGCACCAGCTCAGCGGCGGCCAGCGCCAGCGCATCGCGCTCGCGCGCGCGCTGGCCGTCGAGCCGAAGGTGCTGCTGCTCGACGAGCCCTTCGGCGCGCTGGATGCGAAGGTGCGCAAGGAGCTGCGCCGCTGGCTGCGCCGCCTGCACGACGAGGTGCATGTCACCAGCGTGTTCGTCACCCACGACCAGGAGGAGGCGATGGAAGTCGCCGACCGCATCGTCGTGATGAACGAGGGCCGCATCGAGCAGCAGGGCACGCCCGACCAGGTCTACGACCACCCGGCGACGCCCTTCGTGCTGCAGTTCCTCGGCGACGTGAACCTGTTCCACGGCCGCTTCGGCCACGCACCGGGCGAGCCCGGTGCGCGCGAGGGACAGCCGGGCGCCAAGGACGGCGAGGTGAGCTATGTGCGGCCGCACGAGCTGCAGATCGTCGAGGCGGCGGAGGAGGGCTCGCTGGCGGTGACGCTGGCGCAGGCGCTCACCGTGGGCCCGAATACGCGGCTGGAGTTCAAGCGTGGCGACGCGTCGGGCTATGTCGACGTGGAGCTGCCGCGTGCCGAGTACGTGGCGCTGCGCGACCGCCTCGGCCTGAAGCCCGGCTCGGCCGTGCACCTGCGCCCACGCAAGGTGACGCGCTTCGCCGAGGAGCTGCCCGACCCGGCGGCGATGATCTGAAGCCGAGCTTCCGGCGAGGCCAGGGCCCGAACGGATGACCTGGGCCGCCCCCCTGGGCAAGGGGGGCACGAGGAGGGTGCCGCGGTCTTTCCGGCCCAGGGCCGATGCGAGAATGCGCCCGCCCACGCCCGGCTGCCGGAGGTGCGGCAAACAACAATCATCGGTGGACGAGGGAGGGTTCGATGCGATCGATCGGCGCGGCGCTGTGGGCGCCATTTGTTGCATTGGCATTGGCTGCCTGCGGCGGCGGCGGGGGCGGGGACGGCGGCAGTTCCGTCCTGAGCTTCACGCCCTCGACGGTCACCGCGAACGTGGCCTCCGGCACATCGGCCACGGTCACGGTGCGCGCCAGCGCCACCAATCCGTCGCTGTTCTCCGGCCCGCTCTACGTCTACGTCGTCGACAGCGCGCAGGTGCTGCTGCCGAGCATCGAACTGGCCCAGGTCGACAGCCGGACGATATCGGCCACGTTGCACACCTCGCCGGCGCTCGCCGCGGGGCGCCATCAAGGCAACTTCCAGATCCAGCTCTGCAACGACGCGTCCTGCACGAGCCAGATCGCCGGCTCGCCGGTGCCGCTGCCCTATGACCTGACGATCACGCCGGCTCCGCTGCAGGCGGTTGCCGCCAGCTCGACCTCGGCGACGGTGCACCGTGGCGGCACGCTCGCCAGCCCGGTCTCCGTGTCGGTGAGCGGGCCGTCGCTGGCTTGGACCGCGACCTCGACGGCCGACTGGCTGCAGATCAATGGTGGCAGCGGCACGGGCCCGGGCGCGTTCAGCGTGAGCTACCTGACGCCGACGCTGGCCGAGGGCAGCTACGCGAGCACGGTGACGGTGCGCACCAGCGACGGCCAGACGGTCACGCTGCCGTTCACGCTGGACGTCCTGCCGGCCGGCTTCGCCCTGGATGGCGGCGTGCCGAGCTTCGCGGCCGTCAACGGCGCGCCGATCGCGTCGCAGACCCTGGGCTTCGCGCTCGACAACGGTGTCGCCTCGGCCTGGACGGCGACGACGTCGGCCGGCTGGTTGCTGGCCAGCCCGCTGGCTGGCACGACCCCGGCCGTGGTCACGCTGCAGCCCGACCCGAGCCGCGGCCCGCTGGCCAGCGGCGAGCACAGCGCCGACCTGCTGCTCTCGGCGGCGGGTGTGCCGGACAAGCGCGTGACGACCCGGCTGACGCTGACCCCGCCGACGCTGTCTGCACCCGCGACGGCGCTGACCTTCGGCGGGCCCAAGGGCCGCGACCTGGCGCCGCAGACCTTGTCGGTGAGCCTGAACACCGGGACGAACAGCTGGCCGTATGTGCTGTCGGCCCTGCCGAGCTGGCTGTCGACAACCACACCGTCCGGATCGGTCGGCCAGGCCGGCACCACGCTCGCGCTGGCGCCGAATCCGGCCAGCGTCGTGCCGGGTTCGAGCACCGCGGTTGTCTCGATGAGCGCGACGGTCAACGGCGACACCGTGCAGCTGCCGCTGACGGTGAACCTGAATGCCGACCAGCGCCGCCTGCTCCCGTCCGCGTGGGGCGTGTCGCTGGCAAGCACGCCCACCGGCACCGTGCTGAGCCGCACGCTGACGATCAGCGACAACTTTGCCGGCACGCTGGCCTGGACGGCGGTGTCGGATTCCTCATGGCTCACCGTGACGGCCAGCGGCAGCACGGCAGCCAGTAGCAGCCTCGTGCTCAGCGCCAATCCGGCGTCGCTGCCGGCCGACACGGTGAGCTACGCGAACGTGACCGTGAGCAGCGCGACGAGCGGGGTCGAGTCGGCGGTCGTGCGCGTGGCGCTGTGGAAGAGTGCGAGCGGCCTGGCGGTGACCACCACGCTGCCGCAGAACTTCAGCCAGATCGTCGCCGACCGGATCCGACCCTACGTCTACGCCCACAACGGGGGCACCTCGATCGACGTGTTCAACGCGTACACCGCGCAGAAGATCACCACGATCACGGGCGTGGGCTCGGCCCTCGGGCAGATGAGCGTGGCACCGGACGGGCGCCGCCTGTATGCGCTGGACACCGCCGCGCGCTCGATGGCGGTGGTCGATCTGGCCACCCTGGCGAAGACCGACACCTGGCCGTTGGTCAACGCGGTCGACACGGGCACCGCGGTGCTGGCCATGCGTCCGAACGGGGTCGAGCTCGTGCTGGTCGGTGATGGCACCGCCTACGTAGGCGGGCGCAGCCTGGGCAGCTCGCAGGTGTCGGGCGTCGGCGGGCCGCTGGTGGCCACGGCCGACAGCCGCAACGTCTACAACCTGGGCGCGCGCTTCGCCGTCGACTACTCGGCGATGTCCGGCGGCGTGCTGTTCGCCAGCGTGGCCAACGGACTGGACAGCAACTCCGGGGGCAACGAGAAAGACGTGGCGGTGAGCCCGGACGGCAGCCGCATCTACGCCGCGTCGGGCGGCGGCGTCAACGTTCCGGGCCGCTACTTCTGCGCGTCGATCGACTCCAGCGGCGCCTTCGTCGGCGCGCTGCCGGGCGGCGATGCCTACCCGAACAACGTCGAGGTCACCGTCGACGGCCGCGCCATCTGCGGCATTTTCGGTTGGTATGCCGTTGCCGACTTCTGGGTGCATTCGCCGGCCGGCGCGCTGCTGCAGGGCTACAAGGTGGCCGGTTATGCCCAAGCGCTGAAGGACCGGCAGATGGTCGTGACGCCGGATGGCCTTGTCGTCGTCGCGCTGACCGACGACCCGCTGATCGCGTTCGTGCCGATCGGCCCCTGAACAGGCTCTAGCCTTCGAGCGACTCGCCGGCCAGCACGCGCTGCACCGCGTCGCGCGTCAGCGTCGGCGCGAACGATTCGATGAAGGCGTACACGTAGCCGCGCAGCCAGGTGCCGCGGCGGACGCCCAAGCGCGTGAGGTTCACTTCGAACAGGTGCCGCGCGTCGAGCGCCCTCAGCGTGCGGTCGCGTTCGGCATCGAAGGCGATGGAGGCGACGATGCCCACGCCCATGCCGAGCTCGACGTAGGTCTTGATCACGTCGGCGTCCATCGCGCTGAGCACGATGCTCGGCTTCAGGCCGGCCTTGGCGAAGGCCTCGTCGATGTGCGTGCGGCCGGTGTAGCCTGTTTCGTAGGTGATGATGGGGTGGCGTGCCAGCTGCTCCAGCGTGACTGGGCCTTCGACCTTCAACAGCTCGTGGCCGGGCGGCACCACGATGCTGTGCGTCCAGCGGTAGCAGGGCAGGGCGACGAGCTGCTCGTACTGCGCCAGCGCTTCGGTCGCCACGCCGATGTCGGCTTCGCCGGAAAGCAGCATCGCCGCCACCTGCCGCGGCGAGCCCTGGTGAAGCTCCAGCGTGACCTGCGGGTAGACCTGGCGAAAGTCACGCACCACCGTGGGAAGCGCATAACGTGCCTGCGAGTGAGTGGCTGCGATCGACAGGCGCCCGGCGTTCTGCGCGGTGAAGTCTTCGCCGACGCGCCTGAGGTTGTCGGCATCGAGCAGCAGCCGCTCGACGATGGGCAGCACCGCGTTGCCGGGTGGCGTGAGGCCGGTCAGGCGCTTGCCGGCGCGCACGAAGATCTCGATGCCCAGCTCGTCTTCCAGCTCGCGGATCTGCCGGCTAACGCCAGGCTGCGAGGTGTGCAGCGCCGCAGCCACCTCGGTCAGGTTGAAGCCCAGGCGGGCGGTTTCGCGGACGGCGCGAAGTTGCTGGAAGTTCATGGTCGGGTCGCCGAAGGCAATCGGGCATTGTCTGCATGCCCTTGGCGACCGGCAACGACGCAGAGCTTCTATGCTTTCTCGTCCCAGGCATAAGCCGGGACAGCGGCCACTGCAGGGCTCAGAGGCCCGGCTTGACCATCGGCCAGCCGCGGCGGGCCCATTCGCTCATGCCACCTTCGACGAAGCGCACGTTGGCGTAGCCACGCTCGCGCAGCGCCTTCAGCGTGCGGCTGGAGCGGTTCTGCGTGTTGCAGATCAGCAGCACGGGCTGCTTCGGGTCGGTGGAGATCTCGGGCAAGCGCTGGCCGAGCTGGCTCATCGGCAGCAGCCGCGCGCCGCGTGCCACGCCGGTGGCGTGTTCGTTGGGCTCGCGAATGTCGATCATCACGACTCGCCCGGCTTCGAACTCGGCACGCGCTTCGTCCAGGCTCACCGACAAGGCATCGGAAGCATCCGCAGCCACCAGGCTGCCCAGCAGGCCGAGGGCGGCCAACGACTTGAGCAGGATGCGGCGCGAAAAGGGAGCAGCGGAGCGGGCCATGGTGCGGTCTCGGGAGCGTTGTATCAGTCAGCAATGATATTCGGATCGGGCGGGAAGCTCTTGTCTCAGATCACGCCGGCCTCATCTGCGGAGGTGACACTCTCGCGCTGCATCGATCCGAAAGGAGCCGGCCATGTCATTGAGCGACGAACTGGGCAAGCTGTCTGAACTTCACCAGCGCGGTGCGCTGACGGACGACGAGTACACCCGCGCCAAGCAGCGGCTGCTGCACCCTGGCGAGGGATCGCAGGCGCTGCCCGTTCTGGCGGCTGTCAATGCGCTGCGCCGCAGCCGCGAAGACCGCTGGGTCGCCGGCGTGTGCGGCGGCCTCGCCAAGTCGACCGCCGTGGAGTCCTGGGTGTGGCGGCTGGCCTTCGCGCTGCTGCTGCTGTTCGGTGGCGCCGGGCTGCTGGTCTACGTGCTGATGTGGATCTTCGTGCCCGCCGAGTGAGGCAGGCGGGCCGCTCCAAGCGGCAGTCAGGGACAATCAAAGCGATGAATCCCTTCCAGACAACTCGCGGGGGCGCCGCACTCTGCGTCTTGCTCGTGGCGGCCGCACTCTGCGGCTGCCAACGGCGCGACGACAACGCAGCGGCTGTTGCGCCGGCCGAAGCGGCATCTGCGCGCGCAGCAGCCGATCAGGCCGCCGCTGACTCGAAGAAGGCGACTGCCGCCGCGGTGCACGCCGCCGCCAATGCCGTCGACGACACCACGATCACCTCGACCGTCCGGTACCACCTGTCGTCCAGCACTGAACTCGGGTTGAAGGAACTCAGTGTGGAGACCCACAACGGTCGCGTGTCGCTGCGCGGCACGGTGCCCGATGCAGCGTCGCGCGATCTGGCGACGCAAGTGTCCGCCGCCGTCCAGGGCGTGGGCTCGGTGGACAACCGGTTGACTGTGCTGCACTAGCCTGGCAAAGCCCAGGCGCATCGGCGCCTGAAGTCCTTCATGACCACCGGTGGCGGAGCGTAGCGGTTGTCGCCGACACTGGCGCCGTGGCCCGAGCATGGACGGCGCTGGCGAGCGTGCGCAGCGGACGCCGCGAGCTTCGGCGTAGCGACTGTGCTTCAACCGCAGGTCAGGCCAGCCATCATGATGAAGTGAAACAATGGTCGCCATGTCTCGACGATCGATGTTCACGCTGGCCGCTGCGGCGCTGGTTCTTGCCGCCGTGCTCGCGTGGTGGTTCACGCGTGCGCCCGTGGTTGCGGCGACGGTGGTGCAGCCGGCGCCGCTGGTGCGCACGCTGCTCTTCTCCGCGCGTGTGGCCGCCGCGTCGCGTGTCGAGCTGGGCAGCACGCTCACCGGCCGCGTGCGCGAGGTGCTGGTGGCCGAAGGCGCCACGGTGCGCCAGGGCGACGTGCTGGTGCGGCTGGAGAGCGAGGAACTGCGTGCCGCGCTCGATCAGGCCCGCGCCAGCGAGCGGCAGGCCGCGGCGCGCCTGGCCGGGCTGCGCAGCTCGGGCCGCAAGGCCGCGCAGGCCGGCGTGGCGCAGGCCGACTCGGTGCTGCAAGCTGCGCAGGCCGAGCTGCAGCGCACGCAGGAGCTGGTGGCGCGCGGCTTTCTCAGCGAGGCACGGCTCGATGAAACCCGGCGCGCGGTGGCGGTGGCGCAGGCGCAGCTCGCCGGCGCCAGCGCGCAGCGCGCCGCCAACGACGAGCAAGGCACCGATGTCACGCAGGCGCAGGCGCAGCTCGCGCTGGCACGCTCCGCGGTGTCGGCGGCGCAGGCCCGGCTGGAGCAGGCCGTGCTCACCGCGCCCAGCGATGCGCGCGTGCTGGTGCGGGCTGTCGAGCCGGGGCAGATCGTGCAGCCCGGGCGGGCGCTGCTCACCCTGGCGCTGGCCGGTGCGGCGCAGCTCGAGGGCCAGGTCGACGAGCGGTATCTCGAACAGTTGCGCGTCGGCCAACCGGCCCGCGTGAGCGCCGACGCCTTCCCGAGCCAGCACTTCGAAGCGCGGGTGCTCAGCATCGCGCCCCTGGTCGATGCGCAGCGCGGCGCGGTGGAGGTGAAGCTGTCGCTGCCGCAGGCGCCGCCGGCCTACCTGCGCGAAGACATGACGCTGTCGGTGCAGGTGGAGACGGGCCGCCGCGAGCGCACGCTGGTCGTGCCGGTGCAGGCGCTGGCCGGCGATCGCGAGGCGCGCTCTGACGGCACGGCGACGGTGTTCGTCGCCCGCGACGGACGCGTCGAGCCACGCCGGTTGCGCCTGGGCCTGGCCACGCTGGAGGCGGTCGAGGTGCTCGAAGGCCTGTCGGCCGGCGACATCGTGCTGCTCGGGCCAGCGCCCGCAGCCGGCCGCCGGGTGCATGCCGACACCAGCGCCACCGCGCAGCGCGCTGCGCAGGCGAGCCGCGAAGACGTCGGCTCGGCGCTGGGCAACGCGATGGGCCGCTGACGCGCACCCCATGTTGAGCTGGCTCGGTTTCGAACGACGCGTCGCCATGCGCTTCCTGCGCGAAGGGCGCATGCAGACGCTGCTCATCGTCGTCGGCGTCGCTGCCGGCGTGGCGGTGGTGGCCTACATCTCCGCGCTGATCACCGGCCTGCAGAGCAACACGCTGGAGAAGACGCTCGGCGCGCAGGCCCACGTGACGGTGAGCGCGCAGGACGACGTGGTCGTGGCGCCCGGGCGGCCCGCCTCCGGCGCCACCACGCTGGCGCAGACGCAGCCGCGCGCGCAGCGCCCGCGCTCGATTCCCAGCTGGGCCGCGCTGGTGCCGGTGCTCGAGGCCATGCCCGAGGTGGCCGCCGTCTCGCCGATGGTCGCCGGCGCCGGCCTGGCGCTGCGCGGCGAAGCCTCCAAGTCGATCGCGCTGGTCGGCGTCGACCTCGACCGCTACGACCGCATCGTGCACCTGCGCTCCAAGGTGGTCGAGGGCGTGGCGCGGCTCGGGCCGGGCGAAGGCATCATCGGCCGCGACCTTGCGATCGACCTGGGCGTGCGCGTCGGCGACCGCGTCAGCATCGTCACCGGCAACGTCGGCGATTCCTTGCGCGTCACCGCGCTGGTCGACCTCGGCGTGCGCGAGCTGAACCGGCGCACCGTCATCGTGCCGCTGCGCGCCGCGCAGAGCCTGATCGGCCTGCCCGGCGGCGCCACCAACCTCGACCTCGCGCTGGTCGACGTGTGGGCCGCACAGCGCCTGGCCGACGACCTCGCGCAGCGTTACCCGTACAAGGTGGAGAGCTGGCAGCAGGCCAATGCGCAACTGGTGTCGGCGCTGAATGCGCAGTCGGTGAGCACCGGGCTGATCCGCGGCGTGGTGATGGTGGTGGTGATCCTGGGCATCGCCAGCGTGCTGGTGGTGTCGGTGGTGCAGAAGCGCCGCGAGATCGGCATCCTGCGCGCCATGGGTGCCACGCGCGGGCAGATCCTGCGCGTGTTCCTGCTGCAGGGCGCGATCGTCGGTGCGCTCGGTTCGATGCTCGGCGTGCTGCTCGCCGTGCTGTTGATCTGGGCCTTCACCAGCTTCGTGCGCGGCTCCGACGGGCTGCCGCTGTTCTCGATCACGCTGGCCCCCGCGCTGGCGCTGCGCATCGCCGCGGTCGCCACGCTGTGCGGCGTGCTCGCCGCGGTGGCGCCGGCGCGGCGCGCAGCGGCGCTCGACCCGGCGCAAGCCATCCGCATGTGAGCCGCCGGTGAACGCTTCTTCCATGCCGCTGATCGAGCTCGATGGCGTCCGCAAGAGCTACAACCTGGGCCGCCCCAACGAGGCCGAGGTGCTGCACGGCGTGTCGTTCAAGATCGGCACGGGCGAGTTCGCGGCGCTGATCGGACCGTCGGGATCGGGCAAGAGCACGCTGCTGAACATCATCGGCCTGCTCGAGCCGATGACCGCGGGCAGCTACACCATCCAGGGCGAGCCGGTGGCCGGGCTCGACGATGCCGGCCTGACGCTGCGCCGCCGCGCGGCGCTGGGTTTCGTGTTCCAGTTTCACCACCTGCTGCCGGCCTTCACCGCGCTGGAGAACGTGACGCTGCCCGCGCTGATGCGTGACGGCAGCGTCAGCGCCGCGCAGCGCGAGCATGCGCGCGCCGTGCTCGCCGCGATGGGGCTGGGCGAGGCGATGGCCAAGCGCCCGGGCGAGCTCTCCGGCGGCATGCAGCAGCGCGTGGCGATCGCGCGCGCGCTGGTCATGCAGCCGCCGCTGGTGCTGGCCGACGAGCCCACCGGCAACCTCGACCGCGCCTCGTCCGACGAGGTGTTCGCGCTGATGCGCCGCATGCACGCCGAGCTGAACACCTCGTTCCTGATCGTCACCCATGACCCGCGCCTGGCCGAACGCTGCGATCGCATCATCGAGCTGGTGGACGGCCGCGTCGAGAGCGACGAGCGGCCTGTGAAGACGCCCGCCTGATCCAGCGGCAGGCCGATGCCGGTGATCGGCCGTGCGCCGGAGCTTCGTCAGGCGGTGCGCCAGCGGTCCATCGCCCACCGCCCAGCAGCGGCCGAGGCGGCGCTGACCAGGCAGCCCCACGCGATGTCGATCACCGACAGCCAGAGCGGCCAGCCCTTCAGCGTGGCCAGGTTGGTGAGATCGTAGGTGGCATAGGCGAAGAAGCCGAACAGCGCGCCGGCCAGCAGCGTCGGCCGCCAGGCCCCGGCCGGCCGGGCGGCGACCGCGAAGATCACGATGCCCAGCGGGTAGAGCAGGTAGAACAGCGCCGCCACGCCGAGCCGCGGCTGCGGCGCCATCAGGTGGCCGATGCCCTGCTGGTACAGCGGTGCGGCGATCAGGCCGAGCCAGAGTGCGTCGAGCACGAGCATCGCGAGGGCGGTGGCGACGTAGGCGGCAAGGTGCTTGGTCATGGAGCGAAGCGTAGCGCCTGCGGCCCGCCTCCCGGAAGCCGCATCGCCCGCGTGACGCCATACGCCGCCCGCACGATCGGCGACACTCGGGCATGACCCTCATGCGCCGACACCACACCGAACGCCACCGCACCGACCGCATCGGCTGGCTGCGTGCGGCGGTTCTTGGAGCCAACGACGGCATCGTCTCCACCGCCAGCCTGGTGGTGGGCGTGGCCGCGGCGAGCGTGAGCCATGCGTCCATCCTGACCACCGGGGTGGCCGGGCTCGTGGCCGGTGCCATGTCGATGGCGGCCGGCGAATACGTCTCGGTGCATTCGCAGGCCGACACCGAGAAGGCCGACCTCGCGCGCGAGCAGGCCGAACTCGATGCCGACCCGGCCGCCGAGCGCCGCGAACTGGCGGCGATCTACACGGCCCGCGGCATCGAGCCGGCGCTGGCCGTGCAGGTGGCCGAGCAGATGATGAAGCACGATGCGCTGGGGGCGCATGCGCGCGACGAGCTGGGCATCACCGACGCGCTCAGCGCCCGGCCGATCCAGGCCGCGCTCGCGTCGGCTGCGAGCTTCGGCGTAGGCGCTGCGCTGCCGCTGGCCGTCGTGGTGCTGATGCCTGCAGCGCAGCTGATGGCCGGCGTGGTCGGCACCTCGCTGCTGTTCCTCGCGCTGCTGGGCGCGGTGGCGGCGCGCGTGGGTGGCGCCGGGCCCTGGATGGGCGCCTGGCGCGTCACCTTCTGGGGTGCGCTGGCGATGGCCCTCACGGCCGGCGTGGGCGCCTGGTTCGGCGCCGTCGTCTGAGCGCCGCGTCGGGCCGCAGCGGCCTTCGTGGCCCGGCCAAAGAAAAAGGCCTTGCAGTGCAAGGCCTTTGGATCGTTTGGTGGAGAGGAGGAGGATCGAACTCCCGACCTTCGCATTGCGAACGCGACGCTCTCCCAGCTGAGCTACCCCCCCACGAACCTTCGTAGTTTAGCAAAGTCCGCGGCGGGGCCCGCCGGGTCGACCGGATGGCGCACGTTGGCATGACGGGGTAGAAACGGGGCCTCGCAGCGAACCTCAGGCTTGCCATGACCCGACTCGACCCCGCGTGGCTCGACGCGCAATACAACAACCGCGCCCGCATCGCCGAGCACGCGCAGATCTTCGAGCGCTGGTCCAACGCCTCGGCTCTGGCGCGCGAGCAGTCCGACTGTGCCCTCGACCTGCCGTACGGCAGCGGGCCGAACGAGACGCTCGATGTGTTTCGCACCGACCGGCCCGATGCGCCGGTGTTCGTTTTCATTCACGGCGGCTACTGGCGTGCCATGGACAAGCGCGACGTCTCCTTCACGGCGCCCGCGCTGGCCGATGCCGGCGCGCTGGTGATCGTGCCCAACTACGCGCTGTGCCCCGCCGCCACGATCGAGCAGATCACGCTGCAACTGGTAAAGGCGCTGGCCTGGACGCACCGCCACGCGCGCGAGCACGGCGGCGACCCGGGCCGCATCGTCGTCGGCGGCCACTCGGCAGGCGGCCACCTCGCGGCGATGCTGCTCAATTGCCAATGGCCAGGTGTTGCGGGCGACCTGCCAGCGAGCCTGGTGAAGTCGGCGCTGTCGATTTCCGGCTTGTTCGAGCTCGAGCCGATCCGCCACACACCCTTCCTGGCGCCTGATCTGCGCCTCACGGCCGCCTCGGCGAAGCGCCTGAGCCCGGCACTGATGCCCGCACCGCGCGGCACGCTGGCCGCGCTGGTGGGTGGCGACGAGAGCGAAGAGTTCCTGCGCCAGAACACGCTGATCCGGCGCGCCTGGGGCCATGCCGCCGTGCCGGTGTGCGAGGCCATCCCCGGCACCAACCACCTGACCGTGCTGCACGACCTCGCCGACGCTGGCTCGCGGCTGCACCGCGTCGCCCGGGGGCTGCTCGGGCTGGCAGGCGGCGAGACTCGCTGAGCCTGGTCAATCAATCGTGGCGATCGCCGGCATAGCCTTTGCCAATCCCCTGCATTGACCATTTGTATTTGCCGCGGCCCCGGCGGTGGGTTAGCGTATCCGAGTGCCGCCATTGGATGCGCCACGGTGCAGGCGGACGTTTCGGTTCATCTCAACGACAGGAGAGCGACATGGGCTTGAAAGGATCGAAGACCGAGCAGAACCTGAAGGACGCCTTCGCAGGCGAATCCCAGGCCAACCGCCGGTACCTGTATTTCGCAAACAAGGCCGACGTGGAAGGCCAGAACGACGTGGCATCGCTGTTCCGCTCGACGGCCGAAGGCGAGACCGGCCATGCGCACGGCCATCTCGAGTTTCTCGAGAACGGTTCGGGCGACCCGGCCACCGGCCTGCCGATCGGCAACAGCCGCCAGAACCTGAAGGCCGCTGTGGCCGGCGAGACCCACGAGTACACCGACATGTACCCGGGCATGGCCAAGCAGGCCCGCGAAGAGGGTTTCGACGAGATCGCCGACTGGTTCGAGACGCTGGCCAAGGCCGAGCGCTCGCACGCCAACCGCTACCAGAAGGCGCTCGACGCGCTGGTGGACTGATCGACGCCTGCGCTCGATGAACAGGGGGCTTCGTGCCCCTTGTTCTTTGGCGGATCGCGAATGTGCCGGCACCGGCCCATCCGCGATCACGCTGCACGGAGAACCCGCCATGGCCACTCGCGAAGGCAACCTCGAGGCCCCGACCCGCCACCCCGTCGACTGGAAGAACCCGGACTTCTACAACGAGGATCTGGCGTTCAAGGAGATGGAGCGCATCTTCGACATCTGCCACGGCTGCCGCCGCTGCGTGAGCCTGTGCCAGTCGTTCCCGAACCTGTTCGACCTGGTCGATGCGACCGACGACGGCGAGGTGCACGGCGTGGCCAAGTCCGACTACTGGAAGGTGGTCGACCAGTGTTACCTGTGCGACCTGTGCTACCTGACCAAGTGCCCCTATGTGCCGCCGCACGAATGGAACCTCGACTTCCCGCACACCATGCTGCGCGCCAAGGCGATCAAGTTCCGCAAGGGCGAGGTGAAGGCCAGCGAGAAGTTCCTCGCCTCCACCGACGTGCACGGCCAGTTCGCCGGCATCCCGATCGTCGTGCAGGCGGTCAACGCGATCAACAGGACGAAGGCGGCGCGCGGCGTGATGGAGAGCGTGCTCGACGTGCACAAGGAAGCCTGGATGCCCGAGCTGGCCACGAGCCGCTTCCGCTGGAGCGCGAAGAAGAAGGGCAGCGCCAGCGACGTGAAGGACGGCGAGCGCAGCCCTGGCAAGGTGGCGATCTTCTCGACCTGCTACGTCAACTACAACGAGCCGGGCATCGGCCACGACCTGGTCAAGTCGCTGGAGCACAACGAGATCCCCTACGTGATCGTCGAGAAGGAATCCTGCTGCGGCATGCCCAAGCTCGAGCTCGGCGACCTGGAGGGCGTGGAGAAGCACAAGAACGCCAACATCCCGGTGCTCGCGAGGTACGCGAAAGAGGGCTGGGCCATCGTCACTGCCGTGCCCTCGTGCACGCTGATGTTCAAGCAGGAGATTCCGCTGCTCTTCCCCGACGACGCCGACGTGAAGGCGGTGCAGGCGGCGATGTTCGACCCCTTCGAGTACTTCATGGCGCGCCACAAGGATGGCCTGCTGAAGACTGACTTCAAGCAGCCGCTGGGCAAGGTGAGCTACCACATCCCCTGCCACGGCCGCGTGCAGAAGATCGGCAAGAAGACCGAAGAACTGCTCAAGCTGATCGGCCAGACGGTGACGGTGCAGCTCAACACCGTGGAGCGCTGCTCCGGCCACGCCGGCACCTATGGCGTGAAGAAGCCGTACCACGAGACGGCGATGAAGATCGGCAAGCCGGTGTTCAAGGCGATGGCCAAGGACGAGCCCGACTACATCGGCTCCGACTGCCCGATGGCCGGCCACCACATCGCGCAGGGCATGGCCAACAACGCGCTGCCGGCCGCGAAGATCGCGCACCCGCTGAGCCTGCTTCGAATCGCCTACGGAATCTGAACCCCTTGATGGAGAAGCTCATGACCATCACCCGCGAAAGCCTCCTGACGCTGGAGGCGTACTCGAAGATCCGCAAGTCCAGCAAGCCCGAGGTGATCGCGCACCGGCGGCTGCGCACCGTGCACCTGGGCGAACACATCAGCGTGCAGTTCGAGGACGAGCAGACGATCCGCCGCCAGATCCAGGAGATGCTGCACATCGAGAAGATCTTCGACGAGGACGGCATCCAGAGCGAGATCGACGCCTACGCGCCGCTGGTGCCCGACGGCAGCAACTGGAAGGCGACGATGCTCATCGAGTACCCCGATCCGCACGAGCGCAAGCGCGAACTGGCGCGGCTGATCGGCGTGGAGGACCGCATGTTCGTCGAGGTCGAGGGCCATGCGCGCATCTACGCCATCGCCGACGAAGACCTTGACCGCGAGAACGAGGAGAAGACCTCGTCAGTGCACTTCGTGCGCTTCGAGTTCCCGGCGGCCGCGCGCGATGCGGTGCGCGCCGGCGCCAGCGTCAAGCTCGGCTGCGACCACACGAACTATCCGGCGCACGTGGTGATATCAGCCGAGTCGCTGGCCAGCCTGGCGGGCGACCTGCGCTGAGGCCGCTGCAGCCCCCTCGAACCGGGGCTGTTGCCGGCCGTGCCGCTGGCAAAATCGCCGGGTACGGCGCCCTGCGCCGGAAAATCCGCAGGGAGATGGCGGCATGGTGAAGGTGTCGTGTGGCCGCGCAGTGGCCTGGCTGTTGGCATTCATGCTTGGCGGCTGCGGCGGTGGCGGAGGTGGGTCGGCGGGTCCCGGCAGCGGTGGCGGTGGAGACTATCTGCCCAGTTCGGCAAACAGCAGCTGGCACTACACCGAAAGCATCGTCCGCATGGCGGTTCGCTCGACCGGACCTGCTGTCGTCGCAGGGCTGAGCGGCGACCTGCTTCGCACCGAGGATGCTGACGGCGCGCTGCTCAACGAGACCCTGATCGTCCACCAGTCTGGCGAGACCTGGGCCGTGCCCGTCAGCGGCCACGACCCGATCACCATGGCCATCGGGGCGGTCAAGCTCTTCGGCGACACCACACCAGGCGCGCGATTCGTTCAGGCGGACCGCAGCGTCGATGTCGATCTCGACTATGACGGCGTGGCCGAGCGCATCGCCGTGCGTTCCGACGTGAGCGTCATCGACAACGCACCGCTGTCCACGCCGGCCGGCAGCTTTGCGGCGACGCTGCACCTGCGTACGGTGATGACGATGGAGTTCGTCTACACCGGGGGCGGTGGTGCCGGGCGCATCGCCACGACGGAGAACGCCTGGTACGTCGCCGGAGTCGGCCTGGTCCGGCGTGATGTCGACGTGCCGGGCTTCTCGACGCTGCAGCGGCTGCTGACGCGGTATGTGGTGGATGGTCGGCGAAACGAGGCGATCGCGCCGGGCATCGTGTCGGTCAGCCCAGAAGGTCTGCAGCCGACACGGTTCCCGACCGTCGTCGTCCAGTTCAGCGAACCGATGGAGGCGAGTTCGGTTTGTGCCGCGCTCTCGGTGACCGACGCGCAGGGACGTGCAGTCGCCGGAAGGTGCCGGTCGATGGGCGACCGGCTGGAGTTCGAACTGCTGTCGCCCGTTTCCGGGACCTTCGATGCCCGAATTGCGCCGGCGGCGACGGATCTGGTCGGCAATGCACTGCAGGCAGAGCGGCGCTGGAGCTTTGCGCTGGACGTAACCGGCCCGACGCTCCTGTCCTCCAATGTGGCCGAAGGGGCGACCGACGTGCCGCTGGACACGTTCTTCATGCTCCGCTTCAGCAAGACCATCGAGCCGGCATCGTTCTCGTTCAGCACATTCACACTGAGTGCGGAGTTCGCCCCGCCAGTCGCCATAGAGGTCGTGCTCGCCGGCGACACGATCACCGTGCGGCCGCGCCAGCCGCTCGCGCGCGGGACGCGGTACACGCTGATCGTTCCGGCCACTCTGTCGGACATGGTGGGCAATGCGCTGGGGCAGCCCTACGTGATCTCCTTCGTCACCGACCAGGGCCGGTTCGGCATGCCGCAGGAACTCCTGCCGCAGGTGCCACTGCTGAGCATCGTCGCCTCGGTCGCGGCGGACGTGAACAACGACGGCCGCAGCGACGTCCTGTTCTTCACCGGCGCTGGCTCGCCACCCTTCGAGCGCTCGCTGGTCGTGCGTCTGCAGGGAACGGACGGATCGCTGTCGGCACCGGTTCCGTACGCTCGCGCACTCGACGACTGCTCGTCGCTGGACTGGATGGAGGTCGCCGACTTCGACGGTGATGGCCGCATCGATGTCGCACTCGGCGGCAGCAGCTGCGCCGCGCGCTGGATGCGGCAGCTGGCCAGCGGCGAATTCGTCGCTGCCGGAAACATCACCACCTTCGGTGCCCGGAGCGGGAGAGTCGTCGACCTGGATCGCGACGGCCAACCCGAATTGCTGGTGAATCTGGTCCAGCGCATCGAGGTCTGGCGCATGCGCGCCGGCGTTTGGGAATTGGCCATCCCGGCCATGACCGCGCCGGTGGGCTCCTGGGACGACATCGCTGGTGGTGACCTCACTGGTGATGGGTGACCCGACATCATTCTGCTCGGCTCAAGCACCACCGGACTCAGTCTGTTGGTGCTTCCGCAAACGCCCAGCGGGACGTTCGACACCCCGCGGTCGGTCGCGTTCCCGAACAGCTACGGCCTGAACAAGCTCGATCTGCTCGACATGAATGGCGACGGGTTGCTCGACGCTGCAGCCAGCTCTTCGTTCTTCACCGATACCCGGCTTGTACTGCAGCAGCCCGACGGCAGTCTGTCATCTCCCGTGGCGCTGGCGGTCGGTTCATCGCGCAACGGTCTGCTGGCCGTGGATGTGGACGGCGACGCCCGAGTCGACCTCGTTTCGGCGACATACGGCTTGGCAGGCGTGCACCTGCGCCGCAGCGACGGCAGCCTCGCGCCCGAGCGTGTCTACGGCTTCGGCAGCGACACGGGTCCGTGGATGCGCCCGGCAGCCGCGGACTTCAACGGCGATGGTCGCATCGACCTGCTTGTCGGCGACGCGATCCTCTACCAGAAGATCAGCATGTTGCCGGACTCGGCACGCGCGAGGGCCCTGGCCGGCGTCATGTTGAACGCGCTACCGCGCCGCTAGCGCGAACCGATCCGTTCGAACATCTCAGGCCGCCGCCGGCACCGCGCGGCGCGACACCCGCCAGCCGTCCGCGCTGTACACCAGCAGCGCCGCCCAGATCAGCCCGAAGCCGATCAGCCGCTGGCCGCCGAACGGTTCGTTGAACAGCCACACGCCCAGCGCGAACTGGATCGACGGGCCGATGTACTGCAGCAGGCCGAGTGTCGTCATCGAGATGCGCCGCGCGCCGGCGGCGAACAGGAGCAGCGGCACGGCGGTCAGCGGCCCCACGCCGATCAGCCACAGGTTGGTGGCGAGGTCGGGCGAGGGGAAGCTCGTCGGGCCGCGGCCCCACCACAGCAGCAGCGCCACCAGCGCGGGCAGGGCGAGCAGCATGGTCTCGAGCGACAAGCCCTCGAGCGCGCCCAGCGGGGCGATCTTGCGCAGCAGCCCGTAGCCGCCGAAGCTCGCCGCCAGCACCAGTGCGATCCACGGCAGCTGCCCGGCGGCCACGGTGAGCCAGACGACGCCGAGCGTGGCCAGCGCGAGCGCCGCCCATTGCAGCCGCCGCGGGCGTTCGTGCAGCACGGTGTAGCCCAGCAGCACGTTGACCAGCGGGGTGATGAAGTAGCCCAGGCTGGCATCGACCACATGGCCGTGGTTGACCGACCAGATGTAGGTCAGCCAGTTGCACGACAGCAGCAGCGCGCTGGCGACGAAGGCGCCGATCACCCTCGGCTGGCGCAGCGTCGGCGCGAGCCAGGCCCATTGCCGGCGCCAGGCCAGCACGGCGAGCACGAACACCAGCGACCACACCACGCGGTGCACCAGCACCTCGGTGGCGGGCACCGTGGAGAGATGGCTGAAGTAGAGCGGGAACAGGCCCCAGAGCACGTAGGCGGAGGCAGCGTAGAGGATTCCGGGATGCATGAAGGCGGCGCGGCGCGCGAGGCGGAGCGGCATTGTCGCCGCGCCCGGCGCTTGATGCAGGACAAGCCCTCTGGCGGGGGCGGCCCGAAGAATGCAGTCACTGCAGCGCAGGAGGAGGCATGTTCCAGATCCGCATCCACGGCCGTGGCGGCCAGGGGGTCGTGACCGGCGCCGAGATGCTGTCGATCGCGGCCTTCGAGCAGGGCCGCCATGCGCAGGCCTTCCCGAGCTTCGGCTCCGAGCGCACCGGCGCGCCGGTGGTGGCCTTCTGCCGCATCGCCGACCGCGAGATCCGGCTGCGCGAGCCGGTGATGGCGCCCGATGCGCTGATCATTCAGGACCCGACGCTGCTGCACCAGGTCGACGTGTTCCAGGGCCTCCAGCCCGAGGGCTACGTGCTGATCAACTCGACGCGCAGTTTCGACGAACTGGGCGTGGGCGAATTCGCCCAGCGCTTTCGCCGCGAACGCCTGTGCAACGTGCCGGCCAGCGAGATCGCGCAGCGGCATGTCGGCCGGCCGCTGCCGAATGCGGCGCTGCTCGGCGGCTTCGCGGCGATCAGTGGGCTGATCACGCTGGACGCCGTGGCGCATGCCATCCGCGACAAGTTCGCCGGCAAGGTGGCCGAGGGCAACGTGGCCGCGGCGACCGAGGCCTTCGACTACGTGACGCGCGAGATGGAGGAACTGTCCCATGCTCAAGCAGACTGAAGGCTCGCGCGCCGTCGCCGAGGCGGTGGCGCTGTCGCGCCCCGATGTGATCTGCGCGTACCCGATCTCGCCGCAGACGCACATCGTCGAGGCGCTCGGCGAGCTGGTGAAGGACGGCTCGCTCGCGCCCTGCGAGTTCGTCAACGTCGAGAGCGAATTCGCGGCGATGAGCGTGGCCATCGGCGCCTCGGCGGCCGGCGCGCGCGCCTACACCGCCACCGCCAGCCAGGGACTGCTGTTCATGGCCGAGGCGGTCTACAACGCCTCGGGCCTGGGCCTGCCGATCGTGATGACGGTGGCCAACCGTGCCATCGGCGCGCCGATCAACATCTGGAACGACCACAGCGACTCGATGAGCCAGCGCGACTGCGGCTGGATCCAGCTGTTCGCCGAGACCAACCAGGAGGCGCTGGACCTGCACATCCAGGCCTTCAAGATCGCCGAGGAGATGAGCCTGCCGGTGATGGTGTGCATGGACGGCTTCATCCTCACGCACGCCTACGAACGCGTGGACATGCCCACGCAGGCGCAGGTCGATGCCTTCCTGCCGCCCTACGTGCCGCGCCAGGTGCTGGACCCGGCCGAGCCGGTGAGCATCGGCGCGATGGTCGGGCCGGAGGCCTTCACCGAGGTGCGCTACCTGGCGCACGCGCGGCAGATGCGCGCGCTGGAGCGCATCCCGCAGATCGCCGCGGAGTTCAAGGCTCAGTTCGGCCGCGACAGCGGCGGGCTGCTGCATTGCTACCGCTGCGAGGACGCTCACACCATCGTCGTGGCGCTCGGCTCGGTGCTCGGCACGATCAAGGACACGGTCGACGCGATGCGCGACGAGGGCGAGCGCATCGGCGTGCTGGGCATCACTTCTTTCCGGCCGTTCCCGCTGGCGGCGGTGCGCGAGGCGCTGGTGCATGCCGAGCGGGTGGTGGTGCTGGAGAAGAGCTTCTCGGTCGGGCTGGGCGGCATCCTCGCCAACGACGTGCGCATGGCGATGTCGGGCACGCGGCGCAACGGCTACACGGTGATCGCCGGGCTGGGCGGCCGCGCGATCACGCAGGCCTCGCTGCAGCGCATCTTCACCGAGGCGATCGCCGACACGCTGGAGCCGCTGACCTTCCTCGACATGGACTGGAAGGTGGTGGAGCGCCAGCTCGAACGCGAGCGCAGCGGCGAGCGCACCGGGCCGGCAGCCGAGTCCATGCTGCGCGATGTCGGCACCGTCGCGTCGCGGGTCAGCTGAGGGCCAGGCCATGACAGCACAGACGATCAAGTTCTACCAGACCGGCACCTTCACCGTCGGCAACCGGCTGCTCGCGCCGGAGCAGCGCAGCGTGCAGGCCAGCACCGAGCGCAGCAACGCCATCAACTCCGGCCACCGCGCCTGCCAGGGCTGCGGCGAGGCGCTCGGCGCACGCTATGCGGTGGATGCGGCGAGCGCCTCGCCGCA